>JAESGW010000040.1_pt1 | contig 411225 bp, 357 predicted proteins | sample 9269791 | NCBI WGS metagenome assembly JAESGW01 (sample SAMN16773120, study PRJNA677053) | algae metagenome | isolation source: Aphanocapsa lilacina HA4352-LM1 and co-occurring heterotrophs from near cave... | place: USA: Maniniholo cave, near Haena, Kauai, HI | collected 2009-07-28
CGGGGCGGATATCGACCTGCGAACCCGGAAGGAACGCCACGGCGCCGCCGAGGTCGACGGTGAAGCCGCCCTTGACGCGGCCGAAGATGACGCCTTCGACGCGGGCTTCCTTGTTGAATTCTTCTTCCAGGCGGTCCCAGGCGGCTTCGCGGCGAGCACGGTCGCGCGACAGCATGGTTTCGCCATTGGCGTTTTCGACGCGGTCGACATAGACTTCGACTTCGTCGCCGACGTTGATGTCGGCCTTCTGGCCCGGCATCGCGAATTCGCGAAGCGGCACGCGGCCTTCGCTCTTCAGGCCGATGTCGATCACTGCCAGGTCGTTTTCGATCGCGGTCACGGTGCCCTTGACGACGCGGCCTTCAAAGCCGCCGTCGGCACCACCAAGCGATTCATCGAGCATCGCGGCGAAATCGTCGCGCGTCGGGAAAGCCGTAGTGGCCATAGTTGTGTTTCCTTACTTCATTTGTTCCGGCCAAGCGGTTGGATCCGCTGGTCTTAATGGCCGATCTGCCATGCCTGCCGGATGCAGGACACAGCATCCTTCGAGCCGGTTGCCGGCGAGTCATGGACAAAGCAAAATGGGCGCGACGGGTGTGTCCCATCGCGCCCGACGCTCGGTTCGAGCGGCGGTCGGTCCATGCCTCGACCTGCTAAAAAGCCCGTCGGACGGCGCGCATATAGTCTTCAGGCCCTACGGAAGCAAGGCGAAAAGCCCGTTCTAGCCGCACGCCTTCCGGCGCCCTTCGACGAAGGCGATCGCGGCGGCGAGCGCGGCGTCGCGGTCCATGTCGGTGTTGTCGAGCAGCATCGCGTCGGGCGCGCACATCAGGGGGGCATCGGCGCGGCCGGTGTCGCGTGCGTCGCGGGCGTGGACATCGGCGAGCACGGCGTCATACGTCACATCGACGCCGCGTCCGCGCATTTCGGCATGGCGGCGGCGCGCGCGTTCTTCGGGGCTGGCGGTGACGAACAGCTTCGCGTCGGCGTGCGGCGCGATGACCGTGCCGATATCGCGCCCGTCGAGCACCGCCCCGCCCGGTTGGTTGGCAAAATCGACCTGACGCTGGAATAATGCAGCGCGGACCCCGGGGTGAACCGACGCGCGGCTGGCGAGGCTGCCTGTGCTCTCGAAGCGCAGCGCGGGGTCATCGAGCAGGCTGTCCGGAAAATCGCACGCGGCGAGAGCGTCGGCGGCACTGTCTGGGTCGCCGTGGTTGAGCTGCGTCTGATAGCCGACGGCGCGATAGAGGAGGCCGGTGTCGAGCACGGGCAGACTGAAATGTTCGGCCAGCCCTTTGGCGATCGTGCCCTTGCCCGATGCGGTGGGGCCGTCGACGGCGATGATCATTGCTGAAGCCCGGCCAGCAGTTCCTCGAAATTGGGGAAGCTGGTCGCGACAGGAGCGATGTCGTCGATCGTCACCGGCGCCTTGCTGGCCAGACCGGCGACGGCGAAGCTCATGCAGATGCGGTGGTCGAGGTGGCCGGCGATGGTGGCGCCGCCGGGAAGCGGGTCGCCGCCGGTGCCGTCGATGATCAGCCCGTCTTCGGTCTCTTCGATCTGCGCGCCGATCGCCTTGAGCCCGGTGGCCATCACCGCGATGCGGTCGCTTTCCTTGACGCGCAGCTCGTCGAGCCCGGTCGTAACGGTGCGGCCCTCGGCGAGCGCGGCGGCGACGAAAAGGACCGGAAATTCGTCGACCATGCTGGGTACGATGGCGGGATCGACGGCGATGCCCTTCAGCGCACTGTGGCGGACGCGCAGGTCGGCGACGGGCTCGCCGCCGACGGTGCGGGCATCGAGCAGTTCGATGTTGCCGCCCATTTGCTGGAGGACTTCGACGAGGCCCGCGCGTGTCGGGTTGAGCCCGACATTGGTGATGAGGACATCCGAGCCGGGGACGATGAGCGCCGCGACGATGAAGAAGGCGGCCGACGAGGGGTCGCCGGGGACGACGATCGTCTGCGGCTTGAGCTCGGCCTCGCCCATGATCGAAATCCAGCGGGTGCCGTTTGGCTCCACTTCCACTTCGAGTGTCGCGCCGAAACCCTTGAGCATGCGTTCGCTATGGTCGCGGGTCGGGACGGGCTCGATCACTTCGGTAATGCCCGGCGTGTTGAGACCGGCGAGCAGGATCGCGCTCTTCACCTGCGCCGAGGCCATCGGCAGGCGGTAGGAAAGGGGGATGGCGGGCGCGAGGCCGCGGATCATCAGCGGCAGGCGGCCTCCGGGCGACGCGCTGATGTCGGCGCCCATCTCTGACAACGGATCGATGACGCGGCCCATCGGACGGCCCGACAGGCTGGCGTCGCCGATGAAGGTTGTGGTGATCGGATGGCTCGCGACAAGGCCCATGAGCAGGCGCGTCGAGGTGCCGCTGTTCCCCATGTCGAGCGCTTCGCGCGGCTGAAGCAGCCCGCCGACCCCGACGCCGTGGATGCGCCATTCGCCGTCGTCCTGCCGCTCGATAGTCGCGCCCATCGCACGCATCGCGGCGGCGGTGGCGAGCACGTCATGGCCTTCGAGCAACCCGGTGACGCGGCTCTCTCCCACCGCGAGGGCGGAGAGCATCAGCGAGCGGTGCGAGATGCTCTTGTCACCCGGAATCGCGATCCCACCTTTGAGCGGAACGGAAGCGGAAAAGCTGCGCGGCGTGGCGGTTTGATCGGTCATGGCGTGCGGCTTTTGACAGCGGCCTTGCAATCTGGCAAGGCGCACGCCGATTTGACGGGTAGCTATTCAAGTTCCGTCGCTCTTCCGATATTTTTATCCTGTTCCAAAGGGTTACGAGGCATATATGATCAAGGCTGAATGGGGCACGAAGCGTAGCTGCCCGAAATGCGCAACCCGATTCTATGATTTGACCAAGGATGATCCGATCAACTGCATCAATTGCGGTTACAACTGGATTCCGGAATCGGTGCTGAAGTCGAAGCAGCCGATGCCGTTCGAGCAGATCGAAAAGCCCGGCAAGGTCGTCAAGGAAGAAGGCGTCGACGAGGATCTGGATCTGGACGTCGATGTCGACGAAGACAGCGATTCGCCGGACAACGACGTTGACCTCGGCGGCGACGACGATCTGGGCGTCACGACGGCGGACGACGACGACGTCGAAACCTGATTTTTTCCGCGGGGGACCAAAAAGGCATCGCAAGATGCATTTGGCCCCTTGCATCACTCGGCGGCGCTGCTAAAGGCGGCGTCCCGGTCGCAGCAGCCAAGCATATTGGCGAGGGCGACACGATGAAATGGTACGGGGCCTTAGCTCAGCTGGGAGAGCGCCTGCATGGCATGCAGGAGGTCAGCGGTTCGATCCCGCTAGGCTCCACCATTACAAAAGGGCCCGCGAAAGCGGGCCTTTTTTTGTTGCGCGGCGGGTCGGTGGCTATTCGGCCGCTTCTTCCTTGTCGAACACGGGTTCCAGCGCGATCGGGTCGGCGAGCGTGATGCGGTCGAGGATCGACGCGGTGTCGTCGCGGACTTTCAACATCAGGCTGCGCAGCCGGCATTCGGATTCGGGCAGGCAATTCTTGCAATGCTCGTGCGCGTTGCGCGCCGCGCACGGGACGAGCGCGAGCGAGCCGCGCGTCAGCCGGACGAGATCGCCATAGCTGATGTCGATCGGGGGGAGGGCGAGCTGATATCCGCCGTCGCGCCCGCGCTGCGAAATGAGCAGGCCCTCGCGCGCCATCTCGGACAGGATCACGGTCAGGAATTTGGGCGGGATATTCTGCGCCTCCGCAATATCCGCGAGCTGCACCTGCCCCTTGCCCCAATGGTCGGCAAGATGCTGGAACGCGCGGATCGTATAGCGGGTTTTTTGCGAAAGCATGGGGCGTTACTGTGACATATTCAGCCTTAATTCAACCTGTCTGGATGACATAAGTTGCAGAGTTGATGAAAATCACAGCGGGTGGCATGAACCACCCCTATAAAGGTCGCATGGTGGCCCGGCATCGGGCGCGGCAAGGGTGATTGCGATGATGCGTAAAATATTGGCGACCCCGGCGGTGCTCGCGGCGTGCCTGCTGGCCGTCGCGCCAGCCCAGGCGCAGTTCGGAAGCCTGCTCCGCAAGGTGACGACCCCCGCGCCGAAACCGAGCGAAGAGGGCAAGGGCGGCTGTCCCAAGGGCAAGAAGGGCAGCAGTGCGGGCCGGAGCATTTTGGGCGGTGTGCTCAACGAGGCGATCGGCAGCGCGGCGAGCAAGGCCGGCGTCTACAGCTATGTGCCGATTTCGGAGGTCAGCGGGACGCTCACCGACGCGATCGCATGCCGTCTCGACCCCGCCGAGCAGGTGCAGGCGGCGGCGGCGACCGAGGAGGTGACGCGCGGCGAAGAGGTCGGCGCGACCGCGAACTGGACGAGCGAAACGCGTCAGAATGTCAGCGGATCCTCGACCATCGCCGCGAAGAACGAACTCGCCGACGGCTCGCAATGCATGAGCGTCACCGACATCGTGATCGTCGAGGGCGAGGAAACGCGCGTGTCGAAACGGATGTGCAAGGGCCCCGGCCAGGCGCGCTATGTCCTCGCGGCGTAAAGCGTTTCGCGTTGCGGCGGCGGCGGGGCTGATCGCCTGCCTGACCGGCGCCGCCAAGCCGGCGATTGACCCCGCGAACCCGACGTGCCCGCTGACTCCCGACTGGTCGGCGAACCCGACAATGAAGCTGACGCCTGTTGCCAAGAAGAGCGGCAAGGTGCTGCTCGCCGAGGGGCGGATCGATGCAGGACTTCCCGACCGGCTGACGGCCGCGCTCGCCGCCAACCCCGACGTCAGCGAAGTGTGGCTACGCTCGCCCGGCGGCGACGCGCGCGCGGGCAATGCCGCAGGGCGGATCATCCGCTCGAACTTTGGCCTCACGACGCGCATCCCGGCGGGCTGGGCCTGTTTCAGCGCGTGCAACTTCATCTTCATGGGCGGCCAGCCGCGCGTGATCGATCCGGGCGGGCTGTTCATCGTCCATATGTTCACGCGCACCGGCGACCGCAGCGCGATCGACATGAGCGTCGCGATGGGGACCGATGCGACCAAGGAGCTGATCGGCGACATCGAACAGGATGCCGCGCTGCTGGCGAGCGAGGATAATGATTTTCTGATCCGCATGGGGGTGTCGCGCAAGCTGCTGACCGAGGTGATGTACCAGCAAAAGGCGCTGGCGAACGCCGAGGACAAGTCGACGCGGCGATGCCTGACGCAGGCCGAGGTCAGGACCTATAACGTTGCAAATAACAACGAATAGGATAGGCTGCTCCGCAAAATAGGAGAGGCTGCCATGAACGAGATGACGCACGATCACGCCACATTCCGGTCGATGATCGACGGAACGCAGGAAGATTGGGACATTATCGCGCGCGAGCAGAAGGAGTTCGCGCCGAACAATGGCAAGCGCATCCTCGACCATCTGAAGCTGCTCGGCGGCGATTATGGCGGCTTTCCGGTCGACCGGCTCGAACATTGCCTGCAGACCGCGACGCGCGCGCATCGCGATGGCCGCGACGAGGAATATGTCGTGATGGCGCTGCTCCACGACATTGGCGACACGCTGGGGGCGTTCAACCATCCCGACGTCGCGGCGGCGATCCTGAAACCCTTCCTGTCGGAAGAAAATCTGTGGATCGTCCAGCATCATGGCGTGTTCCAGGGCCATTATTTCTTCCACTATCTCGGGCTCGACCGCGACATGCGCGACCAGTTCAAGGATAGCCCGCATTATGCGGCGTGCGCCGAATTCTGCGAGAAATATGACGCGCCGGCGTTCGACCCCGATTATGACAGCGAGCCGCTGGAATTCTTCGAGCCGATGGTGATGCGGCTCTGCTCCTATCCGCGAACCAGCATCTACAAGAAGGTGATGGTCGAGGAAGCCGCGGAGTAAATCATACCGTCGCCCCCGCGAAGGCGGGGGCCGCTTGCAGCCTTACGCTATGCCGACAGCGGCCCCCGCCTTCGCGGGGCGACGGATTATTACCGACCCTTGAACTCGGTCTTGCGCTTCTGCTGGAAGGCCATGATGCCTTCCATCGCGTCGGCGGTGCCGCCCGCGATGAATTGCCCCTTGGCTTCGGCGTCGAGCGTGGTCGAGTAATCCTGCGACAGGCCGTCGCGCAGCACCTTGCGCATCGTGCCGAGCGCGATCGTCGGGCCATTGGCGAGGCGGGTGGCGAGCGCCTTGGCCTCAGTGATCAGGTCGGCATCGTCGACGCATTTATAGATCATGCCCCAGTCAGCGGCCTGTTCGCCGCCGATCTTCTCGCCTAACATCATCATCTGCAGCGCGCGCGGTACGCCGACGAGGCGCGGCAGCAGCCACGACGAGCCACCGTCGGGGACGAGTCCGATGTTGACGAAGGCCTGGAGGAAATAGGCGCTCTTGCCCGCGATGGTGAAATCGCCCGACAGCGCGAAACTGCACCCGACGCCCGCCGCGGGCCCGTTGACCGCGACGACGACGGGGATGTCGAGGTTCGCGAGCGCGAGCAGCATCGGGTTATAATGACCGCGGAGCGCGCTGCGGCTCCGCGCCCCGCCGCTGACCGCGCCGCCCGCCGAGCGATCTCCCGCCAGATCGGCGCCCGAACAGAAGCCGCGGCCTTCGCCGGTGATCAGCAACGCGCGCGCGCCGAGGCCCGGCAGATGATCGAGCGCCTCGCGAATGTCGTCGGCCATCGCCGGCGGCATCGAATTGAGCCGGTCGGGCCGGTTGAGCGTGATCGTCGCGACATGGTCGGCGAGTTCGAGCTTGATCGTGTCGAAGGTCGGAAGGGTCATGGGGAAGAATCCTCTCGCAGGTGCTTTACCTTTACGTTCACGTAAAGATGTGACTCATTTGCGAGAGGAGTGCAAGAGGGAAGGGAACGGGAGTGGACGACCGGAAGCTGACCTCTGCGTCTCGTCACTTCGTCATTCCCGGGAAAGCGGGAACCAGTGAACTGAGGATGCTGCCCGGTTCCCGCTTTCCCGGGCACATTGATGTAGTAACTTGCTGGAAGCAGCCATCTGATCCTTGGGGCGGTCCCAGAAGTGGCGGCTTCGCGCCGGATTCTTGCCATGCGCGACATAGTCGCATTACAATCCAAACCAGTCGTTTGACCTTGCGCGTAAGCAATCATCTCCCGCCTGAGTCGACGTGAACTGTGAAACGGTCGCCGCACGCTTCGGTCACAGAATTCCCGCTATCGGATCCTATCCTTCGCGCAATCGCATCTATCGTATCGCAGTCATTCCCACCCCCTGCCACCAACCGGAGCTGATCGAGCTCTGCGCGCGCCCGAGATATATTACCCTGTTCGTGTAAGGCATGGATAAGGCAAACTCGTGCGTCGAAACTTCGGCGATCTGTCGGAAGAGAGTCTACCGATGCGATTGCCTCGCCGTATCGTTGCTGCATCAGCAAATCTGCGCAGCTGCCGCCGGACTCCTGTCGCCCAACGGTTGCACGCATGTTTTTTTCAAGGAAATCGGCATAATCTGAGCGACCGGCCTCCCGAAACATCTGCGCCGCTTGCGAATAATATTTCTTGCCACCTTCGTAGTCGCCCGCCTGAAACCGTGACTGACCCATAAACTCCAATAGCTCCGCGTGCAGGAAATCGTCGCCCGAATCCTCAATGATCGCGAGGCCGGCCCGATAGGCCTGAGCGCTCGCATCATACTCTTTCCGCTTGTCGAGAAGCTGCGCGTACATTTCCGTGCTGTGGGCGGCCTTTGTATATTCACCCACAGCCTCGGCCGTTTCCAATACAAGCGGAAACCACTTCTCCGCTGCCTCGGCACTTTCATCCGATATCGATGCCGTAAAGGCATAATATGCGGCCGCAGCCTTCACCCCATTATGACCAGTGTGATTATATAAGAACTCGAAATCGGCCCTTGCCGCGGTAAATCGTCCGTCCCTGGCCAGCTGCAGTCCTCTGTCACCCCGAAAGAGACTTTCACGCTCTATATTTCCCGCACGAACGGCGCCAACAATCGCCGTATCCCAGTTCTCGACTGCCTTTTCTGATTGCCGGTCGAGGGCAAGGGCTTGCGCCAGATGGCCTTGAACCGACCAGCGATCTGTTTCGGGAGCGGCCTTGGCCGCCGCGTCGAGCGCGATGATCGCCGGGCGAATCTGCCGCTCGCTAAGGAGTGCGAGCCCTTCACAAAGGTTCGGATCACTCGGGTCAATCAAGGCCGCGGTTCGTATCATCGCAGCAGGTGCCCGAGTGTCCGCAAGCGACAGGCAATCTGCTCGAATGGGCCAAAGGAAATAGCCGCCGATGAGCAGTAATAGTGCGAAAATCCCAGCGATCTTGAGGGGTTTAGGCAATGATCCGCTCCATTAGAAAGTCTCCGCTTAGGGACTCATTCTACAAAAGCATCGTTACCTTTATTTCCTAAGATCCGAATAACTCGTAGAACAGAGGAAGGAAGCTATTGATGATCGCCGTCGCATGACCGCTTTCGTTCCTTCTAATACAGAAACCGAAGAGCCGCTTCCAGCCAGAGGTTGCCGCCATCGGTGCCCTCGGGTTCGCGGGAATGACGAAAGTGGGGATGGCCGCTCACCACTCCAAAGCCGTCGCTACTCCCCGCCCAGCCGCACGAACCGCATATCGCCCTCGGCGCGGTGGAGCGTGAGGCCGCGATCGGTCTTCTCCGCGCAGGCGCCCTCGAAATTCACGACGCCGATGTCGTTGGGCTTGATGATGACGTGCAATTTGCCGCCATCGGCCTCGGTCAGTTCGAAGCGTGGCGCGGTGATGCCGTAGATCGGTTCGCGCAGTTCGACCCAGCGCGGGATGCGCTGGTCGTCTTCGGGCATCGTCCAGCCGTAAACCTGCGTGTAATCCTCCGTCGGGTCGCCGTTGTCGAAGCCGATCGTGAAATCGACCCCGGGGATGCCCTTGCCATTGGGCCAGGTGACCAGGAGGGTAGGGACAGTGCCTTCAACCTCGAGGAGCGCGCCTTTCTCCATTGCGGGCGGCACTGGCTTGGGATCGGTGGTCAGGCAGACCATGTCGCCGCGCACTTCCCAGCGCCCCTCGGCCCGCTCGTCGAGCGCGCCGGCGGCGAGCATATATTGGAAGCGGCCGTCATTGCGGATCAGCAATCCGCCGCCGACATCGGGGCCTTCGGCAAGGCTATATTCGCCCACCCAGGGTGAATCCTGCGCCGCGACAGGGGCAGCGATCAGGGCGGCGGCGAGGAGCAGAATGCGCATGGCGGTGATCATGCGGCGACGGGCGTGCGGGCGCCAGCCCCTTTCCACATCTTGCCTCACCTGCTAGGCGCCCGCGCCATGTCCCAGAAGCATCCTGATCGCCGTACCTTCGCCATCATCTCGCACCCCGACGCGGGTAAGACGACGCTGACCGAGAAATTGCTCGTCGCGGGCGGCGCGATCCATATCGCGGGCGAGGTCAAGGCGCGCGGGCAGGCGCGGCGTGCGCGCTCCGACTGGATGAAGATCGAGCAGCAGCGCGGGATTTCGGTCACGTCGTCGGTGATGACCTTCGAGCATTCGGGGCTCGTCTTCAACCTGCTCGACACACCGGGGCACGAGGATTTCAGCGAGGATACCTATCGCACCCTCACGGCCGTCGACAGTGCGGTGATGGTGATCGACGCCGCGAAGGGTATCGAGCCGCAGACGCTGAAGCTGTTCGAGGTGTGCCGCCTGCGCTCGGTGCCGATCATCACCTTCATCAACAAGGTCGATCGCGAAGGCCTGCCGCCGTTCGAATTGCTCGACGAGGTCGCCGACCGGCTCGCGCTCGACGTCTGCCCGATGAACTGGCCCGCGGGTATGGGCGGGCAGTTCGAGGGGATCTACGACCTCGCCGATCCCGCGATCATGCGGCCGGGCGGCGACGCGTCGCGCATGTATGAAGGCCACCGCGCGAAGGTCGCCGGGCTCGACGATCCGGCACTGGCAGCAGAGCTTTCGGAGCGCGGGCTGGCGCACCTCAAGGAAGAGACCGAGCTGGCTTCGGCCTGCTATGCGGAGTTCGATGCCGCGGCGTACCGCAATGGCGACCTGACGCCGGTCTATTTCGGATCTGCGCTGAAAGAATTCGGCATCGGCGACCTGCTTTCGGCGCTCGCCAACCACGCGCCGGGGCCGCAGCCGCAGCCTGCCGAGCCCGCGCCGGTGCAGCCGGACGACGACGCCGTCACCGGCTTCGTCTTCAAGGTGCAGGCGAATATGAACCCCGCGCACCGCGACCGCATCGCCTTCATGCGGCTGTGCTCGGGCAAGTTCGAGCGTGGGATGCGGCTGATGCAGGGCGGGACGGGCAAGGCGATCGCGATCAGCCGCCCGATGCTGTTCCTCGCGCAGGACCGCGAAATGGCCGAAGAGGCGTTCCCCGGCGACATCATCGGCATTCCGAACCATGGCACGCTGCGCGTCGGCGATACGCTGTCCGAGCGCACCGACATCACGATCACCGGGCTACCGAACTTCGCCCCCGAATTGCTGCGCCGCGTCGCGCTGGTCGATCCGACGAAGACCAAGCAGCTTCGCAAAGCACTCGACGACATGGCCGAGGAGGGGATCATCCAGGTCTTCTACCCCGAAATCGGGTCGAACATGATCGTCGGCGTCGTCGGTCAGCTGCAGCTCGAAGTGCTGATCAGCCGGTTGGATGCGGAATATAAGGTCGAGGCGAAGCTGGAGCAGTCGCCGTGGGACACTGCGCGCTGGATCGCGAGCGACGATGCGGCGGCGCTGAAGGCGTTCCAGGCCGACCATCGCGGCGCCAGCGCCACCGACCGCGACGGCGCGCCGGTGTTCATGGCGAAGGATGCGTGGGAAGTCGGCTATGTGACCCAGCGTCACCCGTCGATCCGCTTTACGGCGACCAAGGAACGGCGCTTCGCTCCGGCCGATTGACGCCGGGACCGAAGCGGGCGTCCATTCAGCCGGGTGTTGCCACGGTCGTTTCGACCACGGCGTTACTCGCCGGAACCTGAACCGGAACCGGCGGATTGACGATCGTCTGGAAATTGGGGCGGTCGCAGCCGTCGCCATTTTTCAGTGCCGCCAATTTGGTACGGATTTTCTCCCAGTTGGTGGCGCCGACCTCGGTGGGCGGACCGATCCAGAAATGGCTAAGTACGGGTTTCGCGTTAGCTTGGCCCGGTGCAATCAGTTGCCCGGCAAATCCAAGCGCGATCACAACGACACGACCTTCGCTCATCAAGCCAAGGTGGACTGCGACCCCGTCGACGGGAGTATCGCCGGCGGGCGTGTCGGGAAAGGCAAAATCGGCGTTCGCGCCGGCGAGCGTCACGGCCCGGCAGCGCGCCACCGACAGGGCGGGAATAGCGTTCATCAGACCGGCGAATTGCGCACGGGTGGCTACAATACCCTTGTTTCCGATAATGGCGTCACCCAGCTTTGCCTTCAGAATATTGTCCATGTCATATATGGTGACGCCGCCGGCGACATATGCCGGTAGGGCGGTCTTATTCGCTCCGATCACGAACTGCTGGCTATCGCCCGCGGCTGTCATCAGCGGGGCTTTGTCCTTGATCGGCTGATAGAGGTCGAAGGGTATCGAAAAGCGTTCGAGCGTATCGATGGCTTCGCGGGTCGTCAGGCATTTGATGTTGGCTATGTCGGCGGCGACCGCCGAATTGCGGGCATGGGCAAACAGGATGATGCGTGCATCGTCCGAAGAGACACCCATGTTCGTCAACTGGATGAATGCCGGTGCGCATGCGGCGTCGAAACCCGCTGCATTCCCTGCGTTATTGCTCTGCTCAGCCAGATTCTTGAATGCACCGCCCAGTTGTTTCCAACTTTTTCCGGCGCCTTCCTTCATTCCCGCTGGGATCGTGGCATCCAATATGGATGCAAGATCGGCGGCGTCCGACAGATTTGGATATTCGCGGTTGCCCGACAGCAGGCTGCCTTGATATTCCAAGCTAAATTCGAAACTGGCATATTGGGATGCCACATTCCCGCCCGGCGCGGACCACGACCAGGGAAATTTCTTGGGAAGGAAGCTGGTCGCAATGTCGGAATCAGCCGGCTTGACCACAAGCGGCCGCGAGAATGTGTAGGGGTCCCCGGCCGCTGTGGCGCCGGTAAGAACCGGCTGGCTATTTCCGAACAGGCTCAGTTCGGTTTGCGAACGGATAGAGTATTTGTCGCTTTGCGTGTCGCCGAAGAACAGATTGCCGACCGGACCGAGCAGGTTGGCGAAGGCTGATATACCCGTCCAGAAGGCAGCCTTTCGCTCTTCATTTTCGGAAACGACCACCCAGGGCCGAAATTTAATCTCGGCTGCGATTGCCTGCGGCGTGCGATGATCGATAGCGATCCAGGGGCCGGCATATCGGTCGTTCGCTTGGTCGAAATAGGAAATTTCGAAGCGGCATGCTTTCTTGCCCGATCGCTTCCAGTGGAAAAGATTGACCTCCGCGGTCATTTCCTGGCCGTCTTCCGATTTTCCGAGCGGCAAGATGGCGGCCATCCCGGCCTCGTATTTCGTCTCGAACAGCGTGTGCAGAAACTTATAGTCCGGAAGCTTCTCGAATATGCTGTTGCAATTCTGGATATCGTCGATCGAAGGCTTTTTGTGAATGAGAAGCCTGTAATATCCAGCGTTAATGCTCTTCTTTTTACGAGGGATGGCCACATCGTTCTGATCCGGCCAAAGCTTCTTTTTCATTTCCTGGAAAAAGTCGGCCGCCGCTGGCGGAAGAGGGGTTGCGGCGGACGCCGTGCCTGGAAACAATATTATGGGGCAGATCGCGGCGAGCAACCGTCGCCGGTGCGGATATTGGTTTGTCCGCCGATGGAATCTAGATCCTTGCTTGCGCCACATAACTGCCCCCACAGTCATTCCATTAATGGATATTAGTCTAGCTGGCCAAATCTGCTCTTGTCAAAGCGATCACCAACCAATTTGGCCGGATCCAGGTGAGAGCGCGTGGTAACTATTATCCGAGCAGACTCAAAAGATCGATTGTCGTCGCGGCGGCGGCGTCCTCCTCGTCATCCTCTTCACCCTCGAACTTGCTCAGCGTGACGCCGAGCAGGCGGATTCCTTGTTCGGTGGGGAGCAGGGGCGCCAATATCGCTTCGCCCGCGGCGAGCAGCGAATTGCCGTCGAGGATCGGCGCGGCGACAGACTTCGCCCGCGTGATCGTGCGGAAATCGGCGTAGCGCAGCTTGAGCGTCACCGTGCGGCCGCGCGCGCCCTTCTTCGCCGCGCGGTCCCAGACGACGGTGCAGACATGCGCGAGCGCCTCGCGGATTTCGGTGTCGGTGATCAGATCGTTGAAGAAGGTCCGTTCGCCGCCAAGCGATTTCAGCGGCCGGTTCGACTTGACGCGGCGATGGTCGATCCCGCGCGCGAGATTGTAGAGCCATTCGGCGCTGTTGCCGAAATGTGTCGCGAGCCACATCGGATCCTTTTCCGCAAGATCGGCACCCGAAAAAACGCCGAGCCCCTCCATCTTCGCCGCGGTCACCGGGCCGATGCCGTGGAAGCGGCGGATCGAGAGCGTCTGGACGAAGGCGGCGCCCTTGCCGGGCGGGATGATCGTGATGCCGTCGGGTTTGTTCTGGTCCGAGGCGAGCTTGGCGATGAATTTATTGTACGAGACGCCGGCGGAGGCGGTGAGGCCGGTTTCGGCGCGGATGCGCTGGCGGATCAGTTTTGCCGCCGCGGTCGCGCTGCCGAGCCCGGCCTTGTCGGCGCTGACGTCGAGATAGGCTTCGTCGAGCGACAGCGGCTCGACCTCGTCGGCATAATCGCGGAAGATGGCGCGAATCTGGTGCGAGATGTCGCGATAGACGTCGAAGCGCGGGGGCACGAAGATGAGGCCGGGGCACTGGCGCTTCGCGGTGATGCTGGGCATCGCCGAGCGGACGCCGAACTTGCGCGCTTCATAGCTGGCGGCGGCGACAACGCCGCGCCGCGACGAGCCGCCCACGGCAACCGGCTTACCCCGCAGCGACGGATCGTCGCGCTGTTCGACCGAGGCATAAAAGGCATCCATATCGACATGGATGATCTTGCGGATCGGGGCGTCCGCGCCGTCGTCGGATCCATGATCGTCGCCGTCTTGCACGGCGCATCATTAGCATGTTGCCATGATGTTCTCAATGGCGCGCTCGACGAAGCGCTTGACGAAACTGGGGCAAAATGGCAATCGCCGCCGACCTTGGGAATGCGGGTATAGCATAGTGGTAATGCTCTAGCCTTCCAAGCTAGCTAGGCGGGTTCGATTCCCGCTACCCGCTCCACCGATAGCATAGCTGCCGATACACGCGATTTGGGGGTTTTTCCGGCCGCCTTTTTGCGCCGGTAAGGCCCCGGAACCCGCGGCAACATGCCGGCGTTATCCATCTGCCTGAACCGATGCACAGCCGGACAGAATCGCGTTGTTTGCGCGGCGTCGCTCGGCTTGGACCGGCCGGGTGGGGGGCATTAACGATCAGGAGAATTCCTATGTCCCCGTCTCTGAAAAAACTGGCACCCGTGGTGGTGATTTTGGCCGGTTCCCTGGGCTTGGGCGGCTGTGCCACCAAGGGCTTCGTGCGCGAGCAGGTCGCCGTGGTGAGCCAGCGCGTCGATGCGCTCGAAGCGCAATTGCAGGCGACCGACGCCACCGCGAAGCAGGCATTGACCGAAGCGCAGGCCGCATCGGGGCAGGCGCAGAATAATGGCCAGCGCCTCGATCAGCTGAGCGGCCGCGTCGATGGCATCGAACAGCGCATGCAGGCGCAGCAGAAGCGGCCGCGCAATTGACGCCATATGGCGTCAAACGCTGATCGACCGTGATTTTCGGCGCCGTCGCCCGCGGGCGACGGCGCCCACCATTCGAGTGCATCGACCTATGATCAAAACCTTCGTGGCGCTTGCGGGATTTGCGCTGACCGTTCCGGTGTCCGCAGGATCGGCCGCGCCGGCCAGCGAGGCCGAAACCGCGGATGCCGCAACTCGTTCGGAGGCGGCGACGCGGGTCGCCGATTGGGTTGCCGCGTCGGGCGACAACGCCGGCTTGCCGTACATCATCATCGACAAGCCTGCGGCATCGCTGTTCCTGTTCGATGCCAAGGGGAAATTCCTCGGCAGGGCGCCGGTCCTGATCGGCGTTGCGCTCGGCGACGAGGCCACCCCGGGGATCGGATCGAAGGATCTCGCCGAGATCGGCCCCGCCGAGCGAACCACGCCCGCCGGGCGCTTCCTCGCGAAATTCGGGATGGCGGCGGGACGGCAGAGGGTGCTCTGGGTCGATTATGCCACCTCGGTGGCGCTCCACCCGATCCCGAAGGGCAGCCAGAAGGAACGCCGCCGCCAGCGGATGTTGTCGCCCGGCATCGACGACAACCGCATCACCTTCGGATGCATCAACGTCCCGCTAGCGTTTCATAACAAGAGCGTTCGCCCACTTTTCCAGAAGAAAGGCGGATATGTTTATGTGTTGCCCGACACCAAGCCGCTCGAGGCGGTCTTTCCGCGCCTGCACGTCCAGCCCCGCCCTGGCGTCCCGACAGATTATCCGGCCGGTTCGACGCCGAGCAGCTCGACCGTGAACAGCAAGGTCGCGCCGCCGGGGATCGGGCCCTTGCCGACGGGGCCATAGGCGAGCTGCCAGGGGATCGCGAATTCGACCTTGTCGCCGACGCCCATCAACTGCACGCCTTCCTGCCAGCCGTCGATGACACGATTCAATGGAAAGCTCGTCGGTTCGCCGCGCCGGACCGAGCTGTCGAATTCGCGGCCGTCGGCGAAGGTGCCGACATAATGAACGGTGACATTATCGGCCGGGCCGGGATGCGCGCCGCTGCCGTCGCCCGCGATCCGGCGCCAGCGCAGCCCGCTCGGCGTCATGCGCCAGCCGTCGGCGCCGTGACGTTCGGCGAGCGCCGCCATCTGCTTGTTAAGATAAGCGGTGCCTTGGGTGGGTGGCGTTTCGGCCGGCTGGGCGGTGGCGGATGCTGGAATGCAGCAGCCCAGTGCGGCTGCCGCGAGCAGCCGGTTCAAAGACGATATGTGCATGAAAACTCCCTCGATCGTTGCACGCATAAACGCATCGCGGGCCGAATAGGCAAGAGCCTATCGGTCGGGACATGGAGGAACTGCAGGAACCTTCGCCGGCATCCGTCGTTTCAGCTTCGTACACATCAATCAGAGACTTGAGGCGCGGCCACCGGCTGTTTCGTCATTCGAAAAACCCGTTTCGCGGGCTTTCGAAGCCGGTGCCGTGTGTCCTGCTCTGCAATCGAAGGAGACGTCGGATGTTCAAATGGGCTTTGATCTTTGCGGTGATCGCGCTGGTCGCGGCCGTGCTCGGCTTTGGCGGCGTTGCAGGCACCGCGGCGGGGATCGCCAAGATCCTGTTCTTCGTCGGCCTTGCGCTCGTTGTGCTGTTCCTGATCCTCGGATCGGCCGCGGCGCGAAAGATCACATAAAAAAATTGAACGCTGCGGGAACCAAATCGAGCCTGCGGCGTTTCACTCATCTACTAGATCGAAAGAGAAGGTAGAATCTGGTTCCTGTCTTCGGACGGAACCTAGGGAGCCCCGCCGCAGAAATGCGACGGGGCTTACCTGTTTCTAGGCCGGAAATGCCGCGCGAACGCGGCGTTCGAGCACCGCGAGCGGGATGCGCCCGGCGCCCAGCACGACGTCGTGGAAACGCTTGATGTCATAGCCCGGCCGCCGCGATACCTCGTCGCGCGCGCGGCTTATCGCGATCTGGCCTACCTTGTAGGCGCAGGCCTGTCCCGGATAGACGATATAGCGGTCGATCTCGGTGCGCGATGCGCTCGGCGAGTTCGACGAATTCTCGACCATATAATCGATCGCCTGTTCGCGGCTCCACCCCATCGCATGGATGCCCGTGTCGACGACGAGGCGCGAAGCGCGAAACGCGTAAGAGGCGAGATAGCCGATCTTGCCGAGCGGATCGTCTTCATACATGCCGAGTTCGTCGGCGACCTGTTCGGCGTAGAGGCCCCAGCCTTCGCCATAGGCGGTGACCGACGCCGCCTGCCGATAGAGCGGCAGTTCGGCGTCTTCATATTTCAACGCACCCTCGAACAGATGCCCCGGCGCGCCCTCGTGATAGGCGAGGGTCGGCAGGGTGTAGCGCGGCCATTCGGCGGTATCGCGCAGGTTGATGAAAAAGATGCCGGGGCGCGAGCCATCGGGGGTTCCCGCCTGCGCCGACCCGCCCGGCGCACCGATCTCGATTTCGGGTGGGACGCGGCGGATTTCATAGGGGGCCTTGGGAAGGCGGCTGAACACCTGCGGCAGGCGCCCGCGAATATCGACGAGCAGGCCGTTGAGATAGGCGAGCATCTCGGCGCGGCCGGTGTCGTCGTTGGCGAACAACTGACCCTCGGCCTTGCCGAGTGCGTTCAGCCGGTCGCGGATGCTGCCGTCCTTATAGCCCTGCGCTTTCAGCAGCACATCCATCCGCGATGTCAGGTCGGCGACCTGCTCGCGGCCGATGCGATGGATTTCGGCGGCGCTGAGGCTGGTCGTCGTATGCTGTGCGAGCGTCGCGGCGTAATAGGCCGCGCCATCGGGAAGGCGCGCGACGCCGGCGTCGGTGCCGGCACGCGGGAGCAACGCGGTCAGCGCGTCGATCTGGCGGGTGAGCGCGGCGCGGATCGGTCCCTCGAACACCTTCGCGGCGCTCTCGCCATAGCCCGAAAGGCCCAGCGCGGCGCTGCGTTTGGCGATCGAGGTGACAAGCGTTTTGCCGCCGACGTCGCCGTCGCGGAGGCGTGCGAGTTGTTGCAGCGCCTGATCGAGGATGAAGCGCGGTGCGACGACGCCCATTGCGGCATTCGTCTTTACGATTTCGGTGTCCGCGTCGAGCAGCGCCGGGATCGCTTGAAGCCGCGTCATATAGGCGTCGGCGTCGGCCTTGGTCGTCACGGGATGCTGGCTGTCGAGGAAGGTGCTGACCCCAGTGTAGAATCCGCCGAGCTGGGTGACGCCATAAGGGCCGGGGCGGTGGCCGAAGCCGCCCGTATGATAAGTAAAACGGGCAAGCCGCTGGCGCGTGACGAGGTCGAATTCGGCGCTGTCATGCGCGATGCGCGCGGCATCGCCGAGCGTCTCGCCCTTGATCGCGCGCACCGCGGCAAGGTCGCTGTCGATCTGGCGCGTTCGCGCGGCGCGCGCGGCGGGCGACCAGTCGGGGAATTGCGCGCGGAGGGCGGTGCGGACACCCGTGTCGATACCGAGCGACGTGGCGCGGGTCGGGTCGTCGCGCAGGCCTTGCTCGAATTGCGCGGCGAGCAGCGCGTCGAGGCGGGCGTCGCCGCTTTCTTTTGCGATGGCGGGCCCCGCGACGCTGGCGACGGCGAGGCCGCCAATCCCGGCGAGGACGGTCCGTCGATCGGGCACAATGTCGGTCATGCGATTCTCCCCTGTTCGTTTCGCCGAGCGTAGGAGCGCGCCGTTGTCGGCGCAACATGCTGACGCAATTGCGAAACTTTTGGCTGCGGCGTCGTCAGCCGATCGGCTGACTCGTCCGCCTTTCGCGATGAACAGCCATTAAAACGCATCCATCGCCCGGAAGGTGCGTTGATCTGTTTCGGTCGGGATATCCCCGGGTGGATGGAGAATGACATGAGCATACTCAAAAAGGCGGCAATCTCTTTTGCGGCGTTATCGGTGATCGCGGCGCCTGTTGCGGCGTCGGCGGCGGGCGTGGCCCGCGCAGCTTCGGCGGCCGGAGGTGAAAGCGAACTCGAAGGCAATTCGAGCTGGATCATCGGGCTTGTCGGCCTGCTCGTCGGCATCGGCGCGATCATCCTGGTCGCCGACAAGGACGACGATTCCCCCGTAAGCCCATAGGGTCATATTCGCGGGAGGGCAGCCGGGCCGGCTCGGGCTGCCCTCTTGCAACGTTTGATCGCTCTGCCGCGCGGCATGAACGGCCGACCTGTTCGGCCGCGCGGTGCCATTGCCAGCCGGTCGCTGATTGCTGATTGGCGGGCCCGTTAGGGACGGGCGGTGGAGATTCGGCAGTGATGGCAAGGGGATATAGGGCGGCGGCCTTGGGCGTGGCGCTGCTTGGGGGATGTAGCGGTGCAGCTACAGGACATGCCGACGGCAAGACAGCCGCGGCGCAGGTCGTTCAGGAAGGGCAGGGAAAGCCCTATGCCCTGTTGGGCAGCGAGGTCTGGGACGTGCCTGACCCGGTTTCGGGCCGCGTTTATCAGGTCTTCGTCAGCCTTCCGTCCTCTTATGCAAAAGATCCACAGCGCGCCTATCCGGTGCTCTACGTCACCGACGCCGATTATGCCTTCCCGGTCGTCCGGCAGATTGCGCGGCGATTGAACGTCGAGGGCCCGAAGGTGCAGGAGTTCATTCTGGTCGGATTGTCCTATGCCAAGGGCGACGATCCGGTGCAGAGCCGACGGCGTGACTATACCCCGACCGCCGAAGGGCCGAGCGACGCGCCGGCCGGCGCGGTCCACGGCGGGGGCGCCGCGTACCAGACCTTTTTGCGCGATCAGGCCCTGCCTTTTGTTGCGCGCCGCTATCGAACCGATCCCCGGCAAAAGCTGTTTCTCGGCCATTCCTACGGTGCCCTTCTGGGGACACAGATATTGTTCACCGAACCCGAAATGTTCAGCGGCTATATCCTGGGAAGCCCGTCGCTTTGGTACGGCAAGCGACATATGTTTGTGCTGGAAAAGGCTTATGCGGCAGCACACCGCGACATGCCGGCGAAAGTTTATGTCTATACCGGCGAATATGAAGCGGCGCGCGCCGCCGATCCGCGCTTCAACAAGCGCGTGGATATGGTTGGGGACAGCGATGCCCTGGTCGAAACGCTGAAACGGCGCGGCTATCCGGGGCTGCAAATCCGGGCGGACGTGCTGAATGACGAGGATCATGTGTCGGTGGCGCCGCGCGGCTTCACCAAGGGGATGACTTATCTGCTCCCGGTGCCGCTTGCCGCCGAATGAACGGCGCGCCGGTTTTGCGACAATTTGCGACAATTTTCCGTCGATCCGGCACGTCGCTGGGACAAACCGCGCCTAGAACGGCTTCATCGGGTTCCGGCTCATTCCCGGAAAGGCCCCATGAAGGAGTTCGTTACGTGAACAAGAAAATCTCGCTCTTTACGCTCGCCGCCGCATTGGTGGCCGTGCCCGTTCTCGCCGCACCCGGCGCCGACGGCAATGCCGTGCAGACCCGTGCCGACGCGCAGGCCCGGGCCACGCAGATGTTCGCCAAGATGGATGCGAACAAGGACGGCAAGCTCGACGCCACCGACCGCGCCGCGCAGCGTGCCGAGCGGCAGGCGAAAATCTTCGCCAGCCTCGACGCCGATGGCAATGGCAGCATCAGCAAGGCCGAATGGGACAAGCATGGCGCCGATCGTGCCGCCAAGCGCGCCGAACGCGGTGAAAAGCGTGCCGAAGCCGGTGAAGCCGGCGACGGCAAGCGGCACCACGGCATGCGCGGTGGTCATGGCAAGCGCGGTGGCCATCACGGCATGATGATGGGCAAGGCCGATACCGATGGCGACAAGGCGATCAGCCAGGCCGAGTTCCAGACCGCCGCGCTCGCGCGCTTCGACGCCGCCGACGCGAACAAGGATGGTCAGGTCACCGCCGAAGAACGTCAGGCCCAGCGCGGCGCATGGCGCGCCAAGCGTGGTGCGGCTCCGGCTGCTCCCGCGAACCAGTAAGCATTTGGCAGGGGCTCGGCGGCAAGCGTAGAGCCTTCCTCCCCTCCCCGGCATTGCCTTTGTTGCCGGTCCCTGTCAGCTATCGCCCACCGGCCCCCGTGGCCGGTGGGCGAACCAGCATCTTCTTAACGGAAATCCGATGACCGACAGCGACACGCCGCGCATCCTGCTGATCGACGACGAGCCGTCGATCCGCGAGCCGCTGGGCGAATATCTGACCGCGCAGGGCTTTGCGGTGACCGACGTCGCGAGCGCTGCCGAGGCGCGATCGGTGCTGCGCGCGCAGGGCGTCGATCTGGTCGTCAGCGACATCATGATGCCCGGCGAGGACGGCCTGTCGCTGACCCGCCATTTGCGCGAGACGAGCAGCATTCCCGTCATCCTGCTGACCGCGCGCGCCGAGGATACCGAGCGGATCATAGGGCTGGAGATCGGCGCCGACGATTATGTCGTCAAACCCTTCAATCCGCGCGAACTCGTCGCGCGCATCCGCACCGTGCTGCGCCGGACGCAGCAGGGCGGCCGCGCGCTCGATCCGGGCGGCACCTATTATGCCTTTGGCGACTGGGTGCTGCGCGAAGTCGAACGCGTGCTGGTCGATGGCGAAGGCAATGAGGTCGCGCTGTCGTCGGGCGAATATCACCTGCTCCACGCGCTGGTGCGCCATCCGCGGCAGGTGATGAGCCGCGATCGCCTGCTCGACATGGTGCGCGGGCGCGAGGCCGATATCTTCGACCGCGCGATCGACAATCTGGTCAGCCGGCTGCGCAAGAAGATCGAAGTCGACGCCGCGCACCCGCAGATCGTCAAGACGGTGTGGGGCGGCGGTTATACGCTGGCGTGCGAGGTCAAGCGGATGGGTCCCGCGACGTGAAACTGCGGTTGTGGCCCAAGAGCCTCGTCGGCCAGCTCGTTTTTGCGGTCGCGGTAATGCTGTTCGTCGCGCAGGCGATCAATTTCGTGCTGCTGTCGCGCGGGATGCGGCAACAGACGCTGGCGCACGGCGGCGGCATGGCCGTCGCGCGGATCATCGATGCGATCGAACGCGACCGGCGCGGTGACTTCAGGCCGCCGCGCAACGAACGCGAGCGGCACGAGGCGCGCGAGCGCGCGCAGAAACTGGTGATCTCCGATCATCTCCCCCCGATGCCCGTCGGCGCGGTTCGCGTGCCCGACCTTGCCGCCTATGTCGAAGGCCTGCTCGGCGAGACCAATGTGCCTGCCGCAATGGTTGACGCCTGGGCGCTCCCGCCGCGCGAACGGCAGCGGCTGCGCCGGCCCGCCTTTCCCGACCGTGTCGTCATCGTCGTCGCGAAGGTCGACGGGCGCTATTTCGCGGTGCGTACGCGGATCGCGGCGGGGGGCAACCGGTTGCAGGGCTTCCTCGTGTGGCAGACGCTCTCGCTCTATCTGCTGTTGCTCGTACCGATCATGCTGATCGCCTGGCGCGCGGCGCGGCCGCTGCGCGACCTGACGCGCGCGGCCCGCGCCAATCCGGCGCTGCGCGATGCCGAGCCGCTCGAGGAAGAGGGGCCGTCGGATGTGCGCGAGCTGATCGGCGCGTTCAACGCCTATCGCGGCCGTATTTCGGCGATGCTGTCGGACAAGGACCGGATGCTCGGCGCGGTCGGGCATGATTTGCGCACCCCGCTCGCCAGCCTGCGCGTGCGCGTCGAGCAGGTCGAGGACGAGACGCTGCGCGACAAGATGATCGCGAGCATCGAGGAAATGACCGCGATGCTGAGCGACATTTTGGCGCTGGCGCGGTCGGGCGCGGGAACCGAGGCGCGCGAGCGCATCCCGCTGCGCGAATTGATCGGCGAACTGGCTGCCGATTATCAGGAGCGCGGCAAGGATGTCGAAATGGGCGATATCGCCGACGCCGCGGTGCTGGCGCGGCCGATGCTGCTCAAGCGTGCGCTGCGCAATCTTGCCGACAATGCGGTGGCCTATGGCGTGCGCGCGCGGCTGTCGGTGCGTGTCGAGGACGGCCATGCGCGGATCATCGTGTCGGACGACGGCCCCGGCCTGACTGCCGAGCAGATCAAGACGCTGATCGAGCCCTTCGCGCGCGGCGAGCAATCGCGCAATCGCGCGACGGGCGGCGCCGGGCTGGGCCTGTCGATCGCCCGCGATATCGCCGAGGGTGAGGGCGGGACGCTTGCGCTGTCGAACCGCGCGGGCGGCGGGCTCGATGCTGTGGTTGCACTACCGCTTCAGACCTAGGGTCAGTCGCACCAGCGCTGTCGATCGATGACTTGAAGTTTCGCTATGGTGGTCGACGGTTGCCATGCCCATTTTCGTCATCCCCGCGAAAGCGGGGACCCAGAGCGTCCGTCAACTGGCCCGGCCCTAGGTTCCCGCTTTCGCGGGAATGACGAGGTATTGGAAGCGCGGAGTCCGCTATCGGCCAATAATGCAAATCCGCTAAGGCTGGTGGACGCTAATTTGTCCGCGCTACCGCTTAGCAGTTGCCCTTAACTCCATCAGCACAGTCCGCAGCGGATTCAACGTCTTTTCCAGCACCGTCCACCGTATTGCAGGCAGTCAGAAGCAATATCGAGCTGCCAATTGCGAAAATTTTCAGAAGATTCTTCATTATCTCTCTCCGACGGCGAGGGCGAACCACCCTCCATTTGAGTTTCGATATTTTGGCAACGGCCGTTCGCAACGATCGTTCCGTTGCATCGGCGTCACGCTGGCCGAAGCGTTCAAAATGATCGCCAGGCCGCTTCCCAAAAGCTGCCCGTCCGCCAGCGGTCGAAACCGGACTTTCGTCATCCCGGACTTGATCCAGCATCCGCCGCGGCGCTGAAGTCATGGACCCCGGATCAAGTCCGGGGTGACGATGAAAGAAAGGCAACTTCCGGCCGAAATATTCAGACCGGCGAATGGCCAGGTCGATGTCAGGCGTATATCGCGATCGCCTGACTACCGCTCAGGATCGGCTCGCCGGCGCGGTTCCAGAGCATCATGTCCTGCACCGACAGGCCGTGGCGCGCATAGCCCGTTTTCGCCGACAGCAGCCACCAGCCGTCGTCGGTCGTCGGTGCGCCCGTCAGCATATTGACCGTCCAGTTCATCGAGCTGATCGGCCCGAATTCGCTGAACAGTGCCATCGCGGCGGGGGGCAGGGCGTCGCCCATCGCGAGCAGCGCGACCGCGGGATGGCATGCGGGCTCCTCGACGAAACGCACCCAGGTCAGATATTCGCCGACCTCGCTTTTCCAGCCGAAGCGCGGGCCGGTGGTTGGGCGCATGTCGAAATGGCGCGTGAAGGGCGGCCGCGCGTGATGATCGGGCACCGGCGCCAGCGTCTCGGGATCGGGCGCGTCGGGCACCGACAGGCGATCATGGTCGAGGTGGCTCTTGCGGTCGCCCGAAAATGCGAAGACCGCGGCGGTGCCGAAGCCCTGATCGCTCGACACGCCGGCGTCGATGAACAGCGACGATTTCGACTGGCGCAGCACGCGCGTCTCGACGGTGCAGTCGCCGCCCACCGGACCGACAAAGCTGATCTGCGCGTAACGCAGCGGGGTTTCGGTCGGGTGGAGCGCCATCGTGCCTGCAAGCGCGACCGCCGAGCTGATCCCGCCATAGGCGGTGCGCCCCTGCATCCATCCTTCGTCGATATGCGCCTTGGCCACGCCCTCTTCGGTGCGCAGCGTCGCGAGCAGCGCGTCGAGCGCGCTGGGAGAGGTCGTCATTGGTCTCTTATTCCTCGATCTGGAAGGTCAGGCCGGCATTGGCGGTCAGCCGCTCGATCAGCGCGTCGCCGAGCAGCGCGCCGGGGGTCCAGACGCCGCCTTTGCCCTTGTTCGCGAGCAGCGCGATTCCCGTTTCGGCGAGCATCTTCGACGTCGAGCCATAGCCGGGGTCGCGGTCGCCCTGAACCGAAGCGCGCACGGTAGTGCCGTCGGGATATTCGCCGATGAAGAGGATGTCGTAAAAACCGTTCTCGCGCTCTTCCTTGCTCGGGCCTTCGCCGGGCTGGAGCGTCGACTCGCCGAACGGATTCGCCTTCGCCATCGCTTCGGCCATCGCTTTCCCGGCGTCGCCGATCGTCGTCATCACCATCTCGTCGTACACAAGATCTTCGCCCCACGGATGGCCGAGCAGGAAATTGGTGCGGTGGACATTCTTGGTGTTGATCGGCGCCATCACGAAGGGCGCGGTCCAGGTGCCCGTCGCGCTGTCATATTCGGGGATCAGCCCGGTCGGCTGCGACGGGCCTTCGAAACCCGGCGTTAGTGCGAAACTCGACCGCAGTAGCAGCGCGAGCGAGGGCTTTTTCGCGATGGCTTTGAGCGTTTCGGTGAGGCTGGCGATCGTGCCGCCCGACGCACCGCCCGCCATCTTGCGCACACGGCCCTTGACGCGCGGCGCGGGTTTGCCGTGGCGCTTGATGGCTTCAGCCTGCAGGAAATGGACGCCGAGGTCGAACGGAATGCTGTCGAAACCGCAGCTGAAGGTGATGCGCGCGCCCGATGCCTTCGCCGCGTCCTCATGCTCGTCGATCATCTCGCGCATCCAGCCGGGTTCGCCGCACAGATCGGCATAGGCGGTGCCCGCTTTGACGCATGCGGCGACGAGTTCGCCCCCGTAAAGCTGGTACGGGCCGACGGTGGTCAGGATGACCTCGGCGCGCGCCGCCATCGCATCGAGGCTGGCGGGATCGCTCGCATCGGCGACGACGAGCGGCGTGTCCTTCGGCGCGCCGATCAGATCGCGGACCTCGGCGAGCTTGTCGACGCTGCGCCCCGCCATCGCCCATTTCGGCGCGTCCTTGCGGCCCGCATAATGGGCGCCGAGATATTCGGCGACGAGGCGCCCGGTGAAGCCGGTCGCGCCATAGACGAAGATGTCGAATTCGCGGGTCCCCGCCATGGCCATTCTCCCTTTACGTAAACGTTAAGTGGAGGCTAGCGCAGGCGATGAAGCTTGCCAAGCGCGAAGGTCTAGCGGCGCCAGAAGGGGCGTTTTTCCACCGCGACGGGCGTCCCGATCGCTTCTGCACGGCCCTCGGCGCGCGCGGCGCGCAGTTCGGCTTCGCTCGCGTGCTGCTCGGCCCGATGCGTGGCAAGCTCGTCGCGGCGGCGCTGGCGCAGCGCATCGTAGCTCCACCGTGTGTGGCCATAGCCGAAGAGGCAGAGCAGCCCGCCCGCGATCGCCAGATTCTTCATCGCCGCCATCGCCTGCACCGGGTCGGTGAACTCGCGGTGGAAGAAGAGGATCGTCAGCAGCACGAATGCCGCGAGCAGGACCGACACCAGCCGTACGGCGATGCCGAGCGCGATGCAGATGCCCGCGATCAGTTCGAAGAGGCCAACGGGGATGGCGAGCCCGCCGGGCAGGCCGGAGGTCGCGATCATCGCGGTGGTGTCGGACACATGGATCAGCTTGTTGATCCCCGACACGATGAAAATCAGGGCAATGAACAGGCGGCCGATGAAGACGGCGATCATGGACATGGGCATTCCTTCCCTAGCGCGCCCCGTCCGCTTGTGCAGGCAGGACGCTTGGGGAGGCGATCGGGTTCCGGTCAGCGCGGGGTGAAGGCCAGTTCGGCGACCTCACAGTCGCTGCAATCGATGGCGCGGAGGGTAACGGCGCCGGGCCCGGCGGGCAGGTCGACATCGGCGAGCTTCACGCGCTGCCATGCCGTGCCTGCGGGGATGGCGACGCCGCGTTCGTCGATGCCGATGCGGCCGCCCTAGATTGCTTCACTACACTCGCGATGACGCGTGTTGAAATTCAAAGCTTGGGCAGCGTGACGCCCTTTTGCCCCATATATTTGCCCGCGCGGTCGGCGTAGCTCGTCTCGCACGGCTCATTGCCCTGCAGGAAGAGGAACTGGCACGCGCCTTCGTTGGCATAAATCTTGGCGGGCAGGGGGGTGGTGTTCGAAAATTCGAGCGTCACATGGCCTTCCCAGCCGGGTTCGAGCGGGGTGACGTTCACGATGATGCCGCAGCGTGCATAGGTCGACTTGCCGAGGCAGATGACGAGTATGTCGCGCGGGATGCGGAAATATTCGACCGTGCGGGCGAGGGCGAAGCTGTTCGGCGGGATGATGCAGACGTCGGTTTCGCGGTCGACGAAATTCTTGGGGTCGAATTCCTTCGGGTCGACCGTGGTCGAATCGATATTGGTGAAGATCTTGAATTCGGGCGCGACGCGCGCGTCATAGCCGTAGGAGGAGAGGCCGTAGCTGATGCAGCCGTCGCGGCGCTGCGCCTCGACGAAAGGTTCGATCATGCCCTGCGTTTGGGCGGCTTCGCGAATCCAGCGGTCGGAAAGAATGGCCATGCGTGTCTCTTGTCGGTCCTTCGGGGGTTGCGCAAGCGGTCAGTCGATGAGGCCCAAATCCTTGGGACCAAAGGCAGCAGGGAGTAGCTCGCTAAGCTTGTACGTCTGCACCGCGCTGCCGTCGCCCGAGGCGCAATGGACGAGGATATCGGTCTTCGACCGCTCGGCGGCTTCGTTGAGGATCTGGCGGCAGCGGCCACACGGATTGACCGGGTCGGTGCCGATGAGCGCATCGCCGTCGGGGCGCCCGCCGATGATCGCGACTTCGGCGAGTTCGCCCATCCAGCCTTCGTTGGCGATCTTCGCCACCGCTGCGGTTTCGGCGCAGAGCGTCAGGCCGTAGCTCGCGTTCTCGACATTCGCGCCGGTGACGACATCGCCATTCTTGAGCAGCAGCGCCGCGCCGACGTGAAAGCCCGAATAGGGCGCATAGGCGCGGCTCGCGGCATCGCGCGCGGCGTCGATCAGGGCATCGCGGGTCTCACTCATCGCATCTCTCCTTGCGGGCGCAGCGCGTTCCAGCCGACGGTGCCCTCGGCGCCCGACAGGCGAACATAATCATTCGCCTGCCACATCGCCCACGGATGCGCGCCATAATCGGGTTCGAAGAAATCGCGCCGCAGCCAGGTCGTGCGTGCGATGCCCTGCGTCACCTTGTAATCGCTCTCGAACGCCGGGCCCGGCGCGATGACGCTCTGCTTGCCCATATGCGCCTCGATCTGCGCCAGAAAGGTCGCGAGTTCGGACAAGAGCAGTGCGCGCGTCGGGCGGTCGGGGCAGCGATCGTCATAATCGAGCCACACGACCGCGGGCAGCGCGTCGGCGCGGCGCGGGACGTGGCGAATGAAATTGGCGGCCTGATCGGTCGCGAGCTGGCAGAGGCTGTAGCGGTGGATCGCGCCCGCCTGCACGCCGGCTTCGCGCGCGCCGGTCATGTTGCGCGCGAACTTCGGGTCAACGGCGGCCGAACCGTCGGTTCCCATGATATAGGCGAAATCGGCGCCCGCGGCCTTGATCGACCCCCAACGGACATCGCCGTTGCCCGCGTCGATCGTCACGCCCTGTGTCGGATAGAGTGCGCGGTCGGGGGTCCAGCGCGCGGCCCACCACAAGGCGAGGCCGGCGGCGAGGAGAAGCAGCACGATCGCGGCGCCGACCCGGCGCAGCAGGCGCGCGGCCGCGGCGCGCCACGCGGCCAGCGTTCCGTTCGCCTTTCCGCCCCTGATTGCCCCCGTCGCCATCCCTAACCCTTGATGTGCAGCACGCAGATCAGCGTGAACAATCGTCGCGCCGTGTCGAAATCGACCGCGATCTTGCCGTCGAGCCGGTCCATCAGCATTTCGGCGGCCTCGTTGTGCAGGCCGCGCCGCGCCATGTCGACGGTCTCGATCTGCTGCGCGGTCGAGGTCTTGATCGCCTGATAATAAGAGTCGCAGATCGCGAAATAGTCGCGGATCGGGCGGCGGAAACGGCCGAGGCCGAGGATGATCGCCTCGAGCGGCGAACCATCTTCGCGTGAAATTTCAAAGATTAGGCGGCCATCCTCGACACGCAACATCAAGCGATAGGGGCCGGCATAGCCATCCGCATGGCCGCGCTGCGGTACGAATTTATTGTCCTCGATCAGGTCGAAGATCGCGACGCGGCGTTCCTGCTCGACGTCGGGATTGCGCCAGACGATCGACCCCTCGTCGAGTTCGACCGAAATGATCCGTTGCTTCGAAGGGTCTGTGTGGCTCATGCTGTCCGTGCTTCTACTTGGCCGGGGGCGAAGGGCAAGCCGACTTATTCACAGCATTCCACAGTTATGATAGGCTGGGAGACATCGCCGGTTGCGCCGCCTCGGGCACCGGCCCATGAAGATTGCGATGCCCGAACTAGCCCTTATCCCGACCGCCGTCGCCAGTGGTGACGCGCGCCAAATGCCGCGTAATATCGAGGCCGAGGCCGCGTTTCTCGGCGCGATCCTGATCGACAACCGAGTCGTCGAGGATCTGCCGATCGCGCTCAACCCCGAACATTTCTTCGAGCCGCTCCACGGCCGCATTTTCCAGCAGACGATGGCGCTGATCGAACGCAACAGCATCGCGACCCCCGTAACGCTGAAGCCCTATTTCGAAGCCGACGAGGCGATGAAGGCGGTCGGCGGGGTCGGTTACCTCGCGCAGCTCACCGGCAGCGGCGCGGGCCTGATCGGCGCGCGCGACTTTGCGCGGCAAATTTTCGACCTCGCGCTGCTCCGCGAACTCGCTGGCGTCGGGCGCACGCTCGTCGACAATGCGCTCGACACCAGCGAACGTGTCGATCCGCAGGCGCAGATCGAGGAGGCCGAAACCGCGCTCTACCGCGTCGCGGGCGGTGAGGCCGAGATGGGATCGGTCAAGAATTTCAGCCAGGCAAGCCTTGTGGCGCTGCAGGCGGCCGAGCGAGCGCTCAATTCGGGCGGCCATCTGTCGGGGATCACCACCGGCATCGCCAGCATGAACGCCAAGATCGGCGGCATGCACAATAGTGACTTGATGATCCTCGCGGGACGTCCGGGCATGGGCAAGACCTCGCTCGCGACCAATATCGCGTATAACGCCGCCGAGCGTTTCCGCCGCGACGAGGACGACGGCATTCCGCCCGAGAAGAATATGGGCGCGAAGGTCGCCTTCTTCAGCCTCGAAATGTCGGCCGACCAGCTCGCGACGCGTGTGCTTGCCGAACAATCGGGGGTGTCGGGCGAGGCGCTGCGTATGGGCAAGATCAGCAAGGAGCAGTTTCAGCAATTGAGCCGCGCCGCGCAGCAGCTCCAGACTTTGCCGCTGTTCATCGACGATACGCCCGGCCTTACGATCGCGGGGCTGCGCACGCGCGCGCGGCGCTTGCAGCGGCGCCACGGCATCGGCTTCATCATCGTCGACTATCTTCAGCTGCTTCAGGGTTCGTCGAAAAGCGGCGACAATCGCGTGCAGGAAATTTCAGAAATTTCGCGTGGTTTGAAGACGCTGGCGAAGGAACTTCATGTGCCCGTGATGGCGCTGTCGCAGCTCAGCCGTCAGGTCGAAAGCCGCGAGGACAAGCGCCCGCAGCTCTCCGATCTTCGTGAATCGGGCTCGATCGAGCAGGACGCCGACATGGTGCTCTTCGTGTTCCGCGAGGATTATTATGTCGCGGCTAAGGAGCCCAAGCGTCCGGTCGAGGGCGACGATGTGAAGATCCACGCGCAGCATGAGGAATGGGCGGCCGAAATGGAGCGCGTCTTCGGCCTCGCCGAAGTGATCGTCGCGAAATCGCGCCACGGCTCGACGGGCAAGATCCGCATGCACTTCGAGGCGAAGACGACGAAGTTCAGCGACCTTGCCGACGACAGTCAGGCGTTCGAGGATTATGAATAATTGGCTGTGCCCCTGCGAAGGCAGGGGCCCATCACGAGCTCTCTCGGTCAGAAGCTGCGCTTTGCGGCACGGACTGGAGATGGACCCCTGCCTTCGCAGGGGCACACGCACTGTTATGTCAGAACGCCGGGTCGTTCGCGGGATCGTCGTCGATCGGCGTCACTTCGGTGTGGATGCCGCATTCGGTCTTGTCCCAGCCGCGCCAGCGGCCCGAGCGCGGGTCTTCGCCCGGCTTGACCTTTGACGTGCACGGCGAGCAGCCGATCGAGGGGTAGCCTTCGGCCTCGAGCGGGTGGCGCGGCAGGTCGTGCGCCTCGAAATAGGCGTCGAGCTGTTCGCGCGTCCAATTGGCGAGCGGGTTGAATTTCAGGCGGCCGGTGGTGCCGTCGAGCTCGAAGCGCGCGAGGCCCTGCCGCGTCGACGACTGAAAGCCCTTGCGGCCGGTGATCGACGTGTCGAAATCGGTCAGCGCCTTTTCGAGCGGCTTGACCTTGCGGATTTCGCAGCAGCCGTCGGGATCGTAGGACCAGCGCAGCTCGGTCGCGTCCTTCGCGGCGAGATCGTCGGCGTCGGGCGTCAGGTTGACGATGTTGAGCCCGAGCTTTGCCGTCAGCTCGTCGCGATAGGCGAGCGTTTCGGGGAAATGCTTGCCGGTGTCGAGGAACAGCACCGGCATGTCGGGCGCGGCGCGCGTCACGAGGTGCAGCAGAACCGCGCTTTCGGCACCGAAGCTCGAGACGATTCCGGTCTCGCCCAGCAGCCCGGCGCCGATCACGCTCGCGACCACTTCGGCCGCGTCCTGTCCGCGGAAGAGGTTGTTGAGGCGAATGACGTCGGCCTGCGTGAAGCGCGGCGCGACGTCGATCCGGTCGCGGGTGCGGTCTTCGCTGCCTTTGCGCGGAGAGGTCTTCACGTCAGCCATGCCTCAGCTTCCAGATCGGCACCGCGCCGTCGGCGGCGCCCTGATAATGTTCGGGCCAGCGCGCCAGCGCCGCGTCGACATCGGCCGGGTTGAGGGCCTTTTCGGGCGCGAACGTGTCGAAGCCGCAGCGCTTCATATAGGCGATCTGGTCGACGAGCACGTCGCCCTGCGCGCGCAGTTCGCCCGCATAGCCGGCCTCACGCAAGATACGCGCCGACGAATAGCCGCGGCCGTCGCGGAACTTCGGGAAGGCGACCTCGATCAGTGCAAGCCGGTCGAGATGCGGGATCAGCGCGCGGGCGTCCTCATCGGGTTCGAGCCGCACCGCGGTCGCGTTCGACTGCGACAGGAAGGCGTCGAGGGTGACCGCGGGTTCTTCGCCGTCGGTGTGAATATGCTCAACCATAGATCGCCTCCTTGAAGGGGGCCATGCCGACGCGGCGGAAGGTGTCGACGAAACGCTCGCCCTCTGTCCGTTCAGCGAGATATTTGTCGGTGACGCGTTCGATCGCATCGACGACGCCGTCCTCGTCGAAACCGGGGCCGGTGATCGTGCCGAGGCTGACGTCCTCCGCGCCCGACCCGCCGAGCGATAGCTGGTAGTTTTCGGTGCCTTTGCGGTCGACACCGAGGATGCCGATGTGGCCGGCGTGATGATGCCCGCACGCGTTGATGCAGCCCGAAATCTTGAGCTTGAGCTCGCCGAGCTCCTTCTGGCGGCCGAGGTCCGAAAAGCGCGTCGCGATCTTCTGCGCGACCGGGATCGAGCGCGCGTTGGCGAGGCTGCAATAATCGAGCCCGGGGCAGGCGATGATGTCGCTGATCAGGTCGAGGTTCGGCGTTGCGAGCCCCGCCGCGTCGAGCGCCTGCCAGATCGCGAACAGGTCGGCCTTGCGGACGTGCGGCAGCACTATGTTCTGCGCGTGGGTGACGCGCAGCTCGTCGTGGCTGTATTTTTCGGCGAGGTCGGCCATCAGGTCGATCTGCGCCGATGACGCATCGCCGGGGATGCCGCCGATGGGCTTCAGGCTGATGTTGACGATCGCATGGCCCGAAACCTTGTGCGCCGCGACATTCTGGTCGACCCAGACCGCGAAATCGGGATCGCTGCGGTCGATCGCGTCGGGGGCCGAGGCGTCGAGCGGCGGCGGCGCGAACTGCGCGGCGATGCGGTCGAACTCGGCCTTCGGCGGGTCGATGCCGAGCGACTTCACATGCTTGAACTCTTCCTCGACCTGGCGGCGATATTCGTCGGCGCCGAGCTCGTGGATCAGGATCTTGATGCGCGCCTTGTAGATATTGTCGCGGCGGCCGTAGCGGTTGTAGACGCGCAGGCACGCCTCGGCGTAGCTCAGCATGTCGTCGAGCGGCACGAAATCCTTGATCAGCGGCGCAATCATCGGGGTACGGCCCATGCCGCCGCCCACGTAAAAGGCTGCGCCGTGCTGCCCGTCCTTCTCGACGATCTGGATGCCGATGTCGTGGAGGCGCATCGCAGCGCGATCTTCGTTCGCCGCGATCACGGCGATTTTAAACTTGCGCGGCAAATAGCTGAATTCGGGGTGGAAGCTCGACCATTGGCGGAGCAGTTCGGCCCATGGGCGCGGGTCGGTGATTTCGTCCGCCGCGGCGCCGGCCCACTGGTCGGAGCTGATGTTGCGGATGCAATTGCCGCTCGTCTGGATCGCATGCATTTCGACCGATGCCAGATCTTCGAGGATCGCGGGTGCGTCCTCGAGCTTGATCCAGTTGTACTGGATATTCTGGCGCGTGGTGAAATGGCCGTAATCGCGGTCATACTTGCGCGCGATGTGCGCGAGCATGCGCATCTGGCGGCTGTCGAGCGTCCCGTAAGGCACCGCGACGCGCAACATATAGGCGTGAAGCTGGAGATAGAGACCGTTCATCAGCCGGAGCGGCTTGAACTGATCCTCGGTGATTTCGCCCGCGAGGCGGCGGCGGACCTGGTCGCTGAACTCGGCGACACGCGCATCGACCATCGCATGGTCATATTCGTCATATTTATACATGTCAGATCACCCAGTCGCCGGCCGCGGGATCGGCGGGTTTCAATGTCAGGTCGGGGCGCACGGTCGGCCCCAATGCGCGGATGCGGTCCTTGATATGCGCGGGTCGCGGGCCGTCGGCGGTTTGTTCGCCGTTGATGATATAGGGGGCGTTGACGCGGCGCGCGCCTTCCTCGGCGGCAAGGATCGCCTCGCCCGCCTCGCCGACGTCGGCGGCGTCCTCGATATGCAGCGACCAGTCGGCGCCGGTCCACCATGTGACAAATCCTGTTTTCAGGTCATTGCCTGTGAGCAGCTTCATGTGAAATCCCTTATTTGAGCGGCAACGCCCGGCGCACCGAGGCAGTCGAGCGCGTCGGCGCGCGCCGCGACCTTGCCGACGATGATCAGCGCGGGGCTTTTAACTTTCTCGCGGGCGACGAGGTCGCCGAGATCGGTGAGCAGCGAGCGCAGGACCCGCGCGTCGGCGGTGGTGCCGCGCTCGATGACCGCAACCGGCAGGCCCGGCGAAACGCCGTCGGCGATCAGCTTGTCGGCGATCGCCGATGCTGTTGCGAGGCCCATGTAGATCACGAGCGTGCGGCCGTGCCCCGCGAGGCCCGACCAGTCCTGCTCGGTCAGATCCTTGCACTGGCCGGCGACGAAGCTGACCGCGCTCGCATCCTCGCGGTGGGTGAGGGGGAGGCCCGCCTGTGCGGCACAGCCCGCCGCGGCGGTGATGCCGGGGACGACCTCGCACGCGACGCCGGCTTCACGCGCGGCGTCGAGTTCCTCGCCACCGCGGCCGAAAATGAAGGGGTCGCCGCCCTTGAGGCGCACGACCTGCTTGCCGGCGAGCGTTTCGCGCACGAGCAGTTCGTTGATCAGTTCCTGCTTCATCGTGTGACGGCTACGCTGTTTCGCGACGCTGATCCGCTCGACATGCGGCGGGATCAGCGCGAGCACGCCTTCGCCGACGAGCCCGTCATGGACGACAAGGTCGGCACTTTCGAGCAGCCGCGCGGCGCGCAGCGTCAGCAGGTCGGGATCGCCGGGACCGGCGCCGACGAGCCACAGCTTGCCTGCAGGAGGGAGAGTCTTTTCCATGCACCGTAAATGGTCCGCGCCTGCCCGTATGGCAAAGCAGGCTTTTTTGACACCGGTGAAGGTAAAATTGAGTGTGCCTTCTTCGTCACCCCGGACTTGATCCGGGGCCCAAGCTTTCATCGCCGCAATGGATGCCGGATCAAGTCCGGCATGACGAAAGAGCCTAGTTGTAGTTCTTCAGCACCAGCTGCGAACCTTCGGGATCGCGCAGCCCGACGCCGATTGACGCGCGCATCGCATCGCTTTCGGCCGACGCCACCGGATAGGCGCAATAGTCGGCGGCGTAGAAGGCGCTCGGTCGGTGATTACCCGACAGGCCGATGCCGCCGAACGGCGCCGCCGACGAGGCGCCGTTGGTCGGCCGGTTCCAGTTGATCACGCCCGCGCGCGCATTGGCCCAGAACTGGTCGTAAAGCTGCGGCGTCCCGCCGATCAGCGACGCCGACAGGCCGAAGGCGGTGTTGTTCGCCTCGGCGATCGCGGCCTCGAAACTGTCGACGCGGACGACCTGGAGCAGCGGCCCGAACAGCTCGATATCGGGACGCTCGGGCATCGCGGTGACGTCGATGATGCCGGGGGTCAGGAAGGGGCGGCCCGCGATCGGGCGCGTCATGTGGCGGATCACCTTGCCGCCGTTCGACATCAGGATCAGGAAGCTTTCGGTCAGGCCATCGGCGGCTTCATTGTCGATCACCGGGCCCATATAGGGCGCGGGGTCGGCGTGCGGATGATCGACGATCAGCCGGTTGGCGAGCGTCTTGACCTCTTCGAGCAGTGCGTCGGCGAGGCTATCGCGGACGATCAGCCGCCGCGCGTTGCTGCACCGCTGCCCGGCGCTGAGGAAGGCCGACTGGACGACGATGATCGCGGCGGTGCGGATGTCGGCGGTGTCCCACACGACGACCGGGTTGTTGCCGCCCATTTCGAGCGCGAGCATCTTGCCCGGCTGGCCCGCGAACTGGCGGTTGAGCGCGAGGCCCGTGCGCGCCGAGCCGGTGAAGAGCAGCCCGTCGATACCCGGATGGCCGGCGAGCGCCTTGCCCGTGTCGGGTCCGCCGACGATCAGGCGGAGCACCTCTTGCGGCACGCCCGCGCTGTGGAACAGCTCGACGAGCTTCGCGCCGACCGCGGGTGTCTTTTCGGATGGTTTGAACAGTACCGAATTGCCGGCGATCAGCGCCGGGACGATATGCCCATTCGGCAGATGCGCGGGGAAATTATAGGGGCCGAGTACCGCGAGCGCGCCGTGCGGCTTGTGACGCACCGCGTTGCGCAGTCCCATCGCGCCTTCGATGCGGCGATTGGGGGTGCGCTCGGCATAGGCTTTGACCGAAATATCGACCTTGTTGCAGACCGATTCGACCTCGGTGCGCGCTTCCCAGAGCGGCTTTCCGGTTTCGCGCGCGATCAGGTCGGCGAACGCCTCGCCCTCGGCCTTCACGCGGTCGACGAAACGGCGCAGCGTTTCGGTGCGGAAGGACACTGGTTTTGCGGCCCATTCGGGCCAGGCGCGGCGCGCGATCGCGACCTCGTCGTCGATATTGCTGACCGGACCGCGCCAAAGTTCTTCGCCGGTTGCGGGTTCGAAGGAAAGCAGGGTCTCGCTCATGGTCGCTCGGCTCTTATCGGTGAAAGCGGATGGCGGCAACCTGTGGCGGCGTATGCGACGGATTGCTTGCACCGCGCGGCGTCGTTGGCGATAGACGCCATGATGAGTCCCGCTTGTAGGGACAGGCAAACGCCGAGCAAAGGGGACGTGCCATATTGGCCCAGCAGGATGCAAAGCAGGATGGGCGCCGCGACTGGTCGGACCATTATTGGTGGTCGTCCGACGGCGTTCGGCTGCACGCGCGCGTCTATGCCGGGCCCGAGGGCAGCGAAAGCGCGCCGCCGATCCTGTGCATGCCGGGCCTTGCACGCAATGTCCGCGATTTCGAGGATCTCGCGCCACATGTCGCGCAATATCGCAAGGTCATCGTGATCGAGTTTCGCGGGCGCGGCGAAAGCGCCTTTGCCAAGGATCCGATGACTTATGTCCCGCTGACCTATGTGCAGGACGTCGTCGCGATGCTGGACGAGCTGGCGATCGAGCGCTTTGCGGCGATTGGCACCTCGCTCGGCGGGCTGGTTGCGATGCTGCTGGCGGCGGCGCTGCCGGGGCGGATCGTCGGCGCGGTGCTGAACGATGTCGGCCCCGAACTCCAGACCGCCGGCCTCGAACGCATCCGCGATTATATCGGTGCGGGCGGCAGCCAGCCGACGTGGATGCATGCAGCGCGCGCCTTCGCCGAACTCAATGGCGCGGTCTATCCGGGGTATGAAATCCACGACTGGCTGCGGCTGACCAAGCGCACTCACCGGCTGACCGCCGAGGGGCGCATCGTCACCGACTATGACAAGCAGATCGCGGCGCCGCTGCGCGTCCCCGGCGGCGGCGATGCCGCGATGGACCTGTGGCCGGTTTATCGCGCGCTGGGCGATGTTCCGCTGCTGATCCTGCGCGGCGAATTGTCGGACATCCTCGCACGCTCGGCGGGCGAGAAGATGGTCGCCGAACTCCCGCGCGCGCGGCTGGTCGAGGTGCCCGGAGTCGGGCATGCGCCGACGATGGACGAAGCCGAAGCGCGCGCCGCGATCGATGCCTGGGCGGCGGAATTGCCCGCCGCGTGACCGGCAATCGCCCCGTTCGTCTGCTCCATCTCCATTCGAGCTTCTCGCTGGGCGGGAAGGAGGCGCGCGCCGTCCGGTTGATGAATTTGATGGGGCCGCGTGCGCGTCATACCATCCTGTCGGCGGTGCCAGAGGCGATGGGCGCGCGCGATGCGATCGATCGGGAGATCGACGTTGCATTTCCGACCGATGCGCCGCCGCTGTTCGGCAAGCCCGGACCCGCCCGCTACCGCGACTTGGCGCGCTACATGCAACAGTTCGACCTGGTGCTCAGCTATAATTGGGGGGCGATGGACGGCGTGATGGCGCACCGCATTTTTGCGCCTTTTCGCGGGCTTCCGCCGCTGATCCATCATGAAGACGGCTTCAACGAGGATGAGAGCGTCCGGCGCAACCGGAAGCGGAACGGCTTTCGCAGGCTGGCACTGCCAACCGCCGAGGCATTGGTCGTGCCCTCGGCGCTGCTCGAGCGGATCGCCGCGGACGAGTGGGGCGCACGGCGGCGCACGCGGCTGATCCGCAACGGGATCGACGTCGCGGCCTATGCCGCCAAGCCGTCGGTCGCGATTCCGGGGTTGGAACGGCGCGACGGCGAGGTGACGATCGGCACCGTCGCCGGGCTGCGCAAGGTCAAGGATCTGCCGCGGCTCGTCCGGGCTGTCGCGACGCTGCCCGCCAATGTCCGGCTGGTCATCGTGGGCGAGGGACCCGAACGCGCGATGATTGTCGCCGAAGCGGCGGCTTGCGGGATGAGCGAGCGGCTGGTGATGCCGGGCTTCATGGCCGAACCTGCGCGCTGGATCGGCCATTTCGACCTGCTGGCGCTGTCGTCGCAAAGCGAACAGGCACCGATTGCGGTGATCGAGGCGATGGCGGCGGGGCTGCCGGTGGTCAGCCCCGATGTCGGCGATGTTGCGGCGATGGTGTCTGACGAAAACCGCCATTTCATTGCCACGGATGAGGCTGGGTTCCGCGCGGCGATGGCTGAACTTGCGGGCGACGCGCCGCTCCGGGCGCAGGCTGGCGCGGCGAACCGGCGCATCGCTGCCGAACGCTTCGACGAAACAACCATGGTCGCCGCCTATGAAAATCTCTATGGTCGGGCGCTTGCAGGGCGCCGCCTTTTCTCCGGGGATTAGGCGGCGCGCCCATTGACTTTCACGGCCGGGTTCCGCTTACGGAAACGGCCAAGGGGGCCGGTACGCGGGACGCGACCGGTGGAGAGAAAGAGATTTAGAATGTTCAAAGGTTTGAAGCCCATCCTTTACGGCGGACGTGAAGTCTGGCCGCTGGTCGAGGGTGGAAAAGGTGTTTCGGCGACCAACCATATGTCGAGCGGCGCATGGGCCGCTGCCGGCGGGATCGGCACCGTGTCGGCGGTCAACGCCGACAGCTATGACGCCGAAGGCAAGATCATTCCGCAGGTTTACAACGCGCTGACCCGGCGCGAGCGTCACGAAGAGCTGATCCAGTACGGCATCGAAGGCGCGGTGGCGCAGGTCGAACGCGCGTATGAGTTGTCGGGCGGCAACGGCGCGATCAACATCAACGTGCTCTGGGAAATGGGCGGCGCGCAGCAGATCCTCGAGGGCGTGCTCGCACGGACCAAGGGCAAGATCGCCGGCGTCACCTGCGGTGCGGGCATGCCGTACAAGCTCAGCGAAATCGCCGAGCGGCACAATGTCATGTACCTGCCGATCATCAGCTCGGCGCGCGCCTTTCGCGCGCTATGGAAGCGCGCTTATCACAAGGTTCCGCACCTTTTGGGCGCGGTGGTCTATGAAGATCCCTGGCTCGCGGGCGGCCACAATGGCCTGTCGAACGCCGAAGATCCGTTGGTGCCGCAGGATCCCTATCCGCGCGTCAAGGCGCTGCGCGATGTGATGCGCGCCGAGGGAATCGCGGACAGCGTGCCGATCGTGATGGCGGGCGGCGTCTGGTATCTGCGCGACTGGGATGACTGGATCGACAATCCTGAACTCGGCCAGATCGTCTTCCAGTTCGGCACCCGGCCGCTGCTGACCGAGGAAAGCCCGATCCCGCAGCAGTGGAAGGATCGCCTCCGCACGCTCGACGACGGCGACGTGCTGCTCCACCGCTTCTCGCCGACGGGCTTTTATTCGAGCGCGGTGCGCACGCCCTTCCTGCGCGACCTCGAAGCGCGCTCCGAACGCCAGATTCCCTATTCGAAGCAGGAAGCCGGCGATCATATCGTCCAGCTCGACGTCGGGGTGAAGGGCAAGAATTTCTGGGTCACCCCGCACGATCGGGCAAGGGCACGCGACTGGGTCGCCGAAGGCTATACCGAGGCGCTGAAGACCCCCGACAACACCGTCGTCTTCGTCACCGAAGAATCGAAAGCGATGATCCGCAAGGATCAGACCGATTGCATGGGCTGCCTGTCGCACTGCGGCTTTTCGTCGTGGAAGGATCATGACGATTACACCACCGGCTACCTCGCCGACCCGCGCAGCTTCTGCATCCAGAAGACGTTGCAGGACATCGCGCACGGCGGCGATCCCGAAGAAAATCTGATGTTTGCGGGCCATGCCGCATTCAATTTCAAGACCGATCCCTTTTATTCGAACAACTTCACACCGACGGTGAAGGAACTCGTAGACCGGATTTTGACGGGGGATTGATCGCACGATGCCCGGCGAACTGCCGGCCTATACCGACGCGCATATCAAGGCGGCGCTGCTCGCCGCCGGCGCGTCGGGAACGATCTATTCGCTGGTGATGCCCGAATCCGAAGCGGCGCTGGCTGCGATCATCGACGATCGCGACCGCCATTTCGACATGTATCGCGAGCCCTGGTCGCAGAAGCAGGACGACATGCACGTCGCCTATTTCGACACATGGACCGGGTGGTCGCGGCCGGTCGTCGATTTTCCGGCCGATATGTTCCCCTTCCGCTACCCGACAGCGGGCGCGAGCGAGGGGATATTCAAGATCATGGCCGAATATCTGGCCACCAGCCGGCGTGACGGCTTCGATCCGTCGATCCATATATTCGATGGCGAATATGAGGGCTTTCCGGCCTATGCCGCGTCGCTTGGGATGGCGGTGGTGCGTCACGATCGACAAGACTGGCGAACCGTGGCGTCTGCCATGCCCGAGGGAGCCATGTTCTGGATCAGCCAGCCATCGGCGATCGACGGCATGATCTGGTCCGATTTCCCCGACTTTATCGACCGGATGGCGGCCGAATGCCCCGGCGTGCCGGTCATCCCCGACCTGACCTATGTCGGCAGCGTTGCGCGCGCCTTTGCCGTCGATCTGCATGCGCCGAACATCCCCGCCTTTGTCATCAGCCACAGCAAGCCGTTCGGCGGTTATTACCACCGGGTAGGCGGCGTTTTTTCGCGCACTGAGCTGCCATCGCTGTTCGGCAACAAATGGTTCAAGAATCTCCAGTCGCTGGCATGGGCGACCGGGATGATGACACGTCACGGCGTGTTCGATCTGCCGCGGAAATATCGTGCGGTACAGGAAGAAGCCGCGCGGCGCGTCGGCGGCACGCTCGGCGTTCCGGCGCTGGCGCCGGCCGACGTGATGCTGCTCGGAATTGCACCGGCCGACGACGGACAGGGCGATCTGGTGAAGCAAGTCTTCCGCGGAAGCCGCGAAGAACGTGTCGTGCGGTTGTGCCTGACGCCCGCCATGACATGCCTGATCGATCCCGGCATGGCGCCGCTCACCGGACCGTCGCTGTTGCGCTCATGGGCAAATGACGGAGATGCGCCAGCGTGAAGACCGACACGATCCGTCTGCTCGTCCAGCCCGATGAAATCCATGACTATGTGAAGCGCCTGTGGTCCGACGGACCGATCCGCCGGTCGCACGAAAGCGGTGGCGCCGTGTTCCGGCTGATCGAGCGTTTTGCCCGCGTGCCGCGCCTTTTCTATGAAGCATCGAATGAAAAGGCCGAGTGGACGCATTTTTCGGCGTGGTGGGGCGGCATATTGCTGTGCGACTATGCCAATCCGGTGATCCGCGACCTGCGCTACCTCCACGAAATCTATCATGCCGCGAACATGCCGCACATTGCGGGCATCAATCTCGCGACGCTCGAAGCGAAGAATTTCCGGAACGAGCGCGAAGCGAGCACCTATACCGAGATGGCGGTATATCTGGAATTTCCCGAGCTGCGCCCGCTGACCTTCGATCATCCGATCTTCGTCGACCGCTTTCTTTTTCCGGAGGGCGACTATCATAATCCCGATGCGCAGATGCTCGATCGGTGGAAACGCGAACCCGATCAATTGTTTCAGGAGCTTCTCTACGCACGGATCAGGGTGGTGCTCGCGGCGCCGCACGAAATCGATGCCGAAGATCCGCAGATCGTCTGGCTGCGTCGCTATGGCGAGCAGGGCGAGAATTGGCTGAAAGTCTGGAGCCAGCGTTATCAACTGGTCGAAGATGCGATGATCGCGCTCAAACGCGATACCGCCTGCGGCGACCGCGCGGGCGCGGCCGCGCGCCATCTCGATTGGCTGCTGTCGGATGCGATTGCCGAACGAAGCGGCATTCCGTTCGTGCAGGAAGCGCTCGCATTCCGGGCCAAATTCGATGAATTGATCGCGCTCTATGACGACGCGATGGAAAAGGCGGACCAGACGGCGGTGAAGAACAAGCCGCTGGACTGACGCCTTCCGGTCAGGCCCACCCCTCCAGCACCTGGTCGGGCGGGCGGTGGCCGTCACACCAGGCGCGGATGTTGGCGATGACCTTTTCGCCCGAGGCTTCGCGGCCCTCGATCGTCGCCGAGCCGAGGTGCGGGAGCAGCACGACATTCTGGAGCGCGAGCAGAGCGGGGTCCACCGCGGGCTCATGCGTATAGACGTCGAGCCCGGCACCCGCGATGCGGCCGGTCTGGAGCGCCGCGACGAGCGCCTTTTCGTCGACGATGTCGCCGCGCGCGGTGTTGATCAGATACGCGGTGGGCTTCATCGCGCCGATCCGAGCGGCGTTGACCATCTCGTGTGTTTCGGCGGTGTGCGGGCAGTGGATCGTCACGACGTCGCTGATCCGCAGGAGGGTATCGACGCTGGCGTGATAGCTTGCGCCGAGTTCTTCCTCGATCGCTTCGGGCAGGCGGCGGCGGTTGTGATAATGGATCGACAGGCCGAACGCGCGCGCGCGGCGTGCTACCGCAAGGCCGATGCGCCCCATGCCGATGATGCCGAGCAATTTTCCGCCGACGCGGTGGCCGAGCATCGCGCTCGGTGCCCAGCCCGCCCATTGGCCCGAGCGCATCAGTTTCTCACCCTCGGCAAGGCGGCGCGGGACGCTGAGGATCAGCGCCATCGTCATATCGGCGGTGTCCTCGGTAAAGACGCCCGGCGTGTTCGACACCATGATGCCCTTGGCGCGCGCGGCGGCGAGGTCGATATGGTCGACCCCGGCACCGAAATTGGCGATCAGTTTCAGCCGGTCGCCGGCGGCGTTGATGATATCGGCGTCGATCTCGTCGGTGACGGTCGGCACAAAGACGTCGCAGTCGGCCACCGCCGCCTTCAATTCGTCCCGCGTAAAAGCCTCGTCGCGCGCCGACAGCGACACGTCGAACAATTCGGCCATGCGGCCTTCGACATGCGGCATCAACTGGCGGGTGACGATGACGCGCGGGCGCTTCGGACGGGATGAATCGGGCATGGCCGCCGATAGAGCGCGCCGATGCGAAGGGGTCAAGCGGAAGTCGCGTGGATATCTGTGGACGGTGGACCGTTTGCGACGCGCGACCGGTTGATAATGCCCGCCGATTTTGACAAGGGTCGGTTATGACCAGCCGTAAATTTGCGATGATATTGCTCAGCCTTGCCATAGTGGGACCGGCGTCGGCGCAATCCGATCCTGTCCCGCTGCCCTATTGGGCGTCGATCAGCGTCGACGAGGCGCGCATGCGCAAAGGGCCGTCGCCCGACGTTCCGGTGATCTGGGAGTATCGGCGCAAAGACCTGCCGGTGAAAGTCGTCGCGCGCTTTGAAACCTGGCGCAAGATCGAGGATCCCGACGGGACGCAGGGCTGGATGGCGGCGCGTTTGCTCAGCCGAACGCGCACCGCGATCGTCACCGGCGAAATCCGCCCGCTGCGTGAAGACGCCAGCGTTTCGGCGGGGGTCGCCTATCGCGCCGAACCTGGCGTCGTCGGCCGCATCACCGACTGCAAGGACGGCTGGTGCCTGTTCGACGTCAAGGGCCGCAAGGGCTGGATCCAGACCGACCATATCTGGGGCGACTGATCGCCACGGAAAAAAGGGCCGGACGGTTTCCCGCCCGGCCCCTTCATTCGTTAAAGCTTAACGCCGCCAATTGAAGTGGTTGCGATAGACCTTCACCACCCGGCCGTTGCGCTCGTTGACGAGCAGCAGGTCGTTATAGTGACGCACATAAGTCAGGTTGCGACCCGCGCGCGGCACGCCCCAGCGGTTGTCCCAGCTCGGGCGATAGGCCGGCGCGTAATAGTTCGGGCGCAGGGTCGAACCGATACGGAACTGCTGATAGCGGAAGGGGGCGCGATAGTTCGAATAGCGGCGATCCTGACGCCAATCGCGACGGTCTTCGCGCAGTTCCTGGCGCGCGTCGCGATATTCGCGGCGTTCCTCGCGGATATCGTCGCGGTCGCCATAGCGCTGGGCGTGGCGCAGCTCGCGCTGCTCTTCGCGGACGTCGCGGCGGTCGTTCCGGATCTCGCGCGTCTGGGCCTGCGCCATCGCGGGGACCATCATCGCGGCGATCAGGCCGGCGGTGAGAAATTTGCTCTTCATTGTGCCATTCCTTTTCAGTCGGTCAGGGGGAGGGGATCTGCCCGATGACAAACATGGAATAGGCGAGCGCGTTTGAACGGAGCCGGAATGCGCCGTTTATTTTCAGGACATTAGTGTCGCAAATTGTCGCGCCAATATGACGAAACGGCGCCGTCTTGCGACGACGCCGTGCAACTTTTCGCGATGAGGGCTTTTAGACCAGTTCGACCGCGACCGCGGTCGCTTCGCCGCCGCCAATGCACAGGCTGGCGATGCCGCGCGTCTTGCCGTGGCGCTGGAGCGCCGCGATCAGCGTCGTGATGATGCGCGTGCCGCTGGCGCCGATCGGATGGCCCAGCGCGGTCGCGCCGCCGTGGACATTGATCTTTTCGTGCGGGATGCCGAGATCGTGCATCGCGAACATCGCGACGCAGGCAAAGGCTTCGTTGACCTCGAACAGGTCGACGTCGCCGATCGACCAGCCGGTCTTGGCGAGCAGCTTGTTGATCGCGCCGACGGGAGCGACGGTGAAATCCTTCGGCTCCTGCGCGTGCGCGGCGTGCGCGACGAGGCGGGCGACGGGCTTCGCGCCCTTGGCGTCGGCGACCGACTGGCGCGTCAGCACCACGGCGGCGGCGCCGTCCGAAATCGACGAGCTGGTCGCCGCGGTGATCGTGCCATCCTTGGCGAAAGCGGGCTTCAGCGTCGGGATCTTGTCGGGCATGCCCTTGCCGGGGGCTTCGTCGGTGTCGACGATCACGTCGCCCTTGCGGCCCGAAATCGTGACGGGGGCGATTTCACTGGCGAAGGCGCCGTCGGCGATCGCGGCCTTGGCGCGGCTCAGCGATTCGATCGAATAATCGTCCTGCGCCTGGCGGCTGAGCTGGTACGCATCGGCGGTGTCCTGCGCAAAGGTGCCCATCGCGCGGCCGGCTTCATAGGCGTCTTCCAGGCCGTCGAGGAACATATGGTCATAGGCGGTGTCATGGCCGATGCGCGCGCCCGAGCGATGCTTCTTCAGCAGATAGGGTGCGTTGGTCATCGATTCCATGCCGCCTGCGACGACCAGGTCGATGCTGCCCGCGGCGAGCGCTTCGGCGCCCATGATCACCGTCTGCATGCCCGAACCGCACACCTTGTTGACCGTCGTCGCCTGCACCGATTTGGGCAGGCCCGCCTTGATCGCGGCCTGGCGCGCCGGCGCCTGGCCGAGGCCGGCGGGAAGCACGCAGCCCATATAGATGCGCTCGATGTCGTCGCCCGAAACGCCCGCGCGCTCGACCGCCGCCTTGACCGCGGTCGCGCCAAGGTCGGTCGCGCTCGCGTCCGAAAGGCTGCCCTGCATGCTGCCCATCGGGGTGCGGGCGTAGGAGAGGAAAACGACGGGATCGGTGGCGGTCATGGCGAAAGACTCCGTAAGGGAAAGTTGTTTCGGCGGGTCGCTTAGCGTCTTTGCTGCACTTGCGAAAGAGGCAGGGAAGAGATGGGTAGCCCGTTTCATCTTGCAACCCGCCGCGCGGCGTGATCAAACACCGTCGGCAAGAGATGGGGAGACGGGTCATGGCCACTGCGATCAAGGATGTTGCGGGCGAAACCGCGCGGATGCACCAGGTGCTCGCGGCGCAGAAGGCAAGCTTTACCGCGGCGATGCCCGAAAGCCTGAGCGTCCGCGCCGACCGCATCGACCGCGTGATCGCGCTGCTCGTCGACAATAAAGAGGATTTCGCCAAGGCGGTGAGCGAGGATTTCGGGCATCGCAGCCGCGAACAGACGCTGATGACCGACATCATGCCATCGGTCAGTGCCTTGAAGCATGCGAAAAAGCATATGGCGAGCTGGTCGAAGGGCGAGAAGCGCAAGCCGACTTTCCCGCTCGGCCTGCTCGGCGCGAAGGCCGAGGTCGTGTATCAGCCGAAGGGCGTCGTCGGCATCGTCGCCCCGTGGAATTTCCCCGTCGGCATGGTCTTCGTGCCGATGGCCGGCGTGCTCGCCGCGGGCAATCGTGCGATGATCAAGCCGAGCGAGTTCACCGAAAATGTCTCGGCGCTGATGGCGCGGCTGGTGCCCGACTATTTCGACGCGAGCGAGATGGCGGTGTTCACGGGCGATTCCGATGTTGGCGTCGCTTTCTCGAAGCTCGCGTTCGACCATATGATCTTCACCGGCGCGACCAGTGTCGGGCGCCATATCATGCGCGCTGCGGCGGATAATCTGGTCCCCGTGACGCTCGAACTCGGCGGCAAGTCGCCGACCTTCATCGGGCGCAGCGCCAACAAGAATCTCGTCGGCCAGCGCGTCGCGCTCGGCAAGATGATGAACGCGGGGCAGATCTGCCTCGCACCCGATTATCTGCTCGTCGCCGAGGATCAGGAAGGCGATGTGATCGACAGCGTGACCAAGGGTGCGGCCGCGCTCTATCCGACACTGCTCGCCAACGACGACTACACATCGGTGGTGAACACGCGCAATTACGACCGGCTGCAATCCTATCTGACCGACGCGCGCGACAAGGGCGCCGAGGTGATCGAGGTCAATCCGGGCGGGGAGGATTTTGCGAGCGCGAACGGCCACAAGATGCCGCTGCACATCGTGCGCAACCCGACCGACGACATGAAGGTGATGCAGGAGGAGATCTTCGGACCGATCCTGCCGGTGAAGACCTACAAGCATATCGACGATGCGATCGATTATGTGAATGCGAACGACCGCCCGCTCGGCCTCTATTATTTCGGGCAGGACAAGAGTGAGGAGGACCGCGTGCTGACGCGCACGATCTCGGGCGGGGTGACGGTCAACGACGTCCTGTTCCACAATGCGATGGAGGATCTGCCCTTCGGCGGTGTCGGGCCGTCGGGCATGGGCAATTATCACGGGGTCGACGGGTTCCGCACCTTCAGCCACGCGCGCGCGGTCTATCGCCAGCCGAAGCTCGATGTCGCGGGGCTCGCGGGTTTCAAGCCGCCCTATGGCAAGGCGACCGCGAAGACGCTGGCGAAAGAGCTTAAGAAATAGCTTGGCAAAATGGGCCGTCCCGGCTTATCGGGGCGGCCTTCCTGTCCATGGTCTTGACCATGGCCCGGATATATCTCGCGCCTGACATTGTCAGGCGAGGGGGCCCCTGTGGTGAAATTGGTAGACGCGCCGCACTCAAAATGCGGTTCCGCAAGGAGTGCTGGTTCGAGTCCGGCCAGGGGCACCACTTCGGAACAAAGCTGGGCACTGTGCCCGGCTTTGTTTCGGCGGTCCCCGCGATCAGCGCTTGCAATAGGCTATGTTTCGAGCCGAAAATCCGGACCTCTCCAACGTCGACCTCGACGCGCTGAGCAAGCACGCGGACGTGATCACGGCGATAGCCGCCTCCCTCCTTTCGCATCCTCTGACGCGCAGCGATGGCGAACTTCGCCAGCATGTCGGGCGTGATCGACTTTTGACTGGCAGCGCTGAGCGAGCCTGTAATGCGCTCTGCATCCGACTTTGCTTGATCGCGCGTTGCCTTGAGCGTTGCGATACGGTCCTTGAGGTCGGGATCGTTCACGTCGGCAATTCCATTCTCGATTGCGTCAAAGAGCCGCTTTAGTCGTAGGTCGGTCTCGGTAGCTCGCTTGTTGAGATCAGCCACATGAGCGCGCTTGCGCGTTGCCTGCTCCTGCCGCCTATCCAGAACGGCAGACAGGATGGTTTCCAGCCGGTCGGGCTGGAGAAGTCTCTCCTCCAAATGCTTGGCCACCAGATCGTCGAGCTTATCCATCGGCACCGTCATTCCAGCGCAGGCGGTTGGCCCCTGCCGTGCTTTGGTCGAGCAGGCGTAATAGCGGTAGCGGCCACCCTTGCCAGTGCGGATGGTCATGGCACCGCCGCACTTCGCGCAGTGGATGAGGCCGGTAAGGAGGGTGGGGCCGCTCACCACGCGGGGCGGCACCTTCTTGGGGTTGCGAGCCTGCAAATGCGCCTGCACTTCGTCAAACGTCTCTTGATCGATCATTGGAGGTACATCGACCACGACGGCCTCAGACTTCGGCTTGAGCTTCCTGTCTTTGCCCCGGCGGTTGAACTCGTGGCGCCCGGTGTAGGTCGAGCGGGTCAGTATCTGGTGGACGGCACCGAGACCCCAGCGTCCGCCATCGCGGGTGCGAATAGACCTCTCGTTGAGCCACGCGGCAATGGCCTTGACGCCCATCGACCCCGAAGTGCCGTCGCCCCGCAATGCGAGCCGGAAAATGGTCCGCACGGTCTCGGCATGGAACGGATCTATTTCCAACCTCTTCTTAACCTTTGCGCCGCGCTGCTCGGCCGCGACGACACGGTAGCCAATCGGCGGCAGTGACCCATTCCAAAAGCCTTGCCGCGCATTCTCGCGCATTGCCCGTAGCACATGCTTGGCGGTCTCTTTCGATTGATACTCGTCGAACAGCGCCATGATCTGGCGCATCATGACGTGCATGGGATCGTCGCCCATCTCTTGCGTGATGGAGACCAGTTTCACGCCGTTCTTCGCGAGCTTGCGAATATAGAACTCCAACTCGAAATGATCGCGAAAGAAGCGGGAGAAGCTGTGGACCACTACGAGGTCGAACGGCGCCGGTTTCGATGTCCCGGCTTCAATCAGTCTTTGAAACTCGGGGCGGCGATCATTGGTCGCCGAGGCGCCGGATTCAACATAGGTGTCAACGACCTTGAACCCGCGGGTGGCGCACCATCCTTCGCCCTGTCGCCGCTGGTCGGGGATCGACACGTCATGTTCAGCCTGCCGAGCGGTCGAGACGCGAAGATAGAGGGCTGCACGCACCCCAGCGATGGGCTGGCCGGTGGTCATGTCAGGCTCCTTGGGGTAGGACTATACACCCTGTTCGAAGAACTCGTCGAAGAGATCGCCGAACCAGCTCTCGAACACATCGATCTCAGCGGCTGTGCCGGGAACAGGGTCGGGCCAATCGTCGGCGACCGTCCACGTGGACAGATCGTGCTTCGGGGGACGTCCGGGAAAGGCCCATGGCTTGCCGAGCAGCGTTTCAAGCTGGTAGGATGCGGTGGGCGCTTGCTCGCTTGCGGTACGGGCCATGCCGCTATCATGCCGACAAAAATGTCGGAACCCGGCACGCCGATTTTTCGCCAGTGTTCACCCCGTGCTTTGGCGCACACAAACTGTCGGCAGCGTTGTTTTTCGTGCTCCGGCGTAAGAAAAATCACGTCTAGTTCGACGCTTTGGGACGCGCAGCTTTGTGCCAACCCGTCGGATCGGCGATCCAGCGATTGATTTCGCTCTCGTGCCAGCCCGCGCCGTGTACGCCTAATTTGATCTGCGGTGGGAAGGTCCCTTCGGCGATTTTCCGATAGATTGATGAGCGTGAGATGCCAGTCCGGGCGAGCACGGTACGCAAGCGAACAATGGTGTCGGTGTGGGGCATGAGTGAGGGCTCCGACTGGAAGGAAAACAGGACGGAGCGGAGTTGGAACCATTGGGTTCGCCCGAGACAAGTTTTCCCAATGGGCAGTAGTGGAGTGGCGAAGGAAAAGAAGCTTCCGGCGGCTTGCTATGGTTGGCAGCCGCTTCATCGATTGCAGGATTTCACGAATCGCGAAGGGTGGGATGGCGGCAGCGTCCCTCACCATTTCTGCTGCCGCCGATGCTCTTCGCGTGCATTGCGGATGGCGCAGAGCGCTCTGGTCATATGCCGCTCGACGGCTTTGACGTTGATATCGAGTCGATGCGCGATCTGCTCATAACCGAGATCGTCGAATCGGTGCATGAGGAAGATGTCACGGGTACGCTTCGGCAGGCGAGTGAAGACGAATTCGACCCGCGCGATCTCGGGATCGGGGTGGTCATCGAAGGTTGGCACCGCCACATGCGGAACGAGCAGACGGCGAATCGTGCGCGCGAAGCGGGATACCATATAGTCGCTATCCATCACGACGGTTCCCCCGAGGTCGGGAATGGCCCGTCACGTCGCGCACATGGTCGAGCAGTTCACGCATAAGACCAACAATATGCTCTATTGTGAAGGGGCACTCAGGAGGAGCCGCATCGGAAAGATCCGGGTTCCGCCACCGGCCATAGGGGGATAAAAATATCGCGAGGCGCTCGAAGTTCGGCGAAGTATGGTCGAGCCCAGTTGCATTCGCGAATTGGAGAGCCCTTGCGACGTCAAGGCCGATGTTACTTGCGCACCAACCATCATCAAAACCGACATCGAGCAGGTGGGCGCTGAGCGCCAACTGCGCGACAATCCCGGTGCGATAGTAGGCGTCCCTATCTCGCCTCACCGTGGCATCGCCGAGCGCGGCAAAGAAGCTTTCTGCATTGCTGTAGCGAGAGCGGCTTAGGGCGCGTCCATCTCGCGAGCGCGCGAATGTCGTGACGCATGGTCGCATGATTGAATTTGGCGCTGACAATATTGTTGGCATCACCGCCAATGCGCCCAAGGATTGGCGGCGCGAAATTGCGGAATGGTGGATCATGACAACCTCCGATCGCAGCTGATTCGATTCTGCTACGGCCCAACACAGGCGACCGCGCTTGAACGAGCTTGTTTACGCTATCGTTTATAACATAAACGGTAGCGTATATGCAAATAAACGATGTCTTTAATGCGTTTTTCTTGGAGATTAGTGCCGCCGCCGATAGCGACGATGGGATGGGACGTCCTCCACTCGGAATGAAGGCGACGACAATAAGGCTCTCCGTCGAAACGGTTCGACGAATTGAAGCTCTGGTTGGAAATCGTCAGCTTGCGAAGTTTATTCGCGAAGCGGTGGAGCATGAATTGCAGCGCCGCGAGGAAACGGAAAAACCCTGAGTTAGCGGCAGACTGAACGTGGCATAGCAGCTGCCTCTGCTTCATAGCGGGTCGGTTTGAGACTCGCGATAGAGCGCGGGTCAATGCTGCTCCCGTTTTCCAGCTCATCCGCAGCGATGCCTGCCATGGCGACCGTTCACATACACCGCGCAATCGCACGTCGGCACGACATATAAGCGCCCTCTCCCGAAAAATTCCGGGGTGGTACTGCGCCGTGCCATGCTGTCCCGACGAGCCCGCTGACGAGAATTGCGTGGCCACATATCGTAAGGGCTCCAACGACATGGAGTCCTCTAATGCGAAAGCCCCGCAATTTCGACGCGGAACTGAAGGCGCTCGAAAGCAAGGCGCACGAGCTGAGGGCCCACAAAATAGGACAGAGCGGCGAATTGGCCGTTGCTGATGGCCTGATATCTGAAGAACTCGCTGATGCGCTCGTCGCCATTATCGAGACCAGCGACACAGCGAAACGCGAGGCATGGGCTAAGCGCGGTCGAACAATTTTCGAGGGCGCGCGCTGACATGCGCGAGGGCTCCGCCGCGCGCCGCGCCCGAACGCGCCATCTGATCGAACTCGGCGGACTCGTCACCAAGGCGAACCTTGTCGAACCACCGGCGATGACCGCGCTACTCTCTACGGCGCGTTACTCGCGGTCGCCGATAGGCTCAGCGGCGCCGAGCGCGAGCGAGCGCGTGCCGTCTGGCAGCGCCGCGGGCGGCGGACATTCGCATTTGAGGCCGAGCAGATTGGCAATCGCACATCCGACAATCCTTCACTCACATCCTAGGAGCCCGGGAAATGAACGGCACCGACATTATCGACACCTTCCTCCAGACATTCACGCGATACATCGACAGCGGGTTCGGCCTTCTGCAAGGCGAGGTCGCTTTCCTGTCGTCGACGTTGATCGTGATCGATCTCGTTCTTGCGGGTCTCTTCTGGGCATGGGGTGCCGATGAGGATGTCATGCAACGCCTCGTCAAGAAGACGTTGATGATTGGTACATTCGCATTCATCATCGGCAACTTCCAAAGTCTCGCGACGATCCTACTCGAAAGCTTCGCCGGTCTCGGACTCAAGGCGACGGGAGACACGATGGGCATCGGCGACTTCATGCGCCCGGGCCGGATCGGGAGCACGGGCATCGATGTCGCGGGTCAGCTTCTCGACAATCTGGACAGCCTGACGGGACCAATCGGGACGCTGACCAACCTGCCGCAAATTATTCTGCTGCTTCTGAGCGCGATCCTTATCATGTTCGCCTTCTTCATCATGGCGATCCAAGTGTTCGTGACCGTCATCGAGTTCAAGCTCGTCACGCTCGCCGGGTTCGTGCTGTTGCCGTTCGCCTTCTTCAACCGCACTGCGTTCATGGCGGAGCGCGTGCTCGGCTATGTGATGTCGACGGGGATCAAACTGCTCGTGCTCGCCGTCATCACCGGCATCGGGACGACGCTGTTCCAGGATCTCATCTTGGACTCAGGTCTCGTTGCCGAGATCGACCTCCACACCTCGATGGCGCTGGTGCTTGCGGCGCTTGCCTTGCTCGGTCTCGCGATCTTTGGCCCGGCAGTCGCGAACGGGATCGTTGTAGGTGGTCCGCAGCTTGGGGCCGGTGCGGCGGTGGGCACCGCAATGGTCGGCGGCGGTATGATCGCGGGCGGCTTTACCGGAGCAAGGTTCGCGGCCGCTGCCGCTGGTTCGGCGGCGGCGGCCACCGCCGGTGCGGGTGCGCGCGGGGCTGGAATGGCGAGCGCAACTTATCGTGCCGGAGCGTCGGGCCGGTCGGGCATGAGCGCCGTTGCAGGCGGCGTTGGTGCGATCGGCAAGACAGCGCTCCGCGAGGGCGGAAAAGCCTCGGCATCGCCGCTTCAGAAGGCGGCTGCGAGGATGAAGCAGGAGTTCCAGAGCGGCGAGCGTTCGGCGACGGGAGCATCGCTCAGCGGCGCGGCAAAATCACCTGCTACGCGCGACGCCAATACTGCCGCCGACAGCGACGCAACGCCCGGCGAACCGCCAGTTTGGGCCAAGGCGATGCGTCAGCGGATGCTTATCAAAACCGCAGTCGGAACCACGGCTCATACGTTACGTGGGAGCGATGGGCATGGCGGCGGCGCTTCGGTCGACCTTTCGGACAAAAACTAGCTCACGATAACGAGTTTCGTTTCAATTTTTTTGATCCCAAAGATCGATGATCCCATCGGTTTTCGGCACCTCGCCTCTGGAGGACCGGATAACCGAAATTGGTGGGCCGCGAACGTTCGAATAGCGCTTTGCCTCCCACTAAGGCGGGGCATACGCCATCGACGACGACGTAAGTTGGCTAGGATGGTCGCGCGGGATCTGACATGCGCGTTCTCCCGGCGCTCCGCAGCCGCCTTGAACCGTGTCCGCAGACTTGCCGGGCCGCTGCACGGGGCGACTGGCCCACAGGCCTAATGCCGGGCCTTGAGAACGTGCTTAGCGACACGAGCCACTGCCTTTAGCGAGTTGCTTGGACATGCGCAGCGACAACCCGGCCGTTCCGTTATGTCATATCGCGACAGGCTTGCCACCGTATTCTGATCCGGAGTCTGCGCTCTCGACATGTGGTCGGTGTCCAAGCCTGTCGCTCCCGTTAGGGAGGTCGTAATTCTGTGGGTACGGTTGATACGCGCGACCGGATTTCCACATCGAGAGCAGGATTACGGCAAGTTTTCGAGCGACGGCGACGCGCGCCTTGGAATGCCCTATCCGCGCCGCAAGCTCTCGCCCCCAAACTGTGATAGCGCTTTCTACGATCGAACGGCTGATGACCACACGCGCTGCCATGACCAGATGGGTTCTGGTGAGCTTATTTCCCGCCTTAGTAATTCTGCTTTTAATTACGGTTGCGCCCGATTGCTTCACTTTCGGCACCATCCCTAGATAGGCGCCGATGTCGGCGGACCTTTGGAACCGCGAGGGATCCTCTATCGCAGTGAAAAACGAGATCGCGCAGATATAGCCGATGCCCGGAACCTCCATGAAACCAGACATAACGGGATGGTCGGACGCAATCCTCCTGAGGCGAATTTCCATCACCCGTAGATAATCGCGCATCGCATCCCAGACAGCCAGGATCGCGACAATTTCATTTAAGTATGCCTTGTTAGGCAGGTCAGAAATTGGGTGTCGTTCCAGCGCGCTCCGTAGCTGGGTCGGTGGAGGCATTTTCGGGAAAATTCCATGATCGACGATCAAAGATCGCATAGCAGCTTGAAGAGCATTCTTCTGCTTGAGCATTTGGTTGCGCAGCACAAGCTGCGTTCGGAGATACTGCGTCTCGGGCGATTTCAGATGGACACTCCGCACTGCATCAAGGTCCATCATTCCGAGTTCGGCAAGCCCCCGAGCGTCATTGCGATCCGACTTATGGTGTCGAATGGACAGGAAGCGATGCGCCTTCCTCCCGTCGACTATGGTGATCGGGAAGCCAAGATCCCGAAGGCTATGCGCCAATCCGCGGGCCAACCCGGCTTCCATCACAACAGATTTAATCGCCATACAGGGCAGATTGTCGATTGCGGCTGCGAAGCCCTCCGCGCTCGTGGGAATGTTCATCTCCAATAGGAGCGTCTTGTCCATGCCAATCGCGCAGAGTTGAGTTTCGCGCTCGCCCACATCGAGACCAATCCAGACTTCCAAGTCAGTGCACTCCATCTAGTGATCGAGGCAGCATTGTTTCAGTTTCTCAGGAGACGACCGCGCTAGCGCGACCTCTAAACTTGCTTTCGAACTTCTGCTGCCCCGGCCCAACCGGGCGACCTTGCGTGCCATCTTGAATGGGCGTTTTCGTGACAATGAACCTTCTCGAAAATGCGGGTTCAAGAAGGTCTAGGATTGAAGGCAAGATAAAAGGACTGCCAGCTTTGTGGCATTTTGTGGCTAGTTTTCAGTCGTATAAGTGTATGGCACGCTTCGCTTTGTGCCAGCCGTCACTCCGCTTTTCCTCTCAATTTCAATTTGTTGCGATATGGCTCCTAAGCCGCGACCGGCCAAGAACCCGATTTTTCACCCGCTGCTGAGACGCCCTTGTTGCGGCAGCCGGGGCACCCCTTTCAGCGGCGGAGGAGGAGGAGGGTTTCGGTCGGAATGGTCCGCTTGGGACTATCGGATGCGAACATTGGAGAATTTATTTTCGCCAGCCGATCGCTATTTTTTTCGTTTGTCGTTATGTGGATTCCCCGTGGTTATCGCGGGGAGGGAAAATGGTAAGATCACAACCGACGTGTGTGGACCTGTTCTCAGGATGCGGCGGGTTTGGGCTTGGCGCGAAACTCGCAGGCTTTGATGTCGTCGCCGCCGTAGACATCGATACCGATCTGCAATCGGCCTATCGGCTCAATTTCCCGGATACGCATGCGTTTCAGGCGGACATTACTGAACTCGAAAAGCCCGCGTGGGATTTCGCCATTGGCGACAGGAGACGGCGGCTTGATCTGCTGATCGGGGGGCCTCCATGCCAAGGTTTTAGCCGCATGGGTAAGCACCAGCACGATGACCCTCGAAATTCGTTAATCGGGCATTTCTTCCGGCACGTTCGCATGTTGCAGCCCCGAATGTTCATCATGGAGAACGTCGAGGGGCTTATGGACAAGGGGAAAATCAGCTTCCTCAACAATCCTCTTGCCGATCTGCCATCTTCGTACCAGATTGTCGGTCCGTTGGTGATTAACGCTGCCGACCTTGGCGCGCCCACTTCGCGAAGGCGAGTAATCGTCATTGGCTATGACAGGCGAGATGTAGACCCGGTAGAGCTCCACGACATTGAGGCACTTAAACAGGCGCAGCGCGTAACGGTGCGGGACGCTATCGGCGATCTTCCAAGTCCGATCCCTGACACCAAGCGAGTGATGGATTTTGGCTGGGCGCCGTATCCTACGGTCGTAGGTTCACTATCGGCCTATGCGGAGTATTGCCGAGCCCTCCCTGAAAATTCCGTGGGCGGGCGGGAAGCTCTTAATGAGGCAATTCACGGGCGTGTATCGGGTCTGTTTGCTACCCAACATTCAAACGCCGTTATGGATCGTTTCCTTGAAACACCCCAAGGGACCGTTGAGGCAGTAAGCCGATATCCAAAGCTTGCGTGGTCCGGGTTGTGTCCCACTCTTCGTGCCGGCACGGGTGCGGAGAAAGGCAGCTTTCAAGCGGTGCGGCCTATTCACCCGACGCAGCCACGAGTCATTACTGTTCGTGAAGGTGCCCGACTTCAAGGATTTCCAGACTGGTTCGTATTTCACCCAACGAAATGGCATAGTTTCCGTATGATTGGGAACAGCGTCTCGCCTATAGTCAGCTCCGCTTTGTCAAATTTGCTCTATTCAAAATCGACGCTGCGCCGGGCAGCCTAAGCCCGCGACGCGGTCAGGATGAGGGGGAGGTGGCATATATGGCTACCGCACTAGAAGTTCAGTTTCAGCCAGCACCCGCGTATTTGTTCGATTATCTGACCGCAGATGTTCAAACAGCGGAGTGCGTCTTTGACTTAGTCGACAACTCGATCGACGCAGCGCGCGCAGCTATGCTCGGCTCTGTCGACGACGAAAGCATGCCCGAAAAATATGAGGGGTTTGAAATCGAGGTCACGCTCGGTTCTGATGCTGTCGTGATTCGCGATAATTGCTCAGGGATGTCGGAGGCGACGTTTGCAAACCTCGCGTTTCGAGCAGGAGAAAAATCACAGCATCCTTTTGGCATCGGTCATTTCGGTGTCGGTCTGAAGCGGGCAATTTTGAAGATCGGTGATAGATGCACCGTTGAGACCGATGATGGTCAAGCATATCTGAATATCGGCTTCACCCGCGCACAACTTGACCAAACCGCAGACCTTAAACTCCCCGGCAGCAAGGAAGCTTCTCGCGGCGAGCGATTTACGAAAATCACCATTGAAGACATAAAGGACAACGCTCGGCGGGATTTATCGTCCCCGCGGTGGAAAACCACCATCGAAGAGAGTTTCGGTCGTCGATACGGATTGTTCATCCGAAAAGGCCTCGTGATCAAGCTCAACGGCGAAACCGTAAATGCGTTCGCGCCGCAGCCAGTCGATAATTCATACATCGCGCTACAGACGTATGAGGAGAAAATTCATGGCGTCGATGTGCAGATCGTTGCGGGTGTCCATGAGCGCTATCGGTTCGTGCAGAAAGACGGGAGAGCCGTTTCCGACCCGACAAATAACGACGTGCATCGTCAAATTTCCGCTGAATATGGATGGTACGTGGTATGCAACGACCGTGTGATCTTGCTCCATGACACGACTCACAAGACGGGCTGGACGACCAACTGGCACGGGGAATACGCTGGATTCGTAGGCTGGGTATTTTTCCGGTCTAAGGATCCGTCCCTCCTACCTTGGAATACCAAGAAATCGGACATCGTTGAGAACGGCGAACTCTATGAAGAGGTGATCGAAATCCTCCGTAAGATGGCGGCTCTCTATCGACAAACCACCCCGCTTGCTAAAACGCGCCGCACAGCATCCGCGCGCACGACAACGCAGGCCGTTGGGCAGAAACGGCAGAAGTCAGCCACAGCAAAAGACGTGCTGGCAGGCTCAGCTTCAAAAAGGCAATTAAAGTCGATCCCAACGCTCTTGCCGTCAGAGACAGCTTTTGCATCTAAGATGCCAAGGCTCGCGGGTTTAGTTGACGAAAGTGAGCGCTTGGAGATCGAAGGATTTCCGTATGCCTCGGCAATCATGTTGCGGACGGTATTTGACACCGCGCTGAGGGATTACCTCAAGAGACATAAGAAATTTTCGTCCATGCGGGACGCGGTTTTGGATGCGAGTCTCAAACCTGAACAGCAGGCAACCGACGCCATGCGGAAAAATTATTCCCCGCCGCTCACCGAGATGACGAAGTGGTGTATCAAAAACTCGGACGTATTTCCGGACCCTCATGTTCGCGCGTGTAAACAGGCGTGCGAGCGTTTTGCGCATCATTTGCCGGTTCTCAACGGAGTGGTTCACGAGGATGGCGGTATCTCGAACGGCGCACAGGTTCGCACGATGCGCGATGAAGTGTTGCAGGGTCTACTGCACATTATCGGTTCGTGACTGTTGAGGAGAGGTGCGTCCTAAAACGACTGCCGGTTCGAATGCCAAAACTGTCATTGAGGCTAAACTACGATCACTTTGCACGGCACGTAATTGTTGCGTGACCCATAATCGTATGTCACTTCGACGGCGGGGGGAATCAATGGAACGTCAAAACGTGCTAATCAGCAACGACGCCAATCGCTCGTCTGTAATTACGAACTAGGCCGGTTTGTTCCCGTGGCAGCCAAGCCTCACGATGTACCCGCTCTCCCACTTTGCAAGTGCAGCAGTGAGATCCCCGCGCACGTAACGCTCTGTATCGTATGTGGTGCTAACGTCGGATATCCAAACGTCCGATACGCTGAGCGTGCGGAAGAGAGGGCCGCCCTGGAGCGACGATTAGCCGAGGCCAGAATCTCGGCGGTTGCGACAGGCAGCTCCGAACAACTGGCGGCCTTCGGTCAGGCGGTTACAGGTTCCAAATCGGTCATTTGCAAGTCTTTGGGCGACCTAGAAAATATGGTCAAAGGTGATGGGGCGCTCATGCAATCCTATCATTCGGCCGTTCGAGCCGAGCTTCGAGTGCCCCAAAACAACGAGTTCGATCCTGTGAGGGAGGCGAACGATTCTCGTATCAGCCCTCATTTCTATCAGAAGCTTCATTTTGGAGCGCTTTCGCTAGATAGCAAAGGTGTGCCTCATTACGGCGATTTCGCAATCAGGTTGCGCGAAAATATGACCGCGAATCGAACGACGGTTTTCGAAGAGAACCCCGTCAAGTTCAACGAGGCGCACCCGTTAGGGCGGAACAAATCCGTCCCCTACGGATTTCGTGCTGTATGGCCGGACCGGCAGAAGCTCGCTATGGCTAAGCTGCACTCCAAAATTCAGCCTGAAACGAAAGTTGAAGAATTCGCTGATATATTGATGGAGAAGAGCGAATCACCGGACGGGTATACGGATTTTGTGGAAGTGCACATTTACGGTGAGCTGCATCCCAAGGCCTTTGAGCATGTGCTCGCTAAGGTGCCGACCGATGAGATCGATCAACTGATCTGGGAACGTATGAAAGCGCGTCTGGACCATTTTGACATTTCTTACGAGGAAGAGGCGTCGTGAAGGTCCGGATTTCTGGGCGCGCAGCGGCGTTTGCGATCAAGCGCTCGACGTATTGGGAGATCGGTAAGCGCGGGTCTAAGGCGCTATACAAAGTTGGCGCTTCTGACGTTGATCGCGTTTTAGGCCGACAAACGGACGTTGTCGAAATAGACGCTAAGGCAATCGTTGATATTGAGCGCCGCCTTGAGGCGGAATGGTCGAAGGACCGGGCCGTCCGCTTAGCCGTGATCTTGCTAGATCCGTCCGAGGATGACGCTGGCCTAGACCACGTTGCGGCGCTCCTCGAAGCGCTATTGGGGCGAGACTATGTTGTCGAGCATTTAGAGAACCAGTTTTATCAAAAGGAACTGCCCTGCGACGCCGCGCTCGCGCGAGCGCTTGCGATCAGTGGCGAAAGACCGGCGCTAAAATCCTTCTTTGAATCTCTGGCGGACCATCAGGGAACAATTTCGGAGATCAGGGAGAGTTACGAAGCGCTACCTGAGGAACTGTTCTCTGAGGACGAGAGTAAAGACGCATATCGAGAGAGCGTCATTGCAGCGGGAGGATTTCGGTGTCTTGTACGCGCCTGCCGCGAAGGTCCGCTCACTGATGCCGTTATTTTCAATTTACATTCGAAGCTTGCGAGACTCCCACATTCACGCCAGTTTGTTGGGGAATGGACGTCGGCGTTTGATCGAATTCGAAATGCCGTTCCACCACTAAACCGAAACTATGTGGAGGATTTCGAGGATGATCTCGCTGATTTTGGTGGCGGTCCGGGCGGCCATCAACAATTGCGAAATGCGCTTGAGCAACAGCATGCAATTCTCGAGCGCGTCGCGGCAGGCGACTTCGACAATGCACGTCGTTTCGCGCACGAACTTGAGCAGCAACAGCTAGCGACTGGCGGCGCTCAGTACTTAGTAAAGTCAATGACACGGCTAAGTCAGCGTGCGCGAGATATGGAGGCTTTTGAACTTGAGCTTGAATGGGCATATAAGGCTATTGAACACCAGCCTGACGATGCTCGTGCCCGAACAAAATATGCCGACGCGCTCTTGCAGGCAGATGATGTTGATCAAGCACTAGAGCAGTTTGAGATAGCTTCCGATCTTGGCGAACGTGCTTATGCGGCGACTGGGCGCGCCCGAGTAATGCGAAAGCTTGGAAAATATTCTGAAGAGCTGAAGCTATATGAGGAAGCGGCGAACCTATTTTCTGGTAGCGATGAAGAGATTTATTGTCTCGTCGGAATAGCGACTGCGAAGCACGACCTTGGTTATACCGAAGACGCGTTTATCAAGCTTCGAGATGCCATTGAAAAATTCCCTTACGAACCACTTTGCCGCGTTAGTTTGGCCCGCATGCTTATGCGGCATGGTCGGTTTCAAGAGGCTTGGGACGCGTTCACAGACGCTTTGACCTTAACTGAAGATAATCTCAGCGCGGCGAACGGTCTGGCAGACATCTGTCACAAGGTCGGAAGGCTCACCGAGGCGAGGACAAGGTATGCACAGATCTCCGTCAGGTATCCGCGTGACATTCGAGCTCATGTCGGCCTGATCGACACTTTGCGATCGATGGGAGACGGCCTCAAAGCGGCCATTTACGCCCGCAAAATTGCCGAACGATTCCCCGGCAGCCCGACGGCTGCAGCCAAGCACGCCGAAACGTCGAGCGAATTGGGACGCTATCCCGTCGCGCGCCAAATTTTGAATGATGCTATTGCGCGTTTCCCACGCAATGCTCGGTTGCTGCTTGTCAAAGCTCGCGGGCTACGTCGTCAAGGAAAGTATGATCGGGCACTAGAAGTTGTAGATGGGGGCCTTGCTCGGTTTCCGTATAATCGCCGCTTTAAGGTGCTTCGGGCTGAGATGCTAAGGCGGCTTGGTCAACGGAATGCAGCTGAAGCGCTTTATCGAGAGCTTGTCGAAACGGATCAAGCTGACGTGCGCGCCCGCAACGGATTGGCGAGCATGTTAGCTTTGGCTGGAAAAGAGGATTCAGCGCTCGCTCTTATAGGTAATGATGACCCGAAGACAAATGACGACTGGCGGTCATTCCTCCTCGTGGCAAGCATTTTGGACCGTAAGGGAGACAGCCTGACGGCGTATGAGCGCTGGGAGTGGGGATATCAAAACTGCCCGTTTGCAGCCGAGCGACGCCTCTTCTCGGCGGCTCTCGCGAATCACGCAATTCGCAGCGGTCGTGCGCGGCGCGCCCCACTTGTGATGCACGTAGCAGAGCGCGACATTGCGAACATCATCGACTTCCATGTTGCCGCAATGACGAAGCAGGAAAGGGCAAAGAAGGCGTACGGAGCATTGTCCCGCAATCTTCCGGCACGGCTGGAGCCGCTTCGCGATGAAATTGCTAAGACCTATGGGATAGTCGATGGCCGTCCCGCTCACACCAAAAGCTGGATACTAAGAGCCGTAAATGACGAGTTTTTGCTCGCAGCAGCTTAGGCGCCGCCGAATAGGACGGACGAGCGAAATTTAGAGCATGATCGCAAAGTCGTAGTGCTCATCTTCGCCGGTTGCGGCGCACCATTCCCGGTCAAAACTGGGCACCACCCGCCGGGGTGGCGGTCACCCCGAACGCTCGTAAGCCACTGAGTAAGCCGACTCTGTCTTGGGATGCCGCCGACCTGATCGTCAAGATCGGACCGGGCATTCGCACGCTGGTCGATGCCGCAACCGTCCAATAGGATAAAGTTGCGCGACGGAAAGAGTCGGTCTGCGATTGTCCTCATTGCCTCGAACCGATCGAGATTCTACTAGGCGGGCACGGAGACCCGATGCGCGACGAATGGCAAGGCAAGAATTTCTGGACGCGCGTTCTCCGCAAGATTTCGCGGCGGCGGGGCCGCGAGGAGGCGGAGGATGCGCTTCAATCGGCGTATGAGCGCCTGCTGAGCCAGCCGCCCGCGCAGAAGGTCGAGAATGTCGAAGCGTTCCTCGTCCACGTCGCGGGCAATATCGCGATCGACGCGCACCGGCGCAAAAACTTTCAGTCCGACCGGCCTTTTGAAGAGATTTTCGACAATATCCCCGATTCGGCGCCGTTGCAGGATGAGGTAATCGAGGCGCGCGTTCGTCTCCGTCATGTGGAGCAGGGGCTTCAGCAACTGACTCCACGCACGCGAGAGGTTTTTCTGATGCACCGCCTGGACGGCTTTAAATATCGCGAGATCGCCGAACGGCTGGAGATCAGCCAGAGCGCGGTCGAGAAGCATATCGCCAAGGCCGTGCTGTTCCTGGCCGAGTGGACGCGCGACCGATGAGCTCCGACGCTTTTTCTCCGTCGGATGCCGATACCGAGGCGGCGGTATGGCTGGCGCGGCTCCATGCCGACACGCGCGACCCCGCCGACGATCAGGCATTTCGCCGCTGGATCGAGGCAAGCTCCGCCAATGCGGAGGCATTCCGGCACGCCACCGCGATCTGGGATGCGGTGGGCGGGGTGTCGCCCGCACGCTTTCGGACCGGCGATGCGCAGGATCGCCGGCTCAGCCGCCGCGCCGTGCTTGCCGGTGGGGGAGCGCTGGCGTTTGCGGGAATAGGGCTGGGGGGCTGGCAGCAGGCGCAGGCGGGGGTTTACCAGACCGATCTGGGCGAACAGAAGCATGTCGCGCTCGAGGACGGGTCGCTCGTCTTCCTCGACACCGATACGAAGCTGAAGCTGAATTTCAACAGCAAGCGGCGCGAGGTGACACTCCACCGCGGCCGCGCCAATTTCCGCGTCGCGCACGATCCTGCGCGCCCCTTCATCGTCGATGCGGGCGGCCAGCGCGTGATCGCGCCGCGCGCCGTGTTCGACGTCCGCCGCGACGCGGAGCGGGTGTCGGTGGTCCTGATCGACGGTTCGGCGGCGGTCCAGAACGACAGCGGCAGCGTGACCCGGGCGGGTGGGCAGTTGCGCGCGGGCGAGAGGCTGGTGATCGGTCCGAGCCAGCCGGGGCAGATCGACATGCCCGACATGGCGCAGCAACTCGCGTGGCAGAACGGCCAGATGGTTGCCGACAATCAGAGCCTTGGCGCGATGGCCGCCGAGATGAACCGCTATTCGCGCGCCAAGCTGGTCATCGCCGATCCGCGCGCGGCGAGCCTGCGGGTCAGCGGCGTGTACCGGGTTGGCGATAATGCGGCCTTTGCGCGCTCGGTGAGCCAGCTCCTGCCCGTCGGCGTGCGCGCCAATGACGGCGATCTGGAAATTTTTTCGCTGCCCGCACAATCGGTTGCGCCCAATTCAATTTGATGGGTGAGGTAAATCGGCGGCTCGTTCGTCCCCCTTTCAAGAGGATCGGCATCACGCCGTTCCCAAATTGGGGGGAATCGATGGCACGGACGGTAGCACGCAGTCTTCAGGTAGCGCTGGCAACGGGGGCGGCGATCGTCGCGCTCATAGCGGCGCCCGCAACCGCGCAGGCGCGCGCCAATATCCGGGTTCCCAGCCAGCCGCTCGAACAGTCGTTGAAGCAGGTCGCGGCGCAGTCGCGCACCAATATACTGTTCACCCCCGATGCGGTCGCGGGCCTGCGCGGCCGTTCGGTCGACGGCGTGATGACCGCCGAGGGCGCGGTGCGCAAATTGGTCGCGGGCACCGCGCTCGAAGTCGTTTCGGATGGCAATGGCGGATTGATCGTGCGTCGTCGCGGCGCCGCGAAGCGGACTCCGGCGATGACCGGCGGCAGCCGTTTCGTAGCCGCGTCGGCGGTCCCCGCCGCGAGCGCCGAGGCCGAGCCGAGCGACGGCGACGTCATCATCGTCACCGCGAACAAGCGCGAGGAGGATGTGCGCAAGGTCGCGGGTTCGGTGACCGCGGTGACGGGCAAGCAGCTCGATGAACAGGGCGCGCAAAGCTATGCCGACTATCTGACCAAGCTGCCCGGCGTTCAGTTCAACGCGGCCATTCCCGGCTATTCCTCGATCTCGATCCGCGGCGTTTCGTCGACGACGTCGATCGATGTCGGGCAGGGTACGACGGGCATCTATATCAACGAAGTGCCGCTGACCGAGCCCTTCAACAGCGCGGGCATCCCCGATGTCGACACGTTCGACGTCGATCGGGTCGAGGTGTTGCGCGGGCCGCAGGGGACCTTGTTCGGATCGGCGACGCTGGGCGGCGCGATCAACTATGTCGCGGCGCGCGCGCGGCTCGACCGGGTCGAGGGGCGCGTCGAAGCCGGCGCGTCGATCACCGACAGCTCGGATGATCTGAGCTGGTCGGGCAAGGCGATGATCAACCTGCCGATCGTGACCGACAAGCTTGCGGTCCGCGCGGTTGGCACCTTTCGGCGCAGCGCGGGCTATCTCGACAATATCGGCGTTTCGAAGAAGGATTCGAACGCGATGGACAGCTATGGCGGCCGTGTTTCGGTCGAGTGGCAGCCCGTCGAAGGGGTCGATATTTCGGCGCTCAGCCTCTACTTCAAGGGCAAATATGACGACGCCTTTGTGGCGCTTCCCGGGCTGGGCGATCTGAAGCGCAACACGGTGATGCTCGAACCCTTCCGCTCGACCGCCGAAGTGCACAGCCTGCGCGGCGATTTCGACCTGGGTTTTGCGACACTGACCGTGAACGGTGCGCACATGGTCAAGAAGACCCGGAACGTCACTGACTTCACGCTCAATTTCCGCGGACTGTTCGGCAATATTCCGACCCAGATCCCGCTGATTGCCGAACGGCGTGCCAATGGCGACCTGATCGAGGCGCGGTTGACGTCCGAAAGCGGCGGCGATTTCGAGTGGCTGGTCGGCGCGAGCCATAATAATATCAAGATCGCCCTGCCGAGCTATTCGGAGTTCGACGGCGCCGCGGCGCTGGTCGAAACGCTCTACGCCGGACGTTTCGGGGCGGGCGTCGGGGCTTTGGCGGCACCGGGCGGTCGCTTCACCGACTATAATCTGCGCGTCAACGGCACCGAAAAGGCGCTGTTCGGCGAAGCGACCTGGCGTTTCGCGCCCGCGCTGAAGCTGGCTGCGGGCGGGCGCTATTTCGACACCAAGGTCAAAAACCAGTCGCGCCAGACGGGCCTGCTCAACCTGCTCTCGACGGGCGGGCAGCTTGTCAGTGCACCCGCGCCGGTGACGCAGCAAGCGGACGGGTTCAACCCCAAGGTATCGCTGACGTTCGAGCCGAATGACGATCTGCTCGTCTATGGCCTCGTCTCAAAGGGTTTCCGCTTTGGCGGCCCCAATGCGATCCCGACCAATCCGCTTTTCCCGTCGCCCGCCGATTTCGGTTCGGACAAGCTCGTCAATTACGAGCTCGGCCTGCGCGCCTCGTCGCCCGACAAGAGTTTCCTGCTCGACGCGACCGTCTATTATATCGACTGGAAGGACATCCAGCTGCTCATCGTGCGCGGCGACAACCTCGCTTATGCCGACAATGTCGGGCGGGCGCGCAACATCGGTGCCGATGTCGCGCTGACGTGGCGGCCGAGCCGCGCGATCACGCTCAACTCGACATTGGGTTATCTCGACGCCGAACTGCGCGACAATGTGCGGGCAGGGGGTGTCAACGTCCCGGCGGGTGCGCGCCTGCCCGGCGCGTCGCGCTGGCGCGTTTCGAACAGCGTGACCTGGCGCGGCGCGAGCGATCTCGAGCCGATGGCGATCCTGTCGCATCGCTATGTTTCAGAGGCGCCGAGCAACCTTGCGGGCACGCTGACGCAGGGCGGCTATAGCATATTCGATCTGCGCGGAAGCGTTCGCTACCATGGCGCCCGGATCGAAGCGTTTGTCGAGAATATCGGGAACAAGCGCGGTGTGACCGTCCAGGAAACCGGACGCGCGGGTCTGCGCGAATATTATGTGCGTCCGCGCACCGCGGGCGTCCGGCTGACCTACGACTTCTGATTTCGTTTCCGAGCGGGACGGGGGCGCGTGCCCCCGTCCCTTGACCCAGAAGGATAGTTCATGCCGAAACAATTGCTTGCTCCCGTCCTGATCGCGCTCGCCGCGATCGCGCTTCCTACGGCCGCATCCGCGAAGGCGCCCGATGCCAACGCCGCCTATCTTCAAAAGAACGCCAAAAAGAAGGGCGTCGTCGCGCTGCCCGGACTGCAATATGAAATATTGAAATCGGGGCCCGCCGATGGCGTTTCGCCCAAGCTTTCGGACGATGTGACCGTCCATTACGAAGGCAAGCTGGTCGACGGCACAATATTCGATTCTTCCTTTGCCAAGGGCGAACCGGTGACCTTTCCGCTGCGCCCGCTGATCCCCGGATGGGGCACCGCGCTGCGCCTGATGCGGCCGGGCGACGAGTGGATCATCAGCGTCCCCGCCGAAATGGCCTATGGCGCCGCGGGTGTTGGCCCGATTCCGGGGGGCAGCGTGCTGATCTTTCGCATCCAGCTGATCAGCCACAAGCCGACACCGAAACCCGCGCCATCCCCCGCAAACTGACCGACAAGCGAGAACACATGACCCGTCTTCGCCCGTATCACGCCCCCATCGTCGCAATCGCCGCGGCGCTGATCGCCACCGCTTCGCCGGCGCACGCCGACGAGCTGGAGTGGCTCGAAAAGCATGACGACCCCAAGGCATTGGGCTGGGCACGCGAGAAGACGGCGGAGGCCAAGGCGGCGTTGATGGCGTTGCCCGGTTATCAGGGCATCCTCACCGAGTTGCAGACTGTGCTCAAGGCCAATGCCCCGATCGCCGACATGGCGTTGATGGGGCCGCGCGCGGTTCGGCTGTTCCGCGATGCCGCCCATCCCAAGGGGCTGCTCCAGATTGCCGATCGCGGCAAGGACGGCAGCCTCGGCGCGTGGCGCACGGTGCTCGACGTCGCGGCCTATGGCAAGGCGGCGGGCAGGCCCTATGCGCTCAATTGGGGTTACGGCTCGTCCTGTCTGCCGCCCGCCTATGATCGCTGCCTGCTCGGCTTTTCGGACGGCGGATCGGACGAGCTCGCGCTGCGCGAATTCGACATGCAGACGGGCGATTTCGTGGCGGGCGGGTTTTCCACGCCCGCGGCGCGCGCGCAGTTCGCGTGGCTCGACAAGAATAATGTGCTGATCGCGCACACGATCGGCGCCAGCCCCAAGACCGCGGCGGGCTGGGGGGCGGCCGCGCGATTGTGGAAGCGCGGGACCGATGTCGCCAGCGCGCCGGTGATCTTCACCGCGCCCGCGACCGACGCGACGCTGCAATTCACGCGGCAGGGAAGCGCGGCGCGCGCGATCATGACGCGCGTGATCGATTATTCGACCTTCGAGATCCATTCGGTCGACGCGGCGGGGAAGGTGACGAAGCTGCCGCTTCCCGCAAAGCTCAAGCCCTTCGGGCCGCTGGGCGGAACCGATCGTCATGCGTTGTTCCAGCTTACCGCACCCGCCACGATCAACAGGCGGAGCTATCCGGGCGAAAGCGTGATGGCCTATGATTTCGCGGCCGACGTGAAGGATGCCGATCGCATCCAGCTCGTCTATGCGCCCGCCGAAGGCGAGGTGATCTCCTTCTTTGGCGGCTATGCGTCGAGCAAGTCGCGCGTGTTCCTGCCCGTCCAGAAATCGCTCAAGACCACCATCAAGGCGGCGTCGTTCGGCGCGAAGGGGTGGAGCGTCGCGCCCGTCGTCGCGGGTGAGGCGGGGATCGATCTGGGTGTCGCGAGCGCCAATGCCGCCGACGAGGATATCATCATCCGCCGCACCGGCTTTCTCGTTCCCACTTCGCTTGAGTTCCGTCCGGCAAAAGGCGCATCGCGCATTCTTGAACAGGGCCAGCATGCCTTTGACGAGAGCCGCTACACCGTCGAGGTGAAGTCGGCGCTGTCGAAGGACGGAACCCCCATCGACTATTATCTTGTGCGCCCCAACACCCCCGCGCGGGCGGGCGCGGTGCCGACGCTCATCACCGGCTATGGCGCGTTCGGGATCACGCTGACGCCGTCCTATCTGGGGCGCGCATTCGGCGGGCAGGCGCTCAAGCTCTGGTTCGATCGCGGCGGGGCGCTCGCGCTTCCCGCGATCCGCGGCGGTGGCGAGCGGGGCCAGGCATGGCACCAGGCCGCAATCCGCGAGAAGCGGCAAGTGTCCTATGACGATTTCATCGCGGTGACCGAGGATCTGGTGAAATCGGGTTTCACCCAGCCCAAACATATCGGTGTGTTCGGGAGTTCGAATGGCGGCTTGCTTTCGGCGGTCGTCGCGACGCAGCGCCCCGATCTTTATGCCGCCGCGATCAGCGACGTGCCGCTCGCCGACATGCTGCGCTATCCGAAGATCGCGATGGGCGCGGCGTGGATGGACGAATATGGCGATCCGTCCAAGCCCGAGGTGGCGGCAAAGCTCCGCGCCTATTCGCCCGTCCACAATGTGAAGCCCGGCGTCACCTATCCGCCCTTCCTTGTCACCGTATCGACCACCGACAACCGCGTCGGGCCGGGACATGCGCGCAAGCTTGCCGCGCGGCTCATGCAAACCCCCGGTCGGGCATGGCTGCTGGAAGATGAAGAGGGCGGGCACGGCGTCAGCGATCCGCTCGCGCGGCCCGACATCATGGCGATGCGGATGACGTTCCTGATCGACTATCTGATGGGCGACGACATTCCATCAGAGCGAGAGAAGTAAGCCTGTGGCCGCTTTTCCGCGAAGGGCCCGCCGCCGCGGCACGGTTCGCGCGGGTCGTGACTGACGAGGTCGAACAGCGGCGCGCCGCTGCCTGAATTTCAGGTTCGCGCCGACAGCCATCGGCTCGCCGCGAGCGCCAGAAAGCCGACGACAAGCCCCCAGAAGGCCGATCCGAGCCCGAACAGCGTCAGCCCCGATCCGGTGGCGAGGAAGGTCAGGATCGCGGGGTCGCGGTCGGACTTTGCCGCCATCATCGATTCCATCGCGCCGAGCAGCGCGGGGATCAGCGCGACACCCGTGAGCGCTGCGATGACCGTCGGCGGCAGCGCGAGAAAGAGGCGCACGAGCAACGGCGAGAAGATGGCGAGCAGCAGGTAGAAGCCCGCGTAGAGCATCCCGACCGTCCACCGCTTCGCACGGTCGGGGTGCGCCTCCTCGGCGGTGCAGATCGCCGCGGTGATCGCCGCGAGGTTCAGGCCATGCGCGCCGAAGGGCGCCGCGGCGAGCCAGGCGAGGGCGCTGCCGACGATCAGCGGGCGCGGCGGCGGTGCATAACCCGCGCTGCGCAGCACGACGAGGCCGGGCAGGTTCTGCGACACCAAAGTCACGAGGAACAGCGGCACGCCGACGCTGAGGATCGCGCGCGCGTCGAAGGCGGGAACCACGGGCAAAAGTGTGCCGAGGGTCGCGCCGGGCGGCAGCGGCCCGATATCGCCGCGCAGCAGCGTCAGCGCCATGCCCGCCGCGAGCGCGAGGAGCAGCGCGTAGAGCGGCAGCCGCTGGCGCGCGATGACGAAGACCGCGACGAGCAAGGCGACGAGCAACGGATCGGTGGCCCCGAGCCCGAACAGCTTGAGGCAGAAGGGCAGGAGCACCCCCGCGAGCATCGCCGACGCGATCGACGCCGGGATGCGCTCGGCGAGCCGCCCGAGCAGCGGCACGATGCCGAGCAGGATCATCATCAGCGCCGCCGACAGGAAGATGCCGATCGCGACGGGCCACGACAGGCCGGGCGCGGCGGCGGCGAGCAACGCCGCGCCGGGGGTCGACCAGGCGAGCACCACGGGCATACGCAGCCGCCACGACAGCGCCGCACCCGCGAGCGCGATGCCGAGGCATAGCGCGGTGACTGCCGACCCCGTCTGGTCGCCCGACGCGCCGAGGTTGCGCATCGCCTGGACGACGAGCGCGATCGTGCCGCCAAAGCCGACGATTGCGGCGATCAGCGCCGAGGACCAGGCCGGGACGGGGGGCAGGCTACGCAGCATCGTTTCGATTCTCTGGCTTGTCGGGGTGGTTCAGGCCGATGCCGGCGCGGCATGGTCGCGGTCGGGGGCGAGCTGGCGGCTATAGAGCCAGCCGATCCCGATCAGGCTGAACCCGAGCGCGACGAACGAGCCGATCCGCGCGAGCCCTTCGAGCCCCGAGGCGTCGAAGAGGAAGACCTTGCCCGCCGCGCCGATCATCAGCACCAGCGACGCGATGCGCCAGTCGTGACGCTTGGCGCGGATGCCCCACAACAGGAAGCCGAGCGCGAGCGCGAGGATCAGGATCGAGCGCAGGATATTCTCCGCGTCGGTAACGCCGGGCTGCGCGAGCAGCGCGCCATGGAAGAGCTGGCGGAGCGTCGCCCACACAAGGCCTGCGACGAGCAGCATCGTCGCGATCTGGATCGCGCGGTCGAGCTGTGCCCTGGCGAACAGCGCCGGCATCCGCGTCAGCCCGAACCACGACAGCAGGAAGAGCGGGAGGAGCAGGTTGATCAGCGGCCAGCTTCCCACCGCCTGCGCCGACCACAGGGGATTGTGCAGGATCAGGCCATAGAAGAGCGCGTGCACGGTGCCCGCGATGATCAGCGGACGCGCGATGCCGATCAGCCCGCGCGCCATCGCGAACCAGCCGGCGCCGATCAGCAACGCTTCCCAGATCAGCCGCTGAAGGATGCCCGTCGTGACAAAGTCCCCGCCCGCCGCCGCGGCGAAGCCGATGCGATAGAGCGAATGGACGGCGACGCCGCCGACTATGGCGGCGAGGCTGAGCGCCGCGATCCACAGCCAGCGGGGGAGCGCATCGCGGACCAGCCATACGGGTATCGCGAACAACAATGCGGGAAGCAGCAGCCGCAGCAGCAGCGGCTCGATCGTCAGCAGCGTGTCATCGAATTGCATCGGCATACCGACGAGCGACAGCGATGCTTTTGTCGACCAGATGACCATCGGGAGCGCCGCCCACGCAAGGCTGAGCGCGGCGAGGCTGGCCGCCGCGCCGTCGACGCGGCTGAAGGGGACGCGCCGTGCGGCAAGAAGCACCGCCGCCCCGCCCAGCGCCGGAACGAGCATCAGCGCGTTCGCCGGGAGGAGCTGCGCGACGGCGCCATAGGCGAACAATGCCGCTCCAATCTGGCCGAGCCGGCGCACGATGGCGCTTTCGCCGCGGACCGCGAACAGCAGCGCGGCGACGGCCAGGTCGCCCCAGCGGATTATCGCCATGCCGTCGGCGCTATCCGCACCCTCGGCCAGTCGCGGCAGTTCGGCCAAGGCACGCGGCGTAGCGACCAGCGCGACCAATGCGGCGCCGACGAAGCCCGCTGCCACGCGTTCGATGCGCGGATCGAGCGCGGCCTTGCCGAAGAAGAACAGCGCGGCTGCAACCGTCGCGATACCAAGCGGCGCCAGCCAAGCGGGAATGACGAGGAGAATGGCGAGCGCTAGCAGCGCGCCCGCCGTCGCCGCGAGCCATGCGACGCGGCCGTCGCTCGTCCGCCCTTCGACGTTCCAGCCGCGACCGATGGCGGTTGCGGTTAGCAGCGCCCCGCCCAGCGCCACCAAGGCGAGCGACCCGTCGGCGATGTCCCAGAAATGCCATTTCGTCAGCGGTGCGGCGGCGAGTGCGATCACGCAAAGCTCGAGTGCCGGACGCAGCTTTTTCGGGGCGACCCACAGCCGCACAAGAAGCGGCAGGGCGTGGATGATCAGCAGCGACAGTCCGATCAGGCCGAACCAGAAGGGCGTCGGATCGGGCCAGGCGGCCAGTAGCGCCAGCGAGAGCAGCAGGCTGATCGCCGGAACGATCGCGAAGCCGCGCTCGCGCCAGGCGAGCCATTGCCCCGCGGCGGCGATCAGCGCGAACAGCCCCCAGTGGAGCGGCGCGAAGCCGCCATAACCGACGAGCAGCGCGAGCTGGAGCGCGCCGACGACCGCCGAGGCGGCGCGCAGCAGCGTCGAGCGCGGTCCGTCGAACGCCATCATCGGCAGCGCGATCGCGAGAAGAAGGACGAAACCGCCGATCGAGAGCGCCGCGACGACATCGAGCGCCGCGCTCGCGAGGACCATCCACAGCCCCCAGCCGATGCCGCCGATCAGCGCCGCGAGCGCGAGCCAGGGCCAGCGCCGCGCGCGCGCAACACCGGCGAGCCCGGCGATCGTCAGCGCGAGATAGACCGCGAGCAAAGGCACATTGGGTTCGACCGCCCCGACCATCGCGGGCGCCGCCAGCCCGCCCGCAAGGCCGAGCAGCGCGCTCGGCGGACCGAACCGGAGTGACAGGCCGAGCGCCGCAGCGGTGACGAGCGCGAGCGCGAGGAAGGCGAGCAGCGGCCCGATCAGCTGATAGACGTTCGCCGCAACCATGATCGCGGCGTAGAGCGTCGCGATGCCCGCACCCGAAAGCGCTTGGGGCACGCGGACGTCGCGCAACTTTTCCTCGTTGCGCCAGGCATATTCGGCGCCGCCGATTAGCCCAAGGCCGAACAACAGCCCGGCGACGATCTGCACGCCCGGCGTGAAGATGCGTGCAAAGAAGCCGGCATCGATTGCATAGCGGACGATCAACACGCCCGCGATCGCGAGCGTGAGCCCGCCAGCCCAGATCGGCAGTGTCTTTCCGAACAGATTTTCGAACCGCGACGCGAGACTGACGGGCGGTCCGGCCGGAACGGGTGCCTTTGGCGGTTTCGGCGCAGGCGCCGCAGCAACGGTGGGTGAGGGCGGCGTTTCAATGATGCTCTCGACGGGATCGGCTGAGAGCGCGGGGAGCGGTGTTGCATCGGCAGCGACGACGGGCCGGCCCTGCACCGGAACGGCGGCTTCCCGCACGGCCGCCGCGATCTCGGCGGCCGCCTCCTCGGTCACCGGCGGTGCAGCCCCGCGCTGCAGCGCGCCGATCCGCTTGGCCGCTTCCAGCAGCGTCGCCTCAGCCCGCTTCAACCGGCCGCGGGTGTCCGTCAACAGGATGAACAGGATGATGATGGCCAGAAACGCAAGGAAGTCGAACACGTTGATCCCTTCAGCCGGCATCCCTAGCAGGCAGCGGAAGCAATTTCGATCTGTTTGGCAGCGTAAATGACTTTGCGCATCTCAAGGCAGGCGATGTCACCGGCCCGATACGGCAATCAATCGGTCAACCCGCGTTCGACCAGGTCGGCAGGATGACCTCATGCCGGAATTCGCCCGAGGCCGCTCGCGATCGGAACGGCCGCGCCTGGCAGCGTCAATCAGTAAACCACGTTCCAGCCTTGGGACCCGGCGAATTGATTGGCGTAACCCCAGCATAGCAGGCCCGGCCGTTCCGCCGAGGCGCCTCCCTTGGTGAGCCGGTAAAGGAGCTGGCGGCAGCGAAAGCCGCCGACGGGTTCTTCGCTGACGATGGTCAGCGACCCCTGCGATTCGGCGCCCTTCCAGCGATGGACATGGCCGATCGCGAACTCGCCCAATATATGCTTCGATCCATTATAGGGACGCGGTGTTTCGTCGCGCGGAAAGACCGGCCAGCCATCATAGGAATAGCCGCCTTCGCAGCTGGTGCAGCGCACCTTTCCGAAGTCGTCATAGGCCTTCCTCACGGCGGCGAAGCCTTCGGGATCGGGCAGTTCGCTTGGATATGCAATCTTGGGCGACGATGCCTTTTTGGCAGGCGCAGGCGCCGTGGCTTTCCCCCCTGACGGCGTATCCGCGGGCGTCGTTTCATCAGCGACCTGTTTCGGCGCCTCGGCGATGCGGTCGGCAATCCGCTTGAGGAAGCCTTGGCCGACGGTCGGCGTGGGCAATGCCAGGAGAAGCGCGGCACAGCCGGCCGCCGGGATCAGGGTTCGCATGACATTTCCTCATTTTCTGGGTGAGCGCCCGGAAGACAGGGGCGCCGGGGAACGGCTGGTATCGGCCGGTTGTTGGTGAGCGTGGCGGAGTGCCGGGGAAGGGGGCGATCCCGCCGGCACTCCTTTGCCGACGCGATCAGCCTTCGGGCTTCGCTTCGGCTTTCGCGCGGGCTTCGGGTTTCGCTTCAGCCTTGGCGCGCGCCTCGGGCTTCGCTTCGGCTTTCGCACGCGCCTCGGGCTTGGCCTCGGCCTTGGCGTGCGCTTCGGGCTTGGCTTCGGCCTTGGCCAGCGCGGGCATCGGCAGGCCGAGCGCGATCGCGGCGGCGAGGAAGGGGAGTTTGCTCATGTTATGACTCCATAGTCGGTGAAGGTGGAGCAGAGGGACCGGCCTCGCGCTGGACGTGGCGCGGGACAGGCCGGTCGTCTCTGCTCGCGGCTCGATGCCGCAACCGTCACGCTATGGGCGTGTGGAGGCCGGCGCCCCGCACTTGCTTCGAAACCGGATCGCCGTGCGACCTGGCCGCTGCCGCGTCGACCAAAGCGGACACCGGCGCGACGAAAACGTCAGGACAGGCCGAGCCGGTCGAGCACGGCGCGGACATAGCTCGGCCCGACCTGCACGATCGCGCCATCCTCCATTTCGAGCGCGATGAGCCCTTTGCCGAGCCGCTGCACGGCTTTTACCAGCGCGGGCCGGATGAAGGTCGACCGATGCACGCGGATCAGTTGCTGCGGATCGAGCAACTGCTCCAGCGCCGTCATCGAAATGCGGTGGATGTAGCTGCGCGTCGAGGTGTGGAGCAGCACATAGTCGCGCGCGGCCTCGACCCATTCGATCTGGGCGATGGGCAGGCGGAGGTTGCCGCTGGCGACCTGGACCCAGATCGCCTCTTCGCGCGTTTCCGCCGGCGGGGCGCCCGCAATCCGATCGACCGCATCGCGCATCGCCCGCCGCCGACGCGCCCGCTCGACCGCCTGGCGCAGCCGGTCGAAACGCACGGGCTTCAAAAGATAGTCGGCGGCATCGACTTCGAAGGCGTCGGGCGCATATTGTTCGAAGGCGGTGACGAAGATGATTTCGGGGCGCGGATCGGCGACGAGGTCGGCGGCGACGCGGATGCCGCTCTTTTGCGGCATCGAGATGTCGAGCATCACAAGATCGGGCCTGAGCGCGGCAATCCGCGCTTCGGCCTCATCACCGGTCGAAGCCGTCCCCACGACCTCGACATCGTCGATGTCGCCGAACAGCGTTTCGAGGCGCCGCAGCGCCAGCGGCTCGTCGTCGACGAGCAGGACGTGAAGCGCGCTCATGCCGCGAGCTCGTCGCTGCGCCACTCGAGCGGCAGGCGCGCGATCGCGAGGAAACCGCGTTCGCGTTTCAGCGTTTCGAGGCTGCCTTTGGTGCCATAGAGCGTATCGAGCCGCTGGCGGACATTGGTGATGCCGACGCCCGTCCCGGGCCGTGCGTCCTTTTCCTGCCCGGCGCCATCGTCCTCGACCGAGACGAGCAGCATATCGTCGTCGCTCGACGCTTCGACCCTGATCGTCACTGGCACCGCGGACGGGGCGAGTGCATATTTGATCGCATTCTCGATCAGCGGCTGGAGGAGGAAGCTCGGCACCAGCGCGCTGTTGAGCGCGGGCGGACAGACGAATTCCACCGCGAGCCGTTCGCCAAAGCGGACGCTCTCGATCTCGAGATAATGTTGCAGCGTCGCGAGCTCGTCCTCGAGCGGCAGCAAGGCGTCGGGTTCGGACGATAAGGTCGCGCGCAAGAATTCGGACAGCTTGGCGAGCATCGCATCGGCGGTGCGATATTCTTTCGTGACGATCAGCGACGAGATCGCGTTGAGCGTGTTGAACAGGAAATGCGGGTTGAGCTGATAGCGCAGCGCCGCGAGGCTGGCGGCGCTCGCGGCGGCCTCGGCGCGGCTTGCGGCCTCGCGCGCGACGGCAAGCTCCAGTTCGCGTTCGCGCGTCAGCTTGTTCGCCTCGATCACCGTGAACGCCGCGCCGAGCAATGCGAACTGCCAGATGAGCGCGATGAAATTATTGGTCGCGCGGAGGCCGAAGGGCGCGGCCATTTGCGACGATACGACGAGCCGGCCGATCCATTCCCCCGATGCCGCATCGATCAAGGCCAGCATGCCCGAGGCCAGGCACACCGCGGCGCCCATTGCGGCAAGGCGAACAGCCATGTTGCGGTGGCGGGTTTTCCGAACCGTCCAATAGACACCCCAGGACAACAGCGTCCCCATCACGCAGATGTTGGTCACCGAAACGATGACGTAGGTGCTGGCGCCGCTGAAGATGTGATAGGGAATGAGGTAGAGCACGCCGGACAGGGTCCAGGTCGCGATGACCAGCGAAATGGTCTGACGATGTTCGGGCTTCAGTGGCATGGCAATTCCAATGTGTAGTTCGCGCCGAGCATAAGGGAAGTGCGCGCGATTGACGTCCTTGCTCGTCGCATCAGCGTCCGTCTTCGTCGCGCCGGAGCATGCCCGGCGACACCCGATCCGCCTTGGTCGCAGGCTGATGGAACAGCCACCCGAGGCCCGATAGCCGACCTCCATTCGCGGCACCGCGCCGCCAAGGAGACACGCTATGGCATATCGTTATCGCGCAGGCCTTGCCGCCTTCGGGCTGCTTGGCACGCTTATTCTCGTCGAGACGCGCGTGACCGCCGCCGAACGGGCGGCATCTGTTGCGGCGCCCGCCGCGACCGAGCAGCCGCTGGAAATTCTGCCTTCGGGGCATCCCGTGGTGCAGGTCAGCATCGATGGCTCGGCGCCGAAACGCTTTGTCATCGACACCGCGGCGAGCAGCACAACGATCATGCCGAAGCTGCGCGCCGAAATGCCCGGGCTAGTCGCCAAAATGTCGGACGACCCGCTCGATGGCGCGGCGGGGCGGAGCGATGTCGAAACGGCTTTGGTCAAGCAGGTCGAGGTCGCCGGGCATGTCTTCCGCTCGCCCGAGTTGATGCTGCTTCCCCCCGGGCCGACCGACCGGCTTGGCACCGACGGCATATTGGGCGCCGACATCATCGCCGATTTTGCGGTCGAGCTGGACATGCCCGGCCGCCGCTGGCGCATGACGCGCAAGGTCGAAGCCGGAATGCTCGATGGGCTTCCGGTGACGGTTCCTTTCGTGCTCGACGACATGCGCGCGCCGCGGCTGACGATCCGCCTCAATGGCGTCGAAGTGCCCGCGATCCTCGACACCGGCGCGCGCGGAACGATCATTAACTGGGCCGCTGCGAAAGCGATTGGGCTTTCTCCCGATAGCCCGGGGCTTGCCAAGGCATCGGATATCAAAGGCGCGACGAACCATGCGACCGCAAGCGTCGAAACGCCGATCGACGCGCTGACGATCGGCGAAGCGAAGGTCGAGGGGCGCAAGGTGCGGATCGCCGACCTGTCGGTGTTCAAGGTGCTGGGCTTCACCCTCGATCAGCCCGCAGTGATCCTGGGAATCGACATGTTCGCCGACCGGCGCTTCGTCATCGATCATCCGGGGCTGCGCCTGCACATCTCGCCGCCGGCCGTGCCGGCCCCGAAACAACCCTGATCATCAAGGGAGCAGCAGCATGAACAAGATACTGACCGGCAGCGTCGCGCTTGGCGCGCTCGCCATCGCCGCAACCGCCGCCTTCGCCCAGCAGGCGCCCAAGCCGAAGATCGAAGCCGTCTATTGGCTGTCGGCCGAAACCGTGTCGGGCATGGCGACCGGCCAGCCCGCGGGCGTGGCGAAAAATCTCTCACTCCAGCTCGGTTCGGCGCGCCGCAATCCCGCGCCGAGCGCCGAACATCTGCCGCCGCAGGCGCTGCGCGCGGGCGATCGCCTGCCGCTCGTCACGCCGACCGGTGCGGCGCCCCGCGAAGATGGCAAGCCCGATTACCGGCCCGGCCCCGCGGACGCGCCAAAGGGGCGGATCGAGCTCTACTGGGGCTGCGGCGAAAATGCGCCCGCGGGCCAGCCGGTGGTTATCGACCTCGCGACGATGAAACCGGGCGGGGCGTCGCCCTTTGGCGCGATCCCCAATGTGAAGGCGATGGTGCCGCCGTCGGCGGGGCGCCACGCGACCTATGGCGAATGGCCGGGAGGCAAGGACGGCACGCGCGTGCCGCGCGCCGCCTCGCTGGTCGGCGATCATGTCGTGCAGGGCAATTATTCGCCCGAGATGCGCTTTGCCGTAGCGGGTGGGAATGATTTCCTCGCACCGCTCGCGCCGCGGAATGCCGAGCTCGCGTCGGGGGCGGTCAAAGTCAGCTGGCCCGCGCTCGCCAATGCCCGAGGCTATATCATGACGGTGACCGGCGCGCGCGAGGACGGCACGATCGTGATGTGGACGTCGAGCGCGGTGCGCATGCCCGGCATGGCGCTGCCCGACTATCTCGAGCAATCCGACATCGCGCGCCTCGTCCAGCAGCGCATCCTGCTCGCCCCCGAAGCGACCGAATGCGTTGTCCCGTCGGCGGTCGGCAAGGCATCGGAATCGGCGATGCTGATGATGACCGCCTATGGCCCCGAGGCCAATTACGGATCGCCGCGCGAAGCGCCCGCGGGCTGGGGCGTCAAGCTGCGCACCAAGGCGACGCATATGGGTATGCTCGGTGTCGATCTGGCGTCGCTGATGGGCGGGGGCGACGCCGACAGCGACGCGCCCGCCGGCGACGCCAAGCCGAAAAAGAAGCGCGGCCTGCTGCGCGGGGTCCTCGGCGGCGCGCTTGGTTTGCCCGGCTGACCCTCAAAAAATCGGGAGTTCATCATGCAAGCTGTCTTGCGTGCGGCCGTCGCCGTTACCGCCCTTCTGGCCATCGCCAATGTCGCGCAGGCGCAGGGGCTCCTGAAACGCCTGGCCGATCGCGCGGTGGAAAAGGTCGAACAGGCCGCGGAGAAGATCGCCGAGGACGCCATCAACGGTTTAGCCCGCCCCCGCGAGGAGACGGGGGTGGACGAGGAAGCGCCCGCTCCGCGTCAGGACGCGCCGGCGGCGACGCCCGCTTCGATCAGTCCGCCGCCGCCCGAAACCAAGGCCCGTTACATCGACAGCCTGAAAACCCCACCCGATATCGAGGCGAAAAAAGCGGAGTATAACAAGTTCGGCGAAGTCAGCTGCAACGACTGCGAAGGCGGGGTCGAACTCGACGGCCGGCCGACTTTCCCTTTCGATGAGTTCAGCGGAAAATATAATGAACGCGCCAAGCGCGCGGGCAGCTGGCCGGTGGGCCACACGCATCGCTGGCAGGGGAAGGGATCGGCGGGCACGCTGACGGTGACGTCGGAAGAACGTGTCCAGGGCTTTCTGTGCCGCCGGCTCGAATATCGGCTGGAGCGCGGCGGTGCCTCCGCCAACCGGCCGGGCCTGATCTGCTTCGGCCTCGCAAACAGCTCGTCGGAAGTCGAAAACTGGCACGAGATATATTGAGCTGCCCGTGGATGCGATATGGGGCGTTCGACCTGTCATATCGTTAGGCATGAGCGGCAAATCGGGTGTAAGGAGCCGGTAGACGAAAATCCCTGGGGAGGGCGAATGATGCGGTTGGTTGCTCTGGCCCTGTGCGCGGCGCTGTTGCCGGCTGAAAGCGCGGCCTTTCAGAAGCGCGAAAGCCTTGCGGGCGGCAATTCCTATTACAGCCAATGCGTCGCGGGTCCGAAGGACTATAGCGCTTGCATCGGATATTTCATGGGCATCGCCGATGCGCCCGTGATGAACACGGGGAAAACGCCCGAAGAGGCCGTGTACTGCCCGCAGGCCGGCGCGTCATATGAGCAGTATCGCGACGTGTTTCACAAATTCCTTCGCGACAATCCGCAGACCCGGCAATTGTCCACGCACCATCTGTTTTTGATGGCGATGAACGCGTCCTTCCCTTGCACGAGCTCGCCCTATCTCTCGGTCGATCCGAACACCGGCGGTGTGTATATCTCGGTGCCCAAACCGCGATAGGATGGTGCGTTACTTCTTCTTCTGACACCCCGCTCCTGACGGGATGTGCGGGGCAGAACAAATCAAGCCCTTTGGAACGGTACGAAGTTCGGAGAGCCGCTGATGCCAGTTCTCGGGCTCCCTACCGGTAACCGGATTTCGGGCGGCGGCTATGATCTGCTCGCGGATAACGACCAAGCCGACATTGTTCAGGAACAGGGCTTCGAGGTGCGCGCTGACCGACTTCTGATCATAGGCCGTGTTGTCGGAACTGTAGATCTTTTCGGTAGGAATCATGTGCCCGATCTCCCGCGCGGCGTCGGGGCCGGCAATCGGGAAGGGGCTAACGCTTCAGTCCGGCCATACAAGGGGAGGTGGTCCAACGCCATTCGCCATGGGAGTGAACAGTGTGGCCACCAGCGTGAGCTTTACGGCCGTGGTTCGTCGGTTATCCTCAAAGGCGTTATCGGGCCACTTATGAAGAAGCCCGGAGATTGGCGGCCGAAACCGGCCGTCGTGGGAAGGGAGGAATTATGGCATTTCGGAAAGCCGCGTTCGCGGCGGTCATGGTCACGACTGCGTTGAACTCGTCGTTGGCATTCGCGCAGAAGGCGGATGACAAGGGTGCGGGACTTGGCGAAGGCGAGATCGTCGTTACCGCGCAGCGCCGTGAAGAACGGCTGGTCGACGTGCCGATCTCCGTCTCCGCTGTGAGCAGCGCGGCGATCGACCGCGCACAGGTCCGCAACGTGTCGGACATCGCGACGATCGTACCGAACATCCAGATCAACGAAACGATCGGCAACAGCTTCGGCCCGCTGATCACCATCCGCGGCCTGTCGCCTTCGGCCGACACCAGCCTCGCTCGCGACCAGCCCGTGGGCCTCTATATCGACGGCGTGCCGATCGGGAAGTCGACCGGCGCGGCCTTCGACACCGTCGATCTGGAACGCGTCGAGGTGCTGCGTGGGCCGCAGGGCACCTTGTACGGCAAGAATACGATCGGCGGGGCGGTCAATCTGATCACGCGCAAGCCGAGCGGCGAATTCGGCGGCCAATATCTGGCGGGCGCCGGAAGCTGGGGCCAGTTCAACCAGCGGATCTCGGTCGACCTGCCCGAAGTGGAGGGTTTCAGCGCCAAGGTGGGCCTGATCACCAAGCTCGACGGCGGCTATTATCGCAACAGCGTGCGCAAGGACAATTTCGGCGAAGAAGAGTTGTGGGCGGCGCGCGCCGACCTGTTGTGGCGTCCGTCGGGCAGCTTCAGCGCGCTCTACAGCTATGATATTTCGGACAGCAAGGGCACGCCGAACCAGCTCGCGACCACCGCGGTCACCGGATCGGGCGCGACCGCGTTCGTCAATGCGCTGCTCCGGCCCTATGTGGTCAGCGGACGGACGCGCGAGATCGGGGCGCAAAGCGCGCTGCGCAGCGACTATCGCACCAACGGTCACGCGCTGACGCTCGAATGGGAACCCGGTATCGGCGACCTCACGCTCAAATCGATCACCGCGCGCCGGACTGCGATAACCCGGTCGGCGAGCGATTTCGACGGCAGCCCGCTCGATCTGCTGCGCATCGTTCTCAACAATAATTACAAGCAGTTCACGCAGGAGTTTCAGGCGATCGGGACCGTCGGCGACTTCAAATATACGCTCGGCGCCTTCTATCTCGACGACGAATATGATGTGTTCAACCCGCGCTGGAACTTCCAGTTCGGCGGCAACGCCTTCGACATCAGCGAGCGCGGCGGGCGTTCGAAATCCTATGCCGGTTACGGCCAGCTTGCGTGGACGCCGCGCGCGCTCGACGAGAAGCTGACCGCGTCGGTCGGGCTTCGCTACACGCGCGAATCGAAGCACGCCTATGAGCTGCTGCTGTCCAATTCGGCCTATCGCGTCAATCCGGCGGCGCCTGGTTCAGGGGTGTTCCTGCGCGATGCGAACGGCAATCCGGTCACCCGCAGCGGCGGCCCGGCGGCGGGCGCACGGCCGGGGGCAGGCGGGATCGGCTATACCGACCTCAGTCCGCTCGAAAATTCGGGGGTGTGGAAGCGGTTCAATCCCGAATTCAACATCCTCTATAAATTCCAGCCTGATTTCTCGGTCTATGGGCGCGTGGCGACGGGCTTCAAGAGCGGGGGCATCAACGATACCGCTGCGACCAACGCGGCCTTTATGACCTCCTATAATCCAGAAAAGCTGACGTCGTACGAATTGGGCATGAAATATGGCGGCTTCGGCAACCTGCTCAATCTGAACGCCGCGGTCTATCATTCGATCTACAAGGATTTTCAGGCCGGGGTGCTCGTCCCCGCGCTGGTGACCACCAACATCATCAACGCGGGCAAGGCGAAATTCACCGGCGTCGAGGTCGAGGGAACGCTACGCCCCGTCGAAGGGCTGAGCTTTAACTTCGGCGGCGGCTATGTCGATGCGCGCTACACCGATTTCATCCTTCCCGACGGCACCGACGTCACCAAAACCTATGTGCTTTCGCGCGTGCCCAAGTGGAACTACCAGATCGGCGGGCTTTATCGCCACGATGCCGGCATTGGACGACTGGAGGCGAGCTTGAACTACAGCTGGCGCAGCAGCCAGTTCTCGTCGATCACGCCGGATACGCTGGCGAAGATGCCGTCCTATGGCTTGCTCGACGGGCGCATCGCGCTCACCCAGATCGAACTTGGCGGCGGCACGACGCTCGAGGTTGCGGCATGGGGCAAGAATCTGACCGACAAGGAATATCTGGTCAGCGCGATCAACCTCGGTGTCCTCACGCTCGGCCAATTTGGCGATCCGCGCAGTTTCGGCGGCGAAGTTCGTATCCGCTTCTGATCGCGGCGAAGCCGAAATGCCTATGGTATTGGACCCGCCGCGCACCGGGTCGCGGTGGGTCCTGCCCTTTTTGGGGGCAGTGACCTTCCTCACCGCGATCGGCAATATCGGGCTGGTGTCGGTCATGCCGACGATCGGCCGGTTGTTGCACATTCCCGATTTTCTGGTCGCGGGCATTTTTTCGCTCTCGGCGCTGACCTGGGCGATCAGCGCGCCCTTCTGGGTGTCGCGGATCGAGCGCAAGGGGCCGAATCCCTATATTCGCGCGGGGCTCGTGGGCTTCGTCGTGTCTATGGGCGGCTGCGCACTGTCGGTCGAACTGGGCCTGCTGGGGCTGCTCACGCCTTTCGCCGCCTTCCTGCTCTTTTCGATCTTGCGGTCGACCTATGGCCTCCTCGGTTCGGCGGCGGCGACAGCGACGCAGGCGCTGATCGCGGCGCAGACGGCGGGCGCGGCCCGGACGCGGGCGATCACCACGCTGGCCGGGGCGCTCAGCCTCGGCACCATCGTCGGGCCCGCGATCGCGCCCGCGATGATCGTCGAGCCGCTGGGGCCGCTCGGGCCGATGCTGGGTTTTGCGATATTCGGCGTCATCGCGCTGGGGGGGGCCTATCTATTCCTTCCTCGCACGTCGCGCGGTGTGGCGCCGGTCGTCGGCGGCGCGGCGCGAATCTCGCTCACGCAGGTATGGCGCCGGCAGGGGATCGGCCATTATCTGAGTTTTGGGCTGCTGCTCTGCTCGGCGCAGGCGATCAATCTTTATACGATCGGCTTCGTGATCATCGACCGGATGGCCGACGACCCGGAGGCGGCGCAGCGGATGATCGGCATCGCCATGACCGCCGCCGCGGTGGCCGCGCTGCTAGGCCAATGGGGATTCGTCCGGCTGTTTTCGCCGTCGCCGCTGTCGATGATGCGCATCGGCACCGGATTTGCCTTTGCCGGCAATCTTCTGGCCCTATCCCATGGCGGGGTAAATGCCGCCGCCCTGGGCTTCATTCTCGCGAGCTTCGGCTATGGTCTCGCGCGTCCGGGGTTCAGCGCGGCGGCGTCGCTCGCGGGATCGACCGAGGATCAGGTCGCAATCGCCTCTGCCATCACCTTCATCGCCGGGGCGTCGATCACCTTGCCGCCCGTCCTCGCCTCCGCCGCCTATCAATGGTGGCGTCCGGCGCCGTTTGCGATCGCCGCGGCGATCGGCGGCGCCTTGCTGCTGAGCCATCTGCTGCCCGTGCTGGCCCGGCATATTGTCCACAACGAGCGATAGATCGTTCGCCCCGACCCGCTTTATCCGGCGGATGAAGAGCATAATGTCTGACCATGGCGTGCACGGCCAATCAGCCCGCGCACAGAAACAGAAACTGGAGAGAGAGTGTGGATCGTTATCTTGTCATTTCGTCGGACGGTCATGTCGGTCTGCCCCCCGAAAAATACCGGGGCTATCTGGAATCGAAATATCATCAGCAGTTCGACGAGACGGTCCAGCTCGAGATCAAGGCGCGCGAAGAGCATGAAAAACGCTTTCTGATCGACGATTTCAACAACAAGTGGCGCTCGCGCGTCGGCGACGGGCTGGAGGGCGCGTGGGACGGTACGATCCGCAACCGCGTGCTCGACGGCGATGGCGTCGCTGCCGAAGTCCTGTTTCCCGACGGGATCACCGAACGCAACGCGCCGCCCTTTGGTGCTGACATCGGCCTCCGACCTTCGGCGGCGCGGGCCGAACTGCAGTGGGCCGGCGCGCGCGCGCACAATCGCTGGCTGGCCGAATTTTGCCAGGACGATCCGCACCGCCGCATCGGACTCGCTGTCATTCCGGCGCTCTATGATATCGACGAGACCGCGAAAGAGATCGAATGGGCGAAGCGCCACGGGCTGAAGGGCGTGTTTTTCCCCGCGCTGACGGACGGCTACGACCTCTACAACCACACCAAATATCACCGCATCTGGGCGATGCTCCAGGAAATGAATATGCCGCTTCATTTCCACTCGGGCGCCGCACCCGCCTATGACACGACGCAGCCCGGCTGGATCGGCACCTTCCTGTGCGAGTTCGCTTTCTGGATGACGCGGCCCCTGTGGGCGATGACCTTCGGCGGCGTGTTCGAGGAATATCCGAAGCTCAAAGTCTGCTTCACCGAGGCCGGCGGCGAATTCTGGTTCCCGTGGGTGATGCAGCTGATGGACGTCCGCGCGTCGGCCAAGCATACGAGCGGGAAACTCGGCGATTATTATGCCAATATGAGCATGAAGCCGAGCGAGTATTTCGCCCGCAACATCTGGGTCGGCTGTTCGGCGCTGCCCGATGAGGAAACGACGCAGGCCTATTATGACATCGGCGTCGATCGCATCCTGTGGGGTACCGACTATCCGCATCCCGAGGGCACCTGGCCGCACACCTTCGAAAAAATGTCGGCGAGCCTCGGCGGTTTGCCCGACGACGATATCCAGGCGATGCTCGGCATCAACGCGCTCGACGTCTATGACGTCGATGCCGACGCACTGTGGAAAATCGCGGGCGAAATCGGGCCGCGCCGCGAACTCTTCGTCAAGCAGGCGGCCGAATAGACCGGCCACAGGGGCGTTCCGGGAAACTCGCCGGCGTCGCGGTGCTTGCACGGGCCACCGGCCCGCACTACGCACCGCTCCTGCCCGGCGGGTTTCCCAGAGCGATCACTACGCGTTCAACTGGCCAGGGCAGGCTCTAAGGTGGGTTGATGTCAAGCTGGCGCGGGATTGAGGAGTTTCTGGCGGTTGTCGATCAAGGCAGCTTCACGGCTGCCGGCGATCAGCTCGGCCTTTCCAAATCCTATATCAGCAAGACGGTGCACGAACTGGAAGAGCGGCTGGGCGTGCAGCTGCTCGTCCGGACGACGCGCCGCCTGTCGCTAACCGGGGCCGGCGAAAGCTTCCATCGCGAATGCGCGCAGCTGCAACTGCGGCTGGGCGAGGTCGAAAAGCAGGTCGGACTCTATAGCACCCAGCCGGTGGGCCGGCTGCGCATCGGGCTCAGCGATATTTTCGGTTCGGATTATATGTCGGCGCTGCTGGCCGAATTCAGCGCCGAACATCCCGGGATCATGATCGAACCGATCGCCTATCTGAACGAAAACGAGATTGTCCAGGAAAGCTTCGATATCGTCATCCGTTATGGCGCGTTGCCGAATTCGAACTTGCGCGCGCGCACCTTTGGTTATCTCTCCTACTGCCTGTGCGCGGCGCCCGAATATGTTGCGGCCCATGGCTGGCCCAAAAGTCCCGAAGCTATGCAGGAGCATGACTGCCTGACCGACCGCAGCGCGTCGATCAATTTCAACGACGACGTCTGTGTCCGGGTCCAGCCCCGGTGGGCCAGCAACAGCGGCATTGCCTTGCGCAGCGCCGCGCGAAAGGGGCTTGGCATCGCCAGCCTGCCGGTCAGCGTCGTGCGTCAGGATCTGACCGAAGGGCGCATGCTCGCGCTCGAGGAGGAATGGTCCTTCTATGACCGGGAATGCTGGGTCGTCTATTCGCCGGGCATCATGTCGGTGGCGACGCGCGCCTTCATCGACTATCTGGTCCGCCGGACATCGCGCGTGAAAATCCGTCCCTCGATGGCCGCATCGCTCGCGGCGCGATATTAGAGGGCATAGCCGCTACCTCCATCATCGGGGCGGAGGTGAGGGCGTCCCCGCCCGGGTCGGAAGAGGACGAGGCTCAATATCGCCAATATCCAGGCCCCGGCACCTCCATAGATCATGACGGGGCCGAAGCCGGCGATGAGGCCATGCTGCACAATCGCTTCCGGCAGGTTGCCGATGATCGCCTGACTGGTCGAAAGCGCTTCGGCATTGCCGGCGGCGATCGCTTCCGCCGCAACGCGCAGCTCGGCGAGCTCGACACCCTTCGGCGCGGCGCGTTGCAGCGCGGCGGCGATCCCTTCGACGAGTAATATGCCCATGAGTGCGATGTTCACCGCCAGCGTGATCAGCCGCGCGCTCATGTCGATGCCCGAAGCCATGCCGGCCCGGCTCGGGGGGACCGACGCTGTCGTGGTATTGGTCACCGGCGTATTGGTGATACCGATCCCGATGCCCGCAAGAAGCATGCCGGGCAACATGGTCAGCCAGCCCGGTTGTGCCGCAATGCTCCCGAGCTTCATTGCGACGAAGCCAAGTCCGATCGTGGCCAGGCCGAACGGAATGACGGCACCCGGACCGTATCGAAGCGACATGCGCTCACCCAAGGGAGGAAAGATCAGCGCCGGCAATGTATAGGCGAGCAGACACAGGCCGGTGCCGAGCGTGTCGTACCCGAGACCGAGCTGAAGATAGATCGGCAGATAGATCATGAAGGGCCAATAGCTGACATTCATCGCGATGCAGCCGAGGATGGCGCCCGAAAAGCTGCGGTTTCGAAAGACGGAGAAATCGAACATCGGATGCGTTTGTCGCCGCTCGGCAAACAGGAATGCGGCGAAACAGAGAGCCGTGGCGGCAGCGATCGCCATCGAAGCGGGAAGGCCAAGCGTAGCTCCCTGCGTGATGAGATAGACCAGTCCGAATACCGCCAGCGAGAGCGTCAGGATTCCCGTCACGTCGAGGCGGCTGGCGTCCAGATCGCGCGATTCGGTTATCGTGCCGGCCGCAATCGCCAGGGTCAGGAGCGCGAGCGGAAGATGGACAAGAAATATCCATTCCCAGCCCGCCAGTGCGATAATCGCGCTCCCGACGATCGGACCGAAACCGAGGCCGATTCCCGAGACAACGCCCCAGGTTGCGAAAGCGCGGCCACGATCGCGTGCGTCCTGAAACTGGTGCGAGAGGAGCGCGATCGAGCAGATCAGCATGGCCCCGCCGGCAAGGCCCTGAAGCAGCCGGCCCGCGATGAGCAGCGCCATGCTGTCGGCAAGGCCGCAAAGGGCGGAGGTGGCGCCAAAGGCGGTCACGCTGATCATGAAGACGCGCTTGCGGCCAAAGCGATCTGCCAGCGTTCCGGTCGCCATCAGCACGGTCGTGCACGCGAGCGTATAGGCGTTCATGACCCACTGGAGTTCCTGGAAGTGGCCGTGAAGGACCTCTTCGAGGCGCGGGAGGATCACCGGGACACTTGTAATCTCGAGGCCGAACATCAGTGCGCCAAGGCACATCGCGAGCAGGGCCAGCGCGTTTTTGCGGGCAGGGTGGGGAGACATAGGCGGCACCTTTCGAGTGTCCGGGCCCGTCTGCCCGGATGGTGCGCTATCTGGGGAGAAGCAAGTGATGACGGAAATGATTTTATTTTCTGGAATTCATAATCACTCATAATTAATTGAGCGTGATGGACATCGATCCGGTACTATTGCGCGCGTTCGTGGCGGTCAGCGAGGCGGGGGGCTTCACGCGGGCCGCCCGGCGGTTGAATCTCACCCAGCCGGCGGTGAGCCACCAGATCCGGCGCCTCGAGGAACAGCTCAGCCGGTCTCTGATCCGTCGCACGACGCGCCGGTTGACCCTGACCGACGACGGCGAAGACCTCCTGCTGCACGCGCGCGACATCCTCGCCGGTCTCGACGCGCTCGCGCAACGCTTCCGCCCCTCCCCGGTAACGGGAGTCGTGCGCTTTGGCGCCCCCGAGGCGTTCATGGGCGAACGGTTGCCGGCGCTGCTCTGCCAGTTCTCGCGCGCCTTTCCCGCGGTGCGGCTCGATGTTCATGTCAGCACCTATCTCGACCTCAGCACGATGATCGCGACCGAGGAACTGGACCTTGCCGTCGTGCTTTCCACCGCCGGGGCCGAGAATGGCGGCATCCCTTTACGGCGGGCGGAGTTTGGGTGGGTCGCGGCCGACAATTTCCTGTTGCCCGAGGGCGCGTCGCTGCCACTTGCCTTCCACCCCCCGAATTGCGTCAACCGGCTGGTGGGGGTCGCCGCGCTGGATGCGACACCGATCGACTGGCACATCGCTTTCACCTCGCCGAGCGAACAGGGCCTCCGCGCGGCGGTACGATCGGGGCTGGCGGTCGCGGTGCTGATGCGCAGCGGTCTGGAACCCGGCCTGCGCCTGCTCGACGGCCACTATGGCCTCCCGGCCTTGCCCAGCGCCGATTTCATGCTGATCCGCAGCGGCGGCGTGGCATCCCCGGCGGCGCGCGCCTTTGGCGAGATGCTCGTCGCCATGGAGGCGCCCACGATGCCGGCGGACTCAGGACTTTGAGCGATCGCGAAGTGGTGTGCTGGCGCCCGCCCGGCCCCATTGTTCGTCACCACGCACAAACTGTACGCCATTTGGGTCTTACCTCTGGCGTGGCAATCGATACACTCGCCCGACAAGAGCCGCCCGGAAAGGACGGCCATCCGGGAGACTGACGTGCCAAAGGTTGAACGCTTTCCGATGCCTATCCCCTATGGCTGGTTCGGGGTCGGCTATGGTGCCGAACTGCAGGTGGGCGATGTCCGTCCGGTCCATTATTTCGGGCGCGACCTTGTGCTCTTCCGAAACGAGAATGGTGAGGCGGGGCTGCTCGATGCCTATTGCCCGCATCTCGGCGCACACATGGGGCACGGCGGGCAGGTCGAGGGCGACAGCCTGCGCTGTCCCTTCCATCACTGGGCATTCCGCCCCGACGGCTTCTGCAGCAAGATTCCCTATGCCAAGGCCTTCCCGCCGCGGGCGAAGCGCGAGCCGCTGGCGAAATCCTATCCGGTGGTCGAAAAGAGCGGCGTCATCTGGGCCTGGTATCACCCCGACGGCATCGCGCCGACGTTCGACGTCATCGACTATCCCGAATTCACCAACCCCGACTGGGCCGAGCCGATCAAGCGCGAATGGCGCTTTGCCAGCAATCCACAGGAAATTGCCGAAAATGGCGTCGATGTCGCGCATTTTGCCTATGTCCACGCGATGGACGCGGTGCCGGAGGGCGAAACCGATTATGATGGCGTGCGGCGGCACAGTGTCGCGCGCGGGCATCGTACCATCGACCTGCCGTCGGGCGAGCGCAAGCAATTGCCCTATTCGGTCGACACGCTCCAGAACGGGGCAGGGCAGAAGTTCACGCGGCTGAGCGGGCTCGTCGAGCTGTCGCTGCTCGTCATCGCCACGCCGGTCGAAGCCGACGACGTCGAACTGCGCTTCTGCTTCACGCACCCGAAGGTCGCGCCGGGCTCGCCCGAGGAAAAGGCGATCGAAGCGGCGATCGAAAATACCTGCGGGCAAAAGGGCGTCGAGGGCGATATTCCGATCTGGCACAACAAGATCCACCGCGCCCGGCCCTATCTGTGCGATGGCGACGGTCCGATCCTCCGTTTCCGCCGCTATTTCGAGCAATTTTATGCCGATGGCCCCGACGGAAGCCGCCTCGTCGAAGCCGCCGAATAAACCCTCCGCGCCCCGCGGAAAACCACCACTGCCGACTAGCTGCGCCTTGGGCGCCATAGGGAGAATTGCGATGTCCAGACTGCGTTATGTTCAGGGTCCCGTCGAAACCCGTGCGCCAGGCATGCTGCGCAACACCGTCTACGGGATTCGCGCGACATATGAGACCGATCCCGAAATCATCGCGGCGCTGCTGCCGCAACCGCTCGTCGCGACCGCAAAGCCCGAAATCTGGCTGCAGATGGTGCATGTGGCGATGCATGTCACCGAAACCGATACGGTCGAGATCGGCGCGCTGACCGTCGGCGTCAATTGCACGCATGAAGGCGCGCCGGGCGCCTATTGCTTCCATATGGCGATGGAGGGCGAAACCGTCGTCACCTCGGGCCGCGAGCGCTTCGGCGAACCCAAGAAGATCGCCGAGACGCATTTCGAACGCAATGGCGACCATCTGCGCGCGACCTGCTCGCGGCACGGCATCGCCTATTTCGAAATCGAAGGCACGATCGGCGAAGCGATCGACCAGCCGCTGAAATTCGAAGAGCATCTTTTCTGCTACAAGGGCATGCCGTCGATCGACCAGCCGGGCCAGTTCGACGGCGACGTCTTCCTCACCCGCCTCAACTGGGAACGCAATTACGATTCCCGCCGGGCGATGACGGGGACGATCACCTTGCGCGATTCGGCCTTTGATCCGCTCGCCGATATCCCCGTTCGCCGCATCGTCGACATGCAATATGTCGAGGGCGGGACCGCGACCGGGGGCACGCTGCTGCGCAAGGTGCCGGGCGAATGGATCGCGCCGCACTGGGTCGGGCGGCACGACGATCCGCGCAATGTCGGCATCGAAGCCGGCGAGCGGAAGGCCGCCTGATGGACGATTTTTCCGGCCGGGTGGCGGTCGTAACGGGTGGCGCGAGCGGGGTTGGCAAATGTCTGTGCGCCGACCTCGCCCGCGCCGGCGCGCACGTGGTGATTGCCGATATCGATCCGGCACGGCTCGAGGCGGTGCGCGTCGAGATTGACGCGCTGGGCTCGGGGCAGGTGCTCGCCATCGCCTGCGATGTGACCAAGGAAGCATCGGTCCGCGCGCTGGCGGATCAGGTTTTTGGGCAGTTCGAGACGGTGCATATCCTGTTCAACAATGCCGGCGTCGGCTTGGGCGAGGCGCAGCGCAAGCTGTGGACGCTTCCGCTCAGCGACTGGCGTTGGGGGATCGATGTCAATGTGCTCGGCGTCATCCACGGGATCGCGGCTTTCGTGCCGCGGATGATCGAGGCGGGGCAGGAGGGCGTGGTCGTCAACACCAGCTCGACCAACGGCGGGCTGCGTTCGCTTCCCAACACGCCGATCTATGCCGCCACCAAGGCGGCGGTGACCAGCATCTCCGAAGTGTTGCACCAGCAATTGCTGCGCGAAGGCGGCAAGCTGCGCGCGGCCACGCTCTTCCCGGGGCCGCACACGGTCAACACCGCGATCATGGCGTCGGGCGAAGTCCGCCCGGCGGATTATGTCGAAAATGAAGCCCAGACCAAAGTCGCCTATCGCACGATGGAGGATCTGGTACGGACGACCGGGCTCAAGCTCAAGCTGACCGAACCCGCCGAGGTATCCGCCTTCGCACTCGACGGCATCCGGGCAGGGCGTTTCTGGTTGTTGCCCGAGAGCGAGGAGAATGATGTGCTGATCGCCGCGCGAACCGAACAGATTTTGGCGCGGCGGGATCCGCCATCGGCATGGTGACCGCCGCGGTAGCCGACGAGCCGTCGGTAGGCGCTGTGCCCTCTCGCGGCGTCTACCGCTGGCTGGTCGTCGCGATCCTGTTCGTCGGCTATTGCTTCAGCGCGATCGATGCGCGCGTGCTGACGCTTATGGTCGAACCGATCCAGCGCGACCTGAATCTCAGCGATTTCGAAATCAGCCTGCTTCAGGGCTTTGCTTTCTCGTTGCTCTACAGCATCGCCGCGCTGCCCATCGGCCGCTTTGTCGATCGCACCAAAAGGCGTGCGACGCTGATCGTCTGGGGGGTGCTGTTCTGGTCGGCGATGACCGCCGCCTGCGGCTTTACCAGCAGCTTCATCGGTCTCTTCCTCGCGCGCGTCGGCGTCGGGGTGGGCGAGGCGACGCTTAGCCCGACCGCCTATTCGCTGATCAGCGACTATTTCGAGCGGCGCCGGCGGGCGCTGGCGATCAGCTTCTATGCGATCGGCTATCCGATCGGCGGCGGCCTGGCGCTGTTGATCGGCGGTTGGCTGCTCGCGCGCTTCACAAAAGCCGGCGGCGCAACATTGCCGTGGCTCGGCAGTTTCGAACCGTGGCAGATGGTGTTCCTGTGCGTTGCGGCGCCCGGATTGATCGTCGCCGCGATGATGATGACGATCCGCGAGCCGGCGCGGCAGGAGCTCGCGGCGAACCTGTCGGTGCAAAGCAGCCTGCGCGAAGGGTTCGACTATATTTCCGAGCGCTGGGCGCTGTTCGGTTCGCTGATCGGTTCGCTCGCCCTGATCGCACTTCTGGCGATCGGCACCGCGCTGTGGTTTCCGACCTTTCTGATCCGCAGCTATGGCATGAGCCCGGCCGAGGTGGGGATGTCCTATGGGATGATCATGTTGACCTGCGGCACCATCGGCACCCTGTCGGGTGGCTGGCTCGCGGGACGGTTGATGCAGGGCGGCCGGGCAGACGCCAATATGCGCGTCGTGCTGATCGCCACTGTGCTGAAAGGCGTGCCGCTGATCGTCGCGCCGCTGATGCCGACCGCCTTTCTGTCGCTCACGATGATGGCGATCGGCACGCTGATCGGGCAGGCGTCGCAGGGCGTGATGCTGACGGCGATCCAGGATGTGACGCCCAATCAGCTGCGCGGGCAGGTCACCGCCATCTCGCTCTTGTGCGTCAATCTGGTGGGGATGGGATTGGGCGCCAGTGTTATCGCCGCAATCACCGATTTCGGTTTCGGCGACCAGGCGGCGCTCGGCTATTCGATCGCGATCGCCGGCGCGGTCGTGCTGCCGCTGATCGTGGCTCTGCTCCTTGTCGCCCTGCCGCACTATCGCCGCGCGGTCGAAGGCTGACGCGCGCCAGCGGGGCCGTCAGCCGAGAACGGCGACGCTGCGCAGGATGAGGCGGACGAGATCGGCCTGCCGGCTGACCCCGGTCTTGCTGAGGATCGTCTTGCAATAGCTGCGCACGGTATTTTCGGTGAGCTCCAGCCTGGCCGCCGCTTCGGCGAGGCTGAGCCCGGTCGCGAGCAGCGCCGCCAGATGCGCTTCGGACGGCGTGAGGTCGAAAATCTGGCTGACCAGTCTTTCGAGCGGCTGGTTGTTGTCGAGCCCCGAGACATAGACCACCGCCGCCGGGCCCGCCTCGTTGCTATAGCGCGAAGGCGTCTCGATCGTGCGCACGAGCACGCCCAGATGGCGATCGGTGTCGGCTTCGACGCGCAACCCTTCGGCGAAGCTGCCGCCATCGCGGCGCGTCGCGACCGCCTTGCCGACCAGTTGCTGGAGCTGTGCGTTGCCCGTCTTGCTCGCGAGCACGAGCCGGTCGTCGGCGGCGCGCAGCGCGGTGCTCGACTTGATCAGTGCGCGGCCGGCGCTGTTGGTGCGCAGGATGCGGCCCGCGCCGTCGAGGATGAAGGTGCAGAGCGTCAGCCGGTCGAGCGTGTCGATCATCACCTGCAGCTCGGTTTCGTCGCGGCGGATGCGCGAGAAGAGCGCGAGCGACTGTTCGAGATGCGGGCGCAATGCGAGCAACACCGCCTTGTCGTCGTCGGTGAAGTCCTCTTCGCCCGGACCGTTGGTCAGGCCGACATTGCCCTCCCACCCGCCGGGTTCGGAAATATACATGCCGAGCTGATATTCGATGCCATAGGGCTGCAATATCTCGCGGTAGAAGCGATTGCCGCGAAGGTCATCGGGTGAGATCACTTCGCTCAGCCGGAAGATGTCGCCGGCTTTCGTCAGCGCGTTGCGCAGCGGGTCCAGATCGCCGAGCTCGGCATGGACCGCGTGAATCCGCCGGGCTTCGCGTTCGTCGATCACCGGAGGCGGTCCCCAGATGATCAGCGGCGGCGTGCCCTGCCGGCTGAGCCGCAACGTGATCGCCGCGCTGGCGCAGCGCATCCGCCGGCTCAGCGCTTCGAGGAAGCCCAGCCACGGCGTCGCTTCGAGCGGCCCGCGGTAAAGCAGGGTCACCAGTTCATCGACTTCGGCCAGAGGTTTTCCGATCCGCATTCCGGCTTCGCTTCCTGTTCGCGTCCCGTCACCCGATAAGCTGGGGAGTCGGTCTCGATCCCGCAATGACCTGTCCGGACCCGAGCGGCAAGAGGCGGTGCGCAAATCGCGCGCCCCCCGAATAGGGGTTGTCGCGGCCACACCCGCGCGTAACGCAGCGGGGAGCAAATCGATCGGGCAAATGGACGGCCTGTCCATGGATGCCCGGCGCAGGAGACGATCTGCCGTGGCCGAAGCCAAGTTCACGATACCCCATAAAATCTTCGCCGCAGCGCGCGCACATGGCGATGCCGTCGCGATCCGCGGCGAGGACGGGACCGAGGTTCGCTATCGCGATCTCGAACCGCTGGTGCGGGCGGCCGCCAAGGGCTTTATCGCGGCGGGTGTCGTGGCGGGGGATCGGATCGCGATCTGGGCGCCCAACGCGATTAGCTGGATCATCGCGGCGATCGGCGCACAGGCGGCGGGCGCGGCGATCGTGCCGCTCAACACGCGGCTGAAGGGGCGCGAGGCGGGCTATATATTGCGCACCAGCGGCGCCAAGCTGCTGTTCACCGTCGCCGATTTTCTCGGCACCGCCTATCCAGAATTGATCGCAGACGAAGATCTGCCCGACCTGCGCGGGATCGTCCTGATGGACGGCGACAAGGGTGGCATGGCCTGGCAGACCTTCCTCGATCGCGGCGCCGCCCTTTCCGATGCCGCGGTCGCCGCGCGGATGGATGCGCTGAACGAGGATCAGGTCTGCGACATCCTCTTCACCTCGGGCACCACGGGCAACCCGAAGGGCGCCGTGACGACGCATGGGCAAAATGTCCGGCTGTACCTCGCCTATGGCGAGACGCTGACCTATGGCCCGGGCGACAATTTCCTGATCATCAACCCCTTCTTCCACAGCTTTGGCTACAAGGCCGGATGGCTGGTGGCGCTGATGCGCGGGGTGACCGTGCTGCCCCACGCCGTGTTCCAGACCGACAGGGTGCTCGAACGGATCGAGCGCGAACGGGTGACATTGCTCCCCGGTCCGCCGACGATCTTCCAGAGCCTGCTCGCCGGCCCTTATCGCGACCATGATATTTCGTCGCTGCGCGTGTCGATCACCGGCGCCGCGTCGGTGCCGGTCACCCTGATCGAGGAAATGCGCGGCAAGCTCGGCATCGATGTCGTGCTCACCGCCTATGGCCTCACCGAAACCTGCGGCGTCGTGACGATGTGCGGCGAGGGCGACGACGCGGCGACGATCGCCAACACCGCGGGCCGCCCGCTCGCCGGGATCGAGGTCAAGCTTGTCGACGAGGCGGGCGAGATAGTCGCGCCGGGCGAGGCGGGCGAATTGCTCGTGCGTGGGCCTAATGTGATGCAGGGCTATTTCAACGACCCGGCGGCGACCGCGGCGGCGATCGATAGCGAAGGCTGGCTGCGCACCGGCGACATTGCGGTGCAGGACGCACGCGGCAATGTGAAGATCACCGACCGCGCCAAGGACATCTTCATCGTCGGCGGCTTCAACGCCTATCCGGCCGAGATCGAAGGGCTGCTCGCGGCCAATCCGGCTGTCATGCAGTCGGCCGTCATCGGCGTGGCCGACGAACGGCTGGGCGAAGTGCCCAAGGCCTATGTCGTCCTGCGTCCCGGCGCGAGCGCCACTGCCGACGAGATCGTCGCCTGGTGCCGCGAGAATATGGCGAACTACAAGGTGCCGCGTCAGGTGGTGATCCTCGACGCGCTGCCGGTGAACGCCGCGGGCAAGGTGCAGAAGTTCCTTCTGCGCGATCCGGGGGCGTAGCCATCGTCCGATGCGACAGGACGACGGCTAGCGATCCATTGCGGCCCTTCTTTCGCCAGCTACCCGTCCGCCCGTTCAGCCGACTACCGACCCCGCTGAGCCTGAGGCTGCGACTGATAGGTTGAAGGCCGCTTCTGCGCCACCGCCGGAAAGGTGCGGCCGCCGTGGTAGGTAACGGTTCCGCACATCCGGTCGCCCTTGGCCGAGAGCGTGCCGTCGAACAGCACGTCGCCTTCGCGGGAGGCGACCGCCATGTGGAAGCTGTTGCCGGTCAAGGTGATTTTGCGCAGTATAACGGGTGCCGTCATCCACAGCGACAGCGATCCGCCATAAGCGTCCTCGACGAAGCCGATCGACAAAAGTCCGAAATTGGGCGTTGTCCCGACATCCATCAGGAAATCCCAGTTTCCGTGGAGGTTCGGAGCCACGCTGCCCGCCGTAGCGGCTCCCGCGCCGCACTCAAAACGCATATTTACGGCCTCGCTTGCTGCCGCTGGAACAGCTGCAGATGCCAATGCCAAGCCAGCGATAATCCGTTTCATTGCTTTCTCCATGTCATCATTTCGTGCTGGCTGGTTGGCGGGTCGCGATGTCTGTCGACAATGGGGGAAATCGTGAATAGCTTCCGCAATTTCGTGACTGGTAGACCGATGCAGTTGGCGATGCGTGAATGGCGAATGATGGGGAAGTGGCGGGGGCCGCTCAGTGCGGTGGCTTTTGGCGCGGTGCTTGGAGTGACGGGGCCATTCGGATCGCAAACCGCCCTCGGCCCAGAGGTGCGATATCCTTTCTGGATGATCATCGCACTCGTCGGCTTTGGAGCCGCTGCTGCCGCGGAGCGAGTCCTTTCGTCCAGTTCGCCGGGCAGGAGAACGGCAACACAGATCATCGCAGTAGCAGCCGCATCCGCGGTGCCCATGACCTTCTTCGTGGCGTGGGCCATGGGGGTGGTCCGACCGGGCAGAATGTTCAGTCCCGTTCAACTGCTCGCGTTATTTCCGTACGTGGCGCTCGTCCAGCTGCTGATTGCCCGCGTCATGTCCCCGGACGGTCCGATGACTGTGGCCGCACCCGTGGAACAGCCAGCCGCGGCTCCCGAATATCCGCGCGAGTTCGTGTCGAAGCTTCCGGCGGCTTTGCGCCGGGACATTCTCGCACTGGAAGCCGAGGATCATTATGTGCGCGTGCACACGCTCCACGGCTCGGCGCTGATCCTGATGCGACTGGCGGACGCGGCGGCGATCATCGATCCCCGGCTGGGCCTTCGCGTGCATCGTAGCTGGTGGGTGGCCAAAGACGGCGTTCGCGCCTTGGAAAGAACGCCCGGACGAGCGATTGCCCGGCTGGTTGATGACACGGCCGTTCCGATCAGCAGGACATATTTGCCCGCCGCGCGGACAGCCTTGACCAACTAGCCCTATTTTTACCGGGCGGTCGTTCTTTCGACTGGCGTCCGCTTTCCACTCCATCGCAGACAGCGCCCGCCGCGCAGAATCTCAATTTTCCGGATAAAACCGGCTGATCGTATCGACGACGCACGCTGGCTTCTCCGCGCCCTCGATCTCCACCGTCACCCGCACCACCGCCTGGACGCCGCCTTTTGCTTCCTCGGCCCGGACGAGTTCGCCCTTGCCCCTGATCCGGCTGCCCGCGCGGACGGGGCTCAGGAAGCGCAAATTGTCGGTGCCGATATTGACCCCCATCGACACCCCGCGAACCTCGACCAGTTCGGGGAGGAAGCGGTTGACGAGGCTCATGGTGAGATAACCATGCGCGATCGTGCCGCCGAACGGACCGTCCTTGGCGCGCTCGGGATCGACATGAATCCATTGATGATCGTCGGTGGCCTTGGCGAACAGGTCGATACGGTCCTGCCCGATCGCGAGCCAGTCGGTCGGGCCGAAGCTTTCGCCCACCGCCGCGAGCAGCGCCGCCGGGGTTTCGAAGATGCGCGCGCTCATGCCTGCTGGCTCGAGACCGCGAGCACTTCACCCGTCATGTAGGAGGAAAGCCCGCTGGCGAGGAAGATCATCACGTTCGCGATCTCCCAAGGCTCGGCGTAGCGGCCAAAGGCCTCTTTCTCGGTCAGCTCCTCGAGCAGCCCCGGAGGGGTCACCTTGGAAAGCGAGGCGTGCATCGCAAGGCTGGGCGATACCGCGTTGATGCGGACGCCGTGCTCGGCGGCCTCAAGCGCCGAGCATCGCGTGAAGGCCATCACCCCCGCCTTGGCCGCCGCATAATGCGCCTGCAGCTTCTGCGCGCGCCAGCCGAGCACCGAGGCGTTGTTGACGATCGCGCCCTTCTGGCGCTCGTACATGTGGGGCAGGATTGCGCGCGTCATACGGAAGACGCTGGTCAAGGTGACGTCGAGCACCTTGTGCCACTGGTCATCGGTCATCTCGACGACCGAAGCCGCGCCGCCGAGGCCGGCGTTGTTGATGAGGACATCGACATGCCCCATCGCGCCGATCGCGCCCGAAACCAGCGCCTGCACCTGATCCTCGTCGGTGACGTCGCAGACGAACGTGCCGGGGCGTGCGAAGCCGAGCGCGGCGATCCGGTCGGCGGTCTCGCCGAGACGGCGTTCGTGCATGTCGGAGAGGAAAAGCGTTGCGCCTTCCTCCGCCGCGCGCTGCGCGACCGCGCCTCCGATGCCGCTGCCCGCGGCGGCGGTGATCAGCACGGTCTTGCCCTTCAGAAGGCCGGTCGGGGTCGGATATTCGGGGGCGGGTCGTGCCACGCTTGGTTCCTTTATTTGAGGTCGCCGCGCGGTTCGCGGGGTAGCCCCAGCGCGCGCTCGGCGATGATGTTGCGCTGAATCTCGTTCGTGCCGCCATAGATTGTGTCGGCGCGGCTGTAGAGGAACAGGTTGGGCAGCGCGGGGAAGGCGTATTCGTGGCCCACGACGGTCTCGCCCGCCTGTCCCAGAACGTCCATTGCAAGCTCGCCGAGATCGCGGCGCCATGTCGCCCACTGAATCTTGTAGGTGAGCGCCGACGGGTTAAGCTTGCCGTCCTCCGCATCGGTGAGCATGCGCAGCGCGCCATAGCGCATCAGCTTCAATCCGATCTCGGCCCTGGCGATGCGCTGGCGGATGAGCGGGTTCTTCGCCTCACCATTGGAGCGCGCCGCGGCGATGACCGCGTCGAGTTCGTTGCGAAAGCCCATTTGCTGCGCAAGCGTCGAGACGCCGCGCTCGAAGCTGAGCAGCCCCATTGCGACGGTCCAGCCATCGCCGGGTTCGCCGAGAATGCTCTCGGCCGCGGTGCGCGCGTCGTCGAAGAAGGTTTCGTTGAACTCGGCCTCGCCCGTGATCTGATGGATCGGGCGGACGGTGACGCCGCTCTGGTCGACGGGGACGAGCAGAAAGGAGAGGCCCTTCGGTCCTTTCGACCCTGCCTCGGTGCGCGCGATCACGAAGATCCAGTCCGAGAATTGGGCGAGGCTGGTCCAGATTTTCTGTCCCTCGATCACCCACTCGTCGCCCTCGCGCCATGCCTTGGTGCGGACATTGGCGAGGTCCGAGCCGGCACCCGGCTCCGAATAGCCCTGGCACCAGATTTCTTCGCCCTTCGCGATCTTCGGCAGGAAGCGCGTCTTTTGTTCTTCGTTGCCGAAGGCGAGGATGGTGGGGCCGGCAAGCTCGATGCCGATATGGTTGAGCCGGGGCGGCGCGCCCGCGCGCGCATATTCCTCGGCGAAGATCACCTGCTGCGCGAGTGTCGCGTCGCGGCCGCCATAGGCCTTGGGCCAGCCGACGCAGCTCCAGCCCGCTTCGCCCAGCCGGCGCTCCCAGTCGCGGCGGCGCTCTGGCATTTCGGTCAGGCTGGTGAGCCCGCGGACGTCGGCGAAGGCGCCTTCCAACTCGGCCTTGAGCCAGGAAGCGGCCTCGGCACGGAAAACTTCTTCCTCAGGGGAAAATCCAAGCTTCATGCGGCGTCGTCCAATCCGGCAAGTCCGGCCACCTGCTCGCGGTGCCAGTCGGGGGTGCCGAGCAGGCTCGCGTTGCTGCGCGCGCGCTTGAAGTAGAGATGCGCGTCATGTTCCCAGGTGAAGCCGATCCCGCCATGCAGCTGGATCATCTCGCCCGCACAGTGGCTATAGGTATCGCAAGCGAACGCCTTCGCGGCGTGGACCGCAAACGGCGCTTCGTCCGACGCTTCGTCGATCGCGCAAGCGGCCCAATAGACCGCCGAGCGCGCCTGCTCGATCGCGACCATCATGTCCGCCATCCGGTGCTTGACCGCCTGGAAACTGCCGATCGAACGGCCGAACTGGATGCGTTCTTGCGTGTAGGCGACCGTCCGATCGAGACACGCCTGCGCGCCGCCCAGCGCATCGGCGGCGATGGCGAGCCAACCGGTGGTGAGCGCGGCGTGTACGGCGGCGCGCGGATCGGCAAGCGTTTCGACGGCGACGCCGCCGAAATCGAGCCGGGCATAGGGGCGTGTCTGGTCCATGCTGGTGAGCGGGGTGATGCCGAGCCCGAGCGCGCCGCGCTCGACGATCGCGACGCCATTGTCGGCTGCAACCACGAACAGGTCGGCGCTGGCGCCGTGCGGCACGAGGAGCGCGGCGCCGGTCAGAGTTCCGTCGCTGATCGTCGCACCCGGCGTTGCATCGCTGTTCACCGCGGCGAAGCTTGCCACGAGATCGCCCGATGCCAGACGGGGAAGGAGCCGCGCCTTCTGCTCGTCGGTTCCGCCAGCGAGGATCGCGGGGGCGGCAAGCCCAAGGCTGGCGAGGAGGGGCAGCGCCGCGGTGTGCCGCCCGGCTTCCTCGGCAAAGATCGCGAGTTCGACCATGCCAAGCCCGACGCCGCCCAGTGCCTCGGGAATTGCGACGCCGGCGAGTCCGAGATCGCTGGTGAACGCCTGCCACAATGCACGATCGACGCCCGTGTCGGCCATCGCCGCGCGCGTGCGCTCGCTTGTCGCATTCTCCGCAAAGAACGTCTTCGCCGTCTCGGCAATCATCGCCTGTTCGTCGGTGAAGGCGAAGTGCATCTTAGCTGCCCCAGACCTTGCGCGGTTCGCTGCGGACAGCGAGCAGCTTGTCGACCGCGTCGCCGACATCAGCGGGTGCCCATTTTGCCTGCTTGTCGACCGTCGGGCCGAGTTTCCAGCCATCCTCGATCGTGATGCGTCCGCCTTCGAGCTCGAAGACGCAGCCCGTCACATGCTTCGATTGTTCGGAGCCGAGCCACACGATGGTGGGTGCGATATTGTCGGGGTCCTGTACGTCGAAGCCGGTTTCGACCGCGGCCATCTTGTCGGCAAACGCGCCCTCGGTCATCCGCGTGCGCGCCGCCGGTGCAAGCGCGTTGGCAGTGATGCCATAGCGACCGAGTTCGGCCGCCTGCACCAAGGTCAGCGCGGCGATGCCGCCTTTGGCGGTTGCATAGGCCGCCTGCGCGATCGAGCCCTGGAGCCCCGCGCCGCTGGTGGTGTTGATGATGCGCGCGTCGACGGGGTGGCCCGCCTTTTGCTGCGCGCGCCAATAATCGACCGCGTGGCGGCTGATACAGAAGTGGCCGCGCAGATGGACATGCATCGTTGCGTCCCACTCTTCGGGGGTCGCGGAGACGAACATGCGATCGCGCACGATCCCGGCATTATTGACGACGACATGCAGGTCGCCGAACGCCGCGACCGCGGCGTCGACGATGCGCTTGGCGGCATCCCAGTCGGTGATGTCCTCATAATTGGCGATGGCGTTGCCGCCCGCCGCCTTGATCTCGGCGACCACACCGTCGGCCGCCGACGTGTCGCGGCCTTCGCCCGCAAGGCTGGTGCCGATGTCATTGACGACAACATTGGCGCCTTCGGCGGCGAAGGCGAGCGCATAGGAGCGCCCGAGCCCGCGCGCCGCGCCGGTGATGATGACGGTCCGTCCTTCGCAAAGTGTCATTACAGCCTCTCGATTATCGTGACATTGGCCTGACCGCCGCCTTCGCACATGGTCTGCAGACCATAGCGACCGCCGGTACGCTCAAGCGCATTGAGCATCGTCGTCATCAGTCGCGCGCCGGTCGCGCCGAGCGGGTGGCCGAGCGCGATCGCGCCGCCGTGGACATTGACCTTTTCATGCGGGATGCCGAGTTCCTTCATCCACGCCATCGGCACGCTGGCGAAGGCTTCATTGCATTCGAACAGGTCGATGTCGGCGACGGTCATCCCCGCCTTTGCCAGCGCATATTGCGTCGCGGGGATCGGCGCGGTGAGCATCCAGACCGGATCGTCGGCGCGCACCGACAGATGATGGATACGCGCGCGCGGGGTCAGGCCATGGTCCTTCACCGCCGCCTCCGACGCGATCAGCATTGCCGCGGCGCCGTCGCAATTCTGGCTGGAGATGCCCGCGGTGATCTTGCCGCCCTCCTGAATCAGCCGCAGTTCGGCCAGCCCTTCGCGCGTCGTTCCGGGGCGGATCGTTTCATCCTGTGCCAGCCCTTCGAGCGGCGCGATTTCATTGACGAACCAGCCATTGTCGGTCGCGGCCTGCGCGCGCTGGTGCGATGCGAATGCGAATTCCTCCATCTCGGCGCGGCTAATGCCCCATTTGTCGGCGATCATTTCGGCCGAGTTGATCTGGTTGAGCAGCCCGTCGCCATAGCGCGCGATCCAGCCGGGCGAGGTGTTGAACGGGTTGGTGAAACCATGGGGTTCGCCGGCATACATCGCCGCGCTGATCGGGATGGCGTTCATCGCCTGCGATCCGCCTGCGACGACCAGATCCTGTGTTCCGCTCATCACGCCCTGCGCCGCAAAATGCAGCGCCTGCTGCGACGACCCGCACTGGCGGTCGACCGTCGTGCCGGGGACATGCTGCGGCATCCCGGCGACGAGCCAGACGGTGCGGCCGATGTCGCCCGCCTGCGGCCCGATCGTGTCGCAGCAGCCCCAGACGACATCGTCGACCGCGCCGGCATCGATGCCGGTGCGCGCAATCAATGCCTTGATCGGATGCGCGCCGAGGTCAGCTGGGTGGAGGGCGGCAAGGCTGCCCTTCTTGCGCCCGATCGGCGTGCGCACCGCGTCGATGATATAAGCTTCGGCCATCAGATTTCCCTATGCGAATGTTTGGTCGGGGCCGATTTCCAGCCCCCCGCCGATCACGGCGTCGTCGATGCGTTTGAGATGAAAAGCGCGGCTGCCCCATGCTCCGGAGAGCGCCCAGCTGCGCTTCATCCAGAAATGCAGGTCGACCTCATAAGTATAACCCATCGCGCCATGGACCTGGATCGCGGTCTCGGCGGTCAGGATCGCGGCGTCGGTCGCTGCAACCTTCGCGTGGCTGACATGGACCGGCGCGCTGGGCAGGCCATCGGTGAGCGCCTGCGCGGCGCGCCAAGCCACCGGTTTGGCGAATTCAATCGCGACTGAACAATTTGCCAGTTGGTGCTTGATCGACTGGAACGCACCGATCGGCTGCCCAAACTGGGTGCGGATCTTGGCATATTCGGAGGCCTGATGGAGCATGGCGTCGGCAAGGCCTATCAACTGCGCCGCGCTCATCAGCGCGCCGAGATCGAGAAGATAAGGATCGTCGGCCGCATGGGCGGGCGTTGCCGCGAGACGGCGAAGCGGGTCGATGCTCATCAGCGGCTCACCGTCACCATCCGCAACCCAGGGATTGATCCGGTGCGGCGGGGCAATTTTTTGTTCGCCGGTCAGGATCGCGGGCAATTCATCGGTTTGCCCGCGACGGACAAACCATGGCACGCCGACAAAGGCGGTATCGACCAGCGGTTCGGCGAGACAGGCGCGCCCGCATTCGGCCGCGATAAGTGCGGCATCGACGAGGCCGAGACCAAGGCCTCCGTGCGCTTCCGGGATCAGCAGGCCGGTGAGCCCCATATCGACGAGCCCCTGCCAGATCGCGGGATCGCGATTGTCGCCCGCATCAAGCCGGCGCAGCACGTCGGGCCCATGCGTTCCCGCGAGATAGTCGCGGACGGTTTCAGCCAGCGCGAGCTGGTCTTCGTTCAGCAGAAATTCCATCAGCCCGCTCCCACTCTGGGCAAATCGAGCAATCGTTCGGCGGTGATATTGCGCTGGATTTCGTTCGACCCGGCATAGATCGGACCCGAGAGCGAGAAGATATAACCCTCCAGCCACTGGTTCATGCGGCCGTCGTCGAAACGGCGGAGCTCGGCGGCGGCGCCCAGCAATTGCATCGCGGTGCGGTGCATCGCGCGATCGAGTTCGGACCAGAAAATCTTGTTGAGGCTCGCCTCCGCCCCGATCGACCCGCCCGCCATGATCTTCGCGGCGACGGCATAGGTGTTGTACGCATATGCCTGCGCCTGCATCCACGCGGTCATCACCGCCTCGCGCGCCGATGGCGCGGCTTCGGCTTCGTGCTCGCGATAAAGCTCGACCAGCCGCTTCGCGGTCGCCTGAAACCGGCCGGGCGAGCGCAGCATCAGCCCGCGTTCGAACCCCGCGGTCGCCATCGCGACCTTCCAGCCCTCGCCCTCGCCCGCGATGCGGTTTTCGACCGGCACGCGCACTTCGTCGAAGAAGAGCTCGGCAAAGCCCGTGTCGCCATGCAATTGCCGGATCGGGCGGCGGGTGATGCCGGGGCTGTTCAGGTCGAACAGGATGAAGCTTAGCCCCTTGTGGCGTTTGCTGCCCTCTTCGGTGCGGAAGATGCCAAAGCCCCAGTCGGCGAAGGCGGCGCGGCTCGACCAGGTTTTCTGGCCGCTGATCACATAATGATCGCCGTCGCGCACCGCCTTGCTGCCGATCGCCGCCATGTCGGATCCGGCTCCCGGCTCGGACCATGCCTGCGCCCACATCGTCGCGCCCTTCGCCATCGGGGTCAGAAAGCGCGCCTTTTGTTCGGGCGTGCCGAATTCCATGATCGTCGGACCGAGCAGGAAAATGCCATTCTGGTTGGCGCGATTGGGGCCGCCGGCGCGGAAATATTCTTCCTCGAAGATCAGCCACTGGATCAGGTCGAGCCCGCGCCCGCCATAAGCCTCGGGCCAGGTGACCATGCCCCAGTTTCCGCTCGCGAGCGTGCGTTCCCACACGACATGCTGGTCAAAGCCTTCGCGGCATTCGAGCGTGACCAGCGGCTCCTTGGGTACATGCGCGTCCATCCACGCGCGCACCTCGGCACGGAAATCCTGCTGTTCGGTTGTGTAGGCGAGGTCCATCAGAATTTGGCCGCCTTGCCCGTTTCGACAAAGGCATCGCGCGATTTCTGGCTGTCTTCGTGCATATACATTTCCAGCGTGAAACCCTGTTCCCAGCGGTATCCGCGGTCGACGTCGCGTTCCTCGAGGCCGTTCAGCGCCTCTTTGGCGATGACGAGCGCCTTGCGCGATTTCGAAGCGATGACCGCGCAAAAAGCGCGCGCTTCGGTTTCAAGGTCGGCGCGCGGCACGACCTTCTCGATCGCGCCCAGCCGCCACGCTTCCTCTGCGGGGATCGTGCCGCCGGTGAAAAAGGCCGCGCGCACCTTGTGCAGCGGCAACATGCGTGAAAGGTGCGAAGCCCCGCCCATCGCGCCGCGATCGACCTCGGGCAGCGAGAAATAGGCGTCGTCGGCGGCGATGATGCTGTCGCAGGCGCCGCAAATGCCGATACCGCCGCCGATCACGAACTTGTGCACGGCACTGATCACCGGAACCTCGGCGCTACGGATCGCCTTGAAGGTCAGGTAATTGCCGCGATTGAGGAGGGTGATGCGTTCGGGATGCGCCTGCATCTCCTTGATATCGACCCCGCCGCAAAAACCTTTGCCCTCGGCGCGGATCAGCACGCAATTGACCTCGGGGTTGCTCGCCGCCGCGGTGACGATCGCGGGGATCGCCATCCAGGTTTCGCTGTCGAAGGCGTTGACCGGTGGGACGTCGAAGACGATTTCGGCGATCCGGTCCTTGATAGTGCAATGTATCGGCATGGGTTCAGTCCAGTCCTCGCAGCGCGGCCAGGCGGGCACGCGCATCCTTTTCGATCGAAGAGAGAAGATCGGCGCAGCTCGGCAAATCCCCGAGCCGTCCGCCGACAAGCCCGGTCGCGAGCAGGCCATTGTCGGTGTCGCCGTCCACGACCGCTTTCTGGATCAGCATCGGCGCGGCGGCGGCCATCATCGCCTGCGGCAGCGACAAATTGCCGTGGCTGGTCATGCCGCGCGCGGCGCGCAGCAGTTCGCCAAAGCTGGCGCCGGTCTGACGCTTCATCGCCAGCCCCGCCTCGATCGCGCGTTTCCACATGGCGAGCTTGCCCGACGCCTCGATGCGTCGCATCGCGGGGGTCAGGATCATCCGCTGCGGGATGCCGTCGATCTTGGTCGACACGATGATGTCGCCGGTGCCCGCGCGGACATAGGCCGATTTCGAACGGTCGGGGATAGGGCTGTCGCTGGTCATCAGGAAGCGCGTTCCCATCGCGATGCCCGCTGCGCCATAGGCCAGCGCCGCCGCGAGCCCGCGTCCGTCGGCAAAGCCGCCCGCCGCGACGACCGGCACCTCGACCGCATCGAGCACCTGCGGCAGCAGCACGGTCGTCGCGATCGCGCCGGTATGCCCGCCGCCTTCGCCGCCCTGCACGGTGATCATCTCACACCCCAGCTGGACCATCTTCTCGGCATGTTTGACCGCGCCGACGGTGGGGATGCAGAGGATGCCGGCGTCCTTGAACCGGCCGATCATTTTCGCATCGGGACCGCGCCCGAAACTGACCGCGCCGACGCGATCGCTGTTCGCGACGATCAGATCGACGATCGCCGCCGCGCCGGGCTGGAAACTGTGGAAATTGATCCCGAAGCGGTGCGGGGTCAGGTCGCGCAGCCGTGCAATCGCCTCGCCGAGTTCGGTGGGGGTCATCACCGCACCTGCGAGAAAGCCGAACGCTCCCGCATTGCTCGATGCCGCGACCAGCTCAGGCGTCGCGATCCAGCCCATCGCGGTCTGGATCACCGGCAGGCGGCATCCGAGTGCCTGGGTCAGCGGGGTGGTCAGCGCTTCGGTCACGATATCAGCCTTCGCCCGCGGCTTTCTTGTTCGCCTTCGCCATCGCCGCGCCGTCGAGCCCGCCGAGCGAATTGCCGCTGACCAGATCGTTCTGGGCATGCGCGAAATGATGCATGTGGAAGACCGCATCCATCGCGGTGCGCTTGCCGCGCAAATCCTCGACATGGTTGAGCGCCTGCTTGGTCAGCCAATTGCCGAGCCGCGGCCGCGTCGCAAGTTCGAGCGCCATCGCCGACACCTTGTCCTTGAGTTCGGCGCGCGGGACAATTTCATTGACCATGCCGAATTGATAGGCGCGCGCGGCGGGCATACGTTCGCCGAGCAGCAGGAAGCCCTTGGCGATGCGCGGCGGCAGCTCGAAGCCATGCGCGAAATATTCGACCCCGGGGATTCCCATGCGGTTGACCGGGTCCTGGAAGAAGGCGTCGTCGCTGGCGACGATCAGGTCGCACACCCACGCCAGCATCAGCCCGCCGGCGATGCATGCGCCCTGCACCATCGCGATCGTCGGCTTGGGAATGTCGCGCCAGCGGCGGCACATCCCCAGGTAAACTTCCTGCTCGCGGGTATAGAGCAATTCGGCGCCGGGCCGCGTGGTGTGATCGCCGAACATCAATTTGCGGTCGAAGGGCACCAGATGGTCGCGCCCCGGCGTGCCGATGTCGTGCCCGGCGCTGAAATGCTTGCCATCGCCGCCCAGCACGATGACCTTGATCGCATCGTCGTCGGTCGCGCGCTGGAAGGCGGCGTCGAGCGCGTAGGTCATCTGGCTGTTCTGCGCGTTGTTGAACTGCGGCCGGTCCATGATGATCCACGCGACGGGGCCGTCGACTTCATAGCGGACGGGGGTGTCGGTTTCATACACCGGCTGTTGCGGCTGGCGCGGGACGATCTCGGTCATGCTCAGTTCCTCTTGCCTGCGGGATTATCCTTGATCACGCCCGCGCGCAGATTGTGCGGGTCGAGCCGCGCGATGATCGCGATTTGCTCGGCGGACGGGGCGGGGGTGGCCTTGATCTCGGCGGCGGCTTCGAGCGCGAAGCCGGTCGCGTCCTGCACCTGCTCGAAGGTCACGCCGGGGTGCAGCATGACGACGCGGATCGAATTGTCTGTGCCGCCGAAATCCATGACGCAGAGGTCGGTGACGATCAGGCGCAGGTCGACGCGGCTGAAATCGACGCCCGGCGTGCGGCGCACCGGGTTGTAGCCGACGCTCGACACCATATCGACCTCGCCCTCGACGAAGACGCGCTTCGAATGCGCCGGCACGAACATCGAATTGATGTGGCAGATGCTGTTGCCCGGAAAACCGCGCGCGCCGAGCATCTGCACCTTCGGCTGATCGTAAGTGCCGCCGAGGTAGGAGATGTTCGTCTGTCCGAAGCGGTCGATCTGGCTGGGCGTCACCATCGCGTGGCGCTTGCCGGACCACACCGCCGCGTCGAAAAAGCGCGAGAAGGGCAGGTAGCCCGCGGCCTTGCGATCGTCGTAGCCACGCGGGCCGAGTGGCACCGGGTCTTCGACCAGAAAGGCTTCACCGTCGGTCATCATCAGTTCGGGGGTGTGCGTCAGCTTGGCAAGACCGGCGGCGAGGCGCGGCGCGGGGCCGATACCGGTCGCGACGAGTTCGCCATTGCCGCGCCACGCCTCGGACGCGGCGACAATGAGCTGTTCACAAAGGGTGAATTCGGGTGCGGTGGTCATGTCGTCCGCCTCAGAAAATGGGAAGGGGGAGGGCGGCGACGGCGTCCTTGCCGCCGACGCGGCCCAGATAGCCCGCCTCGTCGGCGCCGATCGTGTCGGCGAGATAGGCGTCCCAGCCGCCGTCCTCGCGCGCGCTGTCGGCGTAGGATTTGAGGTGCTTCATGTCCCAGCCATAGACGGGGGGCATCGAGGTCGGATGCGCGCCGAGCGGCGCCGCGATCACGCCATGGACGAAGCAGCGCTCGACGATGTTGGCGCGTGCATCCTCGGGATAGCTGTGGTCCATCCGGTCGACGATCTCTTCGGCCGAAACGAAGGTGCGGTCGGCGGCGCGCGCGAACCATTCGTCATAATAGGTGTCGGGGCCGAGCGCCTGGATATTGCCGAGCTTGTCGGCACGATGGACATGGAGCAGCGCCGCGTCGAGCTTGAGCGCGGGCATCGCCAGCAGCACCTCGCCGTCGTCATACGGGGACTGGACGGTCTTGAAGCCGCCATGCGTCATCACGTCTGTGCCAAGCCCGACATGGGTGGGCAGGAAGGGCAAGCGGAACGCCGCGGCCTTCAAGCCCCATTGCAGCATGCCTTCGTCGAGTTCGAGAATGTCGAGCGTCCCCGCCTCGCGCGCCTTGCGGAAATAAGGCTCGAGTGGGATCGCGTCCATCGAGACGAAGCCGAAGATGACCTTCTTCACCTTGCCCGCGGCGCAGAGCATGCCGACCTCGGGACCGCCATAGGCGACGATCGTCAGGTCCTTGAGGTCCGAGCGCAGGATCGCGCGCACCAGCGCCATCGGCTTGCGGCGCGGACCCCAGCCGGCAATCCCGATCGTCATCCCGCTTTTCAGCGAGGCGACGAACTGTTCGATGGTCAATTGCTTGTTCAATCCACTCTCCAGCCCACAGACGCCGGGCACGAGGGCGCCCGCGATGTTGCAAGATGGATAGGCGCGCTGGCCGTTCGCCCGATACCACCATATGGAGAGAGACTTTCACGTCGCCCGATAGGAGAGAGGCGGGTGAGAAATGGAGATCGACATGGCGGACGAGAAACAGCGCGTGGCGCTCGTGACCGGCGGCAGCCGCGGCATCGGCCGCGCGATCGCCGAGCGGCTATTGGAAGACGGCATGCGCGTCGTGATCTGCGGCCGCAACGCCCCCGACGACCTGCCGCGCCACCTCGACGCGGCGGCGGAGTTCGAAGCGTGCGATGTGCGTTCGGCGGACGAGGTCAATGCGATGATCGACCGCATTTTCGAACGCCACGGCCGGCTTGACCTCGCCGTGAACAATGCCGGGGGCTCCCCCGAGGCCGATGCGGCTTCGGCTTCGCCGCGTTTTTCGGAGCGCGTCCTCGCGCTTAACCTGCTCGCGCCGCTGCATGTCGCGCAGGCCGCCAACCGCGTCATGCAGGCGCAGGAGGAAGGCGGCAATATCGTCAATATCGCCAGCGTTTCGGGGGCGCGTCCCTCGCCTGGCACCGCCATCTATGGCGCGGCCAAGGCGGGGCTGCTGAGCCTCACCGAATCGCTCGCGATGGAATGGGGGCCGAAGGTGCGCGTCAACGCGATCATCGTCGGACTGGTCGCCACCGAAGCCGCGGCCGATCATTATGGCGGCGAGGCGGGGATGAAGCGGATCGACGCGATGCTGCCGCTCGGCCGGATGGCGCGCGGGCCGGACATCGCCGGGGTCGTCAGTTTTCTGGCGTCGCCCGACGCGGCCTATATCAGCGGCGCAAGGATCGCCGCGCATGGCGGCGGCGAACGGCCGGTCTTTCTGAGCCTGGCCCAGCTGGGCTGACGTCGCGGCGGAGAAGCCGCACATGGTCAGCGGGCTTCGAAAACATTCTGTGCGCGGTGCAGGACAATGGCGACTTGGCGAGGGCGCCGGACGGTTGCGATAATGATGCCGTCTTCCACTGCCATATCGGAGTGCCGTCATGCCCGCAGAGACCGTCAATCGCCAATGGCTGCTCGCGCGGCGCCCCAGGGGGCAGGTCAGCGTCGATGATTTCGCGCGGCATGACGCGCCTTTGCCGCGGGCCGATCTGGCCGCTGGCGAAATCCTCGTCCGCAACCTCATGCTCGGCTTCGATCCCGCGCAGCGCGGATGGATGGACGATGTCCCAAGCTATCTGCCCCCCATCAGGATCGACGAGCCCGTGCGCGGCAGCGCGGTCGCGCGCGTGATCGCGTCGGGCAATCCGGCCTATCCGGAGGGTTCGATGGTGCGGGGGTTGTTCGGATGGCAGGATTATGCCGTTGCGGCGCGGGCGGGCGACCCCGACCCGGTGCTCATCCCGGACGGGACGGCGCCCGAAGAGGCATTGGGAATATTCGGCGCGGCGAGCCTCACCGCCTATGTCGGTATGTACGACGTCGGCCGGCTCCGCGCGGGGGATTGCGTGCTCGTTTCGGGTGCGGCGGGTGCGGTCGGATCGGTTGCCATCCAGATCGCGCGGCTCGCAGGCGCCCGCGTGATCGGGATCGCTGGAGGCGCCGAAAAATGCCGCTGGTTGATCGAGGATTATGGCGCCGACGCCGCGATCGATTATCGCGCTGAGGATGTGCGGGCCCGGCTCGGAAAGCTCGCGCCCGAGGGCATCGACCTGTTCTTCGACAATGTGGGCGGCGCCACGCTCGAAGCGGGAATCGCGCATATCGCGCGCTTTGGCCGGATCGTGCTGTGCGGTGCCATTTCGGGCTATAGCGACACGCACGCCGCTGCCGGGCCGCGCAACCTGATGCGGCTGATTCCGCAGCGCGCCGAGATGCGCGGCTTCATCCTGCTCGACCATCTGGATCGCGTGCCCTCTGCTATGGCGGAACTCAGGCAATGGGCCCGCAGCGACCGGATCCGCTATCGTACCGACATCCAGCACGGTTTCGACGTCATCCCACAAACATTCTTGCGGCTGTTCAACGGCTCAAATCGGGGCAAGCAATTGCTGCGGATCGACGGGGTGGGCTAAGCTGGGACTACCGGCGCGGGCCTCCGCAGCGGATTGGAAATCGCGGACGCTATTGATGATTGGGCGCGTGTCTCGCATTCTTGGGACATGAACAAGAAATCTAGCCAGAGCGCCAAAGGGCTGCGCCAATTCCTGGATGTCGAGCAGCAGCAGGAGTGGCTGGAGGGCAGGGCGGAATTGGCCGACGCGGAGGAGCGGCAGGATTCGATCGAGCAGCGGTTAAAATATGCGCACCGCTTCCAGAAGCTGCTTCGTCGACCGCAGGCGACCGAGCTGTTCGAGATTCTCGAGCTATACGGCCGGACCTGCATTCCCTTGCCTCGCGCGACGGAGCGCGCTTACTGGTCGGTTTCCTGCCTGCCATCGACGTCGGACAAGCCATTGGTCCGCGTCAACGCGAGTTGGATGGAGCTGTTCACGCTCTACGCCGACGGCGACGATCTCCGCGCACGGCTCATTCTTCACCTGTCGGATTTCACCACCGATGGATCGCTCGCACAGGAGACGATCGACCAGGTGTTTCTCGAGCGGAGCATGCGGGCACCCGAGGACTTGCGCTATTCGGTCCCGAGCGGTCCGGATATTTTCGTCATCAAGATACGCGGTTTCGCTTCCATCCGCGATTTCCTCGCGGTCCCTCGCGCGCTGCGCGCGGTTCGGCGATTCAATCTGACCCACATGAATCGCGGCAGGAATGCCTATCAGGCTAGCCATTCCTATAGCGTGGCGGATTACATGCTGGGGGAGGGCTCTCCCTGACGCTCAATCCTGTCGGGTATGCTGATGGCTCCGGTTCGTCGCAGCAATCGCGAAGATGGTCGAACTCTATCCTTTCAGATCAAGCCAACTGCTATTTTTCGGGCTGCGGACGAATGGGAAGGATAGTACAAAAATGCTCGGTAAATTGCTGGTCATCATGCTCGTCAATGCCGGGTTTTACGCCTCGGGAGGGGATCATCGGCAAGCATTTGGAGCAACTGCGCAATCCGACGTCGCGAGCGACGTCAGGTCGAGGTCGCTGAAGGACCGCCAGCAGAAATATAACTCGATATTTCCTGTCAACACGCCCGACGAAATTCTCGAACCCTTGTTGGAGGAAGTGGGGGTGTGGGACGCCGATGTCGAACTTTATGTTGGCGATGTCGCAAAGCAGCCGATCCAGAAAACCGGGATCCAAACAAACCGCCTCGTTTCGAAGGGCCGGTATATGCTCAACGATTTTCGCTATACCGACGGCAGCTACGAGGGAACCGGCCTTTGGGGCTGGGATGCGTATGACAATCGCTATTCGGGCATCTGGATGGACGGCGACCATTATCTTGTCCGCCACGACGTCGGTTATTATGACCGCGCATCGAAAACGATGCTTTGGGAAGCCGATACGCTGCAAACCGACGGTGTGACCACGCGGTTGCGGATTACGCAGCATTTCGCGGGTGCGACGCGGACCTTCCAGATGGACCGCATGGACGCCAGCACGGGCAAATTCACAAAGCTGATCTTTATGAAATTCACCAAGCGCGCGGACTAGGGTTCAGACGCTGGGCCGGACGCTTTCGCGCGCGCCCCTCCGGCCGGTCAGCGGGCGCCGATCAAGTCTTCGACGTGGCGCGAATAGCGCGTCGAAACCTCGACGACGGCGCGGTCCTCGGTATGAAGTTTGGCCAGGCGGCGGCCTGTATATTCGGCTTTGAGCACCAGCTTCAGATTGAGGAAGGCCGATCGATGGACGCGGATCATACAAGTGCCGTCGAAACGTTCGGAAAGCTGCTTCATCGTCGCGCGCAGGATGAACGTATTGTTTGACGTATAGATCAGCGCATAGTCCTTGCTCGCCTCGACCCTGACAATGTCGTCGACGAACACGCGCACCTTGCTGTTGCCCTTGGGGATCCAAAAGGCCTGTTTTTCGTCGTCGGGGCTGGGCAGGGGGCTCCCCGGCCGCTTCTCGCGCGCGGCCGCGTCCATGCGGCGACGCGCACGCGAAATCGCCTCGACGATCCGGTCTTGCTGGACCGGCTTCAGGATATAGTCGGCGGCTTCGAGTTCAAAGGCTGCGACCGCCCATTCACTAAGCCCGGTCACAAAGATGATTTGTGCCGTCGAGCATTGCCGTAGCCGCCGGGCCAGCTCGACGCCGTTCAGTCGCGGCATTTCGATGTCGAGGAAGACCACGTCGGCATTGGCGGCGCCCAATTTCTCGAAAGCGTCTTCGCCATCATGCGCCATGCCGACGATCTCGACATCCTCGACCCCCTCAAGCGCGCGCGTCAGGCGGCGGATCGCGGATTGTTCGTCGTCGACAAGAAAAAGGCGGAGCGGTGTCATCGTCGGTTTATCCCGTGCTCGGCTGGCGCGGCGAACCCCGCTTCGACCAAATCGTAAGTCGGCGCCATGGTCGGCGCAATCTGGAACTTGCCCGCGCCCGCACGCTCGCACCAGGGGTGCGGGCGCCGAAATCGGGTCGCGCCGTGAACGCGGCGGAGATGCATCGTCCGGCCATGCCGCCCATCTCAATCTTTTGGCGACAGCAACGCACGGACGCTGAGGCAGCCCGCCCAGTCGCCGTCGGCCTGCCGCAGGATGCGCGTCCGCTCTGCCGAAATCTGAAGAATCTGCCAGTCCCGAAGATGCGTGCCGGCCGTCAGCGCAGCGCGTTCGGCCTCGTCGGTCCATCGCATGACTTCTCTCGGCTTGAAGTCGAATCCGCGCACATGGATCGACAGGATGAATTCGTGATGATTGTTCGACAAGCCGCATCCGCATGCTTCGCGCAGATCGAGTGTCGCGTGGGGCGTCGTGTCATGTTCGGCGCCATTCCGGCCCTTAGCCTCGCGGATCGTCAGGCCGCGCGCGCGTAGCGAAGCGACCGCGGCTTGTTTGAGCGCGTGCGCGCTGTCGGTGATTGTCGGCGGGAAATTGGAAGCGGACACCAGCTGGCCTTGTCTCGTGCGTGGAAGGAACGGCCCTCCTCATGCCGCGGTTTCGCCCGCCGCCATGGTTGCGAGACAAACAGGTCGGGTTGCCGCGACGAACGCGCGGTGGCGCGCGATGACGATTTGCAAAGGCGGCCGAGTGGCGTTGGCGCCGCTGCATGATCGGGTGCCGGCGCGGCCCGTTGCTATCCTTTTCATTCGTCGACGCAATTCGCGTCATTGGTCGCAGATCGGTCCCGGCCAGAGCGTTGAAATGCGACGCGGCGACCGGGATCCGGTGCGCCTTGGTGGCGGCCCGTTCCCATGGCTTCACGCGGCGGCCTCCGGCGCGACAGAGATTTTTGAGGATGTTCACCATGAAATTCGTACCCGCGCCCCGTCCTTCCCATTCGACGAGCAAGGGCGGCCTGTCGCGTCGGCGGACAGCGTTTCTTGCCGGTGCGGCGACGCTGTCGATCGCTCTGCCGATGGTGGCGCAGGCTCAGGACATGAGTTCAGTCTTTATCCATGCGCGCGAAGACCGCGACCCCACAACGGCGATTGAAATGACGGCGGCCGACGACCGGCTGATCGTCGACATCAGCCGCGTGAATGACGCCGGACAGATCGACGTCGGTTCGATCTCGACAGGGATAGGCGGAGTAGCCGGAGGCGCCGATACGCTTTGGCTCGCGTCGTCGGGAACGCAAACGCGAACGCTGATTGCGGATGATATTTCGGCCCCCGGGTTCAACGGCGGCCTTGTTTATGAGGCTTATGGTGCAGATTCCGACCTGACCTTGAATGTCGCCGACGGGACGACATACGACCAGAGATTGCGCCTTGGGGGTAATGGCACGATCAACCTGAACGCATCGAACGCGCCCATCGGCTCTACGGGGGCGATCTATGTTGAGCCAGGCAGCACCGCGCGGGACATTTACGGCGAACAGGGTCGGTTGACGCTGAATCTTCGCGGTTCGATCAACGGAAACGATGCGGATGTTCACGTCGATATAACAGGCGCCGGCATATTCAACATGATCGGCGCGCGAATCGATGTTCGTCGCGGTGTTGCAGTTTATGCAACAGACCAACAGGTCACGATCGACGCCCTGTCCGAACTGCGGGCAAAGGACAGCACGTCGCTCGACGTCCAGGATGCGACCCTCGTCTGGTTGGCTCGCGACGGCCGCGTTACCAATTACGGCAATATCGTCGAACAAGGCGATGTCGGTGGCCCAGGCACGACGCCCGACGAAGTCTCGACCGGCGTGCTGCTGAGCGGCGGAGGCACGTTCCACAATGCGCGCACCAGCGCCACCAGCTTTGGCCGCGTTGCGATGCACGGCCATGCGGTGGTGCTCGAAGCCAATGGCGGGACGATCATCAATGATGGCCTGATTCAAAGCGACAAGGCGGCCAATCAGGCAGAAACCTATGCTGCGATTAACTCGCGCGGCGTGCTCGCGCGGGCCATCCTGCGCAACAATGCAAGCGGCACGGTTCAGGGGATCATCACGAACACTAATGGCGATAATCTGGGCTATACGACCGCCTATGAAGGCGAAGACGGCACTGACGTGGTCGTGAACGCCGGGACAATCAACGGCGACGTCACGCTGGGCGGAAGCACGATTTTCAACACAGAAGCTCGGCGCGCAGACGTTTTTCTGACGGCCGGTGCGGGCACGGTCAACGGCCAGATCGACGGCGGCGTCGGCGAGCATGACGCCTATGGGCGTTCGCTGTCGGCCAGCGGCACCTATACGGCGTCGAATGCGCTTGGCACGGCGCAGACGATCGGTTTTGAACGGCATGGCATCGAAGCCTTTGGCGCCGACGTGACCGCCACCTTTGCCAGTAACGAGGTTCTGGCGAACGGCCTGACCGTGCTGGGCAATGGTTCCGTCGTGAATCAGGCGGACATCACGCTTGGAGACAGTATCGGGATCGTCATCCATGATGAGGCAACCGGGCTTGATTTCATCAACGATACCGGGGCGGTGGTGAGCGTCGACAACGTCGCATTCTCTTCAGGCGGCGACGGTCTTGCGTCATTCATGAACCGCGGCACGTTGATCGCTACGCAATTTAACGAAGCGGTTCTAATTGAAGCCGACGCCAAGCCGGAGGCGTTCGTCTTCGATAACAGCGGCACGATCCGGAGCGTCGGCGGGAACGGATTGTATTTGGCGGTCGAGGGTGACTCCACGACCCGTCCCGGCAACCTCAACTTCACCAATTCGGGACAGATCATCGGCGGAGAGTCTGGCGCCGATGTCAGGCTGGGTCAACGCGGCCAAGGCAACGTCGAGAACAGCGGCTTGATCGAAGGGAGTGATTTCGGATTGGCGTTCCGCGGAGCGGCGCTGACGGCGACCAATTCAGGTGTGCTTCGCGGCCTTGGAGCAAGTAGCTTCGGTTTGGGGCTCACTGCGCCGCAGGCGACTTTGACGAATATGGGCACGATCGAATCGACCGGGGCTGGCGTCGATATCGCCGGGAACGTGTCGCTCAGCGCGGGCATGGCTGTGAACCTGAATACCGGTGGCACAGCGAACATCACCAATGGCGCGAACGGCGTCATTTCGGCGACGCAGGCGCGCTCGGTGGCGGTGGCGGCCGACGGCATCGGCATTTCGACCTTCACCTTCACAAACAGCGGCCGGGTGATCGGAAGCGGCGCCGATACGACTGGCACGTCGTTGCGTGCGGCCGGCAACACCTTCTTCGCCGGCACGGTCGCCAGCGCGATCCACACCGACGGCACGCGCGACCTGATCGTCAACCAGGGCAGCGGCCTGATTCAGGGCAACGTCGATCTTGGCTCGGAAATCGACCGGTTCGAGGCGCGCGGAACTTCGCGGCTTGAGGGCGATCTGCGGCTCGGCGGAGGCGACGACACCGTGCTTCTGGCGGGCGGGACGATCACCGGCAGCGTCGCCGGCGGGACGGGCACCGACGACACGATCGCAGTCGATCTGTCGGTCGCGGAACAGACGATCAGCGCGGACCAGTATAGCGGGTTCGAGAATATCAATCGCGAGGTCGGCGGCAACGGCATCGTCAACATCCTGGGTGTGTTTGACGCCGCGTCGCTCAATATCCGCGGCGTCACGCTTCGTGTGCGGCAGGGTACGGCCGTCGGAACGACCAGTGACCGCACCTTCGACGGCTCGGACGAAGCGGAGCGGCTGATTGTCGAGGGCATGGTCAACGAAGCGGTCCGGCTGGGCGGCGGCGATGATCGCGTCGAAATGGGCGATAGCGGCACGATCAGCGGTGAGCTGGACATGGGCACCGGCAACGACACGCTGGTGCTCGGCGCCGGCAGCACGATCACCGGCGCCGTCGATGGCGGCGAAGACGCCAATGGTCTCGACAATGACATCATCGGCTTTGAACTGACGCAGGACATGGATTCGGTTCCGGGTATCGTCAGCGATGCGCTCAATTTCGAGACGATCCAAGTTTCGGGCGATCACCGGCTGACCCTGGCGCTCGGCCAGAGCTACGAGGCGATCTCGCTGATCAACGGCGCTGATCTCGATCTCGCCATTGCCGATGGCGTGACGGTGGGCCGCATCACCGGCGACGCGACCAGCCAGAATGTCACGATCACGGGCGACCTGACCGGCGGCGTCTCGCTGGGCGGCGGGAACGACACGCTCACGATGAACGGCTTCGAGGGTGTGTTGAGCAGCGTGCTCGACGGCGGCGAGGATGCCGGCGGCCTCGACAATGATATACTCAACCTCAATATCATCGGCACCACCACCTTCGGCAACGGTGCCTCGGGTTTCGAGACGATCAATGTCGACGGCACGGCCCAGCTCATCATCGATGGCGACTTTGCGGCGGGCCAGACGCTCAATTTTGGCGCGGGTGACAATCACCTCGTAATCGCGTCGGGCGCGGAGTTCGGCGGCACGGTCAATGGCGGTGCGGGCAGCGACCGGATGACGGTCGCCACCGACGCGCCCGACAGCCGCACCCTGGTCTCGGCGCAGATCAACGGCTTCGAGACGCTCGATGTCGAGGGCGACGGCACGCTCGCGCTCACGGGAGGCGATTACAGCTTCGCGAACGGGGTGAATGTCACCGAGGGCGGCAATCTTGAGCTGGGTGCGAACACGCATCTGACCGCGAACGTCACCTTTACCGCCGCGTTCGATGACCGTCTGACGCTGAGCGCTGGCTCGCGGATCACGGGGGCGGTAGATGCCGGCGAACGCGCCGGCGACCGCGACGTGTTGGCGTTCCAGCAGGCGGGCGGGCAGATCAGCCGCCTGAGCGCCTTTGGCCTGTCGACCCTGACCGGCTTTGAACAGATGGCCGTGCTCGGCGCGGGCGAGTTCCACATCGACCAGAATCTGGCGGCCTTCGACGAGGTTGTGCTCGAAGGCGGCAATCTTGTCGTCGATGCGGGCAGCACGCTCACCGCCGATGTTGTGGGCCGCGACGTCGCCGATCCGGCGCAGGCGGCGAGCGACGACATGCTGAATGTCCAGGGCATTGTGCAGGGCAATGTCGCGCTCGGCGGCGGCAACGACACCGTCGACAATCGCGGGCGGATCGCGGGCAATGTCGACCTTGGCGCCGGCGACGACCGCTATATCGCCCGCGACGGCGGCGTCGTTACGGGCACGATCGATGGCGGTGCTGGCGACAATACGTTCATCTTCCGCCTTGGCGGGCAGGACGGATCGATCCCGGGCAATGTCGCCAACTTCAACTCGATCGGCGTCTATGGCGCTGGAACGCTCGAAATCGCGCTGGCGGCTGGACAGCGTTACGAGAATTTCGAGCTGCTCGAAGGCGCCAATCTCTCGATTACCGAGGACCTCGGTGGCTCGATCGGTACGATCGTCGGCGACGCCAGCGCCCAGGAGGTGACGATTGGGGCGACCCTGACCGGCGGCGTCAATCTGGGCGGCGGCGACGACACCCTCAACCTGACGCTGGATGGCATTTTGTCGGGCAGCCTGCTGGGCGGTGAAAATGCCGATGGCAGCGCCGACGCCGATCGTCTGAACCTGACGCTCGGCGGCGATTCGCAGATCAACGGCATGAACGAGTTCGAAACCGTTCGCGTGACGGCCGCCGACGGCGTCCGGTTGACGGTCGCGGGCGCGGTCGGCGCCGGTCAGTCGATCACCTTCGAGGGCGCCACCGACAACGAACTCGCCATGACCGCGGGAGCCACGTTGCAGGGCTTCGTCGATGGCGGAGCGGGCGACGACCTTCTCGAGATCGAGACCGGCGCGGCCGATCAGCGCACGGTGATCGTGGCGCAGATCCGCAACTTCGAAAATCTGGTCTCGAACGGCACCGGCACCCTGGCGCTGACGGGCGGCTCGTACAGCTTTGACAGCCTCGCCGTGAATGGCGGCGATCTGGAACTGGGCGCCAATTCGCAGCTCGGCGTTGCTGACGGCATCATGTTCGACGGCGCCGACAATCGCTTCACGATCCGTGATGGCGCAGAGGTCAGCGGAACGATCGAGGGCGGTGCGGGCAACGACACGCTGGCGCTGGTCCAAGGGTCGCAGTTTGCGCGCCTGCTCAGCCTGGTTCAGGCGACGGGCTTCGAACGCCTCGAAGCCTCGGGCAATGGCGTTCTGCGCATCGACCGCAACGCGACGTTCACGGGCGGCGTTGGCCTCGACGGCGGAACGACGCGCGTCGATGCGGGCAACGCCTTGACCGCCGACGTCACCGGCGGAAACAATGCCGACACGCTTGAGGTGTTCGGCAGCATTGTCGGCGACGTCGATCTCGGTGCCGGTGCCGATCGTCTGGTGATCAACTCGCTCACGGGAATCAGCGGCACGGTGAATGGCGGCGCGGATCTCGACACGGTCGTGTTCGATACCGACGCCATCTATGCGGCGCCGCTCCAGGTCGCGGGCAACCTGTTCCAGGGCTTCGAAAACCTTGGCATCAACCGCGGTGTGGTCAGCATGACCGGCACGTCGGCATGGACCAACATCAACGTCGCTGGTGGCCGCCTGATCGGACAGGCAGGGTCGACGATCAACGCCGATCTGGTCACCGTCGCGCTTGGCGGAACCTTTGGGTCGGCGGGGATCGTCAATGGCGACATCGACGTGTTCGGTACGCTGTCTCCGGGCGCTTCGCCGGGGACGATGACGGTGAACGGTGATGTCACGATGCGCGCCGGCTCGAACCTGCTTATCGAATTGACGCCGAATGCCGGTAACGACCTGCTCGACGTCAACGGCACGCTGACGATCGCCGATGGCGCGACGATGGACATCACCGGCGCGCTCGGAAATTTGCCGGGTTCGGTGCTCGACATCGTGGTCGCTGACGCGATCACGGGTCGCTTTACGACGATCAACAAGTCGGCTTCGGTGTTCGGGTTCGTTGTCCAGAACGGCAACCGTATCCAGATCCGCAGCGAGTTCAACAACAGCAACGCTTTCCCGACCAATGTTCAGGCGAGCGTCGCCTATTCGAACCAGGTGCTGCGTGCCAGCTATGGGGTGCAGGCCTATACGGCGGCACTCAATGTGCTCACCGCTGCCGACGGAACGATCAACCAGCGGGCTTTTGCGCAACTGACGCCCGAGGCTTATGGCTCGGCCATGCAGGCGGGCCTCGAGAATGGCCTGCAACTGATCGATGTCGGCCGCACGTTGCGGTTGACGGCGCCCAAGGCCAATGGCCTCTACGGCTTCGCGCAGGGGCTGACCGGCGGCAGCGACATCCGCGGCCAGGCGGACACCGGCACCAGCCGGGCCGACCTGCGGACGAACGGTATGCTCGGCGGGATTGGCTATGGCATGGCGGACGGCCAGCTGCGGGTCGGTGCGTTCATCGGCAGCAGCGACACCGACCAGCGGCTCGTTGCGCTCGACGCGACCACCAAGGCGAAGGGTTTCCTCGGCGGCGCCTTCGCCGACGCCGCGATCGGCGACCTCGGGGTCCATGCCATGGTCTCGTATAGCGATCTGGATGCCGAGACGCGCCGCAACCTGATGGCATCGCGCACCCTGGCACAGAGCGAATATGGCCTGAAAAGCTGGGTGGCGGACGTCAGCGTCGACTATTCGGCCAAGATCGGCGGCATCAATGTGACGCCGAAAATCGGCCTCTCGCATGTCAGCACCAGCCGCGGCGCAGTCGTCGAGCAAGGCGCGGGCGCGTTCGATCTGGCGGTGGCCGGCGATCGCGACAGCGCATGGCTGGCCGACGTCGGCGTGGCCTTCTCTGGCACGGTCGAATTGGCCGGCGCGACGTTGACGCCATACGCAGAGGTTGGCGCGCGCCAGATGCTCAACAACGCCGACATTCTCGTCACCGGACGTTTCGACGGCGCGCCTGGCGCACCGATCGTCGTGAACGGTGTCGAGCGCGACAAGACCGTCGGCCGTCTCGGTCTTGGTCTCGGCGCACGCCTGAGCGAAAATGTCCATGTCCGCGTCGGTTACACCGGCGAATTCAGCAACACGAAGCGTTCATCGGTCGCAGTGGGCGCCTCGATCCGTTTCTGAACAGGACAGCAGGCGGGATGACACTGGACATCCCGCCTGCATACCGACCCCAAAAAGCAAAGGATCATCCCATGCTTCGCCTTTTGTCCCCTGGAAAAATAGCCGGGCACGCGGCTTTTGTCGCGATGGTGGTCGCATCGCAACCTGCCGCGGCACAGAGCGCCGTGCCGCAGGCTCGCGTCGCCTTTCCAGCCGATGCCGATATGGGTTGCCCCAGTATCCTCGAGGAAGTGCGCTTTCGGAATGACGAGATTAACCTCCTGCAGAAAGCGATGGCCGAGATTGATGTGAATCCCAGCGCTGCGACGGAGGCCATCGCCGCCGCGATGCACGCCGTAGGCATCCTTTCGATGGGGCTGCAAGTGCCGGCGCCGATCGTCAACATGGTCGCAAGCGCCGGGTCGACCGCGCATCTGAAAAGCGCCAGCGAAGACATCAAAAGAGCGTACGCGCCGATCCAGACGCAGTTCGATTTCGCGCTCGATCGCATGGACCATCTGCACGGCCTTTACCAACGGCGCTGCGTCGCGGCCGGCCGCTAGGCGCGCTGTCGCCACATTCCGCGAAACCCTCGGGGTGCCAACCGCCGACCGCATATGGGGAAGAAGAAATGATGTTCAGGACAGCAACAAAGTCGATCCTTGTCGCCGCCGCGCTCTCAGCGGGATCTCCGGCGATCGCGTGGCAAGACGCCGATGGCGCCGCGCTCGATGGCGCAAGGGCCAATGATCAGGCGCTGACTTGCGACCAGTTGCGGACAGAGATGAACGCGCTCGAGGGCGAGCTGCTTGGCATGACGAGAAAGGTCGAAACGATCGCCAAGCAGCAGACCACGGGCATGCTGGCGAAGCAGTCGGCAACCAATCTTGCGAAGCAGGCGATCTCCGGCCTCGCTAGCACGCTTATCCCCGGCGCGGGTGGTTTGATCGGCATGGGAATGGGTGCGGCATCTTCGCCCGACATGGGCAATGGCGAACGCGCGGCGGCGATGATGAACGCGCTCCGACCGGTCGTCGAACGGCAGACCGTCATGGCAGAGCGGATGCAGCATGTCGGGACGCTTCACGCCGACAAATGTGCCGCAAGTGCCGGCAATGCGGCGCCGACGCCGCCGCAATAGCCACCCCGGTGGTAGTCTTCCACCTTTCCAGCGCCCATCGCCGCAAGGGTGTGAGGCGGCCGCCGGGGGTGGAGGCCGCCTCGCCGAAACCCAGAGTCAGGATGATCTGGAAACGGTTTCCCGGGTCCATGGAGGATCCATGCACTTGCGGGAGCTGTTGCCATATTTCGCGGCTTTGGGTGGCCCGTTGCGACGATTGCGGCGCTTGGATCGACGAACGGCGATGTGCCCCGGCAAAGCGACGAAAGCGGCAATGCCGCTTTGGCCGGGCCGAACGGTCGGCAACCAAAATCAGCTGTTCCCCTTTGCGCCCCTCGTCCACTATCGCGCAGATGGCGTCCGCGCGATGCCGCCGCCCCAGGAAGGAAAGTTCGCGACATGGCAAAGATAGGGTGGGCCGGATCGAGGGTCTCCATGAATCTCGGCATTGTCCCCATCGCGATGCTCTATTGGGCCAGTTTCGTTCTGGTGACATCGGTCAGCGCCGTTCTGCGCGGTTATCAATATAGCTGGATCAACATACCGCTCGACGCGACAACAATCGTCTATGCGACGATTACCGGACTTGGTGTCTTTCATATTCTCGCTCGCCTGATGAACTTGCCCCTAAAGCGGCAGGCCGCCGCGGTCATCGCGACGATATTCGTCCTCGTCTTTGTCTTCGATGTCGGATTTCAGTTGATCCGGACGGTTTTTGGTCCCGACGCGGCGCGGCTCACTGTGGCGACGGCGGTCACCGGCCCCAACATCCTGATGGGAGGGTTGTTCTGGTTTGTGCCCTTCTGCCTGTGGGCGGCCGCGATGATGGCGCTGCTTCACAATGAGGAGGCGCGCAAACGCGAGCGCCTGCAACTTGTGGCGGAAGCCGATGCCAATGCGCAGCTGGCGCGCGCCGCCGATGCCGAGCGCAAGGCGACGTCGGCGGAGCTTTCACTTCTGCGACTGCAGCTGAACCCTCATTTCATGTGCAACACGCTGGGCGCGGTTTCGACGATGATTGTCGAGGGGCAGCATGACGAGGCCAATCAGACGGTGGAGAAGCTCGCGATGTTCCTTCGCGATGTGGCGGATTCGGGGCATAGCCACGACAATCTGCTCAGCGACGAATTCGACATCGTCGATACCTATCTGGCCATCGAATGCTTCCGGTTCGGCGATCGTCTGGATGTATCGCTCACGCTCCCGGTTGAACTCGAGGATGCGATTGTGCCGAATTTCATTCTGCAACCGCTGGTCGAAAATGCCATCAAGCATGCGGTGACCAATTCCACCGACACGACCACGCTATCTGTATCGGCCCGCGAGGAAGCGGGCGAACTGATCGTCACAGTCGAGGACAACGGACCCGGCGTATCGATGGAAAAGGGTGATTTCGGTGGGGGCGGTATCGGGCTGATGAACACGCGATCGCGGCTTCTGCTGCGCTATGGGACCAAGGCAATGCTCGAGGCGGGGCCAGCGGAACGCGGCTTTCGGTCGATCATCCGCCTCCCGCTCGAATTTCAGAAATCGATCGGCCCCTAAGCCCCCTTCCGTCAGCCAGGTCATACCGCAATCGCGGCGCTGGACGGCGGCGTTCTCGGACATGCTCGCTCGTCGCACCCATCCGATCATTGGTCGCGGATCTCTCTCCGTTTTTCGGCACCGGCGGCAGGATTATTGCGGCTTCGGGGAGCGGAAGGTCTGCCAGTTGTTTCGCCCCGGGAGCCATAAATCCTGACCACAAAGGAAGTCTCGATGAAACCGATGGCCTGGGCATTCATGCCAGCTCTGTTACTGGGCGTGAATACGCCGACCGCCGCTGCCAAGCCCAAACAAGATGAAAAGCTGGTGGAAACAGCCGTTGCCGAAGCGCCCGGGGCGCCATGCAGTGTGGAGCAAAAGGAAAAGAAAAAGGGCGGCCTCGGTGGATTGCTGCGCGCTGCACGCAACTCCGGGCTGCTCAATGTCGTCGCTGGCCGTACAGGAACCGGCGGCGCTGTGGCCAATTCGGTCGCCAATACCGCGATCGACGTCGCCGATGCGGCCGCCAGTGCGCGCGCGGCCTCGCCAGAGCCGGAAAGGCCAAAATGCTGAACCCGATCGTCCCGGTCGGGCTGTTACTCGTCGGCACTCTGCTGATGATCGCAGACGGCGGGCCGGACGGCGAAAGCAAGGCCTGCAGCGAGGGAACAGCGGTGCAGTAGTCCAGAGCCCGCACGGCCGATGCGGACAAGAAGCTTGATTGTTGTTTTCGCACTGCCATCCTCGCGCGCGAGGGGAGGCTGGCGTGCAACGTGCCGGTGAAAAGGAAGAAATGCTACAGGAACAGGCGCGCATGTCGCGCCTGCACAACCGTTTTCGCCTTGCGCTCGAGCGCTATTTTTCGCGCCGGATCGGCCGCCGCCCCGATGTCGACGATCTGGTCCAGGAAGTGTTCGAGCGGTTGATGCGCTGCGACGCGGATGAGAGCGACGAACGTGTCGACGGCTATGTCTTCGCAACCGCGAGCAGCGTGTTGACCGATCGCCATCGGCGCGCCCGTGCCCGCAATGAGCATCTCCACCAGCCATTCTGCCCCGAAACCCACGCGGGTATCGAGTTTTCGCCTGAGCATGTCCTCGCCAATCGCGAACAGCTTGCGCGCGTATCGGCCATTCTGCGCGAGCTGCCCGAGCGGACCCGCGCGGTGTTCGTGCTCCGGCGTATCGAAGGGATGCGCTATCTCGATATTGCCAGCCGGCTGGGGATTTCGGTAAGCGCGACGGAAAAGCATATGCAGCGCGCGATGGTGTATATCACGCGCCGGATGGACGAAGCATGACAGGCCCGGTGAAGACCCCCACGACCCTCGGCATGTCGCCAGCAGAGGCGGCCGCATATTGGCATGTGCGGCGCGACGGTCGCGACCTGACGGATGCCGAGCAGATGGCATTCGACGACTGGATCGACCAGTCGCCCGCCCATGCACGGCAGTTCGCGCGCATGTCGGAGCTCGAAACCCTCTGCGAACAACATGCGGATGATCCGCTACTTTCGGCGCTTCGGCAGGAAGCGCTGGCGGTGCCTACCGCGCGCCGGCACTGGTTCTGGCGGGTTGGTGCCGGCGGGCTTGTCGCGGCGTCGCTGGCGCTGGGCGTATTCTTGTTGCGCCCCGACGCTCCGGTCGGGGATGCGCCCGTTTCGGTGGCCGCATCCGCCGAGATTGTGCATACGACCCGCAAGGGCGAATTGCGGACGGTCCGCCTGTCCGACGGCAGTACGGTCACGCTCAACACCGATTCCGAGCTGCGGGTCAAATTCACCGGGCAGCGCCGCACGGTGCAGCTTGTCCATGGGCAGGCGCTGTTCGCGGTCGCGCATGATGCCGCGCGCCCGTTCGTCGTGGAGGCGGCCGATCGCACCGTCACGGCGCTCGGCACGGTGTTCGAAGTGCGGCTCGATCCCGGGCGCATGGAGGTGACGCTGGTCGACGGCAAGGTCGCGGTGAACCGGCCGCGCTCCGGCCATAGCGAGCAACCGGCGGCGACCGTGCTGCGACCGGGCGAGGAACTGGTCGTCGAACTTGGCATGGCGCAGCGCGTTGAGAAGGTCGACGTCGGCGTCAAGCTGCGCTGGCGCGACGGCTTTGTCGAATTCGCCGACGCGCCGCTGGGCGAAGCCGTGGCGGAGATCAACCGATACAGCGTCCAGCAGGTCACCATCGCCGATGAGCAATTGGCGCGGCAGCATATCAGCGGTGTCTTCAGGACCGGTGATCCCGCGCGTTTTGCCGCGATGGTCGGCGAACTGCTCCCGGTGGAGGCGCGAAAGCGCGCCGACGGCGTCGAACTGCTGCCCGCAACGGCACGCCCGTAAAAAACCTCCTGACCCGATGCGGGTTTCTCGCGCCGCTGCGTAATACGCATCGGGAGCGCGAAAATGCTCCGAAAAAAAATGGGATCAGGAGGGGGATAATATGCGTCAAGAAGGTCGGGCACGCGGTCGCGTCAGGCTCGCAGGGTTGCTGACGATTGCGTCGGTCGCATGGCTCGCGCCGCAGTCGGTGCAGGCGCAGACGCAGGCGCCCGTGGAGCTCAACATCGCCAGCCAGGATCTGGCGTCGGCGATCCGGCAGGTGGGACGCCGTACGCGCGCCGAAATCATCTTCAGCCCGTCGATTGTCGGGTCGCGCCGCGCACCGGCGCTGGTCGGATCGTTCACCACCGAACAGGCGCTGGCCCGATTGCTCGAGGGCACCGGACTGGCCGCGCGCCGAACCGCGCAGGGCGGCTATGTTATCGAACGCCGGCAAATTTCGGATGCGTCGGCTTCGGTCCATGCCGCGGAATTCACCGATGATTCCGAAATCATCGTGACCGCGACGAAACGCGCCGAGCCGGTGCGCAAGATATCGGGTTCGGTTTCGGCGCAAACGGGCGAGCAGCTCGAGAAATTGGGGGCACAGGGCCTGGCCGACTATCTGACGCGGACGCCGGGCGTGGTCTTTAACGCCAGACGCCCGGGGGACGGCTCGATCGCGATTCGCGGAATTTCAACCACCACCGGGCGCGATCAGGGGCAGGCAACGACGGGGGTTTTCATCAACGACGTGCCGCTGACCGATCCGTCGATTTCGGTGGGCACGCCCGATATCGATACCTTCGATGTCGACAATGTCGCGGTGCTGCGCGGGCCGCAGGGCACATTGTTCGGGTCGGCTTCGCTCGGCGGCGCCGTCAACTACCAGGCGAGCCGTCCGGATCTGGCGCGCTGGGCTGGCCGTGCGCAGGTCGGTTTACACAGCATCGAGGAAGGCGGCATCGGCGTCGCGGGCAAGATCATGCTCAACGCACCGGTGATCGAAGATGCACTCGGCGTTCGTGGCGTCTTTGTTTATCGCGAGGACGCGGGCTTCATCGACAATATCGGGATCGGCAAACGCGATTCCAATCGGACCGTCACCACCGGCGGACGCTTTCTGGCAAGCTGGAAACCGGGACCGGACACTACGATCGCCTATATGTATCTCGAACAGCGCCAGGTGACCGACGATGCGGGCTATCAGCAACCCACGCTCGCCGGGAAACTTCGGAAAACGACGGTCATTCCGGAGCGGAGCCGCTTCGGCACCTTGATCCACAATCTTGGGCTCGATCAGGATCTGGGGTTTGCCACGCTGACCGCGACCGCGACCTATCACCGGAAGAAGGGCCATGTGGTTGAGGATTTGACCGCTGCCTTTTCACGCTTTCTGTTCGACCTCGCGCCGGTCACCTCGATCACCCCGATGAAGAATGACGGCCAGACTTATGAAATCAGACTGGCCTCCGCGCCCGGCGGAGCGTTCGATTATGTCGTCGGCGCCATGCATGACGACACCGATACGCGGCTTGTCCAGGGGGTCTATGCCGCAGGGCTGCAAGGCGTGGTCGACGGGCTGCTCGGTCCCGGCAAAGGGGCGGAAGTGGCGCCCGGCGACCGGTTTTTCGAGGGAGGTGTGACCGGCCGGGCCCGCGAAAGCGCGCTCTTTGGCGAAGCGACCTATCATTTGAACGATCAGTTGAAGGTGACGCTGGGCGGCCGCCTGTTCGACCAGGAACTCAGACTCCATTCGCTGTTCACCGATCTCTTCTTCTTCCTCGAAACAGGCAATCTGGTGGACGAGGTGAAGGGAACGCAGAAATCCAGCGGCTTGAACCCGAAGGGATCGATCACATGGACCCCGCGTCCGGGATTGATGATCTATGCACTGACGTCGAAGGGCTTTCGTTTCGGTGGTCCCAACCTCATCACGCCGTTGCCGGGGTCGAACGTCCCGAGGCAATTCGGTAGCGATTCGCTGTGGAACTATGAATTGGGCATGCGCGCGGACCTGTTCGACAGAAAGCTCCTGCTCGACGTCACCGGCTTTTATGTCGATTGGAGCAATATCCAGCTCCGGCTGACGACGGCGAACGGGCTCAACTATGCCGACAATGCGGGGAAAGCGCGGAGCTATGGTCTCGAGGCCAGCGCAACGCTGCGTCCGGCCGATGGCCTCAGCCTTACGAGCAACCTGACCTATCTCAACGCGAAACTGTCCGAGCCGTTCGATCCCAACCCGTCCGCGCCGGGGCCGGTAGTGCCCGCGAAAACCACGCTGCCCGGCGCATCGAAATGGCAGGTGTCGAACACGGTCGCCTATGAACGCGACGCCGGCGCGATGGACTGGTCGGTTGTTTTCTCGCATCGCTATATTTCGCGCGCGCCCGGCGCGCTGATCACCAGTTCCGCGATCGCAGGCGCGCCGCAGGGTGGTTACAACCTGTTCGACATACGTACCGGTGTGCGCAACGACCGGATCGGGATCACGCTGTTTCTCGACAATATCGGCGATTCCCGCGGGGGGACGGGCGGCTCCGCCAATCCGCTGCAACAATATCTCGTTCGTCCCCGCACGCTCGGGGTCACGGTCGACTACCGGATCTGACGCCCTGACGTCAGGCCGCCGCGCCTTGCACCGCTCACTGGACCCGAAGAGCGACAGGCGCGGCATGCTTCCATCATCACAAGGATTGACGATATGACCGCATTTTCTGACTTTTCGTTGATAGGCATGGCCGCGCTTTTGCTTGGGGCCGCGCCGGTGCAGGCGGAGGAGGGTGGACATAGCGGGTCCGCGCCGCTGGCGGATCACCATATGCACATCCAGAGCCCGCTGATCTCCGAACGACTTCGCGAGATGAAGGCGAAGAATCCCGCATCCTTTGAAGGCTTTCCTGAGGATCTCTCTACCGAACGCAGCGGCGCCGACGCGGTGCGCGAACTCGATCGCGCCGGGATAAAACAGGGCGTGCTGCTGTCGGCCGCCTATATGTTCGGCTTCCCCGCGCTTCCGCTCACGCCCGAGGATATGGCGCGGCGGATGCGCGCGGAGAACCGTTATAATGTAGACGCCGCGCTCGCGTCGAACGGTCGCCTTGTCGCCTTTGTCGGCATCAACCCCTTTCTCGCCAATGCGTCCGACGAGCTGGACTATTGGTCGCGCCAGCCCGGCGCATCGGGCGTCAAGCTGCACCTTGGCAACAGCGGCCTCGATCTGGGCAACGCCGAACAGGTCGATCAATTGGCCAAATTCTTCGCCGCCGCCAGCAAGGCGCGCCTGCCGCTTGTCGTGCATCTTCGCGGCATGGCGCCCTATACCGCCGCCAATCTCGCGACTTTCATCGACAAGATCTTGTCGCAGGCGGGCGACCTGCCCGTGCAGATCGCGCACGGCGGCGGCTATGGCGGGATCGATCAGCCGACGCTCGATGCGTTGGCGGTCTATGGCGATGCCATCGCACGCAAGGCGCCGGGCACCGCCAACCTCGTCCTCGACCTCTCGGCCGTCGCCCAGTTCGATCTCGCGACGCAGCCGGGGCTGAAGGACGCCAAAGAGAAGCGCACCATGGCCGAACTGCGCGTCGCCTATGTCGCGCTGATGCGCCGTGTCGGCATCGACCGCTTCGTACTCGCCAGCGACTGGCCTGCGATGCAGCACCCGACGGAATATTTCACCGCCGAGCAGGCGCAGCTTCCTGTCACTGCCGCCGAATGGGCCCAGCTTTGTAACAACCGTGCACCCTATCTGCGGCCGGAATGGGTACAGAAAAAGCAGCCTTGACGCGAGACGTCGGGCGCCTCGGTTGCGGTCCGGGCTAAAGCCGGACCGTCAACTGTCGGCCATACTCAGTCGTGGCCCGATTCCGGCACCCGCCGCCGCTGCGCAGCACATTCGTCCGCGAGAAAATCCAGAAGCGCCCGCACTGAAGGGAGGAGCCCGCGCCGGGATGGAAATACAGCATGGACGATCTCGTTCGAAGGTTTCCAGTCGGGCAGCACCGTCACCAATCGTCCTGCTTGCAGGTCGTCCCAAACGACAAGGGTTGGCAATCGCGCAGCCCCGGCCCCGGCAAGCGCGGCGTCGCGCAGCACCGCCATATCGTCGGTGACCAGCCGCGGCGCATGGCGCACCTCTGCGACGCCGCCGTCGGCATGGGTCAGGCGCCGGCGATGCTCGCCGCCTGCCGGCCCGAAATCGAGGCTGGGCAGGCCGGTGAGGTCGGCGGGCAGGGTGATGGCCCGTTGCTTGAGCAAATCCGGGCTGGCGACGATCCGGATCGTGCGTTCGTCGAAACGGCGCATGACAAGCTCGCTCTCGGTCAGCGGCGGGGGGCGGACGCGGATCGCGAGGTCGAACCCTTCGCCGATGACATCGACGCGGCGGTTGGTGCTTTCGACATGGAACTCGACCGCGGGATAGAGCGCCATGAAACGCCCTAACAACTCGCCGAACTGGAAGGCGAGAAGGCCGGTCGGCCAGCATCCGCACCGCGGGTTCGAAACGGTGACGATCGTCTATGACGGCGAGGTCGAGCACAAGGATTCGACCGGCAACGGCGGCATCATCGGGCCGGGCGACGTCCAGTGGATGACGGCGGCGGGCGGGATCCTGCACGAGGAATATCATTCGCCGGCGTTCGGCAAGACGGGCGGTCCGTTCCGGATGGTCCAGCTGTGGGTCAACCTGCCCGCGAAGGACAAGATGGCGCCGGGCGGCTATCAGGGTATCACGGCGGCGGACATTCCGACCGTCGAGCTGCCCGACGGTGCGGGTCTCGGCCGCGTGATCGCGGGCGAGATGCTCGGCGTGAAAGGCCCGGCGCGGACCTTCACCCCGATCAACGTCTGGGACGTCCGGCTGAACCGCGACGCCGACCTGACGCTCGACCTGCCCAAAGGCCACACCGCGATGCTGGTGGTGCTGGCCGGCCATGTCACCGTGGGCGGCAGCGAGGAAGCGGGCGAGGCCGAGATGGTGTTGCTGAGCCGGGAAGGGGGATCAATTCAGGTCCACGCCGACGGCGATGCGACGATCCTCGTCCTGACCGGCGAGCCGATCGACGAACCGATCGTTGGCTACGGACCCTTCGTGATGAACAGCGAGACCGAAATCCGCCAGGCCGTCGACGATTTCAACAACGGCAGGCTGGCGCCAGTCGCAGCCTGACGCGGACCCGGCTCCTTCCCCCACCTCCCGGGAGCCGGGTCCACTCTCCCCTCGATGAACTGACGGTGGACCCGCGTGCCCCGCCGCGACGGCAGTCGCCTGCCGGCCCTTCGGCGCGCCCATATGCAGGAGAAGACCCATGACAAGCGAAGCGATCCGCGATCCGAAGGCCGACCATCTGCTGACCCCGCAGAATTCCGCCTTCATCATCATCGACTATCAACCGGTACAGGTGAATTCGATCGCCTCGATGGATCGGCAGTTGCTGCTGAACAACATCGCCGGCTGCGCCCGGGCGGCGGTCGCATACGGCCTGCCGGTTGTCCATTCGACGGTGAATGTCGAAACCGGCCTCAACAAGCCGCCGGTGCCGCAGGTCCGCAAGATACTCGGCAACTATCCGACCTATGACCGCACGACGATCAACAGCTGGGAAGATGTCGAATTCCGCAAAGCGGTCGAAGCCACCGGGCGCAAGAAGCTGATTATGACGGCGCTCTGGACCGAGGCCTGTCTGACCTTTCCCGCGCTCGACGCGCTCGCCGAAGGTTATGAGGTCTATGTCCCGATCGATGCGGTGGGCGGCACCTCGCTCGCCGCGCACGAGGCCGCGCTGCGACGGATCGAGCAGGCGGGGGGCAAGATGATTTCGGTCCCGCAACTCTTCTGCGAACTGCAGCGCGACTGGAAACGCAGCGAGACCGTTCCCGCCTTTATGAACCTGTTTATCGAGACGGGCGGCACCGCCGGAATCCAGTTTTCTTACGACAAGGCCGACTGACCCGAAACATCTCCGCCGGCGCGGCGCACGCCGCCCGGCGGAACCCCTTAAGGAGAATGATCGCGCCGGACCGGCCCTTCGGCGGATTCTACGAGAAATTGCTGCGCGGCTTTGAGACCGCGTCTCCATCGGGCGGATGGGGCGCGGGCGATTTGGCGGTGCGTTTGTGATCGGCTATGCGCCCGCGATGCCCGGCATCCCGATCCTCTATAGCTTTCGCCGCTGTCCATACGCGATGCGCGCGCGGATGGCGTTGCTGGTGAGCGGGACGATCTACGCACATCGCGAGGTGGAACTGCGCGACAAGCCCGCCGCCATGCTTGCCGCATCGCCCAAGGGAACCGTGCCGGTGCTCGTGCTGGCGGACGGGGCGGTGATCGATGAAAGCATCGATATCATGCACTGGGCCTTGTCGCAGCATGACCCAGAGGACTGGCTGACGCGCGCCGACGCGGCGTTGGTCGCGAAGTTCGACGGCGCATTCAAACATCATCTCGACCGCTACAAATATGCCGGCCGTTACGATGTCGATCCGCTGACGCATCGCGCGGCGGGTTTGGCGATGCTGGCGGAACTCGATGAGCGGCTGCAGGAACAAGATTATCTTGGCGGCGCGACGCGCGGGTTTAGCGACATGGCGCTGTTTCCGTTTGTTCGCCAGTTTGCCGGGGTCGATGCCGAGTGGTTCGCGGCCTGCGCGCCGCAAGGGGTGCGCCACTGGCTGGCAATTCTGGTGACGTCGGACTTGTTCGAGCAGGCGATGATCAGAATCGCGCCATGGGCCGAAGGGCAGGGCTGAAAACAAACGGCCTGCTATGGAAATGGGTCTCCATCGCTTCGAAGTACAAGCTTGCCCTTTGTACGGCTGGTCAAATGGAACAGTCGGCAGCGGTCGCAGCGGTAGGTCCGGAGCGGCAATTCAGAGCGCCGAACGGCAGCGAGCGCTTCCTCCTCCGACGGATAGGAACGCTTCTTTTTGCAAATGCTGAGCCTGGTGCGCACCTTGCCTCTTCGTCAAAGATTCCTAACGACTGTCTTTCGTACAAAAGCGACCGAAAGGGGGACTGTCTGCCAAACGGACCAATTTGGCCTGTGCGTGAGGCGAGGTTGAAAATGCAGGCCGTGAACGGTGCCGGCTTGCGCAGGGAATGACATATTATCTTGAAAGAATTCAATATCGATTCCCAGTTTTTGATAACCTATGAGATTATGTGCCTCGCTGAAGAAGGCACCGGTGATTGCGCGTGCGATAAGATGTTATGGATTTCAGTCCATTTTATGGGCTGGTTGATTTCAATTTATGATCCGTTGGGCAATGATTTTAGTATTTGAGAATATCTAGAATGAATTTGTGTGGCAGATCACCTTGAAGGTCTGAAACACGATCCTGATATCGTTCCAGAAGGACCAGGATTGCAGATATTGCAGATCCGCCTCTACCCGATCGATCAGATCCTTAACGCAGCCTGTCGCGCCACGCAGTCCCTGGATTTGCGCGAGGCCGGTCAGGCCCGGGCGGCACGCGTGGCGGTGCCAGTAGCGATTGTCGATATCCCAGAAGAGCCGGTCCTCCGCCGTCGAACTGACCGCATGGGGGCGCGGGCCAACAACGCTCATATCGCCTTTCAGAATGTTGATGAACTGAGGCAATTCGTCGATGCTGGTTCGCCGGATGAAGTTGCCGATGCGGGTGACGCGCTGATCCTGGCGGCTCGTCGATTGGGCGCCGGCCTTGTCGCAGCAATCCTGCCGCATGCTGCGGAACTTGATCAATTGGAAAAGCTGGTTCTGCCGGCCGATCCTGGGTTGGATGAAGAAGACCGGACCAGGGCTGTCGAACTTGATGGCGATTGCCGCTACCAGCAGCACCGGAGCAAGCAGGACAAGAGCCATCGAGGAAAATGCCACGTCGAAACTGCGCTTGATGATCCGGTCATGCAAGTTCAGCGGACCACGGGCAACGACGACCGTGCGGCTCCCATTATGTTCGCCGATGCCCAGCGGACGGATGTCGCTCCATTCTCTGGCCATGAATTCGGCGTGGACGTTCATCCCCTGAAGGACGTCGGCCCACGCTGCGCGGCGTTGGGTCGCGCAATGGACGATGACGCGGTCCGCCCGGCCGATGACGTGACCCAGTCGATCGAAGCTGGCGGGGGACGGGCTGACGGGGTCGAAAAAGAAGCTGGCGTCCATTTCCGGATCGCTGTCGGCCCCGAGCAGGGGCCCGTCGTGCAGCTCGATAATCGAATAGAGCGAGCCGCCCAGCGCCCGGTTTGTGTATTTGGCGTGGAAATAGTGGATGATCGACATCAGCACCGCCGAAAGCGCGAACGTCAGCGCCACACCCACACGCGACACATGGGGCCCCACGCCGAGCGAGAAGATGACCAGCCCCAGAACCGTGGCGCTGATGAGCAAGGCCAGCAACACGCCGCCGATCGACGCGCTGGGCTTCAGTATCTCGGGCCCCGAATATGCGCGAACCATGAAAGCGCAGATCAGGAAGATCGGAATGATCGCCCCGCCCGCAAAGCCCAGACCATGCAATAAGGGGGTGCCGACAAATAGCAGGTTTACCGCTATGAAAACCAGCTGGATCGACACAATATCCATCATGACCAATATGGTGACAAGGCGTAGACGCACGACCTCCTTGGATGGCTTGCTCCGGAAATGCACGACGACGGCATTGCGGAAGTCATGAGCGAAGGTGTTCATGGTCGATCCGATTTCCCGGGTGTTATGTTGTGAAATTGGCTCATCGGGCGCTCACCCTCCGCGCCGAAGGCACTGGGCCCGATCGCCGCGCGGGAACTCCGTGCAATTCCAGCGCGCCTTGCCGGGGTCGCCCGACCCTTGCTTGATGTAGCTGAAGGACATGGCATCGATGGCCGTGCCCGAAATGGGGAACTGACTCGCCTTGTGGGCCGGGCTGGTCCAGCCCAGGAACCGGCAGGTCGCTTTCCCGGCGCAGGCCCGCTGGGCTTGGCGGATGAAATCGTCCGGACTGGATCTGTCCAGCGTCATCAGGAAAACATCGGCATCCGGCGCGCGCGCTTGGTCGGGCAGTGCCTCCCGAGCCGCCGTGAGCGTATTTTCCATCCGCCGGGGAACCGCAAGGGCCGACGGTTCGAATTGTGCCGCGGGAAGCGTGGCCGTATCGCCGGGCAAGTTGAGATCGCGATGGGCGGCGGACAATAGCGCCATCTTGGCGATCAACGGCTCCGATCCCGAATAGCGTCTGGTGAAGGCGCGCGGCTCTCCAAAATTTCCGCGCCAGCGCAGAAACAGATGAGTCGAGACGGCTGCGATCTTCTGCAACCGTCCGCTCCAGGCGGGATGGACCCAGTCGGTGTGATAGTGGGTGGCGAGGCCGACTGCCGGTTCGACCCGGCCAGTCAACATTTCCATGGCGATCATGCGCGCCTGCCGCCATGCCTCGGGCGAGGGGCTGCGGCGCAGCATGGCGCCGTCGCAGGTGAAGGTGAACTGGCAACCGGTGGTTCGCTCCGCGCCCTGGAAGACAACGCCGCATACCGAATGCGGAAAGGCGCTATGGCGCATACGATTCAATACGACCTGCATTACCGCGCGCTGATCTGCCGCGCCGGACCCGGCTTCATAGATACCCGCCGCGGCAAGGCAGTCGGTCGCGCGTTCGCGATCGACCGTTCCGCCGGCCCAGAAGGTGGGCGCGGCCGGTGCCCGGCCTTCCGGGACGAAGGCAATGCGGGCATTGATACTGCGGGCGATATCTGCCGCGGGGCCGGCGTCGGGGGTAACCACAGCGCCGGGGGGCAACTCCGGTATCTCTGCTGGCGCGGCGCCGGCGGCGGGATTGGTCCGAACCTGGTTTATATGCGGGGCCGCCGAGACTGGGCCTCGCTTGCCATCGCCTGCCAGCACCGTCTCGAGGATAGCGGTCATCGCCAGGCCAAAGCAGAGCAACAGCAGGATTGCGGCCTTTCCGCTGGCCAACGAACCAGTCGTCTTTCGCCACAGCTCATCGGGCAGCTTGCGGGCACCGTCCGCTGACCGATCTGGGGGAGAAAGGCTCGTCACAACAGGGCTCAGCCTCGCCGGCCAAATAGGGCGAGAGGCATCGGAGGTGCGCAGCGACGACAATTCATGGAATGGCTCCGGTTCTGCCCAAAGCCTGCGCCACACCGGGCGTCATTCCTATCGTCAAAAACTAGGCTGGAATCTGCCTCGATGATTTCCAGTCGGGATTCTTCATAGGGGGGAAAGGGGAGTGATAAATTGCCGGGATAAAGTGGGAATGCCGTTGCTGATCCAATTGAGGCACAAGGGCGCATATGGATGGCGGGGACAGGAAACTGGGCGAACATCGCGGCATAAGCCGGGATCAGCCGGGGATTGCGGACGGGTTGGCGATCCAATTGCCTGCCGCCGTGGGCGAACGCGATCCCGCCGTTCCAATTTCGGGCCGCGTCGCCTATCTGGTGAATGTCTATCCCAAGGTCAGCCACAGCTTCATTCGTACCGAAATCGCGGCGCTGGAGCGGCTGGGGCTGAACGTCTCCCGTTTCACCATTCGTCGAACGCCGGAAAGCTTCGCCGATGACGAGGACCGTATCGAGGCGGAACGGACCACCGCGTTACTGGATGGAAATTGGCCCGAACTGGCCGGAGCGGTGCTACGCAGCTTCTTGAGACGTCCCGGGCGGACGTTGGGCGCTCTGCGGCGATCGCTGCGCGGCACGGGAAGCCCGATGCGCGCGCTGGCCTATTTCGCCGAGGCGGCAGCGTTGGCCGAACGGATGGAATCGAGCGATATCCGCCATGTCCACGTGCATTTCGGGACAAACCCGGTGGCGGTGGCGCGGCTCGCTGCGCGGCTTTCACCGGTAACCTACAGCTTCACGGTGCATGGCCCGGATGAATTCGACGCACCGCTGGCGCTCGATCTTGCAGGCAAGATCGCCGAGGCCGCTTTTGTTGTAGGAGTTTCGAGCTTTGGCAGAAGCCAACTCATGCGCTGGTCGTCTCCGTTGCACTGGGACCGCATACAGGTGGTGCGCTGCGCGGTGGCACCGCCTTTTCTGCGGGATGGTGCGGCAGACACGGCCGGACTGGAGACGAAGCGTCTCATATGCGTTGCAAGGCTAAGCGCCCAGAAGGGGCTGCCCTTGCTGGTTACCGCGGCGGCTCGCATTGCCGACACCCATGATTTCGTCATCGATGTGATCGGCGATGGAGAGGGGCGGGCGATATTGGAGGAGCAGATCGAGCGCTTGAGATTGACCGGCCGCGTTCGCCTGTTGGGATGGCGCTCCTCCGACGACGTTCGCAAGGCGCTGACGGCATCGCGAGCGATGGTTCTACCCAGTTTTGCCGAGGGCTTGCCGGTGGTGTTGATGGAGGCGCTGGCGCTCGGTCGTCCAGTGATAGCGACATCGATCGCGGGTATTCCGGAGTTGGTCGATCATAGCAACGGCTGGTTGGTGCCGGCCGGTTCCGTCGATGCGTTAGCCGAAGCGATGAAGGCGGTTCTTGACGCGCCGCACCAGCAACTCCACGCGATGGGGCGGGTCGGTCAGCACCGGGTGCTTGCCATGCATGACCCGGACAGCAATGCGCGCCATCTTGCCGGGCTGCTAGTGCCCTTCCTTTGAAATTCGCGGTTCGCTCTGCGTGCGCATGGCGATGCGATCCACCGCGGCGGCGGGATCGTCAAAGCGTGGCCGAAGGGATAATCCGCAATGCCATCGACAGGCGTTTCCGCCACAATGCCGCGCTTTGCTGTCGCTCGGGCAGGGTTGTCGTCAGGCGGACGACGTCGCCGTGCGGCATTCCCGTTCGTTCGCAGAGGAATGGGTGTCGCGGGTTTTGGGCGAAATAACTGTAGAATAGGGCGATTCGATCACGCCCCGTGGCAGGTTTCCCTCGGTGGAAAAAGCGCGCCGTGTCCGCGAAGATCACCGTTCCAGCCCGGCCGCAGCAACTGATAATATCATCGGCGTATGACGCTCCCAGCCTTTCCATCAATGTGGTATGGTCGGCCGACTCATAGCTGAACCCGTCCTGGTCGTTCTGCATCGTATCGTGTCGTTTTATCATCTGAAATGGGCCGGCACTTTCGTCGACATCATGCAGGTAGACGGCGACCTTGAGCATCCGCCGGTCTTCCCGGTCCCGGTGCCATTTGCGGGTGGCAACTTCCCGGCCATCCGCGACTGTATAGTTGATCGTCACACCGTCATAGGCCGGGGGCAGCCCGAGGTAGCTTTCGACGATATCCAACAGCCTGTCGTGCAGACCGAGCAGATAGATCGATGGATAACGAGAAACGCGATCCGGCGGCACGATGGTGAACACCACACCATTCGCCGTCCTCTCGCGGGCTTCCCGAGCGAAATCTTCACCCAACGCAAAAGCCTCGTCGATCACCGCATCGCCGTTTGCAAGGCCGAGCGCCCCTATCGTGGTGATGTAGATGCCATCCTTTTCGAGGGCGTCGACGATGTCCGCGTCCATGCCCGCAAGGCGCGGTAGGGCCGGCTGATGGATATACAGCGCCTTGCGATATCTGCGGCCAAGCATGATCCGTACCCGCGGCCGGTTAAAGAGCTTCAGCGCTACGCGCGCCGGAAGATCTCTCAGCCAGCGTTGTCGTCGTGCGATCACTTGATGAAGCATTGTCGACCTCTCACGGAAGGGGAAGGAAGGACGCGAGGCGGTGCAAAGTTAGGCCGGCGGCGCACGCCGAAAGCAGCGCCAGCCCGTCCGAAGCCGGATAGGGCGGATCAGGCGGATTGATGCACCGTATCCAACAGGAAATAGTCGCCATATTCGGATGTCTGCGGCGGGCTGGATATGGACATGTTGAGCACGGTCCCGATCACGGGCGTCGGGAGGAGCGATTTGATCGTTTTCGTCAGCGCGCGCTTGGAGGTCCGCCCTTCCTGAACGACCATGATGATGCTCTCGACAGCGGGAGCAATCAGCATGATGTCATCGTGAATCACGGCCGGCGGCGTGTCGATAATGCAGATCGGCTGGTTATCTGAATTGCGAATGGCGTCGGCCAATTCGAGCAGCTTGCTGGAGGACAGCATGTTCTCGGGATTGGGGTTGGGATTGCGTACACGATGAACCGTCAGGTCTGTATCGTGAATCTGGATCCCGGTCTCTTGAAGCTCGGCGTTTCCCAAAAGATAATCGTCGATACCCGAATGATAGCTCGGCAGGCCCAGACATTGGCCGACGGAGGGACGCCGCAGGTCCAGCTCGACCAGCACGGTCGGGTGGATGCGGGCGAGGGCGGCCGCCAGATTGATGGAAACATGGGTCTTTCCGTTGCCAGGTTGGACCGACATGATCGCAAAAACCCGCTTGCCCGTGCATCGGACATGTTTGAGCAACTCGGATCGCAGCACCGAGAAGGGGTGGGCGTCCTCGCTGTTCGTAGCCTCGAAGCCGACCATCAGGTTGCGGCGCAGCAACTCGGGATCCAGCATATGATCCCGTATAGGATCCAGCTTTTGATCCGGCGTACCAGCCGGATCACCGGCGAGCGGGTTCAGCGGAACGATTTTTCCGGTTTCAGGTTCAGCGTGCATGACGTCCTGCTTTCTGAAAATAACTGCTCCAATGGCTTGCGCGCGCGCGCGCCTTCAGTTGACCGACCCAGGCCGTGAAGCGTGCGGAGGGTTGCGAACCATTTGCTGGCGGAATGACAGTCAGCGGTGGCGCGCCCAGCAGGCGGGTCAGCGTCTCGGCGCCGTGAATAGTGCCTGCCGAGAGTTCGTAGCCGAGAATCGAACCAACACCGATCACCAATCCGGCGAACAGGCCAGACAGCAGGATTGCTGCGGGATGTGCTCCCAGAGGGTGATGGGGCATGCTCGATTCATCGACGACCGAGAAACGCTCGCCCTTGTCTTCGGACTGGAGCGTAACGGAAACCTGCGCGTCGAGTTGTTTCTCGCGCAGGGCTTCATATTGCCGGCGGATGTTCTCATACTCCCGCTCGATCATGTTCAATTCATAGGCGGCCTGCGGCGCTTGCGCGGTGCGTCGTTCCATTTCGGCAATGGACTGAACCAATTCGGCGCGGCGCACGGAAAGCATTCTGTTGCGGGCGTTGCTGGCTGCGATCTCCCGCTGTATCACGCTGGTGCCCTGGGTTGCCTGCTCCTGACGCAGTGCGGCGCGCTGTTGTCTCACTGCCGCACGGGCAGCGATCACTTCTGGATAGTCGTCGGCATAAACCGCTGTCAGCTGGGTCAACCGCTCTTCGGCCCGACGCAGCGCCTCGATACCCGGCGGCGTGCGGGTATCTTCGTCGGCGCGGGCGGCGAGCAGGCTGGCCTGCTGCGAAAGCCCCTGCGTTTCCGCATCGATACGCGACACTTCGGCGCGCAAGGCGGAATGTGATTGCGCGCTCATCGCGACGTGATCGGGCAAGGCGCCAGCATAGCGCGCCTCGACCTCGCGCCGCTTGTCTTCCAGATTGGCGAGCTGGCGGCGGAGTTCATCGGCGCGTCGGCCAAGGAACGCCGCGGTGCCGGTGACTTGTTCAGTGCGGAACCGCTTGTCCTCGACCAGAAAGGTGTCGGTCAATTGACGGGTTACGGCCTGAGCTTTGACGGGATCGAAATAGGTGAAGGAAAGCGTGAAAGCGATTGTCGAACCGCCACCACCGGGCTGCCCTTCGTTCGCGCCCACCAGATCGACCTGGATCGCTTCGCGGACCAGGTCCAGCACATCGTCGATCGGCATATTCGGGCGTTCATCGGGAAATAGATCATTGTCTTCGACCAGCGCGGAAAGCCGTTCGCGGCTCAGTATCTGCTGGCGGATCTTGGCGATGCGCTCATTCGCAATATGGGCCAGCGGAGAGGCGACGACCGTGGTCGGGATCTGCTGGGAATCGATAAGAAGGGTGGCGGTCGATCGATATTGTTCCTTTTGGAGCAGGATCGCGGTCGCTGCGATCATGAGGCCCAGCAGGACCGGCACGATCACCCAGAGGCGCTTGCGATAGAGCGCGGCGATAATCTCGCGTGGAAAGATGCCCAGACCTTCGGCGTAATGGTCGGCGCTCATGAGCGTGCTCCTCTTATTGATAGCCCGATCTGAAAGATGAACGCGTCCGCTTTCTCTCCCTCTCGCCGGTTGCGCTGCAGATAGGCTACGCTGGGGGTAAGATAGAGGTTACGGCGTATGCGATGCTCGTACCGGAGGGTGCTGGCAAAGACGCGGGCGGAGGCATCAAACCCGGGAAGACGGGCGCGGCGGTAGTCCGCTTCGGCGCTGACGGTGCCGAACTCGGATATCCGGTGTCTGATGTCGGCGCCGACCGAAAATTCGCGCTGGAGTCCACCGAGGCCACTCACCTCGCTGCCGATTGCGCTTCTCACACACGCCGAGGTTCGCGCGGGCTCGTAGCAAAGATGGGCCGCACCATTAAATCGTGCGCGGCTTTCTCGCGTCAGGCTGATGGGATCGTACAGTTTGCTCCATTCGATACCCAACTGCGTACCCCCGTACCAATGCGCTGAAAAGCGGCGGGTCGCGGTTGCGTTCAGCGATGTTACCGACGTGTCCTCGCCGCCGAGGACATTGCTCAATGTCCTGTTTGCCTGAATCCCCACCGTGAGTTTCTCGTTCAATCGTTTGTTGGCAGCGAGTCCGAAATCATGGGCCTGGGTTGTGTCAAGCAACGCAGAACCCGGATATCGCAACCGGCGCCAGCCACCATCACCTACGATGGTGGTGGTTGCGTCGGGGCTCCACGCCACGGAGGTGCGTGCCTCGACACTTTCTCTTATGCTGCGGGGATCGATCGCGAAGTCGATGCTGTCGGTAAGCGAATCCGATACCAGATCGCGTGCATAGATTGCCCTGCCGCTCACCGTCAGATATTCGTTACGACGGTGGCGCAGTTGCAGGTCCGACCGACCGGTTACAAAATTACCATAGCGCCTCGAATATTGGCGAAAGCCGACCTCTCCGGTGAAATCGAGGTTTGTCCTCGGATCGAGCTTCAGCTCGACGCGCGGCCGTGCGACGAGCTCGACCGCTCCGGTCGCGCGCTCCTTCTCGGTCGTCAGAAAAGGATTATCCGATACAAGAACATTCGTATCAAATTCCAGCGTGATCGCGGATCGCGCCTCACTCTTCGCGACGAAGCAAAATGCCAGCACGAGAGCAAGGAGTCCGATCGCAATCAGGCGCGAACTCGCCATAAAACGGTTAGGGAATGACGAGAACATCGCCGCTCAGCAGCATGGGAAGAGCGTTGGTCAGCACGCCGGCGTTCATTGCGCGGCCACCCTTGAGCACGGACGACAGCTTGACCGGCTCCACGATCTGACCGGTCGGGGTCTGGCGCAGGATCACAGCATTTTTGATGTCGGCGAATTCGGCGGTGCCGCCAGCCATGCTCAGCGCCTGAAGGATGTTAACCGAGGTTCCGCTGGTATAGCTGCCCGGCGTCCGGACCTTGCCGACCACGTAAAAGCGCATTCCTATCGCGTCGCGAACCGACACCGTCACGTCAGGAACGGATGACCGGTAGTTGACCGTGATCCGCTCGCGAATTTCGGCGGCGATATCGGTCACGTTGCGGTCGCGCGCCTGTATCGTGCCCGCTAGCGGGAAAGAGAAAGTGCCGTCCGGTTGCACGCGCACGACACGCTGCATGCGTTCTTCGCCCCAGACGAAGATGTCCAGGTCATCGCCTGCATTGACGAGGTACTGGCTTTGCTGAACGGTGCCGGCAATCGCATCCAACTCTGGTGAAGCCTGCTGGGCTGCCGCTTGCGCATGAAGTGCGATCCCTATGCAAGCGATGGTGGCAGAGGCAGACGTGACGAAAGTCTTGCGGCAGCTGCCTGCGGTTTCACGGCGCGGTGAGAACACGATTTCGACTCCCGGAACGATTGAGTGGAGAACATTCTAGTTCTCTATCTTGTCGCCCGAAATTCGATGATTGCGGTCCTCCCTATGGGGGTGGGATAATTCAGATGCCATTTTACGCGTGAGAGACTTTCGGGGCGCCGGCGTGGGGTCCCCGGCCTATTGGGCATAATCGGAACGGGATTCGCCTAGCAGAATTGGTGCGCCATATCTGCATAATGCGGCTTGGTTCGCGGGCATTACGGTGCGCGCGACCGTGATCCCTCACGCAGAAGGTTCGCCGCTGTGGCAACGTTGCATGCATCGCCACCACCATCGTCCGAACTTATGGACCAGGATGCGCAGGTCTTTATGGACCTCGCCTTCACGCGGTTGACCATGGCTTCCGTTCTGAAAGCGATCGGATCACGGGGAGGCGATGCGCCCTTCACCTATGTGGTAACGCCGAACGTCGATCATGTGGTGCGATTGCAACGCCGCCGGTCCGACCTTTGGCCGGCATACCGTTCCGCGTGGGCGACCTTGTGCGACAGCAATATTATCGCGTTTCTGGCTCGCAATTTCGGTGTCGCTTTGCCCGTCATTCCGGGTAGCGATTTGACGCGGCAGATTTTCGAAGATGCCATCCAGCCGCACGACAAGATCGCTATCGTCGGTGGCCACGCCGCGATGATCGACCGGCTTTCCGAACGCTACGGGCTCCAGAACGTGCACCATTATGATCCGCCGATGGGTTTCATCAACGATCCGGTCGAGGTAATGCGGACCGTGCGGTTCATCGTCGACACTGGCGCACGTTATTCCTTCCTTGCAGTGGGTTCTCCACAACAAGAGATCATTGCCTATCTCGCGAAGCAAACCGGCGACGCTCGCGGCATCGGGTTCTGCGTCGGCGCGAGTCTTGATTTCCTGACCGGTGAGCAAAAGCGCGCGCCGTTGTTCATGCGGATGCTGGCAATGGAATGGCTCCACAGGCTTGCCTCCAACCCCGCGCGCATGTGGCGGAGATATCTGTATGAAGGCCCCGGAATTTTCCAGATCGCACGGGACTGGAAACGCGGTGTGGACCAGTGACGTGGGGGTGCGCGCTGAAAGGATCGGGGTGGCGCGTGCTTGCGGCACTGTCGGCGGTCAGCCTGGGCGGGTGCATGACTGAAAAGGATACTCCAGGCGCGACGGGCATCTTCTCGGCCGTCTATGGCTCCGCCGATGATAGACCGAGCAAGCTGTTCATTTCCGGTCATAGCCTGACCGACCGGCCGTTCCCCGATTTTTTGGCGGCTCTGGCCGAAGGGGCAGGGCAGCCGCTGGAATGGAACATGCAGCATTTGGCAGGGTCATCACTGCGCATGCGAACGCAGGGCGACGGTTCGGGAGCCTGGAGCGGCTATCGTCAAGGGACGGATCGCGACCGCCGCCCGATCGACGTGCTGAACGAACTCGGACCACGTCCTGGCGAGGCGCCCTATGACACCTTGATCCTCAATGAAGTGCATACGCTTCTCGAGAGCTTGATCTGGAACGATACCATCGGCCATGCCACCGACTATGAGGCTCGCTTTTTCGGGTCGAATCCCGATGGTCAGACTTATCTGTATGCAGCTTGGCTCAACGTTGACGATCTGGATGATCCGACAGGCTGGATCGCGTATGAACATGCCGCGATCAAAGCTTGGCAGTGCACGGCGATGCGGATCAATGAGCGCCTGACGGCCAAAGGACGGACACGGCCGGTTCGATTGATTCCGGCGGCGCCGGCCCTCGCTGCGCTGGTAGAGCAGGCCGTGTCCGAAGCGGGGCTGAAGGGCCTCGATGCTTCGACGCGCGGCGCAGCGATGAAGCGGCTGTTCGCGGATGATGTCCATCTAACCGAGCTCGGGAATTATTATATCGCGCTGATAACTTACATCGCGCTTTACGGCAGCCTACCCGCCGATCCCTGGACCTCCGATATCGATCCCGAGCTGGGACGCGAGCTACAACTCTTCGCCGGCCGTTTCATGGCGCAGTGGCGACGCGAACAGGCGCATGTCCCAATCAATTGCTCGCAATATCTCGCCGACGAATTCGCGGGCACCTATCTGTCCTATGTTCGCGACGCCAAATGGCGCGAAGCGGACGGGCGGTTGCGCGCCCATTATAAATGGGCCCGTTTCTCCATCGAGTGGCCACGCCTGTTGCGCGGAGACAGCCTCGAAAACCCGTTTCGAGCGGGGAACCCGGGGTGACCGGCCCAATGTGCCGATCGGTCGTCTTGAAGGCGCAGGGGCCATACCGGCATCCGCCCGCTCTTTTTGTACATGCAGTGCACAGCCGGAGGTCGAAATCATGGCGCGTTCGGACGCGGTCTCTCACTCGTCCACCTTATGGGAGAATCGATCGTTGAGGCTGGGGGCATTCATCCTGGCTGCCATGATGGCGGCCGCGGCCTTTTTCTCGGTCGTGGGCAAGGCTGACTCAGCCGGCGAGGCGAAGGCGCCCCCGCCGCCGTCCGATACGCGTACCGAATTGGGCATCAACCTGTTCGGACTGGCCAACTTCAACCGTGATCAGGTCTATCTAAACCTCATTACCCAGAGCGAATGGTTCTCATCGCGCGGCGAGGGCTGGACCCTGATGCCGAAGGAGCAGCTGGATCGAAACGGTTGGGTGCGCGAACTGAAGCCCGGGCAGACGGCGCCAAGACCGCTGATCTTGCCGCCCGCGCCATTCCGGGCCGTACAGGTGCGCTGCGAATATCGCGGGCGCGGCGAAATCACGACTGGCGGCGTGGTGCGCATTCAATCGAGCGGCGAAGGCTGGCTGATGCTCGATCTTTCACCGACCGGCGCGGCCGACGAGGGCGCATGGATCGAACTGGTCGGCACGGATGCGGCGAACCCGGTTCGCGACATCGATTGCCGCGACGTCGCCTTTCCTCGCGACGAACGATTCCATCCTGCATTTTTGAAGTTCGTTCAGGACTTCAAGGTCCTCCGCTTCGTCGATTGGCAGCGGATCAACGACAACGCCGCGGTAAGCTGGGCCGATCGGGCCACGCAGGAAAATTCGAGCCAGGTCACACCTGCCGGCGCGTCGATCGAGGATATGATCGACGTCGCCAACCGGACCAAAACCGACCCATGGTTCCTCATGCCATACAAGGCGGACGCACAATATATTCGCGAATTCGCGCTGCTGGTTCGCAAAAAGCTCGATCCGGAGCGAACCGTCTATGTCGAACTGGGCAACGAAGTGTGGAACGACATGTTCGATGCGGCGCAACAGGCGCAGCGAGAAGGCATGATGATGCAGCTCGGCAATGGCGATGCGAAGCGGGCGCAGATGATCCGCTATGCCCAAAAGATGCGCGCTGCGATGAAGATCTGGACAGAGGTTTATGCCGACAGACCGGAACACCTCGTCCGGATCGCGGCGAGCCAGAATGCCTATTCGGACCTGGCCAACATCATCATCGAGGATGCCGATACCGTGCGCTGGGTCGATGCTCTGGCCACGGCGCCCTATATCTGGCTTGACCTCAAGGGATACGGAAGCGGTGACCTCGACCGGATTTTCGCCGCGATGCCCGATGCGATCGAACATACGATGAAGTTCGCTGAAGAGAACAGGGCGATCGCCGCGAAGCATGGGAAGCGGTTCATCGCCTATGAGGGCGGCCAGCATCTTGTGACCTCCGATCTCGTGCTGGCCCGCGCGGTGCAGCGGGATCCGCGCATGGCCGGTGTTTACGAGCGCTATCTCGCAGAATGGGACAGGCGGGTTCGCAGTATGTTGACACTCTACGCATCCACGGCGCCGATCGCCGACTATGGCTCTTGGGGACTGAGGGAATATTCCGGACAGCCACTGGACCAGACGCCGAAACTGCGCGCGGTGAAACAATTTCAGGCGAGGTCCCGCTGATGCCCATGCCAATCATAATTTTGACGGCGCTTGCCTTGCTCTTCCGCCTTGCGACGGGCGGCTACTATGTCATCAAACCCAGCTTTTTCGTTGGAACGGTCAGCGCCATGGCGATCTGCCTGTTCCTCTTCTGCCTAAGAAAGGATGTCCGCAAGCCAATCGAGATACCTATGCTGGTGATCGCGGTGGCGATGCCAGTGCTGGCGTGGTCCGTCCCCACTCTGCCGCTATTGTTCATCGGCATGTGCTTTTGGGTGCCGCTCGCAGCAGGGCGCTTCAGCCTGATCGTCCCGGTCTATCTGTTCAGCTTGCTGCTGCTACCCGGACTGGACGACACGATTTCGATTGGGTCGCTCAAGTTGGTCGAGTTCAGCGTCCACGATGCGCTGGCGCTTGGCGCGGCGGCGGCGATCTTTGTGCGCCCAGACAAGGCCAAATGCCGTATCGAATGGGATATCATCGTCCTTTCCGTTGTGCTGATGATCAGCCTGGCCATCGCGCGCGACACGAGCGTCTCTCACCATTTCCGCGCGCTCGCGGAAACGTCGCTCGATCTCGCCCTACCATATTACATCGTCAGCCGAGGACTGCGCAGTAGTGACGAGCTACGATCTTCCATGCTCTGGCTGAGCGCGGGCGGTGTCGTCATCGCCGCACTTCTGGTCTTTGAAGTCTGGAAGGCATGGCCGATCTATCATGAACTTTACCGCGCCTTTGAATTGCCGACGTTGCTTTTGGTGAAGGTCAGGGCGGGGTTGATCCGCGCCGGTGGTCCGTTTGTAGAGCCGACGTCTGCCGCCATGGTTCTGGCGATGTGTACGCTGGCGCTATATCTGTCGCGTGATTATTTCCGTAATCGCAGCACGTATATGTTGTTGATGGCTGTCGTTGTGGTCGGGCTAATCATGCCGCAGTCGCGCGGCGCTTGGGTCGGCGCCTGCATCGCAATTGCTGCCGCGGACGTGTTGCGCGGCCACCATGCCCGATTTGGACGAAAGGCTTTTCTGGCCGGCGGTGCGATTTCCTGCCTGTTTCTGGCCGCGCAATTCTCTCCCTATCTATCGGAAATGCTCGGGCTTTCCGGCGGATCAAGCGCATCATCGGATTACCGCCGACTGTTGCTCAACCGAGGATTGGAAGAGTTCGCGAACAACCCGATACTGGGCCATTCCATGCAGGAGCTATATCCTCGGATGCACGATCTGGTGCAGGGTGAGGGCATCATCGACTTCGTCAACGCGTATATCTGGATCATGCTCATTGGCGGTCTGGTCGGCCTTGTCATCTTCCTCGTGCCGTTCATCCACTTCCTCATCGGCATCCTTCGCGCCGGGCGGTTTCGGGGGCCAAAGAAGCGGGACGTGGAGGCGGGCGTCTTTGTCTTCGGCAGTCTGCTGATGAACATGGAGATGCTATTCTTCACCTCCTTTGGAATGACGCGACCAGCTTTCTATCAGTTCGCTTTGTTCGGCTTCGCGGCCGCCTTCCTCAGATTGCAGCGCAAACCCGATCTTGTGTCGCTCCCGGCGGAACCGCAGGAGAAGTCAGCACCGCTGGCTCGCACGCCTGGCTTGGCGCCGCTTCTGTCGGATTAGGTCGACCCGATCCGGTGAATTCAAAAGCCAGCGCGCGCCGCACCCCCTTTTACAGGAGGGGACGGATCAGTTGGTCTCCCATCGCGCCGATGACGATTCCGGCGCCGCCAGCTGCCAGGAAAAGCAGCTCCTGCGAGAGGTCCAGAAGCTTCAAGCGATGCATCTGGGTCCATTTGAGGATGACGGGAGGAATTTCCATCAGTCCCACGGCAAGCACGAGGCCCAGGACACCACCCAGCGCATAGCCCGCGGGCCCGGCAATGCAGAACCACCCCAGTTTTGCAAGGTTCGCCTGAAAGGTCGCCTTGATGTGCCCTGTTGCGGTCAGTGTTTCGTTGCCGCTGTACGACGCGAGCGCGAATAATGGGGCGATCGCCAGTATTTGCAGGTAAATCGCCGCGGCCGCGTACCGGGGGTCGTACAGCACCGCGATAACCAGCGGAGCACATCCGATCAATCCGCCCGCGGCGAAGCAGTAAAATAGCGAAGGCAGGCGCCGCTTTGCGTAGAATAGCGCCCGAAGGTCTTCTTCCCCGTCGCGCCAGGCTTGCGAATAGGTGGGAAACAGCACGCGGCTGGCATAGGCGGTGGTAAAGGCGAGCGGGGCTGCGGCCAGATTGCCGGCGAGAATATAGAAGCCAAAATCGTCGAGCGACATCAGCCTGCCCAGCGCGAATTTGTCGCCCTGCAACAGCAGTAGCGTAATGATGCTGGAGCCGGTCACGAAGCGGGCAAAGCCCCAGAGCTCACGGACATATAGGCTGTCGAGAGCAGGTTTGCGCAGGGAATTCGGGAAAATCATATAGCTGAGCAGCGTTTTGAATGCGCTGCCGGCCAGCATGCTCACCAGAACGGCCCAATAGTTTCGCCAGAGATACGCGAGGATGAAAGAGAGCAAAATCTGCAGCAAGAGCACCGCGAGCTCAATCAGCGAGAGCTTCAGCACCTTCCTGTGGCGTAGCGCGGTCAGGAGCGAAAGTGACGCAGCGCCTTCGATCACGAAGAAAAAGGCCGAGACCGCGATGACGGACGTCAGTTCCGGCTTGCCGAACAGACCGGCGATGGTCGGGGCGAGTAGGAACACGGCGCAGGTGAGGACAACCGACCGCAGCACGGCCATCGTCCATATCGTGTCGAGGAAGCGCGGCTTGTCACCATCGGGATGCCGCACAACAAAGGCCTGGAAGCCAAGATCGGACACCATGCCGAAAGCGAAGATGATCGACGCGATGACGCCTGCAATACCGAACACTTCGGGTACCAAAAGACGCGTGAGAACCACGCTGCTGAACGCGCGCAGTAGATTGGCCAGAACCACCGATATCACGACGACGTTAGTGTCCCGAAGCGCCAGCTTTCGCAGCCTGCCCGCGGGCGAAGCATGGGGCGGCGCGGGGACCTCGGCCAGCGTAGACGCGGGCGTCGGCGTCATTCCTTGCCGTTTCGCAAGGTGGCCTCATAGCATTCGATCAACCGGGCACCGACCGTTTCGATGGAAAAGGCGGCGGCGCAATGCCGCATCCCATTTTCTGCCACTCGGGCGGCAATCTCCGGATGATCGAACATCCATCCAAGGCGTCGGGCGAGCGCGTCCGGATCGCCGACCGGTGTCAGGAAGCCGGTTTCCCCGTGTCGGATGATCTCGTCGATGCCGGGCCAGTCGGTGGAGATCATGGGACTCCCCGAAGCGAGCCCTTCCAGAAGAGCGTAGGGGAAGTTTTCTACCCTCGACGCCAGCACCGTGACGAAAGCCTCCCGGCGCAGTCGGGCTATTTCGGGCGAATCCAGCGTCCCGGTGATCTCGATCCGTCGGGCGGTTTCCGGTGAAAGGTTGGCGCTCGCATATTCCTCGAAATCAGCGAAATGTCCCGGCCCCGTCTCAATGCCGATCCGGGGGCCGACCAGGGTCAGCCGGGCGTCGGGATAGCTACGCAGCACCTGTTCGAAGGCGAGGAGCATCGTGTCTGCTCCTTTCCAGTAATCGAAACGGCCAATCATCAGAATGCGGTTGCGGTCGCAGTCTCGCAGGTTCCAGCGGTCTCCGTCCGGCAGCACGCGAATGGGATTTGGAATTACCGCATCATAATCTTTTGATGTGCGCCGATAGTTTTCACAGGTCAGTCTCATCATCGCACGGGTTGGAGCGGTGAGTGTGAGAGAAGATCGGACCGCGCGGCCCTCGGTCTGGCGGCGCTGCAGGTCGTTCAATCTTTCTCTGACGGTTCGGGATTTGCGGGGCTTCAGGAAATGAGGCCCATGGAGGCGGGTGACGACCGGAACGCCGGTTAGCCGCCGCACGATGTGCGACCAGCCAAAGCTCTCTTCCATTTCAAGAATGTCGATCGGGTCGATGCGATGCGCGGCCCTGACTTGTGCCGCGAGCAATCGGCCAACGCCCGGCAAACCGCCATGATAGGCATCGAGCCGCCCCGACATGCGTCGCTGCAAACGGTCGAAGCCGCTGAGTTCCTCCGTCGGCGCAAGTAGGGGCAGGTCGACGCCGCAGCTTGGATAAAGCCATCCACCTGACAGGATCGTGACCTTGTGCCCCTTGCCGATAAGATGATCCCTTACCGTAGAGACATAGCTGACGATCCCGTTCGCCGCCCCCGCAGGTGGCCAAGTGGGAGAGTAAAGTGCGATATGCACTGATGTTTTCCCCGAGAGTTTCAGTCTCCCAATTTAGCCTTGGCTCTCTTTTCTGTCGACTATGAGAACTCCCAAGGTGATTTCCCCGGCTTGCCCGCAAATCCGCGAAGGTGTCTCATATAGGGCGACAATCCTGCCTTCATATGTCGTGGGGATATGCAGGCAGGTCGACGTAAACGAGACGGGAATGCATGTACTTAACTTGACCGATCTGGGCGGATATCGGTGTTTTGACGCCGATCAATGCCGCGCGGCCGGTGATGTCTGGGCCGAGCAGTATCAGGCGAACCAGCCTTTTCCGCATATCGTTCTGGACGATTTTCTCGATCCCGACTTCCTCCGCGCCGTGGCGGCCGAATTTCCCGACAATGATGGGCAAAGCTGCTTCATGCGCGAGCAGGAGCGATTGAAGTTCCAGTTTCGTCCGGATGAGTGCCGGGGGCCGTTGACGCGGATCTTGTTCGCGGAACTGAATTCGCGTGCCTTTTTGGCTTTTCTGTCGGAGATGACCGGCATCGAGGGGTTGATCGCGGATCCCTATCATGCCGGCGCCGGGCTGCACGAGACCAAGCGGGGGGGGCATCTCAGCATTCACGCCGACTTCCCCCGCCACAAGGAAATGGGAGTAAATCGCCGGCTCAACCTGTTGATCTATCTCAACGAGGATTGGCGGGAGGAATATGGCGGTGCGCTTGAACTGTGGGACAAGGGCATGCGCGCGGCCACGCGCCGGATCATGCCAGTATTCGGTCGCGCTGTAATATTCTCGACCGATCGCGACACATACCATGGTCATCCCGATCCGCTTGCTTGCCCGGATGATCGTTCGCGCCGCTCGATCGCGACCTATTATTACACTGCTCTCTCCGACGATCAGGGATTGATCGAGCGGACCACCGATTTTCGCCAGCGTCCGGGAAGCGCGGACAAGCGTGATTGGCGGGTCATGCTGCAACATATGAAAGCCGACTGGCTTCCGCCCGCGCTGCAACGGCGAAGGAACGGGTGACGTCATGCCCAGGGGGATTGGCATCGGGGAAGGCAACCGATGATTGTCGCAGTCCTTTGTGTATGTGTCACGGCCCTTGTTGCGGTCCTCGCGTTAGAGTGCCTGCTTGGCGCCAAGCGGCAGAGCTCGCTCATCATCCCGCATGAGACGAAGAGGCCCGGTTTCACCGTGCTGATGCCGGCGCACGACGAGGCGCGTGGTATCGCCGCGTCGATCCAGGCTGTAACGGCGCAGCTGCAAGCCTCCGACACTCTGTTGGTGGTCGCGGACAATTGTAGCGACGATACAGCGTCTGTCGCTCGTGCGATGGGGGCGGGAGTGATCGAGCGCTTCGATCCATCGCTTCGCGGCAAGGGCTATGCACTGGAATTCGGCCGCGCTCATCTGCGCGGCAAACCGGGTGACGTGGTCATCGTGCTGGATGCGGATTGCGTGGCGGAACCGGAGGCGTTGGCGCGTATTGCCACTGTCTGCTCCGCGCAGGACGCAGTGGTGCAGGGGGCCTATCTCTTGCTTCCCGGGCCCGATGCATCCGCGAAGGTGCGCATCTCCTGTTTTGCTTTCCTGATCAAGAATCTGGTCCGTCAGCGTGCGCTCGACCGCCTCGCTGGCGCGGCGCTTTTGCAAGGCTCTGGCATGGCATTCCCGCGCCGGATTTTCGACAGCGTCGAATGGAAGGCGGATTCTCTCGTCGAGGATCTCGACATGGGAGTCGATCTGTTGCTTGCAGGGGAACAGGTTGTTTTCGACGACTCCGCCCTGTTCTTCAGCGATGCTAGTTCCGATTCCGGCACGGCCAGTCAGCGCCGACGTTGGGAGCATGGCATGCTGAGTTCCATGACCCGCCACGTCCCGGCCCTGCTCCGCCGCGCGTTAGGGAGAGACCCTCGGCTCGCGTGGATGGCGCTCGACCTGATCATCCCGCCTACGGTCATGCTGTCGGCCGGCTCGGTGCTCATGCTGGCCCTGGCTACGGCCGTATTGGGGCCGGCCTTTCCGACCCTGCTACTGGCCTTGGCACTGCTCCTGCTTGGCGCTGGCCTTGCGCGCGCTTGGAGAGCCGAAGGGCGCTCCATTCTGCCTATGCGCAACATCGCGCAAATTCCCGCATATATATTCTGGAAGCTACCCATTGCCGCCCAGTTCATTCTCCGCCGCGAACGGCAATGGATACGTACGGAGCGCGAACCATGAGCGCCACCCGGACCCACACCGCCGCGTCGTCGAACAAAGTTGGTTTCGTGATTATCGGCCGCAACGAAGGCGGTCGGCTTGCAACGTGCATCGACAGCGTTCTGAAGGAAACGCCGTTGGCCGTTTATGTCGATTCCGGTTCCGTCGATGGCAGCTGTGATCTTGCCCGCAAGCGTGGGCTGCCGGTGATCGATCTGGACCCCGCGCGGCCGTTCACCGCAGCGCGTGCTCGCAATGCCGGAGCAGAATGGCTGATCGAACATCGTCCCGAACTGCAATATTTCCATTTCATCGATGGCGATTGTGAACTGATACCGGGCTGGCTCGAAGCGGCGTTGGAAGCGATTTGCGCGGAACCGGATCTGGCGTCGGTATGCGGGCGCCGACGCGAACGTTCTCCTCACGCCAGCCTCTATAACCAGCTATGCGATCAGGAGTGGAATACGCCAGTCGGGATCGCCGAAACCTGCGGGGGAGACGCGTTGTTCCGGATCGAGCCCTTCAAACAGGTGAACGGTTTTTCGGAAGATCTGATCGCGGGGGAGGAACCCGATCTCTGCCACCGCATTCGCCTCAATCATTGGCGTGTCCGGCGCATCGACCACGACATGACCATTCACGATGCCGCGATGACCGATTTCCATCAATGGTGGCAGCGCAGTCGTCGCAGCGGTTATGCGACGGCACAGGCCTACAGCCGCCGTGGAAGCTGCGAACCCCTGCTGCGCCGTCAGGTCGCCAGTAATTTGTTGTGGGCGCTTCCGATCCTCTGGCCGTTCTGGCCGCTGCTTTGGCTTAGGGTTTATCTGAGAGGCGGTCCGCTACAGGCCAGTTTCATCACGCTGGGTAAACTGCCGCATCTGCAGGGACAAATCGATTACTGGCGCCATCGCCGTCGGCTTATCGAGTACAAGTAATCGGGGGGCGAGGCCCTCCCATTCCCTATTTTTACCACATGATTTGCCTACGGAGTTGTTGAAGTAGCTGCGTGTCCGCTTCCGGCATACGATGTGTTCAAAGGAGAACACCATGGCGGGAACGGTGCCGCTCATCGAGCCCAAATCGATTGAGATCGTGCCGCAGCGCAAGTCGCGCAGCATCTTGATCGGCCGCGAAACCCTGTTGGGGGAGTGCGGCAGGATGTTGATGGACCAGCAGCACGAGATCGTGGCGGTCGTCGCGCCGGAGGGGCCCGCTGCCGCTTGGGCGCGCCGCACCGGAGTGCCGCTCTTCGCGCGGTCGAAGGATCTCCTTGATGCCGGGGTCGAACCGGTAGATTATCTGTTCAGTATCACCAATCTCGCGGTCCTGCCGGCAGTGGTTCTCGCGCTCGGCTCACGTGCCACGATCAATTTTCACGACGGTCCGCTGCCGGCCTACGCGGGGCTCAATACGCCGAGCTGGGCACTGCTGGCCGGTGAAGTTGAGCATGGCGTGACCTGGCATCTGATGACCGACGCCGTCGATTGCGGCGACGTTTTGGCCAGCGAGGTCATCGCTGTCGAGGATGGTGAAACGTCGCTGTCACTCAACACCAAATGTTTCGAGGCTGGTTTGCAGACCTTTGCCGCGCTCGCCGCGGATCTGGAAGGCGCGTTGGCACGCCGGCAGCCGGTGTCGAGCCCGCCTTTCCGCTTCTTTGGCAAGGACGTAAGGCCTGCCGCCGCCGCGACGGTCGACTGGCACGCGCCTGCGGAAGAGATCGCCCGGCAGGTGTCGGCGCTCGATTTTGGTGCCTATCGCAATCCGCTCGGCATTTCGAAGGCGTTGCTCGGCGACCGGTTGCTGCTGGTGCATGGTGTTACGGTGCTCGACAGCTGCAGCGGTGCCTTGCCGGGTACTGTCATCGAAGGCGGCGACGCGGCGATCGTCGCCACGGGAAGTCGTGATATCCGGCTCGACCGGCTAACGGACGTTTCAGGTGAGGCGCTGCCGCCGTCGGCTTTGCGAGCCGGTGAGAGCTTCACGTCGCTGGAAGGCGAGCGCCAGGTCACGTTGGGCACGCTCGACAGTGCTGCGGCAAAATACGAAGGCTGGTGGCATCGCCGCCTTGCGGCGTGCGATCCGCTGCTGTTGCCGCAGTTCCAGGCGCGGAGCGCGATCGAGGCCGTCGCTCATACCGTCTCGGATCATTCGGTCCCGGCGGGCCGGACGGCATGCGATCTGCTGGCGGCATGGGTTGCATATCTGGGCCGTGTTGCGGACCGTGACACTGTCGATATCGGTTACGTCGATCAGGTCTATCTGTCGCGGCTCGAGGATATGGGGGCCTGGTTCGCGGACCAGATGCCGCTGCACGTCGCGATCGATTGGGAGGAGCCGCTGAGCGTTTTCGCCGACCGGCTGGCGAACGAGATCGGCACGATGCACAGGGGCATCGCGATCGCGCGCGATCTGGTTGCGCGTATGCCCGATCTGCGCGGTTCGGCGGGCTTTGCTTATCCCGTCTCCGTCCAGCTGGCCGATCAGCTGGATCAGGTCGTTGCGGCGAAGGGCGCCGCGCTGCATCTGGCGATCGCAAGCGATGGCCGCGACTGCCGATTGATCCATGATCCTGAGTTGATCGACGATGCCGCGGTTGCCGATCTGTGGACCGGATTCGAAACGATGCTGGCCGCTCGCGACGCGGCGCCTGAGACCCCATTGGGCAGGCTTTCCCTGCTCGACGAAGCGGAATATCACCGCGTGATCCGGACATGGAATGCCGAAACCGGCGAAACCGCACATGCGGCGGGTGTTCATCACATGATTGCCGATCAGGCACGCCTGACGCCGGACAAGGTTGCAGTGACCGCGCGTGGCCGCAGCCTGACCTATGCGGAACTCGACGAGCAGGCGAACCGCCTGGCCCGTTATCTTCACGGACTTGGCGTCGGGCCGGATATTTTGGTCGGGCTCAACGTCGAACGTTCGGTCGAGATGGCAGTCTGCGTGCTGGCGATCCACAAGGCCGGCGGGGCCTATATTCCGCTCGACCCTGCCTATCCGCGTGACCGGCTGGCACATATGATTTCGGATTCGGGCATGCCGGTTATCGTCACCCAGTCTTCGCTGGTCGGCGATTTGCCGCCTGCCGAGGCGCACATTGTCTGCATCGATCAACTGGACGGCGAACTTTCTGCGCTGTCCGCCGAACCCTTCGATGGCGGCGCGACCAGGGAAAATCTTGTCTATGTGATCTATACTTCGGGCTCGACCGGCCTGCCGAAAGGCGTGATGATCGAGCACCGGCACCTGCTCAATTTCTTCGCCGGTATGGACCGCCAGCAGGAACCGGACGGCGTATGGCTGGCCGTGACGAGCCTGAGTTTCGACATTTCGGTCCTTGAGGTCTGCTGGCCGCTGACCCGGGGCTATCACGTAGTGATCGCTACGGAGCGTGAAGTGCGCGGCGATGTCGTCTCGCGCGAAGGCGGCAAGGCACCGCAGTTCAGCCTCTTCTATTTCGCAAGCTCGGATAGCACGAACGCGGCGGATCAATATCGCCTGCTGATGGAAGGCGCGCGCTTTGCCGACGCTAACGGCTTCGAGGCCGTGTGGACGCCCGAGCGGCATTTCCACGCCTTTGGCGGTCCCTATCCCAATCCCGCTGTCATTTCCGCAGCGTTGGCTGCATCGACGTCCCGGTTGAAAATCCGCGCGGGTAGCGTCGTCGCGACGCTCCACCATCCGGCGCGGATCGCTGAGGAGTGGGCGCTGGTCGACAATCTGTCGGGCGGCCGCGTGGGCATAGCCTTTGCTTCGGGCTGGCAGCCGAACGACTTTATCTTCAAACCGGATAATTTTGCCGACCGGAACGGTGCGTTGAAGCGCTGTATGGACGATGTTCGCGCGCTGTGGCGTGGTGAGACGCGCAGCTTTCCGGGGCCGCTTGGCGATGTCGAACTGCTGACCTATCCCCGTCCGGTGCAGCCCGAACTGCCGGTCTGGATCACCTCGGCGGGCAATGTCCAAACCTTCGAAGAAGCCGGCCGTTCAGGCGCCAATGTCCTGACCCATCTGCTGGGACAGAATGTCGAGGAAGTCGGGAAGAAGGTCGCGGCCTATCGTCGCGCGCGGCTTGAAGCCGGGCATGCAGGCGAGGGCCATGTCACGCTGATGCTGCATAGTTTCGTCGGCGAAAATGCCGATGAGGTGCGCTCGATCGTGCAGCGCCCGCTCACCGAATATCTGCGCACGTCGACCAACCTTCTGAAGCAATATGCCTGGTCGTTCCCGACCTTTAAGCGTCCGGTTGGTGCCGAAGCCGGCAATGAGCTGGACCTGTCGGGCCTCAGCGACGCGGAAACCGATGCGCTGCTCGACCACGCCTTCGACCGCTATTTTGAAACCAGCGGCCTGTTCGGGACGCCGGAAGATTGTCTTCCGCTGATCCGCCGCCTTCGCAGCATCGGTGTCGACGAAATCGGCTGTCTTGTGGACTTCGGTGTTGATACGGACACGGTGCTTGCGAGCTTGCCGGTGCTCAATCGACTGCGCCAATTGTCCACGGCCGAAGCGGAAGAGGCCGAAAACACATTGCCCGAACTGATGGTGCAGCACGGCGTGACGCATCTTCAGTGTACGCCATCGCTGCTCAACGTACTGGCCAGCGACGGCGCAGCTCGGCCGCATCTGGCCGAACTGAAGCGCCTGATGGTCGGTGGGGAAGCCTTCCCACCGCATCTGGCTCGCGACATGTTTTCTCTCGTCGATGGTGCGGTCATGAACATGTACGGCCCGACGGAAACGACCATTTGGTCGACAACGCATTCGCTGGGTGCTGAAGATGACGCACCGCCGCTCGGCCGGCCGCTGCTCAATCAGCAGGCCTATATTCTGGACCGGCGGATGCAGCCGGTCCGTCCGGGCACACCCGGAGAGTTGATCATTGCCGGCGACGGCGTGGTACGCGGTTATCTCAACCGCCCTGAACTCACCGCGGAACGCTTCATTGCCGATCCCGTCGCATCGCAGGGGCGAGCCTATCGCACCGGCGATCTGGTGCGGCAGCGTCAGGACGGCACAGTCGAGTTTCTGGGCCGGCTCGATCATCAGGTGAAGGTGCGCGGCTATCGCATCGAGCTCGGGGAGATCGAGGCGCGGCTTGCCGAACATCCGGACGTCGTCGAGGCTGTCGTTGTGGCGCATCGCGGCGCCAGCGCCGTCGATGCCCGGCTGATCGCCTATCTGGCGGCGGCGAACGGGTCGCTGTCGAACGACGCGCTGCGCGATCATCTACGGGCGAGCCTGCCGGAATTCATGGTGCCGTCGAGCTTCATCCAGATCGATGCCCTGCCGCGGACGCCCAATGGCAAGATCGATCGCAAGGCGCTTCCGGACCCTGAAAGCGTCGTAATCGAGATTTCTGCAAGCCAGGCTTCCGAACCGGCCAGTGGGCTGGAGGGGCAAATCCAGGCCGTCTGGTGCGACCTGCTCGGTCTTCCTCGCGTGGGGCTGCGCGACAATTTCTTCGATCTGGGCGGGCACTCCCTGCTTGCCGTGCAACTCCACCGCCGTCTGTCGGCTGTTTCGGAAAAGCCGGTCTCGTTGACGGACATTTTCCGCTTTCCGACCGTCGCCACGCTTGCGGCGCATCTGTCGGTGTCACAGCCGCAAGTCGCGGCCGCGCGCGAAGGGCGGGACCGAGCGAGCAGCCGGCGCGCCGCGCTTCAGCGCCGGGGGGCGGCTCGCGCCCTCGCCAGGAACTGATCGATGCAACAGAACCATGGCCCCTTCTTGAATGACGGACCGGAGTTTCCGGAAACGGCGATCGCCATCGTCGGCATGTCGTGCCGTTTCGCGCAGGTGCGGGGGATCGACGAATATTGGGATTTGCTCCGCAATGGCCGGGAAGCGATCGAAACCTATTCGGACGATGAGCTGATTGCGGCGGGCGTCAGCCCGGCCTTGCTGCGCAACCGCAATTATGTGCGGCGCGGCGCTCCGCTGGGAAACATGGAATGTTTCGACGCGACGCTGTTCGGGCTCAGCCCGCGCGACGCGGCGATCATGGATCCCCAGCATCGCCATTTTCTGGAATGCACGTGGGAAGCGCTCGAAAATGCGGGCCACACGCCGCAGCGCTTCGACGGCGTAATCGGTGTCTATGCGGGTTCCGGGCACAATGCCTACATGCCGTACAATCTGCTGACCAATTCCAAGCTGGTCCGTGACGTCGGCCTGTTTCTGCTCAGACACACCAGCAACGACAAAGACTTCCTGACGACGCGCGTCTCCTATCTGTTCGACCTCAAGGGGCCGAGCATCAATGTGCAAACCGCCTGTTCGACCTCGCTCGTGTCGATCCATATGGCTGCGCAAAGCCTGCTGAATGGCGAATGCGACATGGCGATCGCCGGGGGGGCGTCGATCGAACTGCCGCACCGGCAGGGCTATCTCTATGAGGAAGGAGAGATACTCTCTCCCGACGGCCATTGCCGCCCGTTCGACGCGGATTCGCAAGGTACGGTCTTCGGCAGCGGCGTGGCGGTGCTCGTGCTGCGGCGGCTGGCCGATGCGGTCCAGGCGGGCGATCATATCTATGCCGTGTTGCGCGGATCGGCGATCAACAACGACGGGGCGGGCAAGGTCGGATATCTGGCGCCCAGCGTCGACGGTCAGGCAAAGGTCATCGCCGAGGCGCTGGCGATGGCGGATGTCGATGCCGGCTCGATCAGCTATGTGGAGGCCCATGGCACGGGTACGCCGGTCGGCGATCCGATTGAATTGGCCGCGCTGACGGAGGCTTTTCGCCAATCGACCGACAGCGTCGGCCATTGCGCCATTGGCTCGGTAAAGGCGAACATCGGTCATACCGACACGGCCGCCGGCGCCGCTGGGCTGATCAAGGTTGCGCTCGCCATGCACAATGGCGAGTTGCCAGCATCGCTGAATTTCGAGGCGCCCAATCCGGCGCTGGCACTGGAAGGCAGCCCCTTCCGGGTGCAGGCCGAACGTACGCCATGGACCGCGTCACCCGACGGTGGGGCACGCCGCGCGGGCATCAGCTCGCTGGGCGTCGGCGGCACCAATGCGCACGTGATCATCGAAGAGGCGCCGCCGCGGCCGGCGAGCGGACCGAGCCGCCGTCGCCAGCTGCTGCTTTGCACCGGCAAGTCGTCCGCCGTCGTTCGGGCGAACGCAGCGGCATTGGCGGATTTCCTGGAAACCCGCCCGCACACCGGTTTGCCCGATGCGGCCTTCACGCTGGGGATCGGTCGCCAGCACCTGCCGCAGCGCCGGTTCGTTGTCGCCGGCTCGGGCAAGGAAGCCGTCGGCCGCCTTCGCGAAATTGCGGGGCAGGATGCGCCGCTACCGAAGTATCTGGCAGATCGCCCGGTGGCGTTCATGTTCTGCGGCGCCGGGCCGCAGCATGCCGATATGGCTCGCGGCCTTTATGAGACAGAACCGCTGTTCCGGCAGGCTGTGGACACGGGTCTGTCCATTCTCGACCGGATGGGCGTTCAAGATGTGCGCCGCTGGCTATTCCCCAACGAGGCGGACAGGGGCAGGGCCGCGGCCGAACTGGCGCGTCCTTCCATCGCGCTGCCGGCGCTGTTCCTTATCCAGACGGCGCTGGCACGGTTGTGGATGTCCATTGGCATCCAGCCATCCGCGATGATTGGACACAGTTCAGGCGAATATGCTGCGGCGCATCTGGCGGGCGTGATCGATCTGGAAGCGGGGCTTCGCATCGTCACGATGCGCGGCCGCCTGTTCGAGACAATCAGCGACGGCGGCATGCTGAGTGTGCCGCTGTCCGAGGCGGAATTGCAGCCACTTCTGCCGCCCGAGTTGTCCATCGCGGCGATCAACGCGCCGGGCCTGTGCGTCGTTTCGGGGCCCGCCGCTGCTATCGCACTCTTCCACGAACAGCTCGCCGATCGCGAGATCGAAGCGCAGATCGTCCGCATTTCGGTCGCGGCCCATTCCCCGATGCTGGAGCCGATCCTTCCCGAATTCCGTTCGCTGATGCGGACGATCGATTTGCGTGCGCCGACCATCCCCTTCGCTTCGAACCTGACCGGCGATTGGGCGACAGCGGCCGACGTCACCAGTCCCGAATATTGGGTGCGGCATCTGCGCGAGACGGTGCGTTTTACCGATGGACTGCACCGCTTGCTCGATGATGGTGAGAAGGCGCTGCTCGAAGTTGGTCCGGGCCGCGGCATGGCCAGCCTTGCCCGTCAACATCCGGACCGCGGGCGCGAGCAGCCAGTCATCAGTTCCATGCGTCATCCCGATCAACTGATCGAGGATGATGCCGTTTGGCTCGATGCCCTGGGACAACTCTGGGCGGTCGGCGCGACGGTTGACTGGGATGCTTTTTGGCAGGGAGAGCAACGTTTGCGTATTCCCTTGCCCACCTATCAGTTCGAGCGCCAGCGCCATTGGTATGAACCGGGCGCGCAACTGGCGATCGCGGAAGGGGCAGGGGACGATGCCGATCGTTCCGACGATACTGCCGAATGGCAATATGAACCCGTCTGGACCCGTTCTTTCCTTGGCGCTTCCGGCGTGCGCGACGGTGCCGCGCTCGTTCTGGAAGATACACGGGGGCTCGGGCGCGAGATCGCTGCTCACTTGCGCGAAGCGGGGCGGGACGTCGTCGTCCTTCGGGCGGGGGATCGCTTCGGCCGGCTGGGGGAGGGGCTGTTTTCGGTCAATCCCGCCAGCCAGGCGGATTACGGCCGTCTGCTGGACATGCTTAGCGCGGAAGGCCGGTTGCCGACGCAGATTTATCACTGCTGGCTGGTCACAGGTGCCGGCCGCAAGCAACCGGATGCACGGAAATTGCAGGAGCTGGGCTTTTTCAGCCTGATCGCCCTTTCGCGGGAACTGGCGCACCAAATCGGCGACGAGCCGGTAGAGATCGCGCTGCTGACCGACCATATGCAGCGCATCGGCGCCGACGGCGACCTCATCCCGTCGAAGGCGACGGTGCTGGGCGCGGCCAGCGTGGTTCCCACCGAATATCCCAACCTGCATGTCCGTTGTATCGACATTTCGACTTTATCGCGATCGGGCGCTGTTTCGATGTTTGCGGAAGCGGCCGTGAATGAGCTTGCTGCCGAATGGTCGGAACGCGTTATCGCTTATCGCGGTGGAGAGCGTTGGGTACGGGAATTCAAGCAGGTTCCGGCTGCACAGGCTGGCGGAAAGATCCCCAGCCCGGCACTCCGCCCGGGCGCCACCTATCTCGTGACAGGCGGCCTCGGCGGCCTCGGACTCACCATCGCGCGGTATCTTGCGGAGCAAGCTGGCGTTCGTATCGCCCTGTTGGGTCGTTCGGAGCTGCCGCCGCGCGCAAGATGGGCGGATATCCTTGGCGACGGCGCTGCCGATCCAATTCTACAAGACCGTCTCCGCAAGGTGATGGCGCTGGAAGCCTCCGGCGCGATAGTAGAGCTGGTTGCCGCCGATGTCGGCAATGCGCGCGCGGTGCGCGGCGCCATTCGCCAGGTCGCGGCGAAACTTGGGCCGATCACGGGCGTGTTCCACGCAGCGGGTGCGCTCGACGATGGGCTGATCGAAACGAAGTCGCGAGCGGCTATGGAGGCCGTCCTGCGCCCGAAGGTAGCAGGAACATTGGCGCTGGAAGAGGCGCTGAAGGGTCAAAAGCCTGAATTCATCATGCTGTTCTCGTCGATCAGTGCCTTCGCCGGCCTGCCTGGCCAGGCCGATTATGCGGCAGCCAATGCCTTTCTCGATGCGTACGCACAGGCGCGGCATGGCGAGGATGGTACGCGCGTGCTGGCCGTCGGTTGGAGCCCGTGGCGGGAAGTCGGGATGGCGGCAGCGCTAAGCGGCGGCGGCGCGGATGGGCTGGACGACGAACTACCCGACGGCAAAGCCGTCGATCATCCCTTTCTCGAGAGCCTGCACGTCATTTCGCCGGACGAGTTTGTCGTTTCGGCCACGCTTTCCCCGGAACGGCACTGGCTGTTGGATGAGCACCGGCTTGTGGGCGCGGGGACGCTGATACCCGGTACAGGCTTTCTCGAAATTGCAAGAGCCGCATATGGGCTCGTCAATCCCGGGACAGTCATCCTGTCCGACGTCAAGTTCCTCACGCCTTTCGCGGTTCAGGACGGCGACGAGCGTGCGCTGCGCGTGCATCTGAAACGGCGGCTTGGCGAAGACTGGAGCTTTACGATCCTGGGTCGGCTGCTGGATGCCGCCGCGCTGGCATGGGTGGAGCATGCCAGCGGACAGGTGTCGGCCGCTGGCCTGCTTGCCGTACCGGATCCGATGAACATCGCCGGGCTTGAGGATCGCTGCGCCCGGGCGATCAGCGAGAAGGAAGCATCCAGTCCGGCACTGCAATTCGGACCGCGCTGGTCGAACGTCAGGCGCACCGCCTATGGCGAGCATGAAGCCGTGCTGCGCCTGTCGATGGACCCGGCGTTCCACGATGAATTCGACCAATTGCTGCTCCATCCCGCGCTGCTCGACTTCGCTACCGCGGGCGCGCAATCGCTGATCCCGGAATATGCGGCCGGCAAGGACTTTTTTGCACCCTTTTCTTACCGGCGGCTGGTGTTGCACGCCCCCCTGACACCAACTGTTGTCAGCCATATCCGCTATCGGGATACGGGAGCGCACGCCAAGCTGATGGCGGTTTTCGATGTAACGGTGGCGGATGAGCATGGCCGCGTGCTCGCGGAAATCGCGGAATTCACGATGATGCGCGTCCGCGATGCCGGATTGCTGCCGCTAAAGGGGGACGCGCCGTTCTCCACGCGGACCGCGAACAACGATGCCGCGCATCTCCGACGGGCGGATGCGATCCTTCCCGAAGAGGGTCTCAAGGTAATCAATGCGCTGTTGGAAGGGCGTGTCCGTCCCCATGTGATCATCTCGCCATCGGATCTCAATGGGGCGCTGGCGCGGCTTCGCGCGCCGACGCGCGCTCCCCGAAAGGATATCGCTGCGGATAGCGGCGATGGCGACCTCGATTTGCCGGTAACGGAAATGGAGCAGGTCATCGCCGATCTTTGGTCGGAGCTTCTGGGCGTGCAGCCGGTTTGCCGGAATGACGATTTCTTCGATCTGGGCGGTCATTCATTGCTGGCGGTCCAGTTCACCAACCGACTGCGCAAGAAGACCGGCAAGGTCCTGCCGCTGGCGGCGTTGCTTGACACGCCCACGGTCGCATCGCTGGCAAGGGAACTGGACCCCGACGGCGCCGATCTGGCTGCGGAATCCTGCAATTTGACGGCCGATACAGCCGGTTTGGCCGTTCGCGACGTGGTGACCATTCGGAGTGGAGGCAGCGAGACGCCCATCTTCTTCGTTCATGACGGGTTGGGCGAAACATTGCTTTATCGCGGGCTTGCCCTTCGGCTCGATCCGAACCGCCCGATCTACGGTATCGAGCCGCTGAAAAATGCGGCGGGCGGCTACGCTCATACGCAAATTCACGAGATGGCCGCCAATTATGTTCAGCGCATCCAGGCGGTTCAACCGCATGGCCCCTATTTGCTGGCGGGATTGTGCGCGGGCGGCGTCATCGCTTTCGAAATGGCGCGCCAGTTGCAGGATACGGGAGAAAGGGTTGCCTTTGTCGGGATCATCGATGCTGCCGATGTGGCGGCTGCGAAACGGCGGTTCTACATCGCGCGGGCAAGATTTGGCCGCGTCCATTCGCTGTTTCAGGAGGAACGGATGACAAACATTGTCTCCGCTCTCACGCGCAAGGCGGTCAACATGGTCCGCTGGGAAATGGAATCCCGCATGGCGAAGGCTCGCGATCGGCGAACCGTGCAGAAGCTGCGCACGGCCAGCCTCGTTCCGGCGAACGATGGGGGAGGCGGTCGCGAGCCCGCAATTTCTTTCCTGAAACTTTATGAAGTGGCACACGCACGTCACCGCCCCCAGGGTCTCTTCGCTGACGGCAGCGTCGTTCTCTTCAAAGCCAACAGCGGCAATGGCGACATCGACGATATGCCGTATCAGGAAATCTATAGCGACGTCGCGTTGGGCTGGGGCAAGCGAGTGGCTGCCCCCATCGCGCTTGTTCCGGTGCCCGGGGGGCACAGCAGCGCGCTGCAGGAGCCCCATGTCGGCGCGCTGGCTCCGCTATTCCAATACGCAGTCGATTGCGCGACGGACAGGGCGGAGATCGGCCGGGCTGGTCAAGGCGGCGTATCCGACGGCCATGAGATCGCGGCTGCGGAATGAGCGAGCCCCCATCAAATTCGCCTTGGCAGGCAACAATCGACGTTGTCATCGTCAACTACCGCACCGGCACGCTGGTGGTCCAGTGTCTTGAAAGTCTCGAGGAAGATCGGGTCCAATATCCGGGTCTGCGGGCGATCGTTGTCGACAATGCGTCGAACGACGGGTCGGCCGATCTGATCGACCAGGTTATCCAATCGCGCGATTGGAACTGGGTTACCTTGATGCGGTCCCCCGACAATCGCGGATTCGGTGCGGGCAGCAATTTGGGCATTGCCTGGGCGCTGGATCGGCGCAATCCCGCCGACCTGATCTGGCTCCTTAACCCCGATACGCGGGTCATCCCGGGGGCGAGCGCCATACTGGCACGCTTCATGGCAGATCATCCCGCAGCGGGAATTGCCGGCAGCGCCCTGTTGGACGCCGACGGAAAGCCCTGGCCTTTTGCCTTCCGCTTTCCAAGCCTCTTGGGAGAGATCGAACGCGGATCGCGGCTGGGTTTCATATCCCGGCTGTTGCGCGACAGCGCCACGCTACGCCGGATGGGTGATCGTTGCGAAAAGGTCGACTGGGTATCGGGGGCCAGTTTCATCATACGGCGCGAGTTGCTCGAAAACGGCATGCGGTTCGACGAAGGCTATTTCCTCTATTATGAGGAAACCGATTTCTGCCTGCATGCGAGGCGAAAGGGGTGGGATTGCTGGTATGTGCCGGATGCAGTGGTGCTGCACATCGCCGGCCAGAGCACAGGTATTACCGGTAAGCAGATCAAGCTGCGGCGGTTGCCCGCTTACTGGTTCCACTCGCGAAGGCGCTATTTCCTGAAAAATCACGGGCGGCTGTACGGCGTGCTCGCGGATTTCAGCTGGATTGTCGCGCATGTCCTGGCCCGATTGAAACAGGCGGTACAACATGTTGCCGACCCGGATCCGCCGCATCTTTTCCAGGATTTCATTCGCCACGCGTCGTTCCTGCCCCAGCGTCGCTGATCGCGCCGCCATGGCCAGCGAGCTCGTCTCATGGAGGTTAGACATCATCCTTCGCAAGCAGGGCCTCGATGCGCGATGTTGCTGGTGTCCGCTCGCCGGTTTTCCGATGTGGCTGATCGATACCGAAAATTTCGAGCCGCAAGCGATGGAAATTCTGCTTTCCGAAGATGAAAAAGCGGCGGCTGATCGTTTTCGCCAGCCCGCGCTGCGCAACCGCTACATCGCCGCGCACGGCGGTCTGCGACTCCTTTTGCGCGATCGTTATAACATTCCGCTCGATGCCCAAGTGACAGACAGGAATGGCTTCGGAAAACCGCATCTGCGGCAATATCCGTGGCTGCACTACAGTATTAGCTACAGCGGTCATTATGTCGTGATTGGGGTCAGCGAAGGCGAACCGATCGGTGTCGACATCGAGGTTCTTCGTCCGATCGAGGACGCGGCTGAGTTGATGGATCTGCATTTTACCGCGGCTGAACGCGCTGAAGTCCGGAGTGGGGGGGCTCCCGGAACATGCGTCTCAAGAGAGTTTCTTGAGATATGGGTTCGTAAAGAAGCCTGTTTGAAGGCTTATGGCTGCGGCTTAAATATTCCACTAAATAGTGTGGAATGCGCGCTTGGAGACCAAATGACGACGGTGCAGCTAAGCGATAGCCAATTCCGCACCGGCGCCCTTTATTTGGGCGACCCAATCATGGCTTGGTCTCGTCGTATATGCGTTTAGTGAGCAGCTGCCGCAATATCGGTATTGCCCCGATCTTGAGGAAGCATCCCCTCCCTGATGACATGTGCGATCAGATGCGCGCGGTTGCGCGTTCTGGTCTTAAGCCGGACGTTCTCGACGTGCCGTTCGACCGTGCACGGCGCGATGGCCAATTCCAAGGCCGCTTCCTTAGCAGAAAGGCCGAGGGCAACGAGACGAAGCACCTCATATTCGCGGTCTGTAAGTCGAATATCCTCTGTATATCTGGACATAATATGGTCCCTCCCTCTGGCGATAAAAAAGTGGTTAAAAAGCCATGAGCGAATTTAGAATGTCCTAAGGCCGGGGGGAGAGTCACGTGAAATTTTGTTGCGAAATCAGCCGAAAAAGTTAATGAAAAGGCGAGTCCCGCGATTGGTGGTTAATACTTCGTAATATAGCCTTGACTCTTAAAATTTCAGATTGTTCAATAACTTGTGCTTTTTCATGCTTGGACAGAGCGCAAGAAATTCGAGAAAATCTGCGCCGATTCCGTCGTGAATCATGAGCGGGCGGAATTGTTCATCGCCAAAGGGTGTCCCAAATCGGGAAAATAAATAGTAGTTAACCCCAACAGGACACGTGCGGGACCCGATCGCGATCGGGTCCCGCAAGCAAAAAATACGCAGGCTTCGACTCGTTTTCGAGGTGGGCTGCGATGGCGTTGAGAACCTGAGTCCGCTCGCGTCCCCTTGCTATTCTCCGGGGACTTGTTTGCCGATGTCGTCCAGCTTTGTCCGAGGACGACCCGTTTGCTGGTCCGATTGCCAGCGGTAGGCTTGCAATCGGCCCTTGCTGCTGATCGGGTCACTTCGGGCGAACGCGGATGGGAAGGTTGAAAGCGCTCTCGTTCGCGCGAATTGTCTGAGCATTTTTTAGAGTTGCAAAGCGTCTCGACCATTTTGGAAATGCAAAAAAAGATGCCTCGCTTCGAGGGAGCACTCACGATGGCATCTGGTTTTTCAGGATATCGCAGCCGTTTGCCTTGTGCCAACGTCTTTCATGGATGGGCAATCGGGCGGGTGCGGTCGCGTCCAACAGTTCCGACTATTGTCCAGCGGAGCAGGGGCTTGGGGCAAGCATGGGTTTTCCCGCTTTCGTGCATAATGTGATGTTGCGGCGCACGCTCATCCGCGAGAGCGCGTCCGTTCAACCGGATTATGCCGCCTGGTTGTGGCGACGTTCGGCCGAAATCGCCGGCGGGCATTCCCCGGGAGCTGTCATCCGGCGTGCTCGTTTCCTATACTTGGGATGGAAGCATCAGGATCTTGTGGATCGCTTTCTCGGTGATCGCCGGTATTCCGGACTGGGGCCACTAGCCAACGAACGCCCCGACATTCTCAATGTTCTCGTTGCGCCCTATCAATCGACCAATTGGGGCGTTCGCACGCGCCTTTGCAAGCTTCATGCGCACTATGAGGCAATGAACGAATTGGCCTGGTTGTTTGACCCTCTTACAGAGCGAGAGGTCGAGCTTTGCCGGCTTCCTGTCATACATCCCCAACTGCGCCTTGTTTTGGACGAGGCGATTTGGTTCGCGGATGAAGGGCCGCTGGTGTTCAATCTTTTTCTGGAGGATACGCGACTATTCTCGCTCGCCTTCGCGTTGCGGTTCGAGCAGGACGCGCTGATTGCGCATGTCGGCGCAGTGCAGGGGCGCAATTCCCTTGAACTGCCCGATGTCAGGGACGTTTATCGCGAATTGACGCATGCAGCCTTTGGTATGCGTCCGCGCGATCTTCTCATAGAAACCTTCCAGTTGGCTTGCCGCCATCTCGGCGTGGAACGCATTTTCCTCGTCTCGAGCGATCATCAACAACGCCGCGCCGCCGTGTTCGCTGGAGCCCGCCATGAAGTGCATGCGAACTATGACGCCATATGGCTCGAACGTGGAGCCTCGCGGCTGGACAAGTCGACGTTCGAATTGCCGCTCCATGCCCGGCACCGGGACGCCGTCGACATTCCGCCGCGCAAACGCCGGCAATATGAGCGTCGTTACGCCATGCTTGACAGCGCTTCAGAAAGTATCGCCGAAAAGCTGCGCACGCGCCGGGGCGATGTTTTGACTTTCGTCAAAAAAGGGCGGCAATGTGCTGAAGAACCTGCGTAAGCGAAATCTGACCGCACGCATTTGCCAACCCGCCGACGAATTTTGGGACCGCTATCTCGGGGTGCGCACCTTCGGATATCATCCCGGCATCGGCGGGCCTGGCGAGCGCGAGTGGTATATGCACTATGTACCGTCACCCTATAAAGACGTCTTTGCAGTTCTGGACCGGGCAGGCATCGGCCCGGACGATGTTGTAATTGATCTGGGCTGCGGACTTGGCCGTGTCGTATTTGCAGCAGCTTACCGCGGGGCAGCACGGGTGGAAGGTGTCGATCTGATCCCATCGCTGATCGCCGCCGCCGAGGCTAATCTGGCGACCAGCCGGCTAAAGCATCGCGATATCAGGTTCCATGCACGCAACGCCCTTGATCACGATCTTAGCGGGGCGTCATTGCTGTATCTCTTCCATCCCTTCGGACCGGAGATATTGGGCGAAGTCATGGAAAAGGCGCGTCATGACCGCCGCTCCGCCGCTAGCCGGCGCCCGCTGCGGATTGCATATGTCAATCCGGTCGGTGAATCGATTTTAAACGAAGCAGGTTGGCTGCGGCCCGTCGGAGCTATGCCGCCCCGGCACCAATGGTTCTCAAATGCCTTACATTATCGCACAGCATTCTGGGAATCCACAGACGTCTGATTTCCGTGATTCTGCGGAAGAGTAGTCCAACGTCTGACAGGCAGCCTGGCTTCCAGTCCTATGTGTCGGTGGCTTGGAACTAGGCTTTCGACGATCGCAACAGCCCGATTCTCTCGCGCTTCCCGACGGACAGGCCAAGGTTCGACAGCTTCGGATCCCAACACCCTGGGTGCGCGGGTCAACTATGCGCATCACCTTCGGATCGGGAGCGGCACGGCAATCGACGAGAAGTTCGAATGAGAGGGGGCCGGCCGCTAGGGGGCTGCTTCAGCGGCGGAGGGCGATGCAAAAACTATTCGAAAGTACCGGAATGGATCAGTTTTCGTGAGGCCGATAAAGATTGCGTCGCCCCATGGTGCGGGTGGAGCGTACACCGTCGGGGCGGATTACAGGAGCGCAAAGCTCAAAATGAATGGTAATTTCCATAGTCAGAAATAGGCAGTTCAAACTGCCAATGGACCCCTCAGCAGTCGGGATTTATGGCCTTTCGGAGTGCAGTGCCCGGTCTTCAATCGATATTGATGCCCCGGATGTCGGCAGAGAGGGGGTGAATATGCTTCGCTATGCCCGTATTAAGCTATTCTACTTCCTCAAAGGATACGTTGCTCCCCATGCGCGACGAAGTCGCATGCAAGATTTTGAGCGGCTACTCCAACCACCCCCTGGAGCTCGCATTATCGACCTTGGGGGGACTCCCCATATTTGGCAATTCGTTGACACCCCAATGAACATTACAATTGTCAACTTGCCTGGCTCCAATATGCGCGAAGAGGTTTGCAGCCACCATACCTTCACCTTCATTGAAGGAAGTGCCACAAATCTCCCTGAATTTGAAGAAAATCATTTCGATATTGTATTTAGCAATAGTGTTATTGAGCATGTTGGCGGGAAAGAAAACGAAAAGCTTTTTGTAAAAGAAGTTCGTCGATTGGCACCTTCATATTGGGTTCAAACCCCATCTATCTGGTTTCCATTGGAAGCCCACACTGGAATTCCTTTTTGGTGGTTTATTCCTAAGTGGATAAAGAGCATTTTTTACAAACGATGGGAAAAAATACTTCCAGATTGGAATGAAATGGTTTCTGGAACTGTAGTAATAAAAAAATCAAATCTAAAATCATATTTCCCTGATGGCATCCTGAAAACTGAGACCATGCTCGGTATGCCGAAAAGTTACTATACCTATCGTGTGGCGCGGTAATAGCGAAAGCTCGAGCGCGGCATTCCGGCAAAAAAACCGTGTGATTAGGCGGTACTTCCGAGCGCCAAATGAGCCGTGGATCGGCGTAAGGTTCGCGACAGAAGTCTTTGAAAGAAATGGTGGACGCGCTAGGGCTCGAACCTAGGACCCGCTGATTAAGAGACCGTTCCGTCGTGGTCTATTGGGTAGTATTTTCAGGTACTTGGCTGCATCCGCGCATGATAAGCTGCTCAATAGGCCACAATGAACGACAATGAATAACAACGTGTAACGCCACAAAATTACCTACAGTCGGCGCGCATCCCAACTGGCTGCTTCGCGCCTGAACTAAGACATTGGGGCTGTTGGCGAAGGGCCCCGGAAGCGGACGTTATTGGGGTTAGCGAGTAGGGCTTAAGGTCGAAAATCCGCTTATTTGGCAAACTCCGCGCCCGCATCGCCTGCCCATCCATTTTGATCTCAACCCGGCGCCGACTCATATGAATAGGTCTCACCTGAAAGATCATGACGCCGGCCGCGATCGAGTGAAGGCCAGGAGTGACTGAGGCACCCGCCGCGCGATAAACGGCAGTCCAGATGCGACAAATGACAATCGACATCGCGTTGCTCTTGCTGAAAGGAGGGGTGGCGGGAGGCCACCGACATGCGAGCTGGGATCGACGACACGAAACGACAGGAAGATCGAATCATTTTCGGTTCGATTGTTGCGTTCTGGATCCTGCACCTCATCTTCCTCGGGATATTCGCGCAGGTCACCTCGGGCAATTTCCTTGGCATGTCCGTCCGGCGCGTGCCGGCAGTCTTGCTCGCGGCAGGGCTCTGCTATGCGATTCACCTGTCGCTGCGGCCCATTCGCCGCCGCGGTTTCTCGCAAACCGTACTTCTCGCGGCCGTTCTCGCGGCGGTCGGCGCTGTAATCTACGGCGCGTTCACGACCTGGATCTTCTTTTACGCAGAAGGCGCCGGGCTCGCGCCGACGCAGGAGATCGGACCGTACACGATCCGGATCCTCGTCGAGGATGCGTTCATCTGGCTTTACTCCTTCTTGTCCTGGACGGCGTTTTACCTCGCGCTTGCCTATAGTTTCGATGTGCGCGATCGCGAGCGGCGGCTGGCACGGGTCGAAGCGCTTGCCCACAAGGCGCAAGTGCAAGCGCTGCGCTACCAGATCAATCCGCACTTCCTGTTCAACACGCTGAACGCGCTTTCATCGATGATCTGGGAACGCGAGCTCGAACGTGCCGAGGCGATGCTGATGAGCCTGTCGCTGTTTCTTCGCACGACACTGGAGATCGATCCCGGCGATGACGTGACGCTGGCGCAGGAGATCGCGCTTCAGCGGCTCTATCTGGAAATCGAGCAGGTCCGTTTCTCCGAGCGCCTGCAAGTCGAGATCGATATACCCGCCGAAATTCAGGATACGCGAGTGCCATGCCTGATCCTGCAGCCGCTGGTCGAGAATGCGATCAAATATGCCGTTGCACCGTCAAAGCAGCCGACGCGGGTGCGGATCGCTGGGCGAGGGAACCGCGGAGAGTTGACGCTGGAAGTGGAAGACGACGGCATGGCAGAGACCGTCGAGAGGGGAATGGGAATCGGCCTGGCCAATGTACGCAGCCGCCTCGCCGCCCGCTTTGGCGACCGCTGGTCGTTCGAGGCCGGGCCGCGGTCGCGCGGCTTCGCCGTGAAGATGACGATGCCGCTCTGGAACAGCCAATGACGCTGCGGGTCCTGATCGTTGATGACGAATTGCTGGCGCGCCGTCGCGCCGCGGCGATGCTTGCGCAGATTGCGGGCGTGGAGGTCGTGGGCACCGCGGACGATTGCGACAGCGGCCTGGCGCTGATCCGCGAACTTGCGCCGGACGTCGTGCTGCTCGACATCAAGATGCCCGGCCGCAGCGGTTTCGACATGTTGACCCTTCTCGACGGTCCGGTGATTCCCGTGGTGATATTCGTCACCGCCTTCAATCATTATGCGATCCGCGCCTTCGAAGTGTCGGCGGTCGATTATTTGCTGAAGCCGGTGCCGTTCGACCGAATGTGTGAGGCATTGGACCGCGCCCGCGCCGCGCTCCAAAACCGCGACCGCGAGACGCAGCTGGCGGAGATGGCCGCCGTCATTGCGGCACTGCGCAGCGACAGCGACGAACGCTCCACGAACGAGGGCTATGAAAGCGAATTCTGGGTGCAGCGCCTGGGTGAATATGCCCGGGTGCCGGTGGCGAGTATCGAATGGGTGGCAGCCGAACGCGACTATGTTCGCCTCTATGCCAGCGGGACCTCCCACCTCCTGCGCGAGACGATGGGCAAGATGGAGGAACGGCTGGATTCGGCGCAGTTTCTGCGCATCCACCGATCGCTCATCGTGCGCCGCGCATTGGTGACGGCGGTTCGCCAAAAAAATTATGGCGCGGTGAAAGTCGCGTTGGGCGACGGCCTGGAGCTCCCCGTGGGGCGTTCCTATGTTCAGGGCGTCAGGGAATTGCTCACCACTCCCGCTAGCGTCGCCCGAGAAGGCGGGTTGCGCGCCGCCTCCGTCCTGTGCCGCAGCCGACTGCCATAGGCGCCGTCTGACGGAACTAGCTCGCACGAGTTGAGCAAGACGCCTTCGGGCCACATGGATCGGGCCGGATCACGGTCCCGTTCCAACAATCGCGTCGATCGCATCTGCCTGACGGGCGTGATCGGGTTCGGCTTGCCCGGGGCCCGCGTTGCCCCAGCCTCCCTTCGCGATCTTTGAACCGACGGGTAATCTCTATCCCCTTGGCTGTTCGCGCTTTTCATGCGGGCGGGAGCTGCCGATCGCTGTTGGTCGTCCGACTCCTGTCGTTCGTCGTGCGGCTTCGCCGTCGTCACGGCGGCATGGCTCTTCGTCGACTGAAGGCTCCCGGGCGGGCTTTCGCTGGGGGAGAGAGCGGTTTGACTGGTCGGCCGTGCCGGCAGCTTCGATTCATGCTTTCCACAAAGGGGTTGTTAATGCGTTCTGTTGTTCCTTCGTCCTCGCGCAACGGGGGCGTCGCGCTCCGCCGTGGCTTGCTTCTCGCCGGTGCTGCGGCCCTGGCGCCGATGCTCGTCGCAGAGGCGGCGGCACAGAACGTGGTTGTGCATGCCTCTGAAGGCGAAAACCAGGGAGACATCGTTCTTGCGCCGGGGCTGCGCCGACTGATCGTCTCGCTCGATCGCCTCGCTCCTGCCGGTACGTTGAACCTCGGACAGTTGGGCAGCAAGGCTCCGGTGGCCGACAGCCTCGACACCGGCGGCGGCGGACACACGCTGAACCTCACGGCGACGGGCGCCGTCACCGCCAACATGATCAACACGCCGGTCTCCGGCTTCGATCGCGTCGTCTATGAAGCCACTGGCCGCGATAGCGTGCTGACGCTGGAGGATGGCGTCGACGCGCAAGGCGTTCGGCAGATTCGCACCGACACGGTTTATGTCGGCGGCGACGGCACGATCAACATCGTCGGTGACATCAACACTGGCGGGACGACACAACAGGCGCTCGTTGTCGACGAGTTCAGAACCGCCAATCACACCGGAACAGGCCAAGGGCGCCTCTCGCTGATCCTCTCCGGGGCGATTGTCGGGGGCGATGTGGACTTTGGCCTGATCGATGCCCACGCAGCGGAACGCGTGGAACTGCGCAATACGATCGACATCAGCAGCGGATACGCGCTTGAGTTCGGATCGTCCGATGGCGGATACCTGCTGGTCGCCGACGGTGCGCGCATCCGCGCCACTAACAGCACGCTGGCGACGGAGCAGGAGGCAGTGCTCGTCTCCCAGAGGGGCGGGCTCTTCGAGAATTACGGCACATTGATCGAGGACGGCGGCGCCGGGGAGCCGGGATCAGAGGAGGGGAAGCGCGCGACCGGTGTGGATATTGACGGCGGAACGTTCCACAATCGCCGCACGAGCGACACGCGCTTCGGGCGGGTGGTCGTTAACGGTTATGGCGTGTACATGCAAACTCGTGACGGCTCGGCCGCCTTGATCAACGACGGTTTGATCGAGAGTCGGATGGCAGCCGCGATCTTCACAGAGGGGCAGTTCACCGAGAACCCGCTCTATGTAACCCGGAACAATTCCCAGGGCGTGATCACCGGGGCGGATTTTGCATATCTGGCCGATGCGCTCACGCGAGATCTGATCGTGAACGCGGGCGCGATGAACGGCGACGTTTCACTCGGGCAAAGTAGAGATGCCTATCTGGGCGTCGTCGGCGCCGACGGCAATGTGACGGGCACGGTCAACGGCAAGATCGACGGCGGGGCAGGCCAGGACGCCTATGGCCGTTCCTACGGCGCAAACGGCACCTATGCCATTTCGGACTCGATCCTCACCGGCACGCCGAACGTCGTCGGCTTTGAACGCCACGGTGTAGAAGCGTTCGGCGCCGCGACCGTCGTCGATCTGACCGGCACGCTGGCATATGGCCTCACGCTCTATGGCGACGGGACGATCGTGAACGACGCGGACGTGACGATCGCCGGCACCGACGAGGCTGTTTTGATGGCCGGAACCGGGGACCTCGCCAACCGCGTTTCCGACCTCCGATTCGTGAATACCGGCGATGTGCAGACGGGCGGCGCGGTCGCGGTTCGAGCCGATTTTGGCCTCGGCAGTTTTGACAATCGGGGCACGATCACGGCGCAGGGGACGAACTGCTGCTCCACCGCTGTGCGGGTCTCGACGGTTTCGGATTCGCTTTTCAACTTCCGCAACTCCGGGCTGATCGAAGCCGCGAACGGTCAGGCGGTGTATATCGAGTTGGCCGGGGAAGACGATCACGGAACCGCCAGGTTCGAAAATGGCGGCACGATCGAGGGCAATGTGTCGGTGCTCGCCGACTATGCCGATGCGATCGACTTCAGCAATAGCGGCAGGATCCGCGCGGAGGGCGGCGTTCTGTTGCAGGCGACGGGCGGCACGGCCGTGGCTGCGGTGAATTCGGGCACGATCGACGTGGGCGGCGAATATGGCGGCGCGGCGCTCGAGGTGAAAGCGGCGGGCGGCGCCAACGCGGCTGCAGTCCGTAACAGCGGAACCGTCCGCAACACGCGCGATGGCCGGGCCGAACAGGACTATACCTATCTGTCGATGGGAACCTTCGTCGGCCTCCGCCCCGGTCAGGACGAAACCGGGGCGGCGACGCTTCAGAATGAAGCCGGTGGCCGCATCGAGGCGTCGGGAGAAAGGTCGTCCGCGATCCTCGTGCTGCACGACGGCGGCCAAACCACGGGCAGTTTCAACCTGAGCAACCAGGGCCAGATCATCGGCAACGGCACCGATGCGATCGCCCCCAATACGGTTATCGTGTCCGGTTACCACCTCGGCATCGGTGTCACCGTTGCGAGTGCGATTCACACGGACGGCACGGTGGACGTCATCACCAATTCGGGCGCGGGCCGGATCGTCGGCAACGTCGACCTGACCGACGGCAACGACCGGTTCGAGAGCCTCGGCACGTCGCGGCTGGAGGGCGAGCTGCGTCTGGGAGTTGGCGACGATACATTGCTACTGGGTTCGGGGGGCAGCGTCATCACCGGCGTTTCCCACGGCGGTGACGGCAACGACACGCTGCTGATCGATCTCACCAACAACAATTCCATCCACGGCGACAATTTCCGGGGCTTTGAAACGCTGCGGCGCAATGGCGCGGGCACCGGTGTGCTGACGGCGAGCGGAACCTTCGACGTCGCGACCTTGAACCTGGACGGCATGACCGTACGCGTCGCGGCTGACACGACGCTTGCGACGCAAGGCGACACCGTCATCACCGGTTCGGCCAATGACGAGACGGTGATCGTTCAAGGCACGGTCGCAGGCGACGTCATCATGGGCGGCGGCGACGATACGGTCGACAATGGAGGCGTCATCAACGGCGACGTACTGCTGGGTGAGGGTAATGACCGCTATATCGCCCGCACAGGCGGCGACGTGAATGGCACGGTCGACGGCGGGGCGGGCGCCAACACCTTCATTTTCCAGCTTGGCGGCGGAACCGTCGGTTCCGTCCCCGACGGCGTTCTCAACTTCGACTCCTATGGCGTCTATGGCCCCGGTACGCTCGACATCACTTTGGCCACGGGCCAGAACTACCAGAATCTCGAATTGCTCGAAGGCGCCAACCTGATCGTCGACAGCAGCGGCGGGACCGTTGGCAACATCGTTGGCGATGACAGCGCGCAGCATGTGACGCTGGGAGAGAATGTGCTGACCGGCGGCGTCGCGTTGAACGGCGGCGACGATGTGCTGGACATGGCGTTCAGCGGCGTCCTCACCGGCGCGCTCGATGGCGGCGCGGGCAACGACACGCTCAACCTCACCCTCACCGGCGCCGCCACGATCAATGGAATGAACCGGTTCGAGACCGCGAACATCATCGGCGGCTCCATCCTCACGCTGGGCGGCGCGTTGGGGCTGGGCCAGCGGATCAACTTCGATGCCTCGGACAACGAACTGATCATAACCGCCGGCGCCGCCTTCGAAGGCATCGTCGATGGTGGAGCGGGTCAGGACCTGCTTCGCATCCAGTCGGGCGCGGCGGACGCCCGCACCGTGGTTGCTTCGCAGATCGTGGCGTTCGAGGATCTGGTTTCCGAAGGCGCGGGGACGCTCGCGCTGACAGCAGGCGAATATAGCTTGGATTCGGTGGTAGTCGACGGCGGAAACCTCGAGCTGGGCACCGATACTGAGCTGACTTCGGAAGCTGGCATCGTTTTCACGGGGACTGCGAACAACCGCTTCGCGCTGGGCGCCAACGCGGTGGTGAATGGCCTGGTAGACGGCGGCGAAGGCAGCGACACGCTCGCACTCCTAACCGTCGCCAACGCCGTGCGTACCGTCGACATGACCAACTTCCGCAACTTCGAAGCGCTCGCCGCCTCGGGGGCAGGTGAGGTGCGGATCGCCGAGAGCATGGCGTTCGAGGACGGCGCGCGGCTGGAGGGCGGCCGCCTCACCATCGGAGCGGAAGCGACGCTCACGGCCTCGGTTACGGGGCAGGGCGGCGACGACACGCTCGCGGTGTTCGGTGCGCTGGCGGGCAGCGTCGACCTGGGCGCCGGCAACGACCGCCTGATCCTCTCAGACCTGGATATCATCAGCGGCGCGGCGAACGGCGGCGCGGGCACGGATACGATCGAGTTCCGCCTCAATGCGCCCTCCACCTTCGACAAGGCTGGCTATGACAGCTTCGAGAGCCTGGTCCTCGCCGGCGGCGAACTCACGTTCAACGCCAATACCGACTGGGCGGGCGCGCTCGCCGTTTCGTCCGGCCGCCTGATCGGCCTTGCAGGCACCACGCTGACCGTAGCGGGAGGAATCGCGGTTGCGAATGGTGCGACCTTCGGCTCCGCCGGCATCGTCAACGGCGACATCACCGTCGCCGGCACCCTGTCGCCGGGCGCCTCACCGGGCACGATGACCGTCAACGGCGACGTCACCATGCTGGCAGGTTCGCGCCTGCTGATCGAGCTGACACCTGCGAACGGCACCGACCTTCTCGATGTGAACGGCGTGCTGGATATTCAGCAAGGGGCGGCCATCGACATCACCGGCGCCTTGGCGAGCACGAGCGTCGCGGGCTCCGCCCTCGACATCGTCGTCGCGGATTCGATCACGGGACGCTTCAGCACGATCAACAAGTCCGACACCGTGTTCGGGATGGTGGTGCAGGAGGGCAACCGCATCCAGATCCGCAGCGAGTTCGCTATCCCGGAAGGCGACTATCCCAGCAACGTCGAAGCCAGCATCGCCTATGCCAACCAGGTGCTGCGCGCGGGCTATGGCGTCCAGGCGTTCACCGAGGCGCTCGATGTGCTGACCGACGCCCAGGGCAACGCCAACCAGCGGGCTTTCGCGCAGCTCACGCCCGAGGCTTATGGCTCGGCCATCGAACTGGGGAATGAGAATGCGCTATTGATCGCCGATGCGGGCCGGACGCTGAAGGTCATCACGCCGCACCGCGACGGGTTCTACGGCTTCGGCCAGGGAATCATTGGCGGGTCGAAGATCGCGGGCGCGATCGACACCGGCGCATCGTCTTCGCGCTTCCGTTCCGACGGCTTCCTCGGCGGGGTGGGTTACGGGCTCGGGCCGCTGCGGTTCGGCGCTTTCATGGGCAAGCTCGATACCAACCAGCGGCTGACCGGGCTGGATGCGAGGACCGATACAAACGGGTTCGTTGGCGGCTTCAGCGCCGACGCGATGCTTGGCAGGCTCGGCATCCACGGGCTGTTCGCCTATACAAGCGGTGAAGCCACCACCGTGCGCAATCTCGACGTGTCGGCGAGCGCGGCGTCGTCGGATTACGATCTGAAGAGCTGGGTAGGCGACGTCACAGTCGACTATTCGTTTGACATCGCGCCCTTCACGCTGACCCCGAAGCTCGGCGTGACCTACGTCAAGACCCGGCGCGACGGGGTCGTCGAGGAAGGCGCCGGCGCTTTCGCGCTCGCTGTCGAAGGCGGAGGCAAATCCGGATGGTTCGGCGATGCCGCGGTCGCCTTCTCGGGCGCGACCGAGATCGGCGGGATGGCCTTCACGCCTTACGCCGAGCTCGGTGTACGGCAGCTTCTGAGCGGCGATGACATGACGGTGCGGGGCGCGTTCATCGGCGCGCCGGGCGCCGGGGTCACCGTTTCGGGGGTTCAGCGCGACAAGACGGTGGGCCGCATGAGCCTCGGCTTCGGTCTCGATCTTTCGAAGAGCGTTCGCCTGCACGCCGGCTTTACCGGCGAGTTCGGCGATACCGATCGCAGCAACTTCATCGGGGGCATGACCGTCCGCTTCTAGGTTCCCCGCGATGTGGGGCGGAATGGAGGCGGACGAATTTCTCCCGTCCGCCTCCATCCGAAAGAATCCATCTAGCTTATTATGAATATTAGGAAAAAGTGACGATGCGCGTTTCTATTTTGCTTTTGCTTGCCTTCGGATTGGCGGGATGCGGGCAACAGGCCGAGTCCGGCGAAAACACCCCGGACAGTATAAAGCCCTCCGGGCAGTCGGGTGCGCTCGCTTATGACGCCGCGGGCGTGCCGCGGTTCCGGCCAGGGGCTTGGGAGTATAAGCTGGATACCGAGGAAGGTGCAGAGATCGCCCGAATCTGCCTTGGCGATGCAGGCAATGCTGAACTGCGCGAAATCCTGACCCGCCGGTATCCGCCCGAATGCAAGGTCGAGCGGTCGGCGGACGCGCGCAGTCTCACCTTCCGATCCTCGTGCAAGCAGAATGGTCTGACCATGGAAACCAGCCTGGATGTCACCGGGTCTGATACCGCCATCGACATGAAGCTGGGCCTGTTTGTCACGACGCCGGCGGGGGATCGCTCCGGCGAAACGATGGTCACCAGCTTCCGCCATACCGGCAAGTGCCCCGCCGGCGTGAAGCCGGGTGACGACATAGGAAGATAATAGGCGGGCCTCTGCCGGTGCCATGTTCACCGGCAGAGGCCCGGTCGCCGCTAGTCAACAACGAAGGATGTCGATGATGAATAAGAAACTCGAATTGCGGATACCCCAAGGTGCGCGAATTGCTTTTCTCCTGCTCGCGGTTTCGGCTGCCGGGCTTACGCAAACGCAGGTTGCGGCTGCCGCTGCTCCCCCCGTCGCGCCCGCCCCGGTCGAGCGAACAGACACCGCCGACACGCAAGAGGCGGGCGCGACCCCGGTCAATGCCAAGCCCTGCAAAAAGAAGAAGCGGGGCGGCCTGCTGGGAGCGATCAAGAATACGGGCCTTGCCAGCGTGCTGACCAACAGCGCGGTCGGCGGCGGGTTGGGCGGCTATGCCGCCGGTCAGGTCGCGAGCGTCGCCGTGGACGAGGGCGCCAAGGCCGAGGCCAAGCCGCCCAGCTGCTGAATCCGGTGGCTGCCGCCCGATCCGTCGTCGATGCGCGAGCGCGGGGCCGCAGCCACACCCTCGAAAACAAATTCCGAAGATGAGGTTCCGAATCTGCCAGGCCGGGCCCGCGCGCCCGCCCGGCCCGGAACCCAGCCCCCGGAACGGCCATCAGTCGAGATCGATCAGCATCAGGTCGCGGTTGTCGGCAATCAGTTCCGGCGTGACGATGCTGCCGTCGGCGGCGATGGCGAACGGAATGCGTGGCGCCTGACGCAGAGCCGCCAGCCGGCGGCTTGCGCCGTTCCAGCCCGTGAACCAAAACTCGGCCTTGGCGCCGGTGCCGCGAACATGGACGATACCGTCGCTACGCGGCGCCCAGGCTTCCAGCCCCGCAACTTCGATCCGTGCCGGAAGTGCGCGGGCGCCGCCCGACTGCGGATCGAGCTCGACAATGGCGTTTTCGTCGGCGGGGCGTGCAAACAAGCGTGCGCCAGCGCGCTCGACGATGGCGATGCCGGCGCTGCCGGCGACGGGCGATGTGCGACGCGCAGCCAGATCGAGTGACATGAGATGCCAGCCGGAGCCGTTGACGGCGGTGAAGAAAATCCGCTTCCCGTCGGGCGCCCAGACGGCACGCCCCTTCGGGCCGCCGTCGCGCGTGATCCGGGTTAGTCCCGACCCGTCGGGCCGGATCGAATAGATATCCGTTCGGCCATCGACGACGCCAAGGAAGATGACCTGCCCGTCATCCGGCGACCAGCGCGGCGCATAGACATAGCTTGCCTTCATGTCGGTCAGCCGAATCATTCTGCCATCTGGCCGATGCGCCCATATCTGGTTCGTGCCGCTGCGATCCGACGCGAACAAAATCGTTCCGTTGGCACCGGCATCGGGATCCCAATCGATCCCTTCGCCCGTCGTAACGGGCGAACGGGCCCCGCCTTCGGCACCGATGCGCGCAAGATTGGCCTGAATACGCCCCGTCTCGACCGCGATTTTCTGGCTTTGCCGGTCGGTCGACATGCGGCCGAGCGGCAGCATACCCAAGGTGACGCGGCGCAAGTCCGATCCGCGGATGGCATCGATCGCCCACAGGCCGAAATCGCCGCCGCGATTGCTGCTGAAGAACAACGTGCGCTCGTCCTTCGCCCAGGTGAATCCCGCCGCCTTCCTTCCGTCGTCGGTGAGCGATCGCGTTTCGCCCGTCCGTACCTCCAGCACATATATGGCGTCGCTGCGCATCGCGGCGGTACGGCGAAAGGCGAGCCAGCGGCCGCTCGCCGATACCGAGGGCGCGGAATCGCCCAGGACGTCCGCCGGCGGATTGGTCAGGGCGCGCGAACGGCCGCTCGCGACGTCGATCGCGACCAGCCGCCGCGCCCTGGCGCCCGTCGGGCGATTCCCGACGATCAACTCGCGGGCGTTGAGCCAGGCAAGGCCCGCGTAAGGATCGCTGCATTTGCTGACGATCCGTTCGTTGCCGTTGGGCGGCGCCATCATGACGATCGTGCATTCGCCATTCGCAGCATCGCGCAGGAAGGCGAGACGGTCGCCGTCGGGGCTCCATGCGGGCGCGGATTCGTCGGCGTGCGGTGTCTCGGTCAGGCGCAGCGGTGTCGTATCGCCGACGCTGACATTGCGCAGATAAATATCGCGCGGTTCCCAGAATCCGGGGCCCGCGGTGTAGGCGACCGCTAGCCCGTCGGGTGACATGGCGGGGAACATTTCGACCCCGGGTTCCTGCGTTAGCGGACGCACGCCGCTCGCCGACCATTCCGGCGGCGCGCCGGCATAGAGGGCCGCCGCGCCAGCGATGCCGCAGATGGCGAGCACGGCCACCGACGCAATGATCTTGGCGCGAAGGGAAAGGCGCGGCTGAGCCTGCAGCTCGACAGGCGCCGAGATCGCCCCCGGTGTTTCGGCTTCGAACCGAAGCCGGTAGCCGACGCGCGGGATCGTATCGACCGACACCCCGTCCTCGTCGGCGAGCGCCTTGCGCAGCTGGCTGACGCTGCGGTTGAGTGAATCGTCGCCGACGATCCGCCCTTCCCAGCACAGTTCCAGCAAATCCTCGCGGCTGACGACGCGCCCCTCGGCTCGGTGAAGCGCGACGAGGACCTGCATCACGCGCGGTTCCAGCGTGACGACCTCGCTGCTGCGACGTATCTCCAGCGCCGCCGGAGTGACCTCCAGCGTTCGCAACTGGAACGGCGCCTCGATCGCGAGTTCGATCGGGCGTGCCGGGATGGAGGACATCTCGTTCATCGCCGCCTGGACAGGGTCGAAAGACAAATCGTCAATCGCATCCTGCCTAGCGGCTCCCGTAGGCAATGAACAGGTGTCGTTGGCGGGCTGCATGCGCGCTGGCATGCGCGCGCCGGGGCGGGACCAGATCAAAGGTTCGGCTTGGCCGGCGGCGATGCCGAAAAGGTCCCGCCGATCGAGATGGTGGCGTCGAATCCCTCGCGGCGGCTGCCCGCCGCGATGCCGCGCGGCGCGCTCGGGCCGCGCGCCGCGACGGGACGCGGCCCGCATTCTTCCGGCGCATCCTCCGCCGGGCGGCGACATGCCCAGATCTCGCCTCCCGCGATGTCGAAGGAGATCGCGAGGGTGCGGTCGGCGGGCAGGAGTTGCGACATGGCGGCGAAGGGTGGACCCAGCGACGTCCACGCGCTCTTGCCCGCATGACCATTGCCCGTCAGCGCGACCACGGGAGCCGCCGGCCGCGCCTGCCGTGCGGCAAGCAGCAAGGCGGCCATCCCTTCTTCACGGGCGGCGGAGGTTCCCGGCCGCTCGCTCGGATGATCGAATGCGACAACCGACAGATCGGGATGCACGCTTTTCATCCGGCGTAACCTCTCGATCAGGTCGAAGATGGCTTGGCTCGCGCGCCCGTCGCGGATCGACCAGGCGGGAGAGGCGAGAAGCGTCGCCTTGGCGGCTTCGTCGCCTTTCGACGACAGATAGGTGTCGAGTGCGGTCTGTTCGGCGGGCAGGAATTCGAGACCGACAGTCAAGGGTTCGCGAACCGCCGCATAGGCGCAGACAAGGTCTGCGAAGGCCGATGGCAGCTCGGCGGTGCCATGCGCTTCGCCCATGATGACGAAGTCGGGGCGGCTTGCGTCGCGGAGCGCCTCGACGCCGGGCAATGGCGTGCAAATCCCGTCAATCGGCGCGCCGGGCGGGAGTGTAGTCGTCGCCAGAAGGGAAAGGAAAATCATGTTCATGGCATGTCTCCGAAAAGCGGATGTGGTGGGTCAAATATTCATGGTCAGCGACAACCGGAATGCGCGCCGGTTGGGCCGGTCGAGCAATTCGGACCGCGCCGCGACCCAGCCGTCGGCGCCGAACAGGTTCGTCACGCGCGCCCGGACCGCCATCTGGGCCTTGCCGACGTCGAAGCCCTGCCGCAGCCCGATGTCGACGGTCGTCAGTGATGGCGTACGCAATTCGCTGCGCGAAGAGATGCGCCTGCTCGATGAATGGTTCACCTGCCCGTCGAACGACAGGTCATCGACGGCGGGAACCGCATAGGTGAGGCCGGTCATTGCTTGGAATTTCGGAAGGCCGACTGCCTCCTTCGACCAGGCGCCCGTTCGCACCGGTTCGCCGCTCCGCCGGGCGTCGAGATAGACGGCGCCCGATACGATGCGGAGGCGCGGCGAGATATTGCCGACCAGCGACAGTTCGGCGCCGCGGTGCTGCAGCTCGCCAAAGAGGGCATAGACATTGTTTGCGTCAAATCCGGGCGCTGCCTTCTCGATCGAAAAGAGCGAGCCGATGAGCGTCAGCCCACCGGTAAGGCGTCCGCGAAAGCCGAGCTCCTGCTGGGTCGAAATCGCCGGGGCCAGCACCTCGTTGCGGTTTGCGGCATTGTCGGGCGCCGCGCCCGATTCTTCGAGCCCGCGTGTCGCGCTCGCAAACACCGTCCAAGCGGGCGCCAGTGCGACGGCGATCGATGCATCGTAAAGCCAAGGGCTTCGCGTCGTCGATTCCAACGGACGCGTGGGTGCCGCTATTTCGCGGCGATGCCACGTCTTCTGGACGCCGCCCTTCAGTCGCAGGCGGCCCATCGTCGCCTCATAGCCGAGTGCGCCGCCGAACTGGTCGATCGAATCCAGCGTGGTGGGAAGCGGCGGCAGATCGGGGGCGGGTGAGGGCGAAACGCCGTCGTCGAGGTCGAAGATTCCAAGGTCGACCGAAACGCCTGGGGCGAAGCGGTTGCGCGTCTGGCGACCGCGCAGTTCGGCGTAGACGCGATGACCGGCAAGAGGACGCCAGCCTCCCCCGAGCGAGGCCGACCAGCTCTGGTTATCGCGCGGACGGTTCGAAAAGCCCGTGGCGCGGCCGAACCCGTCTTCATCGACGACGAGCTGGGTAAAGTCGGCACGATCCAGATCGAGCCGCGAATAGATGAGCGAACCCGTGATGTCGAAGGCATCGCCGGGCTGCGTCGAGCCGATGACGCCCATGTTAAGGTCCGCGCCGTCATGGTCGCTCCAGCTCGTGACATAGCGGCGCGGGTGCTTCATCTTTGCGGGCAACGCCGCGCCGCTCGCGGTGACACCGTAGACGCCCTCGAGATCGAAGATGTTGAGCGATGCGAAGCCCGTGACGCTGGTTCCATCGGCGGGGCGCCATTCGGTCACGGCTCCGAACCGGTAATATTTGGGCGAAAGGCCTGACGAACTCTTGCCGAGTAACGCTTGCGCACCGACGAGACCGGCAAGGCGGTTGTCGGCGCTCGTTTGTGCGAGGCGAAAATCATAGGAGTGGCCGCCATAGTCGCGCAGCATGACCTCCGCATGCAAGCGCGATGCGTCGAAGGGCGACCTCAGGCGATATACGACCATTCCCGAAGGCGCGGCGAAGTCGGCATCGAGCGCGTTATGGCCCACGCGCGTGACAACGCCCGAAAGCACCGTGTCGATGACGCCGCCCGATTTGGCGAAATGGCTGTCGTTGATCCGGTAATTACCCGCGTCCTGCAGGTTGAATCCGCGGACCTGGGTCTCGTTATAGAGCCCGATCTGCTCGACGCCGATGCGGATGCCGAATGCGTCGGCCGCGCGCTCGACCGCGCGTTCGTCGGCCGTGCCCGCGGTCTGGGCGTGCGCCGGAAACGGTGCGATAGCGGCCGCAGCTACTATTGCGCGGCTGAACGGCCACGAGGATAGGTAAAACATTTTTCATCTCGGCTCTGAATTGAGAAACTGCCGTTGGCGGCTATCTGAGCTGCGAGACGAGAGCGATGATGGCGTTCTGATGATATTCCGATATTTTTACGATCATGACTCACTGCCTCAATAGGCTGCAGCGAATCCTGGAGTCCAACGATGAGGCATCGGTCAGAGAAGGCCCGTCTCATGGTCCTGATAGATGCCTGTTCCCGCACACCGCGCGAAAGCAGTCAGTCAGCTCTCAAGGCATTCTGTCCCGAAGCAGACCGTCCACTACCGGCCCCCGTCCCGCCGCGGACTCGGCTGCTTGATCCTTTCTGCGCGGTGTCGCTCAGGTGGCTGAAGCTCCGGAAACGATCTTTATCTCTCCCGGCCGCAACGTTCGCGCCAGATGGACGAACGAGCGGCGCGCGATTGTCTCGAGCATCGGCATCTGCGCGTTCCACGGCTTTTCGAACCCTGCGAACATTGTAAGCCCTTCCATCGACCCTGAGATGAACAGCGCCAGTATCTGGCGCTCGTCGCCGGGGAGGGCGGGGTTGATTTCCGCGATCAGTTCGTTGAGCGAAACGCGTGCGCGCTCGTAAAGCTCGTTCATCCGGTCGTGGACGAAGGGATCGTGGTTCGCCATCGCCCATAGTTCGGGGAAGAAGCGCGTCGTCTTTTTGGTCGTGATGTCCTCGAGGATCAGGGTCACGAGATTTTCGAGGCGAGCCTCGGCGGTGGCGCCGGGCGCGTGGATGATCTCGTCGAACGATTCCTCATAGCTCGAGATCACCGCGTTGAGCAGCTCGCGGATCAATTCCTCCTTCGAGCGGAAATAATAGTTGAGGTTGCCGACATTCATTCCCGATTCGGCGGCGATCCGGCGGAGCGTCAGCGCGGCCGATCCCTGATTCACGAGCAGCGCCAGCGCGGCGCGGAGAATATGCTCGAAGCCATCCTGGCCGCGGGCATAGCCCCCGGTCCGCGGTGTGATTTTCAGGTCGGGAACAATGAAATTCATCAAGATTCAGCAGCCTCCGGCGCTTTCGTAACCGCCTTCGGTCCTTTGGACAAGTGACCTAATTTTGACGATTGACTAAATTTGGACATGTGAACAATATCAGCCCGAATCGGCCGCCAGAGCCATTGTCATCAGGAAGAGGGAGTGCCGGGATGCTGCGCATCGCGAAGGGAGCGGCTTTTGCCGTATTGATGATCTCTGAAAGTGTTTCGGGCGCTGCCGACTATCCGCAGCCGTTGCCCGAAGAGCCGGTTCCAACCGTCACCGAACTGCCCGAACGCTATCCCGCGAGCTGGGTTTTTGTGCACGACCTGCATTTCAACAGCCTGCCCGACGGGCGCGCCGCGATCGTCGATGTTGGGGCCGAAAACAGCAATATGCGCGGCCAGATTCCCGTCGCGCAGTTCGGCAATATCCTGCCGTCGACGACGCGCGGCGAAATCTATGTCGGCGAGACCTTCTATTCGCGGCTGACACGCGGCGAGCGCACCGACGTCATCACCATCTGGGACACCAAGGCGCTGGCGCCGAAGGACGAGATCGTCCTGCCCGGCGGCAAGCGCGGGCTGTTCGTGACGCTGCGCAACAGCCTGCAACTCACCAATGACGAAAAATGGGCGCTGGTGTTCAACTTCACGCCGGGGTCGTCGGTGACCGTGGTCGACCTCGATGGGCGCAAGATCCTGTCGGACGTCGACCTGCCGGGTTGCTCGCTCGTCTACCCAACCGGCCCGCGCGGTTTCACCTCGCTCTGTGCCGACGGCACGATGACGAGCATCGCGCTCGACGCGGCGGGGAAGGCCGGGCCCGCCGTCACCAGCGCTGCATTCAACGACATCGACGACGATCCGCTGTTTATGACCCCGGCGATGGTTGGGCGGACCGGCTGGTTCGTCAGCTTCAGGGGCAATTTGCGGGCGATCGACTTTGCAGGCGCGGCGGCAAAGGATCTTGGCGGCTTTTCTATCCCGAAACAGGCGGGCGGCGAGCCCGAGTGGCGCCCCGGCGGCTGGCAGGTCGTTTCGGCCGACCGCGCAGGCCTGCTTTATGTGCTGATGAACCCGAAGGGGGGCGAAGGGTCGCACAAGGATGGCGGGACCGAGGCGTGGGTGGTCGACCCGAAGGCCAGGACGCTCGTTCGCCGCATCGCGCTCAAGAATCACAGCGTTTCGATCGAGGCGACGCAGCAGGAAAAACCGCTGCTCGTCGCGGCGCGCCCCGACGGGTCGCTCGACGTTTATGACGCGGCGAGCGGCGCCTTCGTGCGGACCGTTGCGAGCGTCGCGCACGATCCGATGACGATGACGGCGGCGCGCTGATGTCGGCGGTGCTTTCGGTTCTCGCGCTGTTCCTCGCGATCATCCTCGCGGCGGCGGCGGCGCACAAGCTGGCCGAGCGGACGCGGCTGACGCGGGCGACCGCCGGGTTGCTGCGACTTGCCCCGGCGCTTGCGATGCCTGTGACGATGGCGGCCGCGGCGGTCGAGTTCGCCGCGGCGCTGGCGCTGCTTCTTCCCGCGTCGCGGCCGGCGGGTGCGCTGCTCGCCGCCTTGCTGTGGGCCGGATATGGCGCCGCGCTGCTCGCGGCGCGGCGTCGCGGCGAGGGCGGTATCGATTGCGGCTGCGACTTCGGTGCGCGGCGGAGCGGTATCGGCCGCTTCACGATCGGCCGCGCCTTCGCGCTCGCCGCCGCCGCGCTCGCACTTTTCGTCTCTCCCGCAGGGGGCGGCGGCATCGACATCCAGTCGGTTTTCGCCGCCCTCGCCTTTGTCGCGCTGCTCTTCGCGGCCGGCGAAATCGCCCATCTTCCCGCCAATAGCCGGAGTGCCGCCCGATGACCGGATTTTTCCTTGCCTCGCAAATCCTGCTGTGGATCGCGGTCGCTGTACTCGGCGTTCTCGTCGCGGCGCTCGCGCGGCAGGTCGGGGTGCTCCACGAACGCATCGCGCCCGCGGGTGCGCTGACGCTGCACCAGAAGGTGAACGTCGGCGACAAGGCGCCCGAAATGACACTGCGGACGCTCGAAGGAAAGGACGTTGCGATCGGCGGCAAGCGCGAGCGGCGCGGCCAGCTCATCTTCTTTCTCTCGCCCGATTGCCCGGTGTGCAAGACGCTGTTGCCCGTCGTCCGCTCGGCGAGCGGTGCCGAGCGCGGCTGGCTCGACGTCGTGCTGGCGAGCGACGGCGAGCCCGCCGCGCATCGCCGGCTGGTGATGGCCGAGGGGCTGGCGGGGTTCGACTATGTCCTGTCGGAAGAGCTCGGCCGGTCACTCGGCGTGTCGAAGCTCCCCTATGCAGTGCTGATCAACGAAGCGGGCAACATCGCCTCGCTCGGCCTCGTCAATAATCGCGAGCATCTGGAAAGCCTGTTCGAGGCCAAGGAACGCCGCGTCGCATCCATTCAGGAATATCTCGCGCGCGGCTGAGACCGCACGGCGCGACAGGAAGGGGACGGACATGTCGGGACTGGACAAATTTTCGGAAAAGATGACGCGGCGGGTTGCGCGCGCGACGTCGCGGCGCAGCCTGCTGACGCTGATCGGCGGCGCGCTGACCGGCGCGGTGGTGATCCCGGTGCTGCCGGTGTCGCGTGCGCAGGCGCAGGGGCACGGCCATGGCGGCGGCGGCGATCCGGTCGCCCCGCAGACGACGGGCAACCCGCAGGACCCGGGCGACCAGACGCAATGCGATTACTGGCGCTATTGCGCGATCGACGGGTTCCTGTGCAGCTGCTGCGGCGGCACGGCGTCGAGCTGTCCGCCGGGGACCGAAATGTCGCCCATCACCTGGATCGGCACCTGCCAGAACCCCGCCGACAACCGCGCCTATATCATCAGCTACAACGACTGTTGCGGCAAATCCTCGTGCGGGCGCTGCCTGTGCAACCGTAACGAGCGCGACCGGCCGATGGTACGCCCGCAGGCGAACAACGACATCAACTGGTGTCTCGGCACGTCGAGCGCGATCTACAACTGCTCGACTGCCGTCATCCTCGGCGTCGCGCTGGAGCAGCAATGATGCGGCGGTTTGCCTTCACCCTGATGTTCGCGGGACTGGCCGCAACCGGCCCCGCGCTGGCGGCCGACGATGGCGCGACGATCTACAAGCGTTGCGCGGCGTGCCACCTTGCCAATGGCGCGGGGGTTCCGGGCGCCTTCCCGCCGCTGAAGACCGATGTGCGTTCGCTTGGTGCGACCGCTGCGGGACGCCGCTATCTCGCGCTGGTCGTGATCCGCGGCGTGTCGGGACCGATCACCGTCGAAGGGAAGGCCTATCGCGGGACGATGCCCGCGCAGGCCGGCCTCAACGATGCGCAGGTGGCGGCGGTGCTCAACCATGTCGTCCGCGGCGGATCGGCCAAACCCTTCACGCCGCGCGAGATCGCGGGATATCGTGCCGGCAGCGCGGGCCTCAACTCTGCGGCGGTCGGTCGGCTGCAGCCGAAGGTCGGCGGCAAATGAAATGGCTGGCCGTTCCCGCGCTGATCGTGGCGACCGGGGCGGCCGTGGCAACCCCGGCGTGGAGCGGGCCCGAGGCGATCCCGGGCGTGACCAATCCGGCGCGCGCGCGGCAGAACTGGATCCTCTCGTGCCAGGGATGCCACCGCGCCGATGCGACGGGGACGCCGCAAACGACGCCGACGATGGCCGGCTTCGTCGCGAAGTTCCTGCACCTGCCCGGCGGGCGCGAATATCTGGTGCGCGTGCCGGGCGTCGCAACCGCGGCGCTGTCCGATGCCGACCTCGCCGAAGTGGTGAACTGGTCGCTCGTGCGGTTCGATGCCGCGAACGTCCCGGCGGATTTCAAACCTTATACGCCTGCCGAAGTGGGGCAGCTGCGGCGGAAACCGCTGCGTGCGGAAGCGATGACGGTACGCGCCGCCATGGTCGCGCGCATGGCGCAAGGAAAACAACAGAAATAGGGAATAGGGGAGGATTTCGATGACCAAGGGAATAACGCAACGCGCCGCCCGTCCGATGCTGGCGCTGCTGCTGGCAGGCGTATCGGCGCCCGCGCTCGCGCAGGAAACAGCCGCTGCGACCGCCGCCGACGTCGCGGTCGCCGAAACGGTCGATGGCACCGACATTGTCGTCACCGCGCAGAAACGATCCGAACGCTTGCAGGACGTCCCGATCGCGGTCAGCGCCATCGGCGGGGATTCGCTAGAGCGGCAGCGCGTGACGCAGGCCGACGAACTTGCGGGCAAGATCGTCAACCTCCAGCTCACCTCGACGGTCGGCGACAATACGCCGATCTTTGCGCTGCGCTGCGCGGCGTGTCGATGTCCGACTACAGCCTCAACCAGGCGAGTCCGGTCGCGACCTATTATGACGAGGTCTACAAGGGCAATTTCGCCTTCCTCGGCGTTGCGATGTACGACCTTGAGCGCGTCGAGGTGCTGCGCGGGCCGCAGGGAACGCTCTATGGCAAGAACACCACGGGCGGCGCGGTCAACCTGATCAGCCGGACGCCGGTGCTCGGCGATACCGAGGGGTATCTGAACCTCGGCTATGGCAATTACGACCGCTACGAAGCCAATGGCGCGCTGAGCGTGCCGCTCGGCGAGACGGTTGCGGCGCGCGTCGCCTTCACCTTCGCGCGCGCCGATGGCTGGTTCAAGAACCAGCTTCCCGGCGAGCCCGACCTTGCGAGCGTGCGCGAATATGGCGTGCGCGGCAGCCTGTTGTTCGAGCCGAGCGACAGCGCGCGGTTCGTGCTGCGTGCGTCGACCAGTTACCAGAATCCGCGCAATTATGGCATTTATGCCCAGCCCGAAGCGGTGAACCGGCCGGGGCTCGGGCGGCGCGAGATCGAGGCGAACGTCACCAACCGCCGCCGCGCGCGCACCTGGTCGGTGTCGCTGAGCGGCACGGTCGACCTCTCCGACATGCTGGCGGTCACCAGCGTCACCTCGTGGGACAAGGGGCGGCTGGCTTTCTATGAGGACACCGACGGCAACGCGACCGAGCTGCTCGAAATCCCCTATACCGACCGCGCGACGCAATTCGCGCAGGATCTGCGCCTGACCAGCGATTTCGGGGGACCGTTCAACTTCATTCTCGGCGCCTATTTCAACCGCGAAAAAGTCTATAACGAGACGACGTTCGAGATCGGCAAGGATATAGATTCCGACGGGCTGCCGGGGGTCACCGACGCCGATTGCGCGATCGGCTTCCCCTTGGGCTGCCTGTTCCGCAACAGCTTCGACCAGGTCAAGAAGAGCTATGCCGTCTATTCGGACATGAGTTTCGAGCTTACGGACCAGCTCACCTTGCGCGGCGGCATCCGCTTCACGCACGACAAGGGCACGCAGAGCAATTTCGAGGCCAACGCCTTCGGTCCCAACGGGGTGCTGGTGATGAACCTGATCCCGCCGTCGCGGCTCGCCTACAGCACCGAAAATCTGTCGGGCAAGATCGGCGCCGATTTCAAGATCAACCCCGACGTGATGATCTATGGCAATTACAGCCGCGGTTACCGCGCGCCGAGCTTCAACGCGCAGGCCTTTTTCGATCCGTCCGAACTGTCGGTCGCGAAAGCTGAAAAGATCGACGCATTCGAGCTAGGCCTCAAGAGCCAGTTCGCCGACCGCCGCGTCACGCTCAACATGGCGGCGTTCCACTATACCTACAGCAACCAGCAGTTCATCAATATCGATCCCGCGACCGCGGCGCAGACTTTGCTCAATATCCCGCGCTCGCGGATTCTGGGTGGCGAGGCCGAGCTGACCGTCCGCGCGACCGACATGGTGACGCTGCGCGGCGGCCTTGGCCTGCTCGATACGAAGATCAAGCGCGGTACCGTCAGCGGCGCCGATGTCAGCGGCAATCGGTTGTCGAACGCGCCCAGGCTGACCTTCACGGGCGGCTTCGATGTCACCGCGATGGACAACAGCAGCGGCAAGCTGAGCCTGCACGGCGACATCAACTATTCGTCGGGCCAATATTTCGAGGTGCTCAACATCCCCCGACTGCGGCAGGATAGCTACGTCCTCCTCGCCGGGCATATCGACTGGGAATCGGCCGACGGGCGCTGGACGGCATCGGTGTGGGGCAAGAACCTTACCAATAAATTCTACTTCACCTCGCGCGTCGACCTGCTCGCGGGCTTCGGTTTCGACTATAACCATGTCGGGACTCCGCGAACCTATGGCGTGACCGTGGGCGTCAAATTCTGATCGGAGAGAGGCATGTCTGATTACAAGATGCTGATCGGCGGACGGCTGGTCGATGGCGACCACGCGCTGGACGTCATCAACCCCGCGACCGAGGAGATATTCGCCACCGTCGCGCGGGCGTCGGAGCGGCAGGCCGACGCGGCGATCGAAGCGGCGGCGGCGGCTTTCCCGGGATGGGCCGAGGTGCCGATGGCCGAGCGGCAGGCCAAGGTCAGCGCGCTTGCCGATGCGATCGTCGCGAATGCCGACCGGCTCGCGCGCGCTCTGACGCAGGAACAGGGCAAGCCGCTCGCCGAGGCACAGGGCGAGATCGCATGGGCCGAAGGCTATCTTCGCCACTATGCGACGCTCGAGATCGCCGAGCGGACGATCCAGGACGATGCGAGCGGATTGATCCAGGTCCGCCGCAAGCCGCTCGGCGTTGTCGCGGGCATCATCGCGTGGAACTTCCCGCTGCTCGTCGCCTGCTGGAAGATCGGCCCCGCGGTGATCGCGGGCAACACGATCGTGCTCAAGCCTGCGCCGACGACGCCGGTCACCGCGCTGATGCTCGGCGAACTCTGCCAGGCCATCTTCCCTGCCGGGGTGGTAAACATCATAACCGACGCCAATGACCTTGGCGGTTACCTCACCGCCGACCCGCGCATCGCCAAGGTCGGCTTCACCGGATCGACCGCGACGGGCAAGAAGATCATGGCGAGCGCCGCCGACGGGCTCAAGCGGCTGACGCTCGAACTCGGCGGCAACGACCCGGGGATCGTGCTGGGCGACGTCGATGTCCGCGCCACCGCGCAGGGCATCTTCAACGCCGCTTTCCTCAATTGCGGGCAAGTGTGCCTCGCGATCAAGCGCGCCTATGTCCACGACAGCATCTATGACGCGATGTGCGACGAGCTCGCGCGGCTCGCCGAGGCGGCGGTGGTCGACGACGGGCTGGCGCAGGGTGCGCAGATCGGACCGATCCAGAACAAGGCGCAATATGAAAAGGTGAAGGCCTTTCTCGACAGCGCGCGCAAGGACGGCACGATCGTCGCGGGCGGCGAGATCATCGACCGCGCCGGATATTTCCTGCGTCCGACGATCGTGCGCGACGTCACTGACGGCCATGAAATCGTCGACGAGGAACAGTTCGGCCCGATCCTGCCGGTGATCCGCTTTTCGGACGTCGACGATGTCGTCGCGCGCGCCAATGCGTCGCCCTATGGTCTCGGCGCGTCGGTGTGGTCGCGCGATATCGATCGCGCGCTGGCGGTCGCGAACCGGATCGAGAGCGGATCGGTGTGGGTGAACCAGCATGTCGCGATCGGCCCGCATATTCCGATGGCGGGCGTCAAGTCCTCGGGGCTCGGCGTCGAGCAGTCGGAGGAGGGGCTTGCCGAATATACGCAATTGTCGGTGATCAATGTGGCGCGCGGCGGATGAGCGAGGCTTTCGACTGGAATCCGCCGGCGCACTATAATTTCGCGCGCGACGCGATTGACCGGCTGGCGCGTGAAAGGCCGCATGATCGCGCGATGCTGTGGACCGATGCGGCGGGGACGGTCGTCGACCGCAGCTTCGCCGAGTTGTCGGAACATAGCGCGCGCGCTGCCGCGGTGTTGAAGGCGGCGGGGGTCGGGCGCGGCGACACGGTGCTGATCCTGATGTCGCGCGAGATCGAATGGTGGGAACTGATGCTCGCCTGCCTGCGGCTCGGCGCGATCGCCTCGCCCGGCACGGTACAGCTGACACCTAAGGATATCGCCTATCGCTGCGAGGCGGCCGATGCGCGCTGCATCGTCGCCGGCGTCGACGTCGCGCCGCGCGTCGACGAAACGCCGGTCGATGCCGCGATCCCGCTCATTCATGTCGGCGGCGCCCGTCCGGGCTGGATCGATTATACGCAAGCCAAGTCGGCCATCGAGCCGCTGCCGGACATTGCCGATACCGCGTTCGACGACCCCGCGCTCTGCTATTTCACCAGCGGCACGACGGGCCAGCCCAAGATGACGATCCACGGCGCGGGCTATCCGCTCGCGCACGAGATCACCGGGCGCTTCTGGCTCGACCTTGGTCCCGGCGACCTGCACTGGAACATGTCGGACACCGGCTGGGCGAAGGCGGCGTGGAGCAGCCTGTTCGCGCCGTGGCTGCTGGGCGCCGCGATCTTCGTCAACCACGCGTCGGGATTCGATCCGGTGGCCGCGATGGACCTGCTCGAACGCCACCCGGTGACGACATTGTGCGCCCCTCCGACCGCCTATCGCATGTTCGTGCGTGCCGACCTCGACGGCCGGAGTTTCCCCCGGCTTCGCCACTGCGTCAGCGCGGGCGAGCCGCTCAATCCCGAGGTGATCGACCTGTGGAAGAAAGCGACCGGGCTCGATATCCACGATGGTTACGGGCAGACCGAAACGGTGCTGCTCTGCTGCAATCGCGCGGGTGCGGCGCGGCAGGGCGCGATGGGGCGGCCGACGCCGGGCATCGATCTCGCGGTGATAGGGCACGACGGCGCGATATTGCCGCCGGACGAGGAGGGCGACATTGCGCTGCGCGTCGGCGAAGGACGTCCGCCCGGCCTGTTTCTCGGCTATCGCGGCGACCCTGACCGCACCGCGAGCGTGTTCCGCGATGGCTGGTATCTGACCGGCGATCGCGCGACGGTCGATGCCGACGGCTTTTTCTGGTTCGTCGGGCGCGCCGACGATGTCATCCTCTCGTCGGGCTATCGTATCGGGCCGTTCGAGGTCGAAAGTGTGCTGTTCGAGCATGAGGCGGTCGCCGAGAGCGCCGTGGTCGCCAGCCCCGATCCGACGCGCGGCGAAGTCGTGAAGGCGTTTGTCGTCCTGGCGGCGGGGCACAGTCCGTCGGACGCGCTCGCCAAGGCGTTGCAGGACCATGTGAAGGCGGCGACCGCACCCTATAAATATCCGCGCCGCATCGAGTTCGTGGGCAGCCTGCCCAAGACGGTCAGCGGCAAGATCCGGCGTAAGGAATTACGCGACAATGAGTTCAAGAAGGCGGATGCATGATCGACAGTTTCGTTCGCGGTGACACGAGCGGTTCGCTGATCGAGATGACGATCGGCGACTGTTTCGACCGCGCCGCCGCGCGCCATCCCGACGGCGAGGCGCTAGTCGTTCGGCATCAGGATGTGCGCTGGACCTGGCGCGAGCTCAGGACGCGAGTCGATGCGGTGGCGGCGGGGCTGATCGCGCGCGGGCTGAAACCCGGTGACCGGGTGGGCATCTGGGCGCCCAATTGTGCCGAATGGGTGATCGTCCAGTTCGCGACCGCAAAGGCGGGGCTGATCCTCGTCAACATCAACCCGGCGTATCGCATCGCCGAGGTCGAATATGCGCTGAACAAGGTCGGCTGCGCCGCGCTGATCCTCGCGCCGTCGCACAAGAGCAGCGACTATGTCGCGATGATCGGCGAACTCGCGCCCGAGCTTGCGACCTCGGCGCCCGGTGCGCTCCGGGCGGCGCGGCTTCCCGGCCTGCGCCTCGTCGTCGTGCTCGGCGAGGCGGAGCATGCAGGCTGCGTGCCGTTTGCGGCGCTCGCCAGCGACAACACCGACGTGCTTTCGGACATCCGGCTCGATCCCGGCATGGCGATCAACATCCAGTTCACCAGCGGCACGACCGGCTTTCCGAAGGGCGCGACCCTGTCGCACCGCAGCATCCTCAACAACGGCGCCTTCGTTGGCGCGCGGATCGGCCTTTCGACCGTCGACCGGCTGTGCATCCCCGTGCCGCTCTATCATTGCTTCGGCATGGTGATGGGCAATCTGGCGTGCATGGTTCACGGAGCGACGATGGTCTATCCGGCCGAGGCCTTCGACCCGCAGGCAGTGCTGGAAGCGGTCGAGGCCGAGCGTTGCACCGCGCTCTATGGCGTGCCGACGATGTTCATCGCGGCGCTCCAGCACCCCGAATTCGACCGCTTCGACCTGTCGTCGCTGCGCACCGGGATCATGGCCGGGTCGCCGTGCCCGATGGCGGTGATGCGTGAGGTGATCGAGCGGATGCACATGGCGGAGGTCACGATCGCCTATGGCATGACCGAGACCAGCCCGGTCAGCTTCCAGAGCGATACCGACGATCCGCTCGACCTCCGCGTGTCGACGGTCGGGCGCGTTCAGCCGCACCTCGAGGTCAAGCTGATCGACCTTGCGGGCGAGGTCGTGCCGGGTGGGCAGACGGGCGAGCTTTGCACGCGCGGCTATTCGGTGATGCTGGGCTATTGGGACGACGCCGAGCGCTCCGCCGATGCGATCGACGGCGACGGGTGGATGCATACCGGTGACCTCGCGGTGATCGACGCGGCGGGCTATTGCCGGATCGTGGGGCGGATCAAGGATATGGTGATCCGCGGCGGCGAGAATATCTACCCGCGCGAGATCGAGGAATTTCTGGCGACGCACCCCGATATCGCTGACGTCCAGGGTGTCGGCATCCCCGACGCGAAATATGGCGAGGAACTGTGCGTCTGGATCATTCCGCGCGCCGGGGTCGAGCTCAGCGAGGACGACGTGCGCGCGCACTGCCGCGGCCGCATCGCCCACTACAAAATCCCGCGGCATATCCTGTTCGTCGACGCCTTCCCGATGACGGTGACCGGGAAGGTACAGAAGTTCGCGATGCGCGAGCGCACGCTGGAATTGCTGAATGGCTGACGGATCGTCCGGTTCCACGAAGTTCGGCCAGACGGAGAAACAAATGTTCGATCACGACACGCGCCGCATAACGCGTCGCTGATCAAGGCGACCAAGTCTGTTTTGCGCGTTGTCGTCGATGTCCGCTTTTGCCCATTTCGATCCGAAAGCCGACAGACCGCAAACGGCCAAATCGTGCCCTCCGTCGCCCGTGATGCCTGTAATAAATTTGCGCGAATATTCGAATTGGATTTGCGAGTGCGGCGAGGTTCAAATAGCAGTCCGCTATTGATCTGTCTCAGGGAGGGAATGTGGCGGGTTCGTTTCTTGAGCGTATCAAACGAGGTTTGCGTTTCAGCGAGTCGTCTGCCTCGACCGGTTCCGGAAATGTCCCGACGGCAAAGCTCAGAGCCTATTTCAAACATCTCGCCAAGGCCGATGGTTCATTGCCGAAGGCGGCCGCGCAATATATCTCCGAAGGCAGCAATTCCTCGCTTCTCTCTTCGTTGCAAAACCGGACGAGCCAGCAGGCATGGACCAATCGCGCGCGGACATGGCCGCGCAGCGACGAGCAGGGGTTGTTCTCAAAGCTGACCGACTGGCGCATCGACCAGATGCAGCGTTTCGGCGAAGTGTTGGCCGTGCTCGAACCGCTGAATCATGACTGGGGCATCTTCGGGACGAAGAAGTCGCCCGACTGGTTCCGCCATACCGTCACGATCTGGCTTGGGCAGAGGCGCAAGGGCCAGCCGGTCGAGACGCTGATCGATCTTGCCGCCGCGACGGGCGACCCGGTGGCGTCGGGGCTCGACATCCTGTTTTGCCGCGACGCCGCGCATTATGGTTCGAACAACAGCGTCGACAGATTCGACGGCGTTGGCGAATGGCTGGATCGGTCGCACGAAGCGATCGTGGCAGCGACCCCGGGACTGGCCGCGGATGTCCGCGCCGAACTGGCCTGGTCTCTTGGCCGCTTCGATCTGCAGGACCGTTTTCTCGACTTGCTGCTCGACCTTGCCGGCGGATCGTCCAAGAAGGCGCGAACGGGCGCACGCCAATCGCTGACGGCCTGCGATCCCGGCCCGCTGGTTGCGGCGCTGCAAACGCGCTTCGCAAAGGCATCGCCTGGCCAGCGTGCCGAACTGGTGGAGGTGGCGGCCGGAAGCCTTGGTGATCACGCCCAGGGTCTGCTTGCGCAATGGCGCGAAAGCGAAACGGCCCCGAAAGTCGTTGCCGCGTTGGACAGCGTCGGAAGCGCTGTGGCGAAGTCCATTGCCTGTGCGGATGACATGGCCGCAGGGGCAACGGAAGGCGTCGATGGTCCCGAGGGGTACCGGGCTGTTGACGGGAGCCGCGTCGAACCCGGGCTGGTCGCCGGGCTGCCGTCGCCCAGTCCGCTTTCCGCCGATCTGCTGCAGACGCTCGAGCCGGCGATCGCGGAATTCAACCGGATGTTGGCCAGGGGCAAGGCTGAGGCGAGCCGCGAACGATGGCACTGGAGCCGCCAGTTCGCGACCAAGGGCGCGCGCGACCTCAAGGATCTTGCCGATCTCGCCGAAGGCACCAAGCCAATGGCTCCGGCATCGTTCAACACGGTGGTCAACTGGCTCCGCTGGCACCAGTTCAAGCACCCCGCGGTCGACGCCTTCTTCCTCGATCCGCGCCTGTCGCTGCATCATCTCGCGCGTCTCGCGGTCGCGATGTCCAATTGCCATATCCATGGCCTGTTTAACGACTGGAGCGGCCCGATCGGTACGGCCGTACAAAGCCGCCTGAATTCGGGTACGGACTTTCGGTCGTTCTTCGCCTTGTGGGTCGCGGCCGGGGGCAAGGATTTCCTTGCCGATCATCTCACCCAACGATGGTATGGGCCGCTGCCCGAGCTCGATACACCGCTCTGGCCCGTGCTGTGCGGCCGCTTCGATCAGATCGACCAGGCGCTGGGGCTGACTCCCCAGAGCGAAGCGGAGCAAAAACGGCTCGCCCCGGGGCTGGACCTTCTCGAGCATTTTCCAAAGCTTCCTGAACGCTATCGCAGCCGCCTTATGCTGCTGGCCGGCGACAGTTCATCGCGGATCCGCGAAAAGGCGCGCGCCCTGCTGCAGGCGACGCCCGGGATTGATGGCGCGATTACGGTTCAGTTGCAGGATGGCCGCCAGGAAGTCCGCGCGCTAGCTGCCGGCTGGCTTGCGGCGAGGCAGGCAAAGGATGAAGCCCCGCAAATTCGTGCCGCGCTGAAGAAGGACAAGAGCGATCTGGCTCGCGCGGCGATGATCACGGCGCTCGAGCGGCTCGGCGAAGATGTGTCGCCCTATTTCGATCATGCGACCTTGGTGAAGGAAGCCAGAGCAGGTCTTGCGAAGGCGCCGCCCAAGGGGCTCGAATGGTTCCCGTTCGATATGCTCCCCGCGCTGCGATGGGCGAATGGCCGCGCGGTCGACCCGGTCCTGCCGCGATGGTGGGTGGTTCTTGCAGCGAAGCTCAAGCAGCCGGGCGGCAATGCGCTTGTCAACCTCTGGCTCGACCGGCTCGCACCCGGTGAAGCGCACCGGCTGGGCTGGATGATACTGACCGGCTGGATCGATCAGGATATACGCCGTCCCACCGACGAGGAAGCGAACGCCTTCGCCGCGCAGCATGTCGACGCCACGCTGCGCCAGAATATCGTCCACGCGAAGCAATGGCCGCAGAGCGCCGACTATTTCCCCACCGACCGGAACATCGTTTTTGCGCGCCTGAAGCAGGTCAAGGCCGGCGAGTATCTGGGGAGCGCCGTCGACAGCAAGGGCATCCTCGCGATTGCGGCGCGGGTGGGCGGCGCCGACGCCGCCCAGCGCGTTCGTCCCTTTCTGAAGGAGCATGGTGCCCGCACTTCGCAGGCGAAGGCGCTGCTCGAGACGTTAGCGGCCATCGGCAGCGGCGCGGCGCTGCAACTTGTCCTTTCGGCCGCGAACCGGTCCAAACAGCGTAGCGTGCAGGCGCACGCCGCGGCGCTCGTCGAGGATATCGCCGAGCGTAACGGATGGAGTGCGGCGCAGCTTGCCGACCGGACGATCCCCACCGGCGGTTTCGATATCGACGGCACGCAGGATCTCGACCTGGGCGAAGGGCGGACCTATCAGCTGAGGCTCGATGCCGGGGACGCCCTGACCATCCTCAATGTCGAGGGGCGGGAGGTGAAGGCCTTGCCCGGACCGCGCGTCGATGATGAAAAGCCGCTGGTCGACGCGGCGAAGAAGCAGCTGTCCAACGCGCGAAAGGAAGTGAAACAGGTCCTCTCCGCGCAAACCGACCGCCTTCAGGAAGCGATGTTCCTGCAGCGCAGCTGGGATGTCGCCGAGTGGGAGAGTTTCGTTGCCGGGCATCCGGTTGTCGGCCGGATCGCCGCGCGGCTCGTGTGGCAGGGGGCGGACGAAACGGATCAGGCGGTGGCAACATTCCGCCCGCTGGGAGACGGCAGCTACACCGATGCGTCGGACGGCGATATCGCGCTGGACGGGTTCGCCCGCATACGCCTCGCCCATTCCTCGCTGCTTTCGGCCGAAGGGAGCGCAACGTGGCGCGCGCATCTGGGGGACTATGCGGTCGAGCCGCCCTTCGACCAGTTCGGCCGCGACCTGCCGGTACTTGCGGAGGGGCAAAAGCGCGAGCGGTCGATCGGCGATCGTGAAGGTTGGATGATCGAGACGTTCAAGCTGCGCGGGCTGGCGACGCGGCTCGGCTATCAGCGCGGTCCCGCACAGGACGGGGGCTGGTTCATGACCTACGAGAAGTCCTATCGCGACGCCGGGCTGATCGCCGAGATCGAATTTTCGGGCAGCCCGCTACCCGAAGAAAACCGCCCGGCCGCGCTCCAGTCGCTGACGTTTCGCAAATTGCGCGGCGGCGGCGGCGGCGGTGTTCAGGTCACTCTGGACGAGGTTCCGCCGGTCCTGCTGGCGGAAAGTTGGCGCGATCTTCATGATTTGGCGGAAAAAGGGACCGGCTTCGATCCCGACTGGCAAAAAAAGGCTTATTGATGACCAACCCGACGCCGTCGATCCGTCCTCCCGCGGAACAGCGCTATGCGACAGAGCTGGCGGCACTCGCCGCGCAGGACACACTCCCCAAGCCGCCCGGATGGCACCTGTCGCCGCGCGCAGTGCGCAGCTTCCTGCTCGGCGATGCGAAGCTGGGGGTCTCGCGCAAATTCTATGGCGACGATCCGCTGGTCGACCGGTCCATCGTCAGCCTGATGAGCCACCAGGGGCTGATGCTGGTCGGCGAACCTGGCACCGCCAAATCGCTGCTGTCCGAACTGCTGTCGGCGGCGATCAGCGGCACGTCGGCGCTGGTCGTACAGGGATCGGCGGGGACGACCGAGGATCATATCCGCTATGGCTGGAACTATGCGCTCCTACTCGCCGAAGGGCCGAGCGAGCGGGCGCTCGTGCCGTCGCCGGTGCTCAATGCCATGCGATCGGGGCGGATCGTCCGGTTCGAGGAAATCACCCGTTGCCCGCCCGAGGTGCAGGACGCGCTGATCTCGATCCTGTCCGAAAAGGCGCTGGCGCTGCCCGAACTCGGTGCCGACGCCGTCGCCAGCGCCGTGCCGGGCTTCAACGTCATCGCGACCGCCAACCTTCGCGACCGCGGGGTGCACGAGATGTCGAGCGCGCTGAAGCGGCGTTTCAATTTCGAAACCGTCCACCCGATCGCCGATGTCGAGTTCGAACGCGAACTGGTGCTGAAGCAGCTCGCCGAGCGGTTGGGGCCGACTGGCGTGACGGTGAGCGGCGAACGCGATGTGGTCGACGTACTGGTTCGCGCCTTCCAGGATCTGCGCACCGGGCGCACGGCGGAAGGGGTCAGCCTCAACCGGCCCGACGCCGTGATGTCGACCGCCGAGGCGGTGAATGTGATGCATGCCGCCGCGCTGGAGGCGACCTATCTCGACAATGGAAAGCTCTCCGCCGCCCATGTCGCGCGGCAGTTGCAAGGCGTGGTGCTCAAGGATTCGCCCGACGACGGCAAGCGCCTCCGCGCCTATGTCGATCATATCGTCAAGGAACGCGCCGGACGGTCGGGGGCCTGGAAGGACTTCTACCAGGCGGCGCGAGCGCTGAAGCTCGGCTGATCCTGTGAACGATCCGGTCGTATTCGATAGCGAGCGGCAGCTTTGTGTGGTGCCGGTCCGGCATCATAGCCCGGCCTGCGCCGCGCATCTGGAACGGCTGATCGATGCGGTTCGGCCGGCCGCCATTCTTGTCGAAGGACCTTGCGATTTCGATCCGTTGATCGATCTCGTCTGCGACTCCCGTACCCGCGCGCCGGTCGCTATCGTGTCGCTGCGCGAGGCGGGCGAGGGGCAGGCGACGCGGCGCGCCGCCAGCTATTTCCCTTTTTGCGCGCACAGCCCGGAACTGATCGCGCTGCAGGCGGCGCAGGCGCGGGGCATCCCCACCCGCTTTATCGACCTGCCGTCCACCGCCCGCGAAATGGAGCGCGACGACGCGGCGCCGCGCGAAGGACGCTCGCTGCTCGGCAGCGAGCGGCTGTTCGGCGTCGGTGATTATGTCACTGCGCTGGCCCGCGAACTGGGCTGCCGCGACGGCAATGAAGTGTGGGACCAACTGTTCGAAACGCAGATCGCCGACGACGACTGGCGCCGCTTCTTTACCGATGTCGCCCGCTATTGCGCCTGTATCCGCGCCGCGACGAGCGACGAGGAGATGGCGCACGACGGGACTCTCGCCCGCGAAGCGCAGATGCGCGCGATCCTGCGCGAGGTCCGCGCCGTGACCGATGGGCCGATCGTCGCGGTGGTCGGCGGTTTCCATGCCGAGGCGCTATGGGAAGAAAGCGGGAGCAAGCCGGTGGCAGCGAAGACCGGCGCTGGTCGTTCCTATCTCATCCGCTACGGGATGCGCCAGCTCGATGCGCTTCGCGGCTATGGCGCCGGGCTGCCGCTGCCCGGCTTCTACGACCAGTTGTGGCAGCTGCGCGCCACGGGCGGTGCGGGGCTGGGCATGGAATTGATCACCGGCTTTGCCGACCATCTTCGCCGGGGCAAGGGCGACGTGCCGTCCTTCCCCGTCATCGCCAACGCGATCGAGCAGGCCGAGCGGCTGGCCGCGCTTCGCGGGCGGCCCTATCCGATGCGCGACGATGTGATCGATGCGGTCCGGTCGAGCTTCGTCAAGGACGAAATCCCGGCCGGACAAAGCCCCTTGCTGTCCGAACTCGGCGCGTGGCTGACGGGAACGGCCATCGGCGAAGTGCCGCCGTCTGCGGGTTCGCCGCCGCTGGTCGAGGCAGCGCGCAGTCGGGCGAAAGCGCTGGGCTTTTCGATCGCCGACGGCGAGCGGCGCAGCCGCGAACTCGATATCTATCGCAAGCCGCGCCACCGTGCCGCCAGCCGGTTCTGCCATGCCATGGCGCTGATCGGCACATCCTTTGCCCAGCGTACGGGCGGGCCGGACTTCCGCAACGATGTCTCGCTCGACCGGTTGCACGAGATCTGGGCCGTCTGCTGGTCGCCGCTTGTCGAATCGCGCCTGATCGAATTGTCCGAAGCCGCGGACACGCTGGGCGAGGCGATGGCCTTTGTCCTGGCGCACCGGATCGCGGAGCTCGCGGAGCAGGGGAAAGGGCGCAATGCGCTGGCCGCGATCGGCCTGTTCGCCGCGGCGTGCCGCGCGGGGCTGGGGAACGAAGCCGGGGCGATCCTCTCGCTGATTGAAGAGCAAGTGATCGAAGATCCCGAGGCAGGGTCGGTCGTTGCGGCGTTCACCGACCTGCTGCTGCTCCGTCGTGGGCGCGAAACGCTAGGGATCGACGAGACCGGGCCGCTCGATCATCTGGTCGGGGCGACCTGGCGGCGGTTGCTGGTGCTGCTTCCCGAACTGGCGGACGCCGGCGCCGATCAGGTCGACGCGGCGGTCCGGATGCTGTCCAGCCTGCGCGGGGCGATCGAACTGGCGCGATCGTCGCAGGCACCGATCGACCTCGCCCTGTTCGACGAGGCGCTGGATCGGCTGGCCGCCCGCACGCTTCCGCCGATGCTGGCCGGGGCGATCATGGCCTTTGCCCTGCTCGACGGGCGCATTTCCGTATCCGAACTCGAAAACCGGCTGAAGGGCGAACTTGCCAGCGGCTATGTCGATCCGGCGGAGCGGCTGGCCTTTCTGGGGGGCGTGATCGCGATCGCGCGCGAACTGATCTGGACCGTACCCGCCATCGTCGATGCCATCGATGCGATCGTGGGGGACGCCGATGAGGAAGAATTTGTCGCGCTGCTGCCCTATCTTCGGCTGGCGCTGATGCCGCTCGATCCGCGGGAGGTCGACCGCCTTGCGGAAGAGGTCGCCGTCCGGCTCGGCGTCGGTGCGGGCGCGCTGTCGGTCACGGCCGGCATCCCGGAAAGCGAGATGACCGAAAACCTGCGTCTCGACCGCGAACTGGCCGACCTGATGGCGCGGGACTGCATGGCATGAGCGGCGATGCATCGACACGCCGCTGGCGTCTGATCCTCGGCCGCTATGCCGAACGCTCGCTGCCCGGCGCGGATCTCTCGGCGACCGAGCAGCGCACCGAGCGCGCGCTCGACTATCTCTATGCGCGCGAAATGGAGCGGCGGGGTCTGCGTCGCGACAAGCGTGGCGGCGCGGGGTCGCTCGACCCGAGCCGGCTGACCGCGCTCGGCTGGCTGGGCGAACTGCGCGAGCTGTTTCCGCAGTCGGTCTACGAGACCGTCCAGGCGCATGCCATCGACAATCTGGGGATGAGCGAATTGCTCTCCGACCCGAAAGTGCTTGACGCGCTGGAACCCAACAAGGACCTGCTGAAGTCGCTGATCGCCTTCAAGGGTAGCGCCGATCCGGCGGTGCGCGAGAAAATTCGCGAGGTGACGCGCAAGGTGGTCGAGGAAATCGTCCGCAAACTCCGCCCGCAGGTCGAAGCTGCGTTGGCCGGGCGGCCCAACCGGTTTCGCCGCAGCCAGCTGAAGTCGATGCAGAATTTCGACTGGCGCGGGACGATCCGCGACAATCTGAAGAATTGGGATGGCGACCGGAAGCGGATCGTCGCCGATCGCCTGCGCTTTCACGGCCGCAGCCGGCGCCGCCTGCCGTGGACGATCATCCTGTGCGTCGACCAGTCGGGCTCGATGCTGTCGTCGACGATCTATGCCGCCGTCATGGCATCGATCCTGACCGCGCTGCCGTCGGTCGAGGTCAAGTTGATAGTCTTCGACACCTCGATTGTCGACCTGTCGAGCGAAGCGCATGATGCGGTCGAGGTGCTGATGTCGGTTCAGCTTGGCGGCGGCACCGATATCGCCTCAGCGATGGAATATTGCGAAGGGCTCGTCACCCAGCCGTCACGGACGGTCTTCGCGCTGATCAGCGATTTCGAGGAAGGCGGATCGGTGCCCCGGATGCTCGCCGCGACGCGCCGAATGGCGTCGGCGCGCGTCACGCTTCTCGGACTTGGCGCGCTGAGCGACGATGCCGCGCCGGTGTATGACCGCCGCATGGCCGAGCGCCTGTCGCGCAGCGGAATGGCGATCGCGGCGCTGACACCCGATCGCTTCGCCGAGTGGATCGGCGGCGTGATCGCATGATCGACGCCGCGCTTCGCGATGCGCTCGCCGGCTTCGACGATGCCGCGCTGGCGACCCTCGCCAACCCCGGCCTCGTTCGCCGCGCGCATCGCGATGTCGAGGAGGGCAAGGTCCGCCTCCTTTCCGGCGCGGCGGACAAAGTTACGATCGAAGCCGATGGCCAGCGGGTCGAACTCGATACGCGCGGTCCGCGCGCCGCCGATTGCGCGTGCCGATCGGTGGCGGTCTGTCGGCACCGCATCGCGGCGGTGATCTTCGTCCTGGCGCGGGAGGCGGCCGCGGCGGAAGATCCGGTGGCCGTCGACGAACCCGCCGAGGATGCGGCGGGGTTCATCGCCGCGATCGACCTTGCCCAGCTAGAAAAATGGGCGGGCAAGGCGGGCTGGCGCGCCGCCGTCGAGGTGGCCGGAACGGCGACGACGGTCGAACCGTCCGCGAACGGTGTGGCCGTGATCTTCCCCGATATCGAGGGGCCGGTACGGATTCTGCGTGGACAGGGGTTCGACGGGATCGTTTCCAAGGCGTCGAAGGCACGCATCAAGGCCTATCATGCTGCGGCCGTCCTCGCGGCGCTGCGGCATTTCGGCCAGAATCTGCCAGACCTTGGCGGCGAGAGCGCACAGGCTGCGCCGACGGTGGTGGAGATCGACCATGCTTTCCTCGCCCGCGTGAAGGCGGGCCTGGGCGAAGTGGCCGCGCTCGGCATGAACCTTGCGCCCCTGCCGCTCGAGGAAGCGCTGTTCGAATTGTCGGTGTCCTCGCGCGCGGACAGCCTGCCGCGGCTCGCGGCGTTGCTTCGCGCCGTGGCGGCTCAGATGCGCTTGCGCCGCGGCCGGGCGCTCGATTTCGATCCCGACCGCATGCTCGAGCTGGCGGCGACGGCCTTCGCGCTGGTCAAGGCGCTCGCCGCTTCGGCCCCCGAACGGCGAATTACGCTGGCAGGCAAGGTGCGTCGCGACTTTACCCCGTCCGAGCCGCTGCATCTGGTCGGTTGCGGCGGCGAAAAATGGACGAGTGCCTCGGGCGCGCGCGGCGTGACCGCCTGGTTTGTCGAGCCATCCACCGGCCGCTGGCTCTCGACAAGCCTCGCGCGCGGAGCTGGCCAGGACCCGGCCTTCATTCCAGCGGAAGCCTGGCAGCGCCAGCCGCTTTGGCAGGTCGAGCCCTTGGCGGTGCTGGCGCATGCGCGGATTGAACTCGAAGGGTCGCGCCAATCGGCCGACAACCGGCTTTCGGCGCCGGCCAGCGCGCGGGCGACGATAGTCGAGCGCGCGGTGCGCGCCGATCCCGATTGGCCCGGCGTGGTCTGTGACTGGGACGATCTGCAGGCGAACTGGCTCGAACAGGTGGGGCTGGGTCTCGACGGAATCGAGACGCCGACGGCATGTCTGATCGTGCCGAGCCGCATCGCGCCACCCTATTTCGACGATCTGGCCCAGTCGCTCGTCTGGCCGGTGCAGGACGCCGCGGGCAAGTGGCTCGCGCTGACCATCGATCATGAGGAGCCCGTGTCGACGGCGATCGAGGCGCTGGAAGCCACAGTGCGGAGCGGCTGGCAGGGCATGGTACTCGTGCGGATCGAGCGTAGTGGCGACAAGCTTTCGCTGCGTCCCGTCACGCTGTTTGGGCGGGACGATCCGGTCGATCTGTCCTTGTGGGTGCGCCCCTGGCGTCCCGGCGGGGAGCGTCCGGCCGTTCGCGACTGGCTGGCGCGCCTGCGGCCGGGCGCGGGCCGCCGCTTTACGCCGGTGCCCCGGAGCGGCACCGATGCCGCCCTGGCCAAGGCCTGGCGCCATCTGCTCGACCGGGCCGAAGTCGGGCCATCGCTTGCCTGCACGCTCGACGGCGATCTTGCTGCCCATGTCGGGCGGCTCGAAACTTATGGCCTGTCGCACCTTGCCGCGCGGCTCGGCGAGGGCGGGGCAAACGAGGGGTTGCTGGCGGCCGCCTATGCGCTGCTGCTGGCACGCCAGCAGCGCTGCGCCGCGCCGCTGCTGCAATAGCCCCTACCAGGGGCTAATTTTCTCCCAATCGGGATCGAACACCCCTTTTGCGGCCACCGCATGATAGTCGGCCTGGCATTCCGCGAGCATCACCGGCGGTACGTCGCGGAGACGATAGGCGCCGCGATGGCCTTCCTTCGTGAAGCGCAACTCCTTCAACGCCACCGGATTATTCTCGTCGATGGCGTGCGAGCCAGTGTGGAAGATGGTCGCGATAATGCCTTGGCTCGGGAATTTCTTCTCATATTCATGGCATCCACCGCCGTCGCGCATCACCCGTTCATAGCCGCGCTTTTCGGCGATCCCGCGGAAGGTCAGACTGTCGGCCTTCCACCCCTGGCGGTCGACTATGAATTCGGCCTCGCCCTGTTCGCTGGACAAGGGCGCGCGCAGCGTGTCGAACTGGGCGAGGAAGGGCGAAATCTCGTAATCCTTCAGATGCACGGCCCAGGCGCGGCAGGCCCCCTCGTCGACCAGCGCGCCATGGGCGAGCCGAATCTTTGCAAATCCGTCGATATCGACCGCTCCGTCGGCGGCGTCGGTGAAATCACCCTCCTGCGTCGGACGGAACAGCCCCAGCGGATTGCCTTCCTCACCAAGCCCCTGCCAGACGAGCCGTTCGATCAGGCGGCGCATCACCGGATGCTCGTGGAAGGCCAGGCGCCAGTCGGCGACCGGCCAGGCGCGTTCAATACACATCGCCTCGAACAGGCGGGAGCCCTGCAGCTCGACCACCTGCGCCAGTTCCTTCCTGGCGGCCGAGAAGGCTTTCTTCGATTCTTTCGTCACCTCATCGTCGCCGGCGGGCAGGCTCTTCATCGACTTGCCGTCGGGGTTGAACAGATGAATCCCCAGCATCGCGTCGAGCCGCGCGGTATAGAGTTTTTCGTCCTCGCCGCAGGGCAGCTCGAGCACCCCGTCATCGTCGAAGCCGGCGCTGGGCACGGTGCGATCGGCCAGCTCGTCGAAGCTCCAGCCGCGATCCTCGGCATAGCGTTCTGCAATCTCGGCGGCGCGGGCCTGTGTGCTCTTCTGTTTGAGGCGGGCCGAGGCGGCGATCACCACCTGCAATGCCACGGGCTGCCCGGTTCCCGCCAGCACTTCGAGCAGCGCCATTGCCTGATTGGAACGGCGCCCGTGTTTTTTCAGGAACCAGCGGACGCGGTTCGAGGCGAACAGCGGGTCCGCACGGCAAGCGAGCGCAAGCATGCCCTTGGTCTCCGAGCCCGAATTGAGCAACTCGCCGGTCTTTTCCCGAATGATGTGCGCGATCAACTCCTCGCGCCGTTCCGGCGTCTGGAGGGAAGTGTACGCCCAGGAATAATGCTGCTGATAGTTGGCCATCGCGTAGGCGGTGGCATCCTCCAGCGTCGACGATTGGGTGTCGTAGGCGATCCAGCTATCGAGCACCCAGTTCGAAAAGCTCCGGGCGTCGGCCGGCAGCAACTGGTCGAGATAGATTCCGAACTGTCCCGTTGCACCCGGGTCCTTGAGCCGGATCGCGAGCGCCAGCCAATGCCGCACCACGAGCGGCGGAACGGTCGAACCATCGCGGAAATGCACGGCCGGCAGGCCGCTGCCCGACAGCCATGCGGGCAGGTCCGGTTCGGCTTTGGCGCAGGCGGTCTCAGCCTCGGCAATCAGCACGGTCGGGCCGATCACGTCGGCCAGATCGGCCCCCAGCCGCTGCAGGCTTTCGATCAGTGCCGCACGAACCGGATCGGATTTCTCCTTCTTCAGGCGCTTGCGCAGCGCACCCTCGCTCGCGGACGAGCGGATGTCTGCGAGCCAGATCGCGGCGTTGCTCCGCACCTGCTGGCGCTTGTCGTCGAGCAGGGCCTCGATCCGGGCGACCAGATCCCGCGCGTCGCGCAGCAGCGCCATCGCGCGGCGTCGTAGCGGACGCTTTTCGGACACGGCGATATCCAACAGCTTCGCGAAATAGCGTTGCGGTATCCGGGGCAGCAGTTCCAGCGCCTCCAGCCCGCGCTCGATCGGGATGGGCTTTCCGGTCGGCTTCAGCCCCAAGGCTTCGTCGAGAACATCCATATTGTCGGCTATCCAGGGCCAGACGGCGCCCTGATCGATGTCCCGGAGCGACTGGAATATGCTGCGGCGGTCGTAACTCATCCGTTGCTGGTTGAGAATTTCGCGCAAATGTGGCGACGGGTCGAACGCGGGATCGGTCGCGGCTTCGCAAACCGACAACCCCGTCTTCGCCGCGTGATCGGCGATCCCGATTTCGCGCAGGCCAATGCCATGGTGGACAATCCAGTGGCCGAGGCGATCGAGCGCGAACCGCTCGCTTTCACGGATATAGCTGTCCGCACCGGTCAAATAACGCATTTCACCATGGCCATTGGCCATCAGCGCGCGCAATGCTGCGCCGACGGAGAGCCGGTCGAGATAGGCCGTATACCAGGAGCGCCCGTCCTCACGCTGCCTGATCGCGCGGACAAGGGCGTAGGTCTTGCCCGGGGGCAACCGCGTTCCCTGTGTCATCAGTTCAAAGGTCGCATCGATGTCCGCATCGTCGAGGCGATGATAGAAGCGGGTTCGGTCGGAGCTTTCCTCGGAAAGGCTCGTCCGATGCGCGACGATCGCCTCGACGATCCGCATGAACGCGGCGCGGTCCCCCGCGCTGGCGGGACCTGCATCGGCCCCGCCCATATCTGCGAGCGGGGGCAACGCGACGAAACTGCCGTCGATCGCGGCATAGCCTGCCGCGTCCGGATCGGCTCCGCTCGCGGCAGGGGCATCCGCCGCGCCAGCCTCCAGAATGGCGCCAATCGCGGCCTTGACCTTGGCTGCCTTCTCGGACTTTGCGCGTTCGGCCAGCAGGGCGAGGATTCCCCGGTCGCCATTGCGCCCCGCCGCCTGGACCAGACCAAAGCGTATCTCGATGTCCGCCGCAGGCAATTCGCGCTGCAGCAAGGCAAGCAATTGCGCGGCATCGAGACGGGCGAGGGCCGAAGCCGCGATCTCGCGGTCATTCTTGTCGAAGGGCCTGGTCAGCATGGCCACCAACAGGGCCTCGATCTCGGGTGCGCTCGTTGCGCGGTGACGTTCGGCCAGTTTGATCGCGTCGAGCCTGCGCCTTGGATCGACTTTGCGCAGCGCTTCGGCAAACGCCGCCGGGTAGGTGGTGATATATTCCGCAAAATCGCTGCTGACCGGCCAGCTGCCTTCGGTAAGAAAAGTCGTTTCGTTGCGCAGGAGAATCAATGCGAACAGGTCGGTCATGGTACCGCCGATCTGCCGAAAATGGGCGAACAGGGTCTTGACCGAAATGATCGAAGCCCACGGAACGCTATAATCGATCTGCGTGCCACTGAGTCCGGCGAAGACCATCGCGGAAAAGCCGTTCAGCGCGCGTTCCGCGGGCGTGGGCGGGTTTACATAGGAGCCGCTGACCGAGCCGGTGGCAATGCGGACGCTCAGCAATCTCGCCAATTCGGGGCCGGGCGGGAATGCTCCAGTGACCAGCGCGACATTGGTGTTCCCCTCGGCCTCGTGGAACGCCTTATGATCCATGAAATATTTGGCTGAATAGCGCGGCGCGGCTTTGGTGAGCGCCAGAATTGTGTCGAGCACGTCGCTCCGTTCGCCGCTGGCAACAAAGCGGGATGCCTGGCGGCCTAGTCCCGAGCGATAGAGATCGAGCCGCTGCAGCTCGGAAATCATAGCAGGATGCAACCGTGCTTCACCCGAGAGGTCAGCTGAAACCTCTCCTGTCCCCTTGCTGCCGAATAGCTTCCGAAACATGCCTTCTGCCCCCGTTCAATTCCCGCGGCTCACTTCCCAGTGGCTAGATGGAAGCCGTGAATAAATCAGAAATTAGGTCTTCTCGCGAAATATTCAGCCCAGTTGGCTTTCATCGATATGCAAATAGCAATGCTCCGAGATGGCGCGGGATGCTCCTGGCTCGTTTGACTGGCGCTTGCGTTAACGAGCCGCCCATTTTCGTGTCTGCTTTTGCGCGCCTGATAGCTGCCTGTCTGGAATCGGCCCCAATGAGACACTGCATCTCCATCGCGCGTGACAGCGGCTTATCAAGGTCAGTTTGTTTTCCGTCGCCATGCAAAAAATCAGCTAGTCGAACGGCGCTGCGCCGAGGAGAAAGCATTGAGTCGAGGGTGCTATCCGTTCAACGGATCAATCCCTTTGTCGACGATGCTGATTCTTATGTCACAAATTCACCTACACGTGGTCTCATAGACAACGGGAGGTCTGTAATTTAAGTCTTTGAAAGAAATGGTGGACGCACTAGGGCTCGAACCTAGGACCCGCTGATTAAGAGGCCGTTCTGTCGTGGTCTATTGGGTAGTGTTTCAGGTACTTGGCTGCATCCGCGCATGATCAGCTGCTCAATAGGCCACAATGAACGACAATGAACAACAACGTGTACCGTCACAAAATCACCTACAGTCGGCGCGCATCGCAACTGGCTGCATCGCGCCTCATCGAAATCGTTCGGACAATTAAGCCTACGACCCGAAACGGTCGCTCTTAGGTGTGCAGGAACGCTAACGTCCAGTCACTTCCGGAGGCCCCGCCCGGACATGCTCGCGATGAGCTACATGCCACTTCGGACGAGCGGGTAATTCCGGGGCGAACATCTTCTGATATTTGGCCTGTAAGGCTCAGCGTCGACAAGTCTGCCTTGTCACTATGCTGAGCCTTCGGCCATCTGCGTCAAAAGTTACAAGCTCAGACCTTATCGTAGAGCGTGACGACGCATGCTCCGCCTAATCCCAAGTTATGCTGTAATGCGTGGCGCAGGCCATCGACTTGGCGCGCTTCGGCGGTGCCGCGCAGCTGGTGGGTCAGCTCATAGCATTGGGCAAGACCGGTGGCGCCGAGCGGATGTCCCTTGGACAATAGCCCGCCCGAGGGGTTGGTGACGACGCGCCCGCCATAGCTGTTGTCGCCATCGGCGATGAATTTCTGCGCCCCGCCTTCGGGGCACAGGCCGAGCCCTTCGTAGGTGATGAGCTCATTATGCGCGAAGCAATCGTGCAGTTCGACAACGCGGATGTCTTCGGGCCCGACACCAGCAGCCTCATAGACTTGCCGCGCCGCGCGACCGGTCATGTCGTAACCGACGACCTGCATCATATCGTCGGCATCGAAGGTTGATGGCTGGTCCGACACCATTGCCTGTGCGGCGATCCGCACGCCCGGCGTCAAGCCGTTGCGCTTCGCGAATTCGGGTGAGACGAGGATGGCGGCCGCGGCGCCGCAGGTCGGCGGGCAGGCCATGGGGCGCGTCATCACGCCGGGCCAGATCAGCTGCTCGCCCAGCACATCCTCCTCGGTCATTTCCTTGCGGAAGACCGAGAGCGGATTGTTCACCGCATGGCGGCTCGCCTTGGCGCGGATCCGCGCGAAATCCTGCATCGTCGTGCCATATTTCTGCATATGCGAGAGCCCGGCGCCGCCGAAATATTTGAGCGCGAGCGGCAGTTCGGTGTCGACGAGCGCATCGGTCGCGGTGTTGAAATCGACGAAAGGGCTGGGCCGGTCGGTGAAGGTCGCGCCGAGCGCGCCCGGCGTCATCTGTTCGAAGCCGACCGCGATGGCGCAATCCACCGCGCCGCTGGCAACCGCCTGCCGCGCGAGATAGAGCGCGGTCGATCCGGTCGAGCAATTGTTGTTGACGTTGAACACCGGGATGCCGGTCAGCCCGACCTGATAGACGACGCGCTGGCCGCAGCAGCTGTCGCCATAGACATAGCCGGCATAGGCCTGTTCGACATCGGCATAGTCGATGCCGCTGTCGGCGAGCGCGAGGCGGATCGCTTGCGGCCCCATTTCGTCATAGGCTGGACCCGCGCCCGGCTTGGTGAAGGGGACCATGCCAACACCGGCGACAAGGACTTCGCGTTCAGATTTCGCCATTTCATACTCTCCGTCGGACTTGCTGTTTCTCCCGAGCTTATCGGGTGCGCGAGGAGCGTGCGTCCAATTCAAAACGGTACTGCACTATTCTTCGGTGGAATAATGTGCCGCTAGGAGCGGGCCACCTGCGTCTCCGACTTAACCGAGCATCTGACGGACCTGTGCGATCATCGCGCGGGTTGCTGGTTTTGCGGGCCAGCGAGCGCGGATCGCGCAGCATACTGTCGGGCCTTGAAAAAGGTATGTGCCGCTCAGCGCGACATACCGCTCCTGGAATCGACGACTGTTCGCAACCTCAGCCGCAACGAAACCGATCGTATCCGATGAGGCGACCAAGCGCAGGATGAGAGGGAAGAAATCCATCACGTGAAGGCGATCGCCCAAGGCTTGCCCGCTGGCCTCATACATCTGGCGCACCGCGGTTGTGTAAGGTTCCGAGGATGAGGGCACGACAAAATCGAACTGGGTAAGCGTGTCGACCGTCACCGGCCCCATCGCCAGGATCGGATGATCGCGGCGGACAAAGGGGATCGCGTCGAGCACGCCCATCTTCTCGCACTTGAACTGGGCCCAGTTGGCGAACGCCGCATGCATGCCGAACGCGACATCGATGTCGCCGCGCGTCAGGAGCTGGACCCCCCGTTCGCTGGTCCCCGTCACCATTTCGATCCGAATGCTGGGGCGGCGGCGCAGCAGCGCCATCAGCGGTTCGGTAAGCATCCATTCGAGCGAGCCCGGGAATATGCCGATCCGCAAAAGCCCCTTGTAGGGGTCGGCGCTCCGCTCGGTGTCGCCCACCAGTTCGGCGGCGTCGGACAGGAGGCGCGAAGCGCGGTCGATGAAATCGCGCCCCTCTTCGGTCAGCAACGCACCGCGCGAGGTTCGGTGGAACAAGGGATAGCCAAGCTGCCGCTCGAGATCGGCGACGCTTTTCGTCACCGCCGATTGCGTGACCCCGACATCGTCCGCCGCGCGCGAGAAGGAGCCGAGCCGCCCCACCGCCACCGCATGTTTTAACCGGGAATCGAGCATATCATTCCTCCCAGGCATGAATCGCCAAGATAATGAATTAGAGCAAGGGCCGTTCCTGCGCCAATCTTTCCCCTTTCAACGAGGAGAGAGATTATGGCGGGCCCCTTGGCTGGACTGCGTATTATCGAGATCGCCGGCATCGGACCGGGACCCTTTTGCGGCATGATGCTCGCCGACCATGGCGCCGAGGTGATCCGTATCGAACGCCCCGGCGGCGGGCCCGCCTTCGCTCCCGGGGTGGCTACCGACATATTGGCGCGCTCGCGCCGATCGGTCACCATCGACCTGAAGTCGCCCGAAGGCGTCGCGATTGTTCGCGACCTGTGCCGCGATGCCGATGGCCTGATCGAGGGGTTCGCCCGGGGGTGATGGAGCGCCTGGGCCTTGGCCCCGACATCCTGCTGCAGGACAATCCCCGGCTGGTTTATGGCCGGATGACTGGCTGGGGGCAGGAAGGCCCTTATGCGCAGGCGGCGGGGCACGACATCAACTATATTGCGCTGTCGGGCAATCTCCACACCTATGGTCGTGCCGGCGACAAGCCGACCGCGCCCGCCAACGCGGTCGGCGATTTCGGCGGGGGCGGAATGATGCTCGCTTTCGGGATCGTCAGTGCGATCCTCCATGCCCGCGAAAGCGGCCGGGGGCAGGCGATCGATTGCGCGATGGTCGACGGCGCGGCGGTGCTGGCGAGCATGACCTGGTCGCTGTACGGGGCGGGGCAATGGCGCGACGAGCGCGGGGCCAATCTGCTCGATACGGGCGCGCCATTTTACGACAGCTATGAAACCGCCGACGGCAAGTTCATCGCGATCGGGCCGGTGGAACCGCAATTCTATCGGGAATTGCTCAGGCTGGCGGAGGCGACCGACCTGCCGCGCAATCATTTCGACGCCAGGACATGGCCTGAGATGCGTGTTTCGCTCAACCGGATTTTCCGGACCCGCACCCGCGATCAATGGTGCATCTTGCTCGAAGGAAGTGACGCCTGTTTTGCGCCGGTCCTGTCCTTGGCTGAAGCCCCATTGCATCCGCATAACCGGCAACGCGAAACCTTTCTGACGATCGATGGGAAGACCCAGCCTGCGCCCGCGCCGCGCTATGCCGGAACGCCCAATGACTTGCCGCGGATGTCGCAAAGGGCCGGGGAAGATACGGCTGAGATACTGGCCAAGCTAGGCTATTCCGCCGCGCGCATCGCCGAGCTGGAGGCTGGCGGTATCATAGGCAAATAAGCGAACGAGGCGCGGTCGCGCAATGTGCGACCGCGCCTCGTTTCACCAGGTCAGAAGCTGACCGCGATCTCGCCGCCGATCACGCGTCCCTTGTTGAGCGGCGAGAAGCTGGCGCCGATACCGCCAAAGGCGGTCGGAAGCTGGGTATCGCCTCCGATCGTCGCTTCGTTCAGCAGGTTGCGGCCGTAGATCGACAATTTCCAGCGGCTGTCGGCAGTCGCCAGCGTCAGGCTGGCGTCGACCATATTGGCACCCAGAAGCAGGCCGAGATTATTGTCGGTAAAGGCCGATGCATCGCGGTGGTTGTAGCTGACCCGCGCGGTCGCGGTGCCGAGCGAACCGATACGCTGATCGAAGGTCAGTCCGGCGCCATAGGTCCACGGGGCAAGACGCGGCAATTTCAGCCCGCGATCGATGTCGTTGATGACGCCGTCACCGCTGATGTCGAACTGGACGTTGCGATACTGACCGTCGACGTAACCAAACTGCGCCGACAGCGCGAGGTTGGGCAGGATGAAGAACAGCGCCTCGGCCTCGATCCCCTTGATCGTCGCATCGGCGGTGTTGCGGATGACCTGGCTGGCGCCCAGCGGGCCCGGCAGGTTGATTTCGCGCTGCAGATCCTTCAGCCGGTTGTAGAAGCCGGCGACATTGATCCGGTTGCGGCCGAACTGCTGTTTCACGCCGAGTTCGAAACTGTCCTGCACTTCCTGGTCGAATGGCCCCGGCGAAACCCCCGGATCGGTGTTGCGCAAATTATAGCCGCCGCTGCGGAAACCGCGGGTGTAAAGGCCATAGACCTGCGTATCCTCGCTCGGCTGCCATTGCAGGCCGACCTTCGGCGTGAAGCCCTTCCATTTGTCGCGGTCGGTAAAATTGGTCACGCAGATCAGCGTGTCGAGATTGCACCCATTGGGGCGGAGCGTCGATACCTGCACCGCCTTGCGTTCCCAGGTATAGCGCCCGCCGATATTCAGCGTCAGCGTGTCGTTCAAATGCCAGTCGGCCGAAGCGAAGACGCCCCACGTCGTCTGGTCCTGCGCGCCGCCGCCCGAAACGATCTGGCGGCCGCCGAGCAGGCTGCGATATTCGCCGTAGCGGATGTCCTGCGTGAAATAATAAAGGCCGGTGGTGACGTCGACTTGGCCGAACCGGCCCGCATAGCGGAGCTCGTCGCTGAGCTGGTTCTGGTCGATCGCGAGGTTCGCGTGGAACAGCGAGTTGGGGGTCGCGTCGATGTCGGACGATCCGTTGGATCGATAGCTTCGATAGCCGGCGATATTGGTGATGACGCCTTCGCCGAAACGGACGTCGATATTGGTCTCGACGCTCGCCTGGTCCCACTTGTTGTCATAGAAACCGCGGTTGTTGACCGAGAAATCGAAGCTGCCGGGGCGGAACAATCCGTGGTTCTGGCCGGCGGGGCCGTCGCCCTTGGCCTCGCCATGTTCATAGCGGATATCCATGCGGAAATCCTCGCCGCCCTGGATCGATATCGCCGGACGGATGATGAAGTCCTTTGCCTTGCCAAAGCTCTTGCCGTCGAAGCGGTTTCGGTGCCAGCCATTGTCGTCACTGTAATAGACCGCGAGTTTGGCCGCCACGACATCGCTGACGATCGGGCCCGTCACGACACCGCTGACGGTCTTTTTGAGGCCGGTTTCGACCGAAGCCTTGCCCCGGAACTCGAAATCGAAGCTCGGCCGCGACGTGCGCACGACGACCGCGCCACCAGTGACGTTGCGTCCGAACAGCAGGCCCTGCGGTCCGCGCAGCACTTCGAGGCCCTCGATATCGAAATTGTCGAAGACGACGCCGGCGTTGATGCCGAGATAGACGCCGTCGATGAACACACCGACGGTCGGGTCGATCGAGGGGATCGAGCTGTTGATGCCGAGCCCGCGGATCGAGAAATTCGCATAGCCGGGCGTCGTGCCGACATCCTCGAGCTGGACGTTGGGGACATCATAGCTCAGGCTTTGCAGGTTCTGGACGAATTTGGCGTCTAGCTGCGCCTCGCCATAAGCGGTCACCGCGATCGGCACATCCTGGACATTCTCGCCATAACCCTTTTTGGTGGCGGTCACGATAATCTCGTCCGCGAGTGCGGCGGTCGAGCCTTGCGGTTCCGGATCGGTTCCGGTTTGCGCGAACGCCGTTCCGGGGCAGAGCAACGATGCGCTCGCCAGCAGCCAGATTTTCCTCATCAGCAATTCCTCCCTCGATATTCTGTTTTTCGAGGGTGAGTGTCGGGCGCCGGGCGCGAGGCGTCCAATTCAAACTGCTGCTGAGTTATTCCTGTCAGTTATATCTCGGCACGCAGAAATCAGGCCGCGTCCTGCTTCGCCCAATAGGGCGCGCGCAGTTCGGTCTTCAGCACCTTGCCCGCTGCCGAGAGGGGGAGGGGCTCCTCGCGGACGTCGCAGGAGCGCGGGCATTTATAGCCAGCGATCAGCGTCTTGCAGTGGGCTATCAGCACGTCGAGCGCGATATCCTGTCCCGCGCGCGGCACGATGATCGCATGCACACGCTCGCCCCACTGGTCGTCGGGCACGCCGATCACCGCGCAATCCGCGATTGCCGGATGTTTGAGCACGGCATTCTCGACCTCGGCGGAATAGACATTCTCGCCGCCCGAGATGATCATGTCCTTGACGCGGTCGACAATGAACAGGAAGCCGTCGGGATCCATATAGGCGGCATCACCGGTGCGGACCCAGCTATCGACGATCGTCGCGGCGGTGACATCGGGCTTGTTCCAATAGCCCATCAGCGTGTTGGGGCCGCGAACCCAGACCTCGCCGACCTCGCCGCGCGCCAGTTCGGTCCCGTCGTCCGACGCTATTTTTACGTCGATACCGGGCAAGGCCTGACCGGCCGAGCGGAGTTTCGAGATATCGCCATCGAGGCGCTGATAATCGGGATGCAACATCGTCGCACCTGGCGATAGCTCGGTCTGGCCATAGGCGTGGAAGAAGCGCGCGTCGGGCATCGCCGCGATAGCGCGGCGCAGGACCGGTTCGGGCATTGGCGACGCGCCATAGAGAAGGGAGCGGATCGACGAAAGATCCCCGCTGTTCGCGTCGCAATGATCGATCAGCATCTTTACCATCGTCGGTACGAGCAACACGTCGGTGACCCGATCGGCCGCGATGGCCTCGCACACCGAGGCGGGCACGAAACCCGGAATGACCGAGTGGCATCCGCCGAAGACGGTCGTGGTGAACATCATCGCGGCGGCAGCCATATGAAACAAAGGAGCGGCATGCAGAATGACGGATCGGGCGCCGGGGCAGGTAAGCGACGCCATCGCAAGCACATTGGAGACGAGCCCGGCATGGCTCAGCATGACGCCCTTGGGGAAACCCGTCGTGCCGCCGGTGTACATGATCGCCGCCAGCGCTTCGCCGCCGTGCCTTATGTCTTCGATCGGCGCGGTATCGGCAACCAGCCGCTCATAGTCGAGCGCCCAATCGGGCGCCGTGGCTTCGCCCGCATAGATACAGTGCTGCAGCGACTGGGCCTCGTCGCGGAGCGATGCTGCGTGATCGATGAAGGCGTCGTCGAACAGCAGCACCGACGGTGTCGAATCGTCGAGCGAATAGAGGATTTCCGCCATGCTCCAGCGCGTGTTGACCGGCACCGCGACGGCGCCGATCCAGAACACCGCATAATAATGTTCGACATAGCGATCCGAATTATGCGCCAGCATCGACACACGGTCGCCCGGCCCGACGCCGAGCGCCCGAAGCGCCCCTGCGAGCCGCGCGACGCGATCGGCAAACTCGCGCCAGTTCTGTTTGCGCCCCTTGAACGACGTCGCGGTGCGACTGCCGTTGATCTGGACCGATCGATGAACACCTTGCGTCAGATACATGGGTTTTCCTCTCCATCGGCCGCGTTTGTGGCGGTCCGTTATTTCGTTTCGTCTCTACGTTATGGCCTGATCCAGCTGGGCATCGGGTGCGGCCGGGCGCAGGGGGCGCACGATATAGACCGCCTCGGTCACCGCCACGGTGACGCCGCTTTCGTCGCGAACGACGGCGTGGAGGCGAAAGCTCGCGTTCTCGCCGGCATCCATCAACGCCCCGATTTTGTCGGCTTCCTGCTCGTCGAACATGGCTTCGGCAATGATCGCCGATCGCGCGGGGCGCTTGAAGTCGATCGAGACCGACTGGACCGCGCCATACATCGACGCGAGGCGGTCGGGGCCAAAGATGCGCATCACCACCAGGCCGCCCAGCATCTCCGCCGCCGCCCACTGGATTGCGGCGTGGACGGTGTTCAGATGATTGCCGTTCGCCGGGTTCAGCGGAACGCGGCAGCGATAGATGCCGTCGCGGACCGATTCCACGCTGATGTCGATATGCGCGTAGAGGGGGCAGAGGCGGCGGAGGGCAGCTTCCACACTGGCTTCATCGAACATCATCGCCTCTCCTCCGAAAGCCGGCGCACAGATCAAACCGCCAGGCGGAGCGCTTTGGCTTCTTCATACCGGGCCGGATCGATCACCGAGAGCTCGGTGAGTTTGTTCGATGCCATGATATCGCCGCCGACCTTCATCTGCCCGCCGAAAAACAGCTTCTGGACGTCGGCGAGCGGCGCGGTCACTACGGTATGCAGCAGGTCCGCGTCGAGTTCGATGGTGCAATCGGCCTTGTCGGCGATGCCCTCGCGAACGGCATCGGCGCCCGTCGTCAGGTCGAGGATCCAGTTCGATGCGGGATTGTTGAGCTTGAACTGAAACGCCGTGCCGACCTTGGCGGCGAGGTCGGGATGGCTGGCGACATGGTCGGCGATCACCGCGAATACATCCTGGGGGATGATCTTGTCGGGCTCGATTGCGGTGGTCGGGGCGGTGTCGCCATTCGCGACCTTCGGTTTGCGAACCGGAATTTCGTCGTAGAATTCGACCGCGGCATTCTTGATCACCACCTTGCCGCGTTCCTTGACGCTCGTCTCGACGATCACGCGGTTGCCGGCTTCCTTCCACATCTTGGTCACCAGCGTCTCGCCGGGAAACACGGGCTCGGCAAAGCGCACCTTGATGCTCTTGAACTTGCGCGGATCATTGCCCAGCATCGCCTTCACGACATGGCGGCCGACATGGCCGAAGGTGCACAGGCCGTGCAGGATCGGCTTGTCATAGCCGAAGGCCTTGGCGAAGGCCGGATCGGCGTGGAGCGGGTTCCAGTCGCCCGAGAGGCGATAGAGCAACGTCTGGTTGATATCTGTTGCTTCCTCGATGACCGCATCGGGTTCGCGATCGGGCGGGCTGTTGATGTCGGCCGACGGGCCGCGATCGCCGCCCCAGCCGCCGGCGCCTTTAACAAAGGTCGTCATCTCGTTGTAGACGATCTCCTCGCCATGCTCGTCGACCGTGCTGACGCCGAACACGACAACGGCGTGCGGATCCTTGTCATAAGCGTGTTTGAACTTGAAAATATGCTTGAGCTTCGCCGATTTGGGGAGCGGGCCGCGTACTTCGGTATATTGCTCGCCGTGGAGCACGCGGTCGAAGCCGTAGTTCATCCCCGGCAGCTTCAGTCCGCCGTCCTTCGCCTGCGCCAGCATCGCGTTCGACTGCGGCATCACGCCCCACGTCGGCAGCGCATGGAAATCGCCGAGCTCGTAGACGAATTTGCGCTCGTCATCGTCCATCGGATCGCGCGCGGCGCCGACGCCGAGTGCATAGATGGCGAGGTCGCGCTCGTCATAAGCCGATTCGAGCACCAGCTCCTCGCGCGTCGCGACGTCGAGGTCGATGAATTCATTGCCGCCCAATGTCTTGGTGTTCACCGCCTGCATCACCGCGGTGAAGGTGTCGTTGACGGTCACCGGATGCTCGGCGTCGGCAAAATCGCCGATCTTGCCCCATAACCGCGCGACATCGTCTGGGGTGAAGGCGCGGTCGGTGCCAAAGCTGTGGCCGCGGGTGCGCTCCCAGCGGAGCTTGGCGATATAGCCGGCGCCAACCTCGAACAGCCCCTTGGTTTCGGTACAGCTTTCATGCGCCAGCCATCCGACCAACGGGCTGACCGCCTCGGGCTTGAGATTGGCGAGGAATTCCTCGGGGAAGGCCGTCTCGGTCAGCCGCGAGGCCGCGATCGGGGCAATGGTGTTGACGAGGATATTCTTCGCGCGCCCTTCCTCGGCCAGCGTGTTCGCGAGACCATAGATGCCGAGCTTCGCCGCCGAATAATTCGCCTGCCCGAAATTGCCGTAGATACCCGCGGCCGACGTCGTCATCACGATGCGGCCATAGGCCTTGTCGCGCAGGATCGGCCAGGCGGCCTGCGTCACCGCCTTGGTGCCGCCGAGGTGGACGCGCAGGATCAGATCCCAGTCGGCCTCGGTCATCTTCGCAAAGCTCGTGTCGCGCAGGATGCCGGCATTGTTGATCAGCACGTCGACCGTCCCGAACGTGTCGAGCGCGGTCTGCACGATCTTGGCGCCATCCTCGACCGAGTCATAGTTGGCAACCGCTTCGCCGCCGAGCGCCTTGATCTCCTCGACGACACTATCGGCCGCGGCGGAGGATTTGCCGCCGCCGGCGATATCTCCGCCGAGGTCGTTGACAACCACCTTGGCGCCGCGCGCGCCGAACATCAGGGCATGCTGACGCCCGAGGCCGGCTCCGGCGCCGGTGACGATCACGACCTTGTTATCGAAACGAAGTTGCTCAGTCATTTTTCCGTCCATTCTGTGCAAAGAGGGCGCGTCAAAGCGATCGCGCGATGATGGTCTTCATGATTTCGCTGGTGCCGCCAAAGATGCGGCCGACCCGGACATCGGCGTAAAGCCGTGCGATCGGATATTCGGTCATATAGCCATAGCCGCCGAACAGCTGCAGGCATTCGTCGACGACCTGGCATTGCTGCTCCGACACCCAGAGCTTGGCCATCGCGGCGGTTTCGGCGTCGAGCTCGCCGGCGAGCAAGCGAACGATCATCTGATCGACGAAGGTCCGCGCGACGCTGGCGACCGTCGCGCATTCGGCCAGCTTGAACTGGCTGTTCTGGAATTCGAAGAGCGATTTGCCGAAGGCCTTGCGCTCCTTGGTATAAGCGGTCGTCATGCGGACCGCTTCCTCGATATGGACCGCGCCCATGATCGCCAGTTGCAGCCGTTCCCACGCAAGTTGGACCATCAGCTGGGTAAAGCCCTGGCCCGGGGTCTCGCCGAGCAAATTGCCCGTCGGCACGCGAACCCCATCGAAGAATAGTTCCGACGTGTCCTGCGCGCTCATCCCGATCTTGTGGAGATTGCGGCCGCGGCGGAACCCGCCTGCCTGATCGGGATCGTCGGCCTCGACGACGATCAGCGACAGGCTTTTTGCGCCCGCTTCGCTGCCGGTCCGTGCAACGACGATGACAAGGTCGGCATTCTGGCCGTTGCTGATGAAGGTCTTCGACCCGTCGATCACATAATGTTCACTGTCGCGTTTTGCGCTCGTTCTGATGGCCTGAAGGTCTGACCCCGTGCCCGGTTCGGTCATCGCAATCGCGCCGATCGTCTCGCCCGACGCCAGCGCCGGGAGCCACCGCAGCTTCTGCTCCTCCGTGCCATAAGAAAGGATATAATGTGCGACGATACCGGCATGTACGCCGACCCCGCCGCCCAGGCCGCCGGTCAGGCCGGCGCGCGCCATCTCCTCGAAAATGACGATGTCATGCGCATAGCTGCCGCCCGCGCCGCCATAGGCTTCGGGGATGCTCGCACACAACAGGCCGGCTTCGCCCATCTTGCGCCATGACGCCCGGTCGACAATGCCCTCCGCTTCCCAGCGTTCGCGCTGCGGCACCATTTCCTGCGCCAGAAAACGCGATGCAGCGTCGCGTAGCAGAGATAGCTCTTCATTCATCCATGGGGATTGTCTTGCGGACATTCTGCTCTCCAAGCCCGTCGCTCTTCTCGCCCGCCGTGACGGTTGCTGCGGTTGGGCCAAAAGATGTCGCAGAGCTCTGGGGATATCCAATTCATTCTGGTGATATCATATTCCTGTTGGGCATATTGAATTTGCCAGCCCGAAGGACGTTTGTTCCGGGCGATGCAACCCGCACAGCAGTATATCATCGATTGCAGGCGCAACTCGACAACTGGCGACTGGTCCGGCGCCTTCATCGATCGGTTTGCGATTTCATCGAACGCGATGCGGCGCGTCAATCCGACGCTACGGCCTCTCTGGATTACGCCAGCGAGCTTTCCCTGTGGGCCACTGCGATAAATCCAGGTTCGGGGGCGGTGATAGTTGAAAGATCCCGCTTTTGGCCTGTCGATGGCGCGCTGATCGCTTTCGCGCGCCGGGCTCGTCGGCAGGTTGACTTTGTGACACAAAAATCAGCTAGTCGAGCAGCGGTAAGCTGGACAAAATATATATTGAGCTGAAACGGTTAAATTGTCCGAGGCAATCTCATCGTCGACGAATTCCGACATTCTACGTCGCAAAATCACCCACAGCCAGCTTCACAATTGGCCGCAAGAGCATGGCTTAAGTCATTGAAAGAAATGGTGGACGCACTAGGGCTCGAACCTAGGACCCGCTGATTAAGAGTCAGCTGCTCTACCAACTGAGCTATGCGTCCACTGCCATTTCAGGCGTGCCAAGCTGCGAAGAGTTGTGCTCTTTGCTGCGAAGCGAGCGGCCCGCTATCATGGCTCTGGGGGGATGGCAATGCCCCCGATGTCTTTTTGCCAAGTTTTTTCTCAATGAAAGCGGCGCGTGCCCGTTTTGCTATCGTTCTCGATCGCGAGCATGATGCCGACGCAGGTCATGATCGTCAGCATCGACGAGCCGCCATAGGAAAAGAGCGGCAGCGGAATGCCGACGACCGGGGCGAGGCCCATCACCATCATCAGGTTGATCGCGATATAGAAAAATATCGTCATGGTGAGGCCCGCGGCGGTGAGCTGTCCGAAACGCGTCCGCGCCTTGAGCGCGACGCGCGTCGACCAGCGCAGCAGCAGGAAGAAACCGAAGAGCAGCGCGAGGCCGCCGATCAGCCCCCATTCCTCGGCCATCGTGGCGAAGATGAAGTCGGTGTGGCCTTCGGGCAGATAGTCGAGGTGGCTTTGCGATCCGTTGAGGAAGCCCTTGCCGCCGATACCGCCCGACCCGATCGCGATTTTCGACTGGCTGATATGATAGCCGGCGCCCAGGGGATCGCTTTCGGGGTCAAGGAAGATCAGCACGCGCTTTTGCTGATAATCGTGGAGGAAGGAGAAAAGGACCGGCAACGCCGCAAGCCCCGCCACCGCGGTGCTGCCAAACCACCAGAAGGGCAGGCCCGATACGAACATCACGACCACGCCGCCGATACAGATAGACAGCGCGGTGCCGAGGTCGGGTTGCAGCATGACGAGCGCGGCCGGCAAGCCAATCATCGCCAACGCAGGCCAGAGCGCGGTAAAGGTTCGCGTATTTCCGGGCGGCAGCTGCGCATAGAAGCGTGCGAGCGCGACCACGATCGCGACCTTCATCAGCTCCGACGGCTGCAGGTTCATGAAACCGAGGTTGAGCCATCGCTGGCTGCCGCCGCCGACAAAGCCCAGAAGCTCGACCGCGACCAGCAGGACCAGTACGCCAATATAGGCGAAATATGAGAAATCCTCGAAAATGCGGATCGGGAAGCGCCCGATCACCAGCGCGACGGTCAGAAAAATGAGGAAGCGCACGCCCTGGTTGAGCGCCCAAGGCGACCAGTTGCCGCCCGCCGCTGAATAAAGGACGAGCAGGCCGAAACCGGTGATGCCCGCGAGGATCGCGATCAGTTTCCACGGGATGCGCTGGATGGCGGGTGGCACGGGGATCATTGCGCGAGCTCCGGATCGGGTTTCGACGCACCCGCCTTCCACGCCGCATAATCGCGGTCCATGCGTTCCTTAATCGTGCCGCCCCAGCCGGCCTCGAAGGTTTCAAGCGCCTCCATCGCCTTTTCGCGGTCGAAGAGGAAGGTCATGAAATCCTTGGCCACCGGCGCCGCGGCGCGCGATCCGCCCATGCCATGCTCGATCACCACCGCCGTCGCGTAGCGCGGATTGACGACCGGCGCGAAGCCGACGAACAGGCCGTGATCACGGAATTTCCACGTGCCGCTTTTGCCGTTGCCGGTGCCGAGCCCGCGCACCTGCGCGGTGCCCGTCTTGCCCGCCATCGTGATGCCGTCGAGCGGCAGGCGGCTGCGCACCGCGGTGCCGGCGCCGTTGACCACAAGGTCCATGCCGTGACGCGCGACGGCGAGCGCTTCGGGGGAAAAGGGCAGGGGCTCGTTCTTGAACTCGCGATTGATCAGGCGCGGATAGAGGCGGCGTCCCGACGCGATCCGCGCCGCCATCACGGCGAGCTGGAGCGGATTGGCAAGCACATAGCCTTGTCCGATAACGGCGTTGAGCGAGTCCGAGGCCGACCATTCCTGATCATACTTCTTCATCTTCCACGCGCTGTCGGGGATGGTGCCAAAGCGCTGGTTGCTGCCCGCAAGCTGATATTCCTCGCCGAGCCCGAGCAGCCGCGCGGTAGGAGCCATCGCGTCGTAACCGAGCCGGTGCGCGAGCCAATAGAAATAGCTGTTGCAGCTCTTCATAATCGCCGAGGGCATGTCGAGGCTGCCGTGCGTGCCGAGGCAGCGGAAAAAGCGGCTGCCCAGGCGATAGCCGCCGACGCAGGTGTGGCGCTCGCTCGGATCGACACCATGTTCGACCGCGGCGATCGCGGCCATCGGCTTCAACGTCGATCCGGGCGGATAAAGGCCGCGCGTCGCCTTGTTGATCAGCGGCTGGTGATCGTCGGCGCGCAGCCAGGCATATTCGCTGCTGCTGATCCCGTCCGAAAAGCTGTTCGGATCGAAGCTCGGCATCGAGATGAAGGAGAGGATATCGCCGTTCTGGCAATCGATCACGACCGCCGCGCCCGACTCGCGCCCCATGCGCCGTGCGACAAATTCCTGCAGGTCGGCGTCGATCGTCAGATGGACGGTCTTGCCCTGCACGTCGGGCTGGGTCGAGAGGTCCCGGACGACCTTACCGCGTGCGGTGACCTCGACGCGCCGCGCACCCGGCTGGCCCTTCAGCATGTCCTGGAAATATTTCTCCAGCCCGTCCTTGCCGATCTTGTACCCCGGCGTGATGTACAGCGGATCCTTGGCCTTCTGATATTCCTCGGCGTTCGGGGCGCCGACATAGCCGATCAGATGGCCGACCGCCGCGCCGGTCGGATAGTTGCGGGCAAAGCCGCGCTGCGGCGCGATGCCGGGCAGTTCGGGCAGGCGGACGAGGATCGAGCTATACTCGGCCTCGGTCATGTCTTCCTTGATCGCGACGGGCTGGAACCCCGATGCCGCCTTCAGGTCGCGATTGATGCGTTCCATCGTGTCGCCGTCGAGGCGCAGCAAGGTCTGGAGTTGCCCCAGCACCAGTTCCTTGTTGTGCAGGCGATCGGGAATGATGTCGATGCGCAGGGATACGCGGTTGTTCGCCAGCGCCTTGCCGCTGCGGTCGACGATCCAGCCGCGGCGCGGCGGAACGAGCGTCAAATTGACGCGGTTGCTTTCCGATTCAAGGACATAGCGGTCGTTGTCGACGACCGAAATATAGGCCATGCGCGCGGCGAGCGCAACGCCGACCGCCGCCTGCGCGCCGCCGACGACCAGCGCGCGGCGGGTGAAGGTAATGCCCCTCCAGGCTTCGGTAATCGGCGGACTCTTCTTCTTCGTCGGCATTAGGGGGTTGGAACCAGTCTATCGGCGTTTCAGGCGGAAATTGTCAAACTTGCCGGTCAGGCGCATGAACAGCGGGACGAGCAGCGCGGAGACGATGATCTGCGGCACCACGAGGCCGAGCACCCGGCCGGTCGCGGCATGCGGGTGGGTGATCAGCGCGGCGAGCGACTGGATGATCGCGACCGACGCCGCGGCAATCGCCCAATCGTGGAAAAAGCCGCGCCAATAGATGCGCTGCGACGAATAGGCGATGCCGATGCTGGCGACCGTCCACAGCCCCATCGCGGTGCCGATCGGCGCGCCGCTGAACAGATCGTCCCACAGGCCGAGCGGAAGCCCGATCCACACCGGCCACATTTCGGCGCGCAGCAATTGCCAGCACAGGAAAAACAGCAGCCCGAGCGGCGGCAGCACCGGCGAGTTGGCGATCAACGGCAGCATCAGCGGCAGCGCCGATGCGAACATCACGCTCGCGATCGGAACGAAGCGCATCCGCCACAGCGATGCCGGTTCGCCGAGGCGCGGACCCTTCTGGTTCATGGCGCTTTGGTGGCGGCCGGGGCGGCGGCAGTGGGCGTTGCGGGGCCGGGTAGTCCCTGCGCTTCGATATTGTCGGGGGTGTAGGGGCGCAGCACCGATACCGCGTCGACCTTGCCGGGATCGGCGAGCGGGCGGGCGAGGGCGCCGTCATCCTGCCGCCGCACGACGATCGCCACCGGGATGTTCGGGGGATAGAGACCGCCGGTGCCCGAGGTGACGAGGATATCGCCCGGCTTGAACGGATTGTTCGCGATATTGAGCGTGCGGACGTCGAGGTCGCCGTTGCCGCGGCCGCTGGCGAGCGCGGGCAGCCCGTCGCGCGCGCGGCGCACGGGGACGATATTGTCGACGTCGGTGAGCAGCAGCACCTGTGATACCGAGGGCCCGGCACCGAGCACGCGGCCGATCAGGCCGTCGGCGCCGCGTACCGGCTGCCCCGCGGCGACGCCGAGGTTGCGACCGATGCTGAGCAGGGCGATGCGCTTGCTGCTCGTCGACGTCGAGGTCAGCAGATAGCCATTGGCGAGCGCGGTCTTGTCGGTTTCCTGCAGCTTAAGCAGCGCCTTGAGCTGGCGGTTTTCTTCCTGCAGCGAACTGGTCGCGACAAGCTCGCGGCGCGTATCGGCAAGCTCCTTGCGCAGCCGCCGGTTCTGCGTGCCGGCAGCGACATAGGCGCCGACGGTATCGTCGATGCCCGAAATCGACCCTATCACCGAGCGCGATGCGCGGGCGACGGGCGCGGCGATTTCCTGGCTCGCCACACGCAATTGGGCGAAGCCGACGGGGTCAACGACCGACAGGATCGCCAGCAACAGACCCGCCACCGCCCCTGTCACCGCAATGACATAGGCAACGAACAGGCTGTACTGAGCCTTTCGGGATTGCCCCGGACGTCGATGTGCCGGGCGGACCATGTGTCAGAAGCCTTCGATCAGGCCTGCTGCAACACGCCGCGGAAGGCGGGGTCTTCCATCGCGCGGCCGGTGCCGATCGCGACGCAGGTCAGCGGGTCCTCGGCGACCGTGACCGGCAGGCCGGTCGCGTCCTTGAGCAGCTCGTCGAGCTCGGCGATCAGCGCGCCGCCGCCGGTCAGGACGATGCCCTGGTCGACGATGTCGGCGGCGAGTTCGGGGGCGGTGTTTTCCAGCGCGATGCGGACGCCCTCGACGATCGTGCCGATCGGTTCGGACAGCGCTTCGGCGATCTGCGCCTGGTTGATCGAAATTTCCTTGGGCACGCCGTTGACGAGGTCGCGGCCCTTGATGTGGATCGTGAGGCCAACGCCGTCGGCGGGGATGCGCGCGATGCCGAAATCCTTCTTGATCCGCTCGGCGGTCGCTTCGCCGATCAGCAGATTATGGTGTCGGCGGACGTAAGAGACGATCGCTTCGTCCATCTTGTCGCCGCCGGCGCGGACCGATGTGGTGTAGGCGAGGCCACGGAGCGAAAGCACCGCGACTTCGGTCGTGCCGCCGCCGATGTCGACGACCATCGAACCGATCGGTTCGGTGACGGGCATGTCGGCGCCGATCGCGGCGGCCATCGGTTCTTCGATCAGCCACACTTCGCTTGCGCCCGCGTTCGATGCCGCGTCGCGGATCGCGCGGCGCTCGACGCTGGTCGAGCCCGAGGGGACGCAGATCACGATTTCGGGGCTGCGGAACGCGTTGGGCTTGCCGCCGTGGACCTTGGTGATGAAGTGCTTGATCATCTGTTCGGCGACGTCGATGTCGGCGATGACGCCGTCACGCAGCGGGCGGATCGCCTCGATGCTGTCGGGGGTCTTGCCCATCATCAGCTTGGCGTCGTCGCCGACGGCCTTCACTCGCTTGATGCCGTTCAGCGTCTCGACCGCGACGACCGAGGGCTCGTTCAGCACGATTCCCTTGCCGCGAACATAGACAACCGTGTTGGCGGTGCCGAGGTCGATAGCCATGTCTTGGGAATTGAATTTGAACCAGCGAGAAAAGAAGGACATCGATACTGCTTCCTGTCATCGAAGCCGCGTCCCTGATGGACACGCCCCTACCATGATTTACCCGCGCGCCCGGCCGGCGACAGCTACAATCAGGGGGAGATTCCGGCTCTTCCTTTTGGGGTGGCTGGACAAAATGATCAGGGCTGTGCGGATGGGTCGCGATTTGCGTTCGACTGCGCTAGGAGAGCGGCCATGTCAATACGTCGCCTGCCGGAAAAGCTAGTAAATCGGATCGCAGCCGGTGAAGTGGTGGAAAGACCTGCCGCCGCGCTCAAGGAACTGGTTGAAAATGCCATCGACGCCGGTTCGACTCGCATTTCGGTGCGAATCGCCGAGGGCGGGATATCGCGGCTAGAGGTCGAGGATGACGGGTGCGGAATGACCGCGCCCGACATGGCGCTCGCGCTCGAACGCCATGCGACGTCGAAGCTGCCCGACGACGCGATCGAGGATGTCACGACGCTCGGGTTTCGCGGCGAGGCGCTGCCCTCGATCGCGAGCGTCGCGCGGCTGACGCTCGAAAGCCGTGTCGCGGGTGGCGACGGCTGGAAACGCGTCGTCGACAATGGCGCGGTGGTTGCCGAAGGCCCGGCGGCGCTAGGCAAGGGCACCCGCGTGATGGTCGAGGATTTGTTCGCGCGCGTTCCCGCACGCCGCAAGTTCCTGCGCAGCGGGCGCAGCGAATATGCCGCATGCCTCGACGTCGTGAAACGGCTCGCGATGGCGCGTCCCGACATCGGTTTCACCGTCGAGCATGACGGACGCCGCGTGCTCGATGTGCAAGGCGGGCAGGATCAGCTTTCGCGCGTTGCCGCGCTGACCCAGCGCGACCTCGCCGCGAACAGCATCGGCGTCGATATCGACCGCGGCGAGGTGCATCTGGGCGGCGTGATCAGCCTGCCGACCTACAATCGCGGCATCGCCGACCATCAATATCTGTTCGTCAACGGCCGGCCGGTGAAGGACCGCTTGCTCGTCGGCGCGCTGCGCGGCGCCTATGCCGACCTGCTCGCGCGCGATCGCCACCCGGTCGTCGCGCTCTTCCTCGATGTGCCGACGAGCGAAGTCGACGTGAACGTCCATCCGGCGAAGACCGAAGTGCGTTTTCGCGATCCGCAGCTCGTTCGCGGGATGATCGTCGGCGGGCTTCGCCGCGCGCTCGACGAGCATGGTTTCCGTAGCGTCCAGCGTCCCGCCGAAGCCGCGCTCGCGGCGTGGCAGCAGGAACCGGTGGCGCCGCAGCCCCCCGCGCCGACCCTGTTCGCATCGCATCTGCCCTATCCGCACGCGCCGGCGACGCACCTGTTCGGTGCCGAAGGGGATGCCGCGACGACTGCCTTACTGCACGACCGCATCGTCGATTTCGCGCCGCCGCGCGATGCGCTCCCGATGGGCCGCGCCGAGCCCGCGATCGCGCCGGTCCCGCACGCCGAAGCGCACCCGCTCGGCATCGCGCGCGGCCAGATCGCGAAAACCTATATCGTCGCCGAGGCAGAGGACGGCCTCGTCATCGTCGACCAGCACGCCGCGCACGAACGCCTCGTGCTCGAACAACTGCGCCGTGGTATGGGTGGGCAGGCGGTGCCGTCGCAGGGGCTGTTGCTGCCCGAGGTGGTCGAACTCGACGAGCCTGCCTGCGACCGGCTCGAAGCCGCGGCGCCGCAGCTAGCGGCGCTCGGGGTCGAGCTTGAACGCTTTGGCCCCGCCGCAGTGATGGTGCGCGCAACTCCGGCGATGTTGGGGGCGATCAACTGCCAAAAGCTCGTCACCGACATCGCCGACGACCTCGCGGGCTATGACGCCGCGCTCGGGCTCAGCGAACGGCTCGAACTGGTCGCCGCGACGATGGCGTGCCATGGTTCGGTGCGGGCAGGGCGAACGCTCAGCGTCGCCGAAATGAACGCGCTGCTCCGCACGATGGAGGTCACGCCGCACAGCGGCCAGTGCAATCATGGCCGGCCGACGTGGGTGAAGCTCGCGATGGACGATGTCGAGAAATTGTTCGGGAGAAAGTAGCAGGAGGGCGCCATGTATTTTGCGAGTTTTCGCGATGGAGAGGGCTGCAAATCCTATATTGTCGGTTGCACCGAAACATGCGCCGCGGCGATCATCGATCCCGCGCTCGACCTCGTCGATCGCTATATCGGCGAGGTGAACAGGCAGGGGCTGCGCGTCCGCTACATCATCGACACCCACACCCATGCCGACCATTTCTCGGGCGCGCAGGCGTTGAAGCACGCATTTGGTGCGCCGATCGTCATGCATCGCTTCTCGCCGTCGCCCTATGTCGACCTGCATGTCGAGGACGGCCATTCGTTGCCGCTCGGCGCGATGCGGATGAAGATATGGCATACGCCCGGGCACACGCGCGATTCGATGGCGATCCATGTTGCGGACCGGGTTTTTACCGGCGACACGCTGCTGATCGGCGGGACGGGGCGCAGCGACCTGCCCAGCGGCGACCCCGACCAATTGTTCGACAGCCTGTTCGGCAAGCTGCTGACGCTGCCCGACGAAACGCTCGTCTTTCCCGCGCACGACTATAAGGGGCGCGAAAGCAGCACGATCGGCGACGAGCGGCGGACCAACCCGCGCCTTGCCAAGACCGGGCGCGCCGATTTCGTTGCACTGATGAACAATCTCAACCTGTCGGCGCCGACGCACCTGACCGAAGCGCTGCGCACCAACATGTCGGGCGGCAAGACGGTGCGCCAGTTGCTTGCCGAGGCGGGCGCGAAGGTGCCCTTCATGGGGCTCGGCGAATTGAGCCGTCGCATCGCGGCGCGCGCCAATGATTTCGTCATCCTCGACGTGCGCGAAAAGGATGCGTTCGGGGCGGATCATGTCCCCGGCGCGACGCACCTGCCGCGCGGGCAGCTCGAACTGCGCGTCAACGATGTGTTGCCCGATCCGGGAGTCGAGATCCTGACCGTGTGCGAATTTGGCAAGATATCGACGCTCGCCGCGGCGACATTGCGCGAGCTGGGGTTCGAGCGCGCGACCGCGCTCGACGGCGGGATGAAGGCGTGGCGCGACGGCGGCTATCCGGTCGAGCGCGCGGGCGATTGACCGCCGCCCGACTTGCTGCAAGGAAGCGGTCATGAACAGCAGCAAAATCCGTATCGGTATCGCCGTGCTGCTTTGTGCGCTCGGTAGCGGAAGCGCGGCCCAAGCGGCTCCGCAAGCGCCCGCGCGCGCAGCGTGCCCCGCCGCCCCGATATTACCGCCCGAACTTGCCGATTGGGCGCGGGGAGCATCGAGCAAGACGATCTACGCCTATGGCGCCGATCTCGCGGCGGATTGGTCGCCGCTCGGCGCGGCGCGGACGGAACTGCCGCTGCATCGCTTCGAAAGCCTGCGCTATGGGATCGCGCCCGAGCGCAAGCCCGACGTGCACAAGTTCGGCGGCATGATACCGATCGACGTGAAGAAGCCGGGGCGGCTCGTCGTCGCGCTCGACACCGGGGCGTGGATCGACCTGGTGCAGGGCGGCGCGCAAGTGAAGTCGGTCACGCACGGCCACGGACCCGCCTGTTCGGGCATTCGCAAGATGGTCGAATTCGACGTGACGCCGGGGCGCTACCTGCTCCAGATCGTCAACGCGCCGACGGCGTCGATCCACGCGATGGCGGTGCTGCGCGACTGATCAGGGCAGGCGCTTGGCGAGTTCGCCCGTCGCGTCGCTTGGCAGCGGCGCAACGCCAATGAGCCGCATCAGCAGCGGATAGACCTCGATATTGTCGATCACCCCGACGTCGCCTTTCAGACCCGTGCCGCTCGCGACGAACAGCGCGAGCATCTCGGGGTCCTGATTGTCATAGCCGTGCGCGCCGCCTTTGACGGGCCAGGCCGGCGTGCCCGCGATGATCGACCAGCCGGGCTCGGCGGTGCAGATGATCGCCGCGACACGCGGGTTCCGGCCGTAATGCAGCCGCTTCGGCAGTTCCTCGCGGCGGTTGCAGGCCATATGGTCGTGCGGTTTCAGCAACGCCTTGTACACCCGGTCGTCGGTGCCGGCGGCGGGCTCGATCGCGGCATAGGGGCCGGTCTCGACCGCGATGATGCTAGGGAGGTCGATCAGGTCGGCGAGCTGGATTATGCGGCTTTGGTCGATCGCGCGCATGCCGTGGTCGGCCACCACGATCATCCGCGCGGGCTGACCCATCGCGGCGAGGCCCGCGACGAGTTCGCCGACGCGCGCATCGACTTCAGTGATGGCGGCGTTGACCTCCGCGCTGTCGGGACCGAATTTATGTCCCGCATCGTCGACAGCCTCGAAATAGAGGGTGACGAAGGCGGGGCGGATATCGGCGGGACGACGCATCCAGTCGAGCAGGGTGTTGACGCGCTGCGCATAGCCGACATGCGCGTCATAACGCAGCCAGTCGGGAGGGCGGCTCTGGTGGATCGCCACTTCGCTGCCCGGCCAGAACATTGTTGCGCTGCGCACGCCGGCCTTGCCCGCCGTCACCCACGCGGGCTCGGCTTCGTCCCACCAGAAGGGATCGAGCGACTGTTTCGGATCGCCGAGGCTGAACCGGACGTCGGGCCGCCGCGGGTCGATCATATTGTTGCCGACGATGCCGTGGTTGTCGGGGCGCTTGCCGGTTACGATCGCATAATGGTTCGGGAAAGTCTTGGTCGGGAAGGAGGGGCGCAGCTTGCCGTGCGCGCCCTCCGCGGCGAGCCGCGACAGGTTGGGCGTGAGGCCGCGACCCAGATAATCGGCGCGAAAGCCGTCGATCGAGATCAGGATCGTCACAGGCGGGCGCTCACCGCTCTCCTGCGCGTGCGCGGCGAGGGGAGGCAGAAGGGCGAGGATCAGCGAAAGGAAACGGTTCATGCCGGGTCCGCTATGGGCCTTATGTGACCGTCCGGCGACACGTCACGCCATCTTGATCCCGGCAATGTCGCGCTCGACGACGCCCGTCGCGCGCTTCGACAGCGTGTTTACCGGCGTCGTGACCTTGTCGACGACCATGAAATGCGTCTGCCACGCCTCGCGATTGACGTCGCACACGATGTAACCGCGCTGGTCGTTGGCGAATTTCAGCTCGGGGTTCTGGCTCAGGAACATATCGGTGCCGTTGCGCCGATCGCTGCCATCGCCGCCCGACGAGATCGATGTCGCGACGAATTCGGCGCCGACCACCGTGTCCTTCGACACGAGGTCGCCGCAGAAATTCTGATGCTCGTCGCCGGTCAGCACGACATTATTCTTCAGCCCCGCCATGCGCGACAGGATGCGCTCGCGCGGCGCTTCATAGCCCGCCCAGCTGTCGAGATTGACGATCTTTTTCGGTTCCTCGGGCTTCCGCCGGCGGTCGAGCGACATCATCGTGATCTGCTGCGCAAAGGCGTTCCACGTTGCGCCGCCCTTCGCCAGATTGCGGCCCAGCCACTCTTCCTGCGCCTTGCCGAGCACCTGCCTGTCTTTGGCGAACACATCGGGGCAGGTGGGCTTGAACCCGTCGTCGCACGGCTGGTCGTCGCGATATTGGCGCGTGTCGAGCAATTGCATCGCCATCAGGTCGCCCCAGCGAAACTCGCGGTTCATCGCGACCATCCCGCCGCGCGGGAGCAGCGCCTTGCGCACCGGCATATGCTCGTACCACGCCTGCATCGCCGCCTGTTTCTTCAGCATGAAGACCTCGGGCGAGGCGGTTTCGGGATCGTTGACGTCGAGGCCGAGCTTCCAATTGTCGATGTCCGAGACCCAGTCGTTGCGGATCTCGTGATCGTCGAAGCTCGACAGGAAGGCGTGGACCGAGCGCGCCGCCTGGAGGTCGATGTCGCCGAGCTGCTGCGCATAGGCGTTCCGGAAATCATTGACGTCGACAAGCGCCCGGTGTGCGTGCTTGCGCACCGGGCGCGTCGGCAGCCCGGTGTTGAACAGATATTCCTCACTATATTCATAGATGAAGTCGCCATAATGATAGACGAAGGCGAGGTCTTCGCGGGCGAGGTGGCGATAGGCGCCGAAAAAGCCCGCCTCGAAATGCTGGCACCCGGCGACCCCGAATTTCAGCGCATCGGCCTTCGCGCCCGGCGCGGGCAGGGTGCGTGCGCGGCCGCGCAGGCTGCGCTCGCCGCCCGCGGTGAAGCGGTAATAATAAGGCCGGTCGGGCTGGAGGCCCGCGACCTCGACATGGACGCTATGCGCGAGTTCGGGGCGCGCGAGTTCGGTGCCCTTGGCAACGACGTCGCGAAAGCCGCCATCGCTTGCGACCTCCCAGTCGACCGGAAAATGCGCGAGCGGCATCCCGCCATGGCGTTCCATCGGTTCGGGGGCGAGCCGCGTCCAGATGACGAAGCCGTCGCTCGCCGGATCGCCCGCCGCGACGCCCAGGCTGAACGGAAACTCGCGGAAGATGCCGCCCTCGGCGCGCAGGATCGCCGGGGCGGCAAGGCCGGCGAGGGTGGCCCCGGCAAGGAAATGACGGCGGTTGAACATGGCTGGGCTCCCCGGGGACGAATCACCGCCCCTGATAGCCCAGCCATATGTTTCATCAATGACCGATGCGGGAGGCGATCAGAACCACATCCGCGCCATCCACAGCGCCATTGCGATCATCATCAGATTTTCTGTGAGCGAGACGAAGCCCAGCGGAACCTTGCTGCTGCCGCCGACGCACGCGCATTTGATGTCGCGCTTGTCGATATAGACCGCCTTGAACACCGACACCGCGCCGATGCCGCCGATCAAGAGGGCAAGCGGGATCGACAACCAGTTGAGGGCATGCGCGGTCATCAGGACGCCGGCCAAACCCTCGGCAAAGGGATAGATGCTCGCATAAGGCACCCAGCGCTTCGCGAGCAGGTCGTAATTCAGGAACATCGTAGCGAATTTGTCGACATCCTGCAGCTTCAGCAGCGCGAGCACGATCATGCTGAACGAGATGAACCATTCGGCGGCGCGCAGGGTGAAGGCATCGCCATAGACCGAGAAGCTGGTCGCGAGCGCCATCAATGCCGTCATCGCGAAGAGCGCAATGACGGGCGTGTAGCTGGTGGCGTCGGGGTCGGCGACTTTCAGCCCGAAATGACGGCGCAGATCGTCATGGCCGCCGATGCGCACGCCGTCGATGAAGGTCTGCGGCGTCGTCTTCACGCCATGCTCGGCCTTGAACGCGTCGGTTTCCTCGCGCGTCGTCAGCCAGCGGTCGTCGACGGTGAAACCGCGGCTTTCGAGCAGATGTTTCGATTTGAGGCCATAGGGGCAGGTGTGCCCCGGCATGACCATGCGATGGAGGGTTGCGTGTTTTTTCATGCGCCCCATATAGCCTCCGTACTGTGGTACGGAGTCAAGCAATGCAATTGACGATTGGCAAATTGGCGGCGGCGGGCGGCGTCGGGGTCGAAACCGTCCGCTATTACCAGCGCCGCGGTCTGCTCGACACGCCCGCGCGCAGCGGCGGCGACGGCTGGGGCGGCGGGATTCGCCGCTATGGAGAGGATGACCTCAGACGCCTGAAATTCATCCGTTCGGCGCAGGCATCGGGCTTCACGCTCGACGAGATCGCCGAACTGCTCGCGCTCGAGGCGAGCGATGACCGCGTTCGCGTCCGCACGCTGGCGCGAGCGCGGATCGAAGTTCTGGATGAAAAGATCGCGCAGATGTCCGAAACACGCGCTGCCCTCGCGCGCCTCGCCGATCAATGCGCAGCGAGCGACAAGGGGCCGTGCCCGATATTGGCGGCGTTTGAACCGTAGTGTTTTATCGTAACTTGTTGCGGAATTGGCAGCTAACGACCGGTTGCAGGCCTCCATCATCGTCACGCCGGACTTGATCCGGGGTCCATGACTTCAATGCTGCTGTGGATCCCGGATCAAGTCCGGGATGACGAAAGGAGGGGTGACGGCTTCCCACCCCGCAGACGACATTCCGCCGCAGGTCTGTTACAACCATCGGGGGCTGTTGGCGCCAGTCGCGCGAAAATCGTGAGGGGAGCAGGGCGAGATGATGGAGAGTTTCGGGGCACTGGTCGGCTGGACACATCACGATGCGGGTGACCGCATCATGCTCCGGCTCGAAAGCGTACAATCCTCGGAAGCGGCCAAGAAGCACGATCCCGATTTGTTTCGCTTCCTTATGACCAAGCAGCAAGCGGCTATCCTGGGCAACTATCTGGTGCAGCTTTCCGGCCTGCCCCCGGTCGTTCCGAAAAAGCGGGGTTGGTTTCGCCGTCACTTCGGCTGACCGGCCTCAAGCCGCCGGCGACGCGCAATGACGATTCGGATCAGCTGTGCAGGAAATGCATCACGTCGCCGTCGTGCACGACATAAGCCTTGCCCTCGGCGCGCAGCTTGCCCGCTTCGCGCGCCTTCGCTTCGCCGCCCAGCGCGACATAATCGTCATAGGCGATCGTTTCGGCGCGAATGAAGCCCTTCTGGAAATCGCTGTGGATCTCGCCCGCGGCTTCGGGCGCGGTCGCGCCCGTGTGGACGGTCCACGCGCGTGCTTCCTGCGGGCCGACGGTGAAGAAGGTGATGAGGTGGAGCAGCTCGTACCCGGCGCGGATGACGCGCGCGAGGCCGGTTTCGTGCAGGCCCATTTCTTCGAGGAACTCGAGCCGGTCGGCCATGTCCATCGTCACCAGCTCGCTCTCGATCGCGGCCGAAACGACGACGGCCTGCGCGCCCTCGGCGGCGGCCTTGGCGAAGACCTTTTCGGAGAAGGCGTTGCCGTTTGCGGCGCTGCCTTCGTCGACGTTGCAGACGTAAAGGACGGGCTTCGAGGTCAGGAGCTGCGCGGTGCGCAGCACGCGGGCTTCCTCGTCATCCTTGGGTTCGGTCAGCCTTGCGGGCTTGCCTTCGCGCAGCAGCTCGAGCGCCTGGCCGAGCACCGATGCAGCGATCTTTGCTTCCTTGTCGCCCTGCGCGGCTTTCTTGGCGAAAGCGGGAACGCGCTTTTCGAGGCTTTCGAGGTCGGAGAGCAGCAGTTCGGTTTCGACAGTTTCGGCGTCGGCGACGGGATCGACCTTGTTCTCGACATGCTGGATGTCGTCATCCTCGAAACAGCGCAGGACATGGACGATCGCGTCGACTTCGCGGATATTGCCGAGGAACTGGTTGCCGAGCCCTTCACCCTTCGACGCGCCGCGCACGAGGCCGGCGATGTCGACGAAGGCGAGCTGCGTCGCGATGATCTTCTTGCTGCTCGCGATGGCGGCGAGCTTTTCGAGCCGCGCGTCGGGCACGGCGACGTTACCGATATTCGGCTCGATCGTGCAGAAAGGATAGTTCGCCGCCTGCGCCGCCGCGGTTTCGGTCAGCGCGTTGAACAGGGTGGACTTGCCGACGTTGGGCAGGCCGACGATCCCGCATTTGAAACCCATAAAAACTCCGTGAGGTTCGGCCTGCCGTGAATGAGGGGCCTGTGTTGCAGCGCCCCTAGCGCCAGATTGCCTCGGGCGCCAGTCTTTGCCGTTGCGCCCGGTTCAGACTTGCGCCTTTATCGCACCAGCCATGACGAAACCCCGCCTCCTCGCCGCCGCCATCCTTCTGACTCTCGGCGCGACCGCCGCAATCGCGGCGCCGAGCCGTTTCGAGGAAGGCGTCTTCACCGAACTCAACCGCTTCCGCAGCGATCCCGCGGCCTATGCCGACTATCTGCGCGACTATCGCCCGCGCTTCGAGGGCAAGCTGCTGGTCAGCAACGATGACAGCGAGATCGACATCATGACGCGCGAGGGCGTCGCCGCGGTCGACGAGGCGATCCGCGACCTTCGCCGCGAAAAGCCGCTGCCCGAACTGGAATGGAGCGATCCGCTGGCGCGCGCGGCGGCCGACCATGTCGCAGTCCAGTCGCGCTCGGGGGCGGTCGGTCATTACACGCGGGGCAGCGGTCCCGGCGAACGGATGAAGGCGCGCGGCGGCGGGCCTTATGTCAACGAAGTCATCACCTATGGGCATCACACGCCCGAAGGCGTCGTCGACCAGTTGCTGATCGACGACGGCGTGCCCAACCGCGGGCATCGCCACAGCCTGCTGCGCGCGACGCACCGCTATGCCGGCATCGCGTGCGGCCGGCATCCGGTGCATCGGACGATGTGCGTGACCTTGATGTCGCAGACGCGTGACGGTTCGCCGCCGCCGCCGCCCAAGCGCACACCCTGACGGCCATCCGCTCCCGCCCGGCGAAGGGGGGAGCGGATAGCGCGCGATCAGGCGCCGACTGGCTGGCTGTCGGTGCGGCGTACGACGACGGTCGACGAGCGCGGCTGCTGCCCCGCGACCGGCCAATTGCCCGTCGGGTGCTGGATGTTGACGAAGAAGGTCTTGAGGTCGGGCGTATAAGCCAGCCCCGTGATCTCGCAACCCAGCGGCCCGACGAGGAAGCGCTTCGACTGCTTCGTCACCTGATCGACATAGAACATCGCATTATGACCGAACGCCTGATCGATCGTCCGTCCAGCGACCCCCGAATTGCCGGGGACGCTATGGTCGGTCTGCACCCACATGCGGCCCTGCGGGTCGATGCGGAGGCCGTCGGGGCTGGAGAAGGTGTCGCCGTTGATGTTACCGACGAGGTTGCTGCCGCCCGCCGAGAGCGACGGATCGCCCGCGGTCAGGAAGATTTCCCAGCTGAACTTGGTGGCCAGCGGCGAATCGCCTTCTTCGCGGAACTTGATGATGTGCCCGTGGAGGTTGGTGACGCGCGGGTTGGCGGGGTCGACGACGCGGCGGCCGCTGTTATTGGTCAGCGTGCAATAGACCGCCTTGTTGTCGGGCGCGACGGTCAGCCATTCGGGGCGGTCCATCACGGTGCCGCCCGCGACGCGCGCCGCCGAGGGCGTATTGATCAGCACATCGGCCTGATTGTTGAAATTGACGATCGTCGGCGCCGGCGGGGTCGTGCTCTGGGTGGTGTTGCCCGGATCGGACGCGCCCGCGGTCAGGCCGTTCTGGCCGACGACGAGCGCGCGCCATTCGCCCGTGCCATTGCCGTTGAAACGCGCGACATAGAGCGTGCCATAGTCGAGCAAGTCGGTGTTCGCGGCACGATTGGTGTTGCTCCAGGCCCGGTCTGGAACGAACTTGTAGATACAACCGGGGGTCGAATCATCGCCCATGTAAAAGGCGACGCGACGGTCACTGTTCGACATGAAGGCGACGTTTTCATGGCTGAAGCGGCCCATCGCGGTGCGCTTCGTCGGCTGCGCCAGCTCGCGCAGCGGGTCGATCTCGACAACCCAGCCGTAATCGCGCGCGGGCTGCGTCGGGTCGAGATAATTGTCGGTCGTCTCTTCGCAGGTGAGATAGGTGTCCCACGGCGTGCGGCCGCTGGCGCAATTGTTGAGCATGCCCTTGATCGTGCCCGACAGCAGGCCCGCGGCGGGGCCGCCAGCGCGATAGCTGCTGTTGCCGGTGTAGCGGCGGTTATAGGTCGATCCGGCCTGCACGGCCCATTTGCCATCGCTGCCCTTGGCGATCTCGACGACGCCGATACCGACCGCCGACAGCGCGAGCGCCTTCTGGTCGGCGGTTGCGGTTGCGGCGTTGTAGTTGCCCGCCATCAGGATGTTGAAGTCGGGATATTCGAAGTTCACCGCGAGGATGCCGCGGTTGTTGGCATCGACGCCCGGAAAAGCGAAATATTCCATGCCGTCGTGATTGCCGCCCGCCCATTTCTCGGCCACCGCGGGGGTGGGAAAGCTGCCCGAATAGGCGGCGCCGGCTTCGACCGAATCGCCAGCCTTCAGCAGCACGTCGACGGTGTAGCCCGCGGGCACGGTGACCTTGTCGTCCTGATTCGCGGCGACCGCGGCGAAACTGACGGCGTAGCTGACCGGCGGGGGCGTCGGGGTGGGGGTCGGCGTCGGGGTGGGCGTGGGCAGAACGACCGAAGGATCGCCGTTGGTGTCGTCGCACGCGGCGAGTGCCGGCAGGATCGACAGACCGAAGAGGCCGTTGCGGAGCAGCGTCCGGCGCGAGGGATTTTTGGCAACGATCGCCTCGAGGCTGTCAGGCCCCGGAAGCGTATCGGTTTCGCCGCGATAAGGCGCGCGGGCGTCGTCGGTAAGATGTGACATGCAGTCCCCCTGTTTTCGGTTGAGCCCCGGACTGGATCGTCCGGATGAGGTGGCGCACCGATTGCAGAGGGAGGTGTCAGCTAGATGGCTTCACCATGTCGGGAGCGTATGATTCCTATGACACTTCGGTGACATGAGGAGCCGTCGGATCAGGCCAGCTGGATCAGGTCAGCCACCGGGCGAAAACACGGACGTCCTGCTGTTCCCAGCCGAGATGCTCGTAAAGGCCCGCGACAGGGTTGCCATCGCGAAGCATCAACTCGACCTTGGGGCAGCCGCGAAGCCGGAGCCATTCGCACGCGGCGTCGAGCAATTGTCGCGCAAGGCCCTGTCCCTGATGGTCCGGCGCGACGCCCAGATAATAAATCCATCCGCGGTGTCCGTCGAAGCCGGTCATGGCGGTGGCGAGGATCCGCGCGCCTCGTTCGGCCACAATGACCGTCGACGCTTCATGGCCGAGCGCGCGCCCGAAATCGGCGTCGGGATCGTTCCAGGGGCGCGTCAGGCCGCACGCGTCCCAGATCGCGACGACGGCACCGCGATCGGCGGCCGTTGCGTCGCGCGTGATGATCATCCCTGCAGGCGCAGCGCGAGATCGCTCTGGAACCGCACGTCGTCGCCATCGGCGAGCCATTTCGCTTCGGCGGCGATCGCGCCGAGCAGGTCGATCAGCGGCTCCATCTCGCTCTTGTGGTAATTGCCGAGGACATGGCCGGTGACGCGGTCCTTGTGTCCCGGATGGCCGATGCCGATGCGCACGCGGCGAAAATCCTCGCCGATATGCTGGATCATCGAGCGGATGCCATTATGGCCCGCCGCGCCGCCGCCCTGTTTCACTTTCACCTTCATCGGCGCGAGGTCGAGCTCGTCGTAGAAAGCGGTGACGTCCTGCGGGGTCAATTTATAGAAATCGAGCGCAGCGCGCACGCTGCGGCCGCTTTCGTTCATAAAGGTGCCGGGTTTGAGCAGCAGAATGCGCTGCGATCCGATGCGGCCTTCCTGGACCCAGCCCTGGAATTTCTTTGCGGGCGCCGGAAAACCGTAAAAATCGGCGATGACATCGGCGGCCATGAAGCCGACATTGTGACGGTGCATCGCATATTGGGGCCCAGGATTTCCGAGGCCGACCCAGAGCTGCATGAGACTGCCTTTCTCAGGGTCTGTCGTCGGCGGCCCCCTCCGCTGGGGAAGGGGGCCGGCCGAACGGGATTAGGCTTCTTCGCCGCCTTCGGCAGCGGCTTCGCCTTCGTCCTTCGTCGTGTCGCCGTCGCTCGACTTGAGCGCCGACGGGGCAACGATGGTGGCGATGGTGAAGTCGCGATCGGTGATCGCGCTTTCGACGCCCTTGGGCAGCGTTACATTGCTGATGTGGATCGAATCGCCCACGTCAAAGCCGGCGACATCGATCGAGATCTCGTCGGGGATCTTGTCCGCGTCGCAGACGAGTTCCAGTTCGTGACGAACGATGTTCAGCACGCCGCCGCGCTTCAGGCCCGGCGAGGCTTCTTCGTTCGCGAACACGACCGGCACCGCGACCTGGACCGTGGCGCCCTTGGCAATCCGCAGGAAATCGACGTGGATCGGGCGATCCTTGACCGGATGGAAAGCGACGTCCTTCGGCAGGGTGCGGATGGTCTTGCCACCCACTTCGACCATCACGACCGAGTTCATGAAGTGACCCGTCATCAGCTGCTTCATCAGCAACTTTTCTTCGACGTGGATCATCAAGGGTTCTTCTTTGCCGCCATAGACAACGGCGGGGACGCGGCCATTACGACGCAGGTCACGCGAGGCTCCCTTGCCTCCGCGTTCGCGCGTCTCGGCCGTCAGCGTCAGCTGATCGCTCATATCATTTCTCCGAGAAACAGTTACACAGTTCCGCCACGCCTCCAGGGATGACCATGACGGAAGCCGGGGCGCTTAGCGAGGAAGCGGCGAAAATGCAAGCGCGACGGCGCTTATTGCACCCGCGTCACCTTCAGGCCGTCCGCCTCGAGCATCGCGGGCACGCCGTCGGAGCCGACCAGATGCCCCGCGCCAACCGCCATCAGCACCGTGCCGGGCTGTTCCAGCCGCTTCTGCACCCACGTGCTCCAGCGCCGGTTGCGGTCGGTGATGATCGCCTTGCGCGCCGCGGGAACGGCATCGACATCCTCGTTGACCACCTTTTCAAGCGCTGCCACATCACCGCGGCCCCACGCCGCGGTCAGGGCGGCGACATCCTTCACAGCCTCGCCCGATTCTTCGGCGGCGCGGGTCAATAGCGCGCGCTGGGTCGCAGCATCGAGCGTTTCGAAGAACATCAGCTGTTCCTCTGCCGTTTCGAGGCCGCCGATCGGCTTGTCCGCCGCTTTGAACGTATCCGACAGGATTGTTTCGACGCCGTCGGACGACGATAGCGCGGCATTTTCCGCAACGCGCCGTCCCATCAGCACAACCACCGCCCAATCGTCGAACCCGTCGCCACTGAAGCTGCGGCCGCTCGCCTCGAGCGCGCGATAGCCGATCAGCGCCTTGCCCGAAAGCCGTGCCTCCATTGCGAGCGGGGTGTCTCGCGGCGCGAGCCTTTGGAAAACATCCCCCGCGACAGCGAGCTCGGCGGGGGGCAGTTCCAGTATCAGTCCGTCGGCGGATCGGATCGCGTTCGCAACCTCGCCATCGTCCCAATCGGTTCCGCGCGGCAGGGCATGCATCGTACCGAGCAAGTAGATACGCGTGTCGTCATCGGCGACCAGCCACATGGCCGGCCGCGCTTGTCGCTCGGGCTCGGCAGTGCCGCAGCCCATGAGCAGGCATGGCAAAAGGGCCGCCGCAAGGCGGCGACCCCGATGACGCGAAGGGCAGGCTGTTCCCCTCAATATTTGACCCGCTTGGCGACGAGGCCGCGGGCCTTCAGATAATCCTGGACGCTCTTCGCGCCCGCGAGATGGCCTGCTCCGACCGCGACGAACACGGTGCCCGGCTGACCCATCCGTGCCTTCAGCTGATCGGCCCAGCGGGCGTTGCGATCCCACAGCAGCGTCGCGGCGAGTTCAGGCGTTTCGGCCAGGCTTTCGTTCATCGTCACCGCCAGCGCGTCGGGATCGCCCTTCGCCCACTGCCCGACCATCTTGTCGAGTTGCGGCCCCAGCTTGTCGAGATCCTTGACTACCGAATTCAGGAAGGCGATCTGCTGGGTTTCGGGCAGCGTATCGAAAAAGCCCAGCTGTTCTGTCGGTGTTTCAAGACCCGCGACGGGTTTACCGGTCTTTTTGGCCGAGGCCGTTAACAGCTTTTCGACACCCTGTTCGGGGTCATAGCCGAGCTTGGTGAGCGGCAGCACCGACAGGGTCATCGCGGGAAACCAGGGTTCGAACATGTCGAACTGCGCGGGCGCTATGCCAAGGCTCGCGAGCGCTGCTTGATACGCCGCGAGTTGCTGGGCATCGAGGCGCGACGAGAGCGTCTTGCCGCTCTGGTCGATTGCCAGCGGCATCATCACCTTCAACATTTCGGCCTGGTCTTCGGGCATGACCATTTCGAGCATCAACTCGTCCGATTTGTCGAACGCCGTCTTCACCGCCTCGTCGAACCAGCCGAGGCCGGGCTTCAGCACATGGACGGTGCCGAAGAGATAGATCGTCGTGTCCTTGTCCTTGACGACCCACAGCGCCGGATCGGCATCGGTCGTTGCGGGCGCCGCCGCCTGCTCGGCGGCATGCGCGACAGGGAGCATCGCGGACGAGGAGAAAGCGACGATCGCGCAAGCGGTGGAAAGCTTCTTGAACCAGGTTTTCATTAGGAAATCACTTTCGTTACGGGCGCTTATGGCCGGATCGAATAGGGAAGGGGAGTGAAAAATGTTCAGCGGTATTTAAGCCACAACCAGACGGCGACATTGACCGCGAGAGCCCCGACAAACAACAACATGACGTCCGGGGCCGGCGCGAGGCTGGCGCGGTGCAATACCCACCAGGTCGGGGCCGACAGGGTGAATGTGTACCAGGCGGCAAGGCCGGCCCACAGATAGGCATGTTCTTCATGGTCATCGACCGAACGGTGGTAGATGACGAGGCACACCGCGAGGCCGACCGTCCAAAGGATCGCGGCACCAGTCGCAAATCCTGGCGTCAACGGGGTATCGTCGAGCAATACGAGTCCCGACGTCCCGTTGTTCGGTTCGCCAAGCTGCATGACGGCGCCGATCACCGCGCCGACCAGCAATGCGAGGATGATGCCGGTCGTATAGCGCTTACGGCGCGGCGACATCGGGCGTTTCATGTTTCGGGTCTCAGTCATCGTCGTTTCCTTCGTGGCCATCGTCGAAAATCTCTTCGATCGGCATTTCGAACAGCCGGGCGAGCTTGAAGGCGAGCGGCAGCGACGGGTCGTATTTCCCCGTTTCGATCGCATTCACCGCCTGCCGCGAGACATCGAGCCGGTCGGCGAGTTCCGCCTGGCTCCAGTTCCGCATCGCGCGCAGCACTTTCAACTTGTTGTTCATCGGCGCCTCGCCAGCATTTCCATCCGAAGGATCACGGCCTTCCCATAGCGCATCAAAATGTCGGGGAAGGGAAATTTTGTCCGGTCCTCCGGGATGGCCGGGATTGGGGGCGACAGGGTCGGATCGTCCTTCGTCAAGCAAGAGGCTGGAGCGCCGCCCCATGGAGGGCGCTCCAGCCCAAGTCGCCAGCCGTCACCGGGGAGGCACGGCGCGAGCGAAGCCGTCATTCCCGTCGCTTATCGCGCGGCGCTGATCATCAGAAGCGCGAGCTGGGTGTCGTTCTGTGCGCGGACGATCGCCTGCTTGGTCTGGGGCTCGACGCGGGCAAGGACGTCCGAAAGGCATGCCGACTGGCGCGCATTTTCCGCAGCGCCGCGAAGGCCGGTGTAGCAGAGGCTGCGCGCGGCGCTCTTCAGCCGGGTGTCGAGGCGCTCGCGATCGGCGGTGCGGGTCAGGTTCAGATCGTCGATGCGGACTTCGACGGCGCGGTTTCCGGTCTCGGCGGCCAGGGCGGGCGCAGCAGCGGCGGTGAGCGAGAGCGCGAGGATCAGCGTACGGGTCATCATGGCTATATCTCCTTGGATCGACTGGTTTTGGTCAACTTAACCTGTCTTCATGTCAGGTATGCATGACTATATGTCGCGATTCGCTGACCATGTCAACAACACCTTACAAAAAGTTTTGGAGACCTGACTAAGACGCGTCTTTTCGTCGACGAGCGCGCGGCGGGGAGCCTTGACCATACGCCGCCGCTGGGCCAATGCGGCGGCGATTTTTTGCACCTGCGAAGGAATTGCGGCCGTGGCCGACGGGGCGGACAAGACACCACTCAGTTTTCAGGACATGATCCTGACGCTGCACGCCTATTGGGCGGCGCGCGGTTGCGCGATTTTGCAGCCTTATGACATGCGCGTCGGGGCAGGGACCTTCCACCCGTCGACGACGCTGCGCAGCCTCGGCCCCGAGCCGTGGAACGTCGCCTATGTCCAGCCGAGCCGCCGGCCCACGGATGGCCGCTATGGCGAGAACCCGAACCGGCTTCAGCATTATTACCAGTATCAGGTGATCCTGAAGCCGTCGCCCGCCGACCTGCAGGAACAATATCTGGGCAGCCTCGCCGCGATCGGTATCGATCCGCTGCTCCATGATATCCGCTTCGTCGAGGATGACTGGGAATCGCCGACGCTCGGCGCGTGGGGGCTGGGCTGGGAAGTCTGGTGCGACGGGATGGAAGTCACCCAGTTCACTTATTTCCAGCAGATGGGCGGCTTCGACTGCAAGCCCGTCGCGGGCGAGCTCACCTACGGGCTCGAACGCCTCGCCATGTATATCCAGAATGTCGACAATGTGTACGACCTGCGCTTTTCCGACGCGGTCGGCGACGTTGCCGCTGTCAGCTATGGCGACGTCTTTCTCGAGAATGAAAAGCAGTTCTCGAAATGGAATTTCGAGGTCGCCGACACCGACACCTTGTTCGCGGGCTTCAAGGCCGCCGAGGCCGAATGCAATCGCGCTATCGAAGCTGGCGTTCCGCTCGCCGCCTATGATCAGGCAATCGAGGCGAGCCACCTGTTCAACCTGCTCCAGGCGCGCGGCGTGATCAGCGTGCAGGAACGCGCCAACTATATGGCCCGCGTCCGCGATCTCGCAAAGGGCAGCTGCAAGGCGTGGATCGACAGCCAGTCCGAACGCTGGACCGCAAAATATCCGGGGTGGACGCTGTGACCGACTTTCTTCTCGAACTGCGCAGCGAGGAAATCCCGGCGCGGATGCAGGCCGGTGCGCGCGCCGAACTGGAAAAGCTGTTCCGTGCGCAGCTCAGCGCCGCGGGCCTCGAAACGGGCGACCTGACCATCTGGTCGACCCCGCGCCGCCTCGCGCTGATCGCCAAGGGCTTGCCCGAAGCCACCGCCGCGGTCAGCGAAGAACTCAAGGGCCCGCGCAGCAGCGCGCCGCCACAGGCGCTCGAAGGCTTCCTGCGCAAGACCGGCCTGACGCAGGATCAGCTCGAAGACCGCGACGGCGTCTATTTCGCCGTCATCGATAAGCCCGGCCGCGCGACCGCCGAAGTGCTCGCCGAGGCGATCCCCGCGATCGTCCGCGCCTTCGCCTGGCCGAAATCGATGCGCTGGGGCAAGGAAAGCGCGAGCAGCGAAAGCCTGCGCTGGGTCCGCCCGCTCTCGGGCATCGTCGCGATCTTGGGCGAAGACCTCGTTCCGTGTGAAGTTAGCGGGATTTCCGCGGGTTTCGCAACGCGTGGCCACCGCTTCCACTGCCCGGGCGAGATCACGATCGGCTCGGCATCGGACTATGCCGAGAAGCTGCGCGCCTGCCACGTCATCGTCGACCATGAGGAACGCCAGTCGATCATCCGCGACGGCGCCGCGAAGACCGCCGCCGACGCGGGGCTCACGCTGGTCGAGGACGAGGGGCTGGTGATCGAGAACGCCGGGCTCACCGAATGGCCTGTGCCTTTGCTCGGCCGCTTCGACGAAGCCTTCCTCGAAGTGCCGCCCGAGGTCATCCAGCTGACGGCGCGCGTGAACCAGAAATATTTCGTCGTGAACGGCGCCGACGGCAAGCTCGCCAACGGCTTCGTCTGCACGGCCAATATCGACGCGCATGACGGCGGCAAGGAGGTTGTCGCTGGCAATGAGAAGGTTCTTGCTGCGCGCCTTTCCGACGCCCGCTTCTTTTGGGAGCAGGATCTCGCCCACCCGCTTGAATCCTATCTTCCGAAGCTTGAATCGATGCTTCTGTACGAAGGCATGGGGTCGCTGCGCGAAAAGGCTGATCGTATCTCCGCGCTCGCGGGATGGATCGCCGAGCAATATTTCCCGGAGCGTGACCCGGATACAGCGCGCCGTGCCGGCTTGCTTGCGAAGGCCGATCTGGCAACCGGAATGGTTGGAGAGTTCCCGGAGCTTCAGGGTGTCATGGGCGGCTATTATGCCAAACAGGGCGGCGAAAAGCCGGGAACGGTTTCGGCGCTGCAGCAGCAATATGTCGCCGCCGTCGAGGGTTGCATTCCCGCCTGCGTCGCGCTTGCCGACCGCGTCGACACGTTGACACTTTTCTTCGCGCGCAACATCAAGCCGACCGGCTCGCGGGATCCGTTCGCGCTGCGCCGCGCCGCGCTGCAGACGATCCAGACCGTACTCGTCAACGGCACGCGCCTCAATCTGAAGCGATTGGTTCAGAAGAGTCACGAGATTGCAGCAGCAAATGACGCTATCCGGCAGAATCTGGAAAACGTCGATGGGGCAGCTGTTTCGGCCGAGCTGCTCGATTTCTTTGCTGACCGTCTCAAGGTTCAGCAACGCGAAGCCGGCGTCCGCCACGACCTGATCGACGCAGTGTTCGCGCTCGGTGGCGAGGATGATCTCGTCCGCCTGCTTGCTCGTGTGAAGGCGCTGCAGGCGTTCATGGCGACCGAGGATGGCGCGAACCTGCTCGCGGGTTACAAGCGCGCTGCGAATATCCTGAAGCAGGCGGGCGAGGTGAGTGGCACCGCTGCCGCTGCGCCGTCGACCGAGGCAGACGCTGCGCTGCTCGCCGCGCTCGATACCGCCGAACCCGCCGCGTCCGCCGCGGTTGCCGAGGAACGCTTCACCGACGCGATGGCCGCGCTCGCCAGCCTCCGCGCCCCGATCGACGCTTTCTTCGATGGCGTGATGGTCAACGACCCCGACGAAGCGGTCCGCGCTTACCGTCTCGGCCTGCTGTCGCGCTTCACCGGCGCGGTGCACGGCGTCGCCGATTTCTCGAAGATCGAGGGATAGGCGCGGCTGCGCGCGGGAAGGGGTGCCATGAACGAAACGCATCTCGTCTGGATTTTTGCGGTCGGTTTTCCGCTGTTCTTTGTCGCGATGTGGCTGCTCGTCACGCGCGTCCTGTCGTTCGTGGGGTGGTCGAAATATCTGCCCGCATTTGCGTGGGATCGCCCGATCCCCGCCGACGCGGAGCGCTTTTCGTGGGCGACGATGGTCATCGGCCGCTTTCCGGGCGGGGTCAGCTACAAGAATGCGATGAACGTCTGGCTCGACCAGCGTGGCATCTATCTTCGCCCGCCGCTCTTCTTTCGGCTGTTTCATCCGCCGCTGCACATCGGCTGGGACCAGATCGCGGCGATCGAACCGCGCAAGACGCTGTGGATCAAAGCCTGGTCGCTCGCCTTTCGCCGCGACGTACCGATTTTGACCTTCGGCGGCGGCGCGGGGCAGGCAATTTTCGACCATTGGCAGGCCCGTCATGGAGGCAGGCCAGCCTGACACCGCTAAAGCAAAACTGAGTCGACCCGGTTGCGGTTCGACCCTATTCCCCCGCCCACCTCCTCCCAGGGGCAGCAGGAGCATATGATGACGAATATGGTGCATTTGTTCGGCGGCGCGGCCACGACGGCCGAACGCTCGAAGGAATTGCTGGGCGGCAAGGGGTCGAACCTTGCCGAAATGGCCTCAATCGGCCTGCCGGTGCCCCCGGGCTTTACGATCACCACCGACGTCTGCACCGCCTATTATGCGAATGGCGAACAATTCCCCGCGGGCCTGATCGAAGAGGTCGCCGCGGGCATCGCGCATATCGAGGGCATCACGGGCAAGACATTCGGCGACCCCGCCGATCCTTTGCTCGTCTCGGTCCGTTCGGGCGCGCGCGTTTCGATGCCGGGGATGATGGACACCGTCCTCAATCTCGGGCTCAATGACCAGACCGTCGTCGGCCTGTCCGACGCGTCGGGCGACCCGCGCTTCGCGTGGGACAGCTATCGCCGCTTCGTCCAGATGTACGCCGACGTCGTCATGGGTCTCGACCATGCCGAGTTCGAGGAGGCGCTGGAAATCGCTAAGGAAGACAAGGGCTTCTACCTCGACACCGAGATGTCGGCTGAAGATTGGCAGGCGCTCGTCAAGGAATATCAGGCGATCGTCGAGCGCGAAACCGGCGCGCCCTTCCCGCAGGAACCGAACGACCAGCTGTGGGGCGCGGTCGGCGCCGTGTTCGCAAGCTGGGAAAGCGACCGCGCGAAAGTCTATCGCCGCCTGAACTCGATCCCCGCCGAATGGGGCACCGCGGTCAACATCCAGGCGATGGTGTTCGGCAATATGGGCGATACCTCGGCAACGGGCGTCGCCTTCACGCGCGACCCCGCGACCGGCGAGCGCGCCTGGTACGGCGAATGGCTGATCAACGCGCAGGGTGAAGATGTCGTCGCGGGCATCCGCACGCCGCAATATCTGACGAAGGTCGCGCGCGAAAAGGCGGGCGCCAAGCCGGCGTCGATGGAAGAGGCGATGCCCGAGACCTTCACCGAGCTCGGCCGGGTCTTCGACACGCTCGAAACGCATTATCGCGACATGCAGGATATCGAGTTCACCGTCGAACGCGGGACGCTCTGGATGCTGCAGACGCGTTCGGGCAAGCGCACCGCGAAGGCCGCACTCAAGATCGCGGTCGACATGGCGGCCGAGGGGCTGATCACCGAAGAGGAGGCCGTCGGCCGCGTCGATCCGGGGGCGCTCGACCAGCTGCTCCACCCGACGCTCGATCCCAAGGCGCCGCGCGACGTGCTGACCAAGGGTCTTCCCGCAAGCCCCGGCGCAGCGTCGGGCAAGATCATGTTCGATGCCGACAGCGCCGAGAAGGCCGCGGCGATGGGCGAGGCGGTGATTCTCGTTCGCGTCGAAACCAGCCCCGAGGATATTCACGGCATGCACGCCGCGAAAGGCATCCTGACCGCACGCGGCGGGATGACCAGCCACGCGGCGGTCGTCGCACGCGGCATGGGGCGCCCGTGCGTCTCGGGCGCCGGTGGCCTCTCGATCGACGGCGCAGCACGCGTGCTGCGCGTCGCCGGGCGCGAGCTTCGTGAAGGCGACATCCTCACCCTCGACGGCTCGACCGGCGAAGTGATGGCGGGCGAGGTTCCGACCCTGCTTCCCGAACTCGTCGGCGATTTTGGTGTGCTGATGGCATGGGCCGACAAGGTGCGCCGGATGAAGGTGCGCACCAACGCCGAAACGCCGCAGGACGCCCAGGTCGCGCGCGACTTCGGTGCGGAGGGCATCGGGCTCTGCCGCACCGAGCATATGTTCTTCGACGCCGCGCGCATCACCGCGGTGCGCGAGATGATCCTCGCCGACAGCGAAGCCGGGCGCCGCGCCGCGCTTGCGAAGCTGCTCCCCGAACAGCGCGGCGATTTTGCCGCAATCTTCGGCGTGATGGCGGGGCTGCCCGTAACGATCCGCCTGCTCGATCCGCCGCTGCATGAGTTCCTGCCGACGCGCGAAGAGGATTTTGCCGATGTTGCCGCGGCCGCGGGCGTGGGGATAGAGGCACTGAAGGCGCGCGCGAACGAGCTTCACGAATTCAACCCGATGCTCGGCCATCGCGGCTGCCGCCTCGGCGTCACTTACCCCGAAATCTACGAGATGCAGGCGCGCGCGATCTTCGAGGCGGCGTGCGACGTTGCCGCCGAAACCGGCGCCGCGCCGATCCCCGAAGTGATGATACCTTTGGTGGCGACGCGCCGCGAATTCGACCTGATGAAGGCGGTCGTCGACGCGCAGGCGAAGGCGGTGTTCGCCGAAAAGGGCCGCGAGATCGCCTATCTCGTCGGCACGATGATCGAACTGCCGCGCGCCGCGCTGATGGCGGGCGAGATCGCGGAGAGCGCCGAATTCTTCAGCTTCGGCACCAACGACCTCACGCAAACGACGATCGGCATCAGCCGCGACGACGCCGGCCGTTTCCTGACGCAATATGTCGACAAGGGCATCTTCCTGACCGACCCGTTCGTCAGCCTTGATGTCGAAGGCGTCGGGCAGTTGATCGAGATCGCGGCGGATCGCGGGCGCAAGACGCGTTCCAACGTCAAGCTCGGCATCTGCGGCGAGCATGGCGGCGACGCGCCGAGCATCCATTTCTGCGAAAAGACGGGCCTCGACTATGTCAGCGCCTCGCCTTACCGTGTCCCCATCGCCCGGCTCGCGGCCGCTCAGGCTGCGCTGAAAAAGGGCAAATAACAGGGGGAAACGCGCATGAAGAGCTGGCACCGCTACGCAATCACTTTGGTGGGCGGCTTAGCGGTGGGGCTCGGCGTGGCATGGGCCATAACCGGCGGCGGCCTCAGTGGCGGCGCGATCGTCAATGGCCCGTGGACAACCTCGCTCGGCTTTGGAACGAAGGCGACAGATCCGGTGACCCGCGCGGCGGTGGCGCGTGCGGGCCTGCTTGCGCTTCCCGCAAAGGAAACCGTCTATTGGTCGGCGAAGACCGACGCCGCGGGCGGGCCGTTCGATGGGAATTGCCGTTACATCCTGTCCGGGATGCCGCTCGATGCGCGCTGGTGGAGCGTCACCATCTATGACGAGGCGGGCTATCTGGTCGCCAATCCGGCGAACATCTGGTCGGTGAACGGCGCGAATGTCGCGCTCGATGCCAAGGGCGAATGGCGCGTCACAATTGCCCCGACAAAACCTGCGGAAGGAGCTTGGTTGCCCGGGACGAAAGGCCAGCCCTTCCATCTGACCCTGCGTATGTACAACCCTGGCGAGGCTTTTCGCGCCGATCCCGCGAAAGCGGTGCTCCCGCAAATCGTGAAGGAGGGCTGCTGAGATGCGTAACTGGCTCGGCCCGCTCGCCTTTGGCCTGATCGTCGCGGTCGCCACCGCCTATGCGGCGATATGGGCGATTCCTTATGGCCTGATGAATGTCGCGATCGAGCGGCTGGGGCAGGGCGGCGTCAACACCATGTCCTATGGCAACCTCGCGACGCCGGAGCGCCAGCCGGTCGTCCGGCCGAGTCCCGACCTCGCTTATTCGAGCTGCCCCTATGATCTTTCGGACGGGCCGATCGCGATCGACGTTAGCCCGGTGCCGGGCCGCTACAGCTCGCTCAGCGTCTTCGACGCCGCGACCGACGTGATTTTCGTGCGCAACGATGTCGAGGCGGGCGGCAAGCCGTTTCGAATCATCGTCGCGCGCGCGGGACAGGCGGTGCCAAAGGGCGCTGAGGTCGTGCGTACGAACCATGATCATGGGATCGCATTGATCCGTCTTTTGCTGAAAGAGCCCGCGGAAATCGGCGGGCTCGACGCGATCCGCCGCCAATCGTCGTGCGGAACGGTCACAAAGCTGAAATAGGGGGTTGCGCCCCCGCGCGACGGGTCTTAAAGGCGCCTCTCCACGCACCCGTAGCTCAGCTGGATAGAGCATCAGACTACGAATCTGAGGGTCGGACGTTCGAATCGTTCCGGGTGCGCCATTCCCCTCCTGCCATGATCCGGCGCTGTCGGAAGAGCGGGTTTCCCCATATTCATGCACGACGAAACGGGCTTCAGGCGAGCGGCCGCCCGAGCTTTCCGCTGGCCGCATATTGCGATAAAGAGCCTGCTTATCGCCGGATCGTCAAATTTTCAGGATAGGTCCGATATGCGGCGTCCGTTGCGCACGCGAAAGTGACGATCGAACCGATCTTTCCGGAGAATATGCAGATGGCGGACGAGGTCGAGCTGAAACTCGAAATTGCGAGCGAAGACGCCGGAAAATTCGAGGCGTCGGGTTTGCTGGCGGGCGCGCCCAAGGAGATGCGGCAGATATCGACCTATTTCGATACGCCCGACCATGATGTCGCCAACGCGGGTTTTTCGCTTCGCATCCGCCGTTCGGGCAAGCAGCGTGTCCAGACGGTCAAGGCGGACGGTGGCAGTGCTACCGGCCTTTTCATCCGATCCGAATGGGAGCGCGCGGCGGAGAATGACACGCCGATCCTCGACTATACGACGCCGCTTCCTGCGCTGCTCGGCGACAAGATCGATGCCATCGCGCCGGCTTTCGAGGTGGAGATCGACCGCCAGAGCTGGGTCATCGACGAAGGCGGTGCAACGATCGAGCTGGTGCTCGACCGCGGCGAAGTCGTGGTCGGCGAGCATCGGTCGCCAGTCTGCGAGATCGAACTTGAGCTGAAGTCGGGCGATCCCGCCGCGCTGTTTGCTTTCGCGCGCCGGATCGACGCGGTCGTGCCGATACGCCTTGGCGTCCTCAGCAAGTCGGAGCGCGGCTATCGGCTCACCGGCGCGGCCCCGGCGCGGGTCACGGCCGAGGCGGTGATACTCGCCGGTGACACGACCGCGGCACAGGCGCTTGGGCTGATCATGCAATCCTGCATCCGGCAGTTCCGGCTCAACGAGGCTCTTTTGCTCGCGAATCGGAACGTCGAAGCCCTGCATCAGGCGCGCGTCGCGCTGCGCCGCCTTCGATCGGCCTTCTCGATCTTCAAGCCGATGATCGGGGATGCGGGTATCGATTTGCGCACGGAATTGGGCTGGCTGGCGTCGGAACTGGGCAAGGTGCGCGATCTCGACGTGCTCCTGAAGCGTGCCGAGGGTGGACCGCTGTACGACCGGATCGCGACGATGCGCGAGGCCGCTTATGACGAAGTGTGCGAAATTCTCTCCTCCGCGCGGGGGCGCCGGCTCATGTTCGAGGTGACGGCGTGGATTGCGACGTCGGATTGGGCGGGGACGGCGGACGGTGAACGCGAAGGCAATCGGCCGGCGCGGAACTTCGCCGCGAGGGCGCTCGACCGCTATCGGCGAAAGGTGAAGCGCAAGGGGCGCAATCTGGCCAGTCTCGACGACGATGCGCGGCACGAGGTGCGCAAGAGCGCGAAGAAGCTACGTTACGCAGCAGAATTCTTTGCCGGGCTGTTCGAGCGTAAGGGCGAGAAACGCCGGCACAAGCGCTTCGTCAAGGCACTCGAAGCGCTGCAGGATCAGCTTGGCGCGCTCAACGATCTTGCGGCGGCCCCCGAGCTGCTGGCAAGGCTTGGCATCGCGGAAAGCGCCGGCGCGGCCGAATTGATGGCGCATGGCAAGAAGGGGCGGCTCATAGAAACGGCCGCCGATGCGCATGAGGATTTCGTCGATACCAAGCGGTTCTGGTAAGCACGCGGTATGATCGACCCTTGATTGCGAGCACGACGCCCTATGCGCCGAGTTCCGGGCCATCGATGCTAAAACGCGCTGTCGGCAGCAGTCGCACGAGCTTTTGCCGGCATGGCGAGTGTAACCGCGGCCCCGACGAGGATGAGCGTCGGGGCGTCGTTCGCCAGCGCGCGCGTTGCAAGGCCGAGCAGGTCGAGGCGCGTCGTGAGCCGCTGCTCGTCGGAACGGCTGACGTTGCAGGCGATCATGACAGGCATATCAGCGGGCATGCCCGCGCCGATGAGGCCGCGGGCGATCTCGGGCGCCGCGTCGCGCCCCATGTAGAAGGCAAGGGTCGATCCACAGTGGGCGAGCGAGTTCCAGTCGAGATCGAGCGCCGCGCCGCGGCGGCTGTGCGCGGTGACGAAACGAACGTCGCGCGCGACGCCGCGGAGCGAAAGCGATATTTTCGCCGACGCTGCCACGGCGCTCGCCGCGGTAATGCCGGGGCACACGAAAACCGGATAGCCGGCCGCGTGCAAGGCGGCGATTTCCTCGGTCGAACGGCCGAATAGCGACGGGTCGCCGCCCTTCAGGCGCACGACGCGCTTGCCCGCCGCGGCGGCCGCCACCAGCAGCGCGTCGATCTCCCGCTGCTCCTTCGAATGGCGGCCCGAACGCTTGCCGACGCTGACGCGTTCGACGCCCGCAGGGATGAGATCGAGGACGGCAGGGCCGACGAGAGCGTCATGGAATATGACGTCGGCGCGTTCGATGAGCCGGATCGCCTTGCGCGTCAAAAGGTCGGGGTCGCCGGGGCCGGCGCCCACGAGCCATACCGTGCCGGGCGGAAAATCGTCAGGCTGCATCGCTCGTCTCCTCTGCCAAGATGCGGGCGAGCGCCGGGCGGCACGACCCGCAATTGGTTCCCGCGCCGATCGCACCGCCGATCGCGGCGACGTCGGCAAGCTGCCGGTCGCGAATCGCCGCGGCGATCGTCTTCAATCCAATATCGAAGCAGACGCAAATGATCGGGCCTCGGTCGGCCTGGACGCCCGGTGCGCGGCCGGCGAGCAAAGTCGGCGCGACGTCGGGGGCGGAAAGCTGCGCGATCAGCCAGTCGCGCGGGGGAAGCTCGCCGCTTTCGGTCACGAACAGCGCGCCGGCGAGACGCCCCCCGGTGACGACCGCGACGCGACGTGTCCCGCGCGCGCTGTCCTGCGCCTCGATCCGTTCGCCGCGCGGGAGCAGCGCTTCGATGCGCTTGAGGTCGCCGTTGCCGGCGAGTTCCCAGAGCACCCCCGCCGGCACTGCGACGCGGGTCGCCCACAGGCAGGCGGGGCGGGTGTCGAGTTCGTTCGCGAGTAACAGGAAACCGCGCCATTTCGCCGTGACCGACGCAATCGCGGCGGGGGTCCGCTTGAAGCCCGGCTGCCCCGACACAGGGTCGACGAGCGGCCGCGGGAGCAGCCCGGTGCGCCCGCCGCTCGAGGTGCGGTCGGTCCAGTGGATCGGGACGAACAGCTCGCCCGGGCGCTGGCCATCCGAAACGACGATGCGATAGACGCTCTCGCCCTGCGGGGTTTCGACCCGCGCGAGCCCGCCGTCGGCAAGCCCGAGCTGCGCGGCGTCGTTGGGATGCACTTCGACCAGCGGCTCTTCGCGATGACGCGCAAGCTTTGGCGCGAGGCCGGTGCGCGTCATCGTATGCCACTGGTCGCGGTAGCGGCCCGTGTTGAGCGTGAGCGGCCATTTCTCGAGCGGTTCGGGCAGGGGCTTTTGCGCTACCGGCACGAGCCGCGCGCGTCCGTCTTCGGTCGAAAAACGGCCGTCGGCGAAGGCATGATCGCCGCCCCAGCGAAAGGGCATCATGTCGTCATAGGCGGCATTGCCGCCCTGCGCGGCGCCGGGGAGCGCGAAGAGGCGCGCGCCATCATTGTCATAGGTCGACAGGCGGCAATGCTCGCGCCAGATGTCGGCCGGGCGGTCATAGCTGAAGGCGGTTTTCCAGCCCATGCGCCGCGCGACTTCCTTCACGATCCACCAGTCGGGCATCGCCTCGCCGGGCAGCGGAAACAGCGCGCGCTGGCGGCTGATCATGCGATCACTGTTGGTGACGGTGCCATCTTTCTCGCCCCAGGCGGCGGCGGGCAGGCGGACATGCGCGAAGGCGCCGGTATCGGTGTTTTCGATCACGTCGCTGACGACGACGAAGGGGCAGGCGGCGAGGGCCTCGCGCACGCGGTTCGCGTCGGGCATCGACACCGCGGGGTTGGTCGCCATCACCCACAAAGCCTTGATGCGCCCCTCGCCGACCGCGCGGAACAGGTCGACGGCTTTTAGACCCGGCTTCTCCGCCATCGCCGGCGCGGCCCAGAAGCGCTGAACGCGGTCGCGGTTTTCGGGTGCGAAATCCATGTGCGCGGCAAGCGTCGAGGCGAGCCCGCCGACCTCGCGCCCGCCCATCGCATTGGGCTGGCCGGTGATCGAGAAGGGCGCGGCGCCGGGTTTGCCGATGCGTCCGGTCGCGAGATGGAGGTTGGTTATCGCGTTCACCTGGTCGGTACCCGAAGTCGACTGGTTGATCCCCTGGCTGAACATCGTGACCGTGCGCGGGGTTGCGGCGAACAGCTCATAGAAACGCCTGAGGTCGGCGACGGGCACGTCGCACGCGCGCGCCACCGACCACAGGTCATTCCCCTCTCCAAGCTCGTCCCAGAAAGTGCCGGGCACCGCGACATGCGCGGCGAGATAGTCGTCGTCGACCACGCCCGCCTCGCGGCAATATTGCAGCAGGCCGTTCATCAGCGCGACGTCGCTGCCCGGGCGGATCGCGAGATGGATATCCGCCTCCTCGGCGGTTTCGGTGCGGCGCGGGTCGATGACGACAAGCTTTGCGCCCGCTTCGCAGCGTGCGCGGATGCGTTGATAGACGATCGGATGGCACCAGGCGGTGTTCGATCCGACGAGGACGATCAGGTCGGCGGCATCGAGATCGTTATAGGTCGCGGGGACGATATCCTCCCCGAATGCGCGTGTGTGGCCCGTGACCGCACTCGACATGCAGAGCCGCGAATTGGTGTCGATGTTCGCGGTGCCGATGAAGCCCTTCATCAGCTTGTTGGCGACATAATAATCCTCGGTGAGCAGCTGGCCCGAGACGTAGAAGGCGACGCTGTTCGGGCCGTAGCGCGCGATCGTCTCGCGAAACCTCTTCGCCACCAAGTCCAGCGCCTTGTCCCACGTGGCACGCTTGTTGCCGATCATTGGGTGCAGCAGGCGGCCTTCGAGCCCGACGGTTTCGCCCAGATGCGTGCCTTTCGAGCAAAGCCTGCCCCCGTTGGCGGGATGATCGGGGTCGCCCGCGATCTCGACCGTCCGCTCGCCCGTCACCGTCGCGCGGATGCCGCAGCCGACGCCGCAATAGGCGCAGGTGGTGCGGACGGCTTCACTCATCAGGCGGCCGCCTTCAGCGTGCTCGCGCGGCAGATGAGGACGCGGCCGCCGTCGATCTTGACCGGGACCGTCGGGGTGCAGCCCTTGTCCTCGCCGAGCGCTTCGCCGGTCGACAGCGAAATCCGCCAATTGTGCAGCGGACAGGCGACCGCGCCGCCGTGGACGATGCCCTGACTGAGCCGCCCATGCTTGTGTGGGCAGCGGTCGAGCAGCGCGAATATCTTGCCCTCGGCGGTGCGGAAGACCGCAATGTCGTCGCCGCCTTCGACTTGCAGCGTGCGGCTGCCGCGTACCGGAATCTGGTCGACCCAGCCGATGTCGAGCCATTCGGGGGTCGTCATGCCAGTTCCTCCTGCGGGGTAAAGCGCGCCATCGGCGCATGATGCTCGGCCTCGGCGCCCTCGGCGCGCTGTGCCCAGGGGTCGTCCTGCGAAAAGCTCTGGGCATGGAGGAAGCGCGCGCGCAGTGCCTCGCGGCCCGCAAGATCGTCGGCGATGCGCGCCTTCACATAGTCGACCCCGACGCGTTCGATCCACGGTGCGGTGCGCTCGAGATAGCGCGCTTCCTCGCGGTAGAGCTGGATGAAGGCGGCGCAATAATCCATCGCCTCCTGCTCGGTCGCGACCTTGCAGAGGAGGTCGGTGGCGCGCACATGGATGCCGCCGTTGCCGCCGACGTGCAGCTCGTAGCCGCTGTCGACGCAGACGATGCCGAAATCCTTGATCGTCGCCTCGGCGCAGTTGCGCGGGCAGCCGGACACCGCGATCTTGAACTTGTGCGGCATCCAGCTGCCCCAGCTCATCCGCTCGATCTTGACGCCGAGCCCGGTCGAATCCTGCGTGCCGAAGCGGCACCATTCGGACCCTACGCAGGTCTTTACGGTGCGGAGCGACTTGCCATAAGCGTGCCCCGACACCATCCCGGCGGCATTGAGGTCGGCCCAGACCGCGGGAAGATCTTCTTTCTTGATCCCGAAGATGTCGAGCCGCTGGCCGCCGGTGACCTTTACCATCGGCGCATTGAACTTCTCGACCACATCGGCGATCGCGCGCAGCTCGGTCGGGTTGGTGAGCCCGCCCCACATGCGCGGTACGACCGAATAGGTGCCGTCCTTCTGGATATTGGCGTGCATCCGCTCGTTGACGAAGCGGCTCTGCTGGTCGTCGACATAATCGCCGGGAAGCGCGCAGAGCAGATAATAGTTGAGCGCCGGGCGGCACGACGAGCAGCCATCGGGGGTCGTCCAGTGGAGCTTCTGCATCACCTCGGGGATCGATCGCATCGCTTGCGCGACGATCTCGCGGCGGACGTCATCATGGCCGAAGCTCGTGCATTTGCACATCGTCTTCGGGCCCGACTGGACATCGTCGCCGAGCGTCAGCGCGAGCAGATTTTCGACGAGGCCGGTGCAGCTGCCGCAACTCGCCGACGCCTTGCAGGTGCCGCGCACGGCATCGAGGCTGTGCGCCCCCTTGGCGATGCACGACACGACCTGGCCCTTGGTAACGCCGTTGCAGCCGCAGATTTCCGCATCGTCGGAAAGCGCCGCAACGGCCGCCTTAGGGTCCGCCGCGCCCCCTCCCGAGGCGAAGGACTGGCCGAAGATGAGGAGGTCGCGGAGATCGGAGACATCCTCCTGCTTCTTGAGCAGGTCGAAATACCAGCTGCCGTCGGCGGTATCGCCATAGAGCACCGCGCCGACGATCCGGTCGTCCTTGACGATGACGCGCTTGTAGACGCCGCGGCTGGCGTCGCGCAGCACGATGTCCTCGCACCCGTCGCCGCCCGAAAAATCGCCCGCCGAAAAGACGTCGATGCCAGAGACCTTGAGCTTGGTCGAGGTGACCGAGCCGCGGTAGCCGGTGGGCTGCTCGACGAGCCCGTCGGCGAGGCTGCGGCACATGTCCCACAGCGGCGCGACAAGGCCGTAGACCTGCCCGTCATGCTCGACGCATTCGCCGACCGCGAGGACATGCGGGTCGCTTGTCACCATATGGTCGTCGACCTGGATGCCGCGGCCGACCGCGAGGCCGGCATCGCGTGCGAGTGCGACCGAGGGACGGATGCCGACCGCCATCACTACGAGGCTGGCGGGGATCAGCGTCCCGTCCTTGAGCTTCACCCCCTCGACCTTGCCGTCGCCTACGATCTCGGCGGTATCGGCGCCGGTCAGGATCGTCTGGCCGCGGCCTTCCAATGCCTGCTTGAGCAGCCAGCCAGCCGCCTCGTCGAGCTGGCGTTCCATCAAGGTCGGCATCAGGTGGATGACGGTGACCTTCATCCCGCGAAGCGAAAGCCCGTGCGCAGCCTCTAGCCCGAGCAGCCCGCCGCCGATGACGACCGCATCGCCGCCCGCATCGGCCGCGGCGAGCATCGTGTCGACATCGTCCATATCGCGAAACGCGATCACCCCGGGCAGATTCTTGCCCGGCACCGGGATGATGAAAGGATCGGAACCGGTCGCGATGAGCAGCCGGTCATAGCTTTCGATGAGGCCGCCGCGCGTCGTCACTGTCCTGGCCGCACGGTCGATCGCGACCACCGGATCGCCCGCGACCAGCGCGATGCCGTTCGCCGCATACCAGTCGGCATCGTTGATCACGATGTCGTCGAAGCTCTTCTCACCCGCGAGAACGGGCGATAGCATGATGCGGTTGTAATTGACCCGCGGCTCGGCGCCGAAGATCGTCACGCGGTAACGCGCCGGATCGCGCGCGAGCAATTCCTCGACCGCGCGGCATCCGGCCATGCCGTTGCCGATGACGACCAGATGGTCGCGCGTGTCGGCGTCGGTCTTGATGGGGCGGTGTTCCATTAAATCGTCCAGTCCAGTTGCAGCCAGAATTTATTGGTATCGGTGGCGAAGGTGTCGGCACTGTAATGCGCGTAGCGGGCGGCGGCGGTGACCTTGCCGAGCTTCGCGCTCGCGAGCAGGTTGATTTCGTCGCCATAGGAGCGGCTCGCGCGGTCGCTGCGATAGTCGTGGTACACGGCTTGCAGCGTCAGGGCCTTGAGCGGGCCGACCGCCTTCCAGCCCCAGCCCGCGCTCGCATACAGGTCGCGGACCCCGTCGGGCGGGGTGGTCAGATATTTGTCGGCCCAGCCCTGGAATTTGAAACCTGTCGCGAGCGGAGTCTGGAAACTGGTGAGCGCGGCTCCGTTGTCGGCGCCGAGTATCTCGTACCCGACGCCGACCCGGGGACCTCCGAAATCGATCACAACATCAGCCAGATAATAGTCCGCCGCATAATTGTTCGGATTGCGGTGCCAGTCCGACTGGCGCGCGTAGCTGAGCTGGTAAGCGATCTTCGCCTTGCCGAGCGTCTGCGTCCCGTCGAGGCGGGCGCCATAGCTCTGGCTCGACAGGCGATAGCCTTGCATTGCCGCCTCGTCCTGATCGACGAGATAGGCAAAGGTCGAGAGTTTGCCGATCGGGGTCTGGGCGCTGAGATTGCCGAAGAAATTGTCACCCGACACCGCCTGTTGCCGCGGCCCGGCGCCGTCGATGCCCCAGATGGTGCGCACGCTCCATGCATAAGCAAGATCGGCCTTCACGCCCTTTATCGGCGTGATCTCGGCACGCACCGCATCGAAGCTCTGGCCGTTCTGGCGAAAGCCGACGCTGCCGACGAAACGCTCGTCGTCGAAGCCGAGCCGCTGCCGCCCCGCGGTGAGCGCGACGACGGGCGACGCATAGCGGATTTGCGCTCGGGTGAGGGCGATATTGTCGGGATCGCCGACCAGCGGGCGCGTGGCCGCGCCGTGGAGGCCATCGAAATAATCGTCGACGATCGCGAGATTGCCTTGCCCCTCGACCAGCGCCGACCAGTTGCCCGCCTTGGCCTCGACCCCGGCGCGGACGCGCAGCGTCAAGGCTTCGGCATCGGCGGGCAGACCGTCCTGATCGACCTGCTCATAGCGCAGGCGCGCTTCGCCGATCGGCTTCAGGACGATGCCCTCTGCTTGCGCGACCCCGGCGGGTGCGAGTGTGGCCAGGAAGATTAGAATGCGGGTCATCGATCAGATCCGCACGCCTTCGGCGGCGCCCCAGGTCCGGCGCCACTGGCCTTTGACGAAGAGCAGTGCGACGAGCGCGACCACGGCAAGTCCAGCGAAGATATAGAAGCCGGGGGCGAAGCTGCCCGCCCATTGCTTGGCGAAACCGAGCGAGGAGGCAAGGTAGAAGCCGCCGACGCCGCCCGCCATGCCGACGAGCCCGGTCATCACGCCGATTTCGGCCGAGAAGCGCTGCGGCACGAGCTGGAAGACCGAGCCGTTGCCGGTGCCGAGCGCGAGCATCGCGATCACGAACAGTCCCAGCGCGGCGGGCAGCGTGCCTGCCTGCGGCACCCCGGCAATCGCGAGCGCCGCGACGACGAACACCATCATCAACGCCTTCACCCCGCCGATCCGGTCGGCGAGCGCGCCGCCCATCGGCCGGACAAGCGATCCGGCGAATACGCAGGCCGCGGTGCAATAGCCCGCCATGACCGGGGTCAGGTGGAACTGGTCGGTGAAGTAGATCGGCAAGGACGCCGCGAGCCCGACAAAGCCGCCGAACGTGACCGCGTAAAAGGCCATTAGCCACCAGGCGTCGGCGGTCTTGAGCGGCTCGAAATAGTCGATCAGCTTCTTCGGTGCGGGCGCGTTCGGCGCGTCCTTCGCCATCGCGAGATAGACGAAGAAGACGATGGTCAGCGGGATGCACGCGAGGCCGAGCACGGCGTTCCAGCCGAACAGCTTGGCGAGGCCGGGCGCGAAGAGCGCCGCGAGCACAACGCCCGAATTGCCCATGCCGGCGAGCCCCATCGCCTTGCCCTGATGCTCTGGCGGATACCAGCGGCTGGCGAGCGGCAATGCGATCGCGAAGCTCGCGCCTGCAAAGCCGAGGACGACGCCCAGCGCGAGCGTTCCGGTGAAGCTCGAAACGCCCATGGCCCAGGCAGAGAACAGCCCGGCGATGACGATGAGCTGGCTGATCGCACCCGACCGCTTCGGGCCGATGCGGTCGACGAGCAGGCCGTTGACGACGCGAAGCAACGCGCCCGCCAGCGTCGGTACCGCGACCATCAGCCCTTTTTGCGCCGGCGTCAGGCCGAGGTCTTCGGAAATGGCGGGGGCGAGCGGCCCGAGGATGACCCACACCATGAAGGCGAGGTCGAAATAGAGAAAGGCCGCGACCAGTGTTGGCCAGTGGCCGCTGGCCCAGAAACTCGATTTTGTTCCGGCGCTGGCGCCGTTCATCATGTCCGTCATCGTCCGTCCCCTTGTGCGACGGGCAATAAAAAAGCCGCCAGGACGGCGGCCACGCGGGCGCATCCTGACGGCTTCATTGCCTGTTGGAGTGCAGGGAAAAGGCTCCCTGCCTGCCGCGCGGACCGGCCCCGTCGTTGGAGCCGTAGCCGCTTTATCCTGCCCCGGCAGCGTCGCCGAGTGCGTTTAAACTGCCTGATTCGCAGATGGCGCGCAACCCGCTATTTCGCAGGTGCAGCATAAATTCGAATGCAGGAATAAACCTAGCTAAAATCAGCTAGATATCCTAGAATATCGTCGGGATCGAAGGCGCGGCCGTCGAAAAATCGGTCGCTGCCGAGGACAAGGCGGCCCTGTGTCGACCCGGCACCGAGGGGCTCGCCGATCCCGCCTTCGAGCTTCGAACTGGCGCCGGGAAGGGGCGCGCCCGACCCGGCTAATGCGGCGCGATAAACGTCCGGACGGAACACCGCGGCGGCGGTCGCGGCATCGGCGGCCGAATAGACGGCGCGGTCCCATCGGAGCATCTGCGAATAAAGCCATGCGGCTTGGCTCCGCCACGGGAAATTCGCGGCTTCGCGATACTGGAACATGAAGTCGGGATAGTGGATCGGTTCGCTGCCGGGGACGAGGCGGATGCGGTCGGTGATCGCGCGCAGCACGGCGTCGCGCGAGGCGCCCAGATATTCGGTCCGCGCCAATATGTCCGCGCTTTCTTCGGCGGTGCCGGGTTCGACGAAATGGGCGGCGGCGGCGTGAAGCGCGCGCAGCAGCGCTTCGACCGCATCGCGCCGCTCTTCGATCACGGCCTCGCGCATCGCGAGAACCTTTTCGACGCCGCGGCGCCAGATTTGCGCGGTCGCGAGCGCGATATGGCCGACGCCGCGCTCGACCGCGATCGAGTTCCACGGCTCGCCGACGCATATGCCGTCGACCTCACCCGCGGCCAGTGCATCGGCGGCGAACGGAGGGCTGGTGACGACGATCTCGACGTCGGCGTCCGGACGGATTCCCACCCCGGCGAGCCAGTAGCGCAGCATGTAATTGTGGCTTGAGTAGCGATGAACGACCCCGAAGCGCAGCGGTTTGCCTGCCGCCTTGCGTGCCGCCGCGACGTCCCGGAGCGCGGCGCCAATGACTGCCGGATCGCCGAGCGCATCGCCCAACCCGACGTCGCGCGCCAGCGCGACCGAAAAGGTCACGGCATTGCCGTTGAGCCCGAGCACGAAGGGCACTGCCATGGGCACCGCGGGCCGGTCGCGGCCGAGTGCGGTCGCGATCGCAAGCGGCGCGATCAGGTGCGCCGCGTCGGTGTGGCCATAGAGCAGCCGGTCGCGCACCGTCGCCCAGGTCATGTCGCGGACCAGCTCGATGGTCACGCCCTCGCGCGCGGCGAAACCCAGTTCGTGCGCAAGGATCGGCAGCGCGGCGTCGACCAGCGGCAGGAATCCGATGCGGAATGTTTCGGCGCTCATTCCATGTCTCCCAGGAGCGCGTCGCTCGTGACGATCGCTTCTGCGATCTCGGCGATCCGGCGGTTGGTGCGCATCGCCTGACCGCGCAGCAGCGCGTAGGCGGCGGGCTCGTCGATGGTGCGGCGTTTCATCAGGATCGCTTTTGCGCGATCGATCACAGTGCGCTCGGCCAGGGCATTTTTGGCCTCGTCGAGTTCGCGCTGGAGCCGCGAAAATGCCTGAAAACGGCGCACCGCGAGATCGATAACGGGTTTGATCCGCTGTTTCGACAGGCCGTCGACGACATAGGCCGACACCCCCGCGTCGATCGCGGCGCCGGTCGCCTCGGTATCGCTCTGGTCGACGAACATCGCGATCGGCCGGGCGAGCGCGCGCGACATGGCAAAGAAATCCTCGAGCAGGTCGCGGCTGGGATTTTCCAGATTGACCAATATGACTTCGGGTTTCGCCGCTTCGATTTGCGCGACCAGCGCGCCCGCCGGATCGATCAGCACCAGATCGACGAGCCCCGCCTCGCGCAAACCATCGGAGATGATCGCCGCGCGCGTCGTGCTGGTGTCGATGATCGCGATCCGCATGGCGGCGCCTTTACGGTGTGGCGTTCGAAACCGCTAGTAGGATCGTGTTTCGAGCATCCAAGCGAACATATCGCGCCCGGATTTTGACATTTTCGACCACAAATGGATCAACGGCTGCTTGGCCTTGTTGACCACGCGAAAAGCGGAGGCTCCACCGAGGATGGTGCCGATTTGACCGGAATTTTGTTGGGGTGGCGGAGCGGGAGGGATTCGAACCCTCGATACGCTTTTGACGTATACTCACTTTCCAGGCGAGCGCCTTCGACCACTCGGCCACCGCTCCGCATGCTCTGGAACGGGCGCCCTAATCGCTTGGCGGGGCTTTCGCAAGCCGATTGGGCATGGCAGACATCGGCGCATGAAACATCTGCTCCTGTCGGCCGCCCTGGCCGCGTCGCTCATCCTTCCCGCATATGGCGCGGAGCCCGCACCGATCCCCTCGCCGGGAGAGATCGCCGCTGCGGCGCCGGCGAGCGACTGGATCGCCATTGCACCGTCGGACCTGCTGGTGATGGACCTCGCGCCCGACGCGAAGGGCAAAGCGCGCCGCGTCGTCATCCAGCTGATGCCCGCGCCGTTCAGTCAGGGATGGATCGGGAATATCCGCAAGCTCGCTGCCGCGCACTGGTGGGACGGGACGAGCGTCAACCGCGTGCAGGACAATTATGTCGCGCAATGGGGTGACGCGACCGAAAAGAAGGCTTTGCCGGAAGGGTTAGCGGTGTTGAGCGAAGATGCGTATTCGCTGGCGTTGGACGGAATTACCTATTGGGAAAGTCCCAAGCTCAACACCATGAGCCTCAAAGCGGTATGGCGCAGTCCCGAACGGTTTGAGGGAGGCCCCATTATCCGCGACGATTCCTATGCGGATGCCAGCATGTTCTGGAAAGGCTGGCCCGTGGCGATAGCCGGCGACACGAAGGCCGATGAAATATTTGATCGCGGGAAATATCTCTGGCCCGTACATTGCTATGGCATGGTCGGGGTCGGCCGTAACATGTCGCCCGATACTGGATCGGGCGCCGAGCTTTATGCCGTTATCGGCCATGCGCCGCGGCATCTGGACCGGAATATTGCGGTCGTCGGCCGCGTGATCAGCGGGATCGAATATCTGTCGAGCCTGCCGCGGGGAACGGAGGCGCTTGGCTTCTATAAAACCGAGGCCGAGCGTACTCCGATTACCTCGATCCGCATTGCCGAAGAGTTGCCCGCGGCCGAACAGCCCCAATTCGAGTATCTGTCGACCCAAAGCGATAGCTTTGCCCGCTACGTTGATGCACGTGCGAACCGGCGCGATCCCTTTTTCATCAAGCCAGCGGGCGGCGCCGATATCTGTAATATTCCAGTGCCGGTCCGCCCCATCGCAGCGAAGTAGCGTCTTGGAAGACTTCACCGTCACGACGCCGCTTTGGCGCTGGCAATCGGCGACCGCACCCGCCGCGTGGTTCTTCGTCACCATCGCCGGTGAGGCTGCCGATGGGATTCGCATGGCGGCGATGACCGGCCAGTGGCTCGACGGGCGAAAGGGATTCGGATCCGCGCGTGTCGAGGCGAATATCGGCGGCACGCGGTGGAAGACGTCGGTCTTTCCGCACAAGGAAAGCGGTGGCTGGCTGCTGCCGGTCAAGGCGATGGTGCGAAAGGCCGAGGGGATCGCCGAGGGCGACGACGTGACAGTGACCGTCAGTCTTTAGGCGGCGTTTCGGCTTTGCTATCGCGGGCCTGCGCCTTGCGCTTGCGCAGATTGGCGCGCAGCGCCTCGGCGAGACGGCGTTCGCGTTCGATGTCGGCGGGGGAGGGCGTCTTGCTCACGCCGCGAGCCATGCCCGTGAAATTGCCGCATCGTCAACCCTCGCACCTTGACAGGCGAAGGACGCCCCGCCATAGGCCGCGCCTGCCCAGCGAACATCCGTCGCGGGGCATATCGGTTGCTGCTGTAGCTCAGTGGTAGAGCGCGTCATTGGTAATGACGAGGTCGACAGTTCAATCCTGTCCAGCAGCACCATCATTCTCTGAAATTGGACCGGCCGCCAGCGAGGGCCTCTCCGCCGGAGCCGGACGTTTCCGGTGCTCCGGCATATTGCCGGACTCCTGCTTATTTGCCGAGCACGAGTCCGATAACTGTCCGCTTGCCCGTTGTCCCGGAAATGACGGGCGTCCCGGTTAAAGAATAAGCGAGCCCGACTTCTTCCCCGGTGGCGCCGAATAGTGAACCGGAAAAATTCCCGGAAAGAGCGGATCCGCTCGCCGTCAACGTGCCGGAGAACTGATTCGTACCCGCCGTGAACGTGCCGAGGCCGTTGTATGTGCCGAGACTGGTTCCGTTCGATGTGATCGTCACGGCGAATGTCACGGTCTTCGCGGCATAGTTGACCACCGCGGTCGACACCGATGTCGTCGTGTTGCTGTTGCCGAACTGCGTTCCCGCGGTGAAGACGTCATAATTGAGACCCACCGTCGAAAAACTGCGCGATCCGCTCGCGGGGATGGCGGCAACTGGCGTCGGATAGCCGAAGTAGTGGAAATTGGTTGCCGTCTTCGATCCGAGAACATCGACAAATCTGACGTAGCTCACCGATTTGAACTGATAGTCCGCATTGCTCGTCAGAAACCCGCTGATCACGTTGTTCAACAGCATGAGCGTCGACGGTGCGCTTCCGAAAGTGTTGATCTCCAGACCGGTCGGTGGGGTATTCTCTGAGTTGGTCTTGAAGGTTTGCGAACCGGAAAAGAGTGCCGGGGCAACGCCGATCAGGCAGCATTGGCCAAGTTGGGCTGGAACGGTGACAGAACTGCCGCCACCCACCGGTTGCAGTGCCGCATCCGATATGCGCCCGTCTACGCCGCCTGTAATATTGAACTGGTCTGCCGTCACGCCGGTATACCCGGACTGGAACGTCGTTCGGACAGTAACGGGGAAGGCGCTGGGCGCCGGCGTCGGCGTTGGGGTCGGAGTAGGCGTCGGCGTTGGGGTCGGAGTAGGTGTCGGCGTTGGGGTGGGAGTCGGGGTAGGCGTCGGTGCAGTTGAACCGTCGCCGCCGCACGCAGCCAGAATCAACATTGCCGAAGACAATAATATAGACCGCATCACTACCACTCCCGGAATAAACAAGGTTCGGTGCCCCAAACCAGCGTTGGACTTGACTATATCAACGCGCTCGCGGGTGCCATAACTATTTGTCTTTTCTGGAATTGAAAGGCGGACGAGGCGCTACCGGAAGCGGTTAAGGATGGATCGGCGCGATTCAGATTTTCGCTGCAAGCAACCAGTCGTGGAACAGTTTGACCGCGGGTTGGCGCAGCGCGCGGGGGCGGCACACGAACCAATAGCTGTACGGGCTGTCGACGTCGAAATCGAACAGGCGGACCAGCCGTGGATCGTGCGCATCGTCGAAATGATGGCCGTGCATGAACGCGACGCCGATCCCCTGCGCAGCAGCTTCGAGCATCAGCGGCCCCGAATCGAAATAATCGATCCCGGCCGGTTCGAGATAGGGCATGCCGATCGCCTTTTTCCACTCGGCGAAGGTTTCCGGCATTTCGCGGTGGAGCAGGACGGTCATCCGCTGCATCTGTTCGGGGACGGTGATCGCGCGATCGCCGTCGGTTAGCGTCCGCGAGGCAATCGGGAACACCTTGTCCTGGTCGAGCCGCGCGGCATAGAGCACTGGGTCGATCGAGCGTGCGAGCGCGATCGCGGCATCGATGCCGTCGCCCAGCCGGGCTTCGGCATGCGACATGGTATCGATGTCGATATGCAGTTCGGGGTGCTGGCGCCGAAGCTCGGGAAGCCGGGGGAACAGGCGCTGCTGCGCGAAGAGCGGCAGGACGTTGAGGTGCAGGCGCAGCGAGGCGTCGGGGCTGCCGACCTGTTCGATCACGTTACGCAATTCGTCGAGAATCGGCGACAATTGTTCGTGCAGCGCGCGGCCCGTTTCGGTCAGGCTGAGCCCATGGTGGTGGCGGTTGAACAGCGGGCGGCCGACGGTATGCTCGAGTGTCTGGATTCGGCGCGACAGCGCGGGCATCGACAGGCCGAGTTCGATCGCGGCCGCCTTGACCGTGCCGTGACGGGCGACCTCGAGAAAGGCCTCCATGCTGCTGATGGGGGGAAGGCGTGGCATATCGGGTGCCGATGATGACATGACCTTGTCGGACATGCCAGAATTTTGTGCAGTGCGTCATAAATGGCTGTGGTGCCGGGGGTCGCAAATAGGGAACGACCATCCTATCTTCGGCATTCTGACTATTTTGCGGGAGACACGCCTTGGCCGACGCAGCGGTAAAAGAAAAACAGGTCAAACTGCAGGTGGCGAATGCACGCGCCGAAGAAAGCGGGGGAGGAATCGCCCGTATTCCGCGCTCCGCGATGGCCGAACTTGGCGTCACCGAAGGCGATATCGTCCAGATCAGCGGTAAACGCGAGACAGCCTCGCGCGTCGTGCTTCCCTATGCCGAGGATGAGGGGCTGGAAGTCATCCGCCTCGACGGCTTGCAGCGCGCCAATGCCGGCGCGGGTGCGGGCGACATGGTCGTGCTGAGCCGCGTTGAAACGCGCCCCGCGACGCGCGTCGTCTTCGCCCCGGCGCAGGAGAATCTTCGCCTGCAGGGATCTGCCAATGCCCTGAAGCGCAGCTTTTTCGGCCGTCCGCTCGTCGCGGGCGATACGGTTGCGACCGCCGGGCAACAGCGGCTGGAGTCGGGCGACATGCCGCCGCAGCTTCGCCAGATGCTCAATGCGCCGGCCTATGCGCTCGCCGAAGTGCGCCTGCTCGTCGTATCGGCGGCCCCCAAGGGAATCGTCTTCATCGACGAGAATACCGAAATCGAGCTGCTTCCCGAATATCAGGAGCCGCAGGACGCGCGCCGTACCGACGTCACTTACGACGATCTTGGCGGTCTGGGCGATACGATCGACCAGCTGCGCGAGATGGTGGAGCTGCCGCTGCGCTATCCCGAACTGTTCCGCCGCCTCGGCGTCGATCCGCCGCGCGGCGTGCTGCTGCATGGCCCGCCGGGAACCGGCAAGACGCGGCTTGCGCGCGCGGTCGCCAACGAAAGCGAAGCGCAATTCTTTCTGATCAACGGGCCTGAGATCATGGGCAGCGCCTATGGCGAGTCCGAAAAGCGCCTGCGCGATATTTTCGAGGCGGCGGCGAAGGCCGCGCCGTCTATCCTGTTCATCGACGAAATCGATTCGATCGCGCCGAAACGCGGGCAGGTGCAGGGCGAGGCCGAAAAACGCCTCGTTGCGCAGCTCTTGACGCTGATGGACGGGCTTGAACCCCGGACGAACCTGGTCGTTATCGCAGCGACCAATCGTCCTGATGCGATCGACGAGGCGCTCCGGCGTCCGGGCCGCTTCGACCGCGAGATCGTGATCGGCGTCCCCGACGAAAGCGGCCGGCGCGAGATCCTTGGCATCCACACGCGCGGCATGCCGCTGGCCGAGAATGTCGACCTCGCCGAGCTCGCGCGCACGACCTTCGGCTTCGTCGGCGCCGACATGGCGGCGTTGACCCGCGAGGCCGCGATCGAAGCGGTGCGCCGGATCATGCCCAAGCTCGACCTGGCCGAAGGCACGATTCCCGCCGAAGTGCTTGAGGAACTGCGCGTGACGCGCGAGGATTTCAACAATGCGCTGAAACGCGTCCAGCCGTCGGCGATGCGCGAAGTGATGGTGCAGGCGCCGAAAACGCGCTGGAGCGACATCGGCGGGCTCGACGCCGCGCGCGATAAGCTGATCGAAGGGATCGAACTGCCGCTGAAGAATCCCGAGGCGTTTCGCCGGCTCGGCATCCGTGCCGCCAAGGGCTTTCTGCTCTATGGCCCGCCCGGAACTGGCAAGACCCTACTGGCGAAGGCGGCGGCGCGCGAATCCGACGCCAATTTCATCTCGATCAAATCGTCCGACCTGCTCTCCAAATGGTATGGTGAGAGCGAGCAGCAGATCGCGCGTCTGTTCGCCCGCGCGCGCGCGGTGGCGCCGACGATTATCTTCATCGACGAACTCGACAGCCTGGTGCCCGCGCGCGGCAGCGGCGCGTCGGGCGAGCCGCAGGTGACCGAGCGTGTGGTCAACACGATCCTAGCCGAGATGGACGGGATCGAAGAAATGCAGTCGGTCGTCGTCATCGGTGCGACCAACCGGCCGAACCTGATCGACCCCGCGTTGCTGCGTCCCGGACGCCTCGACGAGCTCATCTATGTCGCGGTGCCTGATAAGGAGGGGCGCCGCCGCATCCTCGAAATCCAGACGAGCAAGATGCCGCTTGCGAAGGATGTCGATCTGGCCGCGCTCGCCGAAAAGTCGGACCGCTTCACCGGTGCCGACCTCGAGGATCTGACGCGCCGCGCGGGGCTTGCCGCGCTCAAGCGGTCACTCGACAGCGACACGGTGACGATGGAGGACTTCGAGGCGGCGCTGAAGGACACCCGCGCGTCGGTGACCGAGGCGATGGAAAAGGACTATGAAAAGATCCAGGGCGAGATCAAGCAGGCCGCGATGAGCGTCGACCCGATCGGCTTCTTCGCACCCGGCATGCTCAAGCCCGTGCGCCCGCGCAAGCACGACGACACGGCCGACTAAAGCGGTTTTTCCTTGGGCTGGTTCGGTTTCAGCGCCGACCAGCCCCACAGGACCAGCCAGCCGCAAAAGCCCGCCATCAGGCCGTAAGCGACCATCGGGTGCCAATTATAGAGCAGCACACCGACCGCGGGCGATACGATATAGGCCGATCCGTTGATCGACGCGGTCATCCCCGCGACGCTGCCCTGATCGCGGCGCGGCACCGATAGCGATGCGCCCGCGGTGAAACCCGGGCGGAACAGCCCGAAGCCGAGCGAGGCGAGCGCGAAGCCGATGACGATGCCGTGGAAGTCGGCGGACAGGCCGGTCATCACCGTCCCGATCGCGCCGAGGCTGGCGCCGGCAAGCACCGCGGTGCGCGGCGACATCTTGAGGAGCGGGATCAGCCCCCATTGCGAGAGCAATGTCGCGAAAGCGCCCGCCATCAGCACGATGCCCGTCATCGCGGCGCCCTCGTCGGGACGAAGGCGCAGGTGCAGGCGGTCGAGGATCAGGAAGCCGATCACGCCGAGCATCATCGCTTGCGCCTGCCCGCCGAATAGGCCGGCGAGCAGCCACGGACGCACGCGCGTGTCGGTCCAGCGCAGGGGAGGGGCGTCGGCGCCCTGATCAAGAACCTGGTCCTCGGCCTCCTCGGCGGCGGTTTGCGGCGAACCACCCGTAGTGGGATAGGAAACGATCGCGCCGCGCGCCGCGAAGCGCGGGACATCGTCGGGCAGGCGCCAGCGCAGCGCGATGAGCACGGCAAGGCCGATAGCCGCGAAGACGAGCAAGGGGCCGGCGAGGCCGACGATCGGCAGGATGAAGAAGGGCGCGATCGCAGGACCGATCACGGTGCCGAGCCCGAACGACGAGGACACTAGCGACAGCGCCTGCGTGCGCTGGTCAGGATCGGTGCGCGCAGCGACATAGGCCTGCACTGCGGGGGGCGCCGCCGAGCCGAGCCCGCCATAGAGGCTGCGAAACAGCGCGAAGAGAATGAAGGTCGTGCCTGCCGCGACCCATCCCGCGAGGCCCGACCACAGCACAAGGCCGCACAGCGCCATCGACGACAGGAACCCGATCACGCCAAGCGCCATCAGCGCCTTGCGTCCGCGCTTGTCCGACTGGCGCGCCCAATGCGGCGCGGTGAGCACCCACAATAGCGCCGACCAGCTGAACGCAAGGCTGACCCAGACGTCGGGAATGTGCAGTTTGGCGCCGATCGCGGGCAGGATCGATTGCATCGCGGTGTTGCCCGCGGCGGCGACCAGCATCACCGCAAAGAGGACCGCCATGCGGTCCGAGGGGATGGAATGCGATGTCGTCGCCATGTTCGCCCCCTCCTTGGCTTTGGTCGGTAACGCCGCCTCTCCCTACACGCGGGCGCCCCGCTGTCCAGAGTCAAGACAGACTCTTTCCTTGCGCCCCGGCGCCGATTTTGCCACGCCTTTGGCAACCGCAACAACGCGAAAGCCAACATGACCAATCCGCGGGCGCAGGCCCAAGAAACAAAAGCCCCGCTGACCCGCCGGGTTCGCGAGGGCGTAAAACGCTTTTTCGGGCCGTGGGGCATGTTCGTCCGCGGCTTCATCAAGCATCCGGTCATGGTGGGATCGATCGTACCGTCGTCGCCGACGCTGATCCGCCACATGCTGAAGCCCGTCGACTGGAAGAATACCAAGCTGTTCGTCGAATATGGCCCGGGCGTCGGCACGTTCTGCCGCCCTGTGCTCGAACATATGGCGGGCGATGCGACGCTGATCGCGATCGACACCAACGAGGATTTCATCGACTATCTGCGCAAGGATATCCGTGACAGCCGCTTCATCGCGGTCCACGGATCGGCCTCCGACGTCGAGGAAATCGTTCGTGCGCATGGCTTCGAGCACGCCGACTATGTCCTTTCGGGCTTGCCCTTTTCGACGCTGCCCGCGGGTGTCGGCCCGGCGATCGCCGCCGCGACGCACCGCGTGCTTCGTCCCGGCGGCGCGTTCCTTGTCTATCAGTTCCGCGCCCGCGCGCGCGATTTCCTGGCCGTCCACTTCAATCGCATCGACAATGCGTTCGAATGGGTCAATGTCCCGCCCTGCTTCCTGTTCTGGGGCTGGAAAGACTAAACTTCCGGGTCGGGATCGCCGAGCCCGAAGTTCAATTTTCGCGACACCGTATAATCGACGATGCCGACCACGAACCAGGCGAGCGTCCAGCGGATGCGCGTCAGCCAACCGGCGCGCGCCTTGTGCGAATTCGATGTGATGACTTCGCAATCGGACCGAATTTCCGCGACGAAACCGCGCATCTGTCGGGCAAAGCCCGCGTCGGCGATCCGCACCATCACCTCGACGTTCACGAACAGGCTGCGCACGTCGAAATTGGCCGAGCCGATATAGACGACATCATCGATGACGATCAGCTTCATGTGCAGCTTGCACGGCTGATATTCACACACATCGGCGGATTTGCGCAGCAAATAACCGTAGAGCAGGCGCGATGCGCCGATCGTTGCTGCATTGTCCGATTTGCCCGCCATCACGAAGCGCGCCCGCCCACGCTGCGCGACGCGTCCGAGGCGGCGGAGCATGCCCTGGCCCGGGGAAAAATAGGCCATCGCCATGTCGAGTTGGCGCGCGTTTTCGAGGTCGGCGCGCACCGCGCGGGCCCAGGGCGACAGCCGCTGGGTGGGGCCGCCGACCAGCCAGGATATCGCGCCATTGTCGATCGGCCATTCGCGGATCAGTCGCCGCAACATCAGCAGTTTGCCGTCGTTGTTGACGGTGTAATCATGGATTTCGTCGAACCATAGCGCCGCGCGCGCGACACTCGGCCCCTTGACGATCATCCCGATGTCGAACCAGCAATCGCTGCGCGGGGGGCTCAGATAATCGTCGGCGATGTTGAAGCCGCCGGTTACCGCGACATGATCGTCGATCAGGATCAGTTTCTGGTGGTTGCGGATCAAATAGGTCGAGCGCCAGCGGCGCGAGAAAAAGGTAACGCTGCCGCCGGCTTCGCGAAGCGGGGCGAACAGGCCGTCGGGCGTGTCGCCCGACCCGAAGCTGTCGATGACCGCGCGCACGCGAACGCCGCGTCTGGCGGCGACCAGCAAGGCGTCGACGATGCGCACGCCTGCGGCGTCGCCCTCGAAAATATACATGATGATGTCGATGCTGTGCGCTGCGCCGTTGATGAGGTCGAGCAGCCGGGTCAGTCGCTCGCCGCCGTCGAAGATCAGCTCGAGCCGGTGACCAGCCACGTCCGCCGTCAGTCGTTCGGACAAGTCGACGGGTGCGCAGGCTTCGGTCATCAACCGCTCATAGGCCGGTGTCCGCAAAGCCCGCAAGGGCAGCGCTTTGATTGACATCGCCCGGCGGTGCTGCTAGCGCGCAGCGCTTGCCGCCATGCCCCTCCAAAGGGCTGGCCTCTCCTATACCTAAGGAAACAATATGGCCCGCGTTACCGTCGAGGATTGCGTCGACAAAGTTCCCAACCGTTTCGACCTGGTCCTGCTCTCCGCGCATCGCGCGCGCGAGATTTCGGGTGGTTCGGAGCTGACCGTCGACCGCGACCGCGACAAGAACCCGGTCGTCGCGCTGCGCGAGATCGCCGAACAGACCGTGCGTCCGAAGGACCTCAAGGAAACGCTGGTCGGTTCGATGCAGAAGGTCGTCGTCGACGATGACGATACGCCCGATGAAATCAGCTCGATCAGCCGCTCGGCCGAAGCGCTTCGCCTGACCGCCGCCGCGCCGCCGCGCAGCCCCGCGGGCGGTGGCAGCGACTTCGAATAAGCGTCGCGCCAAACGATCCCAAGGGGGCCGCAGGAAACTGCGGCCCTTTTTGTGTCAGTCGACCTCGGTCAGCTCGGCAATGCGGATGGCCTTCGATGCCAGCATGGGTTCGATGATCCGCTGGATGCGATAGGCGCGCGGCGAACCGACCGTGATATTGAACAGGCTGTTGGCGATCACGTCGGCGATCTGGACCCCGTCGCTGCGCTTGCTGTCGGCCAGCGACGCGCGGCCCCATTGGCCCAGTCCCGCCTGTATCTCTTCGCGCACATGCGAAAGGATCTTCGGATCATAGCGTCCGTCGTCGATCACGACGTCGGTGCAGACACCGCCGGTTTCGGGCAGCCAGTGACCGACCGCGCTGTTGAGCAAGGCGCCATAGAGCGCAAGGTCGCTGGGCAGCGTGCCCCCGGGGTTCTGCGCGAGCTTGTCGCGCTCGGCGACCGCCACCCAGGCGCGGCCGCCGGCGCGGTCAAAGAGTTCGAGCAGATAGGCGCGTTCGACGACGCTGATCCGGCTGCCCTTGAGTTCGCCGCGCAGTCCGGTCACGCTGCGAAAGCGCGCGTGGATGTCGGCGGCCGCCTTGGGAGTCAGCATCACCGCCGAAAAGGTCATCGCCCCGGCGTTGAGGCCGCCCGATTCATCGCAGTAAATCGTCATCTAGCGGATCACCGAACCCGGCCGAAAAAAGCGACCGAGCGGCTTTGCCCCGGGGCGATCGCGTCGGGCCACAGCCAGCGGACATGCGTCACATCGGCGGCCGTCGCGGGACGGGGCGCCGCGCCGCCGACGGGCACCGTCAGCGCCGTGAGTGCGCCGAACGTCTTGCCGCCGTCGGTCGAAACGCCGAAACCCGCCGTATCGGCGGTGTCGTCGAACATCAGGCCCTCGGGGATCGGATTGACCAGATTGAGCCCTGCCGCGGGGGCGGCGCCGTTGTTGGTGAAGGTAAGCGCGACGCGGACGCGGTCGCCGGGGACGACCACATCGGGTGCAACATAGGTTTTTTTCGGCGGCCCTCCGTCCGAGGATGGGGTCGATTTTTCGAGTTCGATCTTGCTTGTCAGCGAGCCGGTTCCCTGCGCCGCTGCCGGCTGAACGCCCGCCGCGAAAAGGGCCGCCAGGGCCAGGGCATTCCACGCTTTGCCGATCATCGCCGTCTCCTTTGGTCCAGGCCCGCACCTTTGACGCATCAGGCGGGGCAGGGATAGCGTTTCTTCATCAGCGCATCGAACGCCGAATAGACGCTGACCGACTTGCGTGCCGTGACGGGATAGCTGCGCAGGTGGGATAGCCATTGGTCGGGGGTCAGGCTCCCCGATTCAGGGGGGCAGCTTGTCGTCTTGCGGCCGGCGCGGCGTTCGGCATCGATGCGCGCCTTATAGCGTTTGCCCGCGCCGACCACTTCGCCCTTGAGCTGGTTGCCCTGCGGGGTCGCGAGTGCCAGCGGGCCGAGCCGTTCGAGCGACGCCGCGCGCGCGAGGAATGCCGCGACGCTCATGTCGCCCGGCGCCATCGCGCAGAGGAAGGGAGCGGCGAGCAGGGCGGGCAAGATGCGGGCATATGTCCCTTTGGTCATATGCCACAACTTGCCCCCACCCAATGAATAGTCCCTGAATCGAAGGGGCTAGGCGGAAAGCCTAGGCGCCCTGGGGATTGGCGTCGCCGAAAGGGCGCCGCGGCTTGCGCTTGATCTGCGGGATGCCGCCGGCATGGCCCGACACCGGGGTGCCGCGCTTGCCGGCATCGTCTTCGCGGCCAATGTCTTCGCCCTTGATCGCGCGCTTCGATTCTTCACCCGACAGCGTTTCATATTCGAGCAGCGCACCGGCGAGCAGGTGAAGCTCGTCGAGATGGTCGGTGAGCACCTTGCGCGCGGTCTTCTCACCTTCCTCGACGAGGCGGCGGACTTCGGCGTCGATCAGGCGCGCGGTGTCTTCGGACATATTCTGCGCGCGCGACACGCTGTGGCCGAGGAACACCTCGTCCTGATTGTCGCGATAACGCAGCCAGCCGAGCTTTTCGGACATGCCATATTCCATGACCATCGACCGCGCCATGTCGGTCGCCTGCTGGATGTCGTTCGACGCGCCCGTGTTGAGCTCGTCCTTGCCGTAGATCAGCTGTTCGGCGATGCGGCCGCCAAAGCAGAGCGCGAGGCGCGCCTTCATCTGCTTCATATTGGTCGAGTAACGGTCGCGTTCGGGCAGGTTCCACGTCACGCCCAGCGCGCGGCCGCGCGGGATGATCGTGACCTTGTGCAGCGGGTCGCAGCCGTCGACGTGCAGCGAGACGAGCGCGTGGCCGGCCTCGTGGTACGCGGTCGACTTCTTCTCGTCCTCGGTCATCACCATCGAGCGGCGTTCGGCGCCCATCATGACCTTGTCCTTCGCCTCTTCGAACTCGTCGTTGGCGATCAGGCGCTTGCCCTTGCGCGCGGCGAGCAGCGCCGCTTCGTTGCAAAGATTGGCGAGGTCGGCGCCCGAGAAGCCCGGCGTCCCGCGCGCGACGCGGCGGAGGTCGACGTCGGGTGCGAGCGGCTTTTTGCGCGTGTGGACTTCGAGGATCTTCTGGCGGCCCTCGATGTCGGGGCGCGGCACGACGACCTGGCGGTCGAAACGGCCGGGACGGAGAAGGGCAGGGTCGAGCACGTCGGGACGATTGGTTGCCGCGACGATGATGATGCCTTCGTTGGCTTCGAAACCGTCCATTTCGACGAGCAGCTGGTTCAGCGTCTGTTCGCGCTCGTCGTTGCCGTTGCCGAGGCCGGCGCCGCGGTGGCGGCCGACCGCGTCGATTTCGTCGATGAAGACGATGCACGGCGCGTTGCGCTTCGCCTGTTCGAACATGTCGCGGACGCGCGATGCGCCGACGCCGACGAACATTTCGACGAAGTCCGACCCCGAAATGGTGAAGAAGGGAACGCCCGCTTCACCCGCGATCGCGCGGGCGAGCAGAGTCTTGCCGGTGCCGGGCGAGCCGACGAGCAACGCGCCCTTCGGAATCTGGCCGCCGAGCTTAGAAAATTTGGTCGGATCACGCAGGAATTCGACGATTTCTTCGAGTTCTTCGCGGGCTTCATCGATGCCAGCAACGTCGTCAAAGGTCACGCGGCCCTGCTTTTCGGTGAGCATCTTGGCGCGCGACTTGCCAAAGCCCATCGCGCCCGATCCATTGTTCTTCTGGACCTGGCGGAACACGAAGAAAGCAATGCCGAGGATCAGCAGGAAGGGCAGCGACTGGACGAGCATATACATCCAGAAATTCGGCGCTTCGGTCGCCTTGCCGTCATATTTGACGCCATTGTCGTTGAGCATCTTGAGCAGTTCGGGATCGCGCACGACGTTGGCGCTGAAACGGTCACCGTTCGACAGCGTGCCCGTCACCTTGTCTTCGGACAGCACGACGTCCTTGACGGCGCCTTCCTCGACCTTTTGCCGGAACTCGGAATAGGCAAGCGGATTGCCGACAGGCTGCGAAGCGCCGCCGAACATCGAGGCGACGAGGAGCATGGCGAGCAGGATGCCGCTCCAGATCATCACGCTCTTCATCCAGGGATTGCCCTGCGGTTCCTTGTCGTCCTGCATTCGGATTCGTTCCTCAACGGCGCGGTACTGCGCTCCTATCCACACAAGATAGGATAATCGGGTTAAATGACAATGAGGCAATCAGCCCTTTTTCGCTGCTTTCCGGCGCGGCGCCGCGGAAATGCGCCAGATCGTCCCTTCGAGGCCGCGCACCGCATCGATCAGCAGTGCGCCGACCATCGCGCGCCGCCCTTCGTGCATCGCCGTGATCACGCCGTCGAGCGAGGCACCGCGCAGCACAAGCTGCGGCGCGTTGGCGCGCAGCCGCTGCGCGACGATGCGGCGAAACATCTCGGGCGGATAGCCGTCGTCGCGGATCACCGCGATGTCCGACGCGTCGGGCCAGGATGCGATCAGCCGCTCGACCGCCCAGTCGAGCGCCTCGTCGGCTTCGGCGAGCCACGCCGCCGATTTCGCCGCGGCAGCAGGGTCGAGCGCGGTCTGCGACTGAAGCGCATGGCGCAAGCGCGCGCGATCGAAGCGATGGTCGCTGTTCGACGGATCGTCGACAAAGGGCAGGTCGTTTTCGAGTGCGAGATGGACGAGTTCGCTGCGCCGCCAGTGCAGGAGCGGGCGCAGGATGGCCCCGTTGCGCGCGCGGATCGCGGCGAGCCCGCCGACGCCGCTGCTGCGGTTAAGCCGCATGACGATCGTTTCGAGCTGATCGTCGGCATGGTGCGCCGTGACGATATGTTTGAGCGCCTTGGCTTCGCGCCATTGTTCGAGCAGGCGGTAGCGTTCGGTGCGCGCCGCGGCTTGCTGCGATCCCTTGATCGGCGTTGGCGGGCGCAGCGTCGAATGCGGGATATGCTCGCGCTCGCAAAAGCCCGCGACCATGCGCGCCTCATCGTCGGAGCCCTTGCGCAGGCCATGGTCGACCGTCGCCACCCAGACTTGTCCGGGCAGCAAGGACGCCATCAGCCAGAGCAGCGCCATGCTGTCGGGGCCGCCCGAAACGGCGACGCCATAATGGAGGCGGTGCCAGTCGGACCCGACGAGCGCGGCGAGATCGCCGGCGAGCCGGTCCGCCGCGTCGCGGTCAGCAACCTGCTTTTGTTTTTGCGGCGGCAGCATCGGTCCGGACATCCTGCGGCGCCTTGTCGCCATAGACTTCGTCGAGTTCGCGGAACGCCTTGCATGCGTCGGCTTTGCGGCCGAGCTTGTCGAGCGCGACGCCCATATACATCAGGCTGTGCGGTGCGCGCGCGCCGCTCGGGCGATCCTTGTAATTATTGTAGAAAGCGACCGCGGCGAGGCTCGGCTTGCCTTCGTCGAGATAGGAGCGGCCGAGCAAATTCTGCGCAAAGCTCGCCTGGCTACTCTTTGGCCATTTGGTGACGACCGTCTTCAGCTGCGCCTGCGCTTCGGGATAGAGCTTCGCTTCCCACAGGCGATAGCCATAGTCGTACGCGTCCTTGGTTTCGTTGCCGCTCGCGGGAACCTCGACCTTCTTGACGAGCGCGAGCCGCGCGGCGTCGGTAGTCGCGGGCTTGGCCGCCGGCTTGTCGGCGGGTTTCTTCACCGGGGTTGCCGCGACCGTGGTCGTCGCTGCCGGCGGCTTCACGGCTGGCGTGAGGCTGGCGGGCGTCGCGGTCGGCGCCGCCACCGCCGCCGGATCGGCGAAGCGCTTGTCCATTTCGGCCTTATAGGCGGTGAACTGCTTTTCGAGCTCGCGAAGCTGGAACGCGTTCTGCTCAGTCTGTCCGGTGAGCGTCTGCAGCTGCGATTCGAGCGCATCGACGCGCGCGGTCAGGTCGATCACGGGGGCGTTGGTGCGCGCACGCTCACCGGGCGTGTTGTCGGGAGCAATCTCGCCCTCGAAGAAGGTCGGGCTGCCGCCGGGAAAGACCGACCGCTGGACCGCGCGCATTTCCTTTTCGAGCCGCTCGACCCGCTTGACGACCGTATTGTCCTGCGCCGCCACGGGCATCGCCGCGACGAGCGCAATCGTTGCCGCTCCCAGGAAAGTGATCTGACGCATCATCATCTGCCGTTAGGTCCCCACTAATTAACCATTTCGCTGCTCATAACGCGGCAAAGCACGGCAGCGCAAACCCATTTCGGTGCACTGCCGCTCGAGCCGGCCCGAATGATCGGCGGTTCAGCCCTTGGGGCGTGGTCCCGCCGCCGGTGCCGCGGCGCCATTGCCTTCGGCGCGCGCCACCAGATCTGCGGGCTTCAGCGAAACATTCTTGACCAGTGTGTCGGCCGGGCCGATCGGGCCGATGTCGCGGCCACCGACGGTAACCTTGAGTGCCTGCGGGATGCTCGTGCGCAGCGTGAATTGTTCGATATATTCGGGCGGGACCTGATAGGTTTCGCCCGCGTCGAGCGTGCGCCAGTTCTCGGTCTTGCCCTTTGCGTCGTCGAAACCGATCCAGACTTCCGAAACGCCCGTCAGCACGACCGGTGCATTCGCCGCGACGGCGGACTGCCCGGCTGCGGCCTTGGTCGCCGGGGTGGCCGCGGCATCGCTCTGCGGTGCTTCCGAGGCATCGGCGGCGCGATTTTGCGCGGCGATCAGTGCTTCGTCGGGCTCGACCGACAGGAAACGCCATACGCCATATGCCGACGCCAGCAGCAGCGTGACGATGACGAGCGTCCAGGTCAGCCGCGCGGTGGGCAGGCGCGCCGGATCGGTCGGCTCATAGGCTTCGTACAGCGGACGCGAGCCATAGGCGTCCTCTTCGAGTTCGTGGCGAATTGCGGCGCCGATCTCGGCTTCGGGAAGGTCGACGGCGCGGGCATAGGCGCGCGCGAAGCCGGTGACATAAGTACGGCCCGGAAGTTCCGAGAAATCGGACTTTTCTATCGCCGCCAGGTGACGCTGGGTGATGCGCGTCCGCGTTGCGACATCGGCGAGCGAGAGCCCTGCCGCTTCGCGCGCAAGACGCAGCCGATCGCCCGTGCGCGTAATCGCCAGTTCGCCTTGGGTGGCGACCTCTTCTTCTGCCATTGCTGTCTCCGGTGCCGACCGTTCGCAACCCATGTCGATCGTGCCGCGCAGTCATCGCATTGACCGCGCGGCAAAGTCAAATGAAGTTCGGCAATCGATCGGCTGAAAAGAAAGCCGATCTAGTTCCGTCCGAAAAACAGCACGTCAGAGCACATATTTGCTGAGGTCGGTATCGCCGACGATCTCCGCAAGCTGGCGCTCGACATAGGCGGCGTCGATCTCCAGCGTCGTGCCGCCGACGTCCTCGGCGGTGAAGCTGATTTCCTCGACCAGCCGCTCCATGATCGTCTGCAGGCGGCGCGCGCCGATATTCTCGACCTTCTCGTTGACCTCGGCCGCGAGCTTCGCGACGCGCGCGATGGCGTCGTCCGTGAAGTTCAGTGTCACGCCTTCGGTGCCGAGCAGCGCGACATATTGTTCGGGCAAACCAGCCTTGGTCTCGCTGAGGATGCGCACGAAATCCTCCTCGGTCAGCGCGCCGAGTTCGACGCGGATGGGCAGGCGCCCCTGGAGCTCGGGGAGCAGGTCGCTGGGCTTGGCGACATGAAAGGCGCCCGAGGCGATGAAGAGGATATGGTCGGTCTTCATCGGGCCATATTTGGTCGCGACGGTGGTGCCCTCGATCAGCGGCAGCAGGTCGCGCTGGACGCCCTCACGGCTCACCGAACCGCCGCGCACATCGCTGACCGCGATCTTGTCGATCTCGTCGAGGAAGACGATGCCATTCGCCTCGGCGTCGGCGAGCGCGATCCGCGCGACATCGTCCTGATCGAGGCGCTTGTCCTGCTCTTCTTCGATGAGGCGGGTCGCGGCTTCGATCACCTTCAGCTTGCGGCGCTTCTTGGGCAGGCCGCCCATCGCCTTGCCGAGCATGTCCGACAGGTTGATCATGCTCATCTGCCCCGGCTGTCCGGGCAGTTCGAACGGCATGCCCGGGGCGTCGGCGACCTCGATCTCGACTTCGCTCTCGTCGAGATGCCCCTCGCGGATGCGCTGACGGAAACTCTGGCGCGTCGCCTCGCTGGCACCCTTGCCGGTGAGCGCGTCGAGCAGCCGCTCCATCGCGGCTTCTTCGGCAGCGGCGCGCACGGCCTCGCGGCGGCGGTCCTTCTCGAGCCGCACGGCTTCCTCGACGAGGTCGCGCGCGATCTGTTCGACGTCGCGGCCGACATAGCCGACCTCGGTGAATTTGGTCGCCTCGACCTTGATGAACGGTGCATCGGCAAGCTTCGCCAGCCGGCGCGAGATCTCGGTCTTGCCGCAGCCGGTGGGGCCGATCATCAGGATATTCTTGGGGCTCACCTCGTCGCGAAGGTCGGCCGAAAGCTGCTGGCGGCGCCAACGGTTGCGCAGCGCCACCGCGACCGCGCGCTTGGCGGCGTCCTGGCCGATGATGTGCGTGTCGAGCGCAGCGACAATCGCCTTGGGAGTCAGGTCCTTGTTCATGTGATTATGCCTGGATTTCAATGATTTCTTGGGTGAACTGGTCGTTGGTGTAGACGCAGATATCGGCGGCGACCTCCATCGCCTTGCGCGCAAGCACCGCGGGATCCTTTTCATAGTCGACAAGTGCCCGCGCCGCCGACAGCGCGAAATTGCCGCCCGACCCGATCGCGGCGACCCCGCCCAAAGGTTCGAGCACGTCGCCGTTGCCGGTGATGACGAGCGTTACCTCCTTGTCGGCGACGATCATCATCGCCTCGAGGTTGCGGAGATATTTGTCGGTGCGCCAGTCCTTGGCGAGCTCGACCGCGGCGCGGAGAAGCTGGCCGTTGTGGCGTTCGAGCTTGGCTTCGAGCCGTTCAAAGAGGGTGAAGGCGTCGGCGGTGGCGCCGGCGAAGCCGCCGATGACGCTGCCGTCGTGGAGGCGGCGGACCTTGCGGGCGTTGGGCTTCATCACCGTCTGGCCCATCGAGACCTGACCGTCGCCGATGATGACGACCTTGTCGGCGCTGCGGGCGGAAAGGATGGTGGTTCCGTGCCAGGGCGCGGCACTTTGCGCATGGGGATTGGTCATGCGCCGCGATATGGGCGATGGTGGGCGGGGCCGCAAGGGGAGGGGGCGCAAGCCGCTAGGCAGACCATGTCAGGAGGGCGCGGGCTCCGTCGTCGATCTCGATCTTTGACGGGTCGGTGAGGAGCACCGCTTCGCCGAGCGCGACGCTTTCACCCGCGACGCGGCATCCGGCCGAGAGTGGAACGAATGTCAGTTCGCCGGTCGTCTGTTCGAGCACCGCCGCATCGATCGGTGCGGCGAGCTGTGCGAGACGGAAATATGGCCCGATGACGAGCATGCGGTTTGTGTCGGGATCGACAATTGTGTCACGCGGATCGTGGACCGGGCCGGGATGCGCGACTTTCAGCCCCTCATCGAGATGCAGCTCGCGCGGGCGGCCATAATCATAGAGGCGATAGGTGCAGTCGACATTCTGCTGCACCTCGACGATGGTTAGCCCGCCGCCGATCGCATGGATCGTGCCCGCACGATTATAGACGAAATCGTCGGGCTTCGACGGCCGCCAGTCGATCATGTCGACGATCGATCCGTCGAGCGCCGCGTCATGTAGCGTTTCACGCGTCGTTTCAGCCGTCAGGCCGACGCCCAGTTCGGCGCCGGGCTCGGCATCGAGGATCAGCCAGCATTCTTCCTTGCCGCGGGGAAAACCTGCCGCTTGCGCCGCTTCGTCGCCCGGATGGACCTGGATCGACAGCCGTTCCGAGGTGAAGAGGAATTTGACCATGATCGGCGCGTCGTCGCCGGCGGGATTCGAAAACCAGATCTCGCCGATCCGGCGTCCGCCGAAATCGCCGAACGCCGCCGGAATATCGGTGCGTCCCCAGGGCTTTTCGACAGCGATGGTTTCGAGGCGCGTCAGCATGGCGCCAAAATGCGTAGCCGCCGGCGGAGCGTCAAGCGCGCTGCGTCAGGCGGCCCGATGCAAGCGATTGCCGTTGCCGCCGTTCGGCTGGTCGAGCCACAGGCCGCGCGTGTCATAGACGATCTTGTCGCCGCGTTCCTCGATCGGGATCGATTTGAACAGGTCGTGGTCGACAAGGACGATCAGCACGTCGCACCCGGCAAGCGCGCTGTCGAGGTCGATCAACTCGGCGCCCGTGCCCGCGAACTCCATTGGCAGGCCGCGCGCATAGGGCTCGACGATCTCGATCTGCTTGCCGAACCGGCGTGCAAGCGCGGCGGCGACCTCGACCGCCGGGCTTTCGCGGAAGTCGTCGATATTGGGCTTGAACGCGAGGCCGAGGCAGGCGACGCGCGCCTTGGGATGTTGCGATACGAGCATTTCGGCGGCGCCGATGACGTGCGCGGTCTTGGCGAGATTGACCTCGCGCGCGGTGCGGATCAGGCGGCTGTGATTGGGGGCGCCATGGACGAGGAACCAGGGATCGACCGCGATGCAATGGCCGCCGACACCGGGCCCCGGCTGGAGAATGTTGACGCGTGGGTGGCGGTTGGCGAGGCGGATCACCTCCCACACATCGACGCCCATGTGCTCGGCCATCATCGACAACTCATTGGCAAAGGCGATGTTGACGTCGCGGTAGCTGTTTTCGACCAGCTTCACCATTTCGGCGGCGCGCGCCGAGGTGGTGACGCACGCGCCGCGGACGAACTGGCGGTAAAAGGTCATCGCGCGGCGCGCGCAGCGCGGGGTGATGCCGCCGATGCAGCGGTCGTTGTCGACGAGCTCGACGAGGATGCGCCCCGGAAGCACGCGCTCGGGGCAGTAAGCGACGAAGATGTCCGCTGCGCCGGTGCAGGCGCCCGGGACCTTGAGGTCGGGGCGGAGCTCGGCGAGGAGCTCGGCGACCTTTTCGGTGGTGCCGACGGGCGAGGTCGATTCGAGAATGACGAGATTGCCCGCCTCCAGCTTCGGCGCGATCGCGCGTGCGGCGGAAAGGACATGCGTAATATCGGGGCGGTGCTCTTCGTCATGCGGGGTCGGCACCGCGATGACAAAGGTGTCGGCGGGGGCGACGTCGGTCGAGGCGACAAGCGTTCCGCGCGACACGACACCCTGGACGAGGCCGTCGAGATCGACTTCCTCGATATGCACCTTGCCGCTGTTGACCGTGTCGACGACATGCTGGCTGACGTCGACGCCGGTGACTTTGCAACCCGAGCGTGCGATCAGCGCGGCGGTGGGCAGGCCGATATAACCAAGCCCAAGGACCGTGACCTTCTGTTCGCTATCAATGGGCACGCGCAACAATCTCCGCAATCTGTTTTGCCGCCGTGCCGTCACCGAAGGGATTATGGGCACGGGCCATGGCCGAATAAGCGTCCTTGTCATCCAAAAGCTTGAAAATTTCGGAAACAATACGCGCTTTGTCGGTTCCGACAAGCCGCGCGGTGCCGGCTTCGATCCCTTCGGGCCGCTCGGTCGTCTCGCGCATCACGAGCACGGGTTTGCCGAGCGAGGGTGCTTCTTCCTGCACCCCGCCGCTGTCGGTCAGCACGAGTTCGCAGGTCGCGAGCAGGCGAACGAAATGCGGATAATCGAGCGGATCGATCAGCGCGACATTATCGAGCGCGCCGAGGATCGGCTCCATGATGCTGCGGACATGCGGGTTCGGATGGACCGGAAAGATCACCGCGACATCGCTCCGCGCCGCGATGGCAGCGATCGCGTCGGCGATGGCCTTCATCCCGTCGCCGAAATTCTCGCGCCGGTGCGACGTGACGGTGATGATCCTTTTTCCGGCAAAGCGCGCGACCAACGGGTCGAGCCCGGCGGCGAGAGCCGGTTCCTCGTCGATCCGCGCCCTTGTCGCGAGCAGTGCGTCGATGACGGTGTTGCCGGTGATGTGGATCCGGCCGGCCGGCACATTTTCGCCGCGAAGCGCCGCGGCCGCGGTTTCGGTTGGCGCGAAATGCAGGTCGGCGACCGCGCCGGCGACCTTGCGATTCACCTCTTCGGGCCAGGGGTGATAGATGTTGCCGCTGCGCAATCCGGCCTCGACATGACCGACGGGAATCTTGCGGAAATAGGCGGAAAGCGTCGCCGCCATCGTTGTGAGCGTGTCGCCATGGACCAGGATCCGATCGGGCTTTTCGCGATCGAACACCGCGCCGAGGCCGGTCACCAGCCGGGCGAGAAGGCTATCGAGCGACTGGTTCGCCTGCATGACGTCGAGGTCGATGTCGGGCGTGATGCGCGCGATTTCGAGCACCTGATCGAGCATCGCACGATGCTGCGCGGTGACGCAGACGCGCGCATCGATACCGGCATGGGCGTGCAGGGCGTGGACGACGGGAAACATCTTGATTGCTTCGGGGCGCGTGCCGAAGACGGTCATCACCTTCATTTTAAACGACTCTCCGCATCGTGACACCGTCGATTACTACCCAATGCGCGATTAAGCGACAAAGCTTGCAACACCCTTAAGCCCAAAGCGGTGGGCATCACGAAATGAAATATGCGAAAGGCCCGCAACACCGAGAGGTTTCGCACGTATATTGTCACCGCCCGCTTGCAGGGCTAGGGGGCGGCAATATCTGGGCCGCGGTTCTCCTGCGGATGCGCCGGGTTTAAGTGAGATCGGTTCAGCAAATCATGTTTTGGAAGCGTAAGAGCAAGGCGGTCGCGCAAACGCGCAGCAGCTTCGCGATTCCCGATGGGCAGCGCGTTTATGCCATCGGCGATATTCACGGACGCGACGATCTTTTCGCGGAGTTGATCGAGAGCATCCGGGCCGATGTTGCAGCGCGCCCTGCCGAACAGGTCACGTTGATCCTGCTTGGGGACCTTGTCGACCGCGGGCCGCAATCGGCCGAGGTGGTCGAGCGTGCGATCGGCCTGCACCGCGAATTCCCCGACGTCCGCCTTTTGATCGGCAATCACGAGGAATGTTTTCTCGCAGCCCTCACGGGCGATGTCCGGCGGCTGCGTTATTTCATGCGCATCGGCGGCGAAGCTACGGTGCAGAGTTACTGGAATAGCGACGTCAACCTGTCCGAGGCGAGCTTCGAGGAGGTCGCCGAAATCCTCCCGGGTCTTGTTCCCGCCAGCCATGTCGATTTTTTGGGCACCGGCGAGGACGTGATCGAAATCGGCGATTATGCCTTTGTTCATGCCGGAATCCGGCCCGGCGTACCGCTCGAAAAGCAGGCTCTTTCCGATTTGCGGTGGATACGCGAAGATTTTCTCGAGGATGATCGGGATCATGGGGTGATGGTTGTTCACGGGCACACGATCCGCGAAAATGTCGACGAATGGCCCAATCGGATCGGAATCGATACCGGAGCATATCGGTCGGGCGTGCTGACCGCGATCGTTCTGGAGGGGACGGAAAGGCGCTATCTGAAGACCGACCCGCCGGGTGATGAGGCCGCGGCAGAAGGCTGATTCGGCCTTGATAACAGGTCGGTTGGAGCATCCCCTTCTTCGACCGGTTTTCATTGCTTACCAATCCGGCCCACTATAAACCCAATAAATGGTCCCGGTCCGGTCGCTTATCGGCCGGCAGCAAAGAGTGCAGGTTCTTATCAACGTGATGACATTGTAGCTTTGTTGTGACCCAACGCCGTCCCTCTGATTTCCGGGCTCTTTCGTTTGTCGTTGCGATACTGCGAAAGATGGCGGACCTTCCGCGATCGATGCGGCGCCTCATCGCGGTCGCGATGGACGTCGTGCTTTGCGTCGTTTCCGTCTGGCTCGCTTTTTCGATCCGCATCGGCGCATGGGATTTGATCAGTCCCGCGGTCGGTATGGCGATCGCCGTCGCCGTGCCGTCGTGGTTGCTCGCGGCGCGCTGGTGCGGCGTTTATCGTTCGATCATTCGTTTTTCCGGCGGTCGTACGATGATCGACCTGGCGGTGGCGTGTCTGCTTCTCTCGCTGCCGATGATGACGATCTTCATGTTCGTCGGGATTCCGCACATCCCCCGCACGATAGGCGTGTTGCAGCCCCTGCTTCTGATGCTGCTGTTGGCGCTTAGCCGCATTGCGATCCGTTATGCGATTGTCGATGTCCTGCATGTCGTCCGGCAGAGGCAGGGGTCGCGCGTTGCCATCTATGGAGCGGGAAAGGCCGGGCAGCAGCTGGGCTTTGCAATCCGGCACGACGGCAACGCCTCACTCGTCTGCTACCTCGACGACGATGCCGGCCTGATCGGACATCGTATCGATGGTGTCCCGATTTTCGGCACCGATGAGATGGGCGAGCTGGTCGAGGATCTCGGCATCGACGAAATCCTGCTGGCCTTGCCCAGCGTTCCGCGGTCACGCCGCCTGGAAATCGTCGAACAATTACAGTCCTATTCCCTGAAGGTTCGTTCGCTGCCGAGCCTCGCCAATATCATGGACGGGCAGGTGTCGATCCGCGACCTGCGCGAAGTTCAGGTCGAGGAATTGCTGGGACGCGACCCGGTTCCACCCGATGAAAAGCTGCTCGGTGAAGCGATTGCGTCGAAGGTCGTGCTGGTTTCCGGTGCAGGCGGGTCGATCGGGTCTGAATTGTGCCGTCAGATCGTCGCGCGCCATCCGCGCCAGCTGATCCTCGTCGACCATTCGGAGTTCAGTCTCTACACGATATTGACCGAACTCGAGGAGCATCTGGGGCAGGGAAGTCAGACCGAAATCATCCCCGAACTCGCCGACATTTCAGAGGCCGCGGTCGCCGCGCGCATCATGGATCGCTACCGGCCGCAGACGGTTTTTCATGCGGCTGCCTATAAGCATGTGCCGCTGGTCGAGGCGAATCCGATATCGGGCCTCAGGAACAATGTCTTTGGAACCTATAATTGCTGCATCGAGGCCGAACGGGTCGGGGCATCGCGCTTCATTCTCGTCAGCACCGACAAGGCCGTCCGTCCGACAAACGTCATGGGCGCATCGAAACGGATGTGCGAACTGATCCTTCAGGCGCGGGCCGCCGAGGGAAGTGACACCGTGTTTTCGATGGTCCGGTTCGGCAATGTCCTCGGATCGAGCGGATCGGTCGTTCCCCGTTTCCGGACTCAGATCGCCGCTGGCGGGCCGATTACGCTGACCCATCGCGAAGTGACGCGCTTCTTCATGACGATTCCGGAGGCGGCTCAGCTGGTGATGCAGGCGGGCGCGATGGCAAAGGGCGGCGAGGTCTTCGTTCTGGACATGGGGCAATCGATTAAGATTTTCGACCTGGCCTGTTCGATGATCCAGCTGTCGGGTTGCACGGTGCGCAGCGAAGACAATCCCGACGGCGACATCGCCATCGAGGAAATCGGCCTGCGGCCCGGCGAAAAAATGTACGAAGAATTGCTGCTGGGCGACAATCCGCAGCCCACGGACCACAGCCGTATCATGCGCGCGCAGGAAGCGAAATTGAGCTGGGCCGAATTGTCGGACCTCCTCGAGACGCTGGACCGGGCGCTGGCCGATGGCGATGCCGTCTCCGCAATGAGAGTTGTTCGGCACGCGGTTCCTGACTATGTCCGCTCCACCCCGACGAATGCCGCGATTCTTGAAAGAGATGTAAGTGCGGCGAGCGGCTGATCGAGTGTATCCTTCTATGAAAAGTCAACCTTTGCGACGGACATTTCCCTTTGCCGTATCGAGCGCGCCCGACCGAGTGCCGCTCGTTATTGCGTTCACTTTTGTGATTTTGGCCTTCTTGCTGGCCGGAAGCAGTCGCGATGACATCGTCTCTCTTTTGTTCTGGCGGCCATTGACCGCATTTCTTCTGGCAATCTCGATCGTCGTCTGCGGGCGGCAGGCCTGGCAGCGCGGAAGGTTGCTGGTGATACTGGCGGCGGCGATCCTGCTGTTCGTTGCCTCGCATCTGATTCCCCTTCCGCCTGAAATATGGACAAGCCTCCCGGGTCGCGAGATTCTGGTGAAGACATATCAGGCCGCCGGGATGGCATTGCCCTGGCAGCCGCTCTCAATGGCGCAGGCCCGGACATGGAATGCACTTTTTTCGCTGGCAGGGCCGATCGCCTTGCTGATCGTGGCGCTGGCCCTTGACCGGCGGCGTCATCAGCAACTGCTTATGCTGTTTCTGGTTCTGGGGTTCGTCAGCGGTATTATCGGCATGCTGCAAGCGCTCGGCCCCGCGAACAGCCCGCTGTATCTCTACCGCCTTACCAACCCTGGCCTTAGCGTCGGCCTATTTGCCAACCGCAATCATCAGGCGGCCATGCTGGCCACGATGTTTCCGCTTCTCGCGGCCTATATTTCGCTGTTCAAGGGGCGGCCTGACCGGCTGTTCTTCCAGCGTTCGATGACTCTCGCGGGTGCGTGCCTGCTCATTCCGCTGATCCTCATGACGGGGTCACGCGCGGGCTTGATCCTTGCGGTTGCCGGGATTGTCCTCGCCTGGTGGGTCTACCATAAGCCCGTGTCACAGGGGCGGGTCGTCGGCATTCGTGCCGAGCACCGTTCGCGGTTGGTCGGCGTCGGCTTTGCGGTCGCGCTTTTGGTCATCGTCCTGATCGTTGCGGTTACAACGCCGGCGCTTCAGCGCCTGATCGACACCGATCCGGCCTCCGAATTGCGCGTGCAAGCTTTTCCGGTGATCTTGGAGGCGACCAAAAGCTTCTTTCCGTTTGGGAGCGGGGTCGGCACTTTCGTCGAGGCTTACAAGATTTTCGAACCGGATTCGTTTGTATCCGTGAGCTATTTCAACCACGCACATAACGACTTGGCTGAAATTGTGATGACAGGCGGTCTTCCGGCTGTTGTGTTGGTCATCTGGGTAGTCGTTCTTGGCGCCATTGCGTTTTTTGCGCTCATGCGCAGGCGGAAGCTCCGCCCGGACGACGCGGACTATTCTGTCCAGATTATGGGTCGCGCGGGATTTGCAGTACTCGCGATACTTGCTCTGGGCAGTCTCGCCGACTATCCGCTGCGCGTGCCGTCGCTCGCGCTCTATGCGGTTGTCGCCGCGGCATGGTGCTCAAACGCTTATCGATTGATCCGGAAGTGACAGGAATTATGCATAAAAAAGTGGATGCCTATGGTGCCAAGGCGACGATTCGAGGCGCCATGCTGGCGTTGGCGCTGGTGGTTTCCGGATGTTCGGCCGGCTTGGTAGGCGAAGGTTTGGGCGGGCCGACGGTCACGCGGGTCGATATGACCGAATTGCCTGGACCCAGCGGACAGGTGGGCGGCGACCAGGTCTATCGCTATGTGATCGGGCCGTTCGACAAGCTGATAATCGATGTCCTGGGTGTCACCGAACTTGCGGATCGCAAGATCACGGTCGACGGGTCCGGCAACATCACGCTTCCGATTGCCGGCGTTGTCCCGGTGGCGGGGCTGTCGCTGGGCGAAGCGCGTGATCGGATCGTCAGCCAGTTGCGCGCGGGATATATGCGAAATCCGCAAGTGGGCGTGAATCTCGAGGAAGCCGTCAGCCAGTATGTAACGGTCGACGGCGAAGTCGATCAGCCGGGCAATTATCCGATCGTGTCGGGGTTGACCCTGATGCGCGCCGTTGCCGGTGCGAAGGGAACCACCGAATTCGCCAAGCTGCGCGAAGTGGTGATCCACCGTACGGTCAATGGGCAAAAGATGATCGCGCTATACGATCTCGCCGCAATCCGGCGCGGCACCTATGGCGATCCGGTGCTCTATCCGCACGATATCGTGGTGGTCGGAGATTCGGCCGGTAAGCGCCTGTTCCAGCAGATTATCGCAGTTTCGCCATTGTTCATTTCGCCTTTGATCGCGGTTTTGGACAATAGGTAACAACAACTCAGATCGAGATTGAGCAAGAATAGATGTCCGACATCAACAAAACCGCGTTAGCTTCTGGCGCCGATGCCCAAGAATTGACCGGCGGGAAAGGATCCCGATCGGTTCCGGTACTTCTAGAGTACTGGAATGCGCTGAAGCGCCATGTCTGGCTAGCTTTGGCGATCGTCGCCGTCATTACCATTGCAGGGCTGATCGTAACGCTTCTGATGACGCCGCAATATACGGCGACGTCGCGCATCGAGATCGCGCGCGAGCAGGCAAATGTAACGAACGTCGAGGGGTTGAAGCGGGAAAACAACTCGCCCGATCAGGAATTCTACCTCACTCAATATTCGTTGCTCAATGCGCGTTCGCTCGCGCAGCGCGTCGAGCGGAAATTGCGGCTTGCCCGTAATGATGATTTCTTTGCCGCGCACGGGACGACGCCCGAAGGTGAAGGGATACTTTCGGCCCGCTCATCGGGGCCTGTCTCCGCGGCCCAGCTTCGCGAACGGGAGCGGCAGGCGGTAGAGCTTCTTCTCGACAATGTCAGTATTTCGCCGCTGCGCGGTTCGGCATTGACCGACGTGTCCTATACGAGCGCGTCTAGCGAATTGTCGCGTCAGATCGCCAACGCGTGGGTGGCCGAATTCATCCAGCAGAGCATGGATCGCCGCCTCTCGTCGACGGCTGACGCCCGCGTCTATCTGGAGACCCGTCTGCAAGGCTTGCGCAACCGGCTCGAGCAGTCGGAGCGCGATCTGGTAAATTATGCGGCGCGCCAGGGAATTGTTCGTCTCGCGGAAACCCAGTCGGAAGATGGCCGCACGCGGACCACCCAGACGCTTGCTTCGAGCGACCTCGAACAGATCAACCGCGTTCTGGTCCAGGCGACCACCGAACGGGCCGACGCGGAAGTGCGGCTCAATGCGGCGCGCTCGCCCGGAACGACGCAACTTGCGCTTAGTAATCAGTCGCTCAATCTCATGCGTCAGCGCCGCGCAGAGGCTAATTCCGAATATCAGGAACTGCTCGTTCGTTTCGAGCCCGAATACCCGGCCGCGCGCGCCGCGCAGGAAAAGGTGCGGGCGCTAGACCGTTCGATCGCGGCCGAGGAAGGTCGGGTCCGCAGCGCTTATACGAACGAGTATAATTCGGCGCGTCAGCGCGAGGATGCGCTACGCGCGCGCGTCGACAAGCTGCTGAACCGCCTGGACACGGAAAACCGGTCGAGCATCCAGTACAATATCTATCAGCGCGAAGTGGATACCAACCGGCAGTTGTACGACAGCCTGCTCCAGCGGTATAAGGAAATCGGTGTTGCCGGCGTCGGGACGAACAATATCTCGATTGTGGACGACGCCTTCTCGCCGATCGATCCGTCCTCGCCGCGGTTCGTTTTGAACCTGGCCCTGGCGGTGCTTTTGGGCATGGGGCTGGCCGGCCTTGCGATCGTCATTCTCGAGAATCTCGACGAAAGCGTGCGCGAACCGCACCAGATCGCCGACAAGCTCGACGTTCCGTTGCTGGGTGCGGTGCCTGCTGTCGACGACGAGGCGCTGGCCGATATCGACGATCCCAAGTCGATCATGTCCGAAGCCTATATGACCGTTCGAACGAACCTGAGCTTCTCGACCGACCATGGTGTCCCGAAGACATTGGCGTTGACCAGCACGTCGCCGTCCGAAGGCAAGTCGACCTCGGCCTACGCGCTGGCCCGCGTATTGGGCCGAACGGCGGGATCGGTAGTGCTCGTCGATGTCGACATGCGGCGTCCCGTCGTCGCGAGCAGGCTCGGCCTCGACAACAGCAAGGGGGTTTCAAACTTCCTTGCGGGCGACGACGACTGGGCTTCGCTCGTCCAGGCGATTGGCGGATCGAACGTCAGCTTCGTTGCCGCCGGCCCGACGCCGCCGAGCGCGTCCGAACTGCTCAGCGGCGATCGTCTGGAGCTGTTCGTCCGCAAGCTGTCGGAAAAGTTCGATCATGTCATTCTCGACAGCCCGCCGATGCTTGGCCTGTCCGATGCGGCGCTGATCGCCAAGGCTGTCGAAGGGGTCATCTATGTGATCGAGGCCGACCGCACGGCGGTCCGCGCTTCGCAAGCCGCCCTGTCGCGCCTGCGTGAGTCGCGCGCGCATATTCTGGGAGCCTTGCTCACCAAATATCGGGCAAAACAGTCGGGCTATGGCTATGGCTATGGCTATGGCTACGGCTATGGCAAAGATCACGTCCCCGAACAGGCGGCTTGAGGCGGTGTACAAGGTTAGCGTGGCATGAAGCGTGAAAGAACATTGACGCCGTCGATATTCGGCGGCCTTGTTGCCGGGCTTTTGCTCGCCGTGCTGACCTTTTCGCAGGCGGCAGCGTCGATCGGTCTTTCTATCGACAGTTTCCGGCCGCTTGGCGGAAGCTTCTTTTCCTGGCGAGCCGGGCAGGCGCGTGCGGCGCTCGCCATCTCGGAGCAAGGATCGCGCGTCAACTCGATGGCAGCCCGGCGACTGGGGCGCGAGGCGCTTCTCTATGCGCCGCTCGCACCGCGATCGCTCTGGCTTGTCGGTAAAAGCATGGAAATCGAGGGCCAGCAGGCGAAGGCGCGGAATGCTATGCTGCAGGCCGAGCGGATCTCGCGTCGGGATGGCGCGGTGCAGTTGTGGCTCGGTGCCGATCGTTTGCGGGCCGGGGAGATTGCATCGGGGCTTCGTCATTTCGATCTGATGATCCGGTCCGATAGTGATGCGGCCAATATGGTTATCCCGCGGATGGCCCTGATTATCTTGGCGCCCGAAGGGCGTCGGCATCTTTCGCCCTATATTCGCGAGAATAATCCCTGGCTGTCGCACCTGTTTCAGGTTGCCGTCACCGATTTGCCGCGCGCCGCGCCCATGGGGCAACTGTTGATCGAGCGGCGCAAAAAGGCGCCGGATGTCGCGAACGGCCGGTTTATATATTCGACCTTGATGACGCGACTGATCGCCGAAGGCTCCTATTCGACGGCATTGCAGCTATACCCCTTGCTGCCGGGAGCGAACCGCAGCAGTTTGCGCAACGTCAGCGGCGAAGCCGATGGCAAGCTGGACCAGGGGTATCCGCCGTTCGTCTGGGCCTTCTCGGACGGTAGCGCACAGGGCGGCGAGTTCGTCAGCGTCGAAGGTGGCGGGGCCGGAATCGATGTTTTCGGTTCACCGGGGACCGTCGGTGTCGCAGCGGCCAAGCTTCTTGCCGTAAATCCCGGCGATGCGCTTTATTGGCAGGTCGCCGATCGCGCCAGCAATCTCGATGGCAGCGCGACCTGGGTGGCGACATGTCTCGCGGGGGCCTCCGTGAAAAAGAAGACGGAATCGGCGAATATGCTTTCGGCGAGCGTTCCGCAGAACAAGGTGCTGAAAATGGCGATGCCGGCCGGTTGCAGCCTCGTTCGGCTGGATATGCGCGTGGCGGGCGGCATTGGGCGGGATCCGACCAACCTGACCATTTCGGCGCTGAAGCTGGCGCGCGATACGAACGCGAAATAATCCATGTTGAAGCGCGGGTTCGACATCGCGGTTTCAGCGATCGCGCTGGTCTTGTTTTCGCCGCTGATCCTGATTCTTGCCCTGTTGGTGCGATCGCGATTGGGATCGCCGGTCCTGTTTCGTCAGAAGCGACCAGGGCTGCACGGCTATGCGTTCCATATGGTCAAGTTTCGTACAATGATCGATGCTTGGGGTGATGATGGGACATTGTTGCCCGACGAGGAGCGCCTGCCTCCGTTCGGGCGCTGGCTTCGTTCGACAAGCCTGGATGAACTGCCGGAGCTTTGGAACGTATTGCGTGGAGACATGAGCCTTGTCGGTCCGCGGCCCCTCTTGATGGACTATCTGCCACGCTATTCGCCGTGGCAGGCCCGGCGCCACGAAACACGCCCGGGCGTGACGGGATGGGCGCAGGTGAACGGTCGCAATGCTCTGAGCTGGCCTGAGAAATTCAACCTTGATGTGTGGTATGTCGATAACCGGTCTTTCTGGCTGGACCTGCGTATCTTGTTCCTTACCGTCCTGTCGGTTTTAAGGCGCGATGGCATCAGCGCCACAGGTGAAGCCACCATGCCGGGATTCCAGGGCAACGAGGAATGAGCTGGTGATTGCAGTGTCACCGCAGGCGGATCGGCCAATGTCGCTGGTGGCTATTCGATAGAGGTTCGGTTATCGCCGGTCCGGCTAACCTCCCGACCGGCGGCAGGCTTTTAATTCGGTCCATTTTGAAATAGCGGCAAAACATGCTGATAAACCTCTCAGATTATCTCGAACAGTGTTTGGAGAAAGGCGCGGCCCGAACGGCGATCGTCGACGGCGAGGAGCGGCTGACCTTTGCCGATATTGCCGAACACGGCGCCGCAGTCGCGGACTGGCTAAACGAAAATCGGCTGCGCGACCGGGGCGCGGTGCTGATCTTCGGCCCCAAAAGCTGGCAGGCTGTTGTGGCCATGAATGGCGCGATGTTGGCCGGTCATTTCTATTGTCCGATCGACCCCGCCAGTCCGCCGCAACGCCTCGCCCAGATTTTGGACAATCTGGAACCGGTCGCAGTGATCGGGGATGACGGGCTGTTGGCCGCCCATCAGGCGGCCTTGGCAGCTATTCCGTCGCTTCGCTTTTCGATGCTCCGAGATTGCCGCGCGGCAAGCTTTGCCGATCACCGTGCCGCGATCAACGTGCGCCGGATCGACACCGATCCTGCCTATATCATCTATACGTCGGGATCGACGGGCGTGCCCAAGGGGGTGGTCGTGTCGCATCGCAGCGTGATCGACTATATCGAGTGGGCGCATGCAGAATTTCCGCTTTCGGACACCGACAGGATTTGCAGCCAGGCGCCGTTCTACTTCGATAATTCGGTGCTCGACCTGTATTTGATGCTGTCGACGGGGTGTGCGCTGCACATCCTTCCGGACAGCCACTACGTGTTTCCGGCGAAGCTGATCGAATATCTGGAAGACCAGGAGATCAGCTTTCTCTTCTGGGTGCCGTCGATCATCGTCAACATAGCGAACGCCCGACTGCTTGATCACTCCAACCTGCCGAGCCTTCGCCACATTCTCTTTGCGGGCGAAGCGATGCCGGCCAAGCAGCTTCGTTACTGGATGGAGCGCCTTCCGGCCGCGCGCTTCGCCAATCTTTATGGTCCGACCGAAATCACCGTCGACTGTACCTTTACCGTTCTGACGCTCGACGACATCGCCGACGACGTGGTGCCTATCGGAAAACCGTGCCGCAATACCGAGATCCTCATCCTGAGCGAGGAAGGCGGCCTTTGCGGTGTGGGCGAGCTCGGCGAGCTATGCGTGCGCGGGACGTCTCTTGCCCTCGGTTATTGGCGCGCGCCCGAGCGTTCGGATCAGGTTTTCGTCCAGAATCCGTTGCACAATGATTTTCGCGATCCGATCTATCGGACGGGGGATTTGTGCGCGTGGCGCGAGGATGGAAATATCCTGTTCCACGGACGCAAGGACAGCCAGATCAAACATATGGGCTATCGCATCGAACTGGGCGAAATCGAAGCGGCGGCAGGAAGCCACGACGCTGTGCGGCGCTGCGCGGTCAGCTATGACAGCCAGAAATCGGAGATTGTCCTGTTCCTTGAGTTGGATCACGAACTCGAGAAGGGGACGATGCATCGATATCTCGCGGAGCGCCTTCCCAAATATATGATGCCGCGCCGCACGGTGCTGGTTGAAAATTTTGTCATGAATGCAAACGGTAAGATCGACCGGCTGCACTTGGCCAGCATCTGTTGAGAATGGAGGATTGGATGGACGATTTCCTACGCAAGCTTGAAGACACGCTAGAACTCGATGAGGGTAGCCTGGATGAATCGACGACATTGGACGCGATCGATTGGGATTCGCTGTCGGCGCTGACATGCCTGGTGATGTTGCAGGAAGATTATGAGATCGTCGCGACGAATGACGATCTGGAAAAGATCGAAACGGTCGGCGACATCTATCACCGTTTCATCAAGACCTGATACCGGATGCAGCCGATGGAGCTTGGGGACAAGACGGTTTTCGTTTCCGGGGCGACGTCGGCGATCGGCGGAGCCATCGCGGCGGCATGCGCCGATACCGGAGCGTCCTTGATACTTTGCGGTCGCAGTCGCGATCGGCTGGATGAATGCGCGGCGGCATTGGGGACGGCGGTGGTCGAAACGATCGTGATCGATCTCGATCAGGCCGACGATATCGCCGGCGCCGTCGCGCAGTTGCATGGACGGTATCGAATTGACGGCTTTGTGCATGTCGCCGGCTTGCACGAGATCGCCCCGCTCAAGCTGACCGCGCCGGACCGCATGCTGCGCGCGCTTCAGGTGAATGCGATTGCCGGGGTCGAATTGTCCCGCTGCCTTGGGCATGCCAAGTTGGTCGATCGAGAAAAGGGTGCGAGCCATTTATTCCTGTCGTCGGTCGCAAGCCACCGTGCGGAGCCTGGACTGCTTGCTTATTCGACGGCAAAGGCTGCGCTCAACGCGGCCGTGCGCGGCCTCGCCGTGGAGCTGGCTCCCAAGAAGATCCGCGTTAACGCATTGACCTTGGGCTGGATCAACACGCCCGCTGCAGAAAGAACGCTGGCCGCGATGGGCGAGGAAGGGGCCGCGCGCTATGCCGCGCGCTATCCCCTCGGGCTGGGTGAAATTTCGGATGTTGCCGGTGGGGCCCTCTTCATGCTGTCGGATCGAAGCCGGTGGATGACGGGCAGCGAGTTGGTCATGGATGGAGGTCTGCTTGCCTGAACTCGGTTGGCGCGCGCTATTGGGACGGGATGAGTTGTTGGAACTGGGCCATGCGCTCCGTTCGGACGGACGCCGGACGACCAATTTGCTGATCGGGAACCGCAGGATTTCGGACGCGGCTGAAGCCGGCTTGCTTTGCACCCGTTCCGACGATCCTGGCGGCGTAATCCTCTTCGAAGATCGCGGGGCGCGGCGGGTCTATTTCATCCAGACATCGGCGGATGCCGCCGTCGCCGCGCTGGGGGATGGCTCGGTAGCATTTGGTCGCGACACGGTCGCGGACGTTACGGGGCGCGATGGGCAGTTCGCGATCTTTGACGACATTTTCCTGCGTTCGGGTTTCCGCTTCTACAAATGCTTTCGCCGGATGTCGCGGCGGCCGGCCGAAGTTGGCCTCATCGACGAGTCGGCAGTGCGCGCCCTGAAAGCTGACTCTGACGTCTCTGCCGTTCACACCATGATCGATGCGGTTTTCGACCCTCTCGCGGAATTCATGCCCGACGTTGCCGAACTTCAAGCATTGCTGCACTGCGGCGGAATATTGGTTGCTATGGGCCACGCCGGCGCATTGGGGGGCTTTCTGGCCTATGAAACAATCGGGGCGACATCGCTGTTACGTTATGTCGCCGTCGATCCGGAAGAGCGCGGGAAGGGGATCGGGGGCCAGTTGATTGCGCGATACCTGCACGACACCCAGCAGGCACTTCGTCATGATTTGTGGGTGTGGGAGCGGAATGAAGCGGCAATAAAGCACTATGTCGCTAACGGCTTTGCGTTCACAGGCCAATGCAACATGATATATCGATTCGAGGAGTAACCATGCAAAAGATCGACCCCGCGGACATTGAGAAAATGCTCGAAGAGATCCGCCCCGACACCGACTTTTCCGCTTCGGCCAACTTTGCCGAAGATGGTCTGCTCGACTCTTTCGACATCGTCACCCTGGTAACGATGATCGACGAAAAATATGGAATGGACATCGACGGCCGGGATATCCTTCCCGAAAACTTCAGTTCTGCCGAAAGCATCGCCGCGTTGATTGATAAAACCCTGAACAAGGCAGGCTGAGATGAAAGCGCTCTACGAAGGGAAGCGAATAGCCGGTATCTACACCGTCGTTCCCGACAATCGCATTCCGTTCGAGGAAGAAGCGGCCAATTATGCCGCGCCCGTCGAGCAGACGTTGCGGCTGAAAAAGGTGATGGGCTTCGGCGCGCATCGTATCGTGCGGGAACCTAGCTGTGCGTCCGACATGGCGGTCGCGGGCCTCGAAGATATGATCAGCCGAGGCCTTCTCGATCCGAACGAGGTTTCGGCGTTGCTTTTCGTGTCGCAGACGCCGGATGCGCCGATGCCGCCGACAAGCAACCTCATTCAAGGTCGCCTGGGTCTGCCGACCTCGGTCTTTTGCCTCGACATCAATCAAGGATGTGCCGGTTTCATCGTAGGGGCGATGCTGGGTTTCTCGCTGCTCGACAATCCGGATTGCAAGACCGTGGTGTTGATCAATGCGGACACGCTCAGCCGCAAATGTTCGCCGCAGGACCGCAATATCTATCCCATGGTGGGCGACGCCGCGGCCATTACGCTGCTGAAGCGTTCGGACGATGATGCGCGCATTTGGGCGCGGATGAATATGGATGGCGGCCGGGCGAAAGCGCTGCAGATTCCGGCCGGGGGGCTGCGCATGCCATCGAGCGCCGAAACCCGCGAAGTCAACGACATAGGCGACGGAAATCTCCGCGCTCTCGACCATTTCTATATGGAAGGGTCGGAGGTCTTCAATTTCGTCGTTTCAGAAGTTCCGGGGTTGATCGAGGAACTCCTCGAGGATTCGGGCGTCGCTAAAGATGACATCGAATATTTTCTTTTCCATCAGCCGAATAAGTTCATGTTACAGAAACTCGGCTCGCAAGCCGGGCTGTCCAAGGAGCGCCTGTTTACCAATATTGTCGAAGAATTCGGCAATGCGAGTTCGGCAACCATCCCGACCAATATCTGCCATAACCTCCGCGACGTCGTGACTGAGCGTCCGGCGAAGGTGATGTTGGCGGGCTTCGGCGTGGGGCTGAGCTGGGGCGGGCTGGTGCTGGATCTTGGCAAACTGGATTTCTGCGAACTGCACGAAATGAGTTTCTGATGCCTACCGGTACTACGCAACCCGTCCTCATTTACGGAGCGGGCGGCTTCGGGCGGGAGATCGCGTCCTGGATCCGTGCCGACAAGGCCGCCAATATCCACCCCCTCGCTTTCATCGATGATGCGGGAACGGCGGCGGAATGCGCCGGGCTGCCCGTGGGATCCCTGGCCGAAATGGCAAAGCTGCACCCCGGGGCCGGCGTTATCCTCGCGCTGGGTGACGGAGGTTCGCGGCGAGCTGCTGCTGAGCGCATACGAGCCGCCGGACTGACACCCGAGGGGTTCGTCCATTCGTCGGTACTCATCGGCGAGCGGGTCGAAATCGGGGAGGGGAGCCTGATTTTGCCCGGGTCGATCCTGACCTGCGATATCCGTATCGGCGCGTTTGTGGTGGTGAATTGCAGCTGCAATATCGGCCATGACGTCGAAATCGGCAGCTATTCGAGCTTGCTGGGCAATAATTCGCTGAACGGAAATGTTACCGTCGGCGAGTTTGTGACAATCGGATCGCGCGCGACCATCCACCCGGGCAAGCGCGTTGGAGACAATAGCACGGTCGGCATCGGCAGCGTGGTCATCCGTTCGGTGCGAGCGAATGTGACCGTATTCGGCGCCCCGGCCAAAATCCTATGAAGGCTGGGCGATAGCGCAGCGGTCAGCGGCTGGCTTCGTCGAAGATCCGGCCCAGCTCGACACGTATATGGTCGATTTCGCCATCCGACATGGTCGGATGCGTCAGGAACATCAGGCTGGTTTCGCCAAGGTCGCGGGCGACGGGCAGGCGTTCGGCGGGCCGCCAGGGCGTGCCGTCGAAAGCCTTTTCCAGATAGACCTCGGAACAGCTGCCCTGCATCACGGGGACGCCGCGCGCGCTCAGCTCCGCAACGATCCGGTCGCGCGACCAGCCGGATTTCAGGCCGTCGGGCCGGACATAGGCATATTGGCGGTAATAGGCATGCGTCATGCCCTGCACCGGCGCGGGGACGCGGACCGCGCCCGCAACGGGCTTCAGCGCCGTCGCGACCGCCTGCGCGATCAGGGTGCGGCGCGCGTTCCACGCCTGCATCCGGCCGAGCTGGATGCGCCCGATGGCGGACTGGACTTCCAGCATGCGCCAGTTGGTCCCGAAACTTTCGTGGACCCAGCGGAAACCGGGGGCGTGTTCGCGTTCATAGACCGCTTCCCAGCTCTTGCCATGATCCTTGAACGACCACATCGCCGACCACAGGTCGGGATTGTCGGTGGTGACCATCCCGCCTTCGCCGCCAGTTGTCATGATCTTGTCCTGGCAAAAGGACCAGGCGCCGACGTGACCGATGCTGCCGACGCTGCGGTCGCCGACCTTCGCGCCATGCGCCTGCGCACAATCTTCGACGACCCATATGTCGCGTTCGGCGGCAAGCGCCATGATTCCGTCCATGTCGCAAGGCCAGCCCGCGAGATGCACCGGAATGATCGCCTTCGTCTTCTCTGTCAGGACCGCGGCGATCGTCGCGGGGGATATGTTGCCGCTGTCGGCGTCGACGTCGGCAAACACAGGAGTGGCGCCGGCGTTGACGACCGTCGATGCCGAAGCGATGAAGGTGCGGGGCGTCACGATCACCTCGTCGCCGGGCCCGATATTCATCGCCTTCAGCGCGACGTCGAGCGCCAGCGTGCCGTTGGCCAGTGCCACGGCGTGCGCGCTGCCGGCCCATTCGGCAAATTCGCGTTCGAACGCACGGCCTTCCTGCCCGGTCCAGTAATTGACTTTGTTGGAAGCGATGACGGCAGCGGCGGCGGCGACTTCTTCGTCCGAGAAGGAGGGCCAGGCTGAGGTGGGAGCGTTTTGCATGTGGGCGCGTTTATCGAGCAAACGGGTCCGTGTCCACGCGTGTTCGGGATGTTCAATAGCGCAGTATGACGGCGTCTATACCAAAAGGCAGAACGACAAGGCTGAATGCGACGACGCCGAACGAAACCAGCGGCGTTGGTCGCAGTTTTGCCCACGGAAAAGTGAGCAGGATAGGAATGATCCAGAATATGGATTGCCGAAACGATGTGACGGGATTCGTGCTCAGCACTATGTATATGGCGAAGCTCGTTATCGCGAACAACCGATATGGTCGCTGCTCCTCGCCGCTCAGGAGGATATACAGGGCGAACATCAGCGTGGCGCCCGCGATGAAGAAAATATGGAAGATCGACGTAGGTTCCCGCGCGGCATTCATCGCCGCCTCCGATCCTCCAGACGTGAAATATACGATGTACTTCTGCATGAAGCCGGGCGCGAACGCGATCAAATTCTCAAATATGCTAAATAGATCCTGCCTGTAGAACAGGAATATCAGTCCTGTAATTGCAGATACAACGATAATCACTGCCTTGTTCTCAAAAATAGTGACCGAGTTGGGGAATTTCTTTTGGAACAGGATTAGCAGGATTGGAATGAGCGCGAGAATGGTCGTGTTATGGAAAAGGATGCCCACGCCGGCCAGCGCTACAGCGAGCAGGTGGCCGCGCGCGGCGAGCAGGGCCGCGCCGACGCATAGCAAATAAGCGGGCGTGGCTCTGATCGTAACGATCGCGAGCAGGGGCCCGAACATCGCGATCGACAGCATGACGCCCTGCCATTTCAGGCGATAGCGGTATGAGAGAAGGAGAGTTGCGGCGCAGGTTGTCAGGCCGAGCAGCCAGTGTGCCGCGACGATCGCATAGTGCGTCGATCCGGTAATCCAGCGCAGGAGCAGGAGTGAGCCCCATCCGAAAGGTTCCGACAGGATCCAGCTGCGGTCGAAGCCCGACCAGTAGACATCCGTAAAATAGGCATAGGCATCATAGTCGGCAATGTTGAAGCTGTCGTAATTGTACCGGACATACATCACTGATACAAAAAGGAAAAATACAGATATGGCTACCATAACCTTGTTGAAATTGCTGCCTTCGGTCATGTTAAGCTACCACTATTAAAATTGCGACTGCGTAGAATATCGATGCCATCATCAATCCGCATGTTCGGGATGATGTGTAAATTTCATTAGACTGAAGAATTGTTCCGTGATCCCAGTCTCTATACATCCGGTTGTCAATCACGATCAGGACAAGCAGCATTCCGAGGGAATTAATGATTTGCCCCAAATTATTGAATGTCATGCGATACTCGGGGAATGTCGATGCAATGACATAGGGGATGCTGATCCCCATAGAAAAAATGAAAGTCGCAAGGCTCGACAGCATGAAGAGCGGGTTGGTCAAGCTATGACGAGAGAATATTCGGAAATGCGCCGCCCCGATGTCATGGCTGCGGTGGGGTAGTCGAAGCGCCCAGGCTGCTGTCTCGACGAATCGCTTGCGTACGCCCCTGAGCCCGAGAACCATATGGTTCGACAGTGACGAAAAAAAGAACCCAATTGCAGAAATTGAAATAATTTCTTTCGCAGAACTCCCTATGTCAACAAGATACGAAAGGGACGTCATATAGAGAAGCGAAAAAAATCGGCCTCCATATAGAAATATATTGGTCCTGGATATGAAAAGGCCGCGTTCTTCAATTCGCGAGAGCGCCCTTATGTGCCATGCCGTGCTGTCGATTATCATCGCGATCGTTACCGCGGCTATCGCAACGATGATGGTTATCACTTCGATCATCATAGGTCAGTCGCTTTGGCGGCTCATTTGCAAATACGGTTCACAAGGTGTGACGGATGCCGCACAGCGCGGGTAGCGTCTCCTACGCGTCGAACACCATCATTGCCAGAGAGGAATTGCGCGCAGTTTTCGGACCGGAGGGGCCGGCACTATTGCGCCGCCGTCCGCGCTATTAGACTGGGTGACGGGGCCGACGGGCCGCGGGGGCTTGATTGCACCGACCTCAATTCCTAGACGGCGGCAGTCGGCAATCTGCAGGGTAACAGGCGATATGCGTAAAGGTATAATTCTCGCGGGCGGTTCGGGCACGCGGCTCTATCCCCTGACCAAGGGCGTATCGAAGCAGTTGATGCCGGTCTATGACAAGCCGATGATCTATTATCCGCTGTCGGTGTTGATGCTGGCCGGCATCCGCGAGGTTATGATCATCACCACGCCGCAGGATCGGGCGGCTTTCCAGGCGCTGCTCGGCGACGGCACCGACATCGGCATGGTAATCGAATATGCGGTCCAGCCCGATCCTGGCGGACTGGCGCAAGCCTATCACATCGGCGCCGACTTCGTCGGGACCGACCCGTCGACGCTCATCCTCGGCGACAATATCTTCTACGGCCACGGCCTGCCGCAGCTGCTCGAATCGGCGGCCGGTCGCCCGACGGGCGCGACGGTCTTCGGTTATTATGTCAGCGATCCGACCGCCTATGGCGTCGTGTCCTTCGACGCCGAGGGCAGGGCCGAAACGATCGAGGAAAAACCCGCCAACCCGCGATCGAATTTCGCCGTCACGGGCCTCTATTTTTACGACGGACGCGCCGTCGAACTGGCGCATCAGGTCAAGCCGTCGACGCGCGGCGAGCTGGAGATCACCGACCTCAACCGCATGTATCTGGAGGCTGGCGAATTGTCGGTCGAGATCATGGGCCGTGGTTATGCCTGGCTCGACACCGGGACGCACGCATCGCTGATCGACGCTGCCAACTATGTTCGCATCACCGAAGAGCGGCAGGGACTGAAAATCTGCGCGCCCGAAGAGATCGCCTGGCGCAAGGGCTTCATCGACGACGCGCAGTTGCAGCGCATCGCCGAGCCGCTCCGCAAGTCGGGCTATGGCGAATATCTGATGAAACTGCTGGAGCGTCGCTTCTGATGTTGTTTACTCCGACCCCCATCGAAGGCGTGATGGTCATCGAGCCCAAGGTTTTTGGCGACGATCGCGGCTTTTTCATGGAAAGCTGGAACGCCGCGGCGTTTCGCCAGGCAGGAATGGACCTGACCTTTGTGCAGGACAATCACAGCCGGTCATCGCGCGGCGTGCTTCGTGGGCTTCACTATCAACAGCCCGGCCCGCAGGGAAAGCTGGTGCGGGTGACCGCCGGCGCCGTTTTCGACGTCGCCGTCGATATGCGCCGTTCGTCGCCGACCTTCGGCAAATGGTTCGGGGTGGAACTGTCGGCGGCGAACAAGAAGATGCTCTATGTTCCCGAGGGGATGGCGCACGGCTTCCTCTGTCTGGAGGATGGCACCGACTTCCTCTATAAATGCACGAGCGACTACGCGCCGGCGAACGAGCACAGCCTGCTGTGGAACGACCCGGCGATCGGCATCGAGTGGCCGCTGGGCGATATTTCGCCGACGCTGTCGGCAAAGGACATCGCCGGGTTGCCGCTGTCCGAAGCGCCGACCTTCGCTTGAAAGACGCAGCGATGAAGGTTCTGATCACCGGTGCGGGCGGCCAGTTGGGGCAGGCGCTTCAGGCCGTGGCGCCCGCCGATACGCAAATCGTGGCGGCGACGAGCGCCGAACTCGATATCGGCGACGTCCATGCGGTGCGGTCTTATGTCGCCGCAACGGCGCCGGACCTGCTGATCAACGCAGCCGCCTATACCGCCGTCGACAAGGCGGAGAGCGACATCGAAACCGCATTTCGGATCAACGGCGACGCGGTGGGCTATCTGGCGCACGCGGCGAAAGCGGCGGGTGCGCGCTTCGTGCATGTGTCGACCGACTTCGTTTTCGACGGGACCGCGGGAATACCCTATGCGCCCGACGCGCCGACGACGCCGCTCGGCGTCTATGGCGCGTCGAAGCTTCGCGGTGAACAGGAAGCGGGCGAGGGCGCGCTGGTTGTCCGTACCGCATGGGTGTACGGCAGCCACGGCGCCAATTTCGTCCGCACGATGCTGCGGCTGATGGCCGAGCGCGATGAAATTCGCGTCGTTTCCGACCAGATCGGGACGCCCACCTGGGCGACCTCGCTGGCCGACGGTATCTGGAAGCTGGCGGGCGCCGGCGCGAAGGGTCTGTATCACTACACCGATAGCGGCGCGGCGAGCTGGTATGATTTCGCGGTTGCGATTCAGGAGGAGGCGCTGGCCCTCGGATTGCTCGACCGCGCAATCCCGGTCCTGCCCATCCCGAGCAGCGCTTATCCCACGCCCGCACGGCGTCCGCATTATTCGGTGCTCGACAAGGAAGCGACCAGCGCCCTCATCGGGGCGCCGGCAGCGCATTGGCGCGCCAATTTGCGCCTGATGCTCCGCGAAGTGCGCGAGCAGGGCTGACGCGAGCGGGGCGAGCGGCTCGGCGCGCTTATTTCAGCGTGCCGAGCCGTTCGCCCGCGTAGACCTTGTTGCGGATCGGTTCCCACCAGTCGCGGTTTTCGAGATACCAGCGGACAGTTTTTTCGATCCCGCTGTCGAAATCGTCCTGCGCCTTCCAGCCGATCTCGGTCTCGGTCTTCGTCGCGTCGATCGCGTAGCGGTGATCGTGGCCGGGGCGATCGGTGACGAAGGTGATGAGGTCGCGGTGCGCGTGACCCTTCGGCGCCATTGCATCCATCAGGTCGCAGATGCGCTCGACCACCTGAAGATTGGTGCGCTCGTTGCGCCCGCCGATATTGTACTTCTCGCCGGCGCGCCCCTTTTCGAGGATCATGACGAGCGCGCGGGCATGATCGTCGACATAGAGCCAGTCGCGGATATTCGAACCGTCGCCATAGACGGGCAGGGGCTTGTCGTGGAGCGCGTTGAGAATGACGAGCGGGATCAGCTTCTCGGGGAAGTGATAGGGCCCATAGTTGTTCGAACAGTTCGAGATCACGCACGGCAGACCGTAGGTCCGTACCCACGCCGTAACGATATGGTCCGACGCGGCTTTCGACGCCGAATAGGGCGAGGATGGGTCGTAGGGCGTCTCTTCGGTGAAAAGGCCTGTGGGGCCGAGCGAGCCATAGACCTCGTCGGTTGAGATGTGGAGGAAGCGCAGCGCGTCGGCGCGCTCGGCGGGCAGGCTGTCGCGGTAGGCGCGCAGCGCCTCGAGCATCACGGCGGTGCCGAGAATATTGGTTTCGAGGAAGACCTGTGCCCCGGAAATCGACCGGTCGACATGGCTTTCGGCGGCAAGGTGCATCACGGCGTCGGGCTGATAGCGCGCGAAAACGCCGTCGACCGCGGCGCGGTCGCGCACATCGACCTGCTCGAAATGATAACGTCCCGAATTTTCGATCGGCGCGAGCGAGGACTGGCTGGCGGCATAGGTAAGCGCATCGACATTGACCACCTCATGCTCCAGATCCTGGACGAGATGGCGGCACACAGCCGACCCGATAAAGCCAGCACCGCCGGTTACCAAAATGCGCTTCATACGATCTCCATACTCGAACCCATTTGGCGGCCGCGACGATCATGCCTGTGCGGCCGGGTGCGGCGCCTATCGCACGCAACAAAGCTGGCGCGCAAGTCAAAGACCCAAAGCGGCGTCGCACCACTCGACCTTCCCGACATAGCATGGTATCGGCTCCGGCCTCGGCCGTGTCGGCGCGGACCTCTCAATCGAGATCGTAAGAATATCAATGCCATGAGCAGCTTTGACGAATTGGGCGAGGCGGGATCGACGCCGTCGGTCGGCGTGATGCTGGCGACATATAACGGCGCGACGTTCGTCGCGGAACAGATCGAGACTATTCTTGGCCAGCATGGTGTCGCGACGACAATCTACGTTCGCGACGATGGTTCGAGCGACGGCACGCGCGACATCGTTCGCTCCTGTGCCGAGACGCACCCCGGGCGGATCGTGCTGCTTGACGATGCGCCTCGCCGGTTCGGAACCGCGTGTGAAAACTTCCTCAGCATGTTGGCCGATATTTGCCGGACGTCGCACGCCTATTTTGCCTTCGCCGACCAGGACGATATCTGGCTGCCCAAAAAGCTGGAACGCGCGGTCAGGCAGCTGAGGGCGAGCGGGGCGTCGGGTTATGCGTCCAACCTTACCGCCTTTTCCGACGTGCTGGGGTCCGAATGGACCATCGCAAAGGCCCGCCAGCAACAGCGTTTCGATCATTTGTTCCAGTCGGCTTCGGCCGGTTGCACCTATGTTTTCGATCAAAAGGCGGCGAAATTGATCACGAGGCGGATCGGCCGCGTCGAGGATCATGACTGGAACGGGATGTCGCACGACTGGCTTTGTTATGTGATCTGCCGATCGCACGGGCTGTCGTGGACGATCGATGACTGGTCGGGTATTCGCTATCGCCAGCATGGGCAGAATTTATTTGGGGCCATGCCCGGAGTGAAGGGCGCGTTGAAGCGCCTGTCGCTTATGCGCGATGGCTGGTATCGCAGCGTGCTTTTGCGCAACCGGCCTTTCATCGATCCTACGAACGGGGCGGAGCAGGCGGTTCTGGACCGGATGGCCCGGCTGAACGTTGGCGACCGGCTGTGGCTTGCCGCGCACGCGCGGCAGTTCCGCCGTGAGCCGAAGGCGCAATTGGCGCTCGCAGGCGCGCTGGTTTTTGGACTGGTCTAACTACTGGACGCCATAGAACCGGCGATACCAGGACACGAAATTGCCGACGCCGGTGCGAATGTCGGTTTTGGGTGAATAGCCCAGCTCCTGTGCGATCGCGTTGATGTCGGCATAGGTTTCATGCACATCGCCGTCCTGCATCGGCAGCAGGTTGCGTTCTGCTTTGCGACCGCACGCCTTCTCGATTTCGCTGACAAGATCCATCAGCGGTTCGGGCCGGTTGTTGCCGATATTGCAGAGGCGATGGGGCGAGACGAAGCCACCGGCCTTTGGCTTGCCGTCGTCGGTGGGCGGGTTGTCGAGGCTCGCCATTAGGCCGGCGACCATGCCGATAAAGCCGGCAATGCCGGTGACGAAGATGCTCATTCCCGATCCTTCTGGCAGACGCCGGCTGGCGCCTTCGGCAACCGGCCCAGCACGAATATCGGGAACAGCGAGTTAACTGTCGATTATGTTGCGGCGAAACCGTCGCGGCGGATGCTTCGACCTTGCAATAAGGCGCTGCACTGGCGAATGATAAAAGTCGGCACGGCAGTTGCGCTCGTTAGACGGCGCGGCGGGTCTTGCCTAACCGCCCATCCGAAGCGAAACGAAAGCCAGGATCTGACAATGACATACCCACGCCGCAGCTTCTTCGCCCTATCGCAGGGCGCCCTGCTTCCGTTGCTGGCCGGCAATGTACAGGCAGCGCCGACGGGCAACGGGCGGCCGCTGACGGTACTTTCGTTCGACAGTTTCGATGCGCTTCGCGCGTTCGTGCCGGGCGATACCGACGTTCAGCTCCTTGCCGTCGTCCTTGGCGCGAAGTCTCCATTGGATGGCGGCGGCGGCATATTCCTGTTCGATAGCCGATCCTCGGCCGCCGACGACGGGATGACGATCATCGGCGACGGCAAAGCCGGACGGGGGCGCTGGCGCCGCTTTGACGAGCCCCCCATGGCGAACGAGGCGCAGCGCCTCGATGCCCGCCGGTTCGGAGCCCGGGGCGATATCCGGTCGGACGATACACGTGCGATCCGCGATCTCGTCAAAGCTGCCGGCCCATATGACGGCGTCCACGCCAAGGCCGCCTATTTGCCCAGCGGCCTCTATCGGCTGACCGGGTCGCTCACTCCGCAGAGTTTTTCGCGCGTACATGGCGACGGACCTACACAGTCGATATTGTATAATTTCGAGCACAAGCTCCCCGATGTCCCGGTATTCTTCACCTCCGAGCAGCTGATCAATTCCTCGTTCGAAAATTTCGGCATGAGGTCACAGCGCGCCGGTTTCGATATCGGCGGCGCGACCGACCATAATCACTTCGTGAATGTGAGTTGTTATGAAATGGCGGACGCGCTTTTCCGGTTTCGGGGCGCGCTTCAGACATCGGTGTTCGATCGAATTGTTGCCGATACCTCGACCTACGGCATCGTGTGCGAGCATCCGGTCGTCAATCGCAATACTTTTCGCGAACCCGAATTCAAAAATCTCAGCAATTCGGCTATGAAGCTTGCGGGCGCGGAGGACGTCCTCGTGATCGGCGGCCGCTTCGAGACCGGAGGATCGCTCGGCAAGGCAATCCTCGATTTCTCGAACGTCCGCCTTATCACCTTCCTTGGCGGCTATTTCGAGGACAGCCACGAGTATATTCTCAAGGCGCGCAACACGACCGGCCTCATCGCATTCGAGTCCGTCCATTTTACCTATTTCCGGCCCGGTGTTCCGTACAAGTGGGACGTCGATCCGCAAACCCGCCTCGTTTTTCGCAACTGTCATTCGACCATTCCGATGACCGTTCCCCGTGGCAGCATCCTCGAAGGGGTGAATCACAACCTTAGCGTCGCAGCGAGGTAAGGCGCGCGGGGAGCGTTGTACCGAGCGCGAGTGGCTTGCGTTCAAGACGTCAAGGATCGAGATAGGTTTTCATGGATTTCGCTTTCGACAACAGTTTTCACGATGAGATGGAGGGCTTTTACGCCCCGGCCGAAGCCGCAAGACCATCGGCACCCAAGATGCTGGTTTTCAATCATGCTTTGGCGGCGCGGCTCGGGCTCGATGCAGCCGTCATTGACGATGATGCCGTGGCAAAGCTGTTGTCGGGACAAGTTCTTCCCAGCGGAGCCAACCCGCTCGCCTTTGCCTATGCCGGCCACCAGTTCGGACATTTTTCGCCGCAACTCGGCGACGGGCGAGCGCTGCTTCTGGGAGAAATCGTGGCTCCCGACGGCGCGCGGTTCGACGTCCAGTTGAAAGGGTCCGGGCCGACCGCCTTTTCGCGCAATGGCGATGGCAAGGCTGCGATCGGCCCGGTGTTGCGCGAATTCCTCGTGTCCGAAGCGATGGCGGCGATGGGTGTGCCGACGACGCGTGCGCTCGCCGCCGTTGCGACGGGGGACCGCGTCCAGCGCGAACGCGCGCATCCCGGTGCGGTGCTGACGCGCATCGCAAGCAGCCACATCCGTGTCGGAACCTTCCAGTTTTTTGCCGCGCATTTCGGCGCGGACCATGTCGTCCAGCTCGCCGACTACAGCATTCGCCGCCATTTCCCCGACCTGGCCGAAGCCGCCAACCCGTCGCTTGCGCTTCTCGATCGCGTCATCGGCCTGCAATGCGAACTGGTCGCACAGTGGCTGGGCGTCGGCTTCATCCACGGGGTTATGAACACCGACAATGTCGCGATCAGCGGCGAGACGATTGACTATGGCCCGTGCGCCTTCATGGATCGCTTTGCGGTGAACACGGTGTTCAGCTCGATCGACGCCAACGGCCGCTATGCCTATGGCCGCCAGCCGCAGATATTGCACTGGAACATGGCGCGCTTCGCCGAGGCCTTGCTGCCCGCGATCCACCGGGTGTCGCCTGCCGACGTCGACGCGGCAAAGGCATTGGTCGATGCGATTCCCGCCCGTTTTCGCGCGATATGGCACGCGCGGGTCCGCGAAAAACTGGGGCTGGCCGGCGGGGGCGCCGACGACGGCGAGTTGATCGACACGCTCTTCGACGAACTCGAAGAACATGAGGTGGATTTCACCTCCTTCTTCCGGGCGCTCGCGATGCTGCTGCGCGGCGACGGCACGATGCTCGAAAGCCTGCTTCCGGCCCCCGATGCGATGGCGCCGTGGATCGCCCTGTGGTGGGAGCAGATCGCGCACGGGGCGACGGGGCCGCTGGAACATGCCGCCGCGATGGACGCGGTGAACCCGCTCTACATCCCGCGCAATCATCTGGTCGAAGCCGCATTGGACGCGGCCGAGGTGGGCGATATCGCGCCGTGGCTCGAACTGCTCGAGGTCGTGCGCGACCCCTATACCCTTCGTCCAGGGCATGAGCGGTTTGCCGTGCCGGCCCCCGCCGATGCCGGCCCGTACAAGACCTTCTGCGGCACCTGACGCCGGCCACGGTTGAGCCACTGCGCCGCAATTGCTAGGGACGGCGCCACATCGATCAGAGGATAAGTCATTGCCCCCAGCAAATGTGCCGCATGCGCCGTCCGTCAAAATCACAGTCGTCGGCACGGGCTATGTCGGTATTTCCAACGCCGTTTTGCTGGCGCAGCGCAATGAGGTGGTCGCGCTCGACATCGATGCGCGCAAGGTCGCGCAGATCAACGCCGGGCAATCGCCGATCGCAGATCCCGAGATCGAGGATTATCTGGCGAACAAGCCGCTGAACCTCATCGCGACCACCGATCGCGATGCGGCTTATTCGGGCGCCGACTTCGTCATCGTCGCGACGCCGACCGATTATGATCCCGACACCAATTATTTCAACACGCAGACGGTCGAGAGCGTGATCGCCGATGCGCTGGTGAAGGCACCGGGCGCGCTGATCATCGTCAAATCGACCGTGCCGGTCGGCTTTACCGAACGGATGCGGGCCGAACATGGCAGCGACGCAATCGTCTTTTCGCCCGAATTTCTGCGCGAAGGACGCGCGCTCTACGACAATCTCCATCCCTCGCGCATCATCGTCGGCAACACGCACCCGCGTGCCGCCGAATTCGCGCGCCTGTTGCTCGAAGGGTCGCTCAAGCCCGACGCGGAAATATTGCAGACCGGCAATACCGAGGCCGAGGCGATCAAGCTGTTCGCCAACACCTATCTTGCGATGCGCGTCGCCTTCTTCAACGAGCTCGACACCTATGCCGCCTCGCACGGCGTGGACTCGCGCCAGGTGATCGAGGGTGTGTGCCTCGATCCGCGTATCGGGCAATTCTACAACAACCCGTCCTTTGGCTATGGCGGCTATTGCCTGCCCAAGGACACCAAGCAAATGCTCGCCAACTACCAGGAAGTGCCGCAGAATCTGATCCAGGCGATCGTGTCGTCGAACACCACGCGCAAGGATTTCATCGCGTCCGAAGTCATCAAACGGGCGCCCCGCGTCGTCGGCATCCATCGGCTCGCGATGAAGGCGGGATCGGACAATTTCCGCGCCAGCAGCATCCTTGGCGTGATGAAGCGCGTGAAAGCGAAGGGCATCGAGGTGATCGTCTATGAACCTTTGGTCGAGGAGGATCGCCTGTTCAACTCGCGCGTGATCCGCGACCTTGCCGCATTCAAGGCCGAAGCCGACGTCATAATCGCGAACCGCGTGACCGACGACCTCGCCGATGTCGCGGACAAGGTTTACAGCCGCGACCTGTTCGGCGCCGATTCCTGACTTTTCTTCCTCGCCGCAACTCGCCGCATCGCCGGGAACTGTCCCATTGTCGGAGAGTTAGCTTGTCAAATGGGGAGAAACGGGTTGCACAGCCATATCTCGCAAGCCACAAGTGCGCATCGGTGGCCAGCAGATGAAAAAATCTGAAAATTCCTGTGTATCGTCAGGCCGTCGTTCCTCACGGATGCGGCCGCTATTGATTGCTGCACCTTCCTTTCTTTGCCTCGCCTGGGCCGGCGCGGCCCATGCCCAGCAAGTCGAACCGCCGCAGGTCGTCCGCACCGTCGAAACCAAACAGACCGACCCGATTGCGGCGCCGTCGCCGCCGCCGCCCGATGCCGTGCTGCCCGAAGTGGCGCCGATCATCGAGGATGAGGAGTTCGAGAAGGCGATCCCGCCGATCAGCGCCGAGGACGACGCCGAGCTCGACCGTCCGCTGGAATCGATCGCCGATTTCGAAAAGCGCCAGGCGGCCGAGGCCGCGAAAGGCGCAAAACCGGCCGCCGATGGCGCCGCAGAAGCGACGGTCGAAGCGCAGCCGCCGCAGGTCGACGGCGTTCCCGTACCGGAACTGGCCGATGGCGACACCGTCGAAGCGATCGGCGACGCGCCGATCAGCGACGTCGAGCTCGCAGCCCCGCTGCCGCCGCTCGAAAATTTCGACGTCGAACCGGTCCAGTTCGCCGAGGCCGAGGACGACAAGGAAAATGTCAGCGTCGCCTATACGGTGCAGGTCAACGGGCTGAGCGCCGCCGACGACAGCACCGACGTCGATCTCGCCGATCTGTTCGGCGACCTGTCGGCGCTTTATGACGGCGACGGCAAGGCTGACAATGCGGCGATGATCCGCGCGCGCCTGACCGCCGACGGCGAGCTGATGCACCGCATCCTCGCGTCCGAGGGCTATTATGATGCGGTCGTCGATACGCGGATCGACCGTGGCGAGCGCGAGGAAGGGCAAGAAGGCCAGGCAGGCCAGGCAGGCCAGGCAGGCCAGCGCCGGTCGATCACCGCCGTCATCGATGTAAAGCCGGGCAAGCGTTACACGCTGGCCGATATCATCATCAACGCCGCGCCGACGGTCCCGCCGAGCCTGATCGCCGACAATTTCCCGCTCGCCGTCGGCGAACCGATCGTCGCGCAGCGGATCCAGGGTGCCGAGGCGGCGATCGCGCTCAAGCTGCCGCAGGAAGGCTATCCCTTCGCCAAGGTCGGGCAGCGCGACATATTGCTCGACGGCGCGACGGGCGACGGCGTCTACACCTTGCCGGTCGATATCGGGAAACGGTCGCGCTTTGGCGGGATCGAGGCAACGGGCGACCTGGCGTTCGATGCCGAGCATGTCGAGGTGCTGGCGCGTTTCAAGCGCGGCGACCTTTATGACAGCCGCATGGTAGACGACCTTCGGCAGGCGCTGGTCGCAACGGGGCTGTTCGCGACAGTCGCCGCCGAGCCGCAGCCGACGGGCGAAAGCGCGGGCGACGATACCGAATATGTGACGATGCTGGTGACGCAGCAGGCCGGCCCGCCGCGTACACTAGCGGCGAGCGCGGGTTATGGGACGGGCGAGGGCATAAGGTTGGAAGGCAGCTGGACGCATCGCAACCTGCTGCCGCCCGAAGGCGCGCTGACCTTCCGCGGTGTATTGGGGACGCAGGAACAGGGGATCGGGGCGACGCTGCGCCGCTCAAACTGGGGACGCCGCGACCGCACAATGGAGCTCGTCACCGAGGTTAAGCGCAGCAATTATGATGCCTTCAATGCGATCACGGGCCGTGTAGGCGTGCGCGTCAGCTATGATTCGACGCCGATCTGGCAGAAGAAATTCACCTATGCCTATGGCGCCGAGCTGATCGCGACGCGCGAGGATGATTATGATTTCACGACGGGCGAACGCTCGTATGATTTCTACACGATCCTCGGGCTGACGGGGCAGGTCGGGATGGACCGCACCGACAGCCTGCTTGACCCGACCAAGGGTTTTCGCATCACGTCGCTGATCCAGCCCGAAGGTTCGCTCGCCGGGCGTTTCTCGCCTTATGCACGCCTTCGGACCGACATCAGCGGCTATTACCCGGTGACCGACAGCATCGTGGTCGCGGGCCGACTGCGCGTCGGGTCGATCCTCGGTGCGGCGCGCGAGCGGCTGGCGCCGTCGCGGCGCTTTTATGCGGGCGGCGGCGGCTCGGTGCGCGGCTTCGGTTATCAGGAGCTCGGGCCAAAGGATCCGAACAACGACCCGATCGGCGGCCGCAGCGTCGCCGAGGCGGCGTTCGAGGCACGCTATCGCTTCGGCAATTTCGGCGTCGTCGGCTTTGTCGACGCCGGGCAAGTTTATCGTTCCTCGGCGCCGACCTTCCAGAATCTGCGTTTCGGCGCGGGCATCGGCGCGCGCTATTATACGAACTTCGGCCCGATGCGGTTCGACATCGCGACCCCGATCGGGCGCAAGCCGGGTGAGGCGCGCGTCAGCGTCTATGTTTCGATCGGGCAGGCGTTCTGATGGTCGACGACGCGCCCTTCGCCGAAGACGGAGCCGCACCGGCGGAAGCCTCGCGTTCGTGGCCGCTGACCATATTGCGCTGGATCGGGCTGACCCTTCTGGGGCTTGTGCTGCTGTTTGCGCTGTTCCTCGTCGGGCTCAACAGCGATGCCGGACGGCGTTTCGTCGTCACCCAGATCGAGAAATATGAATTCGAAAACGGGATGAAGATCGGCATCGGCCGGCTCGACGGCTCGCTCTATGGCCGGATGATCATCCGCAATTTCACATTGTCGGACCCCAAGGGTGTGTTCCTCGCATCGCCCGAGGTCAGGGTCGACTGGCGGCCGATCCGCTATCTCGCGAACCATGTCGATGTCCGTTCGGCGACCGCCGCGACCATGACGATGCGCAAGCTGCCCGAATTCAAGGTGGTTCCCGACACTGGCGAGCCGCTGCTCCCCGATCTCGATATCGACGTCGGGCTGGTGCGTGTCGATCGTTTCGTCTTCGAGCCTCCGGTGGCGGGCGAGCGCCAGGTCGCGAAATTGAACGGCAAGATCGCGATTGCCGACCGCCGCGCACAGGTCACCGCCAATGCCGAAACGATCGCGGGAGGCGGGGGACAGGGCGATGCGCTGAAACTGGTGCTCGACGCGGTTCCCGAAGCGAACCGGCTCGCGGTCAAGCTCGACCTCACGGCGCCTCAGGGCGGCGTGCTCGCGGCGATGGGCGGGTTCAAAGAAACGTTGACCGCGAAGCTCGACGGGCGCGGCGACTGGAAGACATGGAACGGCAATCTGACCGCGAACCTCGGCGCGGCGCCGCTCGCGCGTGTCGCGCTGACCGGGCGCGATGGCACCTTTACTGCAAAGGGCGCGGCGCAGGCGTCGCGGCTGCTGACCGGGCCGATGACCGAAATATTGGGCACCGAGACCGCGATCGACCTGACCGCACGGCTTCAGGAGCGCAAGGCGGCCATCGACGGGCGGCTGTCCTCCGATGCCGCCCGGCTCGGGATCAGCGGCGGCATCGATCTTGGCAATAGCCGCTATGAAGGGCTGAAACTCGCGGCCAACATCCTCCGCCCGAGTGCGATTGCGCCGGCGGTGCGCGCCAATGGGCTGCGTGCGACGGCGACGCTCGACGGCGCCTTCGCGTTGCCGACGGTCGATTATCGCGCCGATGCCAACAGCCTCGCGTTCAACGACATCGTCGTCGAGGGGATCAGCCTCGCGGGCAAGGCGCGCGTCGACGCCGACCAGATCGTCATCCCCGTCGCGGGCCGCGCGGCGCGCATCCGCGGGCTCGATACCGTCGCGGGCGGGACCCTGGTGCAAGTGCGGCTCGACGGCGATCTTGCGTACAGCAATGGCCGCATCCTCAGCGACAATCTCCGCCTGCGCTCGCCGCGCATCGATGCGAAGGCGATCATCATCGCCGACATCAACAAGGGCTTCTACACCGGCGCGATCGACGGACGGATCAACGATTATCGCATCGAAAGCGTCGGCATCTTCGACATCGACACCGACGCCGATTTGAAGACCGCGCCGCGCGGCGGGTTCGAGATCGTCGGCCGCGTCCGCGCGCGTTCGACCAAATTGTTCAACTCGGGCGTGCGCGATTTCCTCGGCGGCAATGCGACCGCGTCGAGCGACGTGCGCTATGGTACCGACGGCATGATCCGCTTCGCCAATCTGCGAATGTCGGCGCCGCGGCTGCGGGTCACCGGCGGGCAGGGGAGCTATGCGCCCAATGGGCAGATCCGGCTGACCGCGCGGGCGAATTCGACCGACTATGGTCCCGTCGGGGTCCAGCTTGCGGGGACGATCACCGACCCGCGCGCGGTCGTAACCGCCGCGCGTCCGGGACTCGGGATCGGACTCGCCAATCTGGTAGCAAAGATCAACGGCGCGAAAAACGGCTATCGCCTCGCGGCGACCGGCGACACCGATTATGGCCCGCTGTCGGCCGATGTCGTGCTGCTGACCGCGTCGGGACCGTTCACCATCGATGTCGAACGCGGCGATCTGTCGGGGATCGGCTTCAACGGGCGGCTCGTGAAGAGCGACGCGGGGCCGTTCGTCGGCCAGCTCAACGCGTCGGGGCAGGGATTGGGCGGTCTCGTCCGGCTGACCGCCGCTGGAAAATATCAGGCCGCAGCGATCAACGTCCGCGCCAACGATGTCGTCCTCCCCGGCGCGGCGAAACTCGCGGTCGGCTCGGCGATCGTCGATGCCGATGTGACGCTCTACGACACGCCGCATATCGTCGCCGACATCCAGATCGCCGACACACAGATCCGCGACTATGACATTGCGGTCGGCCGCGTGAAGATCGACTATCGCGGCGGTGCCGGTCGCGCGCAGGCGCTGGTCGAGGGCACCAGCGGCGTGCCGTTCCGCATCGCCGCCAACGCCGATCTCCAGCCCAAGCTCTGGCGCGCCGCGGTGCAGGGGCGCGCAACCGGGATCAATTTCCGTACGACGACGCCCGCGCGCATCATCCCCGGCGCCGACGGCTACGAATTGTTGCCGACGAATATTACCCTCGGCCGCGGCAGCCGCGCGCGGATTGCGGGGCGCTTCGGCGACGGGATCATGCTCCAGAGCCGGCTCGAACGTGTCAACATGGCGATCCTCAACGCGGTCTATCCCGACATGGGGCTCGGCGGTCGCGCGACGGGCAGCATCGATTTCGAGCAGGCCAATTCGGACAGCTTCCCGCGCGCCGACGCGCGGCTCACGATCACCGATTTCACCCGCACCACCGCGGCGTCGGTCAGCCAGCCGGTCGACGTCAATTTCGCAGGAAAGCTGCTCGCCGACGGCGGCGAAGCGCGCGCGGTGATGCGCAAGCGCGGCAGCGTGATCGGGCGGCTGCAGGCGTCGCTGCGCCCGCTTGGCCCCGGCGCGGGCGGCTGGACCGAACGGCTGATGGCGGCGCCACTTGGCGGAGGCATTCGTTATAACGGTCCAGCCGATACGCTCTATTCCTTCTTCGGCCCGGCGACACAGCATGTGTCGGGGCCGATCGCGGTCGCCGCCGATTTTAGCTGCAGCGTGTCCGATCCATGCTTACAGGGCGTCGTTCGCGGCAAGGACATGGTCTATGAAAATCAGACCTATGGCACGCGGCTGACCAATATGGTCGTGAATGGCCGCTTCACCGGCAACCGGCTGGAGATCGAGCAGCTCACCGCGACCGCCGGCGACGGCACCGTCCAGGCCAAGGGCTATATCAGCCTCGCGTCGGCCGACGGCTATCCGATGAATATCTCGGCGACGCTCGACAATGCGCGCCTCGCCAAGAGCGAGAATATCGCCGCGCGCGCGACGGGCAATCTGACGCTCGAAAAGGTCGCGGGACAGACCGCGCTCCTGTCGGGAAGCCTCCGCCTCCCCGAAACGCGCTATCGCATCATTCGCGAGGGCGCGGCGCAGGTTCCGGTACTCACCGGGGTACGGCGCAAGCCGCCCGCGGGGCGCCAGCGGATCAGCGGCGACGGGCTCCAAGCGGTTGGCGGCAGCCTGTTCGACCTCATCCGCCTTGATATCGCGCTGAAAGCGCCCGACGAAATCTATGTCAGCGGCATGGGGCTCGAATCCGAATGGAAGGCCGACGTGGTGCTGCGCGGCACGACGCAGGATCCGCGCGTCACCGGTGAAATCGAACTGGTCCGCGGCACGCTCGGCTTTGCGGGACGCTCGTTCGAGCTTCAGGAGGGCAGAGTGACCTTCCCGACGGGCGAAGCCTTCGACCCCGCGATCCGCCTGCTCGCGAGCGATACGATCGAGACGGTTACGGTGAGCATCAGCGTCACGGGCCGCGCGAGCAATCCGCAGATCGCCTTCTCGAGCGTTCCGGGGCTGCCGCAGGACGAAATCGTCTCGCGCATTCTGTTCGGCGATTCGATCACGACGCTTTCGCCGCTACAGGCGGTGCAACTCGCCTCGTCGCTCAACACGCTGAGCAGCGGGGGCGGCGGATTGAGCCCGCTTGGCTCGCTCCAGTCGGCGACCGGGATCGACCGGCTGCGCGTGCTCGGCCCCGACGATACGGTCGGGCGCGGCGCCGCGCTGGCGGCCGGGCAATATATCACCAAGGACATCTATCTGGAGGTGATCACCGACGCGCGCGGCTATACCGCGACGCAGCTCGAAATCAGCCTGACCCCGGCGCTGTCGCTGCTCAGCCAGGCGGGCGGATCGGGCGGATCCAACCTCAGCATCCGTTATCGCAAGGATTATTGATGCGCGCCGCCGTCCTGCTCGTCCCGTTGCTGCTGCTCGCGGCGTGCAAGGACGAGCCGCGTTTCGAGGAACGCTACGACAAGGCGGCAAAGGAGATCGAGGCGCGCGCGAAGGCGATGGATGCCGACATCGCCAAGTCCGACGCCGCCGCAGCCGCAGCATCGGAAGGCTTGCAACCCGCTGCCAAGCCGTCTAACGCGCCTCCGTCATCTGGGGAGTAGCCAGCCGTCGTTCAGGGCGGGCCACCGTGTCAACATACTCGGCCGAGAGGTCGTGGTGCGGTGGAAGCGGGAGACCGCTTGGGCGAGACCAATGGCATCGACCTTCGTCCGGGCCGGGCGGCGGGTTCGATGTCTATTGGAATCGCGAAGCCGCTCGGCCCCGGAGTACCCCATGGAAGCCCTGTTCACCTCGACCGCCGTCGTCGCGCTCGCCGAAGTCGGCGACAAGACGCAGCTGCTCGCGATCCTGCTCGCGACGCGGTTCAGCCGGCCCGTGCCGATCATCCTCGGCATTTTGTTCGCGACGCTCGCGAACCATGCGCTCGCGGCGCTGCTCGGCGCGTCGGCCGCCGCTTTCCTCGATAGCCCGGTCTTCCGCTACGCAATCGGCCTGTCGTTCATTGCGATGGCGGCGTGGACGCTGATCCCCGACAAGTTCGAGGACGACGACGCGCCAAAGCCGCGGTTCGGGGCGTTCCTGACGACGCTCGTCGCCTTCTTCCTCGTCGAGATGGGCGACAAGACGCAGGTCGCGACGATCGCGCTCGGCGCGCAATATCACGACATCGTCGCCGTCACCGCGGGCACGACGCTCGGCATGATGATCGCCAACGTTCCCGCGATCTTCCTCGGCCACGAACTGCTCAAGCGCGTCGATCTGGCGAAGGTTCGCAAGGTCGCTGCGGGCCTGTTCCTCGTGATCGGCCTGTGGGTGCTGGTGCAGACCGCGGGCTGGCTGGGCTAGTCGGCGTTGCGCCCGGCGAGGGTGCGCTCGAAATTCCAGCTCGACGAGCACATCGCGTCGAGGTCGCGCTCCGCCGTCCAGCCCAGCTCGCGCGCGGCGCGTTCGGGGCTGGCGAAGCAGCTTGCGACATCCCCGTCGCGGCGCGGCGCGATGCGATAGGGGATGCGGACGCCGTTCACGCGCTCGAACGCCTCGACCATGTCGAGCACCGAATAGCCCTGGCCGGTGCCGAGATTCCATATCGACAGCGGCTGGTCGGCCTGCGCGATTGCGGCCAGCGCCGCGACATGGCCGTCGGCGAGGTCGACGACATGGATGTAGTCGCGCACCCCGGTGCCGTCGGGGGTATCATAATCGTTTCCGAACACCGACAGTTCGGCCAGCCGCCCCGCCGCGACGCGGCTGACAAAGGGCATCAGATTGTTCGGAATGCCGTTCGGATTCTCGCCGATCAGCCCGCTGTCGTGTGCGCCGACCGGGTTGAAATAGCGCAAGATCGCGATCCGCCAATCAGGATCGGCGGCGGCGACGTCGGCCAGCATTTCCTCGACCATCAGCTTGGTGCGGCCATAGGGATTCGTCGCCGAGGTCGGATGATTTTCGTCGAGCGGCAGATATTGCGGCTGGCCATAGACGGTGGCGCTCGACGAGAAGACGAGCGTCTTGGCGCCGCAATCGGCCATCGCTTCGAGCAGCGACAATGTGCCGCGGACATTGTTGTCGTAATATTTCATCGGCTCGGCAACCGATTCCCCGACCGCCTTCAGCCCCGCGAAATGGATGACGGCCTCGATCGCATGGTCGCGCAAGACTTCGCGCAGCGCGTCGCCGTCGCGGATATCACCTTGGACGAGCGGAACGGCGGCGCCGGTGATCGCTTCCAGCCGCGTCATAACCGACGGGTCGCTGTTCGACAGATTGTCGAAGCACACCACATGATGGCCCGCCGCCACGAGCGGCGCTGCGACGTGGCTGCCGATATAACCCGCACCGCCCGTCAGTAGAATATTCATTGCTCGACCATCTCCATGCGCGCGCAGCGACCGTCGCGGATGGACCTATTCTATCCGCGACATCCTGCCAAATCATTGTCCGTCGGCCATGTGCCGCTTTTCGTGTAACCTTCGCGGCGATATCGGCGAACAGGTCATCAAACGCCGTCATCTGCTTTTGTCAGGATCCGCCAATTGAGCATCGACGAACCTTCGCTGGCGCGCCTGATGGCCGCATCGCAGCGGGGGGACCGCGCGGCCTATCGCGCGTTGCTCGGCGATTGCCGCAAATGGCTCACCCGCTATTTCGCGCGGCGGATTGCGCCGCACCATATCGACGATCTGGTGCAGGAAACTTTGGTGTCGATGCACCGCAAGCTCGCGACATGGGATAGCAATCGGGCTTTCCTGCCATGGCTTGCGGCGATCGCGCGCTATCGCTGGATCGACATGCTCCGCCGCCAGCGCGACGAGGCCGAACTCGGTGACAACGACGCCGCGGTCGGCGCCGAGGACGAGGCGGTGCATGCCAAGCTCAGCATTGATCACCTGCTGACGTTGCTGCCGCCGGCGCAGGCGCAGGCGATCACGCTGGTGAAGATCGAGGGCGCCTCGATCGCCGAGGCATCGCAGATTTCGGGACAGAGCGAATCGCTCGTCAAAGTGAATATCCATCGCGGGCTCAAAAAGCTCGCCGAACTGATTGAGAGTGAGTGAGATGAAGGACGCATCGATCGACGATCTGATCGACGGCTTGGCAAGCGACCTGAAGCCCGTTCGCCCACGGCGCGTCGTGCGCGGGTCGCTGTGGGTCGCGGCCGGATGGCTGGGCGTCGGCGCTTTGCTGGTCGGGCTGTTCGGGAGGCGGCACGATCTCGCCACGGGCGTAATGCCGCCGCTTTCGATGCTCGCCTTCTGGCTGCTCGCCGCTGCGGGTGTCGCCGCGGTATGGAGCGCGCTGCGCATGGGGCTGCCCGGGGTCGGGCGCGACTATGGCGGCTGGCGCTGGGCGGTCGCTGCGTTGCTGGCCTTGCCGCTCGCGGCGCTGTTCGTGTTTTTCGGCGAGGCGCATGACCCCGCCGAAGCCGCCCAGCGCGGTTTCGACATACATTGCCTGGCGCAGGGCGTGGTTTCAGGGCTGGGCGTCGGGGCGGCGCTGTTCCTCTGGCTCAGGGCGAGCGCGCCGACGTCGCCGACGCGCGCGGGTTGGGTGATCGGGGTTGCGGCGGGCGCGGCCGGGGCAACGATCATCGCGCTGCTGTGCTCGAGTGACGACCTTGTCCACATCACGCTCTGGCATGCGTCGGCGGTGCCCTTCTCGGCGATCGCCGGCCGGCTGATCCTGCCCCGCTTCCTGCGCTGGTAAGCGTCAGCCGAGCGGTATCAACATGCCAAGCCCCACCGCCGCCGTGGCGAGCCCCGTGACCAGCGCGCCCTTCGGCCAGCGCGAAAGCAGCAGCACGAGCGGCAGTCCGGCGATCGAGGCCATGCCGATGAAGGCGACGGGTCCCTGATACGGGCCGAAGTCATGGACCGCGCGCCACGCCGCGAGAACGAGCAACGCCACGGCGAATCCGCGCAAGGTGGCGACCGTCGGCAGACGCTCGAACGCGGCGTCGCGGCGCAGCCGATGGGTGCTCAACGCAAGGCACGCCAGCGACGCGTAAGAGAGAAGGGCCGGCTCAAGGCGCATCGACGGCCTCGCGCAACGGGTTGGCGGGGCGTGCCGCGACGCGGGGTTTCCGTGCCGGGCGCGACGATTTTTGTGCTGCCCGCCAGGCGCCGAAGCCGAGCAACGCGCCCGTCGCAAGCATCGCGAGATCGAACGCGACGAACAACCAGTCGCCGTTCGCGAACGATCGGACAAATCCCCGATCGGTCGTGAGCGCGTTGACCAGCGGCAGCGCAAGGAACGCAACCGCTGCAATTGCGAGCGTTTCGGTCCAGGCGCGGCGGATCGGCCGCACACACGCCAGCGCCGCGAGTCCGAACCAGGTCCAGAACATGATGCTCACCTCGATGTCCCCGCGCGCTGGCAAAGTCGCCGGCAGCAGGCGGTTGGCGAGGAGGAACGCCGCCATGCCCGCGGGAAGGCAGGCGATGGCGCCGACATTCAGCCGTTCGGCCAATCGGATTCCGAAGAAGGGCGCCGCGCCCGGACGCTTGCGCTTCACTGTCCACAGCATGAGCCCGGTGCCGACCATCGCCGTACCCGCGAGGCCGAGCAGGAAATAGGTCCAGCGCAGCACGGGACCGGCAAAACTGCCCATGTGCAGGCCGAGCATAACCCCGCTCGTTTCGGCCGCCGGGCCGGGAGGGGGGGATGCCGATAGCCGCCGCCCGTCGACGCCCGAAAAGACGATCGATCCGCCGCGCGCATTGAGCCGATCCTTCGCGCTCTGGAACAGGGTGATGGTGGCCGTCGCGTCATTCGGATTGCGGACAACCATCGTCGCGGGCCGGCCGCCGCCCCATTCTTCGGATGCCTTGGCGATGAGCGGCGCGACGGGCGTCAGCGCGGCGGGGCGCCCCGTTGCATCGGCGTCGGGCTCGGCGCCGAAAACGGCGGTCTCGAAGGTCGCCGGGTCCTTGTAATTCGCCTGGATCGGCCAGGGCATATACATCGCCACCAGCGTGATCAGGCCGGTGTAGGTGATCATCGCGTGGAAGGGCAGGGCGATCACCGCCGATACATTATGCGCATCGAGCCAGCTGCGCTGCCCCTTGCTCCACCGCAGCGTGAAGAAATCGACGAAGATGCGCTTGTGCGTGATGACGCCCGAGATGATCGCCGCCAGCATCGCCATCGCGCACAGCCCCGCGAGCCAGCGCCCCCAAGGATGCGGAATCTGGAGCTGGAAGTGAAAGCGATAGAAATGCTCGCCGCCGCGCGTGTCGCGCGCCGTCACTTCCTCGCCGGTCGCCGGGTCGAGCCGCAGTTCGGGGCGGCGCGGCGCCGGCTTTGCATTCGGATCGGGGTTCGGACGTTCGCGGATGAAGATGCGCGTCGCGGTCGTGCGCGCGTCAGGGAGGTAGATGAACCATTGCTCGGCGGTCGGGGCGACCTTTTGCAAATGCGCGACCGCGGTGTCGGCAGCGGTCGCGGCCGCGACCGGGCGCAGGTCGATCTCGGGCTGCATCCAGCGCGTGATTTCGGGCCGGAAATAGCTCGCGGTGCCGGTGAGGAACATGGCGAACAGAATCCAGCCTGCGAGCAGTCCGAGCCAGCCGTGGATCCACGCCATCGACTGGCGAACGCCCGTCGCTGCGTTCGATGCCGCCTTGCTCATAGCGCCGGTCCCAGCAGCCACAGGCATCCGACCGATCCGAACGCGAGGCCCCAGATAGTGCCCGCAACGCGCGCAAGCCGCGTTTCATGAAAGGCCCATAGAATGAGGCCGGCATAGACAAGGAAGGACAGCGTCATCGCCCATATCGTCGCCTCGGCGCGGTCGATCGGGGCGATCCGCGCGAGGAGCGAGACGAAGCCTGCCGTCGCGGCATAGCCGCCGACGATCGCGGTGAATGCCCGCGCAGCCATTCGGCCGTTCGCGATAGATGAGCCCGCCATTTTCCCCTTCATCGTCAATCATCCGACTGCGACTTGCCCTAAACAGATTATGCGACTAGCTGCAACTGCGAATCTGTAGCAATAGCAATAAGGGGTTAACATGAAGCCGAATTCGCGCGCCGCAGTGCGGTCGAATCTGTCGCGTGCCGCGCTGGCCGCGGCGATGCTTGTGGGCGCGCAGCCCGCCTGGGCTGCCGAAGACGCGGCCGAGAGCGGCGCGGCGGGCGAGACGATCGTCGTAACCGGCCTCCGCGAAGCCAGCGTCTCGTCGGCGACCAAGACGGGAACCCCGCTGATCGAAACGGCGCAGACGATCACGGTGATCGACAGCGAAGAGCTGGAGCGCCGCAATGCGATCTCGCTCAATCAGGCGGTCGGCTATGTCGCCGGCGTCGCGGCGAACCAGCGCGGCGGCACGGTGTCGCGGTACGACCAGATGTATCTGCGCGGCTTTTCGCCCGGCTTTTTCCTCGACGGCATGCGGCTGATCGCGGGCCCCTATTCGACCCCGCAGACCGATTTCAATCGCATCGAGCAGATCGACATCATGAAGGGGCCGGCCTCGGTCCTCTATGGCAACGGCACCCCGGGCGGCCTCATCAACCTGTCGAGCAAGAAGCCCGAAGCCGAAGCCTTCGGCCGTTTCGAGGCGCAGGTCGGCAATTATGACAGCCTGCGTTTCGTCGGCGACATCAACCAGCCGCTCGATGCCGAAGGCAAATGGCGCGGGCGTCTTGTCGGCGGGTGGCAAAAGGCCGACGGCTTCACCAAGCGCACCGAGAGCGAGCGCTATCACATCAGCCCGATGATCGCCTTCGCACCCGACGACCAGACGAATATCACGCTCATCGCATCCTATCAGCACGCGCCGTCGGGCAGCGGCTATTCGGGCGTGCCGGCCTATGGTAGCGTGCTGCCGAACCCCAACGGCCCGATCGAATATCATCTTAACACCGGCGATCCGGCCTACGAGGTTTATGATCACAAGCAGAAGTCGGTCGCGCTCCTGTTCCGGCGCGAGTTCAACGAACATCTGGCGTTCCGCTCGAACGTCCGGTTCCAGAACAACAAGCTGAGCTACCGCCAGCTCTACGTCGGTGGTTTTGCGACGACGGGCACCGGCCTCAACATCAACACCGATTATTCGACGATCATCCGCGGCGGCGGCGGCGCCGACGAGGATTTCGACACGCTGACGATGGACAGCAGCTTCAACGCGAAGTTCGAAACCGCAGGCATCGAGCACGACATATTGGTCGGCCTCGATTACCTCCGCATCACCGGCGAGAATTTCCAGCAGTTCAATACCGGCCAGACGACCAACCCGCTCACGAGCATCCCGAACCTCAACCTCTACGCGCCCGTTTATGGCGTCGGTATCCCCAGCCTCGACCTGAAACTGCTCTCGCCCGCCTACACGAACAGCTATACCACCCGCGACCAGACCGGCATCTATATCCAGGACCAGGTGAAAATCGGCGGGCTCCACCTGATCGCGAGCGGCCGGTGGGACTCCTATGACCAGCGCACGCTCAACAAAAAGAATCGCGTGCTGACGCCGCTCTCGCAAAGCGCCTTCACGATGCGCTTTGGCGCGCTCTATGAGTTCGAATTCGGCCTGTCGCCTTATGTGAGCTACACCGAATCCTTCGAGCCGCAAGCGGGCGCCGACTATCTCGGCAATCCCTTCTCGCCGACCACGGGCAATATGTATGAGGCGGGGCTCAAATATCAGCCGCGCGGCCTGAATGCGCTCATCACGCTGTCGGCGTACGAGTTGAAACGGCAGAATGTTCCCGTTGGCGATCCGCTCGCGGGCACCGGCGGCCGGCCGACGAATTCGCAAATCCAGATCGGCGAAACGCGCGTACGCGGCGTCGAACTCGAAGCCCGCGGCGAGCTCCGCCCGGGGCTCGATATCATCTTTGCCGGCACCTACACCGATGCGTTGATCACGCAGGGCGCGCCCGCCGTTCCCGCGTCGGCGCCGACGCTCACCCGGCTGGGTACCACCGGCACGCCTTCGACCACGGGCACCGTCCCGCTTGGCGTGCCCGAATGGCAGGCGTCGGGGTTCCTGTCGTACGATTTCGGTCGCGGCGGGGCGGGCGAGGGCCCGCTTGGCGGCCTGAGCCTCGGCGCGGGCTTCCGCTATGTTGGCGGCTCTTTCGGCTCGACGAGCTACAAGGTCGTGAACAGCGTGACGACCTTCGAACTGTTCAAGACGAAGAGCTTCACGCTATTCGATGCGATGCTCGCCTACGACCTCGGTCATGCCAGCCCGGCGCTGGATGGCCTCAGCGTCGCGGTGAACGCGCAGAATCTGTTCGACAAGCAGCATGTCTCGTCCTGCTTCTTCTCGAACAGCTGCTATTTCGGCGCGTCGCGGACGGTCGTCGGATCGCTGCGCTATAAATGGTGAGCTTTTGTTCGGGTTATTCACTCTCCTGATTTGACCGATCTACCAGTTCGGAAAATTGAGGGTGGAGGAGCGGCGTGAGCAAGGTGGCTTGCAAATGCTAGCGGCTCCTTACAGAGCCATGGCCGTCCTGTTGCTGCTTCTGCACACACCAACGGGCAGGGGAGCGTCATAATAGAAATGGCGCTCCCCTAAACTTCCAGAACCATCGACCAGAATGAAGCGATGAGCGTTACTGCAAGCAGATGAAAACGGTGAGCGCCAAAAATGGCGCGGGTCGCCGGTTGCGGCAAGAAACAGATTGCTGGGCCTTAACGCGTCGCCCATTCGGCCCTGTACCAATTTACAAAGGCCGGGATTCCGACAGACATGGGAGTTGTGGGGGAAAAACCGAGATCTCGACTAATGTCTTCGATATCTGCAAACGTCTGATGAACATCGCCATCTTGCATCGGCAATAGGTTGATCTTGGCTTTTCGATCGCATGCCTCTTCGATTGCTTGAATCAGGTCGGTTAGCTGCTCGGGACGGTTGTTGCCGATGTTGTATAACCGATGAGGTGTCGTGAAACCGCCTGGTTTTTCTCGATTATCGTCTTTGGGGGGATGGTCGAGCGCCAAGATGACGCCGTTTACGATATCGTCGATAAAGGTGAAATCGCGAAGCATGTCGCCGTGATTGTAAACGTCGATTGGACCGCCGCTCAGTACTGCTTCGGTGAACTTCCATACGGCCATATCGGGCCTGCCCCATGGCCCATATACGGTAAAGAAGCGCAGGCCCGTAAGCGGTATCCGGAAAAGGTGGGCGTAGGTTTCGCTCATCAGTTCATCGGCGCGTTTTGTCGCTGCATAGAGCGAAATCGGTGTATCGGCGCGATCGGAGACCCGGAAAGGCGTATCCGATCGCATCCCGTAGACGGACGAAGACGAGGCGTACACTAGGTGCGAAATGGCTCTGTGGCGCGCCAACTCCAGAATATTGACGTGGCCTGAAACGTTCGAGTGGATGTAGGCGGCCGGATTGTCGAGCGAGTAGCGCACGCCAGGTTGAGCACCGAGATGTACGATGCGTTCGATTGTCTTATTGGAAAGCGCATTGGAGAGCGCGTTGGCTTCGCCAAAATCAACATCCAGAAAAGAAAACGACCGACCATGGATTGCCTCAAGGCGCGCGATCCTCGCGCGCTTGAGGTCAAGGGAATAATATGGGGTGAAATTGTCGATGCCGATCACATGTTCGCCACGATCGAGCAATGCGGCGGCGACGTGCATCCCGATGAAGCCGGCTGCTCCGGTTATAAGCGTTGTCACATTCACTCCCCATATCCTGCGCCGGCATCGGCGCGATCTCGCCGCCGGGAACGGCCAAGATCGAGCCGTCTTTGCGGCTTTTAGCGATGCAATGGTAAATTCACAGGTAAGAGCCACGAGAGCAATGCTGCGCCGGAATGGGACCGCTGCCGCGGATGTTGGCCGCAGCATTCCAAATGCGGATATCGGGTCGTTGAAAAGTGGTGAGCCCTGCTGGGTTCGAACCAGCGACCTACTGATTAAAAGTCAGTTGCTCTACCGACTGAGCTAAGGGCCCATCGCGGTGGCGGCTAGGCGCCTCGCGAAGTGAGGTGTCGCCCTAGTGCGCCGATGCGCCCCGGTCAACCGGCTTCGGACGCGAAAGTCGCGCGGCGAGTTGGCGGACGCTGCGACCATGCAGCGGATGCTGCCATTCGGGGACGATCGCACGCAGCGGACCGAGCACGAACGCGCGCTGTTCGATCGCGGGATGCGGGATGGTGAGCGCGCCGTCGGACCAGGTGCCGCCCGACCAGAGCAGGATGTCGAGGTCGAGCGTCCGCGCGCTCCAGCGCTGGCCGGTGCGGCGGCCGAAGCTCGCCTCGATCGCCTGCAGCCGTGCGAGCATTTCGGGCGGACTGAGCGGTGAGGCGACCAGCGCGACGGCGTTGGCGTAGCGGCGGCGCGACGGGCCGATCGGGTCGCTCGCGATAATCGGGCTCGCGTCGACTGCCTCGATATCGGCACTCTCCAGCGCCGCCAGCGCGGCGAGCAGCACCGCGCGCGGGTCGCCGAACCGCGCATGGCGCCGATTCGATCCGAGCCCGATGGCATAGAGGGGAAGCGGCATTGCGTTGCTCATGGCGCAGCGCCTATCGCAGATGCGTGGAAATTGACAGCCCATTGCCCGGAACCGAGCCGCCGCGTGACTGCCCGCGCTGTCCGCGGCTCGTTGCGTTTCGCCGCGAATGCCAGGCCGAGCACCCCGATTGGTGGAACGCGCCGGTCCATGCATTCGGCGATCCCTACGCCTGGCTCGCTTTTGCGGGACTCGCGCCGGGCAAGCATGGCGCGAACCGGACCGGCCGGCCTTTCACGGGCGATTATGCGGGCGACCTGCTGTTTGCGACGCTCGCCGAATTCGGTCTCAGCAAGGGCTGCTACGATGCACGGATCGACGACGGGCTGACGCTCGACGGCGCGATTATCGTCAACAGCGTCAAATGTCTGCCGCCCCAGAACAAACCCACGCCCGCCGAAATCGCGAACTGTCGCCCGTTTTTCGAAACGCAGCTGGCAGCGTTGCCGAAAATCCGCGTGATCATCGCGTTAGGGCGGATCGGGCATGACGCCACGCTAAGGGCGGCCGGCGCGCGCCTCGCGGGCTCCCCTTTCGGCCATGGCGCAGTGCATATGCTGCCCGATGGACGGCATATGGTCGATAGCTACCACTGCTCGCGCTACAACACGAACACCGGGCGGCTGACGCCCGAAATGTTCGCCGATGTCTTCCGCACCGCGTTGGCGCTCCGCGATCAGACGAGCGGGCCGAATTCCTCGACCAGTCCGCGGTAAAGGACGCGCTTGAACGGGACGATCAATTTTTCGATCTCGTTCAGCTCGGCCCACTTCCACGCGCGGAACTCCTGATGCTTGGTGTGGATGTTGACGTCGCCGTCGTCACCCATGAAGCGCATCAGGAACCAGTGCTGGCGCTGGCCGCGATATTTGCCGCCCCACATCTTGCCGATCAGATGGTCGGGCAGGTCATAGAAATATTCCTCGCGGCTGCGCGCGATGATTTCGACCAGCCCGCCGTGGACGCCGGTTTCCTCGCCGAGTTCGCGGATCGCCGCTTCTTCGGCATCTTCGCCGTCGTCGATCCCGCCCTGCGGCATCTGCCACGCCTCGCTCGACGTATCGAGCCGCTGGCCGACGAAGACGCGGCCGTCGCGATTGGCGAGCATGACGCCCGCGCAGGGGCGGTAGGGGAGGGAGCTATGATCGATCATGCCGCCCCGGTAGCTTCGGCGACGATCGCTTTCAATACGGTCAATGCCCCGCGAATATCTTCTTTGGCGCTCGGAATGCCTTGGGCGAGGTTGATATAACCGTGGATCGTGCCCGCCGCCTCGCGATAGGTGGTGGGCACCCCGGCCTCGATCAGCTTCGCCGCATAGGCGCGGCCTTGGTCGCGCAGCGGGTCGAGCCCTGCGGTGATGAGTAGCGTCGGGGGCAGGCCCGCGGCCGGAAAATCGAGCGGCGACGCGCGGTAGTCGGCGGGGTCGGCGGCGTAGTGATTGCCGAACCACGTCATGCTGCCCTGCGTCAGCAAATGGCCTTCGCCAAAATCGCGATAGCTTTGCCAATCGTCATGCGTGGTGACCGCAGGATAGATAGGGTGGATCGCGATCACCGGTTTCGAAGCGGGCTTGTCGCGCAGCGTGAGCGCGGTAGCGATCGTCAGATTCCCCCCGGCGCTTTCGCCCGACAGGACAAGCCCGGTGCAGGGAATGTTGTCGGCGACCCAGCGCGTTGCGGCCTCGCAATCGAGCGGCGCGGCGGGGAAGGGATGCTCGGGCGCGAGGCGATAATCGACCGCGATCACGGGCATGTCGAGCAGCCGCGCCGCTTCCGCGCAATAAGCGTCATGCGTGTCGAGATCGCCGATCACCCAGCCGCCGCCGTGATAAAAGACCATCACCGGGCCGGTTTCGCGGGCCGGGCTGTTATCGTAGATGCGGATCGCGATCTCGCCGGCGGGGCCGGGGATGGTGCGATTCTCGACCTTGGCAATCTCGCCGCGCGGCACGTCGGCGAGCTGGCCCATCACGCGGAACATCTCGCGCGCGCCCTCGGGCGGCATCTCTTCCATTTTCGGGCCTTGCTGCGCGTTCAGGAAGGCGAGGAAAACCGCCACATCAGGGCGCGTATATGGGGTGGTGCCGTCGGTCATCTGCGTCTCTCCCTGATCGCCATTTTCACCATGCTATTCGGTATCGGCGGGGTAAATTCAATCCCGAAATGAAACTCACCTGCGCTTCACGCTTTGCAGGGTACAATTTTTTCTCAATTGCGGCTTGGCGCCCACCGGCCTAGGCCGATGTCACAGGTTCGCAAGATTTGAGGCAGAAGAGATAATGGCGACAGCGGTAGTGGACCAGGCCGACAAACGGCAGTCCCCCCTTTCGGATGCGGTAGTTGTACGATTTGCCGGGGACAGTGGCGACGGGATGCAGTTGACCGGCGGTCAATTCACTCTGTCCTCCGCGCTCGCGGGCAACGACTTCGCGACCTTCCCCGACTTTCCCGCCGAAATCCGCGCGCCGCAGGGCACGTTGTTCGGCGTGTCGGCGTTCCAGATCAATTTCGGATCGTCGGCGATCGACACCGCGGGCGACGCTCCTGACGTGCTTGTCGCGATGAACCCCGCCGCGCTCAAGACCAATGTCCCGCAATTGAAGCAGGGCGGCCTGATCATCGCCGACGAGGGCGAGTTCAACGACCGCAACCTCGCCAAGGCGAAATATGAGGCGAACCCGCTCGACGATGGCAGCCTCGCGAAGTGGCAGCTGCTCAAGCTCAACATCAGCCAGCTGACGATGGATGCCGTCAAGCCGTTCGGGCTCGGCAACAAGGAAGCCTTGCGCTGCAAGAATATGTGGACGCTGGGGCTCGCGCTCTGGATGTTCGACCGCGACCGTCAGCCGCTCATCGACTGGCTCAACGCGAAGTTCGCGAAGGCGCCCGATCTCGCGGCCGCGAACGTCGCCGCGCTCAACGCGGGCCATGCTTATGGCGAGACCGCCGAACTTGCGGGCCCGCTAAAGCAGCATCATGTCGATCCGGCGCCCGTCGCGCCCGGCCTCTATCGCACGCTGACCGGCGCCGAGGGCATCGCGCTCGGCCTCGTCGCGGGTGCGCAGCTGGCCAAGCTGCCGATGTTCTTCGGCGGCTATCCGATCACGCCGGCGTCGGCGATCCTGCATCATTTGTCGCGGCTCAAGGAATATGACGTCACGACCTTCCAGGCCGAGGACGAAATCGCCGCGATCTGCTCGGCGATCGGCGCCAGCTATGGCGGCTCGCTGGGCGTCACCAGCTCGTCGGGCCCCGGCATTGCGCTGAAGGGCGAGGCGATGGGGCTTGCGATCATGACCGAGCTGCCGCTCGTCATCGTCAATTCGCAGCGCGGCGGCCCCTCGACCGGCCTTCCGACCAAGACCGAGCAGTCGGATCTCTATCAGGCGGTTTACGGCCGCAACGGCGACGCGCCGATGCCCGTCGTCGCCGCGCGCTCGCCCGGCGATGCGTTTGAATGCGCGATCGAGGCGGTGCGCATCGCGGTGCAATATATGACCCCGGTGATGTTGCTGACCGACGGTTATATCGCGAACGCCGCCGAGCCGTGGGCGGTGCCCGACCTCACCACCTATGAGGCGTTCCCGGTCGAATTCCTCACCGAAGCGCCCGAGGGCGGGTTCAAACCCTATGGCCGCGACGAGAATCTCAAGCGTCCGTGGGTGAAGCCGGGTACGCCGGGCCTGCTCCACCGCATTGGCGGGATCGAGAAGGAACTCGACACCGGGCACATCAACTATGCGCCCGAAAACCATCAAGCGATGACCGATATCCGCAAGGACAAGATCGACGGCATCAAGGTTCCCGACCAGGTCGTCGAACTCGGTGCCGAGGGCGGCAAGCTCGCGGTCGTCGGCTGGGGCTCGACCTTTGGCCCGATCCATCAGGCGGTGCGCCGCAAGCGCGCCGAAGGCCTCGACGTCAGCCACGTTCATATCCGGCACATCTGGCCGCTGCCCGCCAATCTCGGCGAGCTGCTCAAGAGCTTTGACCGGGTGATCGTGCCCGAAATGAACACCGGGCAGCTCAAGACGGTGCTGCGCGACCAGTATCTGGTCGACGCGAAGCCGGTGAACAAGGTGTCGGGCCAGCCCTTCACCATCGCCGAAATCGAAGCCGCCATCGAAGGAGCGCTCGCATGAACGAGATGACCACTATCGCGCGGACGACGACGCTCAAGGATTGGGAAACCGATCAGGAAGTCCGCTGGTGCCCCGGGTGCGGCGACTATGCGATCCTGAAGGCGGTGCAACGCACGATGCCCGAAATCGGCACGACGCCCGAAAACACCGTCTTCGTCAGCGGCATCGGCTGCTCGTCGCGCTTCCCCTACTATATGGAAACCTATGGCTTCCACACGATCCACGGCCGCGCGCCGGCGTTCGCGACGGGGCTGAAGCTTGCCAACCCGAACCTCGACATCTGGATCGTCACCGGCGACGGCGACGGGCTGTCGATCGGCGGCAATCACACGATGCACCTGATCCGCCGCAACCTCGATTGCCAGATCATGCTGTTCAACAACGAGATCTATGGTCTTACAAAGGGCCAATATTCTCCGACCAGCCGCGTCGGAACGACCAGCCCGTCGACCCCCTATGGCTCGGTCGATCGCCCGGCGCAGCCCGCCGCCTTCGCGCTTGGCGCCGGTGCGCGCTTCGTCGCGCGCGGCTTCGACGTGTCGAAGGAATTGCCGAACGTGCTGAAGGCGGCGCACGCCCACAAGGGCGCGGCCTTTATCGAGATTTTCCAGAACTGTATCGTCTATAATAAAGACGTGTTCGAGGATTTCGCCGCGCCGAAGGGCGCCGAGGATCGCCAGCTCTGGCTCAAAAATGGCGAACCGATGGTCTATGCGAAGGGCACCAAGGGCATCGCGCTCGACGCCGAGGCGCTGCACCTCAAGACCGTCGATGTCGTCGACGGCGACTGGCAGGCGGCCGGCGTGATCGTCCACGACGTCACCAACCGCAGCGTCGCGCACATGCTCGTCGAAATGCGCTTCGGCGAATTCCCGATGGCTTTGGGAGTCCTCTACGACGACCCGCGCCCGACCTTCGAGGCCGATGTCGTCCGCCAGAACAAGGCGGCGGCCGAAGGCAAGACGGCCGACCTCCAAAGCCTGCTCAAAAAGGGGCAGACCTGGACGGTGACCGAGGGCGGGCCCGAACTCTGATCTTGCCGCGGCACCGCGTGTCGGATCTATAGCTCGGGATGGACAATCTCACCCACAGCCTTGTCGGCGCGGTTCTGGGCCAGATGGGGCTCAAGAAGAAAACCGGCCTCGCGATGCCGACGTTGATCATCGCGGCGAACCTGCCCGATATCGACGCGACCTGCGCGATCTATGGTATCGAATCGCTGTCGATGCGGCGCGGGATCACCCATGGGCCGATCGCGCTGCTGCTACTGCCGTTCATCCTATGGGGGCTTATGCTCGCCTTCGACCGCTGGCAGGGCCGGCGCGGAAAAAGGCCGGCCGAGCGGCTTCCGGTCCATAAAGGCTGGCTGCTCGCGCTCGCCACTATCGGCTGCTTCAGCCATCCGGCGCTCGACTGGCTCAACAATTATGGCATTCGCCTGCTTGAGCCATTCAGCCATCGCTGGTTCTACGGCGACAGCATCTTCATCATCGACCTGTGGATATGGATCGCGCTGGCCGTGTCGATCTGGCTGTCGCTGCGCGGCGAACGGCGCGGGGCGGCGAACTGGCGGCGCCCGGCATGGATCGGCTTCACCGCCATATGCGCCTATATCTTCGTCAACGGCGTCATCACCGGCGCCGCCGAGCGCATGGCCTCGCGCGCGCTTGAAGCGGGCGGCCAGAAGGACGCGCTCGTCGTTGCGAGCCCGCCGCCGCTTGCCTTCTGGAAACGCGACATCTTCTGGCGGACCGCCGACCGCTACGGCACCGCAAGCTTCGTTCCAGGCCTCGGCGGCAGCGTCGATTTGACCGGCGCACCAATCGGCATGGACGATCCACGCCTCAAGACCTGGGTCAAGGCCGACCCCGCGGCGCGCGCCTTCCTGTTCTGGTCGCGGATGCCCGTCGCGCAAAGCGATGGCGACGCGATCCTGCTCCGCGACCAGCGTTTCATGCACCCGCTCGCGCAGGACCGGTTCCAGGTTCGCCTGACCGCGCCCGACACCGCCAGCCATCCCGAATGAGCGCGTCCGCATGACGTCATGGCGCCGCGTGTTTCAACCGATTGTCAGCGCGATGCGTTTGAGGCAGGAAGGTGACAATGAACACGCATGTCAGCCCGCGCCGCGGTAAGGAACTGCTCCGCGCCGACCGAGCTTATCGCTCGGGCGGCGGCATGGCGCGGCTGATCGCGCTGGCGCCCGCGAGCCTCTTTCACCGCATGCTCGACCGGATCGACGCCGGGCTCGCGCAGGGAACGATCGAGAGCCATCTGCCCGACGGCAGCGTGCGGCTGCTCGGCGGACGCGGCAAGGGGCCGGTTGCGGTCGTTCATCTCCACAGCTGGGCCGCGCTCGCGCGGCTGGCGCTGTCGGGTTCGGTGGGCTGGTATCGCGCGTGGGAAGCCGGCGAATGGTCGTCGCCCGATCCAGTGCCTTTGTTCGACCTGTTCATGCGCAACGGCGAAGCGCTGGGCAATGTCGGCCGCGCGCACGGACCGTGGCGCTGGCTCAACAAGGCGATCCATGCGTTCCGTCGCAACGACCGCCGCGGAGCAAAGCGCAATATCCACGCCCACTATGATTTGGGCAATGATTTCTATCGCTTGTGGCTCGATCCGAGCATGAATTATTCGAGCGCGCTGTTCACCAACCCCGGCCAGTCGCTCGAAGAGGCACAGGCGGCCAAGGTCGATGCGATCCTCGACCGGCTCGATTTGCGGTCGGGAAGCCGGCTGCTCGAGATCGGCTGCGGCTGGGGCGCGCTCGCCGAGCGCGCGGTCGAACGCCACGACGTGCTCTACACCGGTATCACCTTGTCGCCCGCGCAGGCCGAAATCGCCGACGCGCGGCTCGCCGCGGTCGATCTGTCGGATCGCTCGCGCATCGAAATCTGCGATTACCGCGACGCGCAGGGGCCTTATGACGCGATCGCCAGCGTCGAGATGGTCGAGGCGGTGGGCGAGGCCTATTGGCCCGCCTATCTCGACGCGATCGCGCGGCTGCTGCGCCCCGGCGGCAAGGCGGCGATCCAATATATATTGATCAACGACGCGCTGTTCGAACGCTACGCCGCGAGCAGCGATTTCATCCAGGCCTATATCTTTCCGGGTGGCTGCCTCATTTCGGAAAGCCGCTTTCGCGCGCTCGCCGAGGCGCGCGGCCTCGCGTGGCGCGATGTGCGACGGTTCGGCGGCGACTATGCCGAAACGCTCCGCCAATGGCGCGAGCGCTTCGACGCGGCGGTTGCTGCGGACCAGCTTCCGTCGGGGTTCGACCCGCGCTTCGTCCGGCTCTGGCGCTATTATCTGCAATATTGCGAGGGGGGCTTTCGCGGCGGCGGTATCGACGTCGCGCAAGTCACGCTCGAAAAAACAACCTGAAAACGGGGAGAGACGTACATGCGAAGATTTTTGGCGGCGGTGCTGCTGTGCACCGCGGCGGCGGGGTGCAGTGCGCCCGCACCCACCGAGACCACCGACAAACTGCCAAAGGATCTGAATGTGCTGTTCTGGACCCAGGATCAACGCGACGCCGCCTTCCGCACGATGGAGACGGTCCCCAAGGTGGTGGTCAACACGGTGAAGGCGGGCGGGCCCGTCTATCCGCTGCCGCAGGGCAAGCCGATCGACCTCGGCGATATCGATGCCCATATGGCGAAACAGCGCAATGCGGGGCTGATCATCGTTCAGGACGGCAAGATCCGGCTCGAAAAATACGCGCTCGGCTATGGCGCCGCGGGCCGCTGGACAAGCTTTTCGGTCGCGAAAAGCTTCACCTCGACGCTTGTCGGCGCCGCGGTGAAGGACGGCTATATCAAGAGCCTCGACGACAAGGTGACCGTCTATATCCCGGGCCTCAAAGGCTCGGCCTATGACGATGTCTCGGTGAAGCAATTGCTCACCATGACCTCGGGCGTCAAATGGAACGAGGACTATACCGATCCGAAATCCGACGTCGCGCTGTTCAATTTGCAGAAACCTGTCGCGGGCGAAGACATAACGGTCAGCTATATGAAGACCTTGCCGCGCGAAGCGCCAGCGGGGTCGAAGTGGGTGTACAAGACCGGCGAGACCAATCTGATCGGCGTGCTTGTGTCGAGCGCGACGGGCAAGACACTGTCGGCCTATCTGTCCGAAAAGGTGTGGAAGCCGTTCGGCATGGAACAGGACGCGGTGTGGATGCTCGGCGCGACGGGGCACGAGATCAGCGGCTGCTGCATGTCGGCGAGCCTCAAGGATTATGCGCGCTTCGGCCAGTTCATCCTGAAAGGCGGGGTCGCGGGCGGGAAGAAAGTGCTGCCCGACGACTGGTTGCCCGCCGCAACGACGAAGCAGGCGGGCATCGACCTGCCGGGCCGCGGCTATGGCTATCAGTGGTGGACCAACGACGATGGCAGCTTCGCGGCGCAGGGCATCTTCGGGCAGGGCATCTTCATCGATCCGAAACGCAAGCTGGTGATCGCGTCGAACGGCAACTGGCCGACCGCGACCGATCCCCAGGGTGTCGGCGCGGCGCGCGAAGCCTTTTACAAAAGCGTGCAGGCGGCGGTGGACAAGGAAGCGAAATAAGTCTCGTCGCCCCCGCGAAGGCGGGGGCCGCTGGCAACCTTGCGTTACGCCGATAGCGGCCCCCGCGTTCGCGGGGGCGACGGGTTTTTAGTCGGTGACGATACTCGCGGCGCGCTGCGCCAACCACACCGCCACAAGCGGGACGGCGACGCCCAGCGCCATGATCCACCATGCGTCGGCAAGCGTCACGGCGCGATAAAGCGCCGCGCCGATCACCGCGCCGGCAACGACCCAGCCCGCACCGGTTCCGGCCGAAATGCGCATTGCGAACCAGCTACCGCCAAAGGTGCCGATGAACCAGCCGACGATCAGCGCGATCGTCGATCCGATCGGGATCAGGACTTCGCCGCTGTCGGGATCATAGACGTCGGGCGAAATCTCGCTGCCGGCATATTGGGCGAGCCAGATCAGCCCGAACGCGACGACGATGCCGATCACCGCGGCAATCGCCGTTCGCAAAATATCCTTGGTCATTCCCGCGCCCTCGCAAACCCTCTTATCCGAGCATCTTAGCGCAGGAAAACGAAGATGGCGTTAAGCTTTTTCCATGACCTTGGGCAGCGCGTGGAAGGCGGTGCTGTCGAAACCTTCGACCATCAGCTTGGCGACATATTCGCCGACCGCGGCGGGGTCCTTGATGCTCTGCGGGTCTTCGCCCGGATAGGCGCGCGCGCGCATTTGGGTACGCGTGCCGCCGGGATCGAGGATCGCCGTGCGCACGGTCGAGATATTGCGCATTTCGGCGCCATAGCTGGTGACGAGCGTCTCGAACGCCGCCTTCGATGCGGCATAGGCGCCCCAATAGGCGCGCGGTTCGCGCGCGACGCCGCTCGACAGCGCGATCAGTCGGCCGTTTGCGGCGCGGCGGAGCAATGGGTCGAAATTGGCTATCAGCGCCTGCTGCGCGATCAGGTTCAGCGTCAGCAGCTTGTTGAATTCCTTGCCGTCAATCGCGGCAACGGGAGTCAGCGTGCCGAGCATCGCGGCGTTGAGCACGAGCATGTCGAGCTGCTGCCAGCGTTCGGCGATCGCGCTGGCGAGGCGCGCGATGCTGTCGCCGTCGGTCAGGTCGAGCGGCGCGATCGTCGCGCTGCCGCCGGCTTCGTGGATGCGGTCTTCGAGTTCCTCGAGCCCGCCCGCGGTGCGTGCGGTGATCACGACATGCGCGCCGCGTGCGGCGAGCGATTCGGCGATGGCTTCGCCGATGCCGCGGCTCGCCCCGGTGACGAGCGCGACCTGGCCCGCCAATTCTTTAGACGTCACAGTCATTGTGTCAGACAACCCGTTCGGCAAGCAGCGAAAATTGATCTTCCAGCCCATGCTCGTCGAAATCGGTCAGCGTGGTCGGATAGTCGCCGGTGAAGCAGGCGTCGCAATATTTCGGGGCGTCGTCGCTGCGCTTCGCTTCGCCCAGCGCGCGGTAGAGGCCGTCGATCGAAATGAAGGACAGGCTGTCGGCGTTGATGAAGTTCGCCATCTGGCCGACGCTCATCTGCGCCGCGAGCAATTTGGCGCGTTCGGGGGTGTCGACGCCATAGAAGCAGCTGTGCTGCGTCGGCGGGCTCGCGATGCGCATATGCACCTCGGTCGCGCCGGCATCGCGCATCATCTGCACGATCTTGAGGCTGGTCGTGCCGCGCACGATCGAATCGTCGATCAGCACGATGCGCTTGCCCGCGATCAGCGCGCGGTTGGCGTTGTGCTTCAGCTTGACGCCGAGGTGGCGGACCTTGTCGCCCGGCTGGATGAAGGTGCGCCCGACATAGTGCGAGCGGATGATGCCGAGTTCGAACGGGATGCCCGATTCCTGCGCATAACCGATCGCTGCCGGCGTACCCGAATCGGGGACCGGGATCACCAGGTCGGCTTCGACCGGATTCTCGCGCGCCAGTTCGGCGCCGATCGCCTTGCGCACCGAATAGACACTCGTCCCGTCGACGATCGAATCGGGGCGCGAGAAATAGACATATTCGAAAATGCACGGGCGCGCCGGATGGTCGGCGAAGGGGCGGTGCGAGGTCAGCTGGCCATCACGAATCGTGACAAGCTCTCCGGGCTCGACCGAGCGCACGAATTCGGCGCCGACGACATCGAGCGCCACGGTTTCCGACGCGAGGATATGCGCATCGCCGAGCTTGCCGATCACGAGCGGACGGATGCCGAGCGGATCGCGGCAGCCGATCATGCCCTCGGCGGTCAGGCAGATCAGCGAATAGGCACCCTCGACCTGCTTCAGCGCGTCGATGAACCGGTCGAGCAGCGAACGATAGTTCGACGTCGCGACGAGGTGGATGATCACCTCGGTATCGCTGGTCGACTGGAAGATCGAACCGCGGCGTACCAATACCTTGCGCAGCGCGGCGGCGTTCGAGATATTGCCGTTGTGCGCGACCGCAAAGCCGCCGGTGGCAAGGTCGGCGAACAAAGGCTGGACGTTGCGCAGCGCGGTCTCGCCCGTCGTCGAGTAACGGACATGGCCGACCGACGAGCCGCCTTGCAGCTGGCGCATGATGTCGTCGCGGTCGAAATTGCCCGCGACATGGCCCATCGCGCGGTGGGTGTGGAACTCCTTGCCGTCAAAGGCGGTGATGCCCGCGGCTTCCTGTCCACGGTGCTGCAGGGCGTGAAGCCCCAGCGCGACAACCGCGGCGGCGCTATCGGCGCCATGAATACCAAATACGCCGCACTCCTCGCGGAGCTTGTCGTCGTCGAAAGGATGGGTCGTCAGCATGTCATTCCAGGGGCAGGGGGGCAGTGACTGCGGCGCATATAGGGACGGCAATCGCAAATGTCGCCCCCCTAATCACGGATTTGTCATATGCGCCGCGACGGACGGGGTGACAGCGGCTTATATCCTGCTCTAAAGCCCGGTTTATGGATGATCAGCGCGACACGACCGACCGATTTCTTCCGCGTTTCGACGCCGCCGGACTGGTGACGGCGATCGTCACCGACGCCGATACGCAGATATTGCTGATGGTCGCGCATATGAACGCCGAGGCGATCGAGCGGACTCGCGCGACGGGGCAGGCGCATTTCTGGTCGCGGTCACGGGCTGCGTTGTGGCGCAAGGGCGAGACGTCGGGCAACGGCCTGACGGTCGTGGAGATGCGCGTCGATTGCGATCAGGACGCGCTGCTGCTGCGCGTGAAGCCCGCGGGTCCCGCGTGCCACACCGGTCGCCGCTCCTGCTTCTATCGCCGCATCGAGGCCGACGGCAGTCTGACCTTCCTGGCGGACGATGCGCAGGGCTGATGTCGCCGCACTTGCGGTTCTGCTGCTCGCGGCATGCGGACGGCCCGCGCCCGACGAACGCGCGAAGGGGATCGACACCGGCAACCCGCTCGAAGTGACTGCCCGCCAGCGCGGCGTCGTGCACTCTGCCGCTGCAAGCCCGGTCGGCGTGTTCGAGCGCGCGCACGATCTCGGCCGCGATGCGATGTGCGTCGTTCCCGATGGCGCCGGGAAATGGCGCTTCGCTATCACCGCCGCCTTCGGCCCCGGCCTCTCGTGCGCCGCTCACGGAACGATGGTTCGCGAGGGTCGCGGCTGGCGGATGCGCTTCGCCGGGGCCGATGGCTGCGAAGCCTTTGTGCATGAGGAAGAGGATGAGCTCCGCTTGCCCGGAAAGCTGCCGTCGCAGTGCCGCCGCCTGTGCCCCGGCCGCGCCTCGCTCGCGGGGCTCAGCTTGCCGCGCGCGAGCTGGTCGGCGAGCGATGCAGGGGGCTTGCGGATCGCCGATCGAGACGGCAATATGCAGCGTCCGTGCGGGGGCTGAACCGCCCCGAAATGAGCCGCTCTGCCGGGCTTGACGTTCACGTCAACGGAAACTAGTTTCACCGGCATGACCGAACAATATGGCCACGCCCATATCGATACGCCCGACCATCTGGGCCGTGAACAATTCAGCATCACCGACTTGTCGACCGAGTTCGGGGTCACCGCCCGCGCGCTGCGTTTCTATGAGGATGAGGGGTTGATCAGCCCGTCGCGCAAGGGATTGTCGCGTATCTATTCGAAACGCGACCGCGCCCGCCTCGCGTGGATCCTCCGCGCCAAGCGCACGGGTTTCAGCCTTGCCGACATTCGCGAGATGATCGACCTCTACGATGTCGGCGACGGCCGCAAGCTGCAGCGTCAGGTCACGATCGAGAAATGCGAACAGCGCATCGGCCTGTTGCAACGCCAGCGCGACGATATTGACAGCGCTGTAGATGAGCTGTCACGCTTCATCGATACGGTGAAAAAAGTCGACGCCGGCCAAAAGGTCGACTGAGCCTCTCCCCAGGCAAGTTCACTGCTAACCTGCTTTTCAGAAGGATTTCCCATGCCCGTCTATCGCGCACCCGTGCAAGACACGCTGTTCCTCCTCAACGACGTGCTCGGGATCGAGCGCTATTCGAATCTGCCCGGTTTCGCGAACGCCACCCCCGATATGGTCGAGGCGGTGCTGACCGAGGCCGGAAAGTTCTGCGAGGAAGTGCTGTTCCCGATCAACCAGTCGGGCGACCTCGAAGGCTGCACGCGCCACGACGACGGTTCGGTGACGACGCCGAAGGGCTTCAAGGAAGCGTATAAGGCCTATTCCGAAGCCGGCTGGGGCCTGCTGACCGCGCCCGAGGAATTCGGCGGGCAGGGGCTGCCGCATGTCATCGGCTTTCCGGTCGAGGAATATCGCAATGCCGCCAACCAGGCGTTCGCCATGTATCCGGGACTGACGCAGGGCGCGACCGCGGCGATCCTCGTCAAGGGCTCGGACGAGCAGAAAGCGACCTATGTCCCCAAGATGATCGCGGGCGAATGGGGCGGGACGATGAACCTGACCGAGCCGCACTGCGGCACCGACCTCGGCCTCATCCGCACCCGTGCGGTGCCGAACGGCGACGGCAGCTATGCCGTCACGGGCACCAAGATCTTCATCTCGTCGGGCGAGCATGACCTGACCGACAATATCATCCACCTCGTGCTGGCAAAGACCCCCGACGCGCCCGACAGCGTCAAGGGCATCTCGCTGTTCATCGTGCCGAAGTTCATCGTGGGCGAAGACGGCTCGCTCGGCGACCGCAACACGCTGTCGTGCGGATCGATCGAGCACAAGATGGGCATCCACGCCAATTCGACCTGCGTGATGAACTACGACGGCGCCAAGGGCTGGATGGTCGGCGAAGAGAATAAGGGCCTCGCCGCGATGTTCGTGATGATGAATGCCGCGCGCCTCGGCGTCGGCATTCAGGGCCTCGGCCAGGCCGACGTCGCGTACCAGAACGCGGTCCAGTACGCGCAGGACCGCCGTCAGGGCCGCGCGCTCACCGGGCCCAAGGACCCGCAGGAAAAGGCCGACCCGCTGTTTGTCCACCCCGATGTGCGCCGCATGCTGATGGACGGCAAGGCGACGGTCGAGGGGCTGCGCGCGCTGTGCACCTGGGGCGCGCTCCAGGTCGATCTCGCGCATGTCGCCGAGAGCGAGGAGGAGCGCCAGCGCGCCGACGATCTCGTCAGCCTGCTGACGCCGGTGATCAAGGGCTTCGGCACCGACAAGGGCTATGAAGTCGCGACCAACGCGCAGCAGGTCTTCGGCGGCCACGGCTATATCGAAGAACAGGGCATGAGCCAGTATGTCCGCGATGCCCGCATCACGATGATCTACGAAGGCGCGAACGGCGTGCAGGCGATGGACCTTGTCGGTCGCAAGCTCGCGCAGAATGGCGGCCGCGCGATCCAGGCATTTTTCGCGATCGTCGACGAGGAGTGCGGCAGCGCCAAGGGCAATGAAGCGCTCGCCGATTTCGCGACGCGCCTCGAAAAAGCCAATGGCGAGCTCAAGGCCGCGACGATGTGGTTCATGGCTAATGGCATGGCGAACCCGAACAATGTCGGTGCCGGTGCGCATCACTATATGCACATCCTCGGGATCGTCGCGCTCGGCTCGATGTGGCTGAGGATGGCCGAAGCGGCGCAAAAGGCGCTCGCCGAAGGCCGCGGCAACAAGGCGTTCCTTGAAGCCAAGCTCGTCACCGCGCGCTATTTCGCCGAACGCTTCCTGCCCGACGCCGGATCGCTCCGCCGCAAGATCGAAGCGGGCAGCGACGCGATGATGGCGCTGGCGCCCGAACAGTTCGTCGCAGCCTGACGTTAGCCCTTGCAACCATCGCCGCCATCATGCGTGGTGGCGGCGATGGGGACCGAGCTATCACCGATCGTCGTCGAAGGGCGCAATTGCTGGCGCATCGAACGCGCCGACAAGGCGAGGATGATCGTCGACGCCGCCGACTATTATGCCCTGCTCGAACGGCTGATGGCCGATGCGAAAGAGCGCATCCTGCTCATCGGCTGGGATTTCGACCCGCGCATCGCGCTGAAGCCCGACCAGCAGGGCAAGGGTGAACCGCTCGGCGATTATCTGCTGCGGCTCGCCAAGGAAAAACCCGAACGCGACATAGACATTTTGCGCTGGAATTTCGGCGGGCTGAAGCAGTTTGCGATGCCGCGTATCCTGTCGATGATCGCACGCTGGAAACTGACGCGCGCGATCAGCTTCCGCCTCGACAGCGCGCATCCGGTCGGGTGCAGCCATCATCAGAAGGTCGCGGTATTCGACGATCATCTCGCCGTGTGCGGCGGGATCGACGTCGGCGCGCGCCGTTGGGACACCCGCGATCACAAGGATAGCGATCCGCACCGTACCGCACCCGACGGCAAAGCCTATATGCCGTGGCACGATTCGACGATGATCCTCGCGGGGCCGGTCGGCAACGCGCTCGCCGACCTTGGCAACGAGCGCTGGCAGCGCGCAACCAAAAAGCCGCTGCGCGACGTCAAGGGCAAGGGCGAGAATTGGCCCGACGACCTCGAACCCGATTTCGAGGGCGTCGATGTCGCGATCTCGCGCACGCGCGCCGAATATGAGGATGGCGAGGAAATCCGCGAGATCGAGCAACTCTATCTCGACATGATCGCGGCTGCGACGCGCTTCATCTATTTCGAGAATCAATATTTCACCTGCGGCAAGATCGCCGCAGCGCTCGCCGCGCGGCTGAACGAGGATGACCCGCCCGAATTCGTCATGGTGATGCCGCAGACCGCCGACGGCTGGCTCGAGCAGATGGCGATGGATGCGGCGCGCGTCCAATTGGTGCGCGAGATTGCGAAGGCGAAGCATGGCGACCGGCTGAAAGTCTATTATCCGCGCACCAGCCGCGGCGAGCCGATCTATGTCCACGCGAAAACCGCGATCGTCGACGACCGCATGATCCGCGTTGGCTCGGCGAATATGAACAACCGGTCGATGGGGCTCGACAGCGAATGCGATGTGACGATCGACGCCGCGCTGGCTGCGAACGAAGGCGTCGAACCCGCGATTGCGCGCCTGCGTACATCGCTGATCGCCGAGCATCTCGACGTGAAGGAAGAAGAAGTCGCGGCCGCGTTCAAGCGCACCGGCTCGCTGATCGAAACGATCGAGGTGCTGCGCGGCAAGGGGCGGTCGCTCGAACTGCTCGATCTCGTGCCCCCGGGGCCGTTCGACGAATTCATTGCCGAGAATGAGGTCCTCGACCCGACCAGCCCCGACGCGATGTTCGAAAGCCTGACCGAACGCGGCCTCAGGAAAAGCTGGCACCGCGGCCGCAACTGGATGAAGCGCCACCGGCCCTTCGGGCGCAAGAGTTAAACCTTCTCGCTTGATGGGAGAAGGATACGCAGCCTTATCGCGAAGCGGTTAGGCGAAGTTGGATGAGGGTGATGGAGTGCTGCTGCGCGATCGCTTCAGGCCGAAACCGCCCCCCCTCCGCTGCGCCCCGGATCAAGTCCGGGGCTCGCTGCCTCCCCCATCGAGGGGGAGGGAAATTCAGTCCGCCAGCGAAAGGATGTGCTTCGCCTGCTTGAGATGCGGCGCGTCGACCATCTTGCCGTCGACCTGCAACACGCCGACCCCGGGATTGGCGGCGAAGGCATCGACGATCGCCTGCGCGCGTGCGGTTTCTTCCGCCGACGGGGTGAAGGCGGCGTTGATCGCCTCGACCTGCGACGGATGGATTGCCATCATCCCGGTGAAGCCGTCGCGCCGTGCGCGGGCGGCATAGGCCGCGAGGCCGGCTTCGTCCTTGATCGCCGGGAACACCGTGTCGATCGCGGCGACGCCCGCGCCGTGCGCCGCAAACAGCGTCAGTGCGCGCGCCACCTCATAGGGCGAGGTATAGCTGCCATCGGCCTCGCGGCTCGTCGTTGCGCCAATCGCGGCGGGCAGATCCTCGGCGCCCCAGGTCAGTCCGAGCAGGCGATCCTTCGCCTCGCGATAGCTGCCGAGCGTGAAGATCGCCGCGGGGGTTTCGGTCGCGATCGGCAGGATCGGCGGCAGCGACGCATCGCGCGCGGCTTCGCTGCGCAGGATCGTGTCGAGCTGCGCGATGCTCGGCGCGCCTTCGGCCTTGGGCAGCATGATCGCGTCGGGTCCGGCGGCAAGGATCGCGGCGACGTCGGCGGCGGTCAGATGGCCGTCGAGCGGATTGACGCGCACCAGCGTCACGACTTCGCGGGTTCCCGCCAGATAGTCGGCGATCGCGTGGCGCGCCGCATCCTTGTTCGCGAGCGACACCGAATCCTCGAGATCAAGGATGATCGCATCGGCGCCCGACGCCGCGGCCTTGGCGAAACGCTCGGGGCGGTCGCCGGGGACGAAGAGGAGGGAGCGGAGGCGCATCAGGCGGCTTTCTTTTTGAGCAGGGCGGAGCGTTCGCACTGGCAGACGATTTCATCGCGCTGATTGATCGCGCGGTGCAGGAAGGTGACAATACCCGCATTCGGCCGCGATTTGGACTCCTTCACGCCAACGACCTCGGATTCGGCGCGCAGCGTGTCGCCGATGAACACCGGCTTGGGCATCACCAGCTTGTCGTAGCCGAGGTTCGCGACGAGCGTGCCGAGCGTCGTATCGCCAACCGAAAGCCCGACCATCAGGCTGAAGGTGAAGGTGCCGTTGACGAGGATCTGCCCGAACTCCGACGCTTTCGCCGCCTCGATGTCGAGGTGCAGCGGCTGCGGATTGTGCGTCATCACGGTGAAAAGCAGATTGTCGGTTTCGGTCACCGTGCGGCGGATGTCGTGGGTCAGCGTATCGCCGATGGCCCATTCGTCGAAATATTTGCCGGCCATTATGCGTCTTCCTTTTCGATCCGCACGAGCAGCGCCTCGACTTGAACCTGCGCGCCCGCAGTCGCGTTGAGCTCGGCCACAACGCCGTCGAACGGCGCGGTCAGGCTGTGCTCCATCTTCATTGCTTCGAGCGTCAGCAGCTTCTGGCCCTTGGTCACCTTGTCGCCTGCGGCGACCTCGACCGCAATGACCTTGCCGGGCATCGGCGAGAGGATGGCGCCGTCACCCGCGCCCACGCCCGCGCTGGCTTCGGCACGCCACGGCGTCAGCTGCCAGACCGAACCGCCCTCGGCAACGAGCATCGCGGGCGACGGCTCCTCGGCGCCGGGGCCGTGGAGTTCGACCTCGACGCGCTTGCCGTCGAGCAGGAAGGGCGCCGAGCGCACGTCGGGTGCGTTGAGGCGGAATCCCGATTGCAGCGAGCGCGGGACCATCGCCATCGCGGCGTTTGTCAGCGCCTGCGCGGTCGGCACGGGCTCTTCGGTCATCGCTTCGCCGTCGCGGCCGATCAGCCCGGTATCGACGGTGCCCGCGACGAAATCGGGATGATCGAGCGCATTGATCAGGAACGCCGAATTGGTCTTCACCGGCCAGATCGCGCTGTCCTCCAGCATCTCGGACAACAATTCGCGCGCTTCCTCGCGGTCCTCGCCCCAGGCGATGACCTTGGCGATCATCGGGTCGTAGAAGGGCGAGACCTCGGCTCCTTCATAAACGCCGGTGTCGACGCGGCCGATATGTTCAGGAAGCTGGAACAGTTCGAGCGTGCCGATCGAGGGCAGGAAGCCCTTCGCCGGATCCTCGGCATAAAGCCGCGCCTCCATCGCCCAGCCGTTGATCGCGAGCTCGTCCTGCGCGAGCGGAATCGGCTCTCCGCTCGCGACGCGGAGCTGCCATTCGACGAGGTCGACGCCGGTGATCTCTTCGGTAACCGGATGCTCGACCTGCAGGCGCGTGTTCATTTCCATGAACCAGATTCGGTCGGCGCGGAGGCCCTCCGACGCGTCGGCGATGAACTCGATCGTCCCCGCACCGACATAATCGACCGCCTTCGCGGCGCGCACCGCCGCGGCGCACAGCGCGTCGCGCGTCGCTTCGTCCATGCCGGGGGCGGGGGCTTCCTCGATCACCTTCTGGTGGCGCCGCTGGAGCGAGCAGTCGCGTTCGAACAGGTGGACGACATTGCCGTGCGTGTCGCCGAACACCTGCACCTCGATATGGCGCGGGGTCAGGATATATTTCTCGATCAGCACATGGTCGTTGCCGAACGACGCGGCAGCCTCGCGCTGGCACGAAGCGAGCGCGTCGAGGAAATCGGCAGCGGCGTCGACCTTGCGCATCCCCTTGCCGCCGCCGCCCGCGACCGCCTTGATCAGCACCGGATAGCCGATCCCCGCCGCTTGTTCGGCAAGGAAGGCGGGGTCCTGATTCTCACCCATATACCCCGGCGTTACCGGCACACCGGCATCGGCCATCAGCTTCTTCGCGGCGTCCTTGAGGCCCATCGCGGTGATCGACGACGGCTTCGGCCCGACCCAGACGAGCCCGGCGTCGGCCACCGCCTGCGCGAACTCGGCATTCTCGGAAAGGAAACCATACCCCGGGTGGATCGCCTCGGCGCCCGTCGCCTTGGCCGCAGCGATGATCTTCTCGCCGATCAGATAGCTCTCGCGCGCCGGCGACGGCCCGATATGCACCGCCTCATCGGCCTCGCGCACATGCAGCGCCCTGGCGTCGGCGTCCGAATAGACCGCGACGGTACGGATGCCCATCTCGCGTGCGGTGCGGATGATGCGGCAGGCGATTTCGCCGCGATTGGCGATAAGCAGGGACTGGATCATTGGGTTCCGTTCACTTCGAAATGCAGGACATGCGCTTCCTTTTCGATCAGGAAGTCATCGTCGAAATCATAATATTTGGCGGCATCGACCGGCGTGCCGGCAAAACCCTCGATCACCTCGAGATTGTCCCAGAAGGTCAGCATCTCGAAATGGACGACATCGTCGTCGGGGCGCCGGAGGCACCACGCACCGCGATTGCCCGCGACCGACCGATAGTCGGGAATGGCGATGTCGAGCATCAGCCTGAAATAGGCTTCGGCCTTGTCCTTGGGGACGATCCCGTGCCACCGCCGCGCGATCATGGATGCGCCTCCGGAAAACCGTGCCGCACATGCAGCGCGTGCAGCAGCCGTTTGAAGTCGCCGACAAAGCGCGTGCCTTGATGTTCGCCGTCGGCGAGCTCGCCGGGCGCGTCATCGGCAAACACCAGCACCGGCAGATTCTGGTTCGCGGCGCCGATCGTGGCGATGGCCGCATTGCGCGGGCGCGGAAAGGCGATGCGGATTACCTCGATCTTCGCTGCCTGCTCGGGAAAGTTCGCGAGCAGCCCGTCGACCGTGATGCAATCCCGGCAATAGAAATTCTGTCCGGGCAATGCGGGGTCTTCGAACAGCGGATCGAGAAGATAAAGACGGTCGTTCATGGTCACACCACCAACATGATCGCGTTGCCGAAATTGTGCACCGCGACGGGAAGAAGCAGGCTGCCGGTGCGTTCGCGTAACCAGACCGCCAGAAAGGATGGAATGGCGGTGAGCGCCATCGTGATGGCGTCGAACTGAAACCCATCGCCGGCGGAATAGCTCAAGGCATGCGCCATACCGAACAAGGCGCACGACAGCACCGCGCCCCAGCCCCAATCGATGCCAAGCAGCCTGATCCGGCCACGGAACGCTTCGTTCAGCGCCAAAAGAAGTATGCCGCGATAGAAGGGTTCTTCCTCCAACCCGGGCATGGTGAGCTGGAACGCCATCGTTTCGCCGGAGGCGGGCTCGTTCGGAAACGACAAGGCGAGGGCCAGAAAGAAAAGGCAATAGAGCAGCGCGACCGGCATCGCCGAACCCAGCGAGCCAGCGTTCTGCCTGAGCGTCAATCCCGAACGCCGCCAGCCGAACGCCGGATGCGATGCGATCGCCAGCGTCGCCGCCAGCGCCAGCAGCTTGCCCTGCCAGTTCCAGTCGCTCGCGCCGAACAGGTCGGGCAGCGCGCCGTAGAAATTGGTCAGCAGCGCGTCGTTGATCACGACCAGCCCCGCCGCGACAAACAGCCAGCGCGGTGAAAATCCACTGCGATCGGTCAGTCCCAGCACAAAGCTCGCCGTCACCAGCATCGCCACGACGGCGAGTATGAAAAGGATCGGATCGGGCATCGTCACATCCGGAACACGCCGAAGCCGCGGTCCTCGACCGGAGCGTTCAGCGTCGCGGCGAAGGCGAGCCCGAGCACATCGCGCGTCTGCGCGGGGTCGATGATGCCATCGTCCCACAGGCGCGCGGTCGCGTGATAGGGATTGCCTTCGTCCTCATATTTCTGGCGGATCGGCGCCTTGAAGGCTTCGGCCTCCTCCGGCGTCCATTTGTCGGCGTCGCGGTGGACCGTCGCGAGCACGCTCGCCGCCTGCTCGCCGCCCATCACGCTGATCCGGCTGTTGGGCCAGCTGAACAGGAACCGCGGGCTATAGGCGCGCCCGCACATCCCGTAATTGCCCGCGCCGAAGCTGCCGCCGATCAGCACGGTGATCTTGGGCACCGTCGCCGTCGCGACCGCGGTCACCAGCTTCGCGCCATGCTTGGCGATACCCTCGGCCTCATATTTGCCGCCGACCATGAAGCCGCTGATGTTTTGCAGGAAGAGCAGGGGAATGCGGCGCTGCTGTGCCAGTTCGATGAAATGCGCGCCCTTGACCGCGCTCTCGCTGAACAGCACGCCGTTATTCGCGAGAATCGCTACCGGAATGCCCCAGATATGCGCGAAGCCGCACACCAGCGTGCTTCCGTAATTCGCCTTGAACTCGTGAAACTCGCTGCCGTCGACGATGCGCGCGATGACTTCGTGGACGTCGTACGGCGCGCGAACGTCGTCGGGGACGACGCCGTACAGCTCTTCGCCGGCATATTTGGGCGGGCGCGGGGCCTTCATCGGAACCTCGAACCCCTTGTCCGCACCCAGATGGCTGACGATGTCGCGGACGATCGTCAGCGCATGCTCGTCATTCTCGGCGAGATGATCGACGACGCCCGATTTCTTCGCATGGAGGTCGCCGCCGCCGAGATCCTCGGCGCTGATCTCTTCGCCCGTCGCCGCCTTCACCAGCGGCGGGCCGGCGAGGAAGATCGTGCCCTGATTGCGCACGATCACCGTCTCGTCGCTCATCGCGGGGACATAGGCGCCGCCCGCGGTGCAGCTTCCCATCACGCACGCGATCTGCGGGATGCGCTTCGCCGACATATTCGCCTGGTTAAAGAAGATGCGCCCGAAATGATCGCGGTCGGGAAACACCTGGTCCTGATGCGGCAGGTTCGCACCGCCCGAGTCGACGAGGTAGATGCAGGGCAGGCGGTTCGCCTCGGCAATCTCCTGCGCGCGGAGATGCTTCTTGACCGTCATTGGGTAATAAGTGCCGCCCTTCACCGTCGCATCGTTGCACACGATCATGCACTGGCGCCCCGACACGCGTCCGATCCCGCAGATCAGCCCTGCGCCGGGCACCTCGCCATGGTACAGGTCGTTCGCCGCCAGCTGCCCGATTTCGAGGAAGGGCGCGCCCGGGTCGAGGAGCCGCTCGACGCGCTCGCGCGGCAGCAATTTTCCCCGGCTCGTGTGGCGCTCACGCGACTTTTCATTGCCGCCGAGCGCCGCCTCGGCGACCGCCGTCCGCAGCGCGTCGGTCAGCGCGCGATTATGCGCGCTGCGGGTACGATATTCGTCGCTGTCCGCGTTGATGCTGGTGCCAAGAACCGGTGCGCTCACTGTACAGTCTCTCCCTGAAATCGGTTCGGAACTAACCCGTCGCTCGTCGATTGAAAAGCGCAGCAGGCCGAAAATGGTTGGTATTGTAACCGGATTTTCCGACGCGTCGGCCGCCTGCCTATCCGTGACAAAATAAGGTCATTTCCATGAAAAAAGCTGTCTTTGCCGTTCTTCTGTCCACCGCTGCGATTCTCGCGGGACCCGTCGCGTGTAGCAGCGGCAAGGACAGCTCCGCCGCCTACACCGTCGGCACCGATATCGGGATCAGCAAGGCCGCGATGAACACCGCCGCGAAGCCCGGCGACGACTTCTACGCCTACGCCAACGGCAATTGGGACAAGACGACCGAAATCCCCGCCGACCGCTCGTCGATCGGTGGTTTTTACGTGGCGCAGCTCGAAACCGAAAAGCGCAATCGCGAACTCGTCGATGCGATCGTCAAGGGCGACGCCGCCGCCGATACAAACGAAGGCCGCATCGCCGCTTTCTACAAGGCTTACACCGACACCAAAGCGATCGACGCTGCGGGTATGAAGCCCGTCGCCGCCGACCTCGCGCGCTTCGCCGCGATCGCCGACAAGGCGGCGCTGTCGAAGGTCCTCGGCGAACAGCTTCGCGCCGACGTCGATCCCTTGAACGCGACCGATTTCGGCACCGAAAACCTCTTCGGCGTCTTCGTAACGCAGGGTCTCGCGACCCCGGGCGAAGTCATTCCCTATCTGCTGCAGGGCGGGCTCGGCATGCCCGAGCGCGAATATTATCTGTCGGCCGATCCGAAGATGGCGAGCATCCGCACGGCGTACCAGGCCTATATCGCCAAGCTGCTGACCGCCGCGGGGCAGAGCGACGCCGCCGCGAAGGCGAAGCGCATCTACGACCTTGAGGTCAAGATCGCCAAGGCGCATGCGACGCGCGAACAGAGCGAGGATTTCACCAAGTCGGCCGACGTCTGGGCGAAGGCCGATTTCGCCAAGAAGGCGCCCGGCATTGACTGGCCGGCGTTCATGGGCGCCGCGAAGCTCGACGGCGCGGCGAAGTTCGGCGCCTATCACGCGAACGCGATCACCGGGCTGTCGGCGCTCGTCGCGTCCGAACCGCTCGACGCATGGAAGGACTGGCTCGCCTTCCATCAGATCAACAGCCACGCCGACGTGCTGCCGAGCGCGATCGATGGCGCGCACTTCGCCTTCTACGGCACGACGATGGCGGGCACGCCGCAGCAGCGCAGCCGTGACAAGCGCGCACTCGACGCGCTCGACACCTATCTCGGCGACGCCGTGGGCAAAGCCTATGCCGACAAATATTTCCCCGCCTCGGCCAAGGCCGAAGTCGGCGACATGGTGAAGAACATCAAGGCGGCCTTCGCCACCCGTGTGAACACGATCGACTGGATGGCGCCCGAAACTAAGAAGGAAGCGATCAAGAAGGTCGAAACGATCGCGGTCGGCGTCGGCTACCCCGAAGGCTGGCGCGATTACGGCAGCTATTCGGTCGGCGCGAATGCCTATGCGAACGAGGTTGCGGGACAACAGGCCGAATATGCGCACCAGCTCGCCAAGATCGGCAAGCCGATGGAGAAGGGCGAGTGGTGGATGGTCCCGCAGACGGTCAACGCGGTGAACCTGCCCGTCCAGAATGCGCTGAACTTCCCCGCCGCGATCCTCCAGCCGCCCTTCTTCAACGCCAAGGCCGACCCGGCGTTCAACTATGGCGCGATCGGCGCGGTGATCGGCCACGAGATCAGCCACAGCTTCGACAATAATGGCGCGGCGTTCGACTCCACCGGCGCGCTGCGCAACTGGTGGACTCCGGCGGATCTGGCGAAGTTCGACGCCGCGGGCGACGCCCTCGCGGCCCAGTTCGACACCTACAAGCCGTTCCCCGATCTCGCGGTCAACGGCAAGCTGACGCTCGGCGAAAATATCGCCGACGTCGCGGGGCTTCAGGCGTCGTACGACGCGTACCGCGCGTCGCTCGGCGGCAAGGAAGCGCCGGTGATCGACGGCTTCACCGGCGACCAGCGCTTCTTCATCGCCTTTGCACAGACCTGGGCGACCAAGATGCGCGCCGAGGCGCTGCGCGCGCGCGTCGCGACCGACGGCCATGCGCCGGGCATGTACCGCGCGCTGACGGTGCGCAACCTCGATGCGTGGTACAAGGCGTTCAACGTCCAGCCGACCGACAAGCTGTACCTCGCGCCCGACAAGCGCGTCCGCGTCTGGGGCTGATGAAAGGGCAGGGCGGGGCGTCATTTCGCCTCGCCCTCGCCGGACGGCGCGCCGGGCTTTTCCTTCAGGATCAGGTAACGATAGACGCCGATCGCGTTGATGATCAGCAACGCGATATTCTGCCATCCGATGCCTTCGCTGTCGGGCTGCAGGAACCCCCATGCGACCAGCGCAATGCTGCTCGTCACAAAGACGACGAATGCCCAGCCAGTCCAGCGCCGCCCGAGATTGAGCGACACGACCAGCGCCGCGAGCGTCGCGGCGCCCGCGCCATAATATTGCAGGGCGGTGAGCAATGTATCGCTCATCGCGGCCGGGCGAGATTGCTGACTTCGACGAGGTTGCCGTCGGGATCGTGGAAATAGAGCGAGTCGATCGTCCCGGTTGCGCCGTCGCGCAATCCCGCGTCGATGATCGCGACGCCCTGCGCCTCCAGATGCGTGCGCCATTCGGCGACAGGCGTATCGCTGAGCAGGCAGAAATTGCCGCTGCCCGGCACGGTATCGCGCGCAATGCTGGGGCTGGTCGCGGCGTCCTGCAGGCTGATCTTGTGGGCGCCGAATTGCAGCGAATATTTGCCCGGCCGCTCCTCGCGCGCAGTCATGCCCAGCACGCGCACATAGAAGGCGCGCGTCACCGCGACGTCGCGCACACACAGCACGATATGGTCGAAACCGGAGACGCGAAATCCGCTCATCGCTCGCTCGCCGTCGTACCGTGGACATATTCGAGCTTCAGCCCGCGCGCGCTCATGCCGCCCCCAGCAGTGCGAAGACGCCCGAAGCGGTGAGGATGGGCCAGCCGATATGGCGGCCGCGCGTGTAGATCGCGTCGAACAATCCCGTCGCGGTCCACGCCGTGCCGATCAGCAGGATCAACTCGCGCGGCGTGCCCGGCCATACGACCGAGGCGGCCGACACCAGCATCAGGAGCGACAGCGCGTGCCACGCGAGGCGAAACACCCTGCGCGCCAGATCGACGCCCATCACGCCCTGATCGAGCATCATCAGCGGCTGGATCAACCGCTTTTCGCCCAAAGCGCCATGCACAATGGCCGTCGTCACCATGAAGGCGGCCGACAGCCACAGCCAGATCACGCGCCGGCGCCGATCAGTTCGCGGCCGATCAGCATGCGCCGGATCTCGTTCGTCCCCGCGCCGATGTCTAGCAGCTTGGCGTCGCGCCAATAACGCTCGACCGGCCAGTCCTTGGTATAGCCCGCGCCGCCCAAGGCTTGGATCGCTTCGCCTGCGACCTTCACCGCATTCTCGCTTGCGAGCAGGATCGCACCCGCTGCGTCGAAGCGCGTCGTCTGCCCTGCGTCGCATGCCTTGGCGACGTTATAGACGTAAGAGCGCGCCGACTGGAGCATGACATACATGTCGGCGACCTTCGCCTGCATCAGCTGGAACGACCCGATCGGCTTGCCGAACTGCTTGCGCTCGCGAACATAAGGAATGACGGTGTCGAGGCACGCCTGCATGATGCCGAGCTGGAGGCCGGCGAGCACGACGCGTTCATAATCGAGCCCCGACATCAGCACGCCGACGCCGCCATTTTCGGGCCCCATGACCTGTTCTTCGGACACTTCGCAATCGGTGAAGACGAGTTCGGCGGTCGGCGAGCCGCGCATGCCGACCTTGTCGATCTTCTGTCCGATGCTGAACCCCGGCATGTCCTTTTCGATCAGGAAGGCGGTGATCCCACGCGACCCGGCTTCGGGGCTCGTCTTGGCATAGACGACGAGCGTGTCGGCGTGCGTCGCATTGGTGATCCAGAATTTGGTGCCGTTGAGGAGGTAGCCGCCACCCTTCTTCTCGGCCTTCAGCTTCATCGACACGACATCGCTGCCGGCGCCTGCTTCGGACATAGCCAGACTGCCGACATGCTCGCCGCTGATCAGCTTGGGGAGATATTTCGCCTTCTGCTCGGCACTGCCCCAGCGGCGAATCTGGTTGACGCAAAGGTTCGAGTGCGCGCCGTAGGAGAGGCCGATCGCGCCCGATGCGCGGCTGACTTCCTCGACCGCGATCACATGCTCGAGATAGCCGAGCCCGAGCCCGCCAAACTCTTCCTCGACGGTGATGCCGTGCAGCCCGAGGTCGCCCATCTGCGTCCACAGCTCGTCGCGCGGGAACCAGTCGTCGGCGTCGGCCTTGGCGGCGAGCGGGGCGATCTGTTCGTCGGCGAAGCGGGCGGTGGTTTCGCGGATCATGTCGGCGGTTTCGCCGAGCGCGAAATCGAAATCGGGGGTGGCGCGCATGGATTACCTATCGATCGAGGGGGCAGGACTGCGCGCGAGTGTGCATCAAAATATCAGCATAGGGAAATTGAAACGAGGTGAGATTTGGCATAAGAGAAATTTATGATAAAGCGCACGCATATCCGCCAATTCCTCGCCGTCGTCGACGCCGGCAGCTTTACGCAGGCGGCGCTGCGCATCCGTGTCACCCAGCCGGCACTGTCGACCGGCATCGCCGAGCTTGAAAAGCTCGTCGGCACGCCGCTGTTCATTCGCAACCGCCGCCAGATCCGGCTGACCGAGGCGGGCGGGCGCTTCCTCCCCATCGCGCGCGATCTCGAGCGCGGCTTTCGCGCCGCCGACAGTTTCGGGCGCGAAAGCGACCGCCGCGCGAGCGAACTGAAGCTCGGCGTGATCCGCTCGGCGCCCGCCGAATTGCTGCAAGCGATCGCCGCCGCGCTGCGGCCGAGCTTCGCGATCGAACTCGTCGAAAACAGCGACTCCGAACTCCGCGCCGCGCTTGGCAGCGGCCGCATCAACATGGCGCTTGTCCCGCTCAGGACGGGCGAGCGCGGCGATCATGTGATGCCGCTCTACGAAGAACCGCTCGCGATGTTCATCGCATCGGACCATCCGCTCGCCGGACGCATCGAGGTCGGTCCCGAGGAGCTCGCCGCTGAAACGATGATCGCGCGCCGCTCGTGCGAATTCCTCGATGCGACGAGCCGCTTTTTCACCCGCCACGGCGTCCGCCCGCGCTTTGCGCTCCGCAGCGACAGCGACGAGCGTTGCCTGCGCATGGTCGCGGCGGGGATCGGCATCACCACCGCACCCGTCTCGCTCGCGATCGACGGCATCGTGCCGCTGAAGGTTGCGGGCTATGATTTCCGCCGCGAACTCGGGCTGATCCTCGATCCGGCGTGGCGGGTCCTGCCCGAAGTCGCGCCGCGCCTGACCCATATGCTAGAAACGATCGCCGCGATCGGCGCCGAATGGCGGCAGGCGAGGGTCGATGCCGCCGCATGATATGGTGCTCCTGCAAGTCTGGCTTGCAGCGTCGAAAGGCCATAACGTTTGCCCCCTCACACCCCGCAGCGGTACGGCGACGTCCTTCACCCCGTCCATTTGGACGTATGACCAGATGAAAAATACCCTATTCCGCTCTCCACGGCGGAAGCGCGAGGAGGCGAGTTTGTTGTCGTCTGAGTTACAGACAAAATCACTGGAGCTGACCCATCTCGACCGGCTTGAGGCCGAGAGCATCCATATCATGCGCGAAGTGATGGCCGACGCGGCGAAGCCCGTGATGCTGTACAGCGTGGGCAAGGACAGCGCCGTCATGCTGCACCTCGCGCGCAAGGCCTTCTATCCCTCGCCGCCGCCGTTCCCTTTGCTCCATGTCGACACGACATGGAAGTTTCAGGCGATGTACGAACTGCGCGACCGCATGGCGCGCGAAAGCGGCATGGAGTTGCTCGTCTATCAGAACCCCGAAGCCAAAGAGCGCGGGATCAACCCGTTCGACCATGGTCCGCTCCACACCGATATGTGGAAGACCGAGGGGCTGAAGCAGGCGCTCGACCTCCACGGCTTCGACGTCGCCTTCGGCGGCGCGCGCCGCGACGAGGAAAAGAGCCGCGCCAAGGAGCGCATCTTCTCCTTCCGCACCGCGAGTCACGGCTGGGACCCGAAGAAGCAGCGCCCCGAACTGTGGAACCTCTACAACGCCCGCAAGGCGAAGGGTGAAAGCATCCGCGTTTTCCCGATCTCGAACTGGACCGAACTCGACATCTGGCAATATATCGCGCGCGAAAATATCCCGATTGTGCCGCTCTATTTCGCCGCGCCGCGCCCGACGGTCGAGCGCGACGGCTTGCTGCTGATGGTCGACGACGATCGCTTCCCGCTGCTGCCGGGCGAGACGCCCGTTCAGCGCTCGGTGCGCTTCCGCACCCTTGGTTGCTACCCGCTCACGGGCGCAGTCGAGAGCGAGGCCAGCACGCTGTCCGAGGTGATCCAGGAAATGCTGCTGACCACCACCAGCGAACGCCAAGGCCGCATCATCGACAAAGATGGCGGTGACGCCAGTATGGAGAAGAAGAAGCAGGAGGGGTATTTCTGATGACCGATCCTGTTTACGTCACCGACGCCCTCATCGCCGAGGATATCGACGCCTATCTCGAACAGCATCAGCAGAAATCGCTGCTGCGCTTCATCACCTGTGGATCGGTCGACGACGGCAAATCGACGCTGATCGGCCGCCTGCTCTATGACAGCAAGATGATCTTCGAGGACCAACTCGCTGCGCTCGAAGCCGACAGCAAACGCGTTGGCACGCAGGGGCAGGAAATCGACTTCGCGCTGCTCGTCGACGGCCTCGCCGCCGAACGCGAGCAGGGGATCACGATCGACGTCGCCTACCGCTTTTTCACCACCGAAAAGCGCAAGTTCATCGTCGCCGACACCCCCGGCCACGAGCAGTACACGCGCAACATGGTCACCGGCGCCTCGACCGCCGACCTCGCCGTGATCCTGATCGACGCGCGCAAGGGCGTGCTCACCCAGACGCGCCGCCACAGCTTCCTCGCGCACCTGATCGGCATCAAGCATATCGTGCTCGCGGTGAACAAGATGGACCTCGTCGATTACGACAAGACCATCTTCGATCGCATCACGCTGGCGTATCGCGCCTTCGCGAGCGAGATCGGTATCACCAATTTCACCGCGATCCCGATTTCGGGGTTCAAGGGCGACAATATCACCGCGCTCTCGGACAATACGCCGTGGTTCAAGGGGCCCGCGCTGATCGAGCATCTCGAAAATGTCGAGATCGGCGCCGCCGCCGACGAGGCGAAGCCGTTTCGCTTGCCGGTGCAATGGGTCAACCGCCCGAACCTCGATTTCCGCGGCTTCTCGGGCCAGCTTGCGAGCGGCAAGGTCCGGCCCGGCGATGCCGTCCGCATCCTGCCAAGCGGCAAGACGACGACGGTCGACCGCATCGTCACGCTCGATGGCGACCTCGACGAAGCCGTCGCGGGCCAGTCGGTGACGCTGACGCTTGCCGACGAGGTCGATTGCTCGCGCGGCGATGTCATCGCGGCAGCGGACAACCCGCCCGAGGCGGCCGACCAGTTCGAGGCGACTTTGGTGTGGATGGCCGACGAGGCGATGATCGCGGGCCGCGCCTATTGGCTCAAGCTCGCGACGCAGAGCGTCTCGGCGACGATCCAGCAGCCGAAGTACGAGATCAACGTCAACACGCTCGACCATCTCGCGGCGAAGACGCTCGAACTCAATGGCATCGGCGTCGTCGAACTGTCGACCGACAAGCCGATCACCTTCGAGGCCTATGGTGATAACCGCACGCTGGGCGGCTTCATCCTGATCGACAAATTGACCAACGCGACCGTTGCGGCGGGCATGCTGCACTTCAGCCTCCGCCGCGCGCAGAATGTCCATTGGCAGGCGACCGACATCAGCCGCGACATGCGAGCGAACCTCAAGAACCAGCGCCCCGCGCTGCTCTGGTTCACCGGCCTGTCGGGGTCGGGCAAATCGACGATCGCGAACCTCGTCGAAAAGAAGCTGCACCGGATGAACCGCCACAGCTTCCTGCTCGACGGCGACAATGTCCGCCACGGGCTCAACCGCGATCTCGGCTTTACTGAGGCCGACCGGATCGAGAATATCCGCCGCGTCGGCGAAGTCGCGAAGCTGATGAGCGACGCCGGCCTCATCGTCATCACCGCCTTCATCTCGCCCTTCCGCGCCGAGCGTGAAATGGTGCGCAGCATGTTGCCCGAGGGCGAGTTCATCGAAGTCTTCATCGACACACCGCTGGCGGAGGCCGAGCGCCGCGACGTCAAGGGCCTCTACAAAAAGGCGCGCGCCGGACAGCTCAAGAATTTCACCGGCATCGACAGCCCCTATGAGGCACCCGAGAGTCCCGAAATTCGCATCGACACGACGGCGATGACGCCCGAAGAGGCGGCGGACCTGATCATCGATCGCTTGTTGGGATGAGGGCATTGGGCGTGGGGGAAACGGACGAACAGCTGGCCGAACGGCTCGCGACTGCCGCGGGCGCGATCCTGCTCGACCTGCGCGGGCAGGGCGGTCTCGAAGGCAAGGCGCTGGGGAAGGCCGGTGACGAGCAGGCCAACGCCATGCTCTGCCGCGAAATCCGCACCGCACGCCCCGCCGATGCGCTCCTCTCCGAAGAGGAAAAGGACAATGTCGCGCGCTGCGGCCAATCGCGCGTCTGGATCGTCGACCCGCTCGACGGCACGCGCGAATATGGCGAGGGCCGCGACGATTGGGCGGTGCATGTTGCGCTCGCCGTCGACGGTGTTGCGGCGGTCGGCGCGGTTGCGTTGCCGGGACTCGATCTTACGCTGACCTCGGGTGCGCCCACGTCGCTCCGGCCTGCGAACCAGCCACTCAAAATGCTCGTCAGCCGCACGCGCCCTGCCGCCGAAGCGGTGTTCGTCGCAGAACGTCTCGGGGCGGACCTGCTCGCGATGGGTTCGGCAGGCGCGAAGGCGATGGCGGTCGTGCGCGGCGAGGCCGACATCTATCTCCACACGGGCGGCCAATATGAATGGGACAATTGCGCGCCCGTCGCGGTGGCGCAGGCGGCAGGCCTGCACGTCAGCCGGGTCGATGGCTCGCAAATCCGTTATAACAATGCGGACACTTATCTGCCCGACCTGCTGATCTGTCGGAAGGAGCTTGCCGCGGACGTGCTGCGCCTTGCCGCGGAATATTCGCCGGACTGACGGGCAGGGCATTGCCAGCGGCGCGACCGCATCCTAATCCGTTGCATCAAGAAACCGAAAAGCGACGGGAGATGCGCGATGACCGACCTGCCTGAAACCAACCTTACCATGCTGACGCTCGTGAAGCCCGAAGGGCAGCTCGAAGTGTCGCTCGAGCGCCGCCCGATGCCGACGCCGAAGCCACACGAGGTGCTGGTGAAAGTGCTCGCTGCGCCGATCAACCCGTCGGACCTCGGCCTGCTGTTCGGCGGCGCCGACATGTCGACCGCGCGCGCATCGACAAGCGATGACCTCCCCGTGATTACTGCCGACGTCCCGCCCGCCGGCATGCGCGCGATGGGCGGCCGCATCGGCGACGCGCTCGCGATCGGCAACGAAGGCTGCGGCACCGTCGTCGCTGCCGGGGACTCGCCCGAGGCGCAGGCACTGGTCGGAAAGACTGTCGCGCTGCTCGGCGGCGAGATGTACGCTGAATATCGCTGCCTGCCCGTCCAGATGGTGATGCCGCTCCCCGACGGCACCGATCCCAAGGATGGCGCCTCCTGCTTCGTCAATCCGCTCACCAGCCTTGCCTTCACCGAAACGATGAAGGCCGAGGGGCATAGCGCGATCGTCCACACCGCCGCAGCGTCGAACCTCGGCCAGATGCTCGTCAAGATCTGCGCGAAGGACGGCATCCCGCTCGTCAACATCGTGCGCAGCGACGCGCAGGTCGAAATCCTCAGGGGCATCGGCGCGAAATATATCGTCAACAGCAGCGCCGACGATTTCATGGAGCGGCTGGTCGACGCGATCGTCGAAACCGGCGCGACGATCGGATTCGACGCGACCGGCGGCGGCAAGCTTGCGGGGCAGATCCTCACAGCGATGGAGGCGGCCGCGGTCAAGCGCATGACGACCTACAGCCGCTACGGCTCGGACACCTTCAAACAGGTCTATGTCTATGGCGCGCTCGACCTGTCGCCGACGACCTTCTCGGCGCGCAGCTTCGGCCTGACCTGGGCGCTCGGCGGCTTCCTGCTGACGCCGTTCATGGCGAAGGCGGGCATGGAGACTGTGGGCCGGATGCGGAAGCGTGTTGTCGACGAGCTGACGACCACTTTCAAGAGCCACTATAGCCATGAGATTTCGCTAACCGAGGCACTGAACGTCGATACGGCGCAGGCGTACAACGCGAAACGCACCGGCGAGAAATATCTGATCAAGCCGCACGGGTAGGGCGAGATTGCGTCTGGTTTTGACCGGTAGTTGCTGTTCCCCGGCGAAGGCCGGGGTCCAGAGCGTGGCCAGCAAACGCTCGCTCTCTAACGCCCTGGGCCCCGGCCTTCGCCGGGGAACAGGGTTGCAGCAACGTCCGATCACCACCCAAAAGCGGTCGTGATCACGACCCACAAGAATGCGGCTTTCCTACATTATTTCCATATGCCAGCGTCGGCTCTGGCTCTTTGATTTCGTAGAAACTCGGTCCGCCGCTTATAGCGACAAAGGCGACATTTCCGACGCACGCGTCGGTATCCTTTGTCGCCTTAAAGCCACAAGAGCCACAATTCGCATGCGCACATGCGGGGCTTTTGTGGCTTTATCGCCGAACGGATACGATTTCCGAATGAAGTTAGGCGGAATTCCGCCACTTCCTGAATCAGCGCTTCATGCACTGGCGCACATCGTCGCGCTTATATTCGCTGCAATTCCACAGCGCCTTTTCGAACCCCGCCTTGTCGTCGCGGAGGTAAGAAAAAGTCATCGCCGCGCGCTGGGTGTCGCTCATCGCGTCGCTGTCGGGTTTCAGCACCGGGTTGGTCCAGCCCATGAACTTGCAATAGGGCTTGTCGCCGCACAGCCGCAGCGCCGTGGTGACAAAGCTCTCGGGCGCCGCCTTGCGGTCGAGCTGGGTGTAGATGGTGTCGCGGCCCGCGCTTTCGCCCGCGCCGGCGACGACGCGCGCCTCGCCGACCGCCGCATTGGCATCGACCCCGGCGAGTTCGACCGGCAACCCCAGCGCGATCGCGTGCAGCGGCGATATCGCCGCGAGCTTCGCTATCGGACCGTCGCTTCCCGACACGGCTCCGCGGAACGCGCCCGGGGTGCCCCAATAGCCCGGCCAGCGGAAAAACAGGTGCGTGTCGACGATCGCGATCTTCTCGAGGCTGTCGCTCCAATAGGGGCGGACCCAGTCGGTGTGATAATGGGTGGCAAGGCCGACGGGCGGATAGGTTCCACCCGCCAGCATCATGTCGGCATTGCTGCGCGCGCGCTGCCACGCCGCGTCCGAATAGCGGCGGCTCAATGCCCCGTCGCAGGTAAAGGTGAACTGGCACCCCGTCATGCGTTCAGAGCCCTGGAATACGACGCCGCAGACCGACTTGGGGAAGGCCGGATGGCGGGCGCGATTGATCACGACCTGGCCGACCGCCTGCTGTCCCTTGGCGTCGTCGCCCGCCTCATAGATCATCGCGGCGGCAAGGCAGTCGCGGGCGCGCGCTTTCGCGTCGCCGCCGCCGGCATAAACGAAGGGTCGCGCCGCGACGAAGCCCTTGGTGACCAGCGCGACCTCGGCGTTCTGCGTTCGCGCGTCGTCCTCGGTGACTGGTGCAAGTACCATCGGCTGGACTTCGGGCACGATGTCGGCGGGCGGCGCGACCGGTTGCCGATGCACCGCACGCTTTCCAGTGTCGGTCGACTGGCTTGCGTAGAGCACCGCCACCAGCGTCGCGACGACGATCAGGACGAACAGCCAGCCCGTCCAGTCGCGCCCCATCCCATCGTGCCACTGGGGCAACGCCGTTTGATCGTCTTGGGGATGCACGAGCGGTCCTCAGATCTCCGGGAGGAAATCGGGAACCGACAGATAACGCTCGCCTGTGTCGTAGTTGAAGCCGAGCACGCGGCTTCCCGCGGGAAGCTCGGCGAGCTTCTGTGCGATCGCCGCAAGCGTCGCCCCCGACGAAATGCCCACGAGCATGCCTTCCTCGGTCGCGGCGCGGCGCGCGTAATCCTTCGCCGCGCCGGCATCGACCTTGATCACGCCATCGAGCAGGTCGGTGTGGAGGTTGCGCGGGATGAAGCCGGCGCCGATGCCCTGGATCGGGTGCGGCGCGGGCTGGCCGCCTGAAATGACGGGCGAGGCTTCGGGCTCGACCGCATAGACCTTCAGATTCGGCCAATGCCCTTTCAGGAACTGCGCAACGCCGGTGATATGGCCGCCGGTGCCGACGCCGGTGATCAGCACGTCGATCGGGCTATCCTTGAAATCGGCGAGGATTTCGGGCCCCGTGGTGCGGACATGGACGTCGATATTGGCTTCGTTTTCGAACTGCTGCGGCATCCATGCGCCGGGGGTGGTTTCGACCAGCTCGATCGCGCGCTCTATCGCGCCCTTCATGCCCTTTTCGCGCGGCGTCAGGTCGAAGGTCGCGCCATAGGCGAGCATCAACCGGCGACGTTCGACCGACATGCTTTCGGGCATGACGAGCACGAGCTTGTAGCCTTTGACCGCGGCCGCCATCGCGAGGCCGATACCGGTGTTACCCGACGTCGGCTCGACGATGGTGCCGCCGGCCTTCAGGCTGCCGTCCTTCTCGGCGGCTTCGATCATCGCAAGGCCGATTCGATCCTTGATCGATCCACCGGGATTGCTGCGTTCCGACTTCACCCAGACTTCGGCGTCGGGGAACAGCTTGGCGACACGGATGTGCGGCGTGTTGCCGATGGTGTCGAGGATCGAATTGGCTTTCATGGTCGGTGCGCTCTTTCCTTGAATTCGAATCGCGGGTCGCGGCGGACACGATTTGGCCAGTCTCCGGCACGCAGCCAGAGTGCCTCGTCCGCCAGCGCCGGCGTGGTCGCGGGTTGTAACGACGCGAGCAGATACTGTCCATAAGGCCAGTCCGCGATGCCCGAGTCCGCGTTGATATGGCCGAACGGTCCGGCGTTGACGAACCGCGCATCCCAGTGTCGCGACAGCCTCCAGACATAGGAGGTTTTGGCATAAGGATCATCATCGCTGGCCACGACGATCATCGGCGTCTGTGACGAAAGCGGCGGCGAGTCGGTGAAGCTTTCGACCCGCTTATCGCGCCGGAGTTGCGTGAGGTCGGGCGGCGCGACGAGCAGCGCGCCGGCGATCCGGTCGCGCGCAACGCTGCTGGCGGCGGCGAACCAATGGGCAAAGGCATGGCAGCCAAGGCTGTGCGCCGCAATGAGGACGGGTTCATGTTCGGCGTCGATCGCGGCGGCGATCTGCTCTACCCATTCGTCCTTTACCGGCGCGTCCCAGCCGCCGAGTTCGATTCGCTCGCAGCGGGCGAAGCTTCGCTCCCACAGGCTTTGCCAATGGGTCGGGCCGCTATTGTAGAGCCCCGGAATGGTCAGGATTTTGTAGCGGATATTCGAATTGTGCATGGCGGTCACTCCATCGGGGGAGAGAGGGAAACCGCGGTGACGGGTGATCTCTATTTAATTCAACTGATTAAATTGACAATACGCTTTTGACGAAATGAGCGCGGGGTGCGGCGAATGGTTTTGGCCTTACTCGTTCGTCTGCCTGAATTGCGGCTCGAACGTCCGCGCACGTCGTAGTTCGGGAAATATCCAGGCCCAGAGTGCGGTCACACCGACCGCCGCGCCGCCGCCTATGACAACCGCGCTGACGGGACCAAGCGCGGCCGCCATAGCCCCGGCGCGCATCTCGCCGAGCTCGTTCGAGGCGGAAATCGCAAGCCCCGACGCGGCGCTGACCCGGCCGCGCATATGGTCGGGGGTGTTGAGCTGGATCAGCGTGCCGCGCACAAAGACCGAGAACATGTCGGCGGCGCCCATGAGCACGAGCACGCCGAGCGACAGGATGAGGTTGGTCGAGAGGCCGAAGGCGACGGTCCCGGCGCCGAACACCGCGACCGCCCACAGCATCTTCACCCCGACGTTACGCTCGATCGGACGGATAGCGAGGCCCACCGCAACGCCAACCGATCCAAAGGCGACGGCGGCGCGCATCAATCCGGCACCTTCGGGTCCGGCGTGCAAGATATCGCGAGCGAACACCGGGAACATCGCGGTCGCGCCCGCCAGCAGGACGGCGAACAGGTCGAGCGTGATCGTCCCGAGCAGGAAGCGTTCGACCCAAACGAAGCGCAGCCCGTCGACCATCTCGCGTAGCGGATGGCGGCGGACTTCGGCGGGCGGAGGCTGGACCCGCCGCACGCGGCTGAGGGTGAAGGCTGATATGGCAAGGAGGATGGCCGAGAAGACGTACACCGCGCCCGGATGCGCGGCATAGATGAGGCCGCCTGCCGCCGGGCCGATCACTGACGCCGACTGCCAGGCGATGCTGCTCATCGCGATCGCACGCGGGAGCACTGCGGGCGGGACGATATTGGGCGCGATCGCGCTCATCGCCGGCCCCGAGAAGACGCGCGCGACGCCGTGGAGCGCGGCGAGGGTGAAGAGCAACGGCAGCGTCAACTGGTCATGCCAGGTGAACCAGCCGAGCGTGGCGGCAATGAGAAGATCGATGAGGTTCGAAAAGATCGCGACGCTGCGCCGTTCGAACCGGTCGGCCGCCCAGCCGGCGACAGGCGTCAGGATGGCGAGCGGAACGAACTGGAAGAGGCCAAGCAGCCCGAGCTGGAACGACGCTTCCTTGATCGACATGCCATAGTCGGTGCGCGCGGTATCATAGAGCTGGTAGCCGATCACGACGACCATCGCGATTGTCGCCATCACCGCGGTGAAGCGCGCGAGCCAGAAATAGCGAAAATCTGGAAAGCTGAGTGGGGAGGGGGCTTTGGGCGTTGCTTCCGGCATGACCGGCTCTTCGCCTTCGGGGGGAGGGATCGTCGCCATTGAAGACCGCCGTAGCCCGCTTTTCGGGACTGTCCAGATGGCATAGCTTTGCCGTTCGTCGATTATCGGATGCCATTGATCGGGGCCGCTGGCAGAAGCGCCCCACAGGATTCAGGGAGATACTCGAATGAAAAACAGATTTGCCCGCTTCGGCGGCGCTGCAATGGCTGCGACTTTGCTGGTTCTCACCGCGTGCAACGCATCGGACAACAAGTCGGCGACCGCCACCAACGCCAAGAACTGGACCGAATTTCGCGACAATTTCCTGAAGGGCTATTTCCCGCTCAATCCGAATTTCGCGGTCTATCAGGGCAAGCATGAATTTGACGGCCAATTGCCCGACTGGTCGCCTGAAGGATTGGAAAAGCAGGCCGCCTATCTCGAAAAGGCGATTGCCGACGCCAAGGCTTTCGACGGCGAAATGACCGACGCCGAGAAGTTCGAGCGCGACTATCTGGTTCACGTCGCGCAAGGCCAGCTCTTCTTCCTCCGCGATACCGATTTCGCACAGAAAAACCCGTCCTTCTACACCGGCGCGCTCGACCCCAATGTCTATATCGCGCGGCCTTATGCGGATGCGACGACGCGGATGAAGGCGTTCATCGCCTATGCCGAAAAAGTCCCCGCGGCTGCTGCGCAGATCAAGGCGAACCTGAAGCTCCCGCTGCCCGCGACCTTCGTCAAATATGGCACCGCGGGTTTTGGCGGCTTTGCCGACTATTATAAGGGCGACGCCAAAGCCGCCTTTGCCTCGGTCAAGGATGAAGCGCTGCAGAAGCAGTTCGACGAAGCCGCCGCGAAGGCCGGCGCGGCGATGACCGATCTTGCCAAATATGTCGGATCGCAGCCGGGCACGCCCGACGGCTATGCGCTCGGCGCCGAAAAATTTTCGAAGATGATCCTGACCAACGAAGGCGTCGACACCCCGCTCGACGAACTCGAGCGGATTGGTCAGGCCGACCTCAAGCGCAATCAGGACGCGCTGAAGGCCGCCTGTGCGACCTACGCCGCGGGGATGACGATCGCCGACTGCATGAAGAAGATGAATTCGGACAAGCCCGCCGACGGCCCGGTCGCCGAAGCGCGGCGCCAGCTTCCGACGCTGCGCGCCTTTCTGATCGAAAAGGACATCGTCACGATCCCCGGCACCGAACAGGCGCAGGTCGAGGAATCGCCGCCGTACAATCGGCAGAACAGCGCCTATATCGACATCCCGGGACCGTATGAGAAAGGCTTGCCGTCGGTCTATTATATCTCGCCGCCCGATCCGGCGTGGGACAAGCAGACGCAGGCCGATTTCGTGCCGGGCCGCAAGGATTTGATGTTCACCTCGGTCCACGAGGTGTGGCCGGGCCACTTCCTCAACTTCCTTCATTCGAACCGCGCCGAAAGCATCTTCGGCAAGCTGTTCGTCGGCTACGCGTTCGCCGAGGGCTGGGCACATTATACAGAGGAAATGATGTGGGATGCCGGGCTCGGCGAGGGCGATCCCGAGACGCATATCGGCCAGCTGTCGAACGCATTGCTGCGCGATTGCCGCTATCTCTCTGCGATCGGGCTGCACACCAAGGGCATGACCGTCGCCGACTCGGAAAAGCTGTTCAAGGAACAATGCTATCAGGATGAGGGCAATGCGCGGCAGCAGGCGGCGCGCGGCACCTACGATCCCGCCTATCTCAACTACACGATGGGCAAGCTGATGATCCGCAAGCTCCGCGAGGATTGGACCAAGGGCGACAAGACGAAGTGGAAGGCGTTCCACGACGAGTTCCTGTCGTACGGCGGCCCGCCGATCCCGATGGTGCGCGCCGCGATGATGAAGGAAGAGGCGCCGAAAGCGGTCTTCTAAAAAGGTCCGCAAAGGGCGGCTCGCCAAGGCCTATAGTGAGCCGCCCTTCCGCGCGTCGTTTAGCTGGACGGCGCGCGCAGCCGCGCGACGAAGAAGCCGTCGAGCCCGCCCGCGCCGGCGAGCATGTCGGGAAGGGTGCGGATGAAGCCTTTGCTGTCGGGTGTAATCGCTTCGGGCAATTCATCCGCACGTGCAGGCTCGATGGTCCATCCGGCGTGATGATCGAGGAAGGTCGACACCTGATCCTCGCCCTCGGCCTGCTCAAGCGAACAGGTCGCATAGATCAGCGTTCCGCCCGGTTTGACCCAGCGCGCCGCGCGCGCCAGCAGTTCGGCCTGTAGCGCCGCCATTTCCTCGATCTGCCGGGGCTCGATGCGGTGGAGCACGTCGGGATGGCGGCGGAAGATGCCGGTGGCCGAGCAGGGGGCGTCGAGCAGCGCCGCGTCGGCCTGATCCTCGGGCGCCCACGACCGGATATCGCATTGGACGATGGCGGCGGACAGGCCGGTTCGTTCCATGTTGGCGCGCAGCCGTTCGAGCCGCTTCGCGCTGGAATCGACCGCCACGACATTCCATCCCGCCGCGGCGAGTTGCATCGTCTTGCCGCCCGGCGCGGCGCAGAGGTCGAGCGCTGTCCGGCCCTCGCCGGCGCCGAGCAGGCGCGCGGGCAGGCTGGCCGCCAGATCCTGCACCCACCAGCCGCCTTCGGCATAACCGGGCATCGTCTCGACCGCCTGACCGCGCGGCAGGCGGCGGTGGCGCGGCGCGAGCGAAACGGCGTCGGGCCATTCGTCCGCGCCCGGTTCGGATGCGAAGCTGAGGTCGATCGGCGGCGGCGCGCTCCACGCCGCTTCAGCCGCCTCGACCATCGGCAGGCTCCATTGCTCGGCCCAGCGCTCGGCGGTGGGCAGCGGAAGCGTGGCGCGGCCCGGCAACTGCCATTCTTCCTGCTGCGCGCGCGACAGGATGGCGTGGACCAGCCGTCGCGGCCCGCCATCGACGAGCGGCAAAGCGGTCGACACGACCGCATGCCCGGGGCTTTTGAGGACCAGCAGCTGCGCCAGCGCAATCCGCAGAACGGCGCGCGATTTGACGTCGTCGGGGAGGATTTGCGCCGTCGCACCGTCGATCAGTGCGTCGAGGTCGACCATCCAGCGCAGCGTTTCGGACACGATCGCCACCGCGAAGGCGCGGTCGGTGGCGCTCAGGCCTTGGGTGGCGGCATGCATGGCGATATCCAGCGGGTCGCCGCGTCGCAGGATCGCGTCGATCAACCGCAGCGCGGCGCGGCGCGTTGCCGTGCCCGCGGGATCGGCTCCGCCGGACGATCGCGGGCGCCGCGGCGGGCGGCGATCAGCCATGACGGGCAACGGCGTGGTTGGCGTGACGCATGAAAAATCCTATAAGGCGGGTATCATGACCGACAGCAGCCAAAATGGAACCATCGGCGGAACGCCGCGCGCTGTAAAGCGCCCTGCGCATGTGAAGGCTCCCGCGGGCTGGACGAACAGCGCGTTGCCGTCGCCCGAACCCATCCGCGAGGAGAAGGCCGAGGACCAACCCGGCGGGCGCAACCCTGTGCGCTACGGCGACTGGGAATTGAAGGGGGTCGCGGTCGACTTCTGATCGGGGCGACGCCGCGGTTCGGCCGATAATCTGGAAATGGGCCGGAATTTAAATGGCCGCCCTTGCGTAGAGCAGGGGCGGCCACGGTTTTTCGTGATTAGACGGCCGGAAGTTCGGTGTTGAGGGGCATCTTGCCGCTCTTCACCTGTTCGGCGAACACTTCGCGCATCAGCTGCAGCGAGAAGAGGTGCGCGAAGATCAGGCCGAGAATGCCGTTCTGCATCAGCTTGCGCAGCACGTCGCCGCGCAGTTCACGCAGCTTGTTTTCGTCGACCATCTGGAAGCCGCGATAGACGTAGGGCTTGTCATTGCCTTCCTGCTGGATGGCGACTTCGCCGTCCATCAGGAGGTCGGCCTTCTTCAGTTCGTCCATGAACATGCCGGTGCGTTGGCCGGCTTCTTCGAAATTCTTGCAGAATTCGAGCACGGCCTGAACCTGTTCCGACGGCTGGCCGTCGACGAACAGCGCATCGCCCTCGTCGAACTTGCCGATCGCGCCCGAGGACGGGTCGAAGCACAGCGACAAATCTTCCGAATCGGGCTGGAGCCGCGCAAGGAGGAAGGGGTAGCGGCGGATGTAGGCCGGGACATAGACCGGATTGATCAGCTTGCCTTCATCGTCGACGAAGGTGTTGATGCCTTCGTTCAGGCCCATCAGCGCGAGCGGAACCGGATTGTCACCCGCCGAAAAGACGATCGGGAAGAAGCGGCAAGCCGACACGAACTCGTCCGAGGTCAGCGGGATGGCGTGCTGGCCCACGAGGAATTCGGCGCTGTCGAGCGGACGTGCGTGGAAATCGCCGTGCTCGACGCTCGAAAGCGGGGCAAGGTCCTTATAGAACAGGGGCAGATTGGCAGGTGCGGGCGCGGTGGCCATGTGTGAACTCCGGTAAAGGTCCCGCAGCTTGGGACGAAAAAAGATAAAGCGCCTTATTGACCCGCGCCGCGCGGCGCAAGAGGGCGATGATATGGGGCGGCGATATGCGGTTCAGCGGAGCGAGATGACGGTCAGGTGACCAGCTTGCCGGGATTGAAGAGGCCCGCAGGATCGAACCCGGCCTTGATCCGGCGCAGCGCGGACAAACGTGCCGGGCTGTCGAGCTCGGCCAGGATGTCGCGCTTCATCTGACCGATGCCATGTTCGGCCGAAATCGATCCGCCCAGCTCAAGGACATGCGAATAGACCAGCCGGCTGACGGATGCGCCATGCTCGGCCAGCCATGCCGCGCCGTCGGTTCCCGCTGGCGGCTGGACATGATGGTGGACATTGCCGTCGCCGAGGTGCCCGAATGATAGGGCCCGTGCCCCCGGAAAGGCCCGCGCCAAGCGCACCGGATTGTCGGCGATGAAGGCGGGCATCAAATCGACGGGCACGCTGACGTCATGCTGCAGTGCCGGCCCTTCAGCCCGTTCCGCTTCCGAAATGGAATCACGCAGACGCCAGAAATCCTCGCTTTCGCGGTCGCTTTTGGCGATCACGACATCGCTGATCAGACCGGCGTCGAGCGCCGCCGCGAGCTGCCGTTCCAGGGCTTCGCCCAAGGCTTGATCGCTTTCGCCGGCGAGCTCGAGCAGGACATACCAGGGCTGCGCGGTCGCCAGCGGCGCGCGCGTCTGAGGAATGTGGCGCAGCACCGCGTCGAGGCAGGCGTGCGGGATCAGCTCGAACCCCTCAAGCTCGCGCCCGATCGCGGCATCGACACGGCGCAGCAGCAACAGTGCGCTTTCGGGCGAATCAATCCCGATCCACGCCGTTTGCCTGGCGACAGCGGCGGGAACCAGATGCAGCGAAGCGGCGGTAACGATCCCTAGCGTTCCCTCGGCGCCGCAAAACAGGTGTCGCAGGTCATAGCCGCGATTATCTTTCTTGAGCGGGGCCAGCCCGTCGAAAATGCTGCCGTCGGGCAGAACGGCTTCGATACCCGCTACCAGCGCGCGCATCGACCCGTGGCGGAGAACCTGGGTTCCGCCGGCGTTGGTCGATACCAGCCCGCCGATCGTCGCCGAGCCTTTGCCCCCAAGGGTAAGCGGAAAGCGGAGCCCGTGCGCGAGGACAGCGCCGTGGAAATTCTCCAGGATCACGCCCGCGTCGGCAACGGCGAGCTGCCCCGCCTTGTCGACATGGCGTATCCGGTTCATCCGCCGCAGGCTGAGCAACAGCTGGTCGCCGCTGGCATCGGGGGTCGCGCCGCCGACCATGCCGCTGTTGCCGCCCTGGGGGACCAGTGCGACCTCGGCTTCGGCGCAGAGGCGCACGATGGCGGCGACTTCGTTGGTGGTCGCGGGCGACAGCATCGCGGGGGCGCGGCCGTGATATTTGCCACGCCAGTCGGTCAGCCAGGGCGCCATCGCATCTGGGTCAGCGCTATAGCCTTTGGGGCCGAGCAAATTTGCGAATGCATCGAGCAAAGATTCAGATGGCGGGCGCGTCATGCCGGTCCACTCCGGAAATTTCCTGCCTCACAAGCGGGCAGGGGGTGACAGCAGTTCATTTGATGTTCAATCATCCTTGTTAAAGAGGGCGATGGACGAATAGTATCTTTTCGTCCAGCGGGCATGGACGCGGGAGCCATAAGTGAGCGAAATCTTCGGTCAGGACGCCAAAGGAGCGGCGGCGGGGCTGTGCTGACGGCGGCATTCCTGTGGTTCGTGGCCGCGGCGCCAGCGGCTGACGCGGCGGTGCCCGTTGCGGCACCGGAGCCGTTGGTGGCGATCTCGGCGCCGACGCCCGAACAGGCTTCGTCCTTTTGGCAGGTGGTGATCGAGCAGCAGTTGATCATCCGTGTCCCGGCCCAACGTTCGCAGATCAATAATTTCGCCGCAGGCCCTTCGGCGTCCAGGCGCGCGACCGAACTGCCGGTCGTCTGGAAAGAAAAAAAGGCGCCCAAATGCGTCGCTATGCGCAATATTTTGGGGATGCAGGCGGTCCAGCGCGACAGCATCGATATCATCACGCGGCAGAAGCAGCGGCTGCGCGCGCAGCTCAACCGCGGTTGCCGCGCGCTCGATTTTTATGCCGGTTTCTACATGCAGGGCAGCAAGGACGGAAAGCTGTGCGAGGATCGTGATCAGATCCACGCCAGGACCGGCGCAAAATGCGAGATCGACAAGTTCCGGCTGATGGTTCCGGTCCGCGAAGACGATTAGGGTCAGGACCTGTTCATTGCACGTTCGAGGCGTCGAAATGGCGAAGATATCGGGTTCGGGTGGCCGCCGCGGGTAGCATCGCTACCCGCAAGGCCGCACGGGCGCGATATCTTCGCCATTTCGGCGTCCCTTCGGGATTTGACCGATTTTGCCCATTGCGTCGTCGGCAAGTCTGGGAATATCGATATATTCCTGAGCCTTGCCTCCTCGCACTGAACAAAATCGCTTCAAACCTCGATCGCGCAATGAACAGGTCCTGACCCTCGTCGCGTTTATCGCGGCCTTTCCTTGACTTTTCCTCGCCATTTGCCCAATGGCCGCGGCAACGTCCGCCTGCGTGGGAGGCTGGGCGCCAACTCTTTTCCGGACATGATGATCTTATGAAATTTGCCGACATCGGCCTTTCCGACGAACTTTTGCGCGCCATCGACGAGTCGGGCTATAATGAAGCGACCCCGATCCAGGCGGGAGTCATTCCGTCGGTCCTGATGATGCGCGACATTATCGGCATCGCCCAGACGGGCACCGGCAAGACCGCATCGTTCGTGCTGCCGATGATCGACATCCTTGCCCACGGCCGCGCCCGCGCATTGATGCCGCGCTCGCTGATCCTCGCACCGACGCGCGAGCTCGCGGCACAGGTCGCTGAAAACTTTGAAAAATACGGCAAATATCACAAGCTTTCGATGGCGCTGCTGATCGGCGGTGTGCAGATGGGCGATCAGGTCAAGGCGCTCGAAAAGGGTGTTGACGTGCTGATCGCGACACCGGGCCGCCTGATGGACCTGTTCGAACGCGGCAAGATCTTGCTGACCGGTTGCAACCTGCTCGTCATCGACGAGGCCGACCGGATGCTCGATATGGGCTTCATCCCCGACATCGAGAATATCTGCACCAAGCTGCCGGCGACTCGGCAGACGCTGTTGTTCTCGGCGACGATGCCGCCGCCGATCAAGAAGCTGGCCGACAAGTTTCTGTCGAACCCGAAGACGATCGAGGTCGCGCGTCCCGCGAGCCGGAACGAGAATATCGAGCAGTTCCTGGTCAAGACATCGGAGCGCAGCAAGCGCGATACGCTGCGTGACCTGCTCGAGGCCGAGGACATCGCTACCGCGATCATCTTCTGCAATCGCAAGACGACGGTGCGTGAACTCGCGAAATCGCTCCAGCGTTATCGCTACAAGGCGGGCGAGATCCACGGCGACATGGATCAGTCAAGCCGCATCGCCGAGCTCGACCGGTTCAAGGCCGGCACGATCAACATATTGGTCGCATCGGACGTCGCGGCGCGCGGCCTCGACGTCAAAGGCGTCAGTCATGTGTTCAATTTCGATGCGCCATGGCACCCCGATGACTATGTCCACCGCATCGGCCGCACCGGGCGCGCGGGGGCCAAGGGGCGCGCGTTTACGTTGGTCACGCCGTCGGATGATGAGGCGATCGACAATATCCAGAAGCTGACCGGCTACAAGATTCCGATCCATGACGGCGGCGCGTTGGCGGCCGATGTCGCCAAGCCCGACCGCGATGCGGAAGAGGGCGAGCCGCGGCGCGGGCGTTCGGCGCGCGGCGGACGCGGCAAAGCCGCCGCGAAGCCTGAGAAGGCACCCGCGCGTCCGGCACCCGCCGCTGAAGCGCAACCCGCGAAGCCGCGCGAAGATCGAAAACCGCGCGGCGATCGGAAACCGGCGCACGCGAGGCAGGATGACCTGGACGGCCCCGATGATGGCTGGAACGGCCCGATGCCGGGTTTCCTGTCGGTCGGTTTCGACACCTGATCCCAGAACAGGAAGGTGCGCTGGTCAGATCCTGACCAGCATCTTTCCCATATTGCTGCCAGAGAACAGGCCGAGGAAGGCGTCGGGCGTCGACGCCAACCCGTCATGCACGGTTTCGCGCATCGTCACCGCGCCGCTGGCGATCAACCCGCCCATGTCGGCATAGAATTCCTCCATGCAGTCGATGAACTGGTCGGTGTAGATGAAGCCTTCCATGCGGATCCGCGCCGGAATGGCCCGGATGATATATTTCATCTCCTGCGGCTTCGCGTCGTTATAGACGTCGATCATGCCGCAGATCGCGAAGCGCGCGAAATCATTCGCCGTCGCAAAGGCCGCGTCGAGGTGCTCGCCGCCCACATTGTCGAAATAGACGTCGATACCCGGCTTGCCGAGGCGTTCGAGCGCGGCTGCGAGTTGGGGAAGCACCGGCCCGGCCTTGTAATCGATCGCTGCGTCGGCACCGAGATCGAGGGCCCACGCGCATTTGTCCGCGCCGCCGGCCGAGCCGATCACCGTCATTTCGCGCGCCTTGGCGATTTGCACCACCGCCGAACCGACCGCGCCTGCAGCGGCCGAGACAAATATCGTATCGCCGGGCTTGGCCGCCGCGATGCGGAGCAGGCCGATCCATGCGGTTCCGCCGGTCAGGCCCATATTGTGCAGAAAGGTTTGCGGGGTCAGACCCGCGGCCAGCATGTCGCCGGGCAGCTTGTTCGGCATCATGTCGAGGCCGATAACGCCGCCGTCGCGCCAACCGCCCATGTGGAGGATCAGGTCGCCGGGAGCAAAGCCCTCCATCGCGCTTTCGATGACTTCGCCGATCGCCCCGCCGGTCATCGGCTGGTCGATCTGGAAACTGGCGGCATAGCTTTTGGCGTCGTTCATTCGCCCGCGCATGTACGGATCGACCGACAGCCACAGATTGCGGATGCGAAGCTGGTCCTTTTCGAGCGGCGCGTCGGGCACCTCGCGCAACGCGAAATTGTCGATCGTCGGCAGCCCTTGCGGACGACTGGTCAAATGCCATGCCTTGGCCATCGGAATCCCCCCATTCCTAATTTCACCGGCGACGGTGGCAATCGTCGGAAAAGCCGTTGCCACCGCCAATCAGCGTCGTTAAGACCCTGCCGGTCGCGGGGCCGTAGCTCAGATGGGAGAGCGCTGCAATCGCACTGCAGAGGTCAGGGGTTCGATTCCCCTCGGCTCCACCAGCGACCTTCCCGACCGATCAGCCGACAAAATCGCGAATCATATTCTTCGCGATGACTAGCTGCTGGATCTGCGTCGTTCCTTCATAAATCCGGTAAATGCGGCAGTCGCGATAGAAGCGTTCGGCCAGATATTCCTTGAGATAACCCGCGCCGCCGTGGATCTGCACGACGCGGTCGGCGACGCGGCCGCACATTTCGCTGGCGAACATCTTGGTCGCCGCCGCTTCGACGAGGATTTTCTCGCCGCGGTCCGCGCGCGCGCAGGCATCGGCGAGCATGCATTCGGCGGCATAGATTTCGGCCTTGCTGTCGGCGAGCATCGCCTGGATCAGCTGGAAGTTCGCGATCGGCTTGCCGAACGCCTTGCGCTCCATTGCATATTTAAGGCCGGCGTCGAGCATGCGCTTCGCATAGCCGACGCTGGCGGCCGCTACCGATAGGCGCCCGTTGTCGAGGCTCTGCATCGCGGCGCGAAAACCGATGCCTTCCTCGCCGCCGAGCAGCGCGTCGCCGTCGACATGGACATCCTCGAGGATCACGTCGGCGATCTGCGATCCGGCCTGGCCCATCTTGCCGTCGGGTTTGCCGATCGACACGCCCGGCGCGTCGCGCGGGACCATGAAGGCGCTGACATGGGCGTTCTTGGGGAGCGCCTCGGCATTGGTGCGCGCCATGACGAGGATGACGTCGGCGAAGGGGGCGTTGGTGATGTAGCGCTTGGTGCCGTTCAGCACATAACCATTGCCGTCGCGTACCGCGCGCGTTTTCATTGCGGCGCTGTCCGATCCGCTGTCGGGCTCGGTGAGACCGAAGGCGGCGATTTCTCCGGCGGCGAGCTTGGGCAGCCAATGCTCCTTTTGCTGCGCGGTACCGAACCCGACGAGCGACTTGCACACCATGCCGATGTTGATCGAGACGATCGAGCGATAGGCTGGCGAGGCGTAGGCGATCTCGCGGATAAAGCCGACATATTGGCTGACGTTCATGCCCGCGCCGCCATATTCCTCGGGCATCGTAACGCCGAACAGGCCCATGTCGCGCATTTCGGCGAGGATATCGTCGGGAACGCGGCCGAGCTCTTCGAGCTGGTCTTCCGCCGGGATCAGCCGCTCGCGGACATAGCGCTGCAGCTGTTCGATGAAGGCGTCATAGATGTCGGCGTCCATTCCCGGATTGCTCATTATCTTCCTGTCCCTTGGTCTATTGTTCTGCGTAGGTGTCGATCGCCGAGAAAATACGCGTGAGTTGCGCGCGTTCGTCCGCGTCGATGTCGGGGCGCCAGATTTCGAACAGCAGGATCGTGCGGTCGCTGGTCCCGCGGTTCCACGCTTCATGCTCAAAACTGTCGTCGAAGATCAGCATCTCGCCTTCGCGCCAGCTACGCGTTTCGGCGCCGACACGCAGGCCGCAGCCATCTGGGACGATCAGTGGCAGATGGCAGATAAGGCGCGTGTTGAGCAGGCCGTGATGCGGCTGGATATGCGTGCCGGGCGTGAGGCGCGAGAAGAGCGCGATCGGTGCGCCTCCCGGGATCACCGGCTGCGGCGCCTGTTCGAGCGCGGCGAGGGTGGCGGGGCAGAGTTCGTCCATGCCGTCGGCGACGACCCCGTCTTTCCACAGCCACGCAGCGCCCCAGTCGGGTTTGTCGAGCAAGGGGTTGTTGGGCGGCGGGCGATCGGCGCTGGCGGTTACATAGGGACCGAAGCGATCGGATGAATTGTCGATCATGGCCAGCAGTTCGGCGCGGATCGCATCCGTTGCGGCTTCGACTGCAGGAACCCAATCGAAGTCGGCACGGTCGAAAAAGGGCCGCTGCGCGAGGCCGGGAAAGTAGAACATGCTGGGCTGTTGCAAATAGAGCGGCTGTTCGCCCGCAAGCATTCGGAGGGCCTCGGCGACGCGCGGCGTTGCGGTGCCGGCGTCGATCCCTGCGCCGCGCAGCTGGCCGAGGAGATGGTCGGCAAAGGCACGATCGGTTTCGGCGAGGAATTGCTCGGCGCGCTGGAGGCCGGGATGAAGGGCTGGGGGAACGCTTCGGGCCTGGGCTGCGGTTCCGAGCGCTAACCGGTAAAAGCTCCCCGCCGCGCGGTCATCGGCGAGGCGGCGCTTGAGCTCAGCCATGGCAAGCAGCACCGCGATATTGCCGCGGTCGGCACGGATTGCATCGTCGAGCGCCGCGATTTCCGCCGCAATATCGCCGCGGCGATGGGCGTCGCGTGCCCGGTCCAGCCATGTCGTCTGCTGCGTCATGGCCCTTGCCATAACGCAGCATCGGACCTTTGCAAGCGACGCCCGTCTTGGTCAGCCTGCCGGCGGCGTTGCGGGATCGCTGACGCCAGGCTTCGTCCGCATCTGCTGGCGCACGGCGACCATGAAGCGGCTACGCCAGAAAGCGACGATCAGACCGAAGAGGAGGGCCCATGGCAGCAACGCTGCGCCGAGGGTCAGGACGAAGGTCAATGCGGTGCTGCCGCTGCGCATCAGCGTCTCGCCAGCGTTGGCGAAGGGGTTTTCATGCCCGATGCCCGGTAATCCGCCGTCGCTGACATAGTTGAACGCGACGTTGGTCCAGGCGATGCGCGCTTCGCCGGCGCGGCGACTTTGGCGTTCGTTGCCGATCTCACCGCGGAGCTGGCTGATCTGTGCCAGCAGTTCGGCGCGTTCGCGCTTATCGAGCCCGCCCGATTTCAATCGCTCCTCCAGCCGCGCGATTTCGGCTTCGGAGCCGGCGCTGCGCTGTTGCGAGGCGAGGATTTCGGTCCCGATATCCTCGCCCGCGACGCTCGCATCGGCAAGCACGCCCTCGGCCTTTTCGACGCTGGCGATCGCAGTGGCGCCGAATCTGCGCGCGATGGCGGGGTCGAGCTTGAACTGGGTCTGCGCCTCGACGAGCTTTTCGTCGGTCAGCTGGTAACGGACGTCGACGATACGGCAACGCTGGATGCCGAGCGTTTCGCAGGCGGCGGCATGTTCCTCCTGAACTTTGGAAATACGGTCGTCAGCGAGGCGAAAGACATAGGAATAGTCGAAGGCAACGCCGGGCGCGGCTTCGATGCCGATCCGGGGCGCGGCTGCGGCGTCGGCGGAGGCTTCTTCGGTAACGGCTTCGGCAGTGGGGGTATCGGGTGTCGCAGCATCTTCGGCCGCCTTTTCCGAGCAGCCGACCAGGGCGAGCGCCATCGCGCCCGCTAAGAGCTTATTTCGCATGCAGATTCTCCCAAAACGCGACTCGTTGGCCGCAGGAGACGGCATATCATAACTGATATAGTTGACAATTAAAATCAGGCGAGCTTGACGAAGCTGTCCAATACCCTTTTGGTGCCTGCCTGTTCGAACTCGACTTCCAGCTTGTTGCCGTCGATGTCGGTGATGCCGCCATAGCCGAATTTCTCGTGAAACACGCGCATCCCGATCGCGAGGTCGGCGCGAGCCTTGGCACCTACCGAAGCGGCGGGCCCCTTTTCACTGGGCGCAGGCGCGCGCGTGACGGTCGATGATGAGGCGACCGCGCGCTGCCACGCCGGGCCGCGTGTCATCGTCCGCGCCGTCTGGCGTTCGGCAACATGCGCGAAGGGGTCGCCCTGCGCCGACCAGTTCGCACGCCACAGGCTCTGCCCGCCGCCGAAGCTGTTTTCGTTGTCGACATGTTCGGGCGGGATTTCGGCGATGAAGCGGCTGGGGATGCTGCTCACCCACTGGCCATAAATGCGCCGGTTGGCGGCGTGATAAATGCTCGCGCGCTCGCGCGCTCGCGTGATCGCGACATAGGCGAGGCGGCGCTCCTCTTCGAGGCTTTGCGTGCCACCTTCGTCCATCGAGCGCTGCGAGGGGAAGACGCCATCCTCCCATCCGGCAAGGAAGACTTGGTCGAACTCAAGCCCCTTGGCGGCGTGGATCGTCATGATCGTAACGGTTTCGGTGGTGTCGTTGTTGTCGCGGTCCATGACGAGGCTGACATGTTCGAGGAACGCCTCGAGCGATTCATATTCCTCCATCGCGCGGACGAGTTCGGAGAGGTTCTCAAGCCGGCCTGCGGCCTCGACGCTGCGGTCGGCCTGGAGCATCGCGGTGTAGCCCGATTCGTCGAGGATCAGCTGGGTGAGCTCGGGATGCGACAGCTCGTTGGCCTTTGCCTGCCAGCCGCGCATCTGGGCGATGAAGTTCGCGAGCTGGCGGCGCGCCTGCGGCGTCAGTTCGTCGGTTTCGGTGATGCGCGACGCAGCATGGAGGAGTGGCGCCTGCTCGATACGCGCAAATTGATGGATGCGGGCGAGCGCCTTGTCGCCGAGCCCGCGCTTCGGTGTGTTGACGATCCGTTCGAAGGCAAGATCGTCGGCGCTCGACTGGACGAGGCGGAGATAGGCGAGCGCGTCGCGGATTTCGGCGCGTTCGTAGAAGCGGAAGCCGCCGACGATCCGGTACGGCATGCCGATCGCGATAAAGCGGTCCTCGAACTCGCGCGTCTGGAACTGCGCGCGGACGAGAATCGCAGCACGGTCGAGCGAGACGCGGCGGCGCTGGAGCGTCTCCAGTTCCTCGCCAATCCGCCGCGCTTCCTCGGGCCCATCCCACACGCCGACGACGCGCAGCTTGTCGCCGGGTTCGAGGTCAGTCCACAAAGTCTTGCCGAGGCGGCCCGAATTCTGCGCGATCAGGGCCGAGGCGGCAGCAAGAATCTGCGGCGTCGAGCGATAATTTTGTTCGAGACGGATCACGGTCGCGCCGGGGAAATCCTTTTCGAAGCGCAGGATGTTTGCGACCTCGGCGCCGCGCCACGAATAGATCGACTGGTCGTCGTCGCCGACGCAGCAGATATTCTTGCGCGCCTGTGCAAGCAGGCGGAGCCAGAGATACTGGCTGGCGTTGGTGTCCTGATATTCATCGACGAGGATATATTTGAAGCGGTCCTGATATTGCACGAGCACGTCGCGGTGGGTCTTCAGGATCACCAGCATGTGGAGCAACAGGTCGCCGAAATCGCAGGCGTTGAGCGTCTTCAGCCGTGCCTGATACAGCGCGTAGAAATGCTGGCCCTTGCCGTCGGCGTAGGATTCCTTGTCGGCGGCGTCGAGATCGGCGGGGACGAGCCCGCGGTTTTTCCATTTGTCGATGAGCCCGGCGAGCTGGCGCGCGGGCCAGCGCTTCTCGTCGAGCCCCTCGGCCTGAATCAGCTGTTTGAGGACGCGCAGCTGGTCGTCGGTGTCGAGGATGGTGAAATTGCTCTGCAGGCCGACCAGCTCGGCGTGACGGCGCAGCATCTTGGCCGCGATGCTGTGGAAGGTGCCGAGCCATGGCATGCCCTCGACGACGTCGCCGACCATCCGCCCGATGCGCTCGCGCATCTCGCGCGCCGCCTTGTTGGTGAAGGTCACCGCGAGAATTCCGGACGGCCACGCGCGGCGCGTCGCCATGATGTGCGCGAGGCGCGCGGTCAGCGCGGCGGTCTTGCCGGTTCCCGCGCCTGCGAGCATCAGCACCGGGCCTTCGGTGGTCAGCACCGCCTGGCGCTGCGGGCCGTTGAGGCCCTGCAGATAGGGCGGGTCCGACGGGTCGGGCGTGGGCAGGTCGGGCAGGGAGGCAGGGGTATCGTTCACGCGCGAACGATTAGGGAACAGCGAGCAGGCTGTCCAGTGCGGTGAGGCGGGAGGAAACGCCCGTTCCGGTGCGCCTCAACTCGTCGATCGTGGCGAACGCCATCGCGCGATAGGCGGGCAGAAGCTTCGGCGAATAGGCGGCGAGCGCGTCGATATGGCCGCTTATCGTCCGGTCGTCGCCGCGCAGCAACGGTCCCGATAAACCTGCAAAACCCTGATCGAGACTGTTTTCCAGCGCTGCCCGGACAAGCGGGGCGAGCAGCGCCGCCGGATCGTCAACCCCGGCACCGGCCAGCGCGTCCGATGCGCCGGCGATCAGCGTCACCAGATGGTTCGACGCATGGCACAATGCGGCGTGATAGAGCGCGCGCCGCTCCTCGGCGATTTCGACGGCGACGCCGTTCAACAGGCCGACAATATGTTTCGCATGACCGGTGGCTTCGGGCGTCGAGCCGGTGATCGCGAACCGCGCCCCGGTCATTCGCCGCGCCCCGCTTTCGGGGTGTACGGTGAAGGTCATCGCGGGATGCACCGCCGCCGTCAGTCCTCCGGCCGCGCGGACGGGTCCGAGAATCGCCGCGCCGCTGCGTCCGCTGACGTGGAAGACGAAGGGCGTGCGGCCCGTCGGCAGCATCTTTCCCATGTCAGAGGCAACCTCTGCCAAGGCGTCGTCCGACACCGCGATGGCGATGATGTCGCACGCGGCCATCACGCGATCGGCGCCCGCGGCGACGTCGGCACAGCCGATCCGCGCCGCGGCAGCGCGTGCGCTTTCGGGGGAGCGGCTCCAGAGCAGCGGCGGGGCGGCCGAATGGGCTGCGAACGCGATGGCGAGCGCCTGCGCGACGCGGCCCGCGCCGACGATACCGAACTGGCGGGATGGGGGATTGTCCATGCCAGCGCTGTAACGTGTCGGCGGCGGTTTCGCCAATGTGGCGAACGGGCAGCTTTCGTCACGGCTTTCGATTGACCAATGGCTATACGAACCATATATGATTCGTATAGCCATCAACTGGAAAAGAAGCCCATGGGCATTGTGAAAATCGACGACGACCTGCATGAAGAAGCGCGGCGCGCCAGCACGGTGATGTGCCGGTCGATCAATGCACAGGCCGAGTTCTGGATGAAGATCGGCATGCTGGCTGAAGCCAATCCGACCCTGTCCTTCAACGATATCGTGCAGTCGCAGCTCGTTGCGGCGCAGGTACGCCTCGTGGACGTGGCCGCCGCCTGACATGGTCAAGACGTCGGACGAACTGGCGCTGATGCGCGTATCGGGCAAGCTGCTGGCGTCGGTTTTCGAAATGCTGGACGGGCTGGACCTTGCCGGCATGTCGACGATGCAGGTCAACGACCTCGTCGATCGCTTCATCAGCGTCGACCTTGCCGCGCGCCCGGCGAGCAAGGGGCAATATGGCTTCAAATATGTCCTGAACTGCTCGATCAACCATGTCGTCTGTCACGGCGTGCCCGATCCGGACGAGGTCATCCGCGACGGCGACATCATCAACCTCGACATCACGCTCGAAAAGAACGGCTTCATCGCCGATTCGAGCAAGACCTATCTGGTGGGCGATGTTCCGCCGGCGGCAAGGCGGCTGGCGCGCGTCGCGCAGGAGGCCATGTGGAAGGGCATCGGTCAGGTGCGGCCCGGAGCGTATCTGGGGGACATCGGCTTCGCGATCGAGCGGCATGCCAAAAAGAACGGCTATTCGGTTGTGCGTGAATATTGCGGACACGGCATCGGCCGCGAGATGCACGAGGAACCGCAGGTGTTGAATTACGGACGGCCGAGAACGGGCCTGAAGCTGCGCGAGGGCATGGTCTTTACCATCGAGCCGATGGTGAACCAGGGCACCCGCAAGGTCACGACGGCACGCGACGGATGGACCGTCGTGACCAACGACCGGAAACTCTCCGCCCAATTCGAACATACGGTCGCCGTGACGGGCAATGGCGTCGAGGTCTTGACGCTGCGCCGCGACGAGACACCGATGCTGGAACGACGGGGGTAATGTACCCGATGGCCGTCCTTTAGCGAAGGTCGGGACTTTATCTCGACATTCTCTGCATCTACGGTCGGGCGATGCACGCATATCCCACAATCCGGCTGGCGAGTGCCGCCGCGGTGATTTCGATTCTTTCGGCCTGTGCCGGCGGCAATTTCCGGCCCGTAGCCGACGCGCCGGTCCGGATCGGGCCAGCCTATTCGATCCGCGGCACGACCTATGTGCCCGCCGCCGCCCCGGCCTATGACGCGGTCGGCTATGCCAGCTGGTACGGGAGCGAGTCCGGCAACCGCACCGCCAATGGCGAACAATTCCGTCCGGGCTGGATCACCGCGGCACACACGACGCTGCCTTTGCCGACCTATGTCGAGGTGACCGCGCTCGACACAGGGCGCCGTGTCATCGTGCGCGTCAACGATCGCGGCCCATTTGCGCTGGGCCGGATCATCGACCTCTCGCGCGGCGCTGCCGAAGAGCTCGGTATCAAGGCACAGGGCCACGCCCCGGTGCGCGTGCGCCGGATCGAACCGTCGGAAAAGGACCGCAAACGGCTTCGCGAGGGCAAGCCCGCCAAGGGGCTGCAACCTTTGTCGGGGCAGGAACTGCAACGGCTTCGGGCACAGCTTCCAGTGAAGGGGCGCTGAGCAAGGCGCGTTCCGGCTTGCGCCGGACCGGGGAACGCGTTCAAAGCGGCGCCGATATCGAAAGGCGTTCACCTTGAATCTGGCACCCTATCGCGCGCATCGGCGCATCTTGACCGCAAGCCTCGTCGGCACCGCGGTCGAATTCTATGATTTCTATATCTACGGCACCGCGGCCGCGCTCGTATTCGGGCCGCTCTTCTTTCCGGCCGAGTCCGCATCGGCGCAGCTGATGTACAGCTTCATGACCTTTGGCCTCGCTTTCTTCGCGCGGCCGGTCGGGGCGATCGTCTTCGGTCATTATGGCGACCGGATCGGGCGCAAGTCGACGCTTGTCGCTTCGCTGATGCTGATGGGCGCTTCGACGCTGCTGATCGCCTTTCTGCCGACCTATGCGATGGTCGGCTGGGTCGCGCCGTTGCTGCTCTGCATCCTGCGCTTTGGGCAGGGCTTCGGGCTCGGGGGCGAATGGGGCGGGGCGGCGTTGCTCGCGGTCGAGAATGCCCCGCCGGGGTGGAAATCGCGCTTTGGCATGTTCCCGCAATTGGGCGCGCCGGTGGGCTTTATCGCCGCCAACGGGCTATTCCTGTTGCTGGGGCTTGGGCTCAGCGATGCCGATTTTGCGGCATGGGGCTGGCGTATTCCGTTCCTCCTGTCGGCGGTGCTCGTCGGGCTGGGGCTGTGGGTGCGGCTCAAGATCGGCGAGACGCCCGATTTTGCCGAGGCGCTGGAGAAGGAGGCGCCCGTCGCGGTGCCGCTGGGCGAATTGTTCCGGCACCATCTGGTGGCGACGCTTGCCGGCACCTTCGCGGTCGTCGCCTGCTTTGCGATCTTCTACCTCGCGACCAGCTTCGCGCTGGCGCACGGGACGACCACGCTCGGTTATCCAAAGGAGCAATTCCTGCTGATCCAGCTCGGCGCCATCCTGTTCATGGCGATCGGGATCGTCTTTGCGGGTTATTGGAGCGACGCGTCGAGCGCGCAGCGCGTGCTGACCTCGGGCTGCGGCGCTACGGTGCTGGTCGGCTTCCTGTTCGGCCCGTCGCTGGCGTCGGGAAGCTGGCTGATGATCTTCCTCGGGCTCGCGGCTGCGCTGTTCGTGATGGGACTGGTCTATGGCCCGCTTGGTAGCTGGCTCACCGAGCTGTTCCCCGTTCGCGTGCGCTATACGGGCGCCTCGATCGCGTTCAACGCCGGCGGAATCATCGGTGGCGCGATGGCGCCGATTATCGCGCAGGCACTCGCCGAGCGCGGCGGGACGGCCGTGGTGGGGCTCTACCTCGCGCTCGCCGGGATCGTCAGCTGGCTCGGGCTGCTGATGGTGCGGAAGGACGCGGCTACGCGAGCCGGAGCAGCGTGAGTTTTGCCTTGCCGACCTTGCGGCCGGCATCGATTTCGAAACCCGCGACGTCGACCGTTTCATTGTGCGCGGTCTCGATCGACACCCAGCTGTCGGGGCCGATCCAGCCGAGCCGGTTGAGCTTGTCGAGCGCGACGCTGCCCGCTCCGGTGTCGTAGGGCGCGTCGAGCAACAGCAGGTCGTAGGAGCGCTTGGCCGGACCAAGGCTCATCACCGAGCCGGCGCGGATGTCGGCGCGCGCGGTGGCCTCTAATGCGTTGAGATTCTTGCGCAACACATCGAGCGCGTCGCGATCCTGCTCGGCGAACAGGCATTGCGCCGCACCGCGCGACAGTGCCTCGATCCCGAGCGCCCCCGACCCAGCGAAGAGATCGGCGACGACGAGCCCCTCGAAACTGCCGACGCGGCTCGTCAACATCGAGAAGAGCGTCTCGCGCGTGCGGTCGGCGGTGGGGCGCGTCGCGTCATTTTTTGGCGCGAGCAGTTTGCGGCCGCGCCATTCGCCAGCGATGACGCGCATCAGCCGAGGTGCCGCCGGAATTTGAACAATTCGTCGCGCGGGACGACATCGACCGCACCAAGCGGCATGCCGCCGAGTTCGAACGCGCCGTAACGCGTGCGGATCAGGCGGCTGACCTGCAGCCCGAAATGTTCGAGCACCTTGCGGACTTCGCGGTTCTTGCCCTCGGTCAGCGTCATTTCGACCCACTGGTTGCGGCCGGTGCGGCGTTCGAGATTGGCGTCGATCTTGCCGTAACGGACGCCGTCGATCTCGATCCCCATCGCCAGTTCCTCAAGCTGCGCCTGGCTGATGTCGCCAAAAGCGCGCGCGCGATAGGTGCGCTCGACCCCGCTTGCGGGCAGTTCGAGCTGGCGCTTGAATTCGCCATCGTTGGTGAGGAGCAACAGCCCCTCGGTATTATAGTCTAGGCGGCCGACGGGCATCAGGCGCGGTAGATCCTTGGGGAGCAAGTCATAGATTGTCTTGCGCCCCTTGGGATCGCGCGCCGCGGTGATGCAGCCCGCGGGCTTGTGGAAGCGATACAGGCGCGTCGATACGGGCTTCGCGACAGGATTGCCGTCGACGGTCAATCCCTCGAGCGAGGTGAGCAGCGGCGCAGGGTGGACGATGACCTGGCCGTTCAGTGCGATGCGTCCTTCCTCGACCATGCGTTCGACGTCGCGGCGCGAGCCAACGCCGGCTCGCGCGAGCAGCTTGGCGATGCGCTGCGGCCCGTCCTCGCGCTCGGCCTCTGCGGGTTTGGTTTTGAGCGCGGTTGCGGCGCCGCGTGCGGCGCGGCGGCCTTTGGGTGCGTCGCGATCGCCAGGGGCTTTCGACGCCGAGCGGGGCGCGGGGCGGGGTGGGCGACGTGTGCTCATGGGAACAGATGCGACTTTCTTATCGTTATTCGGGAAAATAGTGTTGCGTTGTGATCACGCTCATAGCCGGAAAAGACCCGCTTCGTCGATGGCAAGCAGAAGCAATCTTGCAGGACGGCGCGGAGCGAGTCATGGCGATGTTAAAGGGAGTCATCATGCTCTTCGCCCACCGCCCGTCCTGCATCAAGCGGCTGCTGATCATCGAGGATGATCCGCTGACCGCGTTCGACAATGAGCACACGCTGAAACTCGGTGGGTATGACATTGTCGCGACGGTCGATTCGGGCGAGGCCGCGGTTGCGGTCATGGCGGCCGAGCCGATCGATGCGATTGTTCTGGACCTGGGGTTGGCGGGCCATATGACGGGGCGCGAAGTCGCCCGGCTGGCGCGCGATCGCGGCATCGCCGTGCTGCTGGTAACGGGGCAATGCCCCGAAGACGGCGCCGACATCGCGGTCGCCTGCCTTGGCAAGCCGCATAGTGCTTCGGCGCTCGTCGCGGCGCTGCGCGCGGTCGAGACGATGACGTGCAAGAATCAGGCGCCGCGCAAGGTCAGCGGCCTCACCACCTTCTGGCGTCCCGAAGCAGCGTGAGATGCGACGGACCGACCGCGCTCGGCGGATCTGCAGCCAATTAGCCGCTTCCAATTTATCCCCAACGCTTTAGGCCGTTTCTCCAGAGAGAACAGCATTCGCCGGGCGGATGCGCGGGGAGCGTCTGCATGTCGGTTGATCTGATCCGGTTTATCATTTTTGTCGCGATCCTCGGTGGGCTGGCGGTGGTCGCATTGTCGATCCCGGCGTTCCGGCCCTATCTGCGCAAAAACCCGCTGATCACCTTTCTGCTTGGCATCTCGAGCGGCTTTCCATTGACGCTGCTGATTGCGACGATGACCTTCTGGTTGGCGAAGGTCGGGATCGATACCGCGACGATCGGTTTCGCCGTCGCACTGGGCATTCCCTACACGATCAAGTTTCTGTGGGCGCCGGTCGTCGACAAGCTTCCGCTGCCGTTCCTGACCAGGACATTCGGCCAGCGCCGCGGTTGGCTGTTCTTCATCCAGGCCTTGCTGTTCGTTTCGATCTGGCAGTTGGGGGCCAGCGATCCGCAGCCCGGTCAGCTCGGGACCTTCGCGGTTTGGGCGCTGATCACCGCCTTTTTGTCGGCGACGCAGGATATCGTTATCGACGCCTATCGCATCGAGATATTGGAAGAAGACGAGTTCGCGCACGGCACCGCGACGAACCAGTTCGGATACCGGACGGGCAATCTGATCGCGGGCGCGGGCACGATCTATTTCGCCTCGAACGAAGGGCTGGGGCTCGGCTGGGCAACCGCTTACGGCCTGACCGCCTTTTGCATCATCCCAGCGATTCTTGGCGCACTATGGGCGGGGCCGGGCAAGTTCGTCGACCGGTTCGAGCAAACCGCGGGGATGAAGGTCGGCCAGTGGCTGACCGAAGCTGTCGTGAACCCGTTCCGTGAGTTCCTGACGCGGCACGGCGCTTTTCTGATCCTCGGCTTCGTCCTCGTTTACAAGGTCGGCGACGCCATGGGGCAGACGATGCTCGGACCGATGATCGTCGACCTCGGCTTTCCCGACCTCGATTATATTTCCGCCAACAAGCTTTGGGGTTTCGGCGCGCTGATCGTCGGATCGGCGCTCGGCGCGCCATTCCTCCTGTGGCTGGGCATGGGGCGAGCGCTGCTGATTTCGGGGCTGATGATGATGTTCTCGAACGTCATGTTCATGATCCTGGCCGCGACGGGCAATAATTACTGGATGCTGGTTGCCGCGATCGTCACCGAAAACATGACGAGCGGTATCGGCTTGACGGTGTTCGCGACCTATCTCTCGGGCCTGTCGAGCATCGCCTATACCGCGACGCAGTTCGCGCTGCTGTCGTCCTTCGCCGGTGTCGGGCGGACATTCATGGCGGGGCCCGCAGGGATCGTCGCCGAAAAACTCGGCTGGGTCGGCTTCTGGGGCTTCACGGTCGCCGCGGCGATTCCGGGAATGCTGCTGCTCTGGGTCTTGTGGAGCAAAGGCTATGTCGGCGCGAGCATCCGCCAGACCGACGGCGTCGACGAACGCCGGTTGCGGCAGCCGGTCGGCGCATGGCGCATTATCGGCTTTGCGGCGATCGTCGCGGGGCTGGTTGGCATCTTGCTGGCGCAGCAACTCGAGCTTGCATCGTCGATCATGGCTGCCTCAATCGCCGCTTTTGCCGTCGGCGCCTTGCTGGCGTGGAAGGGCGGCGCCGCGAAACCGGCCTAGCCGGGTAGTTCTGCGTTCGCGCTGAGCACTTCGCCGGCAAGATAGAGCGAGCCCGCGATCAGGACGATTTCGCGCGCGGGATCGACAGCAAGATCGCTCAGTGCGTCGGCAACCGAAGCGGCCGCCTTTGCATCGGCGCCGAACGCGTCGGCGCCATGATGCTCGTGCCCCGGAACGGGGACGACGGTCAGGCTGGCGAGGCGGTCGACCAGCGGCGCGACGATCGCTGCCGGATCCTTGTTCGCGAGCATGCCGGTGATCAGATGGACGCGCCGCGGCTCGTCTGCGAACTGGCGGGCGAGCGCGAGCCCGGCGTCGACATTGTGCGCGCCGTCGAGCCAGATTTCGGTGCCGCCGGGCAACAGTGCGGCGAGGGGGCCGGCGCCGAGGCGCTGCATGCGGGCAGGCCAAAAGGCGCCCGCGACGCCGCGCGCGATCGCTTCGTCGGTCGGCTGCGCGCCGGGGGCAAGACGCAACATCGCGATGGCCAGCCCGGCGTTGCGCATCTGGTGCGGCCCGGCCATGCGCGGACGCATCGGCTCGGCGACCGAACCCAGTTTCGAAGTCCAGCGAAAGCTGTCGCCCTCAATCTCTATCGTCCAGCCATTCCCTTCGGGAAATAGCGTGGCGCCGACGGAGGCGACCTTGGCGGCGATGATGTCGCGCACGCCCGGCGGATAGTCGAACGTTGCCACGGGCGTGTCGGCTTTGATGATACCCGCCTTTTCCCACGCGATGCGTATCGCCGGATCGTCGGGCGTTCCGGTTTCGGGGGCCAGCAGGAAGGTTTCATGGTCGATGCCGAGCGAGGCGATGCCGCAGACCGCGGGCGGCGGAATGATGTTGGTCGCGTCGAGCCGTCCGCCGAGGCCTACCTCGATGATGCAATCGTCGGCGGGAATGCGCGCGAAGGCGAGGTAGGCAGCGGCGGTGGTGACTTCGAAGAAGCTGGCTTGCAGGTCGGCCGCCTCGTCGAGCACTTCTTCGAGCAAGGCGGCGAGCAGCGCGTCGTCGATCAGCGTTCCAGCGAGGCGGATGCGTTCGTTGAAGCGCACGAGGTGCGGGCTGGTGTAAGCGTGGACGTGCCGTCCGCTCGCCTCGAGGATCGCGCGGAGGTAGGCGCAGGTCGAGCCCTTGCCATTGGTGCCCGCGACGTGGAAGGTACGCGGAAGCTGGAGCTGCGGGTTGCCGAGGCGCGCACACAGCTCGGCGATCCGTTCTAGCCCGAGGATGTCGCGGCCCGGCGATAGGGCTGCGAGGCGATCGAGCTGGGTTTGGACCGCGGGGTCTGAGCTGTGGGCGTGGTCGGGCATCATCGAGCCTTGATCGTGAAGTTGTCAGACCTCTCTCGTCTTCGTCATGCCGGACTTGATCCGGCATCCATCTGCCGCACCGCCCGATGGACCCCGGATCAAGTCCGGGGAGACGAAGTTAGAGACGTTTGGCCCAGAGCTATCTAGGCCGCCTTTTCGGGCGCCAGATAACCGATCAGGCGGCCCAATGTTTCAGGCAATTCCTTGCGATGCACGACCATGTCGATCATCCCGTGATCGAGCAGATATTCGGCGCGCTGGAAGCCTTCGGGTAGTTTTTCGCGGATCGTATTCTCGATCACGCGCTGGCCCGCAAAGCCGATCAATGCCTTGGGTTCGCTGATCTGGATATCGCCGAGCATCGCATAGCTGGCGGTGACGCCGCCGGTCGTCGGATCGGTGAGCAGCACGATATAGGGGAGGCCGGCGCGGCGCAGGCGCGCGAGCGCGACGGTGGCGCGCGGCATCTGCATCAGCGACAGCGTGCCTTCCTGCATGCGCGCGCCGCCCGCGGCGGTGATCGCGATATAGGGAACCCCGCGCCGGATCGCATCCTCGACGCCCGCGACGAAAGCCTCGCCCACGGCGACGCCCATCGAGCCGCCCATGAAGGCGAAGTCCTGCACGCCGATCACTACACCCTGACCCGAGACGCGGCCGAACGCATTCTGATACGCGTCGCGGTCGCCGGTCTGGGCGCGCGCCGCCTTGATGCGGTCGACATATTTCTTGGTGTCGCGGAACTTCAGCGGATCCTCGGGCGCCGCGGGCGCGGCAATGAGTTCGTGGAGGCCGCCGTCGAACAACTGCGCGAAACGTTCGGTCGCGCCGATGCGATCGTGATGGTCGCAGCGCGGGCAGACGTTCAGATTGTCTTCCCATTCCTTGACGAACACCATCTGCTGGCACTGGCGGCATTTGTGCCAGAGATTGTCGGCGGTGTCGCGTTTGGCCCCGAAGGGCAGCGCGTTGCGAACGCGGTCGAGCCAGCTCATGCGGCGATCTCCTTTGCGCCGTGGATAGCATCGGCGAGGGTACGGGTGAAGGCCTCGACATGCGGCGGCGCGGCGTCGCCATGCTCGGCAATGATGTCGATGAAGGCCGACCCGACGACAACGCCGTCGGCGACCTTGGCAATTTGGGCGGCCTGTTCCGGCGTGCGGACGCCGAAGCCGACCGCGACGGGCAGGTTGGTCGCGGCTTTGAGGCGCGCGACGGCTTCATCGATGCTCGCCTGTGCGGCCTGTTGCTGGCCGGTGATGCCGGCGACCGAGACATAATAAAGGAAGCCGCCCGCGCCGTTCAGCACATCGGGCAGGCGCGCGGCGTCGGTGGTCGGGGTGGCGAGGCGGATCAGGTCGACGCCTGCGGCACGGAGCGCGGGGCCGAGTTCGGCATCTTCTTCCGACGGGATATCGACACAGATGACGCCGTCGACACCGGCCCTGGCGCATTCGGCGGCGAACCATTCGGGTCCGCGGATCGTCATCGGATTGGCGTAGCCCATCAGGATGAGCGGGGTGTCGGGATGGCGGTCACGAAACGCGGCGGCGATCGCGAACAGGTCGGCGGTGGTCGTGCCCTTGGCAAGGCTCCGCAGGTTCGCGGCCTGGATTGCGGGGCCGTCGGCCATCGGATCGGTGAAGGGCATCCCGAGCTCGATCACATCGGCGCCTCCCGCGACAAGCGCGTCGAGGTTCGCGGCGGTGTCGCCGTCGCCGCCGGTGATGAAGGCAACGAGTGCGGGGTGAGGTTTGGCAAAGGCGGCAGCGAAGCGCGTCATGTAAAGGTGCCTTCAAGCTGTCGAGGCTGACGAGCACGAGCGAACAAGCTCGCAACCAGCAGCGCAATGGCAACAACGGAAATCAGAAAAAGACCTGCCTGGTAAGCAGTGCATGTCCTGGCGTATAGTAGGCCATCCGTTACCGGCAGGTTCTTGCAGACACTGAATCGCGGGAGCCAGTGATAAATGAAATTCAGATAACCGATGGCGAAAAATGCGATCGAGCCGCGATAAAGCCACGTTGCCAGCCGCGAAGGGCGGTCCGTCGAAGCCGGAAAAAAGAGCGTGCAAAGCCGATAGACGGTCACGACGATCCAGGCCATCGCCACATAATCAAACATGGTGATGAAGGAGACCTCGTCGCGACTCCCGAACAAGTTCCAATTGTTCGAGAACAGATCCCTGCCTCGTTCGCTCAGAACGTAAGCGGGCACCAGAGCGCCCGCAAGGACGAGCGTTGAAAGTATCCAGCCCAGAAGCGCATCGTCGACACGATTTCGATCAAGCCTCATAGTGCCACCCCCAGCGCATCGGCCACGGTGAAGATATCCTTGTCGCCGCGGCCTGAGCAATTGACGATGATGATCTTGTCCTCGCCCAGCGTCGGGGCGATGCGTTCGGCGGCGGCGATGGCGTGCGCGCTTTCGAGTGCGGGAATGATGCCTTCGAGCTTCGTCAACTTCTGGAAGCTGGCGAGCGCCTCGGCGTCGGTGACGGGTTCGTAGCGGACGCGGCCGATTTCGTGGAGCCAGCTGTGTTCGGGGCCGATGCCCGGATAGTCGAGCCCCGCCGAGATGCTGTGCGCCTCGGTGATCTGGCCGTCCTCGTCCTGCAAGAGATAGGTCTTGTTGCCGTGGAGGATGCCGGGCCGTCCGCCCGCGAGGCTGGCGGCATGTTTTTTGTCGAGCCCTTCGCCGGCTGCCTCGACGCCGACGATCTCGACATCGGCATCGTCGAGGAAGGGGTGGAAGAGGCCGATCGCGTTCGAGCCGCCGCCGACTGGGGCGATCAGCATGTCGGGAAGGCGGCCTTCGGCCTCGAGGATCTGCTCGCGGGCTTCGTCGCCGATCACCGACTGGAAATCACGGACAAGCTCCGGATAGGGGTGCGGGCCCGCGACGGTGCCGATGATGTAGAAGGTGTCGTGGACGTTCGCGACCCAGTGGCGCAGCGCCTCGTTCATCGCGTCCTTCAGCGTCTTCGCGCCGCTCTCGACCGCGACGACTTCGGCGCCGAGCAGCTTCATGCGGAAGACGTTCGGCTGTTGCCGCGCGACGTCGACCGCGCCCATGAAGATGGTGCAGGGCAGGCCGAAGAGCGCGGCGACGGTTGCGGTCGCGACGCCGTGCTGGCCCGCGCCGGTTTCGGCGATGATCTTGGTCTTGCCCATGCGCTTGGCGAGCAGGATCTGGCCGATGCAATTGTTGATCTTGTGCGCGCCGGTGTGGTTGAGGTCCTCGCGCTTCAGGTAAATCTTCGCGCCGCCGAGATGCTGGGTCAGCCGCTCGGCGAACCACAAGGGGCTCGGCCGCCCGACATAATGCTTCAGCAAATAGTCGAACTCGGCCTTGAATGCCGGATCGGCCTGCGCCGCGCGATAATGGCGTTCGAGGTCGAGGATCAGCGGCATCAGCGTTTCGGCGACATAGCGGCCGCCGAACTGGCCGAAATGGCCGCGCGCGTCGGGTCCGGTGCGGAGGCTGTTGGGTAAGTCGGTCATCGACCCGCCGCTTTAAGGAAAGCCGCGATCTTGTCCACATCCTTGACGCCCGGCGCGCTTTCGACGCCCGACGAGACATCGACCAGCGGCGCGCCGGTTTCGGCGATGGCCTGCGCGACATTTTCGGGCGTGAGGCCGCCCGCGATGCCCCAGTCGATGCTGTGGCGATGGTTTTTGAGCAGCGACCAGTCGAAACGCGTGCCGGTGCCGCCGGGCATCGCGGCGGCGGGGGCGTCGAACAGGATGCGGTCGGCGACGCCGTGATATTTCTGCATCCGCACAAGCGTGTCGGCGTCCTTCAGGCCGACGGCCTTCCAGACTTCCGCCGGGGTCAGCCGCTTCACGGCGCCAAGCCATTCGGGCGTTTCGGTGCCGTGGAACTGGATGATGTCGGGGCGCACCATGCCGAGCGCGTCGCCGGTGAGTTGCTGCGGCGCGTTGACCAGCAGCAGCGCGACCTTGACGTTGGCCGCGCCGGCGCGCTTGCGCAGTTCGGCCGCGGTCTTGAGGTCGACATAGCGCGGGCTCGGCTCATAGTGATTGAGACCGATATGCGTCGCGCCGTGACGGATGGCGGCATCGACCTCTTCGATCGTCTTGAGGCCGCAGATTTTGACGAGTGGGGGCATGGTCAGTCTCTAATTTGTCCGTTCGCATCGAGCGAAGTCGAGATGCCTCTCGATCTTGCGCTGCTCCGATGGGTGTCTCGACTTCGCTCGACACGAACGGGAACGGGAATTGGGCTTAAAGTGTCGCTTCGATTTCGCGCGCGGCGAGATCGGGGTCCGCCGACTGGCTGATCGGGCGGCCGACGACGAGGATCGAGGCGCCGTCGGCCATCGCCTGCGCCGGCGTGACGATGCGTTTCTGGTCACCGATCTTGCCGTTCGCGGGGCGGACGCCGGGGACGACGAAATAGCCGCCCGGCCACGCCTTGCGCGCCGCTTTCACTTCCTGTCCCGAACAGACGATTCCGTCGAGACCGGCTTCGCGGGCGAGCGCCGCCAGGCGCACGACCTGATCGTGCGGACTGCCCCCGACGCCGATGTCTTCCAGATCGGGCGCGTCGAGGCTCGTCAGCACAGTGACCGCAACGACCTTGGTATTCAGACCCGCTGCGGCCTTCGCTTCTTCGAGCATCGCGCGGCCGCCTGCGGCGTGGACGGTCAGGACGGCGGGTTCGAGCGGGCGCAGCGCCTGGATCGCCTTGGCGACGGTGTTGGGAATGTCGTGGAGCTTGAGGTCGAGAAAGATCGGCAGGCCGAGCTTCGCCATTTCATGCACGCCATGGTGCCCGTTAGCGCAGAAGAATTCGAGGCCGAGCTTCAACCCGCCGACATGGCGCCGCACCTTTTGCGCCAGCGTCAGCGCGGCATCGAGGTGCGTGGTGTCGATGGCGAGATAAAGCGGTGAAGTCATGGCTTGTCCGTGGAGAAAAGGTCGGATGGGGCGGGCGGGATGTCGTTGACCGGGGGAGTGGGCGTGACTTCGACGGGGCGGTTGGCGAGCGCGCGCAAATCGGCCGCCTGCCGCTCGCTGGCGTCGAGGCGGCGCTTCATCGACCAGCGCGTCGTGCGCAGCGCGATCCACATCGGCACGCTGCCGATCAGGAAGGCGGTGAGGATCAGGACGGGCAATTTGGTGTCGAGCACCTGTCCCGGCCAGATCGTGACGGTGACCGGAATCCAGTTCGCCATCGCGAAAATGACGAGAACAGCGGTCAGCAAGACCCAGATGATCGTTCGCAGGATGCCCACTTCGTCTTGCTCCTCTGTCGGTCTGACGCCGACCCTATGACAGATTGCCGCGCGATTCCAGTCCGGGGCTACGCCGCCCCGAACACCCGGTCGAAGATCGTGTCGACATGCTTCATATGATAGCCGAGGTCGAACAGCGCCGTCAGCTCGTCGGCGGACAGCTTCGCGGTGACGTCGGCATCGGCCTTCAGCAGTTCGAGCAGCGAGAGCTGGCCGTCCGAATCCCAGACCTTCATCGCGTTGCGCTGGACGAGCACATAGCTTTCCTCGCGGCTCGCGCCCGCCTGCGTCAGCGCGAGCAGCACGCGCTGCGAATGGACGAGCCCGCCCATGCGGTCGAGATTCTTCTGCATCCGCGCAGGGTAGACGAGCAGCTTGTCGACCACCCCGGTCAGGCGTCCGAGCGCGAAGTCGAGCGTGATCGTCGCATCGGGGCCGATGAAGCGTTCGACCGACGAGTGGCTGATATCGCGCTCGTGCCACAGCGCGACATTTTCCATCGCGGGGATCGCGGCGCTGCGCACCATGCGCGCAAGGCCGGTGAGGTTTTCGGTCAGGATCGGGTTGCGCTTGTGCGGCATCGCCGACGAGCCCTTCTGGCCGGGCGAGAAATATTCCTCGGCCTCGAGCACTTCGGTGCGCTGAAGATGGCGAACCTCGACCGACAGGCGTTCGATCGACGAGGCGATGACGCCGAGCACGGCAAAGAACATCGCATGTCGGTCGCGCGGGATCACCTGCGTCGAGACGGGCTCGATCGCGAGGCCGAGCTTTGCCGCGACATGCGCTTCGACGCGCGGGTCGATGTTGGCGAAGGTGCCGACGGCGCCCGAGATGGCGCAGGTCGCGATTTCGGCGCGCGCGGCCTGGAGGCGCAGTTTGCAGCGCGAGAATTCGGCATAGGCCTCGGCAAGCTTCAGCCCGAAGGTGACGGGTTCGGCGTGGATGCCGTGGCTGCGGCCAATCGTCGGGGTGAGCTTATGCTCATAGGCGCGGCGCTTGATCGCTTCCAACAGCGCGTCGAGGTCGGCGAGCAGGATATCGGCGGCCTGGCTGAGCTGAACCGCGAGGCAGGTGTCGAGCACGTCCGAGCTGGTCATGCCCTGGTGCATGAAGCGCGCTTCGTCGCCGACATTCTCGGCCACCCAGGTCAGGAAGGCGATGACGTCATGCTTGGTCACCGCCTCGATAGCGTCGATTGCGGCGACGTCGATTGCCGGGTTCGTCGCCCACCAATCCCACAATGCCTTGGCGGCCGATTTCGGCACGGTGCCTAGTTCGGCAAGGGCATCGGTCGCGTGCGCTTCGATCTCGAACCAGATGCGAAACCGATTCTCGGCCGACCATATCGCGGTCATTTCCGGCCGTGCGTAACGCGGAACCATTGATTTTCCTTCCTTTTCGGGCGCCTTATCGCGGAATCCACGCGGAACCACGATGGGGCGCCCCGTAGCAGGGACGGGGCGTTTCGCCAAATGCCGAGGGCGCGCAACTTTGCGGAAACACGATGGGTTGCTCCCATGCCCCATCAGAAAGGCGACGGGTCGCAGTGACCATCGAAGTCGCCGTTACAGGAGAATAAATGTGTTGAAACAAGTGCTTTTGATCGGCGCGGCGGCTGTCAGCTTCCCCGTTTTGGCCCAGACGACTGCCCCGGCCGAAGAGCCGGCCCCCACGACGCAGTCGCAGCCGGCGCCGACCGACACCACGGCCCCCGCGCCCGATAGCAAGCCGACGGACGAGAAGAAGCCGACGGATGAAACGGCGCCCACCGAGGACGCGACCCCGAGCGATACGCCCCCTGCGGCTGAGCCCGCCCCTCCGGCTGACCAGCCCGCACCGGATTCCGAAGAAAAGCCCGAATCGGAACCCGAATAATCCCGCACACAGGAGTATAGACCATGTTGAAACAAATGCTTTTGATCGGCGCCGCAGCCGTAAGTTTCCCGGCCCTGGCGCAGACGACTGCCCCGGCGTCGGACCCGACCACACCGCCGGCGGCGAGCGAGCCGGCTCCGGCACCCGACGCATCGACGCCCCCGGCTGAACCCGCCCCGGCACCCGATGCGTCGACCCCGCCGGCTTCGGGCCAGGCCGCGCCTTCGGGTGGGGCGGCAACGCCGACCCAGATTGCGCAGATCGTCGAGCAGGAGTTCCCGACCTATGACGGGGACAAGAATGGCGACCTGAACGCGGCCGAGTTCGGCGCGTGGATGAAGAAGTTGCGTGCAGCGACCGATCCGAGCGCCGACGTCGAATCGGCCGAGGTGAAGACCTGGATTGGCCAGGCTTTCGCATCGGCTGATGGCGACAAGTCGGGCGCGGTCAACAAGACCGAATTGACCGGTTTCCTGTCGCGCGGCGCCTAAACGGCGTCCCGCGGGGTGGTGCAGCCGTCGGAGCGATCCGGCGGCTGCATCGCCGTTTGCGGAAAGCTAATTGGGCTGCTCGACCGCAACGATCGTCAGCCGGTGTTCGATGCCGCCGCGATCGGGCCAGTTGATCGACTGGCCGACGCTGAGGCCGATCAGACCCGCCCCGATCGGGGTCAGGATCGACATCCGCCCGGCCGATATGTCGGCTTCGGCGGGATATACGAGGCGCACGGTCCGCTCGGCGCCGCTCTTTTCATCGATGAAGGTGACGCTGGAGCCCATGGTCACGACGTCGGGCGGGATTTTGGTGCGCTCGCAGATCGCGGCGCGATCGATCTCGTCGAGCAGCAATTCATAGAAGCGAACCGAATCGCGCTGCTGCTGCAGCGTCAGTTCGGTCAGCACGTCGGCTTCGCTGTCGATCATGCGGATATGGGGCATCGCGGCCCCGTTTTTCTTCTTGGTCATGGCGCGGACTTTCCGGCTGGCGCGCGGCAGTTTCCCGCGCGCGGCAATGTTGGACGGAAGGTGCCCCGGGTTCGGGGCGAGCGCGCCGGAACCCGGGGCTAAATGCCCGCGAGAAGTTGTCCCCCGTGATGGCGGAAATGGAGAAGGCTGCGCCGAATCTGCATGGCCATGATGATGTGGCCGCGAGCGGCGGAAGTCAAATGACGGCCTAGAGCAGCCCCATCGCGCGGAAGCTGCGATAATCGGACCCGCCGATGATGATGTGATCGTGGAGCGCGATTCCGAGTTTCGCGGCGGCGCCCGCGATATCCTTGGTGATCGCGATATCCTGCCGGCTCGGCTCGGGACTGCCGCTCGGATGGTTATGGACCAAGATGATTGCCGAAGCGCCTAGTTCGAGCGCGCGCTTGATGACTTCGCGAACATAGATCGCCGACTGGTCGATCGATCCTTCGCTCGCGAGTTCGTCGCGGATCAGCATGTTGCGCGAATTGAGATAGAGGACGCGGACGCGCTCGACGTCGATCGGCCCCATGTCGGCGCGCAGCCAGTCGAGCAGGGCATCCCAGCTTGAGAGCAGCGGCTTGTCGCGAAATTCGCCATTGAGCAGGCGCAGGCTCGCGGCCTGGACGATCTTTATCGCTGCAATGCCGGTATCGCTGAGCCCGTCGACCCTGCGCAGTGATTCGGGATCGGCGCTGACAAGCTGCGCCAGCGAACCGAATTCGCGGAGCAGCGCTTTCGCGAGCGGCTTGGTGTCGCGGCGCGGGATTGCGAGCGTGAGCAGATATTCGACCAGCTCGTAATCGGCGAGGCCCTCGGCGTCGTCGAGCAGGCGAGCCCGCAACCGCGCGCGATGCCCCAGATGGTCCGGCGTATCCCCCATGACGTGGCAATAACCGCCTTGTGAGGCGCACTCAACGGTCATAGGGAAAGGAAGATGGCGAACCGGATCAATTTCCTGCATCGAAACGGGATTTCCGGCGTTTGTGCCCTGAACAGGGCTCGGGTCGAGGGACGAGATTTTGCCGCCATGACGTCATCGGCCATATTCCATGACTGACACGGAAGACGACGTAAAACCGCGGTGGAAATATCGCAAGCTGCTGTTCAAGAAGCGCTGGCTGACCGCGGGCGCCGTAATCATCCTCGTCGCAGGAGTCTGGATCGCGCGCGAGCCGATCGCCGATGAATTCATTCGCGACCAGCTCGAAAGCCGCGATGTTCCGGCGCGCTATACGATCGACCGGATCGGCTTTCGCAGCGAGCAACTGTCCAATATCATCATTGGCGACCCGAAGCGTCCCGATCTGACCGCGAAACGCGTCGAAGTCCTGCTCGGCTATGGTTGGCGCGGTCCCTATGTTTCAGGGATCAATGCCGAGGGCGTCCGGCTCTATGGCCGCTTCGTCGACGGCCGCCTGTCGTTCGGCTCGCTCGACAAGTTCCGCGATCCGACGAGCAAGGATCCGTTCGCCTTGCCCGACCTGTCGGTCGCGCTGCGCGATGCGCGGGCACGCGTTGAGACGCCGTGGGGCAATATCGGTGCGGCGCTGAATGGCGGCGGCAATTTGCGCCGCGACTTCACCGGCAAGCTCGCGCTCGTCGCGCCGCGCATTGCGGCGGCGGGGTGCAGCGGCGACGATATCAGCTTCTATGGCACGGTTCTCGTTCGCGATGTCCGGCCGCAGCTGGTCGGCCCTCTGCGCGGCCGCGCGCTTGCTTGCGCAGACGGGCGTGTCACCGCCGCATCGCCGCAAGTCGCGCTCGACCTCTCGCTCTCCGAAGATTTGCAGAGCTGGAAGGGCAAGGCCGACGCGAGCATCGCGCGGCTTGTCGCGGGGCCCGTCGCGGCCGACCGGATGGGCGTGGTCGCGCGCTTCGACGGCACCGCGGTGCTGACGAAGCTCGACATCAATGCCGACATGGCGCGCCTTCGCGGCGGCGATTTCGCGGCCGAGACGGTGAACCTCGAAGCGAAGGGCAGTGTCGGCAGCGCGGCGCCGAAATTCGACGGGCTGATTCGTTTCGCCCGCGCCAGCGGCAGCGCGGACTTGCGCCATTCGCTCGCCGAAAGCGCGCGCGGGCTGGCGGGCACGCCGGTGGGGCCGCTAGCGGCGAAGGCTGTCGGCGCGCTGAGCCGCGTGTTCGCCGACGCGAGCGGCAGCGCGGGCTTCGCGCTCGTGGGCGAGGGGCCGACGGCGCGCGTCGACCTGATCGCGCCCGAATTGACGAGCGCGAGCGGTGCACATTTCACCGGCAGCGCGGATAGCCGCATCGGCTATCTCTATGGCGCGGACGAACCCGCGGTGATCGCGACGGGGCACTGGAGCATCGCGGGCGGCGACCTGCCCTCGGGAACGCTGAGTATCGATCGCAGCGCCGAGGGAAGGGCAACGGGGCTCGCCAGTCTCGATCCTTATAGCGCCGATGGCGCACGGCTGGCGCTGACGCCGGTGCGTTTTTCGGGCGGCGCGGGTGGGCTGATGCGTTTTGCCGCAGCGGCGACACTGTCGGGGCCGCTCGCGGGCGGACGCGTCGAGCGATTGACGGTGCCGCTGAACGGCTTTCTTGCCCCGACCGGAGCGCTCGCATTCGACGGTGGATGCAGCCGCGTCGCAGCCGATCGGATCGAGGTCAGCGGCTTCCGGCTGGGCCGCAGTGCGATCGACCTGTGCAGCCGCCCCGGCGCGCCGCTGCTCAGCGCCGGGCCCGATGGGCTTCGCGGCGATATCCGCATTCCCGGCATTGCGCTGCGCGGGACGAGCGGCAGTTCGCCGTTCAGCCTGAAAAGCGGGCCGGCGAATATCGACCTGTCCGCGATGCGCTGGTCGCTTGCGATGGCTGATATCCGGCTGGGTGAGGGTGAGAGCGTAACGCGCTTCGCCGCCGAAAGCCTGACCGGGCGCGCTACGCCGCAGGGAATGGCGGGCGATCTCAGCGGTGCGAGCGGCAAGATCGGCGCGGTACCGCTCAATATGAGCGAGATTGCGGGGCAATGGCACTTCGCGAATGGCGCTCTGACACTCGACGGCGGACTGCTGCTCACGGACGCGGCGCCCGATCCGCGCTTTTTCCCGCTGGTCAGCCGCGATGCGAATCTGCGCTTCGCGAAGGGGACGATCGAAGCGAGAGCTGGGTTCAACGAGCAGAAGACCGGGACAAAGATTCTCGACACGCTAATCCGCCACCGGCTTTCCGACAGCAGCGGTTTGGCGGACCTCATCGTCAAGGAGCTGCGGTTCAACGAGGCGTTCCAGCCCGACCAGCTCACCAGCCTCGCGCTCGGCGTCGTCGCCAATGTCCAAGGATCGGTCGTCGGCGATGGGCGGATCGAATGGACCGCCGACGGAGTCACGAGCCGCGGCACCTTTGCGACCTCTGACGCTAGCCTCGCCGCGGCGTTCGGCCCGGTGACGGGGCTGACGACGACGATCAGTTTCGACGATCTGATCGGGCTCAAGACGGCGCCGGGACAGATCGCGAAGATCAAGGAGTTGAATCCGGGCATCCCGGTGCTCGACGGCGAGATCGAATATCGGCTGCTCGGCGACAATCGCGTGCGGGTCGAGGGTGGGAGTTGGCCCTTTGGCGGCGGCAAGCTGCTCCTCCATCCCACCACGCTCGATTTCAGCGCGACCAACGCGCGGCGGCTGTCGTTCGATATCGTCGGGGTCGATGCGGCGGTGTTCCTGCAAAGCTTTGGCTTCGACAATATCAACGCGACGGGCGTCTTCGACGGGACGCTACCGGTCGAATTCGACGGCCTCGGCGGGCGCATCGTCAATGGCCGCATCGATTCGCGCGCCGGCGGCGGCACGCTCGCTTATGTCGGCGAATTGTCGAACCGCAACCTGGGGGTGATCGCCAATTTTGCCTTTGGCGCGCTGCGCAGCCTCAAATATGACGACCTCACGATCATATTGAACGGGGACCTCGACGGCGAAATGGTGACCGATATTCGCTTTGGCGGCGTGGGGCAGGGCGAGGGCGCGACGCGCAATTTCCTGACCAACCAGGTCGCGAAACTGCCGTTGATCTTCAATGTGAAGATTCGGGCGCCGTTCCGCCAGCTTTTGACGTCGGCGAAGGGATTTTACGATCCGTCGCTGCTGATCGAACAGAATCTGCCAGCCTTGATCCGCGCCCAGGAAGAAGCCGCAAAAGTAAAGATCGTCCCCGTTCAGCCCCCAGAAAGCGAGCCCGTGCAATGAAGATATCCAAGACTGGAGCTAGGAGGCTGGCCATAGGCGAGAGGTATGTTGCAGTAACGATCGGGGCGGCTGCGCTTGCGGGCTGCGTCCAGATCGACACTCCCGACAAGCCGATCGAAATCAACCTGAATATCAACATCCGTCAGGAAGTGGTGTACAGGCTGGATGGCGATGCCAAGAAGCTCATCGAGCAGAATAGCGAGATATTCTGATGGGGAATAAGAAGATGACCAAGACGATGTGGAAACCGACCGGACTGGCGCTTGCTGCGATCGCGGCGACCGCCGCCGTTGCACTGGCCGTGCCGTCGGCGATGGCACAGCGCGATCCCGCCTATGCCGCCGCGCGCGCCGCGGGACAGATCGGCGAGCAGCCCGACGGCTATCTGGGCTTTGCGACCGCGCCAACGCCCGCGATCCGTGCGCTTGTCCAGGACCTCAATATCAAGCGCAAGGCGGCCTATACCGCGAGTGCGCAGTCGACCGGCAGCACGGTCGAGCAGTTCGCCTTTACCAGCGGCTGCAACCTGATCGCGCAGACCAAGCCGGGCGAGAAATATCAGACGCCCGGCGGCGCCTGGAAGACCCGCGACGGCAGCCCGCCCGAACGCGACGCGCGCTGTCCGTAAACGAATACGACGCATAATAGGGCCTGCGGGCTCTCAGATGCCGCCGCGCCCCTAAACGCGGCGGCATTTTTGCGCGCCTCGGCGGCGCCAATTTTGTGCACCTGCGCACAAGCATTGACTTAATCGGGCGTCGTTCCTAAACGGACCGCGCCTTAGGGGTCCCCCGAATTTTCGGGCCTTTTTTCGCAGGCGGAATCGATGGATATCGGCTCTGTTTCAGGAGGATGGCGCAAATGACGGGGAATGGCAGCGATCCGGAACCAGCTTCGGAGGATTCGCGCCTGGTCTCGCTCGAAGAGCGATTGGACCGGGCCGAAGCCGCAGAAGCAAAACGGACCGCAGTGAACGCCGGACCGGAGACCGATGCGAATTACAAGCTCGGTAACCGCGTTCTGGCCGAACTGCTGGGCGGTATCGGTGGCGGCGCCTTGGTCGGTTGGACGATCGATCATTTTGCCGGCACCGCACCCTGGGGCCTGTTGGTGGTGCTGTTCCTCGGAATAGTCGTCGCCTTCAGAAGCATATTTCGGATAGCGAATATCCGGCCTTCAAAGCCGGATTGAAGCTGAGTTACTGGGATTTAGGCGAGGTATCGCGTGGCGGATCAAGGCAAAGTGGACCCGATGCACCAGTTTGAGGTGCAGAAGATGTTCGACATGTTCCATGTCGGCAATCATGAGGTTGCCTTTACGACCAGCGCGATGTGGATGGTCATCGCCGGCCTTCTTCTCTGGGTCTTTATGATCGGCGGGATGAAGCGTCAGCTCGTCCCCGGTCGCTGGCAGGTCGCCGTCGAAGGCTTCACCGGCTTTATTTCGGGCATGATGAACGCGAATATCGGCCCCGAAGGCCGCAAATATACGCCTTATGTCTTCTCGCTCTTCATGTTCATCCTGATGTTGAACGTGATCGGTTTGATGCCGCTCGGCCTGTTCGGCGTGCATCCCTTTACCGTGACGAGCCACTTCACGATCACCGGTTTCCTCGCGATCCTGAGCTTCTCGATCGTGCTGATCGTCGGTTTCTGGCGCCACGGCCTGCATTTCTTTTCGCTGTTCGTCCCGCACGGCACGCCCTGGTGGTTGCTGTGGCTGATCCCCGTGATCGAGCTGGTGTCGTTCCTCGTCCGCCCGTTCAGCCTTGCTCTCCGACTGTTCGTCGCGATGACCGCGGGCCACGTGCTGATGAAGGTGTTCGCCTCGTTCATCAT